>Ga0206107_1000050_pt1 | contig 135489 bp, 105 predicted proteins | sample 2B0metagenome_FD_148652 | JGI IMG/M metagenome (GOLD analysis project Ga0206107, IMG submission 148652) | Enriched microbial communities from leaf-cutter ant dump, University of Wisconsin, Madison, United States - 2B0 | ecosystem: Environmental > Terrestrial > Nest > Insects nest > Nest dump...
TTGGGGCTTTGGGGCTTTGGGGCTTTGGGGCTTTGGGGCTTACAAGGTACAATCTTCGATTGCCTGTCAACTCCTTTCTCGATTCTCTTCCTCCATCTTCCCCACCGCCGCTTTTAGCTCCTCCATTCCACACAGATCTTCACCGCCAGCAGCGCCTCACCTCGGGCGTGTTGCCGTACAACCCTCGATGGCGGAATGACACGCCGGGAGAACCAGAGGCTCCGTGGAATCATACCAGAATCAGGGCACGTGATTGTCAACACGACCTAGAGACCGGCTCGTTCCGCCACCCGCAGCACTGCCAGCGCAGCGGCAGCGGCACCGAAACCGTTGTCGATGTTCACCACAACCACACCGCTCGAACAGCTCGTGAGCATCGCGTGCAGCGCGGTCATCCCCCCCTGGGCAACGCCGTAGCCCACGCTTGTGGGAACCGCGATCACAGGCTGGGCCACCAGACCGGAGACAACGCTCGGCAGCGCCCCCTCCATCCCGGCAACGACGATGAGCACACCGCAGCGCTCCAACGCGGGCACGATCTCCAGCAGACGATGGAGTCCGGCCACACCCACATCGATGAAGCGTTCCACCGGGGCACCGAACGTTTCGAGCGTGCGGCACGCCTCCTCGGCAACCGGCAGGTCGCTCGTGCCGGCGCAGAGAACGCCAGCCGGAATGCCGGTCCAACAAGGACGTGGCGTGCCGAGCAGCAGGGTTCGGGATGTACGGTCGTAGAGTGCATCGGGGAGATGTTCCATCACCCCCTGCCCCTGCTCCACCGAGCACCGCGTGCCGTAGGCAAGACCATGCGCATCGTACAGGGTCCGCGCAATCCTCACGATCTGCTCCACCGTTTTCCCCGCACAGTAGATGACCTCCGGCATGCCGTGCCGCCGCTCGCGGTCGATGTCGATGCGCGCATCGCCAAGATCAACCGTTGGAGCAGAAGATGTGGGGAGGTGTCCCCGCAACGCGCGAGCAATCGCCTGTGCCTCACGCGGGATGGCAGGATCGCGGTTCACCTCGTGCTCGCTCATTGCAGGGGAAGGGTAATCTGGACGGGCAGTGCTTCGTTCAAGGCACCGGAACGGAATCCGCGCAGGTCGAGCGCAACGTAACGGTACCCTGCCTCGCGCAACGCTTCGTCGATCCTGCTGGAAAGCTCCAGCGCGCGCGCGAACTCCTCACGCGGCAGCTCCAGGCGCGCCACATCGCCGTGGTGCCGCACGCGGAGCGTCTGGAACCCGAGCATCCGCAGCGCGCGCTCGGCAGCGTCGATCTGATGGAGCAGTTCGCGGGTGATCGGCGTGCCGTAGGGGACGCGCGAACTGAGGCAGGGAGCGGCGGGCTTGCCGTGGTTCGGCAGACCGTAGAGGAGCGCAAGCGCGCGGACATCCTCCTTGGTTGCCCCCACTTCGATCAGTGGGGAGAACACCGCCTGCTCACGCGCGGCGCGGCGTCCGGGGCGATAGTCGCCAACATCATCGAGGTTCGCACCGTCGAGCACCACGGCGCCGGTCCCGCCGGCAATTGCCACAAGGCGGGTGTAGAGAGCATCCTTGCAGTGGTAGCAGCGGTCGGTGGGGTTTGCAGCATAGCCGGGAATGGCAAGCTCGTCGTAGCGGATCACCGTGTGACGCCATCCGTGCTCGCGCGCAATGCTCGCGGCAAGCTCAAGATCCTCCTCGGTGATCGTCTCGGTGGCGGCGGTGACGGCAAGCGCGCGCACGCCGAGCGCACGATGCGCCGCAGCCATCACCACGCTGGAATCGACGCCGGCGCTGTAGCCGACCACAACAGCCGAGTGCTGTGCGATCGCTGCTTCGAGCGCACTCTGCATCTGTTCAATCCTCTGCTGACTCATGGCCGCCAAGTTAGGGCCATCAGCAGACACGAGGTGTGTGAAGATGCGGGGCCGGAAGCCAGCTCCGTTCGCGGCCAATTTCATCGCTTCCTTCTCCCTTCCCCTGATCCCCAATCCCCACGGCTTCGTATGTTGGGCGCTGCGCGACCGTTGCGCACCGCATCCACTCTCTCCGCCGATCGCAGCAAGCGATGATCCCCGAACTCTTCCGCATCCCCGGACTCAACATCCCCGTCTACAGCTTCGGGCTGATGATGGGGATTGCGTTTATCGTTGCAAACCTCCTCTTCGTGCGCGAACTGCGGCGACGCGGACTGCCGGAGGAGGCAGGGGGGACGATAACGCTGATAGCAATCGTCGGCGGCGTGGCCGGCAGCAAACTCTTCAGTCTCTTCGAGAACTGGGAGGCGTTCCTGCGTGATCCGGGACACGAGATCTTCAGCGCCGCCGGGCTCACGTTCTACGGCGGACTGATCGTTGCCATTCTCGCAATCATGGTGTACGTGCGGCGGAAGAAGCTCAGCTTTCTCTCGATTGCCGACGCTGCCGCCCCCGCGCTGATCATCGCCTACGGCATCGGACGCATCGGCTGCCAGCTTGCAGGGGATGGCGACTACGGCATTCCAAGCACCCTGCCGTGGGCAATGGGCTACCCACACGGCACCGTCCCCACCCTCTCCCGCACCAATCCCGAACTGACAGCGAAGTTTCAGGAGATGTACCCCGGCAGCCCCGTTCCCGAGGATATTCCGGTGCATCCTACCCCCGTGTACGAAACGCTCGCGTGCTTCGTGATCTTCGCCGTGCTCTGGAAGCTTCGCAAGCGTCCAATGCCGCCGGGCCGCCTCTTCGCGATCTACCTTGTTCTTGCAGGAGTCGAGCGTCTCCTCGTCGAGTTCCTTCGGCTCAATCCCCTGTACGTCGGCCTCTCGATGGCGCAGTGGATTTCGATTGGAATGATCCTCCTTGGCAGCGCCATGGCGCTCCGGGGCCGAGGCGCAACGGCAACCGCTCCAGCCCGGTAAACGCCTCCGTTCAAGAGCGCAGCGAGGCGGACTTCCCAGGGGCAACGGCCCCGTCGCGGAAGCAAGGGCGCGGTGCTCCTGCACACAGCCGCTCCCCTCTCCCTGACGCAGTCGATTCCGTTGACTACAGGCCAGCCTGAGGCGAAGGCCATCCGGTATGTCGCAAACTCCATCTCGTGTTCTTCCCTCCCCCATCCTCCTGCCCTGATTCGCTTCTCCCCCATGTCCCGTCAGCCGACACCCCGCCAGCTCTCCGTGCTTCGATTTGTCGAACAGTTTATCCGACGGAACCGCAAGCCCCCCGCCGAGCGTGAAATCGCACGGCACTTCGGTATCCACCAGAGCGCAGTACGGAAGCACCTAGCCGCACTGGAGAACAAGGGACTCCTGACGCTGGGACACAACGGCAGCAGCCGCGACATCCGCATCAGCGGCGAGCCGGAGAGCGTTGCCGTTGCGCTGCTCGGAGCGGACAGCACATCGGAGGCTCTGGCACTCGACTCGCGACTTGCGGGGGAGGACTCCTTCCTGTTTCGTGCGCCGGACAGCGCCATGGCGGGGGCAGGAATCATCCGTGGAGACCTCGTGTTGGTGCGAAGGAGCGCACGCGTACGAAACGGCGAGGTGGCAGTGGTCTCGCTCGGTGGAGAACGCAGGGTGGTCCGCTACTTCGATATCGCCGGTCGGGTGATTCTGGAGCAACAGCCCGACGGCCACCCGTTGCGGCACACCCTGGAACGGGAGGAGCAGGTCGTTGTGGAAGGATACGCGCTCGCCATCCTGCGCACGCTCGGTTACTCACCAGTGGACATGCTGGCTCCCCTTGCGGCAGAAGAGGAGCGTCCCGCATCACCACACGGTAATCCTGCGGTCACACTGGCGTAACGCGTGCGCGGCAACTTGCTGCGCCATGAGAATTGCCTATTTCAACGCAACGCTCCGCACCGGGCAGGATGGAGTGACACGCGTCCTCTACCGGCTGGCCCGCGCCGCCACCGAGCGGGGCCACCAGGTTATCGGCGTTGCCACAGCGCTCCCCGATGACCCAGCCGAGCGTCCCTTTCCGATGGTCAGCGTCTCGTCGGTCCCGATGCCGCTGCATCGCGCCTACCGAATCGCGCTCCCCGGCACCGCCACCTTCACCGCCGCACTGCAACGCTTCGCCCCCGACATCATTCACCTGAATAGTCCCTGTACGCTCGGATTTGCCGCCGCACGCTGGGGTCGCGAGCACGGCGTGCCCGTTGTTGCCACCTACCACACCCACTTCCCCGCCTACCCGCGCTACTACAACCTCCGTCCCGTGGAGGAGCTTACATGGCGCTTGATGCGGAGAATCTACAATAGTATATCTCGCACATTTGTCCCATCGAAGGCGGTGATGGAGGAGTTGAGGGAGCACGGCGTGGAGAACACGGAGTATCTCTCCAACGGAATCGATCTCGATCAGTTCAGACCACACTTCCGCAGTGAAGGGTGGAGAGAGGAGCAGGGTATCGGGAACCGACCGGCAATCCTTTTCGTGAGCAGGCTGGTGTGGGAGAAGGACCTGCGCGTGCTGGCAGAGGCGTACCGACTGCTGCGGGAACGGTGGGGAGAGACGTTCGCAATGGTCGTCGTGGGGGACGGGCACGCGCGAGCGGAGCTTGAAACGATGATGCCGGGCGCACGATTCCTGGGGCACCTGCGCGGCGAGGAGCTGGCGCGCGTCTACGCCTCGTGCGATCTCTTTGCCTTCCCCTCCACCACCGAGACGTTCGGCCTCGTCACCGTTGAGGCGATGGCCTCGGGCCTGGTGCCCGTTGCGGCCGCGCAGGGCGGCGCACTCGACATCGTCCAGCACCAGCAGAGCGGGCTGCTCGTTCCACCCCTCGACGCGGGGGCGATGGCCGATGCACTCGGCACCCTGCTTCACAATGCTGACGCTCGCGCGGCGATGGCGGAGAGGGCTGTGCGCCGCGCAGAGGCGTTCGGGTGGGACAGCATTCTCGACCGCCTGTTCACGGCATACGACGAAGTGATCGCGACCGCAGCCCCCACCTCGCGCCGCGCAGCGTAGCGGCGTGCAGGTCGCTCGATTTTTTCACCTCATCCAATGAGCACCACCACACTCGCACTCAACGGAGTCCAGCACACAAGAGAAGGATACCGCGACGACCACGACCATACCGAGTGGGTCGAGCGCGGGACCGAGCCTGTTGTCGTCGACACGCTGATCGTCAGCGACATCCACCTCGGCAGCGACGTGTGCCGCTCCGATGCGCTCCTGGCAACCATCAGGAGCCACCGCTTCCGGCGCCTGATCCTCAACGGCGACGTGTTCGACGACCTGAACTTTACGCGGCTGACGAAACAGGACTGGAGGGTGCTCTCCACTCTGCGCAGACTCAGCAACCCGAAGCGGGGGGTGGAGGTGGTGTGGGTGGCAGGGAACCACGACGGCGTTGCCGAGATTCTGAGCCACCTGCTCGGCGTGCAGGTCTACGAGGAGTATCGCTGGTCGCACTGCGGCACCCGCTTCCTGGCGATGCACGGCCACCAGTTCGACACCTACATCACCAGGCGCGAGAAGCTGACAGCGGTGGCGAGCTACCTCTACCTCAAGCTCCAGAAGATCGACGGGGAGCGGCAACGCTTCAGCCGGTGGATCAAGCGCACGAGCAAGTCGTGGCTGCGCGTGGCCGACACCGTGGGACGCGATGCGCTGAACTATGCCTGTGCCACCGCCGCTGACGTCGTTCTGTGCGGACACACCCACATCCCCGGCCACACCGAGCGGAACGGCGTGCGCTACATCAACAGCGGTTGCTGGACGGATCGTCCCTCGCAGTACGTCACGATTGAATTGGACGGAGAGGTACGGCTGCACGAGTGCGCGTAGAGTGCTGCTACTCCAGCATTTCCATCACCTCCGTACCGACGTGCTCCAACGCAACGGATGCGGGGCACCTCGAATGAAGTGCCCCGTCCGTAGTTCATCCCATCACAAGTCCGCGCCTGCCCTATCGAATCGTGCCCCGCCCCACCGTCCCCGGCTCAACATCACCGAACGTCCACCGCGTCAGTTCAATCTGCTGCCACGCTGCGGCGCTCGCCCCGGTGAAGCCAACCCAGGCGCGACCGGCGTCGAGCCGCAGGAGCTTCGCCAGGTCGATCTTCGCTGTGATGGCTGGCTCCCGCGCAGCGTCGATCCAGACGCGAAGGGTCTGGTCGCGATAGTCGATCCGCGCAGTGTGGGCGGAGCCATCCTCAAGGTTCGGAATGTCCGTGGCAACGCCAAGCGAGTAGCGGTGGTTGACGCTGTTCGGCGCAACCCCGCGCGTCTGTACGCTGACGTGCATGCCGTTCGGGTCGTCGCAGCCCTGCGCCGGGTTGTACCAGGTGTCGAACTCGACGGCAACGCTGTTCGGAATCCCCTCGTAGCCGAGGCGGTGCCCCGTTCCACCGAGCGCGGCGATGCTCGAGTTCTGTACCACGAACGCGAAACCGTCGGCACCGGGATTGCCGTTCTCGTCGCTTGCGCCTCCCGTCTGGCTCATACGGAAGGAGAATTGCGTGCTGAATCCATCGGCCACACTCTGCTTCTCACGATACCACAACCCACCGGCCTGCGCTCCGGCAGCTGGGGTGAGCACTGCCAACGATCCTTGGATGATCGTGCTGCCGATTGCCTGTACCCTCTCTCGTGCCTGCGAGAAGTTGTAGACCTCGAACTGTGCACGTGCGCCGACGGTTGCCGCAAGGACCAGAACTGGAAGGAGACGAAGCGTTCGCATGGACGTTTTCGATGGTTTGAGTGGAGATTGACGACCTCATTGCTGCCACCACACAGCGCCCACAACACTCTGCCGGGTCGCCCCCGACGCCGATCTCTGCCGATGGTTTCACCGGACGCCACAACGAATCGGATCGATCTATCGCTTCGACTGCGCCCCCCCGGCACCCTTCCACCCCACGCGGAGCAACACCGGGAAGTGGTCGCTGTAGCCGCCGATGAAGATCGGCCCCTTGAACGTTCGGTAGGGAGGCAGCACAACCGGGTCTGCCTTGCGGTCGCGGAGGAAGTCAGGGTGGAACGGTTGTTCGCAGGTCTCGACCATCACAAGCCCTGCACCATCGGTGGCACCGCCGGGAGCCAGCATCACCTGGTCCAGCACCACCCAGTGTTTCGCGTAGTAGTGGGTGCCAATCGTGTCAACCTCGGCCAGCGGAGCAGCGGTGTTGATCATCCGGTGGGTGAATCGCTCCCCGTCGGCCCAGCCGCGCGCGTCGAGCAGATCGTGCACCGAGGGATCGCCGGGGTAGTCGTTGAGGTCACCAACGAGGATGATATCCGCCTTCGGGTTGAGCGCCACAAGCGAGTCGATCACTCCGGCGGCAACGCGGGCAGCAACGGCGCGGCGCGGCGCGGATTCGTTCTCTCCACCCACGCGCGACGGCCAGTGGTTCACCATCATCGTCACCGTCTGTCCCCCACGCTCGAACGTTGCCTCCATGATGTCGCGCGTGGGGCGCGCGCCGCTGCCCAGATCGACCCGATGCATCGTGATCGAACGGAGAGCGAAGATGCTCCGCCGGTAGATCACCGCAACGTCGATACCGCGGCCGTCGGGACTATCGCGGTGGGCGATATCGAACTCCCCCTTCGGGAGAAATTCGTTGACGAGCCGCTCCAGCACCGCGCGGTTCTCCACTTCGCACACGCCCAGCAGATCGGGTCCGCGCGCGTTGTTCATCGCCCGAATCGCGCGGGCCATGTTTCCCAGCTTTCGTTCCAACCGCTGCGGCGTCCATCGGTTCTTTCCCTCCGGGGTAAACTCCGCATCATCGACCGCAGGGTCGTCCTCGGTGTCGAAGAGGTTTTCGAGGTTGTAGAAGCCGACGGTCAAGGTGTCGTCGGGAACGACGGGTGGAGTGTAGAGGGGCGCAGGGTTGGCATGATTGGGCGTGTGGCGATCTCCCGCACCGCAGGCGGCGAGTGCAAGGAGAAGAGGGAGGAGGGCAGTCATGCGCATAGAGTTGAGGAGTAACGGGGCAAAGCTACAGCAATTCCACTCCCACGTTCGTGGTGAGTGTCCTGCCCCCCCAACAGCACTTCACCCCCTTGCGCAATCTCCGTATGTTCACGGTCCTCCCCGGAGCGCCCCCACCGATTCACGAACACCCCGATCAACACTTCGACCATGAGCACAACACTTGCCGACCAGGAGTGCATCCCCTGTCGTGGAGGCATTCCCCCGCTGACGCCCGAGGAGTACGGTCCACTCCTTGCAGCGCTCGATCCTGCCTGGAAGGTGGTGAACGGACATCATCTCGAGCGTGAGTTCACCTTTCCCGACTTCCGCACCGCGCTCGACTTCACCAACAGGATCGGCGAGCTTGCCGAGACACAGGGACACCACCCCAACATCTACCTCGCCTGGGGCCTGGTGCGCGTCGAGTTGTGGACCCACAAGATCATGGGACTCCACCAGAGCGATTTCATCCTCGCCGCGAAGATCGAGAGGCTCGACCGGGCGGCGTGAGCGCACCCTCCCTGAACTGCGAGACTGGCACCCCACGCGCAAAGAACGGACACAGCCCTGCCGGAGAGTTCCGGCAGGGCTGTGTGCCATCCTACAGCTCCCGCTCCACACCGAACGCCGGCAGCAGACCGAAGTGGCCCTGCGTTCCCTGCACGGTGATGTGTGGAATCAGAAGTGGAACGCCAGACCGCCACGAATCGAACGGGGTGTACCGGGAGTGAAGTGAAGTTCGCTCACCGGCCCCGGCTCCGTGCGCAACCGGCTCTCGGTGTCGAACTGGGCCTCGTTCCACTCGGCGTCGAGGATATTCTCGGCCATCAGCAGCAGTTCGATCTGTGGCGTGACGCGGTAACTCGCCGTAAGGTCGAGAATACCGTATCCCTTCGCCACAACGCTGTTGTCTTCGTTGGCCGGACGGTCATCCACCACGCGCAGGCGGAGCGCGACGGCCAGATCGGTGAAGCGCACGGCGGCGTTCGCCACGAGCGTCATGCTGGGCGCGAGCGGAATAAAGTCCGCCCCCTCCGGTTCGTCGCGGAGCCGTCCCTGGCTGAAGGTGGCGTCAACGCCGAAGGCGAGCCAGTCGGTTGGCCGCACCCGTACTTCCACATCAATCCCGCGGCGGCGCGTGCGTCCGCTCGGCTCGGTGGTGCCCTCGTCGCCGATGTAGACCTGCTCGCTCTCCAGATCGAGCTGCCACAATGCCAGCGCTGCCGACACCACCGAGTTCGGCGTGCCGTAGCGTGCGCCGAACTCCGCGCCGAATGCGCGCGGGATGGTGCTGTCCGCAGAACTCCCCACCACAACGCGCGCGTCGTTGCTGTGGAAACCGAAGCCGCTGTTGAGGAAGAGGGTGAGGTCGTTCATCACCGGCACGGCGACGTTCGCCTTCGGCGACACCAGCAACTGCTGCCGCACACCGGCAATGCCGTCACCATCCTCCGCGTTCTCCACGTCGTAGGTAAAGTAGTCGGCACGGGCACCGAGCTGAACGCTGATCCACGGCAACTCAATCTCCTGCTCCACATAGCTGCCGAGCTGCCGCTCGCGGATACGGTTGTTCCGCACCGTCGCAAGGCGGGTGCGGGCACTGTCCTGGTAGAGCGCCGCGGCGATATCGTCGTTGCGGAGCGTTGCGCCAACGCGGGTGAGCATCGCCGCATCCCCAACCCCGTAGGAGATCTGCTGCTGCGCGCGTACCGCCGTCACGGTGCGGTCGTCGGTCTGCTCGATCATATCTCCGCGCACCGAGTCGCGGAGGAAGAAGGTGAAGTCGCTGAAGAGCCGGAAGCGGTAGTCGGTGAGCGACGCGGTGAGCGTCAGCGGACTCTCCCCGCCCGAAGTGTAGCGGAGCGTGGTGGTGGTGCGCGACGTCACGCCCCCCTCCAGCGAGTCGATTGCGCCGAAGCGGTCGATCTCCCCCGCTGCAACCGCACGTTCCGGCACCTGGCCGCTCGCGTTCCAGCCGGAGGAGAAGCCGCTGATACTCGCACTGAACGAGCCGCCGTCGCCCATGCGAGCGAACACCTTGCCGAAGAGGTTCTGCCGACGGTAGTCCTGGGCTGCGCGGAAGTAGCCGTCGGTGCCGTAGAGTTCGCCACCGAAGTAGGCGCTGACACCCGAGCCGAGCGGGGAAGTGCGGAGAAGCGCCACGCCACGGAACGTGTTGAACTGTCCCCCTTCGAGCCGGACGAGATTTTCGCTCAGGGTGTCGGCGGTGCGGAAAGCCACGGCTCCTGCGGTTGTCAGGTCGCCGTAGCGAGCGTAGTAGGGACCCTTCACCACATCGATGCGGTCCACAAGTTCCGGGATGATGAAGTGAAGGTCGGCGTAGCCCTGCCCGTGACCGTGCGAAATCATATTCACCGGGGCATCGTCCACCGTCACGTTCACGTCGGTGCCGTGGTCGCAGTCGAATCCGCGCAGGAAGATCTGCTCCGCCTTCCCGCCACCGGCGTGCTGGGCGATAACGAGACCGGGAACGATGCGAAGGAGGTCCTGCGCCGAACTGCGCGGGAGGAGACGTAGGTCCTCGGCACGGAATCGGCTGTCGCTGGCGGCGGTGAACGGACGCGTCGTTGTCACCACAACGGGCGCCGCGGCCTTCTGTGTGGAGGTGTCGCGTTGCGTCGGCTGGGCGTGCAGCAGACCCGTACAGCACTCGGTCACGAAGAGGAGCAGTGCGAACGATCCGATAGAATGTCGGGTCTGCATGGTAGAAAACGGGTTATATGAGAATGATGCCGGCACGGCTCCGTGCCGACGTGAAAGACGTTATGGCATCATTGAGAAGCAGATAGGTGAAGCGGCGCAAGTCCTGCGGGCACTCTGGAAACACGATTGGCACGGTTATCCCGTGCCAACGTGAAGGATGGATGACCCGCCGCGAAGCTAGTGTGCGAAGGAGCGTGAAGCCTTATCAAAGGATGAAGGGTGAACGGCATTCGACGCTGTCATCGACAAAGCTCCCCCTCACCCTCGGCGGAGTGAAGGGGAGCACGATGTTTTCAGCCTTCATTCGAGACCGGCTACTGCCCGATAATGTCCCGGCGAATTGCCAGCGCAGTTCCCGAAGCATTCGGATCAGGCTCAACCCTGTGAACCGGCACCGACGCCTGAATCAGTTTGAGAGGAATCTTCTGCTCGGCGCCATCGCGGCGCAGGATGAAGGTGGTCCTCGACGGGAGATAGGTTACGAGTTCGGAAAGTGTCAATCCCGATTCCACCATCTTCTCCCACAGTCCGGGGATGGCCATCACGGAATCGTTGATCTGGAGCGCCGTGACCATATCACCAACGCGCAACCCCATTGCCTCTGCACTCTGCTTTGGCGTGATGGAGGTCAGCTTCAATCCATCCCCCTCACGGACGGCATCGGCGCCCAGCACCCGCTTCTTCTCGCTCCCCTCGACGACCTTCAGCCCCGCCTTCGGCAATAGTTCGTCGTATGGCAGCGGCTCGGTGCCGGTGATGTACTTCCGGTAGAAGTCCTGCAACTGCGTTCCGCTCGCTCGCTCCATGATGGTGATAATCTCGTCGTCACCGAAGGTGCGCCCCGTCTGCCCGTACTCGCGATTGAAGAAGCGCATCACGCTGTCCATCGTGATTCGGTTGTCGGTCTGCACCCGGATGGCGATGTCGAGCAGCATCGTCACCACCGGGCCTTTCGAATAGACCGATATCACCTCCGAGAGTGGCGCCTCGGCGACACGGAGGCTCAGGCTTGCCATCGACTCCGGCTGCTTCTTCCGATAGCTCGTTTTGAACACCCCTCCGTTCAGCTTGCCGAGCATCCCCTCCTCCGTGATGCCGTTCCGTGCCAGCACGACCTGGGCGTAGTACTCGGTCAGTCCCTCGGCAAACCAGAGCGAGTTTGTGTGGGGTGCGCGCTGATAGTCGAACGGACCAAGTTCCGTCACATGAATCCGCTTCGGACTCCAGAGGTGCCAGTACTCGTGGGCGATCACCCCGGCAAGCACCCGCGCCGGAGTTGCGCGGTTGTCGAGCGGCATGCGGTAGGTGCTGCTGTTGCGGTGCTCCAGTGCACCGAACGAGTAGTCCGTGTTGCCGTTCATATCCACCAGATAGTGCTGGAAGATGTAGCGGTCGTAGGGGACATCGCCACCAAAGATGGAGCTGATCCACCCAACGATCAGCTTCGTGGTGTCGCGCAGACCGTTCAGCTCGGCGCTGCTCAGCACCCGCGGGCTTGTGACGGTGATGAGGTGCGGCTTCCCCCCGTAGATGAACTCAACCTTCTGGAACTTCCCCATCTGTATCGGCATATCCACAAGCTCGTCGTAGTCGCGCGCACGGTAGCTGGCAACTCCACGTGCGGGTGTGCCCTCCACCGGATCAAGCCCCACGGAGAGGTCCCAGTCCTTCGGCATCTCGAAGTTCACGGTGCAGGGAACATCCTTGTATCCCTCGGCGTAGCCGAAGATCGCCACCGTGTTCGCGAAGGCGAAGTTCGGCTCGATGTCGGTCAGCCCGAACCAGAGGCTGTTCTCCACGCGCTCGATGTCGTGCACGGCGTAGTCGATCTGGAGGGGGGCACCTCCCCCCATCCCTGTGATGCGGAACGAATTCTTGTCGATGCGAACGACCTGGACCGAGCGCCCCTCCTGCCTTGCTGTAAACCCGTTCACGTACTGGCCGAAGTTGACGATGTCGTAGGCGCCAGGACCCCAGATCGGGAAGTGGAACACCAGCGACTCGCCACCAATCTCCTGGAGAACCGCCTTCACGCGGAAGGTCTCGGCAGGAAGGTCGAAGCTCACGGTGTAGTCAACTGAAGGAGCGGCACCAGCGCGCACCGCCGCCGACAGAAGGAACACCGCCAGAGAGAGGAGGAATCGAAACGAGAAACGGGGCATGGGGATGGAGCGTGAAGTAATGGGGAATCCGAGCTGTCGGACAACAGACGGAGAAACCGGGCAGATGTTTCTGGTACCGGGAAGCGAAGATGGGGTGCTCGTCAGCCCTGTCAATCCATTTCTTCATCTCCCCGGCACCTCGCGCCCTCCACTGGCGGCAACCCGACCAAAGATTTCCAGCGACCTGCGCACCAGCGTGTCGGCGCGAAGCGGCAGGCGTGGAATGGCGCGAGCGTCGAAGCCGGGGTCGAAGCGGAGGGCAAGCGCGCGATACTGCTCCGCTTCGCTGGCGTGGCCGTAGGCGGCCTCGTACTGCATCCGCATGGCAGCAGCAACGGCGTACAGCTCCGGCACCTTCAGCGTGTAGTTGTCCACCCTGCCGAACCACGGCGTGGAGCGCCACTTTGGGAAGGAGACGGGATGGTAGAGTGTGTCGGAAACGAGCCGCAGCGCAAGTCCCTCCGGCACACGCACCCGCCCTGTCCCGATCTGCGGCCCCGCTTCGCTCGTAACGTAGGGCGTACGGCCTTCCTTCTCCCCCGCTGCGATCAACGCGTTGATCATCCCGTAGTAGGCACGGTCGATGGTCGCGGCGTTGAAGGGGAGGTTCTGCTCGAAGGGATGGACGGCGCGCCGGAACTCCTCGACCTCCGCACGCGCACGCGCCATGAGCGCGGGATGGAGCGTGGCAAGCTGGTCGAGATACCACGAACGGCGCAACAGCTCCTGATCGATCACGATCACGTCGGGCCGCACCCCCTCCACCCGCTGCAGGTAGATGCTCCCACTCACCCAGAAATCCCACTGTGAACTGAAGATGAGCGCGCGCCGGGGGAGCGCGTCGAGCACGTTGTGGACCATCTCCTCCACCACAACGTTGCCGCTCTCGTCGCTCGCCTTCCAGTTCAGTGCCCCGGCCAGAAGCACCGCGGCAGCAAGCGCCCCGGCCGCGACAGCCCCTCCCCATCGACGGTGCAGTTCCCAGGCCCCGACAACGGCAAGCGCACCAAGCACAAGCAGCGCCGCCATGAAGTAGCTCCCGATGTCGTAGATGCCGTACATCCCGGCCCAGAGCAGACAGGTGACGAGGACACCGAGCAGCAGGAGCGCAAGCCTGCGCGCCCGCGTGAGGAGTGCAACACCACCGAGCACGGCAAGCACCAGCCCCAGGTATCCAAGCTCGGAGGGAAGCTGAGCGAACAGCCAGCCGATCTGGTCTCCAAGCGCTCCCGTGTTGAACATCCAGATCAAGTACTGCCGTCCACCGAGATGCGCAAGGAATCTGTCGAACGACGAGGGGTTTCCCCAGTTGAGTTCGGGACCGCTCATCGCACACAGCGGGAGGTAGAGATAGGGGAGCAGTCCGAGCAGCGTCCACGGAACCAGCACGGCCAACCGCCGCAGCCGCCTCCCCATTGGAGCACTGCCGCGTGTGAAATAATCGACAAGAAGCGCGGGCGCGAGGAACACCGTGCTCATGTGGTTGGTAAATGCCAGACCGAGCACAACCGCAAAGGCAATCCCCTCGCGCGACGCACGCCAGACGGAGAAGTTCTCAGCACGATGCTCCTCTGCGTCGGCGAAACGGAGGTAGAGGAGGAGCACCGATGGCAGCAGCACTGCGTGGAGCGAGTAGACTTCGATCCCGTTCCCCTGGCCCCACCATATCGACCCCAGCCCAAGCAACACGCCCCCAAGCGTGGCGAGAAGGAGGTGGAGCCACGGCATCCGCGTGTCCGTGACATGCAGGTCTCCCTCCTCGCTCCTCTTCTTTTTCCCCGTTCCCCTGCGAACAGACGGGGTGGAAACACTACTCTCCAGTGCTGCAAGCACCCGCAGGAAGAGAAGCACCGCAACCGCACATCCAGCAGCGGTGGCAAGTGCGCTCAGGATGTTGAGCGAGAGGATGGGACGAAAGGGGAGCAGCGTGAAGAGATGCCCCACCAGCGTAAAGGTGGGATACCCCGTTGGGTGTGCCACGCCGAGCGTTGCCGCAACGGCAGCAAGCTCCCCCTTGTCGATGAATCCGAGTGTGCGATTCATCGTGATGAGATAGACCACGAAGAGCACAGCGCCGGCAGCAATCGCGGCGTGGAGTGGGCGGAAGCGAGAGGAGGAGAGTTGCGACATCGCTGATGAGAACCGGTAGAGTGCTTCGGCCTGGAGCACAGGATGGCTTCCGGTGGAGAGGGTGCAGAGGACAGCAGACACCCCGACCACTCTCCAGAACTACTACTGTACTGTGGACAGAGCGCGAATATCGCTCTCTCTCCACCACGCGCAGGCTCGCTCCTGCTTCAGTCCGGCTGACTGCGGGCTTTATCACAAACCATTCCGCTAGCGGGGTCAGCCCGGCAATGCCGAACGTGGGAGAACCATCCGGGAGGCACCGGCTACCGTGGACGCCACCGTGTGCTCGTGCCGGACGAGCGACCACGCTCCTGATCCGAGAACAACAAGGCGAAGGAAAACCGGGAGGAGACAGGTCTGTATGGACAACTACACGGGCTTGGTACCGGGAAATGATGGAGGAAGGAACAGACGAAGGGAATCCGCGAACATACAATCTCCTCCTCCGATTTCGTACTGATTTCAACGCATCGAAGGATGCCGGCATGATTGCCGGGAACCGTTGACGACGAGATGCCTCAAGGGAGCGTTTTCCCGTTACCGTAGCAGTCCCGCCAACAGCCCAGAGAGATACCGTTGGGGCTGGAACACGCTGCACGAATCGAGCAGTTCGATCGTTACTCCTGCTCCCCGTACCGACTCGTACCTTGCCGGTCTCGTTGCCCTGTCACCCCATGACGGAGCTTCCCCCTACTCCCTCATCCTGCTCACACTTATGAAGCGGACAACCAAACGCATTCTGCTGCTCCTTCTGGCCCTGGCGGTTGTAGCAGCAATTGCTCTTCCCAAGATTCTCACCTCATCGGCAAAAACGTCCGAGGGAGGGGGAACAGGCGGAGGCCGCGGAGGAGCGGGAGGGAAAGGCGCAGCGCTCAGCGCCGAAGCGGTGGTGGCGCGGCCAACCGTCCTCGACAACAACCTGGAGATCACCGGCACCATCATCGCCAACGAGAGCATCGAGCTGCGAAGCCAGGTTGCCGGGCGCATCACGCGGCTCAACTTCCGCGAGGGGCAGAACGTAGGAAAGGGAACGCTCCTCGTCAAGGTGGACGATTCCGACCTTCGCGCGCGGATGCAGGGAGCGATCTACCGCCGCGACCTTCTTACCGCACAGGAAGCGCGGCAGCGGCAGCTGCTGGAGCGCCAGGCGGTAGGGAAGGCGGAGTACGACGTGGCGATCAGCAACCTCAACACCGCCCGCGCCGACATCGCCCTTATCAAGGCGCAGATCGCACAAACAGAAATTCGTGCCCCCTTCTCTGGACGCATCGGCCTCCGCTCGGTCAGTCAGGGAGGCTACGTCACCAGCGGCACGTCGATTGCCACACTCTACAGCATCAACCCGATAAAGATCGACTTCTCGGTGCCGGAACGGTACGCCGGGGCGGTTCGGCCCGGCACCACCGTTACCCTCCGCGTCGACGCCACCGGCGACACCCTTACCGCACGAATCTACGCCGTGGAGCCACAGATCAACCAGGAGACGCGCACACTCCAGGTCCGCGCAACGGCGCCCAATCCCGGCGGACGCCTGCAACCGGGTGCATTCGCACGGGTTGCCCTGCCGCTGGAACTGGGAGAGCGGGCAATCCTTCTGCCGAGCGAGGCGGTGGTGCCGGGAACCAGCTCCTCCTCGGTGTTCGTCGTTCGTGGCGGCAAAGTGGAGTCGCACACCGTCCGCACCGGCGTTCGCACCGAGCGGAGCGTGCAGATTCTGGACGGCGTTGCTGCCGGAGACACGGTGCTGGTCACCGGCATCCTCCAGGCAAAGCCCGGTTCCCCCGTAACGATTGCGCGGGTTCGTCCGCTCTGACCCGTTCTCCTCACACCCTCTGACAGGGGAGATCACCCCAACAATCCTTCAGCGCCGTGAGCCTCGCAGAAACCAGTATCCGCCGTCCGGTCATGACAATCGTTCTGTCGATTGTCATCATCGTGTTCGGACTTATCGGCTTCACACGCCTTGGGGTACGCGAGTACCCGGCGGTGGACCCTCCCGTGGTAACGGTCAGCACGAGCTACGCCGGTGCCAGCGCCGACGTTATCGAGTCGCAGATCACCGAGCCGCTCGAAGCGTCGATCAACGGCATCGGCGGCGTGCGGGCGCTCACCTCCACGAGCCGCGAGGGACGAAGCCAGATCACGGTTGAGTTCGACATCGGTGTGGACCTCGAAGCGGCGGCAAACGATGTGCGCGACCGCGTCTCGCGCTCGCTCCGCAACCTCCCTCCCGACGCCGATCCTCCATCGGTGGCCAAGGCGGATGCCGACGCCAACCCCATCCTTTTCCTCACCATCGGCAGCTCGTCCGGCAAGGCGCTCGACGCGCTGAAGTTGAACGACGTTGCCACGAACTTCATCAAGGAACGGCTGCAAACGATCGCAGGGGTAAGCGAGATCAGCATCTTCGGCGAAAAGAAGTACGCGATGCGCATCTCGCTCGATCCGGGACGCATGGCGGCCTACCGCCTCACGCCCCAGGACGTGCGCACAGCAATCGACGCAGGAAATGTGGAGCTGCCGTCGGGCCGCATCGAGGGATCGGCGACGGAGATGACGGTGCGCACCGAGGGGCGGCTCGCCACGCCGGAGCAGTTCAACGCGCTCGCGATAAAGTCGGTGGATGGACGAATCGTCCAGCTCAAGGAGATCGGCAAGGCGGAGTTGACGGCGGAGAACCTCCGCACAAGCCTGCGCCGCGACGGCACACCGATGGTGGGGCTGGGCGTGCTGCCGCAGCCGGGCGCGAACAACGTGGCCATCGCCGACGAGGTGTACGCACGGCTGGAGCGGATGAAGGCCGATCTCGACAAGGCCGGGGTTTCGGTCGGCATCGGGTTCGACATCACCACCGGCATTCGCAGTTCCATCGAGGAGGTGATCGAGACGATTGCCATCGCCTTTGCGCTGGTGGTGATCATCATCTTCCTCTTCCTCCGCGACTGGCGCACCACGCTGATTCCGACGCTCGCCATCCCCGTCTCGCTCATCGGCGTCTTCGCGATCATGGCGCTCGCGGGCTTCTCGATCAACATCCTCACGCTGCTCGGCATCGTGCTCGCCATCGGACTAGTGGTGGACGACGCAATCGTCGTGCTGGAGAACATCTACGCGCGCATCGAGGAGGGGATGAGGCCGCTGGATGCGGCGTTCAAGGGATCGAAGGAGATCGTGGTTGCAGTGGTTGCCACCACCGTTGTGCTTATCGCCGTCTTCATGCCCCTGCTGTTCCTGCAGGGGCTGACGGGGCGACTCTTCGTGGAGTTCGGCGTGGTGATCGCAGGTTCGGTGCTGATCAGCGCGTTCGTGGCGCTCACGCTCACGCCGATGCTCTCCGGACGCATGCTGAAAGGAAAGAGCACCGGATGGTTCTACCGCGTCACCGAACCGTTCTTCGAGCGGGTGACGCACGGCTACCGCTCCAGCCTCGAAACCTTCATGCGCCACCGCTGGCTCGCCTTCCCGATCATGGCCGCCGCAGGAGCCTTGATCTACCTTGCCGGCAGCACGTTGCAGTCGGAGCTGGCACCGCTGGAGGACAAGGGGCGCATCCGCGTGAGCGCAACGGCGCAGGAGGGGGCCACCTACAGCTACACGAGCAACGTGATGACCGACCTGGTGCGCATGGTTGCCGATAGCGTGCCGGAGCACGAGGGGTTGATCGAGATCATCGGCGGCGGTGGTGGCTCGGTCAACAGCGGGTTCATCAACCTGGTGCTGAAGAGCAAGGAGGAGCGCGGCGAGAAGGGCCGCTCGCAGCAGCAGATCGCAGAGGCGTTGAACCGCAGACTTGCCGGGATCAGCGCAGCACGCGTCTCAACGTCGCAGGAGCCGACCATCGGCGACCGCCGTGCCGGACTCCCGGTGCAGTTCGTGCTGCAAACCTCCAGCCTCGACAATCTGCGCGAGGCGCTTCCGAAGTTCATGGCCGAGGCGCAGAAGGACCCCACCTTCCAGTTCGTCGACGTCAACCTGAAGTTCAACCGTCCCGAACTGCGCGTTGACATCGACAGGGAGAAGGCGGAGGCTTCGGGCGTGAGCGCGCTCGACGTTGCGCAGACCCTCCAGCTCGCGCTGAGCGAGGGGCGCATCGGCTACTTCGTCCGCGACGGCAAGCAGTATCAGGTGATCGGGCAGATCGACCAGGCCCAGCGCTCCTCACCGCTCGACCTTCGCTCCATTTTCGTCCGCTCCCGTTCGGGCGAGCTGATCCAGCTCGACAACCTCGTAACGATGCGGGAGGAGAGCAGTCCGCCGCAACTCTTCCGCTACAATCGCTCCGTGTCGGCAACGGTGTCGGCAAACCTTGCGCAGGGAAAGACGGTGGGCGACGGCATCGACGCGATGCGGGCAATCGCCGCGCGAACGCTCGACGCATCGTTCACGACGGACCTCGCCGGCAGTTCGCGCGACTTCGCCGAGAGCAGTTCGACGATCCTCTTCGCGTTCATGCTCGCCCTGCTCCTCGTCTACCTGATCCTTGCCGCGCAGTTCGAGAGCTTCCGCGATCCCTTCATCATTCTGCTGACGGTGCCGCTGGCGCTTGCCGGCGCGGTGCTCTCGCTCTGGTACTTCGGCCAGACGCTGAACATCTTCAGCCAGATCGGCATCATCATGCTCGTGGGACTTGTGACGAAGAACGGCATCCTCATCGTCGAGTTCGGCAACCAGCGCAAGGAGCAGGGGCGGAAGGTGCGCGACGCGGTGATCGACGCGGCGGAGGCGCGCTTCCGTCCGATCCTCATGACAACGCTCGCCACGACGCTCGGCGCCCTCCCCATCGCCCTCGCGCTCGGTGCCGGAGCGCAGAGCCGCGTGTCGATGGGCATCGTGATCATTGGCGGACTCCTTCTCTCGGCGGGACTGACACTCTACGTGATCCCCGCGGTGTACAGCTACCTCTCGCGTGAACACGTTCCCCAGCCTGAACTGGAAACCGAGCCGGAGTCCAGGCACTCCGCAGAGATTCTCCACGGGAACCTGGCCCCGCAGGGGGCAGCGCTCGATCCAGAGGCATAGGCGCCCTCACCCGATTTGGAACGACGTGAATAATGCAGAAGAGGGGTGGATCGTTTTCACCGATCCACCCCTCTCGTGTATGCACATCCCCCTCAATTTTCGACCTCCCTCCATCGCTCCCTCGATAGCCTGCTCCACCGACCAATGAAGATTCTCCTTGTGGAAGACGACCGCGATCTCGCCTCGGCTGTGCGAACAACGCTCGAAGAGCACCACTACGTGGTTGACGTTGCACACGACGGCGAACGGGGAGAAGACCTTGCGCTCTCCAACGATTACGATGTCGTCCTGCTCGACGTGATGCTTCCCGGCCGTGACGGCCACGCCGTGTGCCGTGCAATCCGCGTGGAGGGGAACGACGTGCCCATCCTCCTCCTCACGGCGCTTGGGGAGGCCGAGGATACTATTGCAGGACTTGATGCAGGGGCCGACGACTATCTTCCCAAGCCCTTCCACACCGGCGTGCTCCTGGCACGGATCCGCTCGCTCGGCAGACGCCGCTCGGAACAGAAAACCACGACGCTCCGCGCTGCAAACCTCGTGCTCGACACCGTTGCCCGCACCGTGACGCGAGCCGGACAGCCGATCCGCCTCACACCACGCGAGTTCGCCATGCTCGAATACTTCCTGATGAACAGCGGCCGCACGCTCGGGCGCGACAGAATCAGCGAGCACGTGTGGGAGATGAACTTCGACCCGCGCTCCAACGTGGTCGATTCGCTGGTGCGCATCCTTCGCCAGAAGATCGACCACGGCTTCGATCCTCCCCTGATCCACACCGTGCGCGGCGCAGGCTACCGGTTCGGCGAGGAGGGATAGGAGAGGCCGATGACCTCCCGCCTTACCATCACCGCCCGGCTGACGCTCTGGTACCTGCTGATCTTCGGGGCCATGGCGGTGGTGCTTGCCGGAGCGCTCTACATCATCCTCCGCAGCGTGGAGCGAGCATCGCTCGACGCCGAGCTTCGCGATTACGGGGGGCTCCTGGTGGCCGAGATCGGCGACCGTGAGGGACGCCTTGCCGCGTTCGAGCGGGTGGAGGATGCAATGACCCGCGCCAACCTGCGGCAGCGCTCGTTCCGCGTGATCCTCGTGGCAGGCGACAGCATCCACTACGACGTGGACGACTCGCTCGCCAGCGACCCCCTGATCGATTCGGTGGAACAGGCGATTCCCAGACTGGCGAGGGGAGCAGCCGAGACATTCGAGAACGACGACGTGCGCTATCGCGCAGTGATGGTCCCCATCGCTCCCGGCCTTGTGGCACCGGAGCGGGAGGGGTTGATCGTGATCGCCTCGCAGCAGGCGCTTGAGGAAACCGTTCAACGTCTGCTCGACATCCTTCTTGCCGCCGTTCCTCTCGTGCTCCTCATCAGCGGGGCCGGAGGCTGGTTCGCTGCCCGACGCGCACTTCGTCCGGTGGCAACGTTGACCACCACGGCGCGCCGCATCGGGCTTCACACCCTCCACGAGCGCGTTCCGGTCGGAACACTCCGCGATGAACTCTCCGAGATGGCCGAGACGTTCAACGACATGATTGAGCGGATCGACGTCACCTTCCAGAGCCAGCGCCGCTTCATCGCCGACGTCTCACACGACATCCGCACACCGCTCAGCACTCTCCACGTGCTGCTGGAACGGCTCGTGGAGCGCAACGATATCAGCGAGGATGTGCGGCGGCTCGCGCGCGACAGCGTGGGGCAGGTGGAGCGTATCACCAGCATCGCCAACGACCTTCTCCTCCTTGCCCGCGCCGACGCGCGACAGATGACGATACACCGCACCTCCTGCGAACTTGAGGGGGTGGTGCTCGAAGCGTTTGCGGCAGCCAGCGCCGACGCCGAACGCCGGGAGGTTGCGCTCCTGCTCGATGCCAGGGGAGGAACAGTGGTCCTGGGCGATGAGGCCGCACTCCAACGCGCACTCACCAACGTCATTGCGAACGCCGTGGCCCATACGCCGGAGGGAGGGAGCGTGAAGGTGGAGGTGAGAGAAGAGAAGGGGAGTGGGGTCATAGCCGTGATTGACTCCGGCACAGGCATCGCGCCGCACGATCTCCCCCACGTTTTCGACAGGTTCTACCGGGGGGACGCCAGCCGCAGCCGCTCCGGGTCGGGCCTGGGACTCGCCATCGCCCGCACAATCGTTGAAGCACACGCGGGAAGTATCGCCATCGACTCGACGCAGGGGATGGGAACGACGGTCATCATCTGCATTCCACTGTGGGGATAACGCCTCTCGCCACGCTTTATCAGGCTCGCTCGCTCCGTCATCCTGGCGTCATCCGGGGGCGCGATGTTTGCATCGTCGGAGATGACGAGAGCGTTCGGGGCACGGGCCCGCCGCCGCGCACCTCCACTCCGATGAGTAACGACATCATTTACGGAGTAATCTCCCCATGACGATCTCACGGATTCTGGGCTCACTCGCCCTCGCTGGCAGCCTGACGCTTTCCGCCGTTGCCAGCACAACGCCCACGACGGCACTGCACCAGAACAAGCCAGCGACAACGGCGAAACACACGGTGGCAAAGCACACAAAGAAGCACGCCAAGCACGTGCATCGCGCGGCAAAGACGGCAACGGCCGCACCCGCAGCGAAGTAATCCTGCAAGAGAACACAGCAACCATCGACTTCCAGACCGGGGGCGTTACCGGAGAGAACAGCGCCCCTGATCCTCGAAAGCCGGACCATGATGGGTAGGTCCGGCTTTCGTCTTTTTCTCCCAGCACCCTACATGCCATTCCGAACAGCTCCGGCGGTGCGGACGAGGTGCTGGATGGCAGAGGGTTTACGCGGGGTCGTCTTCGCGAGGCACTTCGAGGCCGTGGATACCCTCCATCTGGCTTGTGAGATAGCGAAACGCGTCGTCCACCGAGTTTGTGAAGTGGATCAACCCCAGATCCTCGGGGGAGATCACCCCAAGCTCTGCCATCTTCGGCAGATTGATGACCTCGTCCCAGAAGTCGGTGCCGTACATCACAATCGGGAAGGGGCCTTCAACCTTGCGTGTCTGGACGAGCGTGAGCGCCTCCATCAGTTCGTCCAGCGTGCCGAATCCACCCGGAAAAATCACCAGTGCCTGCGCGAGCGACATGAAGAAGAGCTTGCGCATGAAGAAGTAGTGGAAGTCGAACGACAGTTCCGGTGTGATATGGGGGTTCGGCTCCTGCTCGAACGGCAGAGAGATGTTGAGACCAATCGAGCGTCCCCCGGCAAGCTCGGCACCACGGTTGGCCGCCTCCATGATTCCCGGACCACCACCCGTACACACAACGAACTGCTGTGTTCCATCATCCGCCGGGTAGCGCGCGCCCCACTCCGTGAGGCGCCGGGCAAGTTCTGCGGCATCGTCGTAGTAGCGACCCATACGGCGGCGCACCTCGGCGATGCGGAGCCGTGACGCGAGATCGGCGTGCGCCTGGCTTTCCGGGGTGGTCTGGTCGAGTGCATTACGGAGCTGTGCGATCTCCTCGTCGGCAAGCGCGCTGGGATAGATGCGTGCCGAACCGAAGAAGACGATGCCACCGCTTACCCCAAGGTTCTTCAGGCGTGTGGTTGGTTCCAGATACTCTGCAAGGATGCGGAGCACCCGCGCCTCGTAGCTGCCGAGGAAATCGGCGTTATAGTAGGCCTTCGCAGGGCGGCGGCCAGGATTGGTGTGTGCAAGCATTGAACTCTCTCGTCTGTGGGTCGTGAAGTCTGAAAGTCGAGAACCGTGCGATAGATCTCGAACAGGTGGCGGGTGGACTCTCGAAGAGTCCGAAGGTTGAGGGATTCAGAGTAAGGTGTGCCCGACAGCGCACAGAGTCACCGCTGTCCTCCTGTGTCGCCCCCACTTCACGACTCATCACCATCCAGGCTGTTTCAGGCTACTCCTGCGAGGTCTCCTGCGCAATGTGGAGTCCACCGTCAACAATCAGCGTCTGCCCTGTGATGTAGCGTGCCTCCACACCGAGGAACCAGACGGCACGGAAGATGTCCTCAACGTTGCCGTGCCGCCTGAATGGGATACGCTCTGCCGCAAGAAGCGAGCCTTCGGCAGGCTCCTCCGGTATCTCGATCACGCCGGGCGCAACGGCGTTCACCGGGATGTGTGGCGCGAGCGAGCGAGCCAGCGCGCGCGTCAACCCGAGCAGTGCGCTCTTCGATGTGTTATAGGGGATGCGGTTCCGCCACGTCTGAAATGCACCGAGGGACGCAATGTTGACGATGGCTCCCCCCTCGGGCTGCGAGCGCATGACGGGCACCACTGCCTGGGCCGCAAAGAACTCCCCCGACAGATTCGTGTCAAGCGTCGAGCGCCACATCTCCTCGTCAACATCCTCGATCGGCGTTGCCTGCGGGTAGACTCCGGCATTGTTCACGAGCAGGTCGATACGGCCAAGCGCCGCGTACGCCTCGGCAACCGCCCGGCGAACCTCATCGCGGCGGCGCACGTCCGCCTGTACCACAACACCCTCGGCCCCAAGCGCACGAACGTCCTCCAGTGTACGGAGCGCGCCCTCGCGAGAGCCACCATAGTGGACAGCGATGCGCCATCCCCGCTCGGCGAAGCGGAGCGCAAGAGCGCGCCCTATCCGCCGACCAGCGCCGGTAATCAGAACGACAGGGGAGTGCTTCGTCATTGGTTCCTCGTTATTCATTCAGCGCTATCTCCCACAGCTACAGGCTTGCAGCAACCTCGAAGGGCAGCCGTGCAACCGTAGCAGCAACTGGCAGAGCACCCTCCTCCGGGACGACATGGAGTGGAAGATCTGGAACGGCGTAGGCCGTGCGCACGTAGGCGAGCGCGATTGCCGGAGCGCCGGGAGCAGGCCGCGCAATCGACGTCAGCGTCCCGATCCGCTTCCCCTCCTCGGGGTCGATGACTGCCACATCGTCCGAGAAGTTTTCAGGAGTGGAGGAGAGTTCCATCCCGACAAGGTGCCGCTGGACCTTGTCGTAACTGTCGAGTCGGGCAATCACCTCCTGGCCGATATAACACCCCTTGGTCCACGAGATATACTGCACAAGGCCTGCCTCCAGCGGATTGTACGTCTCGCTCAGCTCCGTACCCGAACCGGGAATCCCGGCGGCAATCCGCAACGTCTCATAGGTATTGCCGTCGATCTCTCTCGCTCCGGCACGCTCCAATTGCCCTGTTGCGCTCTCGAGATTCTCGGAGGGAACGAGCAGCATCGCCCCTACACTTCCGGTCAACCGTGCGTCGCGGGCCAGCAGCGCCGCCGATCCTCCGAGATCGATGGACGCCCACCTTCCAGCATCGGGGAGGGATCCACCGAAAGCGCTCTCCACAACGCGGCGAAGCCGGTCCCCACTCAACAGCAGTACCGTATAGGCACTCCCGAGGCTATCGGTAGCCACGTCGTCCATGATGGTATATTTATCGAGCCACGCACGCACCCTCTCGGCATCCCCGCCGGCAAGCACCAGCAGCACCTCCTCCTCGCGTGCAACTACCCGCACAAGCTCAACGATCCGTCCCTTCTCGGAGGTAAGCATCGTTGTGGCCTCTGTTCCGGGAGCAAGGTCGCGAACGGCGTTGGTGGAGAGCCGATGGAGCAGATCGAGCCGGTCGGCACCGCGCATTCGCACGACAGCGCGGGATGTACGATAGTAGACTGCATCGGCTGTAGTTATGCTATCGAGCGATTCGGACGGTTGATAGAGTTTCATGGATGTTCAAAACTGGAGTGCGGCAGGAAAAGCCGCACAGTGAATCTACGCACGCGGCACGTTGCATCGCCCCCTTCCCCCTACCCGATGATTCGTCGTCTCTCTCTCCTCACGCTTTCCCTTCTCCTCCTCGCCATCACCTCCGTGCACGCGTGGCAGCAGCGCGTACACTACACGATGCGGATCACGCTCGAACCTGCGAACCACAGCTACACCGGGAGCCAGCGGCTGGTCTACACAAACAACTCGCCCGACACGATTCGCGAGGTGTACTACCATCTCTTCTACGAGGCATTCAAGCCGGGAAGCATGATGGACCAGCGCGACAGCACCCTCCCCGACAGCTACCTCGGCATCAGGCGTCTTGACCAGAGCGAACAGGGAGTGGTTGCGGTGCAGAGCCTTGCACAGGAAGGAACAACCCTTCGATGGAAGGTCGAGGAGACGACGCTCCACGCAACGCTCGCCCATCCCATTCCCCCCGGAGGGTCCACAACGCTCGACATGGAGTGGATCACCCAGATTCCGCGCCTGACACGGCGTGGCGGATGGTTGAGTTCCGAGGGTATCGAGTACTCCATGGCGCAGTGGTATCCGAAGCTGGCGGAGTACGACCGCGCGGGCTGGCACAATGACGAGTATGTGTCGCGCGAATTCTACGGCGTGTTCGGCACCTTCGATGTCGATATCACCCTGCCCGGACGCTACATCGTTGGTGCGACCGGAACGCTCCAGAACCCGCAGGAGGTAGGCTGTGGCTACGAGCTGGGCGCGGTTGACACCACGATTCTCTACCCGGCCACCGGCGAGGGAACAAAGACCTGGCGTTTCCATGCTGACGACGTTCACGACTTCGCATGGACCGCCGACCCCGACTACGTCCACCAGATCGCGCGCGCCAATGGCGTGACGATTCACGCCCTCTACGCCCGTGATCTCGCAGATCTCTGGCGCGATGTGGGGCCGTGGTCGCGCGCGATCATGGCCTACTTCAGCAAACGGTTCGGCCCCTACCTGTGGCCGTCGTTCACCGTTGCGCAGGGGGGAGATGGAGGGATGGAGTATCCCATGCTGATCATGATTACCGGCAATCGCACCCCTGTTTCGCTGGCGGGAGTGATCGCGCACGAGATGGGGCACCAGTGGTATTACGGGATGATGGCGAACAACGAAATCGAGGAGGCGTGGATGGATGAAGGGTTCGCCCAGTATCTCACCGCCGAGGCCAGACGCGACCTGTTCGGTCTGGGAGAACCGAGAACGAATCCCTATCAGGGTCTTGAGCGCATCGTATATCCCTGGACGCCACGGCCCTGGGCACACGCTGAAGCCTTCTACAACCTTGCCGAGAACGGGTACGATGAACCCCTCTCCACATGGCACGACCACTTCCGCGAAGGGGCAACGGCGGGAACGGTCTACTATTCCGGGGAGACGACGCTCCGCATGCTCCAGTCGATGGTGGGGGACTCGCTGTTTGACGACGGAATGCAGCGGTACCACGCCGCCTGGCATTTCCGCCACCCTTCGATGCGTGACTTCGAGCGTTCGATGGAGGAGGCCACCGGGCTGCGCCTCGACTGGTTCTTCCACCAGTGGATCCTCAACACCACACGCCGTGTGGATTATGCTGTGGACAATGTGGAAAGCTCCCGTGATGGGGACGGCTATACAACACGACTCGCCATGTCGCGGCGTGACGATGGGCTGATGGGCTTTGACGTGACGCTCCGCTACGAGGATGGATCGAGCACCACCGCGCACGTCTCGCCGGAGATATGGACGAAGCCGGGAGTGGAGTTCAACCTGCCGCGCTGGACCTGGATGCAGCGCAACTACTCCGCAGTCTTCCGCACACCTAAGCGCGTCGTCCGTGCCGAGATCGACACGGCATTGAAGATGCTCGACATCGACCGCACGAACAACAGCGCCGGAACCGGACTTTTCGCCGACGCTCCACCGGTAGATATCGATCTCTACCGACGCTGGGATATTGAGCGTCCGTGGGACCGCTACACCATCCGCGCGCGTCCAACGCCATGGTACAGCGAACGCGACGGCGTTCAACTCGGCGCTACGTTCGACGGAGGCTACACGTGGCAGCGCTACGAGGCAACGCTTGGGGCAGCCTATAACGTCCGCTCGAAGCGGGTGGACTGTACGATAGGATACAGCTCCACCGCGCCGTTGCTCGGCAGACTGGCACGCTATCGTCTCCTTGCAACGAACGCAGATGGCGTGCAGCACTGGAGCGCGGAACTCACCAAGGCGATTCCGAATGAGTTCAGCTTCGAGCGGACCCTGCACGAGTTCCGGCTTGGAACTGCACGCGATGTGCTCGTTGGACCCAACTACCCCAACCCCGTTGCTCCGTGGTGGTCGGGAGGATGGAACACGCTCTCGCTCGGTTATCGCTACCGGTTCGACCAGGCGCGTCCCCAGGCACGGCACCTCGACGCAACGTTCCGCACCAGCTTCGACAGTCCCACATCCTTCACCCAGTGGACGGTTGCAGCAGGCACGACGTTTTCCACCATCGGCCTCTCCATTATTCCCGATCTCTTTCTCGGCGTCTCGCGCGGAGCGCCTCCGGCGCAGGAGATGTTTGCGGCAGCAGGAGCACGCGGCAGCGAGATGCACGCAAACGTTGTGCACCGCCTGGCGATGAACGCTGCGCCAGGCTTCATGGCACGCAACCATCTGGTACTCCCCACGGAGGGATACCTCCTCTCGCTGGCAGCGCTGCCTGCCGATCAGCGACTCTACGGAAGCGTGCTGAACGCGCGGATGGCAATCGGCAACCTCAATCCACTCGCCTCAACCAGGGTGCCCCTGCTCAGTGCGCTCGACATCCGCGCCTACGGAGCTGCCGGCTGGCTCTTCCCCGGCACCCTCACGTTCAACGGTTTCGGCGAGCCGAGCTGGGAGGCAGGTGCATCTGCGTCAATCGACCTTCTCGCTGCACTCCTCCCCACCGTGCTGAACTTCGCAATTGATGCGCCACGTCCGCTACGGCTCAGTCTGCACGTTCCCTTTCTCGCCTCATCGCCGCTCCTCTCCGCCCCGCACCTTGCATGGCGCTGGGCAATCGGCGTGTCGATGTAGTGGTCCTCTTGGTGGTGCCAGCGGCTTGCCGCTTTCCCTCCCCAACTCTCCAAAATCGATGCGCCGCGACCCTTTCGGATCGCGGCGCGGGAATGCTCAGCAGTTCAGATCAATTACTGGTCGCCCTTGACAAGCTCTTCAAACACATCGTCGTCGTCGCCGGTGACGATGGCGTTATACTTCTGGACATCCTCCCTGCTCATCACCAGCGGCTTGGCGTCGGCGGCAAAGAGGGGATCGGCAGGAATCGAACGGATGTTCGCAGGCTGCGTAGTTGCAACCGGAGGATTGTTGCGTACCTCGCTTCCCGAATCGGGGAGCACTCCCTTGAAGCCGACAAACACCACAATCGCCGCAGCGCCCACCGATGCCCCCACTGCCGACCAGCGCCACCAGAATCGGCGCGCCCGTTCGCTCAGGCGGCGCTCGTCGATGCGGCCATGAACCTTTACCACAAAGTTCTGCCAGTAGGCAGGGTGTGGTTCCTCCGGGCCGGGCAGTCCGTTCGTCAGGCGCCGCAGTTCCAGAACATCCTGTTCGATTGCCTCATCGAGCGGATCACGCCCCGGCGTCAGGCTCGAACCAGCTGTGCTCTTCATCGTATTCTCCTGCTGATCATGGGTATCATCGTGGTCGAGTGCTGTCACGAGAGTGCGCCACTGATATCGTCGTCATCGCTGCCGGTGATCTCTTCAGGATCGGTGCCATCCAGGTTGATCTTGCCGTGGTGCTTCTTGACGTGTGCGGCAACCTTCTTCACGGCGTGGTGGAAGTTGGCCTTCAATCCGCCGACCGAGGTGCCGAGAATCGAGCTGATCTGCTCGTAGGGCATCTCGTCGAAGTAACGCATCACGAAGGTCATTCGCTGTTTTGGTGGCAGCGTCTCAATCGCCTCCTGGATCAGGTCCACGTTCTCCTTGTGGATCATCCCCGTGTCCTGGTCGGCGTCACGACCAATAAAGTCGAGGAAGTCGCTCAGGTCGAAGGCGCGGCGCACCTTCTGGCGGCGGATGTGGTTGATCGTGAGGTTGTAGGCGATGCGGTAGAGCCAGGTGAAGATCGCCGAATCGCCGCGGAACCCGGAGAGCGCGGTGTAGGCGCGAACGAACACCTCCTGGGTGATGTCGTCGGCATCCTCGTGGTTCCGCACCATGCGCCGCACCGTCCAATAGATGCGCGACTGATAGCGCCGCACCATCTCGTTGAACATCCGATTGACATCCCCGGCATGGTACAGCTCCAGAAGCTGCTTGTCGTCCAGTTCGTTCATTGCGCCTCGCAGGGAGGCCGCCGGCAGTGCGATAGAGAGTGACATGGGTGCGGTCCCGGAATGGAAACTGTAACCGGGGCGCACCGACATCCTGCCTGCGGCAGCGTTTAACGGGACGGCGGGAGAATTGTTTTTCTCCCGATCGCTATCGACGGATCGCCACGATCTCCAGCGTGATGGTTCCGGCCGGAACGGTGGCCTTCACTACATCACCCACACTCTTCCCCATCAGCGCCTTGCCGATTGGCGAGGTCGTAGCAAGCTTCCCCTGCTCTACGTCCGCCTCCTCGGCAGAAACCATGGTATACTCGCGGGTTTCGCCGCTTCCGTGATTTTTTACGGTAACGGTGGAGAGGATATACACCTTGTCGTTTGGCAGATTCGCCACCTCAAGCACGCGAGCACGCCCCAGCACCGACTCAAGGTGGTAGATGCGAGACTCCAGAAGCTCCTGCTCCTGCTTTGCTGCGTCGTACTCGGCGTTCTCCGAGAGGTCCCCGTAGCTGCGCGCCTCGGCGATCTTCTGTGCGATCTCCTTGCGCTTGTCGGTTTTCAGCAGGCGGATCTCCTCCTGCAACTCGTTGAGACGCTCACGCGTCAGGTAGACCACGTCGGACATGACCTGGGTTCGGATTCGGGTAGATCGAAAGGGACTGCTGCACTCACCGGAGATGGTAGTGCATCAGTCATGGTGAAGATCAGGGGAAGCCGCGGCGTGGGCCGACGCTTCCCCCTAACGCAAAAGCCATTGCGCGGCGTCGCGACAACGGCTTTTTGCACCGCAAGTTTACAACAATCGGATGCGATTACCAATATTGAGGTGGCAGTTGGAAGAAAGGCGAGCGAGGTGAGGGAGAACAGGGTTGTCCCTCACCGGATGGGCCTGCGCGGAACGAGGATGCAACAACCGGGATCGTTCTGCACAGCCCCCACTCTTCACGGTACTCTGGAGTGTCTCTCGCACGTGTCATCCACTCCCGTTGCAGACACGGTGATCGGGCTATCAACGCCTGCCGCACACACCGGATCACCTGCGAACCTTCACATCCCGTCTCCTGCCGACTCCCTACTTTCGATGGTTCCAGCGTTCTCTGTCCTGCCGGACGCTCACCGGACTTTTCCTCTCCCTGCCGTGCCCAACTCCAGCGCTCTCCTCCGCACAGACTTCCCCACGCTCACATTGTGGCGGCAGGGAAAGGTTCGCGACGTCTACGACCTGGGCGACGCGCTTCTCTTCGTTGCCACCGACCGCATCAGCGCCTACGATGTGATAATGGACGAGGGAATTCCCGGTAAGGGAGCAATTCTCACCTCGTTCTCCCTCTTCTGGTTCGACAGACTCGCCTCGATTGTCCCCAACCACCTCCTCACAGCAGACGTGGACAGGTACCCCGAAGCGTGCGCACCGTACCGTGAGGCGCTGCGCGGGCGCTCGATGCTGGTGCGCAAGACACGCCCCCTTCCAGTAGAGTGCGTGGCGCGCGGCTACCTGGCGGGGTCGGGGTGGCGCGAGTACCGAACGAGCCGCACCGTCTGCGGTGTACCCCTGCCGGAGGGACTTGTAGAGTCCAGCCGTCTGCCGGAGCCGATCTTCACACCGGCAACGAAGGCAGAGGAGGGACACGACGAGAATATCACCTTCGAGCGTGCGGCGGAGATTCTGGGAGGCGATCTTGCAGACCAGGCGCGCGAGATCACGCTGGCGCTCTACCGCCGCGCAGGCGAGATTGCCGAGCCACGCGGGATCATCATTGCCGACACGAAGTTCGAGTTCGGCCTGGCGGACGACGGCACGCTGATCCTTATCGACGAGGCGCTCACCCCCGACAGCTCCCGCTTCTGGCTCGCCTCCAGCTACATCCCCGGACATGAGCAGCAGAACTTCGACAAGCAGTACCTCCGCGACTATCTGGATAGCGTTGCCTGGGACCACACGCCGCCACCGCCCCACCTCCCCGCAGAGGTGATCGACGGCACGGCACGCAAGTACCACGAAGCGCTGTCACTCCTTACCGGCGCACCAGGTGCCGTTCCTTCAACATCGACATCATCCCTCTCGTGAGCGAGCATACAACCTCTTCCGTGGACCGCACCCAGCCCCCTGCTCCAGGCGCGGCCTCCACCCAGCCCTTCCCCGGCTTCGCTGCCCTGAAACTGCGGAACGGACTTCCCCTCTACGTCGTCGAGAACCACGCACAACCCTATGTCTCGGTCCATATCACCGCGCGGGGTGGCGCCTCACACGACGGCTCCCTTGCAGGCCTTGCAGAGCTGAGCGCCGGACTGATGACCAGCGGGACTTCCACCCACGATGCGCAGGACCTTGCTGACGCAATCGACCTGCTTGGCGCATCGCTCGATGCCGGCGCCGGGCGCGATGAAACGAGCGTGGGCCTTGGTGTGCTCACCTCCTTTCTCGATCCAGCGCTCGACCTTCTGGCGGATGTGACGCTCCGCCCAACCTTTCCCGATGAGGAGGTGGAGCGCGAGGGACGGCAGGCAATTGCGGCAATCCAGCAGAACATGGCCGAGCCGGGTTATCCCGCAGGAGTGCGGTTCCGTCGGGAGATCTACGGCGCAGGCCCCTATGGCTCTCCCGTCGACGGAACGGAGCAGACGCTGCGCGCAATCAACCGTGATGCGTGCGCCCTCTTCCATCACCAGCACTTCAATGCGAGCAACACCTTTATCGTGGCAGCAGGGGACGTCACGCCACAGGGGATTGCCGACGCGCTCGATGCGCGATTGGGGGAATGGGAAGCGGGAACAACGCCGGCGCTGGAGTTCAGCGCCCGGCGCGCATCGGAGGGTCTGCGTGTGGTAGTGGTTGATCGGCCCGGCGCTGTGCAGTCTGCGCTTCGCATCGGCTGCCTCGCGGTTGAGCGCGGTCATCCCGACTATCTCCCCCTCTCTGTTGTTGCAACGGTGCTCGGCGGGTACTTCAACAGCCGTATCAACGCGAACCTTCGCGAGCGCAACGGCTTCACCTACGGCGCCCGCGCCGGCCTCGAATCGCTCGTAATGCCGGGGACCTTCTCGGTGACGACCTCGGTGGGAACCGAGGTAACGGATCGAGCCGTCGAGGAGACGCTGTTCGAACTGCGGCAGATCGTCGAACAGCCGATGCCCGAAGAGGAGCTTGCGCTCGTGCAGAACTACATCACCGGCTCACAGGCATTGCAGACCGAGACGCCGGGCCAGGTTGCCTCGTTCGTGCAGACAATCGCCCTGCATGGTCTGCCCCACGACTACTTCCAGCACTATCCTGCAATGATCCACGCGCTCGACGCACAGCACCTGCGGAACGTTGCCGAGCGGTATCTCCGCACCGAGGGCATGACGGTCGTCGTGGCAGGGGATGCGCGGCTTGTGGCACCGAAGCTCGAACGATTTGGTGCAGTGGAGGTCGTTGAGGCACACGAGGCGTAACGTGCGGCCACTTCTCTCGCTCATCGCTCCCATCGTTGCAACCGCCACGCTCCTGGCTGCACAGGTGCTGGCAGGGGAGGCGCGGCTTGCCGAACGGTTTGCCCCCCTCTCCCTGCCGTGGCAGCACCTGATCCTGGCGTGGATCACCGTCTGTACTGCGCTGCTGGCTGCGGCGGGGTGGCGTGTGGCCACCGGAAGTTCGTGGGGAAACGCTGTTCGCCTTCGCCGCGCGCACCCGATGGCCCTTCTCTGCGGAGTGTTCGCCGGGGGAGCACTCTGGGTACTTGCGCAGTGGCTGGTTGCCGCCCAGCGAGGATGTATCCCTCCAGCGCTGCTCGACAGATGGGATACCGAGACGTTCGAGCACGCCCAGACGGCGTTCGCGCTGCTTGGGTGGAGCACACCGCTGGCGCTCGCCTCGTCGCTGCTGGCCGGAGCTTTTGCCCCGGCCTTCGCCGAGGAGCTGATGTATCGCGGGCTGGTGGTGGAGTCGGGGGCACAAAGCGACGTGCCCGCCACAGCGACGGCAATCGCTTCGGCGGCACTCTTTGCCGCGATCCACTTCTCGCTCCCGCTCCTTCTGCCGATGGCCGCGCTGGGAATCGGGCTTGCCCTCCTCTCGCTCCGCTCCGGCAGTGTACTCCCGGCTGTTGTCGCACACGCAACGTTCAACACGATCACCATCGTCCTGCTCCCCTCCACCAAAACGATGGTTCCTGTCAACTCGCTGCCGCTGCTGCTTCTCGCAATCGCCGCATGTGCCGGGTTCGCGGTGCTGCTTCGCCTCGTGGGACGGTACGGGAACGGAACGGCACCGCAGGTACCGTAGGATGATCGGCTGTGCAGGCACCTCCACCCTCACCTCGATAGAGGTGTTCCACTTTACCGGCATGCAACGCCTGTGGGCCTTCGCGATGATGGCACGCGCACCACGATTGCTGCGGGGGGTGGCAGGACTCCGCTTCGCAAAGGTGATGGGGAGCGGACGCGGCCTCGGCTTCACCCTCCGTCCCGACTGGAACCGCTATGCTCTGCTCGGCGTGTGGGAGAACCGCGAAGCGTTCGAGCAGTTTCGTACGAGTTCGCGACTCATGCGGCTCTACACGGCGCACACCACCCGCAGCTCTGCGCTGCTGCTGCGGACACGAACCGCACACGGCACATGGGATGGAACCAATCCGTTCCTTCCAACGCTTTCAGCCAGACAGGACCACGCCATGGAAGAGGTTGTAGTGCTGACCCGTGCAACCCTTCGCCTGCGCACACTCCCCACCTTCTGGCGCCACGTGCCGCGCGTACAACAGAAATTGCACGGAGCCGGAGGCTTCATCGCGTCGATTGGTGTGGGAGAGCGTCCCCTGACACGACAGGCGACGATCTCGCTCTGGCAGAGCGAAGCAGGAATGCGGGCATTCGCCTACGGAGCGGGAGAGGAGCACCGCGAGGTGGTGCGCCTCACGCGCGAAGAGAAGTGGTACAGCGAAGAGCTTTTTGCCCGCTTCGATCTCATCGAGCGCATCGGCGATTTTCCCTGACCTTCGTTTATCGTTCGGGTGCCCGGCCTCCTGGCTCGACAGGCGGACGCACCTGCGCGCATGGATGATGTGCCCGATCCACACTCTCCCCTCACATCCCTTGTCTCCCTCGATTACAGCACACCATGCCGGCATCGCGCTGGATATCAGCTCACTGCTGGAGTTCAGTCGGCTGCTCAACAAGCTTGACGATCCCGTCGCCGTCACCGGCAACGCGCTGCTGGCGCTGATGGGGAAGCTGGCGCTGGTGGGCGGCGCCGTGGCGCTGCCGGTGGAGAAGGACCGCTTCAGGGTCGTGGAGGCGAAGGGACGGGCAACACGACTGCTCGATACCGAGTTCAGCGCGTTCGCCCCGGTTGGAGCCGAGGTGATCGAGCTTTCCGCACTCCCCGACGCAGAGAGCCGCACGCTTCTCGCCGAAGCGCGCATCGGGCGCATCATGCCGATGACCTTCGCCGACGACGTCGTGGCGCTCGTGCTGCTCGGCACCGGCCTGCTCCCACGCAGCTACAGTCCCGAAAGCCTCGCCTACGCGCAACTGGTGGGAGCGATTACGGCCGTGGCGCTGGAGGGGTGCTACGCACGGAGCAGACTCCACGAGGCCAACCGTCGCCTCGAACGGCGCGTCCAGCGCCTCCGATCGCTCTTCGAGGCCGGACGCGAGTTCAATCTCCTGCCGGACGCCGAGGCGATCCTCCGCCTGCTCGGCTTCTCGCTGATGGGAGCGCTCTCGATCCGTCGGTTCGCGGTGCTCCTGACGGGCGCACGCGGCCTCGAGGTGGCGGTGAACAGGTTCAAGGAGGAGATTGGACTCGATGCACTGAACGCACTGGAGTGCAGCACGGCACGGCTGCTGGAGGAGAACGAGAGCGACCCGGCACTGCGGCAGCTCTGGACGCTCGGCGTGCGGGCTACGGTGCCACTGGAGGCAGCGGGGGAGCTTCGCGGCGTGCTCCTTGCAGGCGAGCGACTCCAGTTCACCTTCGACGAGGAGGCAATGGAGTACGTTTCCTCGCTCGGCGCGCTTGCGGTGGGAGCGCTCGAAAATCTCCGCCTGCTCTCGGAGCGGCTGGCACGGCAGAAGCTCGAAGAGGATCTGCGCATTGCGGCAGGCATCCAGCAGGGCCTGCTGCCGCGCGCGCTCCCGGCAATCTCCGGCTTCGATATTGCCGGACAGACGATTCCGGCGCAGCACGTCGGGGGCGACTGTTACGACGTGATCGAACTGGGCGATGAACGCTACCTCTTTACGATTGCGGACGTTGCCGGGAAGGGAACGCCAGCGTCGCTCCTGATGGCAACGATGCAGGCAACGGTTCGGGCACTGGCCGGCCTCGAACTTCCGCTCGATGAGATCGTTGCGCGCGTGAACGACCTCCTCTATCGCAACACCTCCGCCGACAAGTTCATCACCGCGTTCTTCGCGATACTCGACGCCTCCACTTCGCGCCTTGCCTACGTCAATGCCGGGCACAATCCGCCGCTCCTGAAAAGTGGTGGGGAGATCGTGCCGCTCGACAGGGGTGGACTGATTCTCGGCATCACCCCAACGCTGATCCCCTACGAGGTGGGAGTGGTGGAGTTTGCGCCGGGCGACCTGCTGCTGCTCTACACCGACGGGGTAAGCGAAGCGATGAACGCCCGGATCGAAGAGTACGGCGATCAGCGCCTGCGCTCGCTGGTGTGGGCGCGCGCATTTCCCAGCGCAGAGGAGTGGATGGAGGCGCTCCGCGAGGACGTTCGGGCCTTCGTGGACGGCGCTCCACAGTCCGACGACATCACGATTGTGACCATCCTGCGCGATTGACCGGTCGAGCAGCTTGCAGATAGGCTACGCGGCCTGTAGCTTACGGCACTTCTGCCGGTTTCTCTACCGCCGGCAGCCCCCTCCGCAGAGCAGACACTCCCCCACTTATTTTCAGCCCCACCGATGACGATCGGCCAGCGGCTTCGTGCCGCGCGCGAATCCCACCGCATGACCATCGGCGACGTTGCGCGCCGCACCTACATGCAGCCCCGCTTTCTGCAGGCGATTGAGGAGGACAACCTCGCGGTCATCCCAGAATCGCACCGGCGGCTCTTTGTCCGCGAGTTTGCCAAGGTCGTGTCCATCGATGCAGAGGAGCTGTACCCTCTGCTCGACTCGATCGCCCCCGCCCCAACACAGGGCGCACCACAGCGCCCAGCGTACACCTTTGTGGATGGTGAAGCGGAGTCGGGCACGGCCACCCCACCGCAGCCGCTCTCACCACCCTCCTTGCGTCGCACCGAGCGGAGTCTTCCCGACACCGACCGCCCCTCGCTCGGCACCGTTGTGCGCGGCGTATCGGAAGGAGTACGTGAGAAGATGTCGGGCGAAGGTGGCCCACGTGCACTGATCGTTGTTGGAATTGTGCTGATCGTTCTGGTGGGCGGCTACTTCCTCTACAAGGCACTCTTCACCGGCAAACAGACCACACTGCCCCCCACCACCGGCGACACAACGTCGCAGGTACAGGTGCTGCCGCGTGGCGACGACACCACGATCGCAACAGAGGGTGCCTCCGAAGACAGCCTCACACTCGTTGGACGCACCACCGGCAAGGTCTGGTTCTCGCTCGTGGCCGATAACCAGCGCACCGAGTCGGGAACGCTGGACAGCGGAGTGGAGCGGCGCTGGCGTGCCGACAACACCTTCAGGCTGTCGGTAAGCAACGCAGGCGATCTGAACCTCGCCCTGAACGGACGTTCGCTGGGAGTGCTTGGCCCGAAGAAAACGTCGGTGCGGAACGTGACGATCGACTCGGCGGGAGTGCGCGGAACCGTTCCCGTTTCGCCAGCACGTCCGGCAGTTCGGCGCACCCAGCCGCGCGCCACGAACAGTACGGCACGGCGACCGGCCACCAGCGCCCCTCCGCTGACGCCAACGGCACCACGGTAGAGAAATCTCCCGGAAATCAACAAAAAACCCCACTGTGTGGCCATACACAGTGGGGTGCCTTGTTCTCCGATCAACCAACAACCGTGAGAACAGGAGAGCAATTTCTACGACGCAACCGCAGCAGAAGATATTGCCGTACGGGATAGCGTCGCCTGGCGCGCCAGAAAGAACGAGGCGGAGCGCTCCCCTATGTAGGAGGAGAGAATCGCCGAATCGGTGTGGGCAAGATCGACCAGCAAGAGACAGTCGATGGCATCGCCGAACGCATGATCGCGGTTGAAGCCGAGCACCCGCCCCCCAAGCCTGAGGTAGTGCCGAAGAAGTACCGGAATTCCGCGTTCCTCCCCCTCCAGTTCGCGCAGTATCCCCGCCACCCCCTCCATCGACTCGGCAAGTTCCTCCCACTCTCCCGCTCGTTCGCGCACTGGATTTCTTCCCCGCACCAACGGACTCACGTGATCGGCAGCGTGGCGCCGGAGGAACGTCGCAAGCAACCGCTGCGATTCGGGACGATACTGGTTGCTGATGCTGGCCGGACCGAACAGGAGACGAAACTCCCCCTGCACCACAACGCAGCCGATGCCACGCCAGAGAAGGTGCAGAGGATGCACGTGCCGCTGATAGCGAAGCGGCACGAATGAGCGACCCAGCTCAAGCGCTCCTTGAAGTCGACGCAGCAGCGGCGCATCGAGGTGGAAGAGCGTCGTTGTGTACAGCCCACTGCGACCATACGCAGCAAGGATTGCATCGACATCTCCCAGCCTGTAGGCTCCGGCAATCGCCCGGTCGTCGCGATGCCACACGAACAGGTGGCGATAGTGCTCGTCGAAACGATCCAGATCCAGCGCTGCCCCGGTCCCCTCACCTACCTCTCGAAAGGTTGTTTCACGCAGCCGCCCGATCTCCCGAAGCGTTGCCGGAATATAGCGCGCCCGAGTGCAGTAGACGTCGTAGCGTCCGTGCCGGAAGAGAAGATGCCCCTCGGGAAGCACGGCCAGCTCCCTCTCGATCAGCCCCGGATCAACCGCCGAGATCACCGGAACGAGCGCACGTCGCAGCGCGCGGGACGTGGGTGCAGCACCGCAACGCCCCAGCAGCTCCACCCGTTCCCGAAGATAGCGTGTTGCCCGCGTATGGTCACCAAACTGCTCCAACTGCTCGGCAGAAACGGCCGATCCAGCGCGAATTCTCAAGGTCTGCCCTCGCTGACCGAGAAGCTGCCGGGGAAGCAGCGCGGTGCGAAGGGTCGGATGAATCAATCCTGAAAGGTGAAAGAGTGGCCCGTTTCCCCCCTCGATCCACAACGGAAGTACCGACGCCCCGGCGTGCCGTGCAAGGCGCGCAACGGACGTTGACCACTCCGGGTCAACCACCCCGCGTCCTACGTGATAATGCCCAACCTCTCCCGCTGGGAAGGCAAGGAGCGCCCCCCCTCTCTGCAACCACTCCAGCGCAGCGCGCACGCCGGAACGATTGCTCCGCATCGCCTGCTCACCTCCGAACGGATTGATCGGGATCAGTACCGGTGCGAGTTCTGGAATTCGTGTCAGCACATCGTTGGCGAGCACTCGCAGGTCGGGCCGCAGCCGCACCAGCCTGGCGATCAGCGCCAGGCCCTCCACTCCTCCGTACGGATGGTTGGCAACAACGATCGTTGCCCCCGCACGTGCAAACCGCGCATCGTCCAGCCCCTCGATCTCCACACGAATGCCGAGGCGTTGGAGGATGGAGGCACTGAACTCGGCTGGTCCCAGCTCCCGCGGCACCGACTCGTAGCAGCGGCGTAATCCCTCCAGACCAAGCACCGTGCGCGCAGCACGCTCCAGCGGTTGGACGAAGGGGAGTGGTGGAAGAAGCCGGAAGTCGAACGGATGGGGGGAGGTGTGCATCGGTGCGGTCACGATGGAGTGGATGGAGGTATCGTGATCGCAAGGTTATCGGTCCCTCGTTGCCGCAATGTTGACAGGACGTTGTGGTCCGATAACTCAAGCCCCGCCAGCCGTTATCTTCTGGCAGCATCAACCCATCCCACCCACTTCCTCCGCAGATGACCTCTCTCTTTGCCCGACTCACACGCCCGCTCACCGTTGACGGCGGTCTGCTGCTGCTCCGCATCTGGCTCGGCTCGATGATGATCTCCCACGGTGTGGGAAAAGTGTTCGGCACGCCCGGAAAGTTCATGGAGAGTGTGGCAGGCATGGGCTTCCCGATGCCCGAGGTGTTTGCCTGGGCCGGAGCGCTCAGCGAGTTTGCCGGCGGCATCCTGCTGATTGGTGGTCTTCTTTCGCGCCCGGCGGCCCTGCTCGGCGGAATCACGATGGCGGTGGCGGCCTTTATCCGCCACGCGGACGATCCATTCGGGAAGAAGGAGCTGGCGCTGACCTATCTCGTCCTTCACCTGGTCGTTCTGCTCGCGGGTCCCGGCAGGATCAGCATGGACTCCTACCTTGCGTCGCGGACGGGGAAGGATGTTCCCCACTCATAATTCATCACTCATAATTCTCCCCGGACCCGCGTAGATTCGTCTCCTCAATCCTCTCCGTGCAGCTCTCACACCATATCGGCAAGGCGGCGTGGTCCATCGCCGGCAAGACGCTCTTCGTCGTCATCATCGCCGCCTTCATCCTTGCACAGAAGGTCATCGGCGAGCGGCACTACGGCGTCTACGCCTTTGCCCAGGCGCTTGTCACCGCGCTGTATATGCTCACCGACAGCTTCTCGCTCCAGCCGATGGTCAACTTCGGGATGGAGGAGAGCAAGCGCGCACAGGCGTTCACCATCTCGGCGGTCTGCCACGTCGCGCTGATCGGCGTGGTGACGACGGTCGTGTGGCTCCTCCGCTCACAGCTTGCCGCAGCGCTCAACGAGCCGCTGCTGGTTCCGGTGCTCGACTGGCTCCCCCTCGCTTCGCTCGGCTTTCTGCTGCGGCACTACTTTCTGAAGGTGGCGCAGCTCTACATCGACCCGCGCGGCACCTTCATGATCGATCTGGGGTGGATCGGCACCACGATGCTCCTCGTGCTCCTGTACTGGCGGAACGGCTCCCTTGTCCACGCCGAGCAAATGATGACGATCAGCGCCATTGCCACCGGCGTCTCGTCGCTTGTCGGCCTGCTTCTCTACGGGGGCCGTGTGCGGTTCACGACGCAGATCGACAAGGTCGAGGCGGTACGGATGATCCGCTTCGGTCTGGCACAGAGCGGCTCGGCTGTCACCCTGGCCCTCCAGACGCAGGGCGACATCATGATCCTCAAGGCGTTCGTTGGCTCGGCGCTGGTGGGGAACTACGACGCGGCGAAGAAGATCTTCCGCGGGTTCGAGGCGCTGCGCGACGCCGGAGCGCTCCTCACCTCCCCCAGCGCTGCACGGCTGGCGGTGCAGCGCCGCTTCGCAGAGCTGGCGGTGATGACCGAGAAGACGATCGCCTTCATGCTCCTGCTGATCGTTCCGGCGGTGCTCGTCATCTGGCTGGCGCCCATTCAGGAGGTGTTCGGCTGGATCTACCGCGACAAGTACCGCGAGGCGCCGGAGATCTTCCGCTACCTTTCGCTCGGCGCGCTGGCAATCCCCTTCTCGATGAATACCTTTATCCTCTCCGGGATGGGGCGGGTGCGCGACCAGTTCCGTGTGACGATCACCGCGGCAATCATCTCCACCGGTGTCTCGCTGAGCCTCGTTCCCACCATCGGCGTCACCGGCGCGGCGATTGGGATGGCGGTCAGCTACGTCGTCCTCGGAATCGGTGCCACACGCGCCGTTACCCGACGGCTGGATATCTCACTTCCACGCGCACTGGGACGCTGGCGCGATGCCGGCAACTTTGCACTCCGCGCAGTGCACGCCGCGCGCAACCGTGTGCGGGGCGGGCAGAGGAGCGAGGAGTGAAGAGGCGGCGGGCGGCATCCCATCCCCGACACGCAGAACAGTCCTGATCGTCACCTGGCATCGACAGACCCAATCACTCAATCCCCATTTCCGTGCTTCAGGCAGTGCAGCATCAGAACAGTGGCGAGCTTGTGGTAAAGGAGCTTCCGGCACCCGAGCTTCGCCCGAAGATGATCCTCGTTCGCGTGGCAGCCTCGCTGATCTCCGCCGGCACCGAGCGCACCTCGGTGGCCGGCGCGCAGGCGTCACTCGTGGGGAGGGCGCGGGCCAACCCCGATCAGGTCAGGCTGGTGTGGGAGATGATGAAGAAGGAAGGGGTGCGCGGCACGCTCGAAAAGGTGCGCGGCAAACTCGACAGCTACAAGTCGCTCGGCTACAGCGCTGCGGGCACCGTGATTGCCAGCAGCTGCGACGAGTTCGCCCCTGGCGACCGCGTGGCCTGCGGCGGACAGGGGATTGCCAGCCACGCCGAGGTGATCGCCGTGCCGCGCAACCTTGCGGTGAAGATTCCAGAGGGAGTGGAGTTCGACGAGGCGGCGTTTACCACGCTCGGCGCCATCGCGATGCAGGGAGTGCGGCAGGCGCGCGTCTCGCTCGGCGAGTCGGTGGCGGTGGTGGGTCTCGGACTGCTCGGCCAGCTTACCGTGCAGCTCCTGAAGTCCTCCGGCTGCCGCGTGGTCGGCCTCGACATCAACGACGGTGCACTGGAGCTTGCCCGGTCGTTCGGCGCGGACCTTGCGGTGAAGAGCGGAAGCGCGGCACTCGGAGCGGTGGAGAGCTTCACGCGCGGCGTTGGCTGCGATGCGGTAATCCTTACTGCCGGAACAAGCTCCAACGAGCCGATGGAGTTCGCGATAAAAGCGGCGCGCAAGCGGGGGCGTGTGGTGGTGGTGGGAGGGGTGGGGATGGATCTCCCTCGCTCCCCTTTCTACGAAAAGGAGCTGGACATCACCATCTCGTGCAGCTACGGTCCGGGACGCTACGATCCACAGTACGAGGAGGAGGGGATTGACTATCCCGTCGGCTTTGTGCGCTGGACCGAGCGGCGGAACATGGAATCGGTGCTCGACCTTGTTGCTGCGCGGCGGCTCGACGTGGCGCGCATGATCACCCATCGCTTCCCGATCACCGAGGCACCGCGCGCCTACGACATCGTTACCGGCAAGGTGCACGAGGCGTCGCTCGGCATCATCCTCACGTATCCCGACCGTCCCGACTCCAACGCACGCACGATCCAGGTGCCAACGGCGGCTCCGAAGCGGAAGGAGACGCTCGGCATCGGCTTCGTTGGCGCAGGGAACTTTGCCCAGGGAACGCTGCTGCCACCGCTTCGCTCGCTGCCGGTCAGCTTTCGGAGTGTGATGACCTCCACACCCGTCAACGCACGGTCGGTGGCCGAGCGGTTCGGCTTCGCCGAGGCAACGAGCGACGTGGAGTCGATGCTCTCCAGCAGCGACGTTGACGCACTCTTCATCGCCAGCCGCCACGACAGCCACGCACGCTACGTGCTTGCGGGGCTGCACGCCGGTCGCCAGGTGTTCGTCGAGAAGCCGCTCGCGGTCACGCGCGAAGAGCTTGCGCAGATCGACGAGGCAGCAGCAACGAACAACCGGGTCATGGTAGGGTTCAACCGCCGGTTCAGCGCACCCGTCGTGGCGATGCGCGAACACCTTGCCCCCGTCGTAGAGCCGCTGGTGATGCTCTACCGTGTCAACGCCGGGTTCGTGCCGCCGGAGGCGTGGGTGCAGAACGACGCGCAGGGGGGAAGAATCATTGGTGAGGGGTGCCACTTCATCGACACGATGAGCTACCTGTGCGGGAGCCTCCCGGTCAGCGTTCACGCAACGGCCGTTGGCTCGGCCAACGTGCGCGCGCTCAACGCCGACAACGTTGCGGTCACCCTCCGCTTCGCCAACGGCGCAATCGGCACGCTGCTCTATCTGGCCGGCGGCGATCCCTCGATTCCGAAGGAGTACTTCGAGGCGCATGGCGGAGGCCGCAGCGCCATCATGGACAACTTCCGCACGCTCGTTCTGGCCTCGGGGAAGCGAAGCAACGCTCGCAGGTTCGGCGGCGACAAGGGACACGCCGAGGAGATGAAGCTGACCGTGGAGGCGATGCGTTCCGGTGGCGCAATGCCCATCACCTACGCCAGCCTTCGCGCAACAACGATTGCCACATTCGGTGCGATGGAGTCCCTTGAGACAGGTCTGCCGGTGGCGATCGGCTAGGTCGTCTTGAGCATCAGACGCTCTGATTCTGGTACGATTCCATGGAAGCTCTGCCGCTCCTGGCGTGTCATTCCTCGCTTCGCTCGCAATGACACGCCAGGCCTTGCTTCCCCAATCGAGGGCTGTATGCCAGCACGCCCTAGTCAGGATTTTCGGGAGTACACGGCCCATCACCAGTGGTAGTGCTGGGCCGTTGCGCGCTGTTGTCCGTCGAGGATGTTACATCATCCCGTTTCATGTGTTATCCGGCGTCGCGCACTTCGGCACCAACCTCACCTGCCATGCACACCTCCCCACGACAGCGTCCGGGCCGCGTCGCCCACATTTCCTCGCGGATCGTCCTTGCGCTCACGCTCCTCTTCCTCTCGGTGGGGTGGACTTCACGCGGGTCAAGTTCCGATGAGCCTGCCAAGATCTGGCTGACCGGCAACCTGCTCCTCCGCGCGGTTCCAGACCAGGGGATCACGATATACGATATCGCCCAGCCCGCCGCGCCACGCACGCTCGGCGCGATTCCGTTGACCAACAACCACGACATCGCCGTTGCGGGCACAACCCTCTACGCCGACAGTGCGCAGGCGCTGCTGGTCTACGACATCACGAACCCGGCGCAGCCGCAGCGGCTCGGAAAGGTCGACACGGTGTTCAACCGGTGGGAACTGTTTATGCCGATGGAGGAGTTTGGCGGGAACAGCGGGTGCAACAGTTGTGGGACGGTGATGTACGACGCAGTGCCGACAAGCGCTGAGAGCAGATCGCAGGGGGGATCGCTCGCCCGCTTCGCAGTTGTTGGCAGCAGTCTCTACTGCATCGACCAGGCATCGCTCGTTGCCTTCGACATCTCTACGAAGCACACGCCGCGCTTCCTCTCGCGGACCTGGATGTCGTGGACGATTGAGACGCTCTTCCCCGTCGATTCCCTCCTCTTCATCGGCGGCACCAGCGGCATGTCGATCTACAGCATCACCGATCCGGCAGAGCCGAGGTTCGTCTCCGAGTTCCAGCACGCGCGGGTCTGCGATCCGGTGGTTGTCGAGGGAGATCGCGCCTACGTCACCCTGCGCAGTGGCGGACCCTGTGGCGGCTTCACCAACCAGCTCGACATTCTCGACATTTCAACAATTACCGCGCCAAGACTCGTCACCTCCGTCCCGCTCACCGGACCGTACGGCCTCACGGTGCGCAACGGCACGGTTGTCGTGTGCGATGGTTCGGGAGGGCTGCGCACAATCGACACGCGCGCAGCGGGAGGTCCGAAGCAGACAGCCGTGATCGAGGGGATCACTCCACACGACGTGATCCTACAGAACGACCTGCTCATCGTCACCGCAAGCGACGGCTATCACCTGTACAATGCAGCCGACCTTGCAGCGCTGCACCAGTTCAGCAGAATCGTGCCGTAGAGGTCTCTCGCCCGCAAGAATCACACAGAACGGCCCGGTGCAATTTCCCTGCACCGGGCCGTCGTTTTTTGGTGAAAGCCCTACCGCACTATGACGAGCGGGGCACTCCCCACACCATCCGCCGATTGAGATACAAAAGCATAATCACCGGACGACAGTCCGCGCACATCGAGCACGACACGCCCTGCCGACCCGGCCAACGGAGAAGCTGACTCATTGCAGTACGGGAATGTGAATGGGAGAGGGATGGACGTGATAGCAGCAACATCGCAAGGTTCGTGCCACCGCCCCGTTTGTCTCGCAGCCCCCATTTCCCCGAACACGGTCCGGCCCGATGTGAAGAAGCATCACACCGGGCCGGACCATATTCTGGTTTTTCGCTCCTACCTGTCGCTGATCGCCATCGCCAGCGACGCGCTATTGCCGCGCACTTCGGGGTAGTACATCAACGCACCGGTGGTGGGCATCACGCTGTAGGTTCCCGGAATCTGTGCACGTATCAGGTAGGTGAACTCCACAGGACGTGCATCCATCGTTGTGGCGAAGAACGTCACCTTCTCGTCGCGCACGTCGCGGTCGGCGTACCACCAGTTCCACCCTGCCCAGCGGTAACGGCGGTTCTCCTCATCGCTGTAGCCGTTCTCGCCGGGAATCACGTAGCCGCTCGCGTCGGTGATCACCTCGCAGCCGGCGGGAAGCGGATCCTCGACCATGACATACTCGCTCCTGCTCTCCGGCGTCACACGCACCTTCACCAGCAGCTCCTGCCCGCTCTTCACGGTGCCGGTATACGGACGCCGCTCGTAGATATACTCCCCCTTCCGCTGCACCTTCTCCAGGATGAAGTACTGCCGCTCCACGGCGAACCCGGCGCTCGACGCACGCAATGCAGAGCCGGTGGCGTAGAAGTTCATCCGCGCGCTGGTGTAGAGCCGCCCCTTCCCCTGCTTCTCCACGGTGACTGTGTTGTCGCCGGCGTGGAGAAGTTCCGCGGGAATCTTCACCTCCACCTCGGGACTGAAGATGTCTTTCCGGCTGAAGCGGTGCGACGCAATCGTGCGACCGTTCACTTTGAGCACCGCCGAGAAGTCGGGATCCAGTTCGTGCGAGCGCTTCACCACATCGACCAGTGCGTAGCACACCATCGCCGTCTGGCGCGTGTTGCCCCACGCATCGCCGCGCTTCTGCCCGAGCAGCCAGCGCACCCCCTTGCGCACCGTCTCGTCCTCACCGCGCACCGCCAGCAACGCCTTCACCGCGTAGGCACTCGTCTCCACCTCGTCGTCCTGCCAGTTGTAGTGCCAGCTCTGCCCTGGCCAGCGCGCGATGGTGGCTGTCTGCTGGGCAGCCGCGGCAAGGCGGTTCGCGTAGCGCGATGCCAGCGCAGGCTCACCCTGCTCGTGCGCGGTCAGTGCCAGCAGCGCGAGCGCGTAGTTGTTCAGGTTGTCGCTCTCGGCAAGGCGGGTAATTCTTGCAGTGATGGTCTTGTCGCGCTCCCCCTTCAGTGCGGTGCTCAGCGCGTAGAGCATGTACGCTTCGGTGGTGAGGTCGAGCTGCTTTCCCTCGGCACCGCGCCGCTTCTCGATGAGGTCGCGCAGCTTCGCCACGCCGCGGCTGAAGCGGTCCGCATCCACCTTCTGGCCGGAGAGGCGCGCGGTGGCAAGACCGTAGATCACGTAGGCAGTCATGAAGGGATGCGTCTCGTCGTGCTCCCACCAGCCCCAGCCACCGTCGTCGTGCTGGAGTGTGTAGAGCCTGTCCAGCCCCTTCTTCACCATCTTCGGAATCTCCTTCTTCTTCTCCGGGTCGAACGGCACGCTCACCTGCTGGAGCGCGTCGGCAACCACAACCGTTGGAAGGAAGCGGCTCATCGTCTGCTCCACGCAGCCGTAGGGGTAGCCGATCAGTTCGTCGAGTGCGCCGAGCATCGAGCCTGCCGCGCTCGGCGAGAGCTTCACCGTCATCGTCGCGCTCTTCGGGTCGGCGTTGCCCGGCAGTGTGAGCGTGATGGGGCGGCTCTCCTGCTCGCCGTCGAGGTCGAGCGCGGTGCTCACTGCGCTCGCAACGCCCTGCGGCAGAATCGGCACGCGCATCTCCATCGCGTCGGACTCCTCGTTGGTGAGTGCGCTCACGCGCAGCACCGCCGTGCCGGTTGCCGGAGCCTTGATCTTCCAATCGACACGCGCCTCCCCCTCGGGGGGGATCGTGACGGAACGCTCGCGGTCGAGCAGCTCGACACCCTCTGCCTCCATCTTCACCCGCACGCTCTTCGCGCTCTTCAGGTAGTTGTGGACGTTGGTGGCAATCACCAGCTGATCCCCCTGGATGATGAAGCGGGGCGTCTCCATCCGCACCAGCAGCTCCTTGCGGGCAATCACCTGCGCAGTGGTCTGGCCAACCTCGGTGGCTGCCGTCACACCGCGCGCGGTGATGCGCCAGGTGGTGAGGTTGTCGGGGAAGGTCACCGGAATCTTCGCAGTGCCATCGGCTCCGGTGCGAACCGACGGCGTCCAGTACATCAGGTCGCGGAAGTCCTTGCGGAGCACCGGCTGCACCTCGGCCTGTGCCTCCTCCTTGCTCTCGTCATTCGCATCCCTCGCCATCGACTTGCGAGCCGCGAATTGATCGCTCATCGACTCGGCGGCTGGTGCTGCCATGTTCGCCGCTCCCGCCGCACGCCCACCACGCTCGGCGCTGTTCCAGAAGGAGAAGGTGAGCGATGTGTTTGTGGAGACGGTGTTGTAGCGCGGACCGTAGAACGCCTTCTCGATGGGCGTTGTAGCGTCGGGACGGATTGCGTAGAGCGCCTCGTCCACCACGCCGAGCGCAACGTCGGCGTTCGCCACCGGACGCCCCTTTGCATCAACGGCGCGGACGGTGACGGTGCCCTCATCGCCCGGACGGTACTGCGCCCGGTCGGTGACGACGCTCAGGCGGATCGTGCGTCCCTCGGGCGACACGGCAATCCGGCGCTGCGTGGAGCGGAAGTCGTCGTTGACGATGGCACCAACGTTCAGGAAGATTCCCGGCACGTGCCGGTCATCCACCGGCACACGGATCACGGCGCTGGTGCTGCCCAGCCGCTCCACGCTGTAGTTGTAGATCGCCGCTCCCTCGGAGGTGACGAGCATATCGGCACCAGTGGCGGGGAGGATGACGAGCGCGGTGAGCATATCGCCAGGGCTGTAGATCTCCTTGTCCGGGATGATCTGCGCGCCGGCGCTGGGATCGTACGACCAGGGATTATCCCGGTCGGCAACATAGATGGATGTCGAGGTCCGAATCGCCGTGCCGCGCAGGTCGCGCGCCACCACCTCGGCGGTGTAGTAGCCGCTCTGCTTCACCGGGAAGCGAACGAGCGCCCCCCCTGTGGCCTCGGTGGTTCCCTCCCCCTTCCACACTTCCTCGCTGTTCGAGTGCCAGCCCCGGCGATCCTCCCACCACGTGCGCGTCACCTTCACCGTGAAGGGCGCCTTGATCCCCTCGGTCCCCTCGAACGGCGTCGCCTTCACGTTCAGCTCTGCATCGTCGCCGGGACGGTAGACATACTTCGCCGTGTGTGCGGTGAGCATGAACTCGCCGCGCGTCATCTTCACGCTGCTCGACCCGGTGATGGCGCGTCGGCTCGCGTCGGTGACCGTGGCCTGCACCCTGTAGACATAGTCGGCATCCTCGCCGCCCTTGACGGCGGGAACCGTGAATTTCAGGGTGCCGTCGGCGCCGAGTTTTCCCGAACCGCTGTGGATCATCTCCATACCGTAACTGTACCCACCATTCTCGTCGTCATCGTAGAGATACGACCAGCGCGAACCGTACCACCACGGCATCCAGTAGCGGCTGCGGTAGACGGCGTACTGCACATCGGCGTTCGTCACCGGCGAGCCGAAGTAGTAGCGCGCGTCAACGGTTGCGGTAATCGCATCGCCGCGGATGTAGCGCGGCTTGTCGGTGTTCACCCGCACCTCGTACTCCGGCTTCTTGTACTCCTCCACGGCGAAGCTCGCACTGAAGCTCTCGCCCAGCGCCGTGCCGCTGATCGTGTAGTTGCCGAGCGGCGGCTCATCGCCGAGCACAAGACTGTCGCTCCACGTTCCAAGGTCGCTCAGCCGCACGCTGTCCTTCTTGATCGACGCGCCGCGAGCGTCGGTGATCTCCAGACGAATCGTCTGGCCGGGAAGGTTCGCGTAGCTCCCGCTGTCGGTCATCTTCCGCAGAATGCCCCGGATGTACACCGTCTGGCCGGGACGATACACCGGCCGGTCGGTGTGGATGTAGCTCACCACGCCGTTCGCGCCGTAGGTGTAGAAGTAGCTGTCGCTGATAGCGAAGTCCTCACCGCGCTGCGCCATCACGACGATGTTGCGTCCCCAGCCGCTCCACTCGTCGCCGCCGTTCTCGGCTGCCGCGTCGAGTTTTGCCGACGCAACACGCACAACGCCATCGGAACCGGTGGTGCCGCGCACGTTGGTACTGGCGCCGCGTGCGAACACCACATCCATCCCTGCCTGCCGCTGCCCCGTGGTGCGGCTCACGGCGAACGCCATCGCCTCACCCCGCGCCTGCTTCACGATGAGGCCAAGCTCGGTGACGATCAGAACCGTGTTTGCCACCTTCCCCTTTCCCGAAGCCTGCACGAGGTAGACGCCCTTCTCCTGCACCGGCACCCGCACCTGTTCGTAGCTCCACCAGCGGTCGCGCGAGGTGGTGCGGTGCTGCCACGTTGCAACACGCTTGAACCGGCGACTGTCGCGCAGATCGAACAGCGCTTTCTTCCCCACCGGGTCGGTGAGCGAGGGGCTGTGGGGATTCTGTTGTGCGAGGAAGAAGGAGGAGGGATCGCTGATGCGGTAGGCGTCGAACGTGATCTCGGTGCCACGCGGTATCCGCCCCGAAATCTGCACCGCAACCTCGGCATCGCCGGGACGGAAGAGGCGCTGGGTGTAGAGCGAGAACTCGATATCGTCACGATCACCGTCGAACGCCATGGCGAAGAGTCCCAGAAAAAGGATGAGAAATCGGGTTGTGATTGTGCGAACTCGCATAACGATCAGAACGGTAGACGGGGCAGGGAACCCCGATGAGTAAGCTTTGGGAACTGGGTGATGGAGCAGAGCGCCCGGACCGGCGCTACGGCCTGAGGACGGCGCGACAGTGGTGATGTGACACGTCGGCGGCCGAAACCCGGGAATGGAAGGGTTCTGCCGGAGATGATGAATCTGAAGGAAATCCCCTTCTGTGGAAGATTACCCCTTTCTCCCGTTCTCTATCCCCTCTCCCGGCTCCCCCCTCTGAGCCTTGCCGGAAGGAGCATCACGACACTCTGGGCAACCAGCAGAGCGGTGAGGTAGAAGAAGAGCACTTCCTCGATCGGGAGCGGCCCGACAAATACACCGAGAATGCGCCGGGAATCGAAGTACCAGATTCCATCGCGCACAGCAACCATATCTACGATTGTATAGTACGTTCCGGCAATCAGCGTTGGCCAGACAATGGCCGTGCGGCACTGCACGAAGACGCGCCACGCCAGCGCCCACTGGAGCACAACCACCGGCAACATCCAGATCAGCAGGTGACGCAGATAATCCACGGGAGAGGTAGAAATGATCCGTGAAACACGGAGCGAATAGGAGATACGCTCGCCCGGTCGCAGTGGACCGGACAGATCCCGTCCTGTACTGCCCTCACTTCTTCTCACCCGCACCAGACTGCCTGGCTCCTCCCAGGAACATCACCACCAGCAGTGCCACAACAATCGTCTCCAGCACGAAGAACCCGATCTCCTCGATCGGCAGGTTTCCAACGCGGAAGAGCACGCGGTCCTCACCAAATCCCCAGATGCCCTCCCCCACGGCCCAGCTATCCCACGGGTACGTGAAGGCAACAACGATCCCCAGCACCGCCGCAATCCACCGCAGGTGTTCCGCACGCAGCCGCTTCCGCGCCATCCATCCCAGCAGAATGATGGCCGGGAGGTTGAAGAGGAGGTGGAATTCGAGGTAGGTCACACAGGTGGAGGGTAAACGGTTAGAGAGGAGAGGAGGAACCAGGAACGGAGGGGACGGAAACATCAGCCGGGGCGCCCTCCCTCACCCTCCTGACTGCTGTGTCCCCTTCCTCCGCACCAGACGCCGCAGCCAGCCGAAGTCGAAGCTGAACGCCTGGCGCTCGCGGGACACCGACCAGATGAGATAGATGCCGAGCAGACCGATCACGATGTTCCCCTGCCACATTGCCAGCCACGGCGGAAGCACCGAGCGGTCGGCAAGCTTCTCGCCGCTTACCAGCGACGCCCAGTAGAGAATGTAGAAGCCGAGCGCAATCGTGGCCGAGACGCCGAAGTTGCCGCGCCGAACAACGATGCCCAGCGGAGCACCGACGAGCACGAAGATCAGACAGGCCGCAGGGATCGCATACTTCTTGTGGATCTCCACAAGGAATTGGTTTGCCACATGCTGCTGCCCTTCGATTGCGGAGCGCTCCGATTCGAGCTGCGTTTTCACGAGCGGCGATTTTCCCGACACCATGCTGACAGCCCCCGGCCGGTCGATCTCACCGCGTGCGAGCTTCGCGCTGTCCACGCCGTTGAGCACGAGCAGACTGTCGATCCGGCGCTCGGCATACTCCATATTCTTCTCGCTTCGATCCACGGCTGCGCGCATCGAGTCAATCGACATCGTGCGGTCGTTGCGGCCAATCGCCGTGGGGTCGGTGCCTGCATAACCAAACCCGCTCGTGGCAACGATCACCCGGTGATCGCCAAAAGCGATGATCCGGTAGGAGCCGCTGTTGCGCCTGTCCACCTGCTGAATCTCGCCGTTGTGGAGCGTCATCACCATCCGGTCCATCGGGCCGTTGAAGCGGAGCGTCGCGCTCTGCGCGTTGATCACCGTTGTGCGGTCTCCATCCTGCTGGTAGACCGTTACCTCGTACAACACGTTGCGCTCGTGGTCCACACGGCGCGCGAGGATACTGTAGCTCTGAATCTGGCTGAACCGTCCCGGCTCGATGGCAAGCGTTGGCTTCACCTGCCTGATGTCGTTCTGCATCACGTAGGCACGGTGGTTCGTCTCCGGCAGAACACGGTCATCGTAGAGGAAGAGCAGACCGTAGACGACGAGACCGGCGATGATCGAGGGGAGCATCGCGCGGAATGCGCTGCCGCCGGAGGCCTTGATGATGGTAAGCTCGTTGCTCCCGCTGATCTTGCCGTAGGCCATCAGCGACGCCATCAGCATCCCCATCGGCACGGCAAGCACGATCATCCACGCCAGGCTGAAGGCAAAGAACTTGCCGATCACCCAGGGGCTGATCCCCTTGCCGAGCAGATCGTTGAGGACCTTGTAGAGGAACTGGAGGAAGAAGACGAACACGACGACCGACGTTCCGAAGATAAACGGGCCGATGTGGTGGCGGAGGATATACCAGGAGATGCGCATGGTGGTAGCGGCGCTACGGTAGCTACCGTTCGGCGGGCGGATGGTCGGGAAGGGGTGGACCGGCCGCAGCGGCAATCCGCTCGCGCATTTCGCGGATACGTTCCTGATAGTGTGCGTGCCGCCCCGGCTTCATCCGCGCGAGCATCTGGAAGGCCTTCATCGCCTCGGCCCACGCACCCTGCTTCACGAGGATCTCCGCAATAGTGTCGCTTACGAGCGAAGGCTCGAAGACCGGACGCGGCGGCTCGTTCGACTCCTCGACGATGGGGATGCGGGCGCTCTCAAGCTTCCGCGCCAGCTCCTCCAGCGGCGTCATGACCGGGTTGTCAGCCGCTGGCTGGCGGTAGCTGGTGGCTGGCACCTGACGCCTGGCGGACATCCGTCCGTGCTCAACCGGAGGATCAGAAGACGGTTCCCCTTCAGCATCGTCGAGCGGCAGCGATGGCAGAGCGTCTACCTCCTGTGCATAATCCTCCACGAGGGTGAACGAGCCATCCTCCCCACCTGGGGGGTCGGACGCCTCGACGACAGCGGGAGAGTCTGTGACAAGCGGTGCGGCGGGCAGATCAACGGCGGGCGGCAGAGCTGCGGCTCGTTCGTCAGCGGCAGACTCTTCGTGACCCGGCGGCTCGACGCTCGGCGGTGGTGCGGCGGCAGGTGAGTCGAGCGCAACACCGTCCCCCGCCTCGGTGAACGCGGGCATCGGCGGCAAGACATCGACAGCCGCCGTTGCAGGCTCGGCCTCGTGCGCCAGTTCCGGCAGCGACGGCTCCGGCATCGCTTCGTCGATCAGTGCGGCAATCTGCCGCTGGCGTTGCGGCTCCTCGTGCCGAAGCGGAGCGAACTCCAGTCCCGGAATGAGCCGCAGGTTCGAACTGCGCAGCTTCGGGGCCGGCGCGGTACGCACGTGCAGGGAGAGCAGCGAGGCACGCGAAGCCGGAAGCAAAGGTTCGGCAGGAGCTGGCGGACCAGGCGCTGCGCGCTCGGGCACCGAATCCCTCTCCGCAACGCTCGAAACGTCGGGAACGGCGGAGGGGGCATCAATCGAGGCGGGGGCAGGCTCCGGCAGTGTGGCGTCAGGCGCTGCCTGCTGTGCGCTCTCCGGTGCTGGGACCGCAGCGTGTGCTTCGGGAGCACGCTCGGCAACAGGGCGTTCAATAAAGCGCGTGGGAGCGCTCATCTCCTGTTGCTCGCTGCTCGCCTCCAGTGCAGCGGCGTCACCGACCTCTTCGATCGAAGCGTCGGGAACGCTCCGGGCAGCAACAACTTCATCTCCCCCTGCCAGTGTGGAGACCTCGTCCACACCGGAAACGGCGCCCAGCATCTCTTCGCTCTCCGCAGCAGTGGAGAGCACATCGCCCCCCACAGCAGGCATTTTCTCTGCGCTCTGAGCGGAAGGCTCCGGGGCAGCGTCTTCCCTGTTCGGCCCTTCCGCTCCACCGCTCTGGTCAACGGCGGGAGCCGTGCTGGATACTTCCTGCTCCTCCCCCCTGCCTGGAGCAGCGACGCCGGGCGCGCGCTCCACCACCTCGTCATCCACCATATCGACCTCCCCTGTCCCCCGTTCCTGGCCCGGACCGAACTGCTCATCGCTCTCTGCCCCCTGCTCCCTGCTCCTCACTTCTGTTTCGAGCATCTTCCGAAGCCGCGCGCTGCGGGTGCGGCGCACGCCGTCGGCGAGGACGTTTCGGGCACGCTCCGATTCGCCGAGGATGCGATACGCCTCGACGAGCAGCAGATAGCCGGAAACGTTGTCGGGCGAGCGGGCCAGACCGAGCGTGCAAAGCTCCACCACCTCGTTGGCACGCCCCGCTGCAAGCAGATGCCGTGCGCGTGCCGTGAAGGACACAGCGCCTGCCGGGTTCTGTTGCGTAGAGGTACGGGACATGGAGAAGCGGCGTATGCTACTGCTGGAGAGTGGTCGTCTCGGGCGTTTCAACCGTTGGCGCTGCAACCGGCGGCTGTCGCCGTGCGCGTACCACTTCGATGGCAATCGGAAGGAGCGAGAGAAGGATCACACCGCCAATCACGTAGTGCAGATAGCTGGTGATGACGTCCTCCCCGATGACCTTGCCGAGGAAGTAGCCGAGCAGCGTGGTCGAGGAAACCCAGAGCACTCCGCCCAGAACGTTGTAGAGCGCAAAGGTGCGGTAGGGCATCCCCGCAGCGCCAGCCACGGTGGGAGCGAAGGTCCGCACAATCGGAACGAAGCGGGCAAGGACGATTGTTTTGCCGCCGTGCTTCTGGTAGAACTGCTCGGTACGCTCCAGATGTTCCCGCTTGAAGAAGCGGCTGTTCGGTCGATTGAAGAGCGAGCGTCCGGCGCGGCGTCCGATGGTGTAGCCCACAGCGTCGCCGATGATCGCCGCAGGAATCAGGATGAGGTTCAGCAGGCCGATGCTCAGTCCCACCGAGGGATCGGCAGCCACCACACCGGCGGTGACAAGGAGCGAATCGCCCGGCAGGAAGAATCCGATCAGCAGCCCCGTCTCCGCGAAGACGATGAGCGCAAGGACGCCGTAGCCGCCGGCGATCAGCGCGCGGAAGTTCTCGGGAGAGGTAAGCGTATGCCAGAGTTCGGACATGAGTCGGATGCGAGAATGAAGGACAGGGGATGTGAAGCATGAGCCGTCCCTAGCGGGCGACCCGCTCGGGGTTGTCGGCGAGGTAGCGCTCCCACCCTCCACGCACGCCACCGCGCGGACGGGAGGAGCGTGTGACTGGGGAGGCGGGGGCTGCAAGGCGCAACGCGTGGCAGATGGCAATGGCCAGCCCGTCCGTAGCGTCAAGCGTTTCGGGCTGATCCACCATCTTCAGCATCCGCGTCACCATAAACGCCACCTGCTCCTTCGCAGCACCGCCGTTGCCCGTCACCGCCATCTTGATCTCGCGCGGCGCGTACTCCGCCGTGGGAATCTCCCGCAACACCGCCGCAAGGATCGCCACACCGCGCGCGTGCCCCAGCTTCAGCGTGCTCTGCACGTTCTTCGCGTAGAATGCCGACTCGATGGCGAACTCGTCGGGCGCTGTGCGGTCGATCACCTCCAGCAGCTTCGTGTGGATCTCCCGCAGCCGCAACGGCATCGACCACGCCGACTTCATGCGGATCACTCCGCACTCGATCAGCGTCGTGCTCCTCCCCTCGACCTCGATGACACCGAAGCCTGTCAGAAGCGTGCCGGGATCAACACCGAGGATGCGCATAGGATGGTCCTTTGTCCCCCGCCCTTTGTCGTTCGATTCGTTCGCAGCCTGTTCCAGCAATCGGCGCCCTGCCCAACATGAACCAGGAGTCAATCGACCATGGTTCGAGGAAGCCGAACGGCCGTTTCACCTTCTGCGAATGTACGGCCCGATCACCCCGACCGTTGGGGACGTCGCTCTCGCTCCATCATTGCCACACCATACGAGAGCAGGCCCGCTCATCGAGTGGCCAATGACAAGGAACAGAGAACGGACTACACAATCGCCCGGTCGTAGACGCGATAGCGCTTGTACGGCTCGCCGTTCATCAGTTCGGCGGCGCGGCTCATCATCACGTTGTCCTCCAGCACCCACGACGCCTCACCCACGCTCATCCCCTTCGCCACCGCACGCTCCATCAGTTCGCGGTACAGCAGCGCGTCAACGCCCTTCCCCTGATGCTTCGGCTCCACGCCGAGGATGATCACGCGCACCGTGTCGATGGCCTTCTTCTTCGTCATCAGGTTCATGATCGCCGTTGGCAGGTTCGTCGGTCCGGTGGGAATCGACTTGCCGGCGCGGAACGCCTGGTTGATGTCGGGGAGCGCCAGCGCGAAGCCGATTGCCTCGCCGTCGCGCTCGGCAAAGAGCACGAGGTCGGGGTCGATCACCTGCTTCAGCTCGTAGGCGAGAAGGTTCATCTCCTCGTCGGTCATCGGCACGAATCCCCAGTTCGGCTGCCACGCCTCGTTGTAGATCCGCTTTATCGCGTCCACTTCGTGCGCGAAGTCCTTCATCCGCAGGCTGCGCACCGTCACGTTTCCGCGCTGCTTCACCATCGCCGTCACGCGCGTCACCTTGTCGGTGAGGCACTCAGGGTAGCTGATCCTCCACGCGAAGAGGTCGCGCTCCTTCCTGAAGCCCGCGTTCTCGATGAGCGAGGCGTAGTAGGAAGGATTGTAGGGCATCATCGCCGCGGCGGGGAGGTCGTTCCCCTCCACGAGCAGGCCCACCTCGTCGTTGGTGGAGGGGGAGACCGGACCACGCAGGTCGGTCATCCCCTGCGAGCGCAGCCACTCGGCAGCAGCGTTGAAGAGCGTGTTGGCAACGTCCTGGTCGTTGATCGACTCGAAGAACCCGAAGAAGCCAACCTTGTCGTTGTGGACGCGGTTGTGGCTGTCGTTGATGATCGCGCCGATACGCCCCACTGCACGCCCACCACGCTCGGCAATCCACAACTTGAGTCGCGCGTGCTTGTAGAAGGGGTTGCGCTCGGTGTCGATGAGGCGCATCCTGTCCATCTCCAGCGGCGGCGTCCAGTTCGCGTCGCCGGCGTAGAGCTTCCACGGCAGACGGATGAACTCCAGCTTCTCCTTCCGCTTCGCCACCTCGCGCAGGGTGACGTCGCCAGAGGTGGGGAGCGGCGCGTCGGCGTCGAACTCCGCCTCGCGCGTCTGTTCCGCGGAGACGGCATCCGTGTCGCGGTCGAGCAGGCCCATGTCACCGCCGATCTCCTCGAACAGCGTCAGGATGCGGTCCAGGTGCTCCTTCTCGTGCGTTGCCATCACGCTGGTGCGCATCATCTGCATGCCGGGCATCACGCCGGGGCTGATGAAGGCGTTCACGAACACGCCAGCGTCGTAGAGGCGGCGCCAGAAGACGAAGCAGAGCGTGTCGTCCCCCACGATCACCGGGATCACGCCGGTCTTCGACTCGATGATCCTGAACCCGCTCCGCTTGAACCCTTCGCGCAGGTAGTCCGCGTTGGCGATGAGCTGGTCGATGCGCCACGGCTCGGCGCGCATGATGCGCAGCGCCTCCAGCGCGGCGGCAACCGAGGCCGGCGTGGGGCTTGCCGAGAAGATCAGCGCGGGGCTTGTGTGCTTGATGTAGTTGATGACCCGCTCATCCCCCACCACCCAGCCACCGAGCGACGCGAGCGACTTCGAGAACGTCCCCATCGTCAGGTCGGTCTCCGCCTCAAGCCCGAAGTAGCTCGCGGTGCCACGTCCCCCCTTGCCGATCACGCCGAGCGCGTGCGCGTCGTCCACCATGATGCGGGCGTTGTACTTCTTTGCGAGCGCCACCATCTCCGGCAGCTCCACGAGTTCGCCCGAGGTACTGAAGACGCCGTCGGTGACGATCAACTTGCCTGCATCAATCGGGATCTTCGCGAGCTGGCGCTCCAGGTCGCCCATGTCGCCGTGCTTGTAGCGGGCAACATCGCCGAACGCTCCCTTCGCCATCAACTGCCCGGCAACGATACAGGCGTGGTTGTCCCTGTCGCTTATCACCCAGTCACCACGCTGCGTAAGGGTTGGAATCACCCCCTGTGCGGTCTGGTAGCCGGTGGAGAAGAGAAGGCAGGCCTCCTTCCCCATGAAGTCGGCGAGCGCCGCCTCCAGCTCCTCGTGCAGCCGCACGGTGCCGGTGAGGTAGCGGCTGCCGGAGCATCCGGTACCGAACCGCTCGGTAGCCTTGATTGCCGCCTCCTTCACGCGCGGGTCGGCGGTGAGCCCCAGGTAGTTGTTCGAGCCGCCCATGATGATCTGGCGACCTTCAATCTGAACAACCGGCCCCTCGTTCTCCTCGATGGCACGGAAGTATGGATAGTACCCTGCCTCCTTGACATCGTCGGCGCGGGTAAACTCGAAGCATTTCTGAAAGAGATCGGGCACGCTGTATGCTCCTGCTGGCTGAGTGTGAACTGCGAGAGAAACGGGGAAAGATACGCGCGGAAGCGAAAGTCGGAAGTCGGAAGTAGTAAGTAGCGAAGAGCAGGGGGGTGAGGAACGTGGTGGTGTGGAGAGTGGGAGCGATGCGCTCCACCCGCTAGCTGCGACCTTCCACCGCGTCGGCAAAGAGTTGTGTGAGGACGCGGGGACGCGTGATCGCGCCCCCCACCACCACACACCACGCTCCTGCGGCGGCGGCGGCGTGTGCCTCCTCCAGCGTCCAGATGAACCCCTCGGCGAGCACCGGCACCGCCAGACCCGCGACAAGACTGGCCAGAAGATCGAGCGGCGGGGCCGACTCCAGCGCATGCTGATAGGTCTCCTTGGTGCGTCCGCACAGAACCGTGCTCACCGCATCGGCCCCCGCCTCGACCGCCGCAGCTCCCTCCTCGACCGTCGAGATGTCGGCAAGGATCGGCAGCCCTGGATGCCGCGCCCGCACCTCGGCGATGAACTCCGGTCCGCTCCGTCCGTTCGGCCGGGTCCGCGCGGTGCCGTCGAGCGCAACAACGTCCGCGCCCACGCGGGCAAGCTGGTCCACCGCTCCCATATCGGGGGTAACCAGCATCCACCCATCGCCGTAGTCGCCGCGGGTGCAGCCGATCAGCGGCAGGCGGCAGGTGGCACGAATCTCCCCAATCGAGGCAAGCCCCTCGGCGCGCACCGCAACGGCACCGCCAGCTTCGGCCGCCTGTGCGAAAAGCGCGCAGTGCTGTGGTGTGTGGAGCGGCTCACCGGCATCGAGCTGGACGCTGACGACAAGACCGCGGTGCAGAATCGAGGAGATCGAACGACGCATGGAGGGTCAGGAACAGGGCTGTTGAGAAGCGATGGATCAGGAATCCTGCCACCTGGCAGGTCTTGACGCAGTTGACTCGACCTCAGGGATTCCCGACGTCGGCCTGTGCAGGCTCCCTGGTCCAGTCCAGCTCCACAACGTCCTCTCCCCCGTCGATCCGAAGGGTTTCACCGTTGATCCACCCTCCCTCCTCGGAGCAGAGGGTAACGAGCACGCGGGCCACGTCCTCTGGAGCGGTGAGTCTGCCGAGTGGATTGCGCTCCAGAGCGTGGGCGATCAACCGTTCGCTGCCGGGGATCTTCCGAAGTGCCGGGGTATCCGTCACCCCTGCCTGCAACGCGTTGACGGTGATGCCCTGCGGTCCCAGCTCGAACGCGAGCTGGCGGCACCAGCTCTCCAGCGCCGCCTTCGCCGCAGACACTGCGCCGTAGTGCGGCAACACGCGCCGCGCGCCGCTGCTGGTGAGCGCGGCAATCCTGCCACCGCCCGGCATCATGCCGCGCCGCACCACCTCCTGCGTCCAGTAGACGAGGCTGTTCGCCATCACGTTCATCGTCATCTCGACCTGCGCCTGCGTCAGCGCGTCGCGCTCCCCGGCGGCAATCAACGGCTTCAGGGCACCAAAGGCGAGGCTGTGCAGAAGGAAGTGTACGCGCGCGCCGGGCCGCTCGGCGAAGTGCCCGGCAACGGCATCGAGCACATCGCGGCGCCGGTCGGGGTCGGCGGCATTCACGTTGAAGAAGAGCGCCTCAACGCCGTGGGCGGCAACCTCGTCGCGCAGTCGCTCGGCGTCGGCAAGGCCGGCAGCGCGGTCGAGATGCACTCCGATCACACTCATGCCGTGCGCGGCGAGGGCACGGGCGGCAGCGGCACCGAAACCGCTTGAAGCGCCGAGAATCAGCGCATACTGGCTGGAGGAGAAACGTGTCACGGGAAGGAGTACGAGAGAGGAACAGAATGTTGTTGGAAATGGGGGGCCAACATACAAGATTCGTCGGTGCAGTCCCCCACATCGCAGTATCAGAACGCAAGCTCCAGTGCCGCCGTCGAGCCGGCAACGGCAACCCGCCGCGCGCTCTTTTTCGACCGCGACGGCGTTGTAAACCGGCGCATCGTGGACGGCTATGTGCGGAACGCAGAGGAGTTCGAGATGCTCCCCGACGTTCTTACCGTCCTCCCCGACGTCCACCGCGCAGGGTGGCGCGCGGTGCTGGTGACGAACCAGCGGGGCATTGCGCTCGGCGTCATGACCGAACACGATCTGCATGCACTTCACGCGTGGTTGCAGCAGACCCTGTTCGAGCGCTGTGGCCACACGTTCGACGCGATCGAGTACTGTCCGCACCACCGCGACGCGGGATGCGACTGCCGCAAACCCGCACCCGGCATGCTCCTCCGTGCAGCACACGCCCACGGCATCGATCTGGCGAACTCGTGGATGGTTGGCGACAGCGCAAGCGATATCGAGGCGGCCCACCGCGCCGGCTGCCGCGCAGTGCTGATTGCCCCTGCGGATACCCCAAGCGAGGCAGAGCTTGTCGTCCCCTCCCTTGCCGAGGGCTGGGCGGGGATTCGGCAGGCGGAGCGTTTGCGCTGACGGCGTGCGGCAGCGCTGCCGCTGTTCTTCCACCCTGGTTCCGACTCCCTGCGCCGTCGGCGCACGGTCACGCAGCCCTGCCCCTCACTATCGTCGAGTTACCGCACCTCAACCTCCCTAGTTTCCCGCTCCCTTCATGGCTCCCACACGCATCGCCCGCGACGGCACCCACGCACTCTCGATCACCTGGCCGGATGGACGGACGGACACGCTGCCGCTCCAGCTTCTTCGCGACGAATGCCCGTGCGCGGGGTGCAAGGGGGAAACGATTCTTGGCAAGACCTATATGCCAACGGTCCCCATCCCGATTGTGCAGAACTCGTATGTGCTTGCAGGGATCGACCCGGTGGGGAGCTATGCCATACAGATTCGCTGGGCCGACGGCCACGCCACGGGAATCTACGCGTGGGAGTACCTGCGGATGCTGGGAGAGGGAAGAGTACGGAACGAGGAGTGAGGGGAACGAGAAGCACGCTGCCCGCCCACAACGCTCCGCCATCCCCGGATAGCCCCCATGCCTCTCCACCCGATCCCTCGTTCCATCGTCGTTTTCCAGCCGGGTCGGCTCGGGGACACGATTCTCACCACACCACTCTTTGCAGGCTTGCGGCGCTGGGCACCAGACGCTCATATCACCGTCCTCTCCAGTCCCGACACCGCAATCATTCCGACGGTTCACCCTGCGGTGGACGAGACGATAGCGCTGCCGCGCGGCCTCCGGCGCTATCCCGCACTGGCACGAACACTCCTCGCGCGGCAGTGGGATCTGGCAATCGACCCGAAAGACCATCCCAGCGGCACGTCGCGCATCGTTGCGCGAACAATACGGACCAACCGACTGGTGACCCATCCCGGCAACGCCCCGCTTCGCGGCGATCTCCTCACACTCCCGGAAGCCGCCGAGCCGCGACACTACGTGGACAGGATGCTGGCGCCGCTCCAGCTCCTTGCACCAGCACTGAAGGTTGAGAGAATTCCCTGGTATCCCATACCCGCCGAGGCCTATCGCGCGGTAGAGCAGCAACTCCCCGCACCCGAACGTCCCACCGTTGCCGTCAACATATCAGTGGGACGTGCGGACCCACACCGAACCTGGCCGCGCGAACGGTGGCATGAACTGATCGAACGCCTGCTGGAGAGAGTGAACGTGGCGGTGCTCTCCTCCCCCTCCGACCGTGCACTTGCCGACAGCATCTGCCCCACCCGGCGCAACGCCCGGGTGGTGGAGACCCGGTCGATTGTCGAGGCGACGGCGGTGCTCGACCGCGTTCGTGCGGTAGTGACGCCGGACACGGCCATCGTGCACGCCGCGGCAGTGGTCAACACGCCAACGCTGGTGCTCGCACCAATCGGCGACGAGAACGCCCGCTCCTTCGCGCCCCTTGCAACACACTCGACGGTGGTGATGCAGCGCGCGGGAGAGTCGTTTGCGGAGATCACGGTGGAGCGCGTACTGGAGGCGGGAGAACGGCTGCTCACGTAGAGAGCGAGGGGAGATCGGCGACGGGGGAGAATGCCCCTTCGCTCGTGAAAGCATCACGCCCGGCACGAAAGTGGCCGGGCGTGAGAGCATCGACAGAAGTATATCCTTCGCGAACCCTACTGCCTCTCGATGGCGCGCGCCACCGTGTTCTCGCCCGCACGGAGCCGGAGGAACAACTGCCCGGCCGGAAGCCCTGAAAGGTCGATGGGAAGCTCGTGCTCGCCCGACTCCATTCTACGCTCCGCCACCGTCCGCACCGCGCGGCCCAGCGGATCGTGCAGCGTGACGGCGACATCGGCGGCGTGACCGAGCGCAAAGCGGAGCACCGCACGGTCGCGCGCCGGGTTGGGAACAATCGAACGGAACGTCACACCGCTGGCAGCCTGCCTCCCCTCGACACCCGACGTCGTGGTGAAACGGTAGATGCGTCCATCGTCCGCCGAGAAGTGGAAGAATGCCGTGAAGAAAAGCTCGCCTGCGTGATCCTCGCCGAAGCCCGACGCGTTGATATCGGTGTCGGCAATCAGCGTGTTGTCCACCGACCCATTCTCACCCAGGCGCAGCGACCAGATACGGCCACTCACGAAGTCCGCATACACGTAGCGGTCAACAAGGGCGGGCACGGCACTGCCACGGTAGACGAACCCGCCGGTGATCGACTGCCCCATGTCGCGTCCGTACTGCCACACCGGCATCGTGATCCCCGTCGTATCGCAGCCGCTCGACGGCGAGTAACACGCCCTCCCCTCGGTAATCTTCCAGCCGAAGTTCTGGCCGGGCGCGGTGAGCACGTCGATCTCCTCCCACGCGCCCTGTCCTACGTCGGCAATCCAGATGTTGGAGGGTGTGTGGGGGTCGAAGCTCCAGCGCCACGGATTGCGCAGTCCGTACGCGTAGATCTCCCGCCGATACCCTTCGGTCGACGATGCGTAGGGGTTGCTGGCAGGGATTGCGTACGGCAGATCCCCCTCGGTGCCGTGAACGTCGATGCGAAGGAGCTTGCCCAGCAGTGAATCACGATTCTGCGCGCGATTCTGGGGATCACCGCCCGAGCCTCCATCCCCCGTACCGATGTAGAGATAGCCGTCGGCACCAAAGCGGATCTGCCCGCCGTTGTGGTTGTCGTAGGGATCGGAGATGGTGAGGAGCACCTGCTCGCTCGCCGTGTCGGCGCTGTCCGCCGACCCACTCACCATCATGAAGCGGGAGAGGATGTTGCGCCGCGGGTTCTCCGCAACGTAGAACACGTAGAAGGTGCGGTTCTCCACGAACTGCGGGTCGAACGCCAGACCGAGCAATCCCATCTCTCCGCTGTAGCGCACCCGGCTCCTGATGTCGAGAAGCACCCTTGTGCTGTCGACGTCATCACGGTTCTCGAACGAGAGGATTCGTCCCGACTGCTCTACCACACAGAGTCGGTTCGTTCCGGGCATCGCCTGAAGATCGACGGGCGCATTGAAGGTGAGAGCGGGAAAGGCTCTGACCACTCCGACAGGATCGGCCTGCTGTGCCCTGCCGCAGGTGACGGCGGCAAGACCAGCAAGGCCGGCAAGGAGGAGAGAACGATGGCGCATGGCATTTGAGGGTTTGATGGGTAAGAAGGGGAAGGAGTAAGAGAATACGAATGGATCGAACGCAAGGTTCCCCATTCTTCCCGCCCTCACCACGCCTCATCGTCCCGTGAACGCGGCAGGGCGCTTCTCAAGGAACGCGCCCGTCCCCTCGGTGAAGTCCGCCGTGCCGCAGCACTCACCGAACAGACGCGCCTCCAGCGTCAGCCCGTCGTCGATTGTCATATCGACACCGCGCCGCGTCGCCTCCAGCGTGAAGCGGACCGCGTGCGGACCTTTCGCGAGCATCGCTGTCATCATCTCGACAGCCTTTGGCATCAGCTCTTCGGGGGAGTAGACGTGGTTGACAAGCCCGATTCGCTCCGCCGTGGGCGCGTCGATTGTTGCGCCGGTGAGGTTGTACTCGATTGCGCGCGCCACGCCCACCAGCCGCGCCAGCCGCTGCGTTCCGCCGAAGCCGGGAATGATGCCCAGATTCACCTCGGGCTGTCCGAACTTTGCGCGCTCCGAGGCCAGCCGGATGTGGCAGGCCATCGCCAGCTCGCACCCCCCGCCCAGCGCAAATCCGTTGACGGCGGCAATCACCGGGCAGTCGAGGTTCTCGATCTGCGAAAAGACGCGCTGCCCGTGCTCCGAGTAGGCGCGGCCGGTGTGGCCGTTCAGCTTGTTGAGTTCGGCGATGTCGGCGCCGGCAGCGAATGCCTTCGGTCCCGCCCCCGTGACGATCACGCCGCGAACCGACCTGTCGGCAGCGATGGCCGAGATCGTTTCGCCGAGTTCGGTGAGCAGTTCCACGCTGAGCGCGTTGAGAACGTCGGGACGGTTGAGCGTGACAGTGGCAATACCACCTTCGGAGCGGTCGAGAAGGATCGTGGACATTACGAAAGAGGGTGTAGTAGGACGTGGAGAGGAGCAGGTTGGAAGGGGACGATGGAACGTCCGTATCGACATCGGGAGAACGGACGTTCAGACGCCCTTGAGACGGAGGACAGGGCTGCACATCGCACAGCGAAGCCCGCAGAAGATAGCGAGAGCGGAACCGAGGAGCGACACCAGCCGTTCGCAGAGGAGAGCGCAGGGTATCGCCCTACTCTCCCGCGACTTCCTACTTTCGGATTCCTCCCTTCTCTCATGCCCGACAGCAAACAGTACCTGAACCCCGAGATTGCCGCGCGCATCACGTCGCTCGAACTTCGCGCGCGGTTGATCGTTGAGGGATACATCAGCGGACTGCACCGCAGCCCCTACCGGGGCTTCTCCGTGGAGTTCGCCGAGCACCGCCCCTACAATCCCGGCGACGAACTCCGCACCGTCGACTGGCGCGTGTTCGCCCGCACCGACCGCTACCACGTGAAGCAGTACGAGGAGGAGACGAACCTGCTCTGCTGGCTCGCACTCGACTGTAGCGCGTCGATGGGATTCAGTGGTGGCGGTCGCCCGAGCAAGCACACCTACGCTCTCTCGCTCGCCGCCGCACTCTCGCTGCTGATGCTCCGGCAGGGGGATGCCGTTGGCGCGGTCAGCTACGACGTCGGGCCGCGCGGATGGCTCCCCCCACGCTCCCGGTCCGGCTGGTTCCACGAGGTGCTGCGAACGCTCGCCGCAAGCTCCCCCTCCGGGGAGACCGGCACGACGAAGTCGCTCTACCATCTGGCCGAACGGTTGCGCCGACGCGGACTCGTGGTGGTGATAAGCGACTTTCTCGACGACCCGGCGGCGGTTGCAACGGCGCTGCGGCGGCTGCGACACGAGCGGCACGAGGTGCTGGCGGTGCAGGTGCTCGACCCTCTGGAGCGAAGTTTCGAGTTCGAGGGGAACGTCACCTTCCGGGATATGGAGACGGGACGCGAACTCGCCACCCGTCCCGGCGAGGTGCGCCAGCGCTACGCCGAGCGGATGGAGGAGTTCGTTGACGGGTTGCGACGGGAGTGCCGCCGCAACGAGATCGATCACCTGCTCGTGGACACCGCAACACCGTTCGACGTGGCGCTGGCGGGCTACCTGAACAAGCGGAAGCGAGTGCGGTAGCGCTCGCGTTACGCGCCCACGGACTTCTCCACCTTTCCCCGCACATACTCCAGCGTGCGACGCAATCCCTCGGCACGGCTGACGTGCGGCTCCCAGCCGAGCAGCGTCTGCGCGCGCGTAATGTCCGGCTGCCGCACCTTCGGATCATCCTCCGGCAGCGCCTGGTGCACGATCCCGCTCGACGATCCGGCCATCGCCCGTATCTCCCGCGCGAGCGCGAGCATCGTGATCTCATCGGGGTTGCCGATGTTCACCGGCTCCACCACGTCGCTCGCCAGCAACCGCACGATGCCGTCCACGAGATCGGAGACATAGCAGACCGACCGTGTCTGTTCGCCGCCGCCGAACACCGTCATCTCCTCCCCCGCGATTGCCTGCGCCATGAACGCCGGGATCGCCCGGCCGTCGTCGATGCGCATCCGCTCGCCGTAGGTGTTGAAGATGCGGACGATGCGGGTGTCAACGCCGTGGTGGCGGTGGTAGGCCATGGTAATCGCCTCGGCGAATCGCTTCGCCTCGTCGTACACGCCGCGCACACCAATCGGGTTCACGTTCCCCCAGTACTCCTCGCGCTGCGGGTGCTCCAGGGGGTCGCCGTAGACCTCGCTGGTGGAGGCAAGCAGGAACCGGGCGCCCTTCGCCTTGGCAAGACCAAGCGCCTTGTGCGTGCCGAGCGAGCCAACCTTCAGCGTCTGGATCGGCAGCTTCAGGTAGTCGATGGGGCTGGCGGGGCTGGCGAAGTGGAGGATGTTGTCGAGTTCCCCCTCCACGTAGATATACTCGGTGACGTCGTGGTGGATGAAGCGAAAGCCGGGATTGCCGATGAGGTGGGCGATGTTGTCGGGGCTGCCGGTACAGAGGTTGTCCATGCAGATCACGCTGTGTCTGTCCGCCAGAAGACGGTCGCAGAGATGGCTGCCGAGAAATCCGGCACCGCCGGTGATCAGTGTACGAGGCATGGAGGAGAAGGAGATTGGGAGAAGAAGTCGACAACGCATCCGCAGACATCCAGCGACCCGCGTGATGCCTGGGAGCACAGCACCGGATCCGCCCCAATATATCTCCCCATGTTCTGCGAGATTGGTGCGATTCGTCGCTGCCACACTCTGCCGCTCATCGCTTCTTCAACCGAGCACAACAGTTGCCGAAGCCCGTTTGGTATACTTGAGTATACTACAGATCCAACACCCCCCTTCTCGTTCTTCATCCCAAGGAAACGGTCACCCCCTTTCCAGGGGATGACCGCACAGATTGGACGGCAACACGAGGGGTCGGCACGGGACACGCCCTCTCCTCGACACCCCTCTCAGCCGCAGACAGCAGTGATCGCGATGAACGCACGCGCTAGGGAGCGAGCCGCGTTCCAACGGATGCTGCGGGAGCAACCGCGGCGCGGAATGGCTGTTGATTCCGCGAGGTGACCATCACGGTGGAGACGGGGGGCTGGACCACACCCGACTCCGAGGGGGTGGAGGTTGGGGGAACGGCGGGATCGTGAAGCTTCAGTTTCGGCTGCTGTGAGAGCGAGGGCTGTTCCTGCGGAGGTGCGGGCCGTCCCTCCAGATTCTCCCCCGTGGAGTCATCGCAGATGGGATAGCAGGAGAGGAACATGGGATTCGGCGAATTACAACTATCGGACTTTGGAGGGGTGGGGAAGGGAGTGCCAATGGGCAATGTCCTCCTAACAGTGTGGTTTCCGTCAGAGTCAACACAGATCTCATAGGCCGTGATGCAGCAACCGTTGCTATCACACGGCATCAGCATCGAGTCGGCAGGAAAACATGGATTGTACTGGTATCCCCAGCACGACCCGTGCAGCACACGCTGCATCCTGTAGCAGGTATCCGGCCTTATAGGAAAAGCCGTCATATCCATCTTCATCAGCTGCACCGTTGTCATGTTCAACAGCATGGCGGGCGGCATTGACGCACAGCCGGAGGTCAACGGCAGAACGTCGAGGATGTGAATTTCTCCCGTTCCCAGAAAGCAATCCTGATACACCACATAGTACCGCACGCGCACCTGGCACCCGCCCGGCAGCGTAATCACCGAAGACTGTGTCGTGCCGGTAAAACTGTTGGGGCATCGGTAGCCCTGGCAGAGAGTCCCGATTTGCGCAGAAGCCTGGCTGACAGAGAGGGCCAGGCAGAGAGAGAACAGAGCGGCGGCCAGAGACCACCACCGTCGCGATGAGGAGGGGTACATAAATGATGAAGGATATGATGGAGGGGAAATGCCGTGCAACAGGCACGGCGTGAATCAACAATTGGAGGGTTCGGAGGGCTGGAGGAGAACCGGTATCACAGCGAGTGCGCGCTGACGTTCTCAGCAGGAACAGAGGGTGACGGTGACGATCATACTGGAAGGGAACTGCTGCCGTGAAACCACGCTGGAGTGCTCCGCCGTCAGCCGGCGGAAACAGCATCGCTGCGCCAGACTTCAGGCGTTCAGCAGATTGCCGATAGAATGCTGTTGATGAGCAGTGCCCGGGAACAATCGCAGGGTACTGACAAGACAGTTCGATAAACATACTCCTGACACCATAAAAACAATAGAGAAATGGCTCCCCTGCGCATTATTCTCACCGGTGCCTCGGACGGAATTGGTCGCCACATCGCACAGCACTATGCAGGGCGCGGCGCACGGCTGGTGCTGGTGGCACGCCGACAGAACATGCTGGAGGAGGTGATGAATGAAGTAACGACGCTGGGCGGTGAGGCGCTCATCTGCGCCGGCGACGTTCGGTTACGGGACACGGCACAGCGCGCACGGGAGATGGGAGTTGAGAACTTTGGTGGAATTGACGTTGCAATCATGAACGCCGGTCGTGGTGGCCCAACCTTCATCGACGAGTTCAGCGGCGAGGAGGCGCAGCGGGTGATGGAGACGAACTGGCTATCCGCGGCGTGGATGATCGAAGCAGTCCTCCCGGTCATGCGGGCGCAGGGATTCGGCAAGCTCGTGGCGGTCGGCTCGCTCGCAGGCTACCGCGGGATGCCGGGAAGCGGCGCGTACAACGCAAGCAAGAGCGCACTGCATATCCTCGCCGAGAGCGTCAGGGTGGAACTGCGCGGAAGTGGCGTGGCGATGCTCACGATTGCCCCCGGCTTCGTCCGCACGGCGATGACCGCTCCGAACGAGTTTCCCATGCCCTGGCTGATGGAGCCGGAGGAGGCGGCGCAACGCATCGTTCGCGCCATCGACCGCGGGCGCTCACTCTATCGCTTCCCGCTCGGCACCTCGCTCGCCGTGCGCGCACTCCAGTGGATGCCGAACTGGCTCTTCGACGGACTGATCGGCTGGGGACGGAAAACCGGAGCGAAGATCGGGCGAGAGAAATGAGCGAGGAGAAGCGAGCGGGTGGGAGCCGGAGCACAGGCGCCAGCGTTAGAGGGGGAGACACCGCGCCAGAGCTGAGCAGCTCCGCGCCCCTGCGCTCTGCTCACCGCAACAACGCGCCGCCCGACTGCGCTCTGCAATCGGGCGGCGTTTCTCCTGCCCATTTCGGTCACACGCAGAAGCGTGGCAGCCATTGCCCCCTCCCCACCATCTTCTCCCTGATCCCTGGCTCCCTGCTCTAAACGTGCCGTTCAGCGTGGTAGCTGGAGCGCACCAGCGGCCCCGACTCGACGATGCGGAATCCCATCTCCAGGCCGATCTCCCGCAGTTCGTTGAACTCGTCGGGATGAACGAAGCGCTCCACCGGCAGGTGCTCCTTGGTGGGCTGGAGATACTGGCCGAGCGTGAGGATGTCCACGCCGTGCTCGACGAGATCGCGCATCGTCTTCAGCAACTCCTCCCGCTCCTCGCCGAGACCGAGCATGATGCCGGTCTTGGTGTTGAGTCCCTGCCGCTTCGACTCCTGCAAGACGCTGAGCGTCCAGTGGTACTTCGCCTGCGGACGCACACGCCGGTAGAGCGAGGGAACCGTTTCGGTGTTGTGGTTCAGCACGTCGGGCCGCGCGTCGATCACCGTCTGGAGAAGGTCGAGCTTGCCACGGAAGTCGGGAATCAACACTTCGATGGTGGTGCCGGGATTCACCCCGCGCACCGCACGGATGGTGGCACCCCAGATGCCGGACCCTGCATCCTTCAACTCGTCGCGGTCGACCGAGGTAATCACCGCGTGCTTCACCCCCATGCTCCGCACTGCCTCCGCCACGCGCATCGGCTCCTCGAGATCGACGGTGCCGGGGCGCCCCGTCTTGATTGCACAGAAGCCGCAGCTCCGCGTGCAGGTGTCCCCGAGGATCATGAAGGTTGCGGTTCCCGCCGACCAGCACTCCGCCATGTTGGGGCAGCGAGCCTCCTCGCAGACGGTGTGCAGTTCCTTCGAGCGCATCATCCCCTTCAGCATCTGGAACGTCTCCCCGGTGGGGATGCGGACCTTCAGCCACTCGGGACGCGGTGTGCGCGCCGGGGCGGGTTGAACAACGGGAAGCTCTATCATGGGGAGATCAAAGATTTGATGTCGGGTGTCAGGGGAGAAGAGACATCAGACGGCACCGGTGGGGCGATTCCTCTGGTGTCCGCTTACGACGCGGGACGCTGGTGGGGATTGTCACCACGATGGGAGCAGCTCGAACGAACTGTCGGGCGACAACGCGAAGAACGTCGCCGCCCGACCGGTTCACTCTGCTGGGACGTCGAATGGACGGTCACGAACGAACGCCGCTGGCGTTGATGGACCGCTGCTATCGCGCGGCTCCTCCGTTGACCTCTGCCATTCGATCAAAGCATCGTCTCCGGGGAGAACGACTCAAGAATGCGGATCACGTCGCTCAGGAACTTGCCGCCGAGCAGTCCGTCGATGACCCGGTGATCGTGCGAGAGCGAGAGGTAGATCATCGAGCGGATCACCACCAGGTCCTGACCCTGAATCTCGCGCACCACCGGACGCTTCTGAATCGCGCCGGCACCGAGAATCGCCACCTGCGGCTGGTTGATGATCGGCGCACCGTGCAGCAGACCGAACACGCCGTAGTTGGTCAGCGTGAAGGTGCCACCGGCGATGTCGTCGGGGCTGAGCTGCTTCGCGCGGGCACGCGAGGCAAGGTCGTTCACCGAGTGGGCAAGGCCCGTCACGTTCATCCGGTCGGCATCCTTCACCACCGGCACAATCAGATTGCCGTCGGGCAGCGCCGTTGCAACGCCGACGTTCACGTGCTTCCGCACGATCACGTTCGTGCCGTCCACCGAGGAGTTCACCCACGGGTTCTCGCGCAGCGCGCGGGCGATGGCGGCAACGAGGAACGGCGTGTAGGTCAGCTTGATCCCCTCGCGCTTCTCGAAGGCGTTCTTCTGCGCTTCGCGCAGCGCCACAAGGCCGGTGACGTCCGCCTCACCAACCTCCGTCACGTGCGGCGAGGTGTGCTTCGAGCGCACCATGTGCTCGGCGATGAGCTGGCGCATCCGGTCCATCGGCACGATCTCCACGTCGGGACCGTAGTCCTTCATCCCGGCTGTCTGCACCGCCGGAGCGGCGGGACGCGGCGCAGCCTGTGGTGCCGGAGCGCTCTGTGGCTGGGCAGCCGGCTGCTGTGCCGGAGCTGCCTGCGGTGCGGCAGTGCGGTTCTTCACGTAGCCGAGGATGTCATCCTTCGTCACGCGACCATCAGCACCCGACCCCTTCAGGTTGTCGAGTTCGGCAACACCGATCCGCTCCTGCTCGGCGATGGTGCGCACCAGCGGTGAGTAGAACCGTCCGTTGCTGGTGCGGGGAATGGGGCCGACATCGCCGGCGGGCACGGATGCGGGAGCTGAGACCGGCGCAGCGCTGTGTCCGTTGACGGCCGCAGGAGCAGGGGCTGGCTGCGCCGGAGCGGACTGCTGCGGTGCGGGAGCTGCCTGCTGTGGAGCAGGTGCCTGCGCGGGGGCGGCCTGCGGTGCGGGTGCGCTTGCAGGTGCAGCCTGCGCGCTTCCACCACCGGCACCGCCCAGGCGGGCAATGACCTTCCCGACTTCAACGGTGGAACCCTCTGGAGCGACGATCTCGGAGAGGACGCCTGCCTGCGGGGAGGGGATTTCGGTGTCGACCTTGTCGGTGGAGATCTCCGCGATGATCTCATCGCGCTCCACCTGGTCGCCCGGCTGCTTCAGCCAGCGGAGGATCGTCCCCTCCTGTACCGACTCGCCCATCTTGGGCATCAGGACGTCGACTGCCATGGTTGCTCTGCCTTGTGAGGATTGTTGAAATGGTCGATGGAAGGCATGGGACCGCCGCCGTAGAGGCGACAGGAATCTGCACACCGGGGCACCGTTTTGGTACCGCCAGAGCGCGACGTGCCGGTGAATTTACGACAGAGCCTCTCAACCTCTCTCGACGGCACCCCCAACGCTACCGTTTGTAGCGGCAGCCCGTTCGCCCCTCCTCCCCGATGCAATTCCGGTCGCCCCGGCCGCCAGACACTCCACCGTAGACAGAGAGAATACGGGTTGCGGTGTCAAGGAACGCAGAGACCGGCAAGGGGAACGGAACAATTTCAAGAACATTGGCGGTGACGTTCCCGCCAGATTCTTCACAGCTCCTCCGTGCACCCTGATGTGGTCCAGAAGCCCTGGACACGCCACGCATCGCCTCCCTTCCAAACAACCAATGACAAATCACCGGCGGCAAACGACCATCCACTGCTGACGACGCGAAGCTCTCCCCCGTATCTTCTCTTCGATCTCTTTCGACATCAACAACGACTCCATGCCCTCTCTTCGCCATACTCTCACCCAGCTCTTCGCCGACGCATTCGAGCGGATCGGACTCGACAGAATCTACGGGACCGTGGAACCCTCGCAGCGCCCCGAGCTTGGGCAGTTCCAGTGCAACGGCGCGCTCCCCGCAGCAAAGGCGGCGAAGCGCCAGCCGCGCGAAATCGCGCAGCAGGTCGTTGAGGCCCTGGAAGGGGGCGCGTGGTTTCGCGACATCTCGATTGCCGGACCCGGCTTCATCAACGTTTCGCTCGCCGACGAAACGCTGGCCGGGTGGACGCGCACGATTGCGGATGACCCCAACCTTGGGATAGAGACGATGGAAGGGGGTGGAACCGTGGTGATGGACTACGGGGGACCGAACGTCGCGAAATCGATGCACGTGGGGCACCTCCGCAGCTCGATCATCGGCGACAGCCTGAACCGCATCCTCCGCGCCACCGGCCGCCGCGTCGTCAGCGACATCCACCTGGGGGACTGGGGGTTGCAGATGGGGCAGCTTGTCACCGAACTGCGCCGCCGCCAGCCCGCACTCCCCTACTTCGATCCGGCGTTTGAAGGACCGTACCCCGAAGAGTCCCCCGTCACGATTGAAGACCTGGAAGAGATCTATCCCGTAGCCTCGGCGCGCTGCGTGGTGCGGGAGAGCGACCCACCGGAGGTCCAGGCCGAAGCAGCGGCGGCACGCGAGGAGGCCCGGCAGGCCACCGCCGAACTCCAGGCTGGCCGTCCCGGCTACATCGCGCTGTGGCGCCACTTCCGCAACGTGTCGATCGACGCGCTCCGCCGCGACTTCGGCGCGCTCGGGGTAGCGTTCGACCTGTGGTACGGCGAGAGCGACACGGCCCCCTGGCTCCCGCAACTCGAAGAGAAGCTGCGGAGCGAGGGGTTCCTTGAAGAGAGCGAGGGAGCGCAGGTGATCCAGCTCCCGCCGGCGGAGGGGGAACGAGAGGTGCCACCGCTGATTTTCACCAACCGCGACGGCGGCGTCGGCTACCATGCCACAGACCTCGCAACGGTGATGCAGCGCGTGCACGACTTCAACGCCGAAGAGATACTCTACGTTGTGGACCAGCGGCAGGCGCTACACTTCGAGCAGGTGTTCCGTGCTGCACGGCGCACCGGCGTGGCTGGCCGCGCGCGCATGGAGCACCTCGGATTTGGCACGATGAACGGTCCCGACGGTCGCCCCTTCAAAACCCGCGAAGGCGGTGTGCTCAAGCTTGCCGATCTCCTCTCGATGGCGAGTGGGAAGGCGCTGGAGCGGATGAGCGAGGGGGGCGTTGCGGGAGAGTACCCCGCAGAGGAACGCCGGGAGATCGGGCGGCGCGTTGGCATCGCCACGATCAAGTACGCCGACCTGATGAACCATCGCACGTCGAACTACATCTTCGACCTCGAAAAGTTCACGAGCTTCGAGGGGCGCACCGGCGCCTACCTTCTCTATACTGCCGTGCGCTGCCGCTCGGTCCTCCGCAAGGCGGCGGACCGTGGGTTCGAGCCGGGAACGATCCTCCCGCCGGGCGACAGCGAGCGCGACCTGTGCCTGACGATTGCGGGCTTCGCCGAGGTTGTGGCCTTCAGCGCCGAGAAGCGCGCGCCGAACTACCTGTGCGACTACCTCTTCACCCTCGCGCAGGAGTTCAGCAGGTTCTACGCGCTCTGCCACATGCTCACCGAGAGCGACCCGGCACTGCGCGGTTCGTGGCTCTCCCTCACAGCTCTCGTCCTCCGCATCTTCGAGCGTGGACTGGACCTGCTCGGTATCGAGATACCGGAGCGGATGTAGCACTGCCACAGGAGCAGCCGAAGAGTGTCGCTGAGCGTTCGATGAACACGACAGATCCAATCTGCCCCGGCAGACCCAGTGGACGCGATCTCCCCAGCGGCGGCCAGCACCGATAACCGGCAACCAACCTCGATGAACGTCGTCGCCCTCCTGCTCGCGAACGTGCTCGGCCTTCTTGCGCTCCATGCGGATCGGAAGATTCCCCCTCCCGATCCGCCGAAGTTCGCCCTGACGCCGCGCACCGTAGCGCTTGCGTCGGGACGGACGCTCCGGCTCCGACTGCCGCGCGAGTACGACATCACCCTTGCAGCCGAGGGGATGAAGCGGCTTCGCTTTCTGGCAGAAGCACCGGACGGACGCATCTTCGCAACCGACATGCACGACCGCACCGACAACTCGAAGGGTGCGGTGTATATCCTCGACAGGTTCGACACGGCAACCGGGCACTTCGGCTCCCGCAGCACGTGGCTGGGTGGGCTTCGCAACCCAAACAACCTGGCCTTCTTCACCGACAGCAGCGGCACGCACTGGCTCTACCTCGCGCTGACGCAGGCGCTGCTGCGCTATCGCTTCACGCCGGGGGAGACCGCGCCGGGCAGCGCGCCCGACACGCTCGCGACCTTTCCCGACTACGGCCTCAGCTACAAGTACGGTGGCTGGCACCTGACCCGCACGGTGACTGTGGGAGGCGATGGCAGACTGTATATCGCGGTGGGTTCGAGCTGCAACGCCTGCGAGGAGAGGGAAGAGGTGCGCGCATCGCTGATCTCGATGCGTCCCGATGGAAGCGACCGCCGCACCGTGGCGCGCGGACTCCGCAACGCCGTGGGGCTTGTGTGGGCGCGGGACAGACTCTACGCCACGAACATGGGGAGCGATCAGCTCGGCGACGACAGGCCGGAGGACCAGTTCATCGCTCTCCCACCCGTGCCGGGAACAACGCCGCTGGAGTTCGGCTGGCCCTATTGGTACCAGTGGCGCGGCAGGATGTGGAGCGACCCACAGTTCGCCCGCTCGCCGCGCCGTCCAGCAAAGGACCAGGTACTCCGAGGCGTGGCAGGGTTTGGCGCACACAGCGCACCGCTCGGGGTCGAGTACGTGCCGGAGGGGAGCGATCCTCTGATTGGCGGGAGCTTCCTCGTTGCGCTGCACGGCGCATCGAAGCGCTCGCTTGGGCGCGGCTACCGCGTGGTGCAGGTCACGCCGGAGGGAGCCATCCAGGATTTCCTCACCGGATTTCTCGTCAACAATCGCAGTGTAGAGGGTCGGCCCTGCGGCGTGCTTCGCTATCGTGGCGGCATCCTCCTCACCGACGATCACAACGGTCTGGTGTTCTTCATCCGGCAGCATCGGTAGACCGCCACGGAAAACACCTGGACGGCGTCGGCCCAGACATTGCGCTCGATTGTTGCCCGCCACAGCGGGCGACACCTCACACTCCTCCAACTTCTGCGCTTTCCGATATGACCGTTCTTCTCGCCACCCACAACCCGCACAAGGCGGAGGAGCTTGCAGCAATGCTGCGCGGCTCGTTCGGTCTGGAGGTGATAACGATGCGCGATCTCCCCGTTGAGATCGACGAGCCGGAGGAGGATGGAGCCACACTGGAGGAGAACGCCTACATCAAGGCGCGGACGATTCAGACCGCAACCGGCATGACGGTGATTGCGGACGACACGGGGCTGGAGGTTGACGCGCTGAACGGAGCGCCGGGCGTTTTCAGTGCGCGCTTCTCCGGGGCGGACGCCACGTATGAGAGCAACTGCCGCCTCCTGCTCGAACGCCTGGGCAGCCTTCCAACCGACAGGCGTACTGCGAGCTTCCGCTCGGTTCTCTGCTGGTGCGATCCGTTCCGCACGGTGATGGCGGAGGGGCGTGTGGAGGGAACGATTGCCGAGGAGATGCGGGGAAGCGAGGGTTTTGGATACGACCCACTGTTCGTGCCGCAGGGGGAGAACCGCACCTTCGCCGAGATGAGTGCCGAGGAGAAGAACGGGATCAGTCATCGTGGCCGTGCCATCGCCGCACTCCAGACTCTTCTCGCCCCCCTCCTCGCCGACGCAGAGGGATAGCGCTCCACATACTTCTCACTTCTCTCCTCGCAGACCGGAACACCCAGCCGACGTTCGGAGCATCCTGCCATCAATCATGAGCGACCGTCCTCCCGACCATCACCACCCCGAGTACGTCGAGCAGACGCGCACCTTCCTTGTGCCGCCGGGACAGGCGCTCGAACGCATCGACCGCTACCTGACACAGGCGGTGATGCGCGCCACACGCAACCGCGTGCAGACGGCCATCGACGCGGGGGCCGTGCTCGTCAACGGAGAGCGCACCCGCGCGAACTACCGCGTTCGTCCGGGCGACGTCATCACCATCACGCAGCTTCGTCCCCCTCCCATCGTCCTTCTCCCCCAACCGATCCCGCTCGACATCCGCTACGAGGACGGGGAGATGCTCTTCGTCAACAAGCCCGCAGGGATGGTGACGCATCCGGGCTTCGGCAATCGGGATGGAACGCTCGTCAACGCAGTGCTCTACCACGTCGGGGCCGGGCTGCTGGAGGCAACGGGAGCTGTGGTGGATGAGGAGAACGAGGAGGAGAGTGCGGAGGATGCCACCGAGGAGGAAGTACTCGCCACGCCCGATGATCCAACGAACCTGCCGCGCCCCGGCATCGTTCACCGACTCGACAAGGACACCAGCGGATTGATGGTGGTGGCGAAGAATGCGGAGTCGCACGCGGCGCTCGCACGGCAGTTCGCAGAGCGCACCGCCCACCGCGAGTATTGGGCGGTGGTGTGGGGAGAGGTGGAGGACGATAGCGGGGAGATCGAGGGGAACATCGCGCGGGACCCACGCGACAGAAAGCGCTACAGCGTTGCCCAGCGCGGTGGCAAACACGCGCTCACGCGCTGGGTGGTGGTGGAACGCTTCAGCGGCGCAACGCTCCTTGCACTCCGGCTCGCCACCGGCCGTACACACCAGATTCGCGTCCACTGCGCGCACATCGGCCACCCGCTGATCGGCGACCACACCTACGGCGGACGCCCCGCGCTGTGGCGCGGCAGCGACAGACGGCGGACGACAAACCTTCTCGCGCTGATCGACCGGCAGGCGCTCCACGCACGGCTGCTCGGCCTCCGGCATCCCCGCACGCGCGAGTGGGTGGAGCGCGAGGCTGATCCCCCCGCAGATATGGGCGCACTCATCGAACGGCTCCGCGCCCAGACCAGCACCTGATCATCGCACAGGCGTCGGCATCACCTGCGCACTTCTCCAGTGATCCTGCGGTAGCAGTGTGGAAACCGCCGCAAGAATACTGTGTGAACCAACGCTATACAGCAGTCACGATGGTTGCGATTGCATCCTCCACCACCAGAAGGTCGAGCGTGGCTGGAAGCAGGGGGCGGTTGCTCCGCACGAGGCGTTCGGCGAGAGCCAGAGCCTCCCCAAGGGTGGAGGTGGCGTGCAGATGGCAGCGTTCGATCAGCGCGCGGTCTCCACTTCCCACAACGATGAGCGGGGAATGCTCCAGGACGCACGCAACCATGTAGGCCCGCTGCGCACCACCGGGAAGTCCATCGCGCCGTGCGCGGTCGATGAGTTCCCTGGGTGAAGCCGCCGCCGCAAGCGCAGCGCCGAACCGCTCCTCTCCGGCTCCCTCACCCACACCCTCCGGGATATCCGCGGAGAGGATGATCGGCGCACCCTCCAGCAGCGGTGGTCGTTCGGAGAGCGCCAGATAGGTGGCGGCACGACTGGCCTGATAGAGATTGACGGCCTTCTCCTGCGGCACGCCGGCCACCGCGATGTGCGCCGCCCGCTCAACCGGGACAAGCACGTCGCGAGCGGCGCGTGCAATAAGCGCGTCGTGAACGGCGTTGGGCGAACCGAACGCAACGGCGTCCACCGCCCCGCTCTCCTCCACCACCGCGTTGATCACGCCCCGCACACCAATCAACGCACCCGCCTGGCGGATGAATCGCTGGAATGGATTGCCGGCAACTGCACCGAGCCGGACACCGGGCTGATCGAGTGTGGAGATTGCGTGGGTGGCGGCAATCGTCCTCTCCCCGCCGCATCCAATCACCACCGTCTTCGCCCCACCGGACCATCCTGCATACTGGTGTGGCTCCACGATGCCCGTAGCAAGCAGCAGGTCGCACTCAACGCAGAGCCGGTGCGCCTCCACCGGCATTCCAGCCACATCACCGAGATAGTGCACGCCATTGCGGTTGAACGCGTCGTGATTGACGACACGAAGACTCCCGGCAATCTCCCGGCCCACCTTCCGCTCGATCTCCTCCAACGTCATCGGACGATGGAGTCCGGTTGCGGCAAGGAGGGTGATCTGCTCACGCCGCGCTCCCCGCTCTTCGAGTTCGCACAACAGCCAGCCGACAAGCAGGTGATCCGGGGCGTGGCGCGTGGCGTCGGTGAACGCCACGGTGATGCGCGCACTCTTCAGGTCATCGGGAAGCACGGCATCGTCCAGGCGCTGCACGATACGGTCAAGTGCCTCCACCGATCCGATCGGCACGGCACTCCTGCCCGGCGAGCGCACGATGGTGGGGCGAAGGCTCGGCGGGAAGGGATCGGGAAGACCGATCACTGGAACGGTTGCCCCTGCACCGTGATCTTCACCGACGTAATCCCCGGAATCTGCAGCAGCGTCTTCTCGATTTGCGAGCGCACCGCCGTTCGCGCACAGGCGTCGGTGACGCGGCTCATCTCTGCGTTGAAGTCCACCAGCGCCGTGCCGTTGTCCTCCTTGTACCCGCGCGCAACTGCTCCCGGAGGAAGCTCGGTGCGGTAGCCACGCTCCATCTCCTGTGGTGAGGGTCCGCGAACGAGCAGCGCCACAAGCATCCGTCCCCTGAGGTCCTTCGGTCCGATGCGCTGTAGGGGCTGCACGGCATCGCACACCTTCGGGTCGCCCATCGAGGGGTTGCGCATATAGACGTTGAAGAAGCCCCTGTCCTGGCCCGCCGTGTCGCTCGTCACCAGCGGCATCATCACCCTGGGTCCGCCATGTCCCGTGTCGCCGCCATCAAGCTCCACCGTGAGCATCACCCGCCCGGTTCTGGCATCACGACCCTGGGGCGCCTGTCTGGCAACCTTCGGCATGGGAAACCGTGCCTCGAAGCGGAGGCGGCCCAGAGTATCGCCGTCAACTGGACCGGAGGCTGCGGCCTTGCCTTCGAGCAGCGTTGTGCGACCCTGCACAATCTTGTAGATCACTCCGCGCTCCCCGCGGCGAACGCTGCCGATCAGCGCGACGGTATCGCCGTCAATCGGAATGGCTGGCGCCGGCGAGTCCACACGGATGGCAGGATTCATCCGCTCTACGGGGCGGCGCCTGGCTCCGCTGTCGCTCGTCGCAACGGAGTCCGTGGTCCCCTCGGCTCCCGATTTGCGGACACAGCCGGTGGAAAGCGCGGCAGAGAGGAGAAGCAGAAGAAGGAAGAGAGATCGCATGGGAAAGATGGAAGGGAGAATGGCTAGGAGATATGCCCAAGCGCCGCCAGCGACACCCAGCGCTCGCCGGCGATGATGAGATGGTCGTTGAAGGGGATGCCGAGCGCGCGCCCTGCCTCGACGAGCTGATGGGTGATGGCAATATCCTCGCGGCTCGCCTGCGGGTTGCCGCTGGGGTGGTTGTGCAATCCAATCACTGCGGCAGCACGCTCCACCACCGCCGGGTGGAACACCTCGCGTGGATGCACCACCGCACTTCCCAGGCTTCCCTCGCTGATCAGTGCCGAGCGCATCATCCGGCCCGCAGTGTTCAGCAGCACCACGTGAAACTGCTCCTTCATCACCCCACGCAACTTCGGGATAAAGATGCGCGCAACGTCCTCCGGGCTGCGTACCAAGGGGAGTTCGCCGAACTCCCGTGACTGTACACGGCGCGCAAGCTCCAGTGCCGCCGCAATGGTGATCGCCTTTGCCTCACCCACGCCGTGCAGCAGCGTCAGTTCCGGCACACTGCGCAGCAGCAGATCGCTCAACGGTCCATAGCGCAGCAGCAGATCGCCCGCCACCTCCAGCACGTTGCGCTCCGGCGTGCCGGTGCGGAGAAGAATTGCGAGAAGCTCGGCATCGCTCAGCACGCCCGGACCGTGATCGCGCAGCCGCTCGCGCGGTTGAGAGTGCCGGCTCCACTCCTTCACCGGCGGCCGACGACGTGAATCATAGGTGGGCAGCCCATCCTCCTCCACGTGGATCTGCACTGTCTGTTTTCCACCCCTCCGCTCCTCCTCGATCATCTCGACAGCCTCACCGACCACATAGAACGATCCACAGACGATCACCGTCCCGTCCGGCTCGCACTGCTCGATAGCGTCCGCGATTCCATCGGCAACGGTCCCTGCTCGCTCAACCACAATCCCGCGCCTGCGCGCGGCCTCCGCAATCTCCTCCACCAAGCGGGCACGATGGGTGGCCGCTCGAACGGCATGCAGCGTCGCGATATGCGGCTCCAGCAAGGCCAGCATTCCGTCGAGATCCTTCTCCTCCACCGCACCGAGCACCACCTGGACTCGTCCAATTCCAACGGCACCCAGCGTGTCGGCGAGGGCGCGCACCCCATCCGGGTTGTGCGCAACGTCGAGCAGCAGCTGCGGCGCGCCGGGCACAAGCTCCATACGGCCCCGCAACCCCGTCAGACGGCGCACGTCGCCGAAGCCCGCACGGAGATGCTCTTCGCGCAGGGCGAAGCGGTTGCGCAGCGCAGCCAGCGCGGCCAGTGCGGTGCGCGCGTTGGCAATCTGGTGGCGTCCAACCAGACCGATCCGAAGGCCCGCAATCTCGCCCCAGCCCTCGCACATGAACGTCCCAACCGTTCCCTCGAGCGTAAGTGCGCGCAGCGCGGCACGACACACCTCGTCGGTGTTGATCGTTCTGGTTCCTCTCTCCGCCGCAGCGCGCTCGAACACGGAACGGAGCGACGAGACGCCGAGCGGGCCGATCACCGCAGGAGCATCCGGCTTGATGATGCCGGCCTTCTCCCCTGCAATCTCCTCCAGCGTTGAACCGAGATGGCGCGTGTGGTCGAGCGCAATGCCGGTGACGACCGACAGCAACGGTTGCAGCACGTTCGTTGCGTCCAGCCGTCCCCCAAGTCCCGTCTCGATCACCGCAACATCCACCTGTTCATCGGCGAAGTAGCGGAAGGCCATTGCCGTCGTGCCTTCAAAGAAGGTGCACCCGTGCCGTTCGATCGCAGGAAGCAGTTCCTCGGCGTAGTCTGCAAGCCGGTCGTCGGGAATCGGGAGGCCGTTCACTCGCATCCGTTCACCGAACTCGACGAGGTGCGGCGAGGTGTAGAGGCCAACGCGCAGCCCGGCGCTTTGCAGCACCCCTGCCAGCAGGGAGCAGACCGACCCCTTGCCGTTGGTTCCGGCAACGTGGATCGCCGGGAAGGAGCGCTGGGGATTTCCCATCTCCTCCAACAATGCGCTGACCGGTTCAAGTCCAAGTTTGACGCCGAAGGTCTCGAGTGCAAAGAGTCGTTGGAGTACGGCTTCGAGTTCCGGGGAACGGGGGGTGTGATGGTTCATGGCTGCTCGGCGCGAAGTTACGGAGCACCGACATTCCGAGAGGAATTGCCGTAAACGGCGTCCGCCCCGACGGCACTGCCATCGGGGCGGATTACGTAACGAAGGGAGCGGTATGGATTTGTGCGAATTGCGTACACACTCCTTCCGCCCGTCTTCGGGCGTTGCATCACCCGGCGGGCGGATGCTGCATGCTCCTCCTCGCTTACTTTGTTGCAGCCTTCTTCGCTGCCGGCTTGGCCGCTGGCTTCTTCGCCGCTGCTGGCTTGGCCGCTGGCTTTGCTGCCGGCTTCTTCGCCGCTGCCGGCTTTGCTGCTGGCTTCTTCGCTGCTGCTGGCTTGGCCGCTGGCTTTGCTGCCGGCTTCTTCGCTGCTGCCGGCTTTGCTGCTGGCTTCTTCGCCGCTGCTGGCTTGGCCGCTGGCTTTGCTGCCGGCTTCTTCGCCGCTGCCGGCTTTGCTGCTGGCTTCTTCGCCGCTGCCGGCTTGGCCGCTGGCTTCTTCGCCGCTGCCGGCTTTGCTGCCGGCTTCTTCGCTGCTGCCGGCTTGGCGGCGGCCTTCTTCGTCGTGGCCATGGTTGCTCTCCTGTGTTTTAAAGGTGAACGGTTGATAATGGATCGCCGTCGCTATGGCCGAGCGCTCGGCGATGGTTGCTCTATCGAGATGCCCATCCGCATGGAGCGGAGTGAGCGGTCGGAGCCGAATGGATATGGGTCACGATTCCTTTGAACGGCCTTCATCATAGAGCCGCCGCAGCATCTGCACATCCTCCCACGTCGCCCGCTTCCAGTTCGGATTGCGCAGAAGCGCCGCCGGGTGATAGGTCACAATCATCGGGATGCCGTTATAGTCGTGGACGCTGCCACGCAGGTCGGCCATCCGCGCCTTGCGCCGAAGAAGCGTCGTTGCGCTTGTCAGCCCGAGCGCAAGGATGAATCGAGGGCTGATCAGCGCGAGCTGTTTCCACAGATATGGCTCACACGCCTCCACCTCATCGGGGAGCGGGGTGCGGTTGCCCGGAGGGCGGGACTTGAGAATGTTGCAGATATAAACCTCGTCGCGCGTGAGGTTGATCGCCGCGAGAATCTTCGTGAGCAACTGACCGGCGGCACCAACGAACGGCAGACCGGTTGCGTCCTCATCAGCGCCCGGAGCCTCACCAATCACCACGATGTCGGCGCTTGGGCTTCCCGAACCGAACACAAGGCGCGTGCGCGTTGCGCCAAGCCGGCACTTCTGGCACGTGTCGATCATCCCGTGCATCGCCTCGAGCGTTGGGGCGTCCACCCACGCCTCGTTCACCGTTGCAAGCCGCTCGCGAAGCACCGCCTGCAAATCGCCCGGCACCTTCGCTTCCGCCTGCGTCTCGGCGTTCTGCGTGGCAGGAGTCTCCTCCACGTCGTTCTCCTTTGTTGTCCTCTTGCGCGTTGCCACGAGATAATCTCCGAACAACTCCTGTTGCTGCTTCAGATAGTTTCGAGCGTCGTCGCGCAGGTCACCCGGTTGCATTGCTCCACCTCCTACGCTGCATCAACGCTGCCACTCGCTGCACCTTCGCGAATTCGCTCCACCTCGTCGAGGATGGCGCGTGCGCACTCGTGCTTGCTCATTGTTGGCAGCGCGCGGGTATCGCCGGGGGTGACGAGTGTGATACGGTTGTTCTCGCCGCCGAACCCCGCATCCTCCTCGTTCGCCGGATTTGCCACCACCAGATCGCATCGCTTCTCGAAGAGCTTCGCACGCGCACTCTCCACGAGTCCCGACGTCTCCAGCGCAAAGCCCACAAGGATCTGGCCGTGCCGCTTCCGCTCGCCGAGCGTGCGGAGGATGTCGCGTGTGGGAGCGAGCACAAGGTTCATCTCTCCCTCACTCATCGTCCTTCGCTTCAACTTGCCGCCGTGCGGCTCGGCTGGCGTGAAGTCTGCAACGGCCGCCGCGGCGACAACCACATCGGCGCTCTCGCTGTAGCGGTCCACCGCCGCACCCATTTCGGCAGCGGTTGTCACGCGCACCGTCTCCACACCGTGCGGAGCGGGAAGCGGCGTTGGCCCCGCAACGAGCGTCACCTGCGCACCGCGGTCCCGTGCCTCCTCGGCGAGCGCCCACCCCATCCGTCCCGACGAGTGGTTCGCGATGTAGCGCACAGCGTCAATCGGCTCGTGGGTGGGTCCGGCGGTCACCAGCACGCGCAGACCGTCCATCCGTTCACGGTCGGCGAAGTGGCGTTCGAGCACCGCAACAATCTCCTCCGGCTCCATCATCCTGCCCGGACCAATCAGTCCACTCGCAAGCTCACCGTGCCCCACCGGCAACACCTGCACACCGAAGCTGCGCAGCGTGTCGAGGTTGCGTTCGAGCGCGGGCCACGCGTACATGTCGCTGTCCATTGCCGGAGCAACGAAGAGCGTGCCGCGCAGCGCCGTCGCGATTGTGGTGAGCGCGTTGTCGGAAAGGCCCGACGCGAGCTTTGCGATCGTAGCGGCACTGGCAGGGGCGATCACCATCGCATCGGCCCACAGCGCCCAGTCGATATGCCACGACCCCGAGGCGGGTTCACGACCCGCCTCGGGATACATGGAGAGCGCAACGGGAGATTTTGCGATGGAGGCGAAGGTGAGGGGGGCGATGAAGTGAGAGGCGGCGGGGGTCATCGCGACTCGGATTTCCGTGTCGCGCTGGATAAGCGTCCGAGCGAGGAGTATACTTTTGTATGCTGCTATACTACCCGTGACGCCGAGGATGATTTTCTTGCCTCTCAATCAGCTCCTGCGGTGTTTTTCGATGGCGCGAAGTTAGAGAAACTGTTCACCACACGCGCACACTTTTCGGTGGTCTCTCAAAAAAAAATTCCGATCTCCGCTCTCTCAAACACGTTGACTATACTTTCGTATAGTCAACTTTTTCTCCCCCTCTCTCCCCCCCTATCCTACCACGTTCTCATAACACGCGAGCGAACGGTTTGGTTCACGTGGCCGAGGGTTTGTGGCAGCAGCGGAGCGGCACCTTGTGGAGAGCCACGATGCTGAAGGAGAAATGATGCGATGGGGGCCGCCACCGCATCACCGCCGTTCACCTTTCGCGTGCAGCCTCTGCCTCGTGCATCTCCGGGAAGATCACCGCTCGCTCGCGAATCACTCCCTGGAGGTAGGCCGCACAGCTCGGAGCAGGATCGCCGTGCGAGTCGCTCGTGCCTGTCGCGTTCGCACCAACGGTGAACACCGTCACCCTGCGATGGCTCTTGCGGAACTCGAGCATCGCGGCCTCGATGTCGCGCGCAGCATCGACAAGTCGGGCAAGCGCCGGGAAGCTCTCACGGTCCTCACTGATGCGCCGGAACGCATCGGCGCCCTGTGCACCAGTGGCAGCCTCAACAGCCTGGCTCATCATCCGCCGCACCGTCCGCCCTCCCTGTTCCGCACGGATGCGGAGCAGCTCGGCGTGATACTTCTCCATGAACATTGTGAAGGTGATTCCCGCCTGCACCGCAGTTTCCCAGTAGAAGCGCTCGTGGCCCAGCTCGTCGCTCACCGGCTCAACCCCGAGCAGCAGCTCCATCACGCGGAACTGGAACGACTGAAACCCGCTGGCCGGTGCGAGCGCATCGCGGAACTCGGCGTACCCCTCCTGCTTCATCGTCATCAGCGGATCGAAGCCGTGCAGCGAGGTACGGAGAATCGTTGCAACGCGGTGCAGCAGATGTGCGGCACGCGCGTGGTCGCCCCCCTCCAGCGCCGCAACCGCTCCACGCAACTCGTAGATGGCCAGCTTGAACCACAGTTCAAACGCCTGGTGCACAACGATGAACTGCATCTCGTCGTGCGCTTCGGTAAGGGGACGCTGAAGGTCGAGCAGTGCGTCGGTGCCGACATACTCCCAGTAGGTGACGGGTGGGTTGTTGCTGTTCATGGCAGGGTGCGGAAGAGATGCGTGTTGAAGGATATGCGAGGAGAACCAAACATACGCAGAGAGGGGCAGGACGATATGTTGAAGGGCGTGAGCACCCGGCCCACGCCCTTCGATCTGTTGTGTCACGGTGGCAGCGAACGAGCAACTGCCGACGACGACATCAGTACTTCACAGCGCACCCGTAGGGCTGCGTTGCGGCAACGCTCACAGGGTTTCCCCCCATCGCCTCGTTAAGCGCCTGCTCCACGTAGTTCGTGGCCCCTGTGATGTCGGCAGGGTCTGCGCTGCGCCGGTCGTCAATCGCTCCCTGGTAGATGATGTTCCCCTCGGGATCGATCACGAACATATGCGGCGTGGTGCGCGCACCGTAGAGCTTGCCCACCGTGCCTTCGGGATCGAGGAGGTAGGCGGTGGGCGCAGCCTCGCGCTCCTTGAGCGCGGCGCTGGCGGCAGCAGCCTCGTAGTAGCCCTCCTTGCCGGGAGCCGAGCTGCAGATCGAGAGCCACACGACATCCTTGCCCGTGAACTGCTTCTGCATCTGCTGCATGTGACCACTACCGTAGTGCTTCTTCACGAACGGACAGCTGAAGTTCACCCACTCGAGCACGACGTACTTGCCACGATAGTCGGCGAGGGTGTAGTTCTTTCCGTCGATGCCGGGAAGGGTAAAGTTCGACGCGGCAGCCGGTGTGTCGTTGCGATACGGCGATGCGGCGAGCAGCAACGCCGCAATCGGCAGCAGCAGGAAATGGAGGGATCGTTTCATGACGAAGTGAATGGGGTTTGGGATTGGGTGTTCCGACGACTAATGACTTGAACGCAGCGTTCGGGTTACGAATGTCATCCACCGCTATTGTACTGGCACGTCGATCTCTGCGCCCACACGGGCGGGGGAGGAGGCCGATGAGGGGATTGTCCAGACCAGCACGCCGCGCAGTCGCGTGGCAGTGCTCGTAGCAAAGGGAGAGCGACGGAGCGTGAGTGTAGCCTCGGTACTGGCACGCACCATCTCCTGCGGTGCACTGTGGTCAATCGTTGCCTCCTCGTAGGGGTAGAACTCAATGCTCGCTGCCCCCTGCACCCACCTCGCGTTGACGTGCAGCGTGTAGCTGCTCTCGGACGCCGTTGCCCTCACCTCGTCGCTGCTACCGAGTGGGCCTGGAGGCGCATCGTATATACCTGACAGGGTTCCAGGCATTCCCACCTGCGCGCGCGCCGGAAGTTGGAGGTGCAGGGTGTCCCTGCCGGGGATGCAGATCTCGTTGCAGACAAGCCAGTCGACGCGCGCCCCGATCTCCACAGTCTCCCCCGGCTTCACCGTCTGCGGCACGCGGAGGAAGGCGGTGAGGACGACGCGGTTCTCGTAGCCGTAGCTTACCTCCGGCGGCTCGCCAAGCATGTGCGGCAGCGGCCACGCAATCGAATCAATCGCGTACCCCTCCGGCAACGTCCACGCAATCTCCGTTGCGGTCCCCGCGTCGCCGGGGTTGCGCCAGTAGATGTGCCAGTGTGGGTCGATATCGAACACCACGTTGAGCGCAACAACGCTGCCGGGCGCGACCGCACCACCGGGACAGACAAGCTGCGCACGGACGTGGCTCTCCTCGGCACGGAGCGAAGCCGTTGAGAGGAGGAGAAGGCCGAGGACGAGCGTGACGCGAGCGGCCGATGTCATCGTTCCGTCATGTTGAGAGAGGAGTTTCGTTGCCTGCCGCAGTGCGGTTGGCGCAGTGACGAGCAAGTATCATACGAAGTGTTGTGCAATAATCGACGGCCACACGAGTTGACCCTCTGTTCCTCAACTTCCGCATATTGCGGACGTGCTGCTACAGCAGTTGCCTGCAACAGCATCGCCCCCCACTCTCTTCACAGCAGAACCCATGATACCACACACCTCTCTCCGTCCATTCCTCGGTGCCGCCGCGCTCGCCCTTGCGGTGCTGGCCTCGGCCTGCGTTGAAAAGGGCGGCGCACCCACCAAGGAATCGTTCACCGGCCCGGCCAAGCTGATGATCGTCGGCGGCGACTCGGTGAACTGGGGGCGCACGGCACCCGGCCTGCTCAAGCACGCCATCAAGCTCGTCAACGTTGGCGGCGACACGCTCCGCATCAAGGACGTCCACCCGGGCTGCGGCTGCACCACGGCACCGCTCGACAAGAAGGACCTGGGACCGGGCGATACGGCAACCGTGGACGTCACGCTCGACGCGAAGAGCCGTTCGGGACTGCTCCACAAGTCGCTGACGCTTACAACGAACGACAGCGCCCGCCCCTCGATTGTGATGGCGCTGATCGCCGAGATCGAGCGGGACATCACGATGACGACGGACATCTTTCCACCGGTGATGGTGAGCAAGGTGGGCGAAGAGGGCACCACAACGTTGAGCATGCGCAACGCAAGCGATCATCCGATCAGTCTCGAGGCACCGATGCAAAGTCCCTCACCCCTGTTGATCAAGTTCGATATGACCGGGCCGCGCACGCTGGCGCCGGGCGACTCGATGTCCATCACGGCGCGCGTGAAGGTGTTGAAGGCGGAGGGAGGCAATGCGCAGATCACGATGGCAACCAGCAGCAAGCTGGTGCCGAAGCTCGAAATGACGATCACCGGACAGGTTGATCCACGAGCGCTGAGCAGTGGCGCCGACCAGAAACTGATGCCGGCACCAAAGGACGCAGCAACGATCCTTGGCAAGCCGGGGAAGAAGTAGGTCCACTGCGGATCGTCTCCACCGGAGCACAGACACTACACAAGGGCGGCGATGGAATCTCTCCATCGCCGCCCTCGCTCTTTACGCCATGCCCGCAACTCCCGTGCTCTCAGCGGACAACGAGGAACGTCTGGGTTCGGGCACGTCCGCCGACGCGCAGGACGGCAACGTAGCTCCCCATGGGAAGCTGGGAACAGTCGAGAGGCACCTGGACGGATGTGACCGCACCCGTGCCCGCAAGCTCTCCCCGGAAGGGAACGGAGAGTCTGCGTCCGGTGATGTCGGCAATCGAGACCTCTGCATCCACACGTCCCGATCCGATCAGTCGCAGCGGAATCGAGGCCGAGGCTGCCACAGGCGAGGGGAGCACCGGCAGCATCTCCACGCTCAGCCCCTCAACCAGAATCGGGTTGACGCGAACGCCGCTCGGCATCTGCACGGCAACGCCGCGCACCTCCACCTGCACGGTCGCCACATCGGGCGGGGCAAGCTGGACCGTGATGGTTCCCGAGCGTGGACCAACGGCTCCCGTGGGAGCGAACCGAACGGTGACGACAACGCTGTCGCCCGGTGCAAGCGTGCGGGCGGTTCCAGGATCGGCGGAGAAGTCAGCCCCAACAACCGCGAGCGGAGTCAGGTCAACCGCTGCGGTGCCGCCATTGCGCACCGTCATCTGCTGCTGCGCACTGGAGTTGATGATGACACTATCGAAGTCGATCAACGTCGTTGAAACGATCAGCGATCCCTCAACTCCGGCTCCTGTCAGCACAATCGTGCGCGCTCCCGCGAGGTTGTTGCTCTCGAGCGTGAGCGTGGCCGAGCGAGCGCCGAGCGCACCCGGCACGAAGCGCAGCCGCACCGCAAGGGAATCGCCCGGCTGCACCACCGCAGGTTTCGAGGCAGAGACGCTGGGATCGACCAGTGTGAAGTCGGGCATGTTCGTCCCGGAAACCCCGAGGCTCGTCAACGTGAGCGCGGCAGTACCGCGGTTGTAGAGCATCACCGTTCCATCGTTCGGTGAACCGACGCGCGAGGCACCGAGCGAGAAGGAAGCCGGGGCCACAAGCTCCGGGGCAACGCCGTTGCCGGCCACCGCAAACGTTGCAGCAGGAACCGGCGCATCGGTTGCGATCTGCACCTGCGTGGAGAACGCTCCCACACGATTCGGGTGGAAACGCAGACCAAGCACGAGAGAATCACCCGGTTCGATTGATGTCGGAGAGGAGGGGAGTGTGTCGAGCGTGAACGAGGCAGCGTCGGGAGCAAGCACCTGCGCGCCAAGCACTGCAAGCGCGACGTTGCCGGTGTTGCGAATCACCACCGGCGTTGAGCCGGAAGTATCGCCAACGATCTGGTTGCCGAAATCGTACCCGGAGTTGCTCAACGCGACCTCACCACCCACGCCTGCACCGCTGAGCAGAATCGATGTGCTGTCGGGTCGAGCGTCGTGGCGGACGAGAAGTCGTCCGCTGTAGGTTCGCCGCTCCGTTGGAACGAACTGGACAACCGCACGAAGCGTTCCGCCCGGCACGAGGTTCACCGCACCACCGTTGCTCAACAGCGTCAGGCCGTTGTCTGCGTCAGCGCCCGTGACTCCAAGCGAGGCAATGTGGAGCGTGTCGGTGCCACTGTTGCGCAGCACCAGCGTGTCGAACCTCCGTGCCTGACCGAGCTTGACGTTCCCGAAGTTGAGTGAGGAGGAGATTGGCGCTGCCTGCGGCATCACGGACTGCCCCCGAAGCGGAATCCTGTGCGGGCTTCCGGCAGCGTTGCTCACCACGGAGAGGCTGGCGTTCTTCGCTCCGGTGGTGGTGTTTGGAACGAAGCGGAGATCAAGAGTCCGTGCGCTGCCCGGCGCCACCGTGAACGCACCACCACCGTTCGCAATCTGGAACTCGGCAGCGTTGATGTCGAGCAGACTGGTGGAGGCGATGCGGAGCGTGTCGGTGCCATCGTTGCGGATCACGAGCGAACGTTCAGAGTATGCGCCCGGCCTGACGCGTCCGAAGTCCAGCACGGTGTCGCTCAACCCGATGGCCGGAGTGGGTGGACCAACCGGCTGGGTGGACCACACCGCCGACATGAGGATGTTGTACGGAACGTTGTAGGGAGCGCTCGCCTGCCCCAGACTCCGCCACGTCGTGCCGTCGAAGTAGCTGCTGCGGTACGTCGCCGACACGCCGCTGTCCACCTGGATAGCCGGTGTTCCGCCAGTGCCGGCAATCGATATGTGGAAGCTGACCCCTTCACCGAAGTCCATCTTCATGCCAAGACTGCGGAGATAGATGTCGTTGTCCTGGTGGGCGGCAAGCTCGGCGTAGGGAACGATCACCGAATCGAGCACCACGCCCGGCACTCCGCCACCAAGACCCCCGAACGTGTTCTGGTGAACCCGGATCGTCAGGAAGCCGGTGGTGGGAAGGGTGGAGTATTCGTCGATGCGGAGGCGCACCGCAACGAGTGATCCCTGGCTTGGAGTGGTGAACCGCGTGGCAAAGCGGAGGTTCGACCCGTTCGGCATCGAGAAGCTCCGGCGGAACCCCGTGGTCGAGTAGACAATCGTTGAAAGGGTGCCGGACTCGTTCGCAACGATGTTGATGCCACCCGAGGTAAACCCGGCCGTCACCTTCACGCCGGTTTTTCGGTTGAGGTCGTCGATGAGCATATCCCCCCCCTCGTTCACGCCGTTGTACCACTCGCGATAGACCGTCTGCGTGGCAGCAGCGGGAGGATCGTAGCTGCCAACGCTGGACCCTCCAACAAACGCCGGCCTGATCGGTTCGATCCGCACGAAGTAGGTTCCCGGCGCAAGCCCCCGAAACGTGTAGCTTCCCGTGGGCGCCGGCGGAAGATCGAAGGGACCATCCCCGCCGGAGAAATAGTCCACCATCGTCGAGTAGGAGACGCCGGTGGCCGAGTCCACCGCCACCACGTTCATGCCGCTCAGGTTCGTGCCGTTCGGTCGGCGCACGGTGCCGGAGATCGACCCAACGCGCGCGGCGTAGCCGGGAGTCGGGTAGAGCTGGCACATCGCCGCTGTGTCGTCGGGGTCGAGCGTTCGCTGCGTTGCGTCGCTGATGACGTAGGGGTAGAGCGTTGGGTAGGCTGCGTGCATTCCAAGCTGCGGGTGCGCCAGGCCGAGGAAGTGTCCGATCTCGTGGGTGATGGTTGCCTCGTAGCGCTGCTGGTCGGCAGCGCTGCCGCTGCCGCTCAGGAACCCGTTGATCACCGCCTTCCCCTCTCCGTAGCTGGTGCCGGCGTAGGCGGAGCCGGCAAAACCGAGCACGCTGTAGCGGGCGCCAACCCCGAAGATTGCGTCCGTGATCGAACCGTCCGTATCGAAGATGATGGGGTTGACCCCATCGTTGTACTGCATCACCCCGGAGATGTAGGGGTCGAGCGCGCTCGTCACGTCGCGGGCGAGCGATCCGCCGTTGACGAAACTGAGCGACGCGCTCGTGATGTTGTCCCACTGCGCAAAGGCGTAGCTGGCAATCGACACCGCGCGAGTGTTGCTGAAACTCCCCAGGGTACCGAGATCGGTGCGGTAGCCGAGCGGAAAACTTGTGGCGGGATAGGTGCGGGGAATCGTTCCCACCGCTCCGAGTGGGCCACCGGAACGCGCGTTCGAGACGAGCAGGAGAAGGAGAGCGATGGAAACCGAGAGAGAGCGAAACGTTGGCCTCACTTGCCACCCCCTGCACCCTGCATCAGGTCACGGATCATCGAGATGAAGGTGCCGCGCGCAATCGTCTGGCTCTCGGCGTTGCTCAACCGATACTTCTGGACAAGCCACCCGAGTCCCTTCAACGCCTCATCGGTTACACCGGAAACGGCACCGCCGGAGGTGATGCTCCAGATGCCCTGGTTCAACCCTACAGGGTTCGTGAAACCGATGGCGCTCGGCGGGTAGAGCATCACAAGCACCCGCTCCCCGGTGCGGAAATACCGAATGTGGGGAACGACCATCCCGCGATCTCCCACCCGTCCGCCGTACTGCCGCACAACGTACGTGGAGGGAAGCGTCCCCTTGATCGTCTGCTCGATCTTGAACGTGGAGACGGTGACATACTCCCCACGCTCCACTGCCCCCCGCGCCTCGGTGACGGTGCCGATAAAGATCGATCCCGCCCCCTGCACCATCTCCTGAAGGTTCATCGGGCGCACCTGCGCGCTTGCAGCTCCCAAGGAAAGGAGGAAAAGGGAGAGGAGCAGAAGTCTCCGTTTCAGCGATTGACGGCTCCGCATCGTGCTCTTCGGGTAGGAACAATTGATCATGGTCACAGACGAGGTGCAGCCCGACAAGGGGCTGCGAGGTACGAGGAAAAGGGGGAGAACAAATATATAGTGGTGCGAAGAGTATGACAGTGACTCCCACGGTAGCGATCGGTAGCACAACGTTGCCGCACCGTACGGCCTGTGGACTCCCAAATCGAGGAGTTCCTGCCAGACATCAATCTGCCGGAAGGGACACGGAATCAGGAACCGCTACAGACCCTCGATCCAGCGTGCGACCATCGGTGCGCCACCGAGTGTGAGGTACATCCCAATCGTCCACAGTCCGGCGGCAAGCTCGATCCGACGGGCGAGCGCACGCCCCGGCGTGCGGGCGAACAGAAGCGCAGGAAGGAGGCAGAGGAGGAGGATTGTGCTGAGCGCGACAAGCACCGGCGTCCCCTCTCCAGCCCGCAGCGCCGCGGCAACGGCACCACCCCACGTGAGCACCAGCACGCACGCCCACCCGAGCGCGGCACGGCGCGACCCGTAGAGCGCGCTGTAGGTCTCCACCCCCTCCTCCTCATCCTCCGGCGCACGAATCTTCCGTCCCAGCTCGATGACGATTCCGTTCAGGAAGGTGACGCCGAGAAAGAACTCCAACCCCGCTGGCGGCGCCACCCCGGCGTTGATCCAGTCCAGCCCGCTCGTGTAGAAGTCGATCACCGGCAGCACCAGCATGTGCGAGAGCATATAGACAATCGGGTGCCGCTTCAGCCAGCCGCGCACAAAGAACTCGCGCCCCATGAGCGCGGTGTAGAGCAGCACGGCACCCACTGCCGGGAGCACGCGCGGCATCACCAGCGCATTGATCGCAACGATCACCGCAGTAAGCACAATTCCCAGCGTTCGCAGTTCGCGCAGACTCACGAGTCCACGCGGAACGGCACGGTAGGGTCGCCAGCGCGCATCCTCCTCGAAATCCTTGTGCTCGTCGTAGAGCCGGAGCAGGAGGAAGAAGTAGAGCGCAGTGATTGCTCCGGGCACGAAATCGGCGAGGGGAATGAACCCCTGCGCACCGCGGCAGATACGCGAGTAGGAGGCTGCCGAGAAGGCGAAGACGACGATCAGCGGTCCGTGCTGTAGAAAGGGGAAACGCTCGCGCTGATACTCGACGAAGCGCCGGGCGAACGGACGCGTGTCGGGCTGCGCAGTCGCGCGGTGCACCCCCTCGCTCTCGACGCTCATGACTCCTCCCTCCGCCTGCGATAGAGTGCGTGCGCCTTGGCAAAATCACCGGCAGCTATTGCCGCCACAATCGACAGTTCCCCGCAGAGCACCGTTGCCGCACACACCTCGGCGAGCTTCCGCGCGCCCCCCTCCCCCTCGCATCGCATCAGCCGCAGACACTCCCGCTGTGTGGGAAGACCCGTTCCGCCGCCGACGCTCCCAACGATCAGGTTCGGCAGGGTGACACAGCCGTAGAGGTCTCCTTCGGCCGTGAGGTCGAACCGCGTGGTCCCCACCGACGCCTCCGACACACACGCCACGTCCTGACCACAGGCAAGGAAGATTGCCGCAAGTCCGTTGGCGAAGTGGCCGTTGATACCAATCGAGCCGCTCTGCACGCCGTTCACCGCCGAGAGCTTCCAGTACTCCACCATTCGCTCGGAGGTGGTGCGCAGACCGGACTCGACGAGCACGCGCGGCACCGTCACCTCCGCCGTCACCTTCTTGCCGCGCACCGAGGTGAAGGAGAGTGCGGTAGCCTTTTTGTCGCCGGAGAGATTCCCCTCCACCACCCAGAAGTCGGGGGTGATAGGGCAGTGTTCGACGATCCACCGGCTTATCGCGTCCGCGCAGATCGTGACCATGTTCTGCCCCGCCGCATCCCCCGTGGTGAAGTCGAGCATCAACGTGATCTGGTTCGCGTCGATGTTGGGCCGCACATCCACGAGCTGCGTGTGGCGCGAGTGCGCCCGAATGACCGGCTCCAACTCACCCAGGTGCTCCATCACCCAGATCAGGAATCCCCCGGCGCGCGCGAAGGTGGAGAAGCGGAAGCAGGGGGAACGCTGCACCACCTCGGTCAAGCACACGCTCGTGACACCGCCCGAGCGCGAGGCAATCGTGGCACCACGATGGTAGCTCGCAACGAGCGCCCCCTCGCTCGTGGCCATCGGCACGTAAAAGTCGCCGAACGCGTCGATGCCGTTCACGCGAAGTGGACCGATCAGCCCGGTGGGCACCTGCGTCATGCCGATATACTGTTCGATATTCCCCTTCAGCTCCACCGGATCGTCGATGGTACGGGCATCGGTAAGGTGCGGGAGCGCATCGCCCGCCACACCCCGCACAAAGGCGACGCGGTGCAGCCACGCCTCGCGGCTCCAGTTGCGCGGCTCCGGCACCGCCTCCGGCAGCGGTTCCTCCTCCGGCAGACGGGGAACGATGCGCGCCATCAGCTCGTCAACGCTGCCACGGTCGAGGAGTCGTGCAATCGTGCGGCGTGCTCCCACACTTGATGTAGCCATTGCTGGGAATTGGGTGAGGTGGACGGAACCACAGAAAGGAATTGTCAGGGGCGAGAGGAGAGGAACAACTCCAGTCCCCTCACTCACCCCTACAAGCGCTCGACCAACGCCTCCATATCGATACGAGAGGCGTGGCGAGGATCGCGCGGGATACGCGCCATGCGCTGCACACGCTCCACGGGAACGCCGTAGGCGTGGAGCAGTTCGAGCACGGTGGCGTCTGCAAGCTCCGTTCCCCGCTCCCCCTCCACCACGCCCAGCATCTCCCCCTTGTGCTCCACGATTGTCCCGGCCACAAGCCCATCGACGGTGGAGAGGAGAAGCTCAACAGGAAGCGTAAAGAACGTCCGTCCATTGCGAACGATGCGGTGTTTCCACCGTCCGAGCAGACGCAGTCCACCATCGGGAGCGCGGAGAGCCGCATCGCCGGTGCGGAGCCACCGCTTCCCCTCGCGCTCGACGTACTTCTCGCTCCATCCCTCGGCGGGGCCGATATACGATCCAAGAACGTGCTCGCCGCACACACACACCTCGCCGGGCTGGTCTGGATCGACAACCCACTCCCCTCCCTCATCCAGCAGTTCGACACGAAGCGAGTTGACGGGCACTCCGGCGGGGAGGCCGGGGAGAAGCACTCCACGTTCGCGATCCCGTTCGAGTGTGTGCAGCATCTCCTCGCCGGCGATCATCGCGATCGGCTCGGCCTCGGTTGCCCCGTAGACAATCTTCACCTCGGTCCGCGGGAACGCCTCGGCCAGCAACCGCACCACGCGCGGCATCACCGCCGCACCGCCAACGTGCAGTCGCCGCAACGATTCCGGTCGGCGTTCCTCGACCACACAATACCGCGCCAGCCGCTCGAAGAACGCAGGGGAGCCAACGGAGCTGACGACGCCATGAATGTTCATCTCCCGCACGATCCGCTCCTCGGAGAATGCAAGCGGCTGGCGCGGATCGATTCTTGGCAGCAACGTGGTTGCGCCCAGCGCGAGGTTGCTCAGGGGGAAGATGGGAAGCGTGGCAAGGTCGGCCTCCCCCGGCTCGCCGCCGAGATGGCGCACGAGCGCAACGTGCTGGGCACGGAGGAAACCATGCGTGCGATTTGCCCCCTTCGGTATCCCCGTACTTCCGGTGGTAAAGGTGACGAGCGCCGGAGCGTTGTCGTCGACTTCTGCCGCGGGCGGGCACTCGCCGGCGCGGGGATGAGGGTCTGGATCCGTGAGCTTGTCCAGGGAGAAGGCGTGGGGGATGCGGCGCAGGCCCGGCAGCGCAAACCGCGCCATCCGGGCACGCCACACACCCACGAACGCCTTCAGCGGCATGGCGCGCTCCACCGCCTCCAGCCGTTCACGGCTTGCCCATGCGTCGACGAAGACGGCAACCGCTCCACGGTGGAAGAGCGCGCTCAGCAGAATGTAGAGTCGAGTGGAGACCGGGGCAACAACGAGCACGGCATCGCCTGCACCGATCCCCTCCTGCCCCAGACGCTGCGACGCAGCCCGCACGGCTGCGAGAAGTTGCGCGTAGGTGAGGGATCGCACCCCCTCGATCAACGCTGTTCGGTCGGGGTAGACCGCGGCTGCACGCTCAAGGAGGAGAACAATGTTGCGATTCACGGTGTCCATTGATAGAGACGATAGGCTCGGATGGTCTCGGCACCGTCGGAGAGAATGCGGGCCGAGCGGTTGTTGTCGTGCATCAGCGCGTGGATCACAGTGCGGCAGCCCCTGCCGCGCGCGCGACTGTGAATGATCTCCATCAGTCCCGACCCAACGCCGGCACCACGCACGAACGGACTGCTCGCTGCCGACTTCATCACGATGCACTCGCCGGGCAGGGCAAAGCGATCCTGCAACGCAAAGACAAACCCGACGGTTTCCCGCTCGGCGGCCTCTGCAACGAGCACGAGGTCGGGATCGACAAGGGGTTCCAGCGGAGCGTAGATCTCCATGAACCTGTCGAACCCAATGGGGGTGTAGAAGGGACTCTCGGTAAAGGCAACGAGCGACAGCGTATAGATCGACGCAAGGTCCGCCCGATAGTGTGCCGTGTCGATTGGGCGCACCGTGATGCCGTGGTGCCGCAATCGTTCCATCACACACGCCTCGTTCGCCTCGGGCGAAGGGGGCATGATGGTCGAGTGATAGCTCTCGGCGACCTCCCACCCGGCGCTCTCGAACAGCGAACTGTACCACGGCCGCGAGGCGATGTCGAGAATGAAGGGGGGATGGGAGGAGGGGAGCACGGTACGGTAACTGTGCCACGTATCACCGTTGATCGGCCCGAGCAGGACGCGGCACCCCATCGCGTGTGCCACCTCTGCCGCGCGTCCGAAGAGCGCTGCCGCCACATCCTCGCTTTCGACCGACTCGAACCATCCGAGCAGAAGCGTCTCCTCGCCACTCACCCGGATGCCGGGGTTTCGGCAGAGCGCGCAGCACGCAACCGTCTCACCCTCAAGACCCGCAAGGAGGAGCACTGTATCCTCCGCAGGGGGCTCGGGGCGGGGCCGAAGGAGTGTGGTGTTGTAGACTCGCTTGATAAGTACGTCCCGTTGGTCGATCCACTCGAGCAACGGAACCAATTGGACGGAGATCACGGGAATAAAAAATTGATGGAGTATACAGAACTACCGCAAGGCTGCGTCGGTGAGAACGAGCACCCCCCAGACCACCAGCGGGATTGCAACGTTGTCGCCGCCACGCGGGGCAAGAAGCTCGGCGAACATGCCTGCCAGTGCCGTACTTCCTGCAAGCAGCACCACCTGCATAACGGATGAACTGCCCTCGATGGTCAGTGCAGCGCCCACAACGAAGAGTCCACAGAGGAAAAAACCTGCCGACCCCTCCACACTTTTCGCGTCACCGAACACGCGGAATCGGTGACGCCCCCAACGGGAACCGATCAATCCGGCAGCGGCGTCGGCGACGGCAAGGGTCATCACCGCTGCGCCATAAAAAATTGGACGGCCAGCATATCCCGCCGCGAGATAGGTGGCGGCAATGCCAATCGGATAGACGATCTCCCCCACACTGACACGTTCAACCCTGTGGACGGAGTCGAGAAGGCGGGTGCGCCGCGTGACGAGCAGGGCCAGGGCGAAGAGTCCACCAAGAATCGGCACCGTTCCGCGCCAGGCGAAGAGCGCCGGAAGCAGCAGTGCGATACACCCACCGAGGACGTGGACGAGCTTGCGTGTGATCTCAATGGCAACCGCCCGATGCCGGTGCAACCACTCGGCGGCGACAAACGCCGCCGCATAGAGCGAGCCGACGAGCAGAGCAGCAAGGACCTCGTGGACAACAGGGTTCACGCGCGGCTCTCCCCAGCGACGCCATTCCCCGTTCCCAGCCTGTCGAGATGGAACGCGCTGTAGAAGAATGCACGGTCGCGCTTGAAGAGCCGATCCGCCAGCTCATCATCGCGATGGAACGTTCCGGGAAGCAGTGCGGAGAGGCGGCGGGGAGCGAGCATGTTCCAGTAGGCGAACCGCGCTCCGGTCCGTGCGTGCTCTGCAAGGTCGGCACCGCAGGCACGTGCCTCCTCCGGCGCCATATACTCGAAGATATCGGAGAGATTGAACGCGTCGAACCGAAGATCCGAGTGCCGCGCAGCCTCGTTCACCGAGCCGTGGATGAGGCGAAGGGCACCGAGGTTTGAACGGATCGCGCCGTACACCTGGCGCCGGGCGTAGTGCGGAAGCGCCCCCTGAAACGAGCCGGTGAGGATGTAGCGCACGTAGGGATTGCTGTGCACCGGCAGCGCGGTGAGCGCGTAGCGGGTACGCGAGAGGATACGCTCGGCCACCGTTCCCTCCACATAGCGGAAGAACTCGGGGTCGCGACCAAGCCGCCCCATCAAGGTTCTACTGAAAAAGATCCTGAACATCCACCGCCAGGGAAGCGTATCCCACTGCTCGTCATAGAACCGCTCCTGCTCCTCCAGGGTTCGCTCTTCGAGAAGGACACGCACCGTGCGGCGGCGATGGACGAGGGGAAGAATGAAGCGGCGGAAGATCGAGAAGTAGTGCTCGAACTTCCCGATGTGGATCACCCCCTGCTCGATCCCTTCGCCCCGCGCGTCCCAGAACGCCCGCGCCGCGCTCGACAACTCCAGCCGCAACGCACGGTAGACAGCAGCTCTCGACGATGCTGGACGGAAGCCGAGGAAGCCGAGCATCTCCTCGTACTCCAGCGAACGAAACGCTGCAACCCTCAACTCAACTGCGGCAATCTGCGCACCGCTCAGGTCGGCGGCCACGACAACCTCGGGCGCGCACGACAGCAGCGAGAAGGCGTTATCTCCCGCCGAAGCAATCGACAGCACCCGCTGCCCCTCGGCCGGAGCGAGCGCCTCCACGAGCACCTCCGCATCCTCCCAGCAGTTTGCGTAGCGTATAGCGTCGAACGACGCTCGCTCCTCAATCCGTGCCATGGCTCTCCTCTGCTCCTTCCTCGCTCTCCTCGACCTCAAGCCGCCGGACCGTACCGCGTGCGCCGTCCATCTCCACAAGCTCTCCATCCCGCAGGCGCGCAAGGAGTCCCGGCACCGCAACCACCGCGGGGACGCCGATCTCCCGCGCCACGATTGCCGAGTGGGAGAGGAGGCTTCCCCGTTCGACGAGAATACCCGACGCGAGCGGGAAGAGCGGCGTCCATCCCGGATCGGTGCGTTCGGCAACGAGGATGCGGCCACGCAGGTCGGGAGGATGGCCCGGATCGTGCACCACCGCAACGCGGGCACGCACGACTCCCGGCGAACAGGCCACACCGCGCAGCAGCGCAGGATCGTCGCCGGAGGATGAGAGGTCGGGAGAAGTCGTTGACTCGAAACGACTGACAGCAACCGGACCAACCGTTGCGAAGCGGTCGGGCGGAGCGGGAGCCGAACGGTAGCGGTCGAACTCTGCACACCGGACCGCCACCATTTCCTTCAGGCTGAGCGAGAGCGCCCGCCCCTCGGCAACGGCAAACAGCTCATCAATTCCGAGCATGAAGACGTCGCGCGGCCTATCGAGCAGACCGGCTTCGGCAAACCGGTCCCCCATGGCCCCAACGATCCGCCGCACCACGGCGAACACCCGCGTGCGTTCGAAGCGGAGATTCTCGCGCCACATCACCCGCGTCCGCGCGGCGCGGCGCACGCGGGAGAAAAGCCAGCGGCGGAGCGGACCGCGCAGCGTCGAGCGGACCTTCGCCTCCGCCTCGGCACGAATCCTCGCTGCCCCCTCCTGCACTCCCACGCGCTGCTCGTCGCGCAGATAGGGGCGGATCATCTCAACGACGAGTGGCGGCAGTTCGGCAGGAGTAACCGTTTCGAGTTTCAGTTCTCCGGGATAGCGGCTCCCGAACCTCCGCAGATACTCCCGCACCTGCGGGCCGGCCACCGGGTCGGCGTCGAGCGCGGCGTAGGCATTCTCGTTCGTGCTCTCCACCACCACCGTGCGCAGCCCACCACGTCCGGCAATGGTCTCCGCAATCGCACGGAGCGCAACGATGGGTTCGGTGGAGATGATCCCCCCCTGCCCACTCAGCAGGTCGTTGTCGAGCGTGCCCGATCCTTCCCCCATCCAACGCGCCACCAGCCGCTTCAGCACGCCGTGGAAGATCATCGTGTAGAAGTCGTTGAGAATCGGCACGCGCCAGCGCTGGAGCAGTTCCCGTTCGAGTCGGCGGTAGTGGGCCACGAGCGCCTCGACGCTCTGGTCGGAGAGGGATTGCCCCTCAACGGGCGCAAGCGTCTGGTTGAGGTGGCTGGTAAACCGCTCGATGTCGCGTGGAAGCCGACGCAGATTTCCGATCAGCTTCCAGAGAGAGATACCCAGGCGAAGCGTCGCGTTCCCTTCGGGGGGTTCCACCTGCGGCTCCTCCTCCAGCCGCTCCTTCACCCCCATCATTCCCTCCATGAAGCGCGCGTTGACGCGGTAGCCCGGCAGGAGCGCGAGCATCCTATACCAGTTCAGCAGGTTGTAGTAGACACGGCCGTGAATCAACCCAAGCATTCTGAACACCGAGGCGTTCCTCTCAATCGTCTGCTCCTCCACACCCAGAATGCGCGTGAACTCTTGGTATACTTCCGCATAAACAGTGTCGATGAAGGAGAAGGTGAGGGGCGTGGTGACGCCAGCGTAACTCTCGATGATGTTCGAGTTGTCCCACACCCGCCGCGTTCCGACTCCACCACCTCCCCCGGCAGCAGTGACGGGCCGGGTCTGGAGGATGAAGAGCGTGCCGCTGGCGTAGCCCCACTCAACGTCCTGTGCCCCACCCAGCTCACGCTCCAGCGCCCGCACCGCGCCGGCAATTTCGCGCACCTCGTCGCTGCTCAGTGCAGAAGCAGTGTGGAGTTCGCTCGCAACCCTCTCCACCACTGTCCCTGTACCCCTGGTCCGGTCGAAGCGGACGGCACGCTCCTTTCGGGCAATCTCACACTCTACTCCCCCCCCCTCTCCCACAGTATATCGGTCGGCATCGAGTTCGCCCGACACAAGCCCCTCCCCCAGTCCGTAGACGGCGCTGACGGTCACAACGCTCCGGTCGCCGGTGAGAGGATCGAGACCAAAGGCAACGCCCGCACGGTCGGTATCAACCATCTGCTGGAGGATCACTGCCACGCCGGGCATGAGGGGTGGCAGACCTCGTGCCAGACGATAAGCAACGACACGCTCGGAGACCGCAGAGCGCCACACGCCGCGGATTGCCTCGGCGAGCGCCCGGCGGTGAACGAAGAGAAAGGATTCGAGCTGTCCGGCGTAGGAGGCCTCGGCACCATCCTCGCCAACGGCAGAGGAGCGCACGGCCAACGGCTCGCTCCGGGCAATCCCCAGCCGGTCGAGTACGTCGTCGATCTCCGCAAGGAGTGCGCTGGGAAAGGAAGCCTGCTCAACCGCAGCGCGGACAACCTGTGGGTCGCCAGAGGCGAGAGCATCGGCGAAGATGGTGCGGTAGAATTCGGCGGAGAGCGCACACCACGGCGGCACGGCGAGCCTGGCACGTTCGATCAACAGCAGATTCGCACCCTTGCCGCCGAGCAGCCCTGGACTGCCAACCGCGTCCGACGATACAACGACCGACGGAGTGGAAGGGGAGATGGGAGATGTTGCCGGAGATGTCATGGTACTGCCAAGATAGAACCACACAGTGCCGCAGGAACGTTCCTTCTCGGACTGTACCCGGCTGCCGATCTCCCCCTCCCCTTCGCTAACTTGATCCCCGCTGTTCTCTGCTCCCTTCTACCATTTCAAGCGGAGCGATCCGGCGGGTACGTTGTGTTGGAGGGAGTGTCCTCAACCAGCATCCTGCTTCGCCTTGAGCCGCACAGCGCAACAGGATGATGCGGTGGCCGGATCAACCCGCACATTTATAGCTCCAATCACGATGAAACTCCTAGTCATCGAGGATGAAAAGAAGGTCGCAAACTTCATATCACAGGGTCTCCGCGAGGAGAACTATGAGGTGGAGCTGGCCTACGACGGCGATCAGGGTCTTGAGAAGGCTATCGCTGGAGAGTACGACGGCATCGTGCTCGACCTGATGATGCCGAAGCGTGACGGCCTCTCGCTACTGCGCGAGTTGCGCGCGCGCGGAATGACAACTCCGGTGCTCATCCTCACCGCCAAGGGAACCACACAGGACAAGATTACCGGACTCGACTCGGGCGCCGACGACTATCTGGCAAAGCCGTTCCACTTCGAGGAGCTTACCGCGCGCATCCGCTCGATGCTCCGCCGCTCGGTGTCGGAGAAAACCACTTCGCTGAAGGTGGGAGACCTGGTGCTCGACACCATCACCCGCAAGGCACGCCGCGCCGGCACCGACATCGAGCTGACGGCGAGAGAGTACGCGCTGCTCGAATACTTCATGCGCAACGCCGACCGCGTGCTGAGCCGCTCGGTGATCACCCAGCACGTCTGGAACTACAACTTTGCCGTCGACAGCAATCTCGTGGACGTCTACATCAACCGGTTGCGGAACAAGACGGAGGTGGGAGACAGCCCGCGCCTGATCCACTCGATCCGCGGCGTGGGCTACGTGATGCGCGACAACCCGCCCGACTCCGGGACGAACGGCGAAGGGGAGGAGGCGCTGTGAGCCTCACGCTCCGCGCTCGCGTCACCCTCTGGTTCAGCGTCGTCCTGACGCTGGCGCTGGGCCTGTTCGGCTGGCTGACCTACGGTTCGATCCGTCGCGAGCTGAACACCCAGCTCGACGTGTCGCTGAACAAGGTGATCTCCAACCTCGACCTCGTTATCCGCGAGCGGAGCGTGCAGGCCCAGCTCGCTCCGCCACGAGGTCCGCTCACCCGCCGCCGCCAGAGCGCAGCGGCGCAGCGGCAGGACACCGCAGCGGAGTCGATGGACTTCCTCCACAGCAAGGATTCACTGCGCAAGGGGGCCAAGAACGACTCAACGCTCCGTCCGGCGATCAAGCCGCTGAAGGAGGAGGCGAAGACAACGACGCAGAGTGGGGACCAGGTGGACGCGATGTGGACGGCGATCTACGAGCGCATCCTCCTCACCCCGCGCAACCACCTGATCCAGGTGATGGACACCACCGGACAGATTCTGTACAAGACGGACAATCTCGGCGACGACTCGCTGATGCTCTCCCCGGAACTGCTGGCAGGGGTACGCGACTCTGTCACAGACTTCGCAACGATCACCCAGAGAGTGGCGGGGCGCGAGGGGGAGCAATCGATTCGCGTGGGTGTGGCGCGTTCGGGAAGAACGCTGATTGCGGCAGGCTACCCGGTGGATGAAATCGAGTCGCTGCTCTCGGAGTTCTTCAACGCGCTCATCCTGCTGGTTCCGCTCGTGCTGGTGGTGGCAACGCTCGGAAGCTGGTTCCTCGCGCGCACGAGCCTCCACGCCATCGACCAGATTACGCAGACGGCGCGGGCAATCGGCGCAGGAAATCTCTCGCACCGCCTGCCGGTGCCGCGCAAGAACGACGAGATCAAGCGGCTCTCGGAGACGCTGAACGACATGATCGGCAGGCTCGAAGGCTCGTTCGACAGGGTGCGGCAGTTCACCGCCGACGCATCGCACGAGCTTCGCACGCCGCTGACGATCCTGACCGGAGAACTGGAGCTTGCACTGCGCACCCGGAAGACGCCCGAGCAGTACCAGGACGTGCTGTCGAGCGCGTTGCAGGAGGTGCTGCGGCTGTCGCACGTCGTGGAATCGCTGCTGCTCCTCTCCCGCACCGACATCAACCAGATCGTGCAGCACCGCGAGCCAACGAGCCTGACCGAGACCCTTGCCGACCTTGCCGATGCCGCAACAATCCTCGGCACCGCGAAGAACATCTCGATTACCTTCCGTCCACAGTCGGAGGAGGAGCTGATTATCAACGCCGACCGCGGGAAGCTCTACCAGATGTTCCTCAACCTCGTGGACAACGCAGTGAAGTACACACCAGCAGGGGGGATGATCACCCTTACCGTCCACCGCGACGGAACCTGTGCGGAGGTGCACGTGCGCGACAACGGCATCGGCATCCCGAAGGAGGCGCGCGAGAAGATCTTCGACCGCTTCTACCGCGTGGACAAGGCGCGCAGTCGCGACCTTGGAGGCGCAGGCCTCGGCCTTTCGATTGTGCAGTGGATCGTTGCCTCGCACGACGGAACGATCCGCGTGGAGAGCGAGCCGGGGAAGGGGAGCGACTTCATCGTGCGGCTGCCACTGACCGGCGCCAGCGAGGTCCCCGCAGCAACGGTTGAGGAGCGCAACTCCCCACTCGATGTGGGTCGATTCATTCGAAACAGCCTTCGGCGCAACCCGCTCCGCAAGGCATAGAACCGCACGCCAGGTTCTTGGATCTGTCGTTCGATCTCTTCCCCACTTCTTCCGGTATGGACGCTGCCATCGCCTGCCGCCCTGGATGCGGTGCCTGCTGCACCGCACCGTCGATAAGCTCACCGATCCCCGGCATGCCGCAGGGGAAGCCTGCCGGGGTACCCTGCATCCAGCTCGATGCCGCCATGCGCTGCCGCATCTTCGATGATCCCCGGCGTCCCGAAGTCTGCCGCTCGCTCCGCCCCACCATCGAGATGTGCGGCGAGTCACGCCAGCAGGCACTTGCACTCCTCACACAACTTGAGGTTCTTACTGCACCGAAGCAGTAGCGCCAGCTCCAGTGCTTCGCCGCTCACGCTCCCTCCAACGCACTTCTCTACCTCCCCCCATGACCTCCACTCATCCCTGGATCGTTCGCAACACGGCAGCGCAGGCTGGTCGCCACATCACCATCACCCCCGAGACGTCCGACTTCCGCTATATCCACGCGGGGCGGATCATCCTCAACAGCGAGACACGTTCGATCACTGCACGGAACGAGGGACGCGAGACGACGCTGCTCGTGCTCGGAGGGAACGGAAGGGTCCGTGTGGGGGAGAGAACGTTCGAGGTGGAACGATTCGACGGCGTGTACGTCGGGCGCAGCGAGGAGTTCACCGTCGAGACCGACACAGCGCTCGACATCCTGGAAGGAAGCGCACCCACCGAGCAGGTCTATCCCACACGGCATGTGCGGCACGCCGAGGCAAAGGAGGATCCCGCACTGCACCTGAACGTTGGGGGAGCGACGACGGAGCGGGAGATCTTCAAGGTGATTGCGGAGAACGTGGAGGGCGCAAAACTGCTCACCGGGGTGACGCTCTCGAAGCCAGGCAACTGGACAAGCTGGCCGCCACACGAGCACGCCGCAACCCAGGAGGAACTCTACCTCTTCTTCGATATGCCGCGCCCCGGCTTTGCGACGCAGTACATCTACACCTCGCTTGCCGAACCCGAAGTCGTGGCCCCGGTGTACGGCGATGATGCGGCGATCATCGTGAAGGGTTACCACCCGAACGTGGCGGCTCCCGGCTCGGTTGTCAACTTTGCGTGGATTCTCTGCTCGCTGGAGGACCACACGTGGCGCAAGGTCGGCGGGGTGAACGTTCAACCGGAGTTCGCCGGGGAGACCGGGCTGCGGTAGGAGCTACGACACGATCAACAACGATGCACACCAACGAGTCCCTCCGGTATCGATCCGAAGGGACTCGTTGCATGGCCAACCACCGGCAAAACGCCGCGCACTCTACTCTATGCGCGACGGTGGCTCAACCACGACTTCACGCACAATCACCGCTTCCGGCTCCGCAACAGTCTGCCTGGGCTGCGACTCAAGAGGGAGATCAACGATCGGATTGATCTCGAACTCGATCACCGTATCGGGACCATTGAACGCTGGCTCGTCATCGCGGCGCTCGGCGATCTCCGGCTCTTCGTTCCGGGAAACGGGGAGACTGTTCACGGTGTCGGCCACCGGATCAGACGGGCTCTCTGCTGGCTGCACCGTGTGGACCTCCACCTGTATCGGCATCATGCCGCCCATCACGTAGTACCCCATCTCCTCCGGCGGCTGTGGGTGATGGTTGGGCGCCGTTGCGTCATTGGCGGAAACCGTATCGGTGCCGTTCTCTGCGGGAGTGTTGTCGTGGACGCTCCCTGTGGTGTCGGCATGGCGAGCGGTATCAACGCGATCAACCTCAACGGCCGGGGCCACCATCTTCCCCATCTTCGGCGAACCGCCCGCCCGCATCGAACTCGCTCCCACGCCCGTTGCCACGAGCGCAAGCGCCGCGGCGGTCATTGAACGCACCCGGCGGGTGAAGCGCATGCGAACCGCACGCACACCGACCGGACAGTCGGCGGTGAGCATGGTACCGTCGGCACGCTGGTAGTAGCGGATGCACACGCGCCCCTCGGCACCGGCAACGAACGCCGAGGCTTCGTCCTTCGTCATCGCCGAAAGGTTGTAGACGCTGAGCTTGCACTCCGAGCAGAAGCGCGAACGTTCGTCGCCCTGCATCTGGTCCCACCGTGCGGTACAGGGGGAGGCAACACGGACGTTGTCGAGAGCGGTGGCTGGCTTGTTCATTCTGGACTCTACAAAAGGATATGGTCAGGTGGTGACTACTGGATGCGTGAAGTGTGCTGAACGGCAGGCTCGGCAATCGGTGCCGTGGTAACGGCTGGCTCAATCGGCGGCACACTGGTGACAGCAGGTTCGGCCACTGGCGCTGTGGTGGTTGCAGGCTTGACCGGCTCCGCCGTGATCACCGGAATGGTGATCTGCACCGGCACCATCACCGCAGAATCGATCGCTGTTCTGGAGACAGGGCCATCAACCACGGCGTTCACCGTATCGCCCATGATGAGGGTCGGCTCAGGTTCGGGAGCTGCCATGTCACCCATGATGAAGGTGTGTTCCGGCTCCACCGTGTCGGGCTGTCGGGCAACGGTGTCCACCTTCCTTGTCGTGGTGTCGGTGCGATGCGGTGCAACTCTCCCCATCCTCGTGCCACCCCCTGCACTGGCAGTGTTCGAGGCTGCGCCGGCGGCAACGAGCGCAAGTGCCGCGGCAGATACCGCACGCGCCCAGCGCGCAATGCGCTGCCGCACCGTGCGCACACCGACGGGACAATCCTCGGTCATCACTGTTCCGTCGGCACGCCGGTAGTAGCGAACGCAGAGGCGACCTTCGGCACCGGCGATCAACGTCTCGGCCTCGGCACGGGTCATTGCTGAAAGGTTGTAGACGTTCTTGCGGCACTCCCCACAGAAGCGGGCACTGTCGCTCCCCTTCATTGTGTCCCAGTTTGCGGTGCAGGGAGAGGCGACGCGAAGATTGTCGAGAGGACTTGCTGACGTTTCCATGACAGATGTGAGGTAGATGATCGCTGGAGCGGACCCCACAACAACGCAACGCCCCCGATTCTGTGACATCGGAGGCGCGAAGAGGGGAGGCGTTGCCGCGATTACTCGATCTGCGGGCTTAAACGTTCCCGCACGACATCTGCGCTATCGGAAGGAGTGGGGGGATCAGGATCGAGCGACGGGATGGTGGTTTTCACGTGCGCTGCCGCTGCGGTATCAATGGGAGGGTCCGAAGCAACGGAGCGGACCGGCGCTGCGGTATCAACAATCAGCACGCCCATTGTCATCACGCCTTCCGATGCGAATGGCTCCTGCACTGGCGGCTCCGACGAATCCGGGAGGAGTGCATTATCGACACGATCCGCAGATGCGTCCGTGTCGGAGATGGGGGTCAACTCCATCCGGCCCAACACCGTTGTGATGGGCGTTCGTCCCGGACGTACCCCCTTGGACTCGGTCGTGCTGCCGGCGAAGAAGGCAAGTACCGCAGCGGCAACCGTTCGCACCCACACCATCGCTCGCTGCCGGATGGCGCGAACGCCAACAGGACAATCCTGGGTCATGATCGTTCCGTCGGTTCGCCGGTAGTAGCGAACGCAGAGGCCTTTCGTGGCACCAGCCAGCAACGACACCGCCTCGGCACGAGTCATCGCCGAGATGTCGTGGACGTTGTGGCGGCATTGAGCGCAGAAGCGTGTGCTGCTGCTCCCCTGCATCTCCTCCCAGCGAGCCGGACAGGGTGAAGCAACGCGGATGTCGTCGAGGACGCTGGAAGAGGTGCTCATGGCGGCACGCGGATGGAAAGGTCTGTAGACAGGCTTCCAACAACAGCGGTCATAGCATCTGCACGGCTGGACTTCGACACCGCCTCCTCGCCTGCCAGCGGAACGCGTCGTTCCCTGTGGAGGATCTACACACCGAGCTGCTGTATTGTTGCAACCTCTGTGACCTCTTCCCCCATCTCTACCCTTCAGCCTTCTCCGCCAGTTCAGCCCAGCGTTCCATATCACGCGCCAGTTGTTCATCAAGCTCGCTGATCTCCCGGCCGAGTGCGGTAGCAGCGATGTAATCGGTGCCGACAAGGGAGAGGCGATCCTCGATCTCCGCCCGCTTCGCCTCGGCCCCCTCGATTGCCTTCTCGAGCGTTTGCAGCTCCTGCCGTTCCTTGTACGACAATCCCTTGCGCTCCGTCTGCCGCCGTTCCTCCTGCTTTGGCTCCGGCGTTGCAAGCCTTGCCGTTGCTGCTGCATCGGCGGCCTCGCGCTCGCGAATCTCCAGAAACGCGCTGTAGTTCCCCGGATACTCCCGTATCGCTCCCTCCCCCTCGAAGCGGATCAGGTGGTCCACGGTGCGGTCAAGGAAGTAACGGTCGTGGCTCACCACGATCACCGACCCGGAGAAGCTGTCGAGATAGTTCTCCAGCGCCATCAGCGTGGCGATGTCGAGGTCGTTCGTCGGCTCGTCGAGCAGCAGGACGTTCGGCGCACCCATCAGAATCCGTAGCAGATAGAGGCGCCGCCGCTCACCGCCGGAGAGCCGGCCGATTGGCGCGTACTGCATCGCCGGGGTGAAGAGGAACCGTTCGAGCATCTGGCTTGCAGTGATCGTTCCGCCATCTGCCGTCTTTATCGTCTCGGCGATCTCGCGGATATACTCGATGACGCGCTGCTCGTCATCGAGCGCGCGGCTCTCCTGGTCATAGTAGCCTACCACCACCGTTCCACCCGTCTCCACACGCCCCCTGTCAGGCTCCACAGCACCCACGACAATATCGAGCAGCGTGGTCTTCCCCGACCCGTTCGGTCCGATGATACCGAGCCGCTCTCCGGGCTGGATCATTCGTGTGTAATCCGCAAGGAGTGTTCGGCCACCGTATCCCTTGGAGACGCCGTGGAGTTCGAGCACCTTGCTGCCGAGCCGCCGCGATGCAAGGGCGATATCGAGTTCCTCGCGGCGCCCGGCCTTCGGAGCCGCCATGAGTTCCTCGGCTCGTTCGATACGCGCCTTCTGCTTCGTGCGCCGGGCCTTCGCGCCGCGCCGCAGCCACGCAAGCTCGTTGCGGATCAACATCTCGCGCTTGTGCGCCTCGGTCTCCTGTCGCTCGCTCTCTGCCTCCTTCTGCTCCAGATAGTACGCGTAGTTGCCGGCGTAGGTCTGGACGCTGCCACGGTCGATCTCGATGATCTTGTTCGTGACACGGTCCAGGAAGTAGCGGTCGTGGGTGACGAGCAGCAAGGCTCCGGTGTAGCGCGACAGGTACTCCTCCAGCCACTCGATCGTTTCGGCGTCGAGATGGTTGGTCGGCTCGTCAAGAATCAGGAGGTCGGGACGTTCGATCAGCGCGTGGGCGAGCATCACCCGCTTGCGCTGGCCGCCACTGAGCGTTCCCATCACAGCGGACGTGTCGGTGATGCCAAGCCGTGAGAGAACGGTGCGGGCAACGGTCTCCAGCTCCCACGCGCCGCTCGACTCAAGCTGCGCGGCAAGCGCCGACATCCGCGCCATCGCCTCGTCATCCTCCGCGTTCCCTGCCACACGGGCACACACCGCCTCGTAGTCGTGCAGCAGGCGCATCGTCTCGCTGCTGGCAGCGAAGATCGTGTCGAGCACGGTGCGGCTCTCGTCCACTTCGGGATTCTGCGAGAGGTATCCCACAACGGGATTGCCTGCGAGCATCACCCGTCCCGCGTCGGCGCTCTCCTCCCCGGCAATGATCCGCAGCAGCGTCGTCTTCCCCGAACCGTTGGCCCCGATCAGTCCAACACGGTCACGCTCCTCCAACCCGAACGTGAGTCCGCTGAACAGTGGCGCAATGCCGAAATTTTTGCCGAGGTCTTCAACCGAGAGGATGGTCATGGAGTGCGGAACTAGTTGCTAGGCAAGGAGGATAGGAAGTCTAGAAGAAGGACCGCGCGCGCAACATTATCACGCCGTCCATACGTTACGCACTCACCATGCATGATCTTGTGTCTGTTGAAGATCGTCCATGAATTGGATTGTGGAGGTCGCCGTGTATAGGCTGTCTGAAAGAGGACATCAACGAGTATATCACCACACAGCTTATCCATAGCCTCTTCCGTCACTTGAGATTGAATCCACTGTTCTCTTCTAACAACTTTGCCGTTCACGTCCTTCCACTTATTGCGGCTATGTATAAACAGCCCGTTTGCAAGTGCATAGTCCGTCTGGAACCCATCTATCTGTGCAATAAGAGTTGGCAATACCACATTTGAAGCGTTGAATGTTTTTGAACTCATACTCATTGCGCTTATGCAATCACGAATGACCTTCTTACGATGCTTCAGGTGGGAATTCATCTCCCATTCGTGAAGCAACAAAGTCCAGTTCTCACATCCGTTGCTAAAAAAGTACTCTATGAAAAGTTGATTCAATCGCGCTTGTCTTTCACTCTTCAGAGATCGCTTCAGTTTACGAACCTCTGCGAGTAGACTAATCGAGATGTTGGGTGAGAAGAGCCATTGATAACGTCGAAGAATTTCCAGCGAGTCCCTTTCCTCTTCTTCAATCCTCCGCGCCCACTCTTGCATCTTTCGAATCTTCTCATCCTGCAACTTCGCCCAGTCATTGATCATGCTCAATTGCGGTCGCAGGACTGCATTGTTAAACTCTTCAATTTTGGTATTGAAGGCAGTAGCTGCGGAAATCACCTGTTCATAGGTCGATTGTATAGGAGCCGCCAACTCCCTAATGACCTTCTGAATGTTGTCTAGTGATGGCAATGTGGCAATACCCAATCGCTTGATGATCGATGAGAAATCCAACAGATTGGATGCTTGCGCTGCTGCAATCTCGAGAGCTTGTTTACGTAGGTCGTTTGGACGGCTCATTGTTTCGGGTAGAATATTTCATCAATCACAATCGAGGGTAGAAGACAACTGATCGAATCTATCGCACACTCCGCAAACACAACGGCTCCACCGTCACCCTGGACGATGGAGCCGTGTGCTATCGGCACGCACTGATCGAGCTTAATTCCCCCGCAACGCCCCTTCGAGTCCTGGCACGAACTTCGCGCCCGTGATCATCCGCATATCCGCTCGCGCCATTTCGCTGCCGTACGGCTCGTAGGCGCCACCCAGGTGCTCGTGCAGAAAGCGTTCGCCTATCGCCCAGAACGACTCCCAGCTCTCGGCGGCGCGATAGTCGTGCGGCTCGTTCGGGTAGATGAAGTAGGTCACGTTTTTGCCCAGCGCCTCCATCCGCTTCACCATACTGTCGGACTGCTCCTGCGGCACCATCTGATCGAGCGTGCCGTGGGTGACGAGCAGCGGCTTCGTGATACGCTCGACGTAGTTGATCGGGGAGTGCCGACTGAGCAGCTCGCGTCCCCCCGCCGTTCGCACGTCACCGACGCGGAGGAACCACTCCTCCCAGGAATCTTCGCCGTACCGCTCGATCCCGCTCTCCTCGAACCGGACGAGGTCGGAAACGCCGTACATCGAGATGGCGCAGGCAAACGAGTCGGGCGTCATGCCCAGCGCCGAGAAGGACGTATACCCGCCGTACGACCACCCCCACATCGCAAGCTTCGAGCGGTCGGCAATGCCGTCCGCCGTTGCCCGTGCGGCGATATCGAGAAGATCGTGCCGCATCGCCTCGCCCCACTCCTGATTGCCGGCATCCATAAAGCTGCGACCGTAGCCGCCAGCACTCCGAAAGTCCGTCCGAATCACCGCGTACCCCCTGTTGGCGAGAAGCTGGAAGTTCCTGTTGACGAGCCAGAGATTCCACTCGTTGCCAACCCACGGTCCGCCGTGGACGTAGAGAATCGTCGGCAGTGGACGGTCCGGCACACCGTTGCTGTCACGGTCGGAGCCGACGGGGAGGTAGAGATCGCATGGCAGTGCGAGACCATCGCGCGCACGGACGATCAGGGGACGGCGCTGGGCGAGCCGAACATTGGCGAGTTGTGGCATATCGTTGAAGAGGAAGCGCGCCTCACCCTTCGAGCGATCGTAGACGTAGTAGTCGAGAGGCCCACCGTTCATGTAGCGTACCAGCCAGCGCCCTCCATCGAGGCTCTGCCCGGCAAAGCTGACATCGCCCGGATGGACCCGCGCGAGTCTGTCGAAATCCCCGGCGACCGATGGATCGGGGAAGTGCCGCCGCATGCGCACGAAGTAGGACACCATCGCCTGCGGCGCGCCGGTTGCGGGATCCAGCGTTACCCCCACCGGCAGGAGATCGCTGAGCGAATCCTCGGCGATCACTCGTTCCCTTCCCGTCCGTGCCTCCACCTCCTTCAGAACCGCCTTGTCGTGATCGTTGTTGTCGACCAGGTAGACCCGCTTTCCGTCGTTGCTGACAGCAACCAGTCCGTTGGTGCGCACCTCTGCCATACCCGACGAGCTTCCCATCGAGTGCCACATGCTGCCGTCGTAGCGATGGAGGGCAAAGCCGCCCGGCAGCGGCTCACGCGCTGCCACCGGCTGGAGGCCGACATCGAAGAACCACTGGTCGAAACGATCCAGATCGGGCAGGTGCTCGGCAGAGCCATTTCCCAGATTGACACGCTTCAACTGCACGTTCGCCGCACGCCGTACAGCCACGACAACGCGATCTGGGAGCCTGGGGGAGAGAGCAACGATCTGAATGGAAGAGCCGGAAGCGGGCATTCTCTCCACCTCGGCGCGACTCGCGAGGTCGAGCAGCACAAGGCGGTCGCCACCCGCTCCGTGCCGTACCAGCAGCACGTGTCGGCCATCGAAGCACCACTGCCAGGTCACGAGAGAAGCCGCCGTATCGCTGGTGAGTTGCAGGGGTGCGCCCGGATTATCGGCGTCGACGAGCCAGATCTGCTGCCGTCCCTGACGGTCGGCAGCCATGTATCCAACCCGCTTTCCATCGGGACTGAGCCGCACACCGTTGACGACGGGATCGGAAAAGAGGAGGGAGCGGGGGATAAGTGATCCACCGTCCTGCGCGGCTGCAGGGGGAGGGGCCAGCAGCTCGACCAGCGCAATAAGGGTTGCCGCCAGCGGTGCCGGAAAGGGGAAGCGTGTAGCCATGGAGGAGTGGAGGAAGGGATGAATCGAATCGGTCGTATTCCGGCTACGGGAAAGAGAGGATTTGGTTCCGACAGGAGTTGACGCCTTTTGATCCCCCATCCCTCGCTCCCCCGAAGCAGCGAAATGCGGCACGCCAGCTCAACGGGGTGTGGTGGATTCGTTGTGCAGACTCCGCAACGAACCCGTACAGCTTCCGGCACCATGCACGCCCGATTGACGTTGTATGTTTGCGAACGCGTGCGGTGATTGAACGGGCGAGCCAACACCAGCGGTGCCCGCCGCGCGCCTCCATCGTTTCCCCCTTTCTCCGCCGATGAACGACGCCACTGTCGCAACCACTGCGATGGCACCTACGGAGTCCACTGCCGACTCCGCCCCCGATCCCGAAGCACCTCCCCAGTGGAGCGTTGCCGACGCCGTTCGACTCTACGGACTCGACCGCTGGGGTTCCCCCTACTTCACCATCAACCAGCGCGGCCACGTTGCCGTTCGTCCGCTCTACGACGCCGACACCGAAATCGACCTGCACGACGTCGTGCAGGAGATCAAGCGCCGTGGCATCCAGGCACCGGTGCTGATCCGCTTCCAGGATCTCCTTCGCCGCCGCGTCATCGAACTGAACGAGAGCTTCCGCCGCGCCATCGAGGAGTTCGACTACCGCAACGTCTATCAGGGCGTCTACCCGATAAAGGTCAACCAGCTCCACGAGGTGATGCTGGAGATCATGGAGGCTGGCGAGCCGTACAACTTCGGGCTTGAGTGCGGCTCGAAGGCGGAGCTTTTCGCGACGCTCCCCCACCTGGAACGCGATGGCATGACGCTGATCTGCAACGGCTACAAGGACACCACGATGCTCCGCACCATGCTGATGGGACGGCAGCTCGGGAAGAACGTTCTGCCGATTGTGGAGAAGTACAAGGAGTTCGAGGAACTGATTGCCGAGGCCGACGCGATGGGGGTTGCCCCGGCGTTCGGCGTGCGCGTCAGGCTCTCCACCGCCGGCAGCGGTCGCTGGGCGGAGTCGGGGGGGGACGGGTCGAAGTTCGGCATCTCGATACCCGAAGTGCTCCAGCTCGTTGCGCGCCTGCGCGAGCGCAACCAGACCGACGCGTTCCAGCTCGTCCACTTCCACATCGGCTCGCAGATCAGCGACGTCATCACCCTGAAGAGCGCGGTGCGCGAAGCGACGCGCATCTACGCGAAGCTCGCGAAGATGGGAATCGGCCTGCGCTACATCGACGTCGGCGGCGGGCTTGGCGTGAACTACGACAGCCCCGATGCAGGGCTGGAGCAGACGATCAACTACACGCTCCAGGAATACGTGAACGGTGTGGTCTACACCGTGAAGGAGATCTGCGACATCGAGGGGGTTGACCACCCGATCATCGTCTCGGAGAGCGGGCGGGCGCTCACCGCCCACCACTCGGTGCTGGTGGTGGGTGTGCTCGGCTCAACGCACAAGTCGGTGCCGGGTCCGCGCCCCGAAGTCACCCGCGACGACCAGCCGGTGCTGCGGGAACTCGCCGACCTTTTCGACACGCTCGGCGCGCACACCAGCGCCGCCTCGCTCGGCATCGGCAGCCGCACGGCTCGCTACCTCGAAGTCTACCACGACGCCGTGGAGAAGCGCCGCGAGGCCGACCTCCTCTTCTCGCTCGGCTACCTCTCGCTGGAGGACAAGGGGAAGGCGGAACAGCTCTACTGGGGCGTGATGCAGGCGCTGGCCGTTGTGGTGCAGCAGCTCGACCGCAATTCGCTCCCCACCGACCTCTACGGCGTCGAGGAGAAGCTCGTCGAACAGTATCTGTGTGACTTCTCGGTGTTCCAGAGCATGCTCGACCACTGGGCAATCGACCAGGTGTTCCCGGTGATGCCGCTCCACAGGCTCGACGAACAGCCCACCCGGCGCGGCACCCTGGTGGACCTTACCTGCGACTCGGACGGCAAGGTGGACACCTTCCTCGACGAACAGGAGGGGAAGCAGTCCTATCTCGAACTCCACACCGTGGAGGACAATCAGGAGTATCTGCTCGGCTTCTTCCTGATGGGTGCCTACCAGGACATCCTCGGCGACATGCACAACCTCTTCGGCCGCGTCAACGAGGTTCACGTCTACGCCGACGAGGAGGAACCGGGGAACTTCTATATCGAGAAGAGCATCCCCGGCCTGACGATCACCGACGCGCTGCGGCAGGTGCAGTACTTCCCGAGCGACCTGAGCAAGCGGATGGACGCGCTGATTCGCGACCGCGTGAAGGCAAAAAAACTACGCCCCACACAGGGCGTTGCCATCGCCGAACGCTACGCCGAAGGGTTGAAGGAGTACACCTACTACACCTTCTGGCAGAGGCCGGAGAAGAAGTAGGGATTCCCTTTCTCTCCATTCCCACTCCATACTCCCATGCAATCACGTACAGAGGAGCTGCTCGCCTCTCTCGACAGCGCACACGAGACACTCCTCAGCGCCATTGCATGCGTGCCCGCAGCACTCCGGGAGCAACGGCCTGCGGAGAACCGCTGGTCGGCCGCCGAGGTGGTGGAACACCTTGCGATCGTGGAGGACAGGATCGTGGAGCTTCTCACCCAACAGCTCGCAAACCCAACGGACACGCCCGCGCAGTCGATTCCTACGCTGACGGTGGAGGCGCTCACCGACCGCAGTCTGAAGCGGGTGGCAAGCGAGGCATCACAACCGAGCGGCAGCCTTGTGATGGAGGAGGCACTTGACGCACTCAACGGCGTTCGTGTGGGGACGGGCGAAATGATCCGCACCGCCAGGGACTACCCGGTGGATCGCGTGGCACTGCCACATCCGGCACTGGGAACTCTCGACTTCCGCACCTGGATCGTCTTTATCGCAGGCCACCAGACCCGCCATGCTGCGCAGATACGGGAGATCGGGGAGATGCTGGCTGGTCAGTGAGCACGGTGGGGAGCAGCAACACAACAACCGAGGGGGAGCACACCGGCGATTGATTCATCGCTGGCGTGCTCCCCCTCGCTGCACTGTTATCGCTGGGGAAAGCGTTCCCGCCCCTACCGCTCCAGAATCTTCAGGGTGGCCTGGCCGTCGGCGTCGGTAGCGTCGGCACGAATGGCGACGCGGTCGATGGGAACGTTGTTCCCCACCAGATAGCCCTGAATGGCGTGCGCCCGTTCGAGCGCGAGCTGTGGTGCCTGGGCGTTGCCGGTGCCGGGATCGGGATGCCCTGTAATCTCCGCACGCCAGCGCTTCCCGAGCAGCAGCAGTTCCACAAGTCGGTCAAGCTCCACCGTCGACTCGCGGCGGAGCACCGCACGGCCCGGCTCGAACGTCACCATCAGGCGCGTCGGCAGTCCGCGCGCCGGAAGCACCAGCGGAGCAATCGTGTCGCGCACCGTCCGTTCCAGATCGCGCGGCACCGCAAGGATTGCCGACTGGAAGACGCTGTCGGGAGAGACGGCCGTAACGAAATAGTTGCGGGCACGCGGAAGCACGAGCCGTGCAAACCCCACCTCGGCGCTGACCCGCACGCGCGAGACCATCCCCCCGGACGAGGCGTCCCGCACCTCAAGAACTGCCGCAATCGATGCGCCGGCGCTGTTCCGCACCGGCACCGTCACGACGCGCACAGGAGCGATCTCCATCGGTACGGGGGTGATGCTGTAGAGATCGTATCCCCCCTCCCCACCGCTTCTGTTCGACGCGATGAAGGCGTGACTCCCGTCGCTGCTGGTGCTCATTGCGATGTCGTCGGCACGGCTATTGATCGGCGCCCCGTAGTGGTCGCGCGTGGGACGCCCCCCCTGAATCGACACGGTGAAGATGTCGAACCCGCCAAGGCCCGGATGCCCGTTGCTTGCAAAGAGCAGCACGCGGCCATCCGGCGTCAACCACGGCGTAATCTCGTCGAACTTCGAGTTGACCGCCTCCCCCGCGTTCACCGGCTCATCCCAGCTTCCGTCGCGACGGCGGTGACACAGCCAGATATCGCGTCCGCCATACCCACCCGGCCTGTCGCTGGAGAAGTAGAGCGTGCTGCCGTCCGCAGTGATGGCCGGCGTGCTCTCCCAGGTTCGCCCGTTCACCAGCCGGCCGAGATTGCGCGGCACATTCCAGGGGATCTGTCCGGCGGGAACCGCACCGCGCGGGCCAACCTCGGCAGCGTACAGATCGCAGTCGCCGAAACCGTACTCGTCGCCGGCAAGGTAGAGCATCTCGCCACCGGGGGTAATCGACGGGGTGCCGTGGCTTCGGCCGTTCCCGAATGCCTCGATCCGCGCAGCCGCCCCCCAGACGCCACCACTCCACCGCGACTGCACCACCTCCTGATCGCCGCTCAGTCCGGTGGTGGTATACAGCAGGAGAGTGGTGTCGAGCGGCATCGTTGCGCCGAATTCGTCACCGCTGGTGTTCAGCTCCGCCATCGGACGAAGCTGCACCGGCTCCTCCGGCACCTGGTCGGCAGGGAGCAGCGGCGGCGTGCGCTCCACCCTCTCCGACCCAAAACAGCCGGCGAGCAGAAGCGCACACAGAGGAGCAAGGAGCAGAGGGCGCAGATGCCCCCAGCGGCCGGCAACCGACAGTCGGTCACCAGCCGACGCTGACGAACGACCGCTGCCACGCACAGGGATGGTGGACTTTTCTACCATGGAAGATCGTAGCGGAGCGCAGCAACCAGCGTCAGGAAGCCCAGGTCGCTCTCGGGTGATTTGTTCAGGTCGGTGGTGCCGTACTCGAAGGCGAGTTCGGGACTGAAGCGCAGCCGTCGCGTCAGTCGGTAGTTGGCTCCCACCGAAAAACGGAGCGTTGCGTGGTAGGGTGCAAGGCCGGGGATCTCGCCATCCTCCTCCAGTCGCGAGCTTGTCGTTCCGGGGAAGACACAGTCACCGTTCGGGAAGGTGCGCACGCGTACCAGGCGCGAAGCGAGCGGAATCCCCACACCCAGACCCGCTCCCACATAGAAGTCGGGGAAGCTCAGGCGAATGCCCCCCGTCAGCCGCGCAAAGTCGATGGTGGCATCGAAGCTGTGGACGGCAACGCCGAGCGCGCCGCTATCGCCGGGGTGCCCACACGGCTGTGTTACAGGACCATCGCCTCCAAATCCGATCCTCTCGTAGCGTCCCTCCACGGTCCACGACACACCGGTGTTGATTGGGAACTCCATCTCCAGCCCCGCGCACCAGCCGAAGCTCGATGCGGAAGTATAGATCGACGACTCCCCCTCGACCCGTCCCACGTCGAGGGGTGTATTGTCCAGATAGCGGTCGTTGGTGTAGCTGGCACGAATCCCCCCCAGCCGCAGTGCAAGCTTGACGTTCGGCGTGTTCCGCTGCGCGTTGGGGTTCAGCACATCGCCGGCGGGAACGGGGAAGAGCAGCGAGAGATAGCGGGAACGGTCTGCGGTGGAAATGCCCTCCCCCGCCACCTGCGCGCCGGCGGCAAGTGTGGAAAGGAGGGACAGAATCGCGACAAGAGGAAGAGAGCGCTCGATGTGCACGGAGTCGGGGTTATGCGTAATACACCGCCGAGGCGAACGTTACAGCAGATCCACGTTCCACCTCATCCCACAGATCGTAGTGGAATACGCGCCCGGATCCAGGCGCTACGGAACGAAGCATCGTATAGAAGGGGGCAACGCCACAGATGCGCGTGCGGTTCCGTTCCCGCCCCACCCGCTCGATAAATTGCTCAGGATCGGCGGACTCCAGAATGCTCATCACCTCGTGGTCGAAGCGCCGAACCTCCTCAAACATCTCACGCGCGTCGGCTGGGTCGCCGAACTTCCTGCCGATATGGCTCAGGTCGCCGCTGGCCACCACACAAATCCGACGGTTGCACGCATCGGCGGCCTCGACGATCGCCCTGTAGAGCGCCGCGAGTTTCGGGTCGGTCCCCGCACCCTTCTGCCCGAACTCGGCGTACTCGTAGAGTCCGCCGGTGAGGATCGGCACAATACGAATGGAGCGGTGGGGGAAGATGTGCCGAAGCATCACGGCCTCGAATTCGATGGAGTGCTCGCGGCGATGTGCGCGCTCGTCGTGCGTCATCGCGAAGGGAACGGCGGCGCGCAGCGCGGCGATGTACTCGCGATCACAGGGAACGATGCCGAGCGGCGTGTCGAAATCCTTCTCCGCGATCATGAAGCGGTCGTAGCTCTCGTAGTGCGCAGTGCCGAGGATGATGTAGGTCTCGGCGGTGGAGTGTGCGCGGAGAGCGTTGAACGGCGGACCGTAGCAGTTGCCTCCAACCCTGAAGTCGATGTGGGGAGCGATCACCGCCACCGGCTCACGCGGGTCCTCAGCGGCACCGCTGCTATCCGCTTCGAGGAATCCGTCGAGGAACGTGCGGAGTTCGTCGGCGGCAGCGGGATAGGCGCCACCGGCATGGACGGCTGGCCGCACGCGAAGCGCGCTGTACGCGCGCGCACGTTCCTCCCGCATCTGCTTCCACCGCCCCGACTCCAGATACCCCTCACGGTCCAGAACCTCCACGAGTTCAAGGAGTTGCAAGGGGTCCGGTGCCTCTCCACCCTGCGCACGCGCCGCAGCCACAAGCTCGCCAGCACTGCGCCTCCCATCGAACTCTGCCAGCAGCGGCACGAACGATTCCGGCACCACGATAGCGCGATCATCCTCCCGCTCCTCATCGACGAGCGCGACAAGCCCCCTGCCATACTCGACCGGGACGATGTCGGGGCGTACAGGAGGGACAGGGGTATCGAGAGCGAACATGGGTCAGGAGGGAGGAAAGAGGAGCAGGAAAAGAGGAGCGCCGTCCACCCGGAACTCCACCCCATCGACATCGGAGCGTCTGCACATTCCGGGCACCTTGCCTCTATGACCTCGTCGCGCCCTCTCCGAAAAAACGATCCACCACAAAGGAGCAGCTTCCACAGCGGATGGTGTCCCCCTCGGCAAGAGCAACCGGAGCCTCGGGGGTGAAGGGATGGTTGTTCAGCGTGGTTGGATTGCGACCAAGCACCAGTCCGGCAAGAAGACCATCACGCCACCGGAACTGGAGATGGTCGCGCGAGATGTGGCGCCCGCTATCGTACACCGGAACGAATCCACGCGGGTGCGGCTCGTGTGCGCGCCCCACAGCCACAACGGGGAGCACAATCGGCAACGCGCGCGTCCCACGGTCATCGCTCACCGTCAATCGGTAGAGTTGCCGCGCATGCACCCCCTCCACGTCGCACACCTCGCGAATGCTGCGCACAGCCATCGAGACGACGATTGTGCCACCACCGCCCACCCGCCAGTCGTGCGCCTCGGCAACACGCGCTACCGTAGCCTCCACGCCACGCCGCACCTGCTCGACTCCTCCATCGGGATCATCGCCGTAGCTCTCCCTGAGCGCTGCTCGACTGAGGGAGACCAGGTAGAGGTTCGGCACCTCCACGCTGTCGTGCAAGCCCCGCTCTGCTGCGCGCCCCGCTGCAAGCTGGGCGGTGCCAATCAGTGTGGTAAGAGCCATGTCAGGGAAGGGGATGAGAAACGCGGCAGCAAGGGGTAGAGGAGTGAACCATACCAACCATCCGCACGGCAAGGCAGGGTACGATATCGAGCGTTGAGAGCGTATTCCTGGCGTGCCTCCTCCCCTTTCCCCGCACCTCCATCCTCATTCCTGGCATCACCCGATAACAATCTCGAACTCCTCCACCTGGATTGCCATACCAACCGCCACCAGCCGCTGCTCCTCCTGTGCAAGCACCTCCCCGGCGATGCTCACCCGCCCCTGCCCAACCGACTGCACACGCAGTCGCTCGGCGTCGATCCTGTCGATCCTCAACTGGTCGCGCGAAACGGTGGGGGGGAGATCGAGATCGACTTTTGTATAGCCCGGAGCGAGGGGCGCTCCGCTCGTTCCGCGGCGCCCAACAATCCAGCGGCGCCCGTCGAGCGTGACGGAGCCGATTGTTGCCCCCCCCTGCCGCACAACGAGGCGGAGGCGACGCGGAGCAGCCGCAGCGGCGCTCGACGCCATCGACACGGGGAGTTCCTCACCGAGCATCATCGTCCGGTCGGCAGGCCCGGTCCCGCCGTCGGAGGGGATATCCTCCGTCCCTTCCGGCACCAGCACAACGGCGTAGAGTTCGTTCGGCCCGAGCGCAGGATCGGCGGCGATGGTGACATGAACGGGGTGGTCACCGAACGTCCGCAGCCGGTCGGCGCGGAGGTCCTTCATCAGCTCGTCGTTCAGGTGGAAGGCAACGTCGCGCACGCCCGCAACCTCGGCAAGTTCGTCGTAGCGTTCGGGCGCAAGGCGCAGTTCGAGCCGCGAGGGAACGAGCCGCTGCCGTCCGGTGACGATAGCGCGGTCGTCGCGCGCAGCGCGCAGCGCCTCAAGAGAGCGCTCGATCAGTTCGCTTGCGTTGTCGCGGCGCTCACCGACCGGGAAGAGGAGGTCGATCAGTCGGCGCAGCGGGCTGCGGCGTGGCATGGGGATTCCCTGTAGTGTCGTTGATGCGTGAAGTGTCGCGTGTTTCGTGATCCTGAGCGGGCGGGGTTCCCAGCGCGCCTCGTGCTATCCGTCCGAGTTCCTGGAGCAGATCGTCCCCGGCTCCTGTATCGTACTGCCCCACACCCTCCACTTCCGCCTCGGTACTGTCGCCGCCCGGCACGAACGGAGAGCGCGGGAAGTACTGTGGACCCACCCACAGGAACCACGCAGCGGCAAGCGCGGCAAGGAGAACGAGGGGCACGATCCACCGCCCCCCAACGCGCGCGGGGGAGGGAGCCGCTCCCGGATTGGTGCGCGGCGCAACGAGGGTGTCGCTCTCGACGGGACCGCCGCGCCGCGCAAGCACAACCGACACGTTGTCCTTCCCGCCGGCACCGAGCGCTGCCTCAACAAGCCGATCCGCAACTCCTGCAAGGTCTGGTGCAAGCAGCAGTGTAGCGATTGCACCGTCGTCGATCATTCCGTGCAGACCATCGCTACAGAGGAGCAGCGTGTCGCCCTCGTTCAGGACGATCTGCACGATGTCGGGCTGGACATCGCGATCCCTGGCGCTGATGGCGCGGGTAATGACGTTGCGGCGGGGATGGGTTGCCGCCTCCACCTCGGTAATCTCTCCACGCTCCACCATCTCGGCCACGAGGCTGTGGTCGCGCGTAACGCGGCGGAGCACCCCCCCCTGCAGGTGATAGGCGCGGCTGTCACCGATGTTCGCAATCACGGCGCGGCCATCGTGCACGAGCGCCACCACGGCGGTCGTTCCCATCGCCTCGTGCTCCGGGTGCGAGGCCACATGCCCTTTCACTCCCCTCCACGCGGCATTGTATGCCCGTTCGAGCACCACGCCTCGATCCTCACCGACTTGGGCGGTCTCTACAGTCTCCACGATGGCAGCGGCAGCGAGGGTGCTCGCCTCCACGCCGCCGGCCGCACCCCCCATGCCGTCGCAGACCACAAGCAACTGGCCGAGCGGAACCGAGCGCGTTGCGAGGAAATCCTCGTTGCGCTTGCGCACAAGTCCCACATCGGTGCGTGTGGCGAGCCGCAGAGAGGTATCGCTCATCGCCTACTTGAGATTCTCCACGCTTGGTTCGCGATTTCGGCGCAGCGCGCTGTCCAGCGCACGGCCGAGCGTATCGAGCGAGCGGTTGAGGCGCTCCGTTGGGGTGAGAACCACCGAGTCGACATCGCTCACCTCCGGCTCACGCTTCGGCGGCGGAACGTTGTTCTTCTTCGACCACTTCTCCGCCTCCTTCACAATCAACCAGTCCGTGCCGAAGCGGCGAAGGGTAAGCATGATCGAGGTGCTGCCGCGCAGGATCGTGCTGTCGTTCCGCAACCGCTCGTAGGAGATAATCCACTCGCTCTGGATCGTGCTGTCGTTCAGGGCGCGCGCGCTTCGGATCTCCACATCGAACCGTGATGTGGAGAGGAGCCTGTCGGTAAGTTTGCTGATCTCTGTCTGCATCGCCCGGCGCGTCATCCCCTTCTTCGCGTAGAACTGTACGCTATCCTCGGCGTAGAGCGAGGCGAGCGCGCCAGCGTTTGCCTCGAACTGAAACCGCTTGATGTCACGCGCCACTCCCTGCGCAATCCGCATCGCGTCGGCATCGGCAAGTTTCACGGCGGGCACGGCATTCTGCTCGGCCTGCCGCTGCTGATACCATTGCAGACCGAAGTAGCCGCCAGCACCGAGCACCACCACTATCAGCAGCACCCAGGGGAGCACGCTACGCCGCCGCCTCTCGACTTCCGGTGGAGTGCGGGGAGCAGGGGTCTGTCCCACCTCGCTGCGCGTCGCGTCGCCGGTGGCCCACGCCGCGCGCGACGCAGGCCCCACAACGGTTGGCGCGTCGTCGGTGGCGGCAACGGACCGAACGGGGGAAATGGGGGGTGGAGCGCCGATCGACGGCGGAGGAATGGGAGACGCGGTGAACGACGGCGAGGCACCAACGATCTCCAGCGCACCCAGCATCTCGGCACAGCTCTGAAAACGTTCCTCCGGGTTCTTCGCCGTGGACTTCTCCAGAAGCCGCACAACGTCGTCGCTGAGCGAAGGGTTGAAGGAACGGGGATCGGGCAGGGGAGCGGAGAGGATTGCGCTGATCGTCTCCATATAGGCAGCGGGCGTATCCTCGCGGCGTGCGAAGGGCTTCCGTCCGGTCAGCGTCTCGTACAGGGTAACGCCGAGCGAGTAGAGATCGCTGCGGTGATCCACGGCACCACCACGCGCCTGCTCCGGCGACATATACTCCGGCGTTCCAAGCCCGCGCTGCGTGGCGGTGTGCGCCTGCTGCCATGTAAACCGCGCGATGCCGAAATCGGCGAGCCGGGCGCGGTCGTTCCCGTCGATAAGGATGTTGCTCGGCTTGATGTCGCGGTGGACGATGCCGAGGCGGTGGAGATGATCCACCGCGCGGAGCACCTGCCGGAAGTACCAGCGTGCACGGTCGAGCGGCAGCGGGCCTGTCTCCCCGTGAATCATCTGTGCGAGCGAGCGCCCCTCCACAAGCTCCATCACCAGGTAGAACTCATCCCCATCGCGGAAACTCTCGATCAGGTGGACGATGTTCTCGTGTCCGGCCCCCCGCTGAATTTCAGGCTCGCGCTCCAGCCGCGCGGCGAAGTCGGGAGCAGCGTTCTCGGCACGAAGAATCTTGAGCGCCACCAGCATTCCATCCTCACCACGGCGCGCACGGTACACACGGCTCATCCCGCCGGAGCCGATCTCCTCAAGAATCTCGTAGCCGTTGACGGTTCGTCCTGTCATCTGATCTTCACGTTGGTGCGTTTCGCCAGGGAATCACCACAAGTTCTCCGCCCGATACGGAAATCCTGTGGCGGTGCTCGTCACAAGCCCGATTGCGCGGACAGCGTTCCAATCGCCTCGTGACAAGATAGCATCGCCATACACCGCCGGACCACCCTGCCGTTACCTATATTGGCCGGAAGCAATGAACAGCGCGCAAAGCAGGAAAGGGGAAACTATCGCGAACGCACTGGTTCGTCTACGGTACTGCCCCCAACGGTCGGCAATGATTCTCCTGTTCCGCGCTTGATCGCTCCCCTCATCCTCCATATCCCAGACGTCCACACTCCCCACACCTCCCATGAAAGGCACCCCCATCACCGAGGCCATCGTTGAATACTCCACCCGTCTCTTCCCCGCCGAGGACGATCTGCTGCGCGACCTTCGTGCAGATGCGATCCGCTCGGGCCTGCCGGAGATTCAGATCGCGCCCGATCAGGCGGCGTTCATGGGGATGTTCCTGCGCGCAATCGGCGCACGGCGCGTGGCGGAAGTTGGCACGCTCGGCGGCTACAGCGCCATCGTGATGGCCCGCGCACTCCCCACCGACGGCATGGTGGCAACAATCGAGCGCGACCCGTTCCGCGCAGACTTTGCGCGAGGCTGGGCGGAGCGCGCCGGATTGAGCGATCGTATACGAGTGTATACAGGTGCGGGGAGCGATGTGATCGAGAAGGAGTTCGGAGCACTGGCCCCGTTCGACTTCGCCTTCCTCGACGCCGACAAGCCGGGCTACGTGCGCTACCTGGAACTCCTCCTGCCGATGATGCGTCCCGGCGGCGTGATCGCCGGCGACAACGCAATCGCCGGGGGGCGGATCGCCGAGGACCATCCCGACAACGATACCGTGCAGGGGATGCAGGCATTCAACCGCGCAATGAGCGAGAATCCACGGATCGATGCAGCCCTGGTGCCGATTGGCGACGGGATGTGCATGGGGGTGGTGAAGGGGGCGTAGTTCAGAGCACCCAGCCCGGACAGCGTGCCGACGAATTGATGGAGAGACCCCGTGTCCGGCAGCGAGAGACGGTACCGAGCCGGGCACTTCGATACTCGATGCATTGTTTCCCCTGTGCGAGCATCGCTTCGATGGCGATGCTCGCGCCGTCTCCAGCCACAGCGCCGAGACGACGCGCTCGTTCACCGCAACGAGGTCTCTATCTTCCCCCCGAGCCAACATACCTTACCCGAACCCATACGAATGTCTCGCGTCCCGCACCATCTCCGTCGCGTCCGCAAAGAATGGACGAAGGGCACCCGCGCACCGCGCGCCGGCCGACTCGATGACCCGGAGCTGGCCGAGGACTACGCATCGCGCGAGCGGATGCGGCCACGCGCTGTAGCCATCGAGACGGTGGCGGACGTTGACCTGCTGCCGCTCGGACAGGTGATGCGCGTCGAGAGCGGGCGCTACGACGTGCGACCGCTCGAACGGCCCGACGAGATTCTGGCGTGCCGCGTGAAGCGGGCGGCCACCACCGAGAACGAGCGATCCACACTGGTCGTCATCGGCGACAACGTGCGATTCCAGCCGTTGGAGGACGGACGTGGCATCATCCACCACGTGGAGTTGCGCCGCACGCGCATGGGGCGTGCGGCGGTAAGCGGCACCGCCACCCGCTCGGCCGAACACGTGATCGCCGCAAACGTCGACGTGCTTCTCTGCACGATCTCCGCCGACCGCCCCGACTTCCGCCGCACCATCGTCGACAGGTTCATCGTGGCGGCGCTGGTGGGGGGGATCGAACCCGTTGTGGTCGTGAACAAGATCGACACCGCCGAGGGGGAGGTTGAGGAGCTGTTGCGCGAGGAGATGGCGATCTACGAGGAGATCGGCTACCGCGTTCTGTTCGTCAGCGCAGCAACCGGAGCGGGACTGGAGGAGCTGACCGGCACACTTGCCGGACGCATGGCCGCACTGGTCGGCCAGTCGGGTGTAGGGAAATCATCGCTGGTGAACGCACTCACCGGCGACGAAACGCGCCGCACCGGCGAGGTGCGCGAGCGCGACCGCCGCGGCGCACACACCACCGTGGACAGCGCCATGCTTCCACTTCCCGGAGGCGGCTGGCTGGTGGACACTCCCGGCATCCGCGAGTTCGGCATCTGGGATCTGGAGCCAGGCGAACTCGACGGCTATTTCGTGGAGTTCCTCCCCTATATCCGCGAGTGCCGCTACACCCCCTGCACACACACCCACGAACCCGACTGTGCCGTGCGCGCCGCAGCAAAGGAGGGAGGGATCGACCCCGGACGCTACGCGAGCTATCTGGCAATCTTCGAGTCGCTCGGGCCACGGGGCAGGGGTTGAGGTCCGAGCGCCAGAAGCAGCGGGATTGAGCACGGAGCACACCGGGAAGAGATGGTGGATTCGACCGATCCTTCCCCACACCTCCTGCTCCACTCTCCCCCCGCCCTACTCCTTGATACCGCCTGCGCGTTGCAGATGGTGGCGGTGTTGGCGATGTTTGCTCCCCTGTTTCGGTTGATGATGTGCAGGAGCGGGGGCATCCTCTCCGTCTCCGCGCGAGGCTCCTGCCTCGCACTCCGACCCCGCAGCTGCGGCGGTACCTCCTGCAACACGCACCACTGAACCTCTCCCGCCGGTTGCAGCGTACTGCAGGCGTTCCGCACAGCTATCAGATCGATCAATCGGGGATGCTCTCCCCGATCGATCCCCAGCCCCGAGGACTATGACAAACTCGTTCAACACCCGCGCCACGCTCACCGTTGGCGACCGCACCTACTCACTCCACCGCCTGCGTGCCCTCGAAGAGCAGGGCTTCAACCTCCAGCGTCTCCCCTACTCGCTCCGCATCCTTCTCGAAAATCTCCTGCGTCACGAGGATGGCGCGGTGGTACGCCCGGAGGATGTGCGCGCGCTGTGTGCGTGGGACGCCACGGCAGCGCCCTCCTACGAGATCGCCTACATGCCGGCGCGCGTGCTGATGCAGGACCTTACCGGCGTTCCCGCCGTGGTGGACCTGGCGGCGATGCGCGACGCAATCGCAACGCTCGGGGGCAATCCCAACCGGATCAACCCGCTGATCCCCGCAGAGCTGGTGATCGACCACTCGGTGCAGGTGGACGCGTTCGGCAACGACACCGCCTACACCGTCAACACCGAGCTGGAGTACGAGCGCAACAGCGAGCGCTACAGGTTTCTCCGCTGGGGTCAGCGCTCGCTCGCCAACTTCGCGGTGGTGCCGCCGGAAACCGGCATCTGCCACCAGGTGAACATCGAGTACCTGGCGCGCGTGGTGTTTCCGGGAGCGGAGTACGACGAGAATGCCTCGGAGCCACCGATGGCCTACCCCGACACGGTTGTGGGAACCGACAGCCACACCACGATGGTGAACGGCATCGGCGTGCTCGGCTGGGGCGTGGGCGGCATCGAGGCGGAGGCCGCCATGCTCGGCCAGCCGGTCTCGATGCTGATTCCACAGGTGGTCGGCTTCAAACTCATCGGCGCACTCCCCGAGGGAGCCACCGCCACCGACTTGGTGCTGACGGTGACCGAGATGCTCCGCGCGCACGGCGTGGTTGGGAAGTTCGTCGAGTTCTTCGGTCCCGGTCTGGCATCGCTTCCGCTTGCCGACCGCGCCACCATCGCCAACATGGCCCCGGAGTACGGCGCCACGTGCGGCATCTTCCCCGTGGACGAGGAGACGCTGCGCTACCTCCGCTTCACCGGACGCTCCAACGCGCTCGTCGATCTGGTCGAGAGCTATATGCGCGAGCAGGGCCTGTTCCACACAGCAGAGACGCCGGAGGCGGAGTACAGCAGCACGCTCGGGCTTGATCTCTCGACGGTGGTGCCGAGCATCGCCGGACCGAAGCGCCCGCAGGATCGCATCGCTCTCAGCGAGGCGAAGAGTTCGTTCGACGCCCTGCTGGAGCACGCGCTGCCGAAGCGCGATGCAGCGCTGGACCCCACCGCGCAGGGTCAGCTCGAGAGTTTCCCCACCTCCGACCCGCCGAGCGCCGTACAGCCGGGAAGCGAGCACGAGCACACGCACACGGCAGTGCCGGTGGTGCGCGAGGACGGGGCGAGTTACGAGATCGACCACGGCGCGGTGGTGATTGCAGCAATCACGAGCTGCACGAACACCAGCAACCCCTCGGTGATGGTGGCCGCCGGTCTGCTCGCGAAGAAGGCTGTCGAGCGCGGACTGACGCGCCGTCCCTGGGTGAAGACGTCGCTTGCCCCCGGCTCGAAGGTCGTTACCGACTACCTGAAGCGTGCCGGTCTGGACACGGCGCTCGACCAGCTCGGCTTCCAGACGGTGGGCTACGGCTGCACGACCTGTATCGGCAACAGCGGACCGCTGCCGGAGGAGATCAGCATCGCCATCGCGCGCGGCAACCTGATCGTCTCCTCGGTGCTGTCGGGCAACCGCAACTTCGAGGGCCGCGTCCACCCCGAGGTGCGCGCCAACTACCTGATGTCCCCCCCGCTGGTGGTGGCCTACGCCATCGCCGGACGGATGACGGTCGATCTGTTCAACGAGCCAATCGGCCACGCGCCGGACGGAACGGCCGTGTACCTGCGCGACATCTGGCCGACCCAGGCAGAGGTTGCAGGGACGATCGAGAGCGCCCTCCAGTCGGACATGTACCGAAAGAGCTATGACTCGGTGTTTACCGGCACCGAGCAGTGGCGCGCGCTCGAAGCGCTCGAAAGCGAAATCTTCGCGTGGGAGCCGGAGAGCACCTACGTCCGCAATCCCCCCTACTTCGAGGGGATGACGCTCGCCCCCCCCACGGTGATCCACGACATCACCGGCGCACGTGTGCTGGCAATGCTCGGCGACAGCGTCACCACCGACCACATCTCCCCCGCCGGCTCGATCAAGCGCGACAGCCCGGCAGCCCGCTACCTTACCGCCCACGGCGTGCAGCCGGCCGACTTCAACAGCTACGGCGCGCGGCGCGGCAACCACGAGGTGATGATGCGCGGCACCTTCGCCAACATCCGCCTGCGCAACCTGCTTGCTCCCGGCACCGAGGGGGGCGTCACCACCTACCTCCCCACCGGCGAGATCACCTCGATCTACGACGCGTCGATGCTCTACCAGCAGGCAGGCACCCCGCTCGTCGTCATCGGCGGCAAGGAGTACGGCACGGGTTCCAGCCGTGACTGGGCAGCAAAGGGCACGCGTCTGCTCGGCGCGCGTGCGGTGCTCGTCGAGAGCTTCGAGCGGATTCATCGCTCGAACCTGGTGGGCATGGGGGTGCTTCCGCTGGAGTTCCTGCCGGGCGAGGGCGCGGCAATCCTCGGACTGACGGGACACGAGACCTACGACATCGTCGGCCTGGCCTCGCTGTTCGATCACGGCTTCCCGGCACAGCGCACCGTCACGATTCGCGCCACCGCCGAGAACGGGACGGTGAAGGAGTTCCGCGCGCGCGTCCGCATCGACACGCCGCAGGAGCTTGCGTACTACCGCCACGGCGGCATCCTGCACTACGTGCTGCGCCAGCTCGCCGCCGGCACGCCCCAGCCTGCCGAGGTGACAGCGTAACGCTTCACTCTACAATTGTAGAAACAACTTTGCCCCGCTCCACGGTTGTGGAGCGGGGCGATTCTCTTTCGTATCGCATTGGGCACGCGCCTGCGGGAGAAGAATTTTTCTCGTCCGCCTTCTATCAAACATCCTGCTGCCGTGTTATTAGGAGTAGAAGGCAGCGAATCCACTCTTCACCCACGCACGATCTCTCCATGCGGATCGCGATTCTCGGCGGCGGCGTTGCGGGCGTTGTGCTCGCACGCGAACTCTCCCGGAGCAATGCCACGATAGACCTGTACGAGCAACAGCCGGCACTCGGTGGACTCCAGCGAAGTGTCGAGGTCAACGGGCTGCACTACGATATAGGATCGTTCCTCTTTCCACACGATCACGAACTGCTCCGCACCTTTCCCTCGCTCCAGCCCCACTTCGTGGAGATCGACCACCGCAGCGTTGTCCTCACGCGCCACAACTCGCTCGATCTCTATCCGATGACGATGCGCGGCTACCTGCGCGACCACACCTTTGGCACCATCCTTCCCGACGGGATCTCGCTTCTTGCGGCAAAGCTTCGCCACCGCAGACGTGACACAATGGTTGCCTACGTGAAGTACTACCTCGGTGACCGCGTGTACCGCAAGAGCGGACTGAAGGCGTACATCGAGCGATTCTACGATACCCCCGACACCGACGTCGATCTGGCCTTCGCGCTCCAGCGCCTCGACGCACTCCCGGCGGAGTGTGGTCTGCGCCGCAACATTTTCCGCATCGTGCGCGAGGCGTTCAACAGCAGAGCACTGGAAGGCGGCGCGTGGCGCTGCTTCATTCGCCCACCACAAGGATTTTCGTTCGTGTACGGGATCATCGAGCAGGAGCTGCGGCACGCAGGAGTACACCTCCTCTTTAACACACCCCTGGAACGGATCGAGCGGGATCGCGGTGCGTACCTGCTCTATCGGGCCGATGGCCGCGCGGAACGGTACGACGCCGTCGTCTCAACGATCCCCATCGGCGCGGCAATGGGGTTGATCGGCCGACCAATGCAGCGTCCCCCACAGGGAGTTGGCCTCGTCTCCCTCTGCTATCGCTTCAGAGGATCGCTCGGTTTCGGCGACGCCAGAATCCTCTACAACTTCACCTACGACGGATTGTGGAAGCGAATCAACGTCTTCTCCTCCCTCTACGGTCAGGCCGACGGTGATGACTATTTCATGGTTGAGTGCACCCAGCGCGAGCGGAGACACACGGCAGAGGACTATCGCCGCGACTTCGAGGCGCATGCCGCCCGCCTGCCGATCTTCCACGGCGAACTCCGCTATCAAGGAGCAATCGAAACGGAGAACGCCTACCCCTACTTCCGTGTGAGCGACATGGAGCGAACCGCAGCGGCGCGAGCGGAGTTGAAGCAGTTCGGGATCGTCCTGACAGGACGGCAGGGGACGTTCGCCTATCAGAACGCGCACATCACCGCACTCATGGCGCGGGCAACAGCGCGAGAGATGATGGGAACGCCCCCTGAGAGATGAGCGACGAGAAGGGAGGGCCGTGTCCCGGGCAGCGCACACAACAGCAGAAACAGAAGAGGATGAACCCGGACTTCGCCGCCGGGCACAGGTGGAGCAGGGAGAGATCGACACCGTATGGGCATCGTGTCACCACACAACGCACGGCAGCCAACCACATCACCACGCACGCCGCCCCGCCGGGCATTCTCCCGGCGGGGCGGGCGTGTAAAAACGCGGTACGTTCGCGCACAGCGTCTGCCAACAATGGCGTGACGGGCTGGCGCAACGACTGCCACGACGCTATCATTCCGCATCTCGATACCATTATCCCACACCATTGCATGACCACACCGCAACCACCGTTTGAAGGGGATTATTTCACCGACGCAACGTTCACCGATCTCGACCTTTCCGCCGCGGACCTCACGGACAAGGAGTTCGACAACTGCACGTTCCGCCGCTGCAAACTGCCGGAGAGCCGCTGGACGCGGTGCGTCCTCGAGGATTCGGTGTTCGAGGATTGCGACCTGAGCCATATGCTACCGCAGCAACTCGCCCTGCGTGGCGTCACCTTCAGGAACACACGGCTCGTCGGCGTTGCGTGGAAGGGAATCGAGCGTGGTCCCGACGTCGCCTTCGAGGGCTGCGATCTCCGCTATGCCTCGTTCATCAGCCTGCGGCTGGGAGCAGTGCGCGTCGTCAACTGTACACTGAACGGAGCGAACTTCCTCGAAGTGGACCTGGCAGGAGCGGACTTCAGCGGCTCCGATCTCGCCGGCAGCACGATTCAGGGATGTACCCTGACGACGACACACTTCTCTCGCGCACGCGGCGTGTTCGTCGACCCTGCAACGAACGTGGTGAAGGGTGCGCGCATCGACCTTGAGGCAGCACTTCTGCTCGCGGAATCGTTCGGCATGATCGTGGAGACCTCGGAAGAGCGCGAAGAGAAGTGAGTCGGGCACCAACATCTGAAGGCCCACACCGCGAGGTTCACAGTTGAACCTCGCGGTGTGGGCCTTCAGCGTCTTGGCACGGCGTTCCCGCTATTCGCCAGCAGAATCGGCCAGCACCATCTATGGCCGTGCAGTTCCGTCGTGAACTACAACGGTTCGATCCTTCTGCAACGCACCCTTCCTCCCCGGTGGGGGGGTCTGCCCTGCTGGTGGTTCCACCCTGCCATCGCCAGCCGCCCGCACGGCGGCAGAACGATGCCGCCCACTATCCACCGACGCAGCAACGCGAGGCGATGGCGTGGCGAGAGGGGGGAGTGTGCGTGCGAGATCAGCTGCGACGGTGCGCAGCATTCCCACGTCGATTGCCCGCACCACACTCCCCTGTGTTGCATTCTCCCTCTCTGCCATGGGCTCGTCGTGTATCAGCGCGCGAACGCCGAAGAACCCGGCGGCAACGAGACCCAGTCCCCCTGTCACGCGCATCACGATCCGCAAGGCCGATGAACCGGACGCCAACGACGAGGCAGGAACAGCCGTGCGTGTGGCAACCAACCGTTCCAGCAAGGCGGGATCGGGTTCACGGGCAGGGGGCATCCGTGCCGCACGATCTGCGGCGAAGGCACGTTCCACAACGTCGTCTGCTTCGAGCGCCCGGCGAAGCGCCGGATCGGAGAGCGCCTGTGCGCGAAGCCTGGCCTCTTCGCCTGAGGAGAGGAGGCCGACAGCGCGACGATCGAGATCAGGAGTTGGCTGCATGGTTCTTCTCGGTGGAATGCCGGCGTTGCGTGTCCGACGTGGAGAGGATGGACGATTGCTCCTGAAGGATCGCGCTGACGATGGAGCGCAGGTGTTTGCGCGCTCGCGAGGCCCGCGCCCAGATGGCCTCCGGCGTCCGTTCAAGCATCGCCGCAATCTCATCGAATCGGTATCCACAATAGTGATGAAGCACCAGCACCTCGCGTGCCTCGAACGGCAGCGCCTCCAGCCCCTCGATCACCGCATCGTACATCTCGTTCTCCCCGCCATGCTCGTGGCTCCACTCCGTCTCCGGCGGCATCTCGTCGATGGAGATGCTCCTTCGCTCACGACGCAGATGGTCGATACAGCGATTCCGCGCGATGCGGTAGAACAGTCCGGCAGGACGCTCCACCGGGCGCTCCTCTCCACGCATCGCGATCACCCGCTCCCACGTCTCCTGCACGATGTCCTCGGCGGCTGCATGGTTGCCGAGAACACGGCGGCAGTAGAGGCGCAGCGAGCGGTCGTGCTGGTGGAAGATGCGGAGGAAGGCATCGTCGTCCCCGGCAAGAAAACGCCCGAAGAGCACCCCCTCCTCCGCACGCTGCGCAGCGGAAGCATCGGGAACGGAAGGAGATGGAGAGGTAGAGAAATCCGGCATGGTGTACAACCTACAGGACAGACGATCCACACCAGCGAGACCTGACACGCATTTCCTCTGGGAGGTGTCCGAAACTCCTGGCTGGAACTTTCTGACAATCAGGAACACCGCTTCCGGTGTCATCCAATCGATAGCGGAGTCCTCCCGACCTGTCGTTGCTGCGCCCGGAATAAGGCTCTGCCGTTCTTTCAACGGGGCGTGGTTGAGTTTTCGCACGACCGAAGCTTCCCGACCATCCGAAGAACGGGAACGAATCAATTCCAGAGGACAGATCCTCTGTATAGACCTTCCATTTCGAGCAACCCAGGCAACGGACACCGAGGCAAAGAAGAAGCTCGTCACACGTTTGCCGACAGATAGATGATAACGCAGATCGGGCCACCCGGATGGGTGGCCCGACCACTACTGACATCATTGCCGGGGACTACCGCGCCACCACCACACTCCGAACTCTCACTCCACTCTCGCTCACCACACGCACCAGATACACAC
>Ga0206107_1000051_pt1 | contig 134692 bp, 127 predicted proteins | sample 2B0metagenome_FD_148652 | JGI IMG/M metagenome (GOLD analysis project Ga0206107, IMG submission 148652) | Enriched microbial communities from leaf-cutter ant dump, University of Wisconsin, Madison, United States - 2B0 | ecosystem: Environmental > Terrestrial > Nest > Insects nest > Nest dump...
ACGTATTTACAAACCTGGAACCGGGGATTTACTTTGTATACGTGAGAGATAAGAAAGGCTGTGGCACAGCAGCCAAGCAGGGTGCGATCATAGGCATCCCGAATTTCATCAGCCCGAATGGTGACGGCTACAACGACACCTGGAAGATACGGGCACTGGAAGCATTCCCGAACACAAGGTTACAGATATTCGACCGCTACGGCAAACAGTTCGTGGACAGGATACTGAATAGTGATTTCGAATGGAACGGCAGATACAACGGAGAACCACTTCCAAGCGGGGCTTACTGGTATATCCTGACTTTAGAAACAGGAGATAGGATTTCCGGAAATATCAATTTGAGGAACAGAGACTGACAGAGTGGTGGAGTAATGGAGTGGTTAAATGGTTGAGTGGATGGGCTTCAAAATCGAAATACATGTTTTTTCATGGGTTAATTATGTTGATTAGGGAAGAGGGCTGTCCGAAAAGACTTGTCAGCTGTCATTCTGAGCATTTGATATTAAGAGGAGAACTGTAAGTTCGGGTATAGTCGAAGAATCTACAGTTTTGGAAATCAATAAACTGCATCTTTCGATACTTCGACAAGCTCAGTACAGGCGAAGCTCAAGATGACAATTTATTGTACTTTTCGGACACTCTCTTTTTATTCTGATTGCTCTTCAGGCAACATTTTAATCATAAAAAATTAATAATCAATGAATTGAAAAATAAACACTGAGAAGTTTCCACAAATTTCAGGATTTTAATTCAGAGCCTGTTTTTATTGCTTTTTAGTTATCCAGCCCATATAAATTGACGATTGAAAAAAACGAACCGGAGGTTCAAATCCGGCTTCTTCCAATAATTCAGAAAGTCTTTGTTCTGAAACGGCAAAAAGTTCGTTTTCTATTCTGTTCAAACGATTATTTATTTGTTCTTCGTCCAGGCCGTCCGGCAAAAGAAGTTGGAGGACTTTTAGGTTTTGTCTGATTTGATTTTTATCGCCAGTTATATCGAGCATTACAAATGTGGCGCCCGAAACCAATCTGGCAGCAATGTCTTTCAGTAAATTTAGTTTATTGCCGCCCGCCTTGCCGGCAGACGGGTTGTCGTCAAGAAAATGTAAGACCAGCAAAAGTGTTGCCGCACCATATTTTTTCTCAGCCTCAAGACCCGATACCAAACCGTCAATTAAAGTCACTCCGTCTTGGTCCTGGAACTTTTCTTTTGCCTGTTTTATCATTTCGGGCGATGGGTCAATGCCTGTTATTGTCCAATGTTGGTTTGCTTTTACAAATCTTTCTATTTCGTTTCCCGTTCCACAACCGACTATCAACAAGTCTTTTCGGTTTGTTTCGCTTAATAGTTTTGGTAAACAGTCTAAAAAGTAGTGATAGTTTGGTATCCAGGTTTCTACAAAACGGTTATATCCTTTCGCTCTCTCGTTTTCAAATATTTCTATGTAGTTCATTCTTTTGTTGTTGATGGTTAATTACATAATAAACCAATTCATTTTTTACTTCCCGGATTTCACTTGAATCCGATAAACCAACTGCGGTTTTTGATTTTTTCATTAATTCCGCAATCATTTCCTTTTTGGTTTTGATGTTTTTTTGGCACATTCCACGATAGAATTCCCGCCCGATCCGGTTGTTATGCAGATCCATTTCGTGGTCAAAAGGTTCATTTGGGAAACATTCTTCATGTAAATCGGTGGTAAATTTCGCCCAATGAATTGCGTTTTCTTCCGAAGTTATAACGGCGCAATTTTTCGCGATCAGCAAATTCCAGCAAGCGTGGCGAAACGCATTCGGAATTCCCCTTCCGCTAGAGCTTTCGTCAAAATTGATTTCTGAAAACAAAAAGGATTCGATCGTTGCCCAAATGGTAGGAATTAACAAAATCGGTTTGGAAAGCAATGCACGGAACATTTTCCAGGTCATATTGACCGAAAGCGTGCGGAGGATTTTGAAGAATTTTTTCATTCTTGCTTATAGCTTATTGCTGATCGCATAAAGCCGTTTCAAAATCTCGTCTTTTCCAAGCAATTCCATAATCAACGGAACATCCGGTCCTTGCAAACTTCCGACTAATGACAATCGTACAGGCATCATCAGTTTTCCAAATCCGATTTCTTTTTTGCTGACGAAATTTTGAATTGCTTCATGAATGTTGTGGTGGTTGAATTCCGTGATTTCATTCAAATCCTGAGAGAATTCTTGGATTAATCCTGCCGAATCCTCTTTCCAAGCTTTTCCCACCGATTTTTCATCATAATTTTCCGGTGCTTTATAGAAAAATTCGCCCTGCGTATAAATGTCTTGGATGAAATTGGCTCGTTCTTTCAAAAGTGAAATTACTTTTAAGTTGAATTCTTTTTCAGCCGAAATTCCTACTTTTTCCAGTTCATTTTCATAATTAGGCAAAATTTCTTCCGCTGATTTCTGTTGAATGTATTGATGGTTAAACCAAATGGTTTTTTCCGGATTAAACCTCGCGCCCGATTTACTGACTTTCTCCAAACTGAATTCCGAAATCAATTCATCCATTGTAAAAATTTCCTGTTCCGTTCCCGGATTCCAACCCAAAAGCGCGAGCATATTGATTACCGCATCGGGCAGATAACCTTCTTCTCTGTATCCTTTTGAAACGCCTTCTTCCGTTTTAGCTTCGCTCAGTTCGTCTATGGCTCGTGTCCATTCCAACGGAAAAACCGGAAATCCGTGTTTGTCGCCATCGCGTTTGCTCAATTTTCCTTTTCCTTCGGGTTTTAAAATCAAGGGCAAATGCGCAAATTTCGGAGCCGTCCAGCCGAATGCTTTGTACAATAATTCGTGCAAAGCCGTCGACGGAAGCCATTCTTCGCCGCGAATGACGTGCGTGATTTCCATCAGATGATCGTCCACGATATTTGCCAAATGATACGTCGGCATGCCGTCTGATTTATATAAAACTTTATCATCCAGCGTGTTGGAATCAATCGAAATTTTTCCGCGAATCAAATCATCCAATAAGATTGTTTGATTTTCAGGAACTCCAAACCGGATTACATAAGGGATTTCGGAACTGATCCTGGACTGAGCTTCTTCAGCGCTCAAATTCAATGAATTATTTAATTGGCCACGGTTCTGAGAATTGTAAATAAAAGTTTGGCCTTTGGCTTCTGCTTCTGAACGCAGTTTGTCTAATTCTTCAGGCGTGTCGAAAGCATAATATCCGTTTCCGGAATCAATCAGTTCCTGTGCATATTTTGCATAAATTTCTTTTCTTTCGGATTGCCGGTAAGGTTCATGCGGCCCGCCAAATCCCACGCCTTCGTCCGGTTCCAATCCCAACCATTTCAGGGATTCGATGATGTAATCTTCTGCTCCTTCCACATAGCGGTTCTGGTCGGTATCTTCAATCCTCAACAGAAATTTCCCACCTTGATGTTTGGCAAAAAGATAATTATACAAAGCCGTGCGGACACCGCCAATGTGCAAAGGGCCGGTCGGGCTGGGCGCAAATCGGACTCTAACTTCTGACATTCTGAATTTTTTGCGAAGATAGGAAACTGTTTAAAAATACAGGAGTCCCACGATTAAAATCGTGTGGTGTTTGTTTTGGTGGAATTTTTGTAATTTCACCTTGGTTTTTAATAAAATTAGCAATGAAAAATTTATTATTTGCACTTATAACTGCTTTTTCCATGACGTATTTGTCTGCGCAGGAAGCTCCAACGGAAGTCAAAAAGGAATTTGACGAAACGGCGCTGAATCAACCCATTCAGGATTTGGATGGAAATAAAATGACAGTGGGCGAGGTTTTCAAAAAATATGAGGGAAAAATTGTTTTGCTTGACATTTGGGCTTCCTGGTGCCCGGATTGCGTGAAAGGTATGCCAAAGCTGAAAGAAGTCCAGAAACAGTTTCCTGACGTTGTCTATTTGTTTTTCTCTTTGGACAAAGTTGGAAAAGAAGATGCCTGGAAAAACGGAATTGAAAAGCATAACGTGCAGGGCGAACATTACTGGTTCAATTCAGACTGGAAAAATGATTTTACGGAATACATTGGCCTGAACTGGATTCCCCGCTATATGCTGATTGACCAAACCGGGAAAATAGCACATTATTATGCCATTCATGCCGATGATCCTGTAATGCTGGAAATGGTCATGGAGCTAAAACAAATTCCGGAAAATTGATATGAGAAAGGTCAAAGGCGCTTTGAAAGCGCCTTTGCTTCAGGAGCCAATTGAAAGGCCCCAATCCTTAATCAACACCTATAAGAATTTTTACTTTTTAATAATTTTAAAAGTTTCAATCTGCCCTCCTTCAAGAATTACCCGGAATACATAAACGCCCGGCGCTAATGCTGCAACATCAACCTGATCATTCCTTTCATTTAAACTTCGTAATACCTGCTGGCCGGCCATATTATGTACGGAAATACTTTCAATAGATTTCCGGGAAGAAATATTCAGTACATCTTTAACCGGATTGGGATAATAGGCAAAGTCAAGAGCACTCACATCTGAAAGCCCCATTGCTTCACAGGAGGCATCAATGGACCAGGTTCCGTCATAATAATTATCCTCGTAAACAACCGGCTGCCAATTAGTTCCTCCATTGGATTGGTAAGTTCGCGCTGTTTCCCATCCTTCTACATAAGGAGCTGACAACCAGGACGTCATATCTGTATGTGCGGTGGTTAATGATATCCAGTAACGGGTGTCTTCTTCCGGGTTAACGGGCAGCTCATAACCTCCCAGATCGAAAGTTACATAATACCTGAATGGATTTTCCCCATTTTCAACAAGGGTTGGTGTAAGCCCTGAAAATGTTTCTATAACGGTTCCCGGTGAAAGATTGTCGTCGTTCAGGATAGAAATATCAAATGTGGTATCAGGAAAAGTCATGGAGATAAGCGCTATATTAATCCGTATAGAATTAATTTTATATTGTTCAGACTCCATCGGCACAAAAAAATCATTGGCAGTGTACCAGCCGTATATATTGTTGATTCCAAAGCCCACGTTGCCAATTCTTGCATAATTCTGGTCACAACCATATTCCTGTTCCACGGGGTTAAAACACGTTACATACCTGTTTCTGAAAATATTGTCGTCCCAGTTACATTCGGCGTCGGCATGAACATAAAATCTTATAACGCCATCAAAGTCAGCCGTCCAAACTAATGAACCAATCCCTGTTGTCAACACTGTAGTTCCTGGTTCATCGCCAATGGTAATAAAATCAGATGGTGTAGAGCTTGTGAAAGTATAGCTCCTGCCGTTCGCTACCTCCACCAACGAGTATTCACCCGCACCAAGCCGTTCCTGTGCTCCAACAAGCCAGCCTGTTTCGCAGTCCGGGACAAGTACTTCAGACGGATATTGACCTTGTGGGGCATCCAGGCAACCTTCTCCTCCGATTTTGAAGTTTTGCGCATAAATCCTGTCTCCGGCCGGACTTCGTGATTCAACCCAAACCGCAACGCTTTGCCCGTTTGCATTTCTTGTGAGGCCGATGAAAGATTTTTCGTTTGTTGACATTGCGATCGTATTGTACTCTTCTTCCCAAATGAAACTCCCCATTTCATCCAAATAAGTTACTGACAGAAAAGTGGGGGCTACTAAAGTTGAAAACAGAAAGAACGGTTTACCATAAACCAACTGAAGGCCGCCGTAATGTACATAACCCCCTGTGCTAACTTCAAATACCTTTTCGGCATCATCGCTCAAATATCTTGCTCCTGATTCTTTATGAAATTTCTGGATGTACTCTCCGTATTCACTTTGTATCGTGTTTGTGAAATGGGAAATTGCCCAGACATAATCGGATCCTTCTTCATAAGCTATACTGGTGGCCATTTCGTAGAGATCATCATTGGTTGAGAAATCCGAACCGTTTATTCCCCAGGGAAGCATTCCATCGGGATTTATTCTTTGCAGATAAGAATCATATCTTCCTAAATGCCCATAATATCCGAGATAAACCACATCGCCATCCTGTGCGAGAGAATACCTGGCATTGTAATTTGTTTTATGGTCTGACAACTGAACGGGTGCACTCCACATTTCGTTTCCTTCGGAATCATATCTTTGTGCCCAAAGAATAGAGTCGGGATTGAAAAAATCTGCCCTTACATGAAATAGTACAACAAATGACCCGTCCGATAAAAGTGCCATTTCTCCTACACTTGTAATTGGATTTGAATTGGGAGATGGTATGGTTCTCGCTTCATCCCATTCCGCAACCCCTTCAAAATTGTACTTCATCAGTGTTCCTGTAGAAATATTACGAAACCAACCAATAAGTGCTCCCCCGTCACCTGCCGGCAGTATCCTTGTTTCCATAGCATTAGCACCAATATCTATGCCTTCTTCTCCCCACAGCCGCTCACCTGCAGGGGAAATTTTGTTAATATACCCATTCCCGTCCACCGCCGTAAAAGATATATACAAATTTCCTTCTTCATCAACAGCTTCCGAACGATTGTCTGTAGAACTGACTGTGACATTCACCGCAACCATTCCATTCGGACTGAGCTGCTGGTACCCTTCCGTATCTAATAGTTGTACTTTCAAAATATTTGAGGGGTCTTCCCTATAAATTACCCAGGTTTTACCATCATTTGTTCCTATCGAACGAATATCGGAGGTTTTGGAATTGGCGACCTGCGTATTTACGCTATAGTCATCTGTCCATTGAGCAGTAAGCAAATTGCTTAGAAAGATCAGAGAAAGTAAAGTAAATTTTTTCATGTTAATTATTTTTTCGTCAAATAAACTTTCTTTTTATTAAACGAAAAAAAACAACCTATAACATAAACTGCTCAACCTATACTGGTGACTGCTCAGGAAATGCTCAAAAATATCTAGTCAATTGATTATCATGTGAGTATTTGATTTAAAATTCTGATAAATATTGAGCAATGTCCACTTTTTTATTGGTAAGATTCAGCTTTTTCCTCAGCCGGGTACGTGTGTTTTCAACGGAGCGGACAGTTACTCCGGTCAGATCTGCTATTTCTTTCGTAGTCAGATTTAACCTGATAAGCGCACAAACCCTTTTGTCATATACGCTTAGTTTGGGATGCTTTTCTGAAAGGTTCCGGTAAAAAGATTCATAGACTTTGGTAAACCTCATCTCAAATTCTTCCCAGGCAGCTTTGTTTGTATTACTTTCCAGCTTGGACAGAACATTGTCCAATATTTCTTTTGTTTCTCCTCTCCCTGTTTTTAGATGGGCTAACCTTAAATCCTTTAGAATGGAATTATAGATTTCTTCACGCTTTGTTTCAACTATGGTTTTGGTTGCCAGTTCTTTATCTTTAAGCTCAATCAGGTTTTTCAATTCTCTTTCACGGTAAATATTGAGTTCATTCTTTAATTTCTCTTTAACCAGTTTATTTTTGTACCGAATGAGAAAAACCCCTGATATTAAAAGTATTACGACAAGACCTAAAATCACTATGATCAGAATAAGATGGTTCTGTCTTTCGTTAAGCCGGCTGATTTCCTGGCGGGCTTTAAATTCGTATTCGATTCTTTGCTTTTCTACATTGAATGCTTTTTCCTCTATGTTCAGGCTGTCACGAATTTCATTGTACTCGCGGAAATAATGTGAGGCTTCTTTATAGTTATCAAGTTCATTATAAGCCTCATACAAAAGCTCAAGTACAATCATATTGTTGAAACTGTACTTTTCTATATTCAAAGCCATCGCTTTTTGGGCATAATCTGCCGCGAGTTGAGGGTGTCCTTTTTCTAAATGATATTGGGCCACCGAAAAATATACGAAATGAAATAATTCCGCATCCTTCAATTTTTCCGCTTCATCCATTGCTTTCCGGAAATATGCTTCCGCATTTTCCAAATCACTTTGCTCTCCATAAGCACGAGCCATACTCGTATAAACCCGGACCAATGAATTGTAATCTTCTGCCTTTTTTAATATCGGGATTGACTGTTTCAGGTAAATAAGTGCAGAATCAGGTCTTTGGAAATTCAAAAACGTTGACCCGATGTTGTTCAATATCTGGGCAGTCGCAACGGAATTGTCTTGTTCTTTATGGAACGCATACACTCTTTTAAAATAATACAAAGCTTTGCTTTCATTATTTAACCTTGCATAAATTACCGCCAGAAGATTTTCAATCTCGTTCTGCTCACAAGGAAATTTATTTTTATAAAAATCATAGGCTTTAAGATTATAATTCAGGGAAACATCAAAGGCATCCCTGTCATAATAAATTTTGGCTGCATTTTTATAAAATTCAGCCTCCAGCTCCGGTGATTTGGATTGTTCGGCCTTTTTCTTTGCAATTTCAAGATAACGTTCCGCCCTGTGCCAGTCTGTCAACTTCAGTTTGTCCGTTATCTTTAACGCTAATTCCACCGCGTTTTCATTTGTAATGGCTCCCGTAGAAAGGCTGTCAATAAGCACGTTCAGCTTTTCCTGCGGTTTGACATTAATTCCCAGCAGAATCAACAGTAAGAGTGATATTGTCCTGACTTTTGTTTTCAACTTAAAATATTATAAGTACGAGCCGGACAAATTTATATTTTTTTCTCCGAATTTCTTTAATTCACGCTGTATTCAGTACCGTCTTTCCCGTCTTTGAGCTGAATTCCTACGGTAGCTAGTTCGTCACGTATCTGATCGGACAAAGCCCAGTTTTTATCGGCCCGTGCCTGGTTCCGCATTTTAATTAACAATTGAATCGCTCCACCCAATTTATTTGAATTTCCGTTTGAAGTTTCTTCTGACTTCAGTCCCATCACATCAAAAACAAATTCATTGAAGGATTTTTTCAAAATATCAATATCCGATTGGGTTAAATTTTCGGTTCCGGCTTTTGCGCCGTTGATGACCCGAACAGCTTCAAACAAATTGGAAATCAGGATCGGCGTATTGAAATCATCATCCATTGCAGCATAACAGTTTGTAAGCCATTCTTTTATATCAAAAGTGGATTCACTGGAAGCCTGAATTAAATCCAGGTTTTTAATTCCATCCATCAGGCGGTTAAAGCCTTTTTCGCTCGCCAGCATGGCATCATTGGAAATGTCCAGAACGCTTCGGTAATGCGCCTGTAAAAAACAAAAACGCACAATTCCCGGATGAAACGGCTTTTCAAAAAAATCATTGTCGCCGTCCACTAATTGCATCGGTAAAATATAATTTCCGGTCGATTTGCTCATGCGTTGCCCGTTCATGGTCAGCATATTGGCATGGAGCCAATATTTCACAGGTTCATGGCCGTTCGCGCCTTTGGCCTGCGCGATTTCACATTCGTGGTGCGGGAATTTCAGATCCATTCCGCCGCCGTGAATGTCAAAGAATTCACCCAGGTATTTGGTGCTCATCACGGTACATTCGAGATGCCAGCCGGGAAAACCGTCACCCCAGGGTGAACCCCAGCGCATAATGTGGGCAGGCGAAGCATTCTTCCACAAAGCAAAATCCACCGGATTTCGTTTTTCACCCTGTCCGTCGAGGTCACGGGTGTTGTTGATGAGTTCTTCTATGTTTCTCCGGCTTAGTTCGCCGTAATTCAGTCCTTTTTTGTTGTAGGCTTCCACGTCAAAATAAACCGAACCGTTTACTTCATAGGCCAACCCCAAATCAATGAGTTTTTGTGCTAATTCAATCTGTTCCAGAATGTGCCCGGTCGCGGTCGGCTCTATGGTTGGTGGCAATAAATTGAACGTTTCCAATACTTTATGAAAATCAACCGTGTATTTCTGTACGATTTCCATCGGTTCAAGTTTTTCCAGTTTGGATTGTTTCACAAAACGGTCGTTTTCGATGTTTCCGTCGTCGGTCAGGTGACCGGCATCGGTGATATTCCGGACATAACGCACTTTGTAACCCAAATGAACCAGGTAGCGGTAAATCATATCAAACGACAAGAACGTACGCACGTTTCCCAAATGCACATTGCTGTACACTGTCGGTCCGCAGACATACATTCCTACTGAATCTTTGTGGATCGGAATAAATGTTTCTCTCTCGCCGCTCAGGGAATTATGTACTTTTAAGTTGTGTTCTTTTATCATTTGAGTTATGCGTTTTGGGGTTGCGGGTTATGCGTTAATTATTTTTGAGTATTTCTCTCGACTAAGTTTTGGAACGCAGTCATTTCTTCCTCATTTTTGAATACTCTTTTTGGAATGACATAAGCAACTATACTATCAATATAAAGATAAAAAGCATTTTTCCCTTCTTCAAATTTTTTTACTGTAGCCCAATTAACTGCTCCTTGTGAATTTTCACTATTGTATAAAATTTTATCGTCAGAGAATTCATATTCTGTTTTACTTAAAAAACTCCCATCTTTTAAAGGGATTTTTTTTGTGCTTTTTAATCTAAAATAAATTAAAAGAAAACAAGTAAGCCAAAAAATTACAGTTGAAAAAATTATAGCGAATAAATTTATTCCGAAATTAATAAGGAAATATAATTGTATGACAATAAATGCGATACTATATATAATGATTGATTTCTTAAAACCATTTTTCATAAAATGATGTTTAGCAAAATCTGCATAATCTTCCCTTGTTATATCTACAACTATTTTCATTTTGTCAGATTTCTCATTTTCAAATCTAAATCTTTAAAACTCCCCTCCTTTGGAGGGGTTGGGGGAGGCTTCTACACATTAAACTTCGTATGCACACCTATATAATGCAGAAATTCCCTTCTGGTGGTCGGGTCGGTTTTAAAAACACCGCCTAATTCGGCCGTTACCGTACTGCTGTCAATGTCACGGATTCCGCGGGAATTTACGCAAAGATGTTTCGCGTCGATGACACAGGCAACATCAGCCGTTCCCAGCGCGTCCTGCATCGCTTTTACGATCTGCATGGTCAACCTTTCCTGGACTTGCGGACGTTTGGCAAAATAATCTACAATCCGGTTCATTTTGGAAAGCCCGATTACTTTTCCGTTGGAAATGTATCCGATATGCGCTTTTCCCACGATGGGCAAAAAATGATGTTCACAGGTCGAATATACCGTGATGTCTTTTTCCACCAGCATCTGGTTATATCTGTATTTGTTCTCGAAGGTAGACATTTTCGGTTTCCTGTCCGGGTGCAGCCCGCCGAAAATTTCATTGACAAACATTTTGGCCACGCGTTTGGGCGTTCCTTTCAGGCTGTCGTCGGTCAGGTCCAAACCCAAAGTGTCCATAATTCTGGTGAAATCCGCTTCGATCCTGGCAATTTTTTCCTCGTTGCTCAATTCAAAAGCGTTTTCACGCATCGGCGTATCGTGATGCGATGAGAAATGTTCATCGCCTATTTCGTCGTGTATATTGCTATCGGACATTATTTTAAATTTAATGAAATGCAAATTTATTGAATAGGAATCAGATTAGAAAGATTATCGCGGTTCGTTTTGATTAAAAAAGACATTCAAATTTTAAATACCGTGGAGGTATAATATAATTCTTAAAGTTTCGTTAAAGTAAAAACTCACTTTCACCCATAAATAATGAGCAAACTTTATTCTTTGTAGCAAAAGGCATTAAACTAAATGTTAGCGATGATTTATTAAAATGCTAAGGAAATAGTTTAATTTAATTTATAAAACAATGAGTAAAATGAAATTTTTAACGATGCTTATTATTTTAGCAATGGTAAGCGCTTGTAGCGATGACGATTCTTCAAACAAAGGAGATGAACAACAGGAAACAGGATTCTTCAGTCAGGATGTTTTAAAAGTTGGTAACAAATGGGTGTATTGGCATTATGATATCGAAAATTATGCTGAAAATCCTGATGAAATTGTTTATACAGGAGAAGTTGATTCGATTGAAGTTACTGGTCAAGGTGAGTACAATGGTATTTCCTATTCGATATTAAAAACACGAAATTTTAATGCAGATGGTGAGCTAAACAGTGAATCAATCTCTCATCAAAGAATAACACCTTCCACTCATTGGGTTCACTTTGATGAGGATCATTATCCCGAAGATGAAGAGGACGGTGACGTTTTACATCCCGGGGAAGATTGGACATACGTAAGAGAAGTTGATTACGAACCTTATGGAACTATGGAGTTGCATTTGTACGAAACAACTACAGTAAATATTGATGGCACTAATTATGAAGTGGCGACCTACAAAGGAGTCTTTACGCCGAATGATAATTATCCGGAAATGACTTCTAAAACCGTAGAGTACAATTATAACAAAGACATTGGAAAAGTAAATTATCTCTGTCATTTCCTTTTAGACCCTGGTGCTTTTGGAGCCCGGCTTATTTCATTTACACCTGGGAATTAAATCGCGTAAAAGCATAAAACCAAAAGCCAAACAAATGTTGTTTAGCTTTTTTAGTTTAACAAATCCGTATCTTTGGGCTTCGCAAAACAAAATTCGTATGAAAATTTACGGTGTTGACCAATTCACTTATAATGATGTTTTTCAGATTTTAAATTCGACATTAGAAGCGGGTTTAAATGAAAAAAGCAAATCCCAAATCCTAAAATCCAAATCCAATGTAGAGGCAATCGTCAATTCAGAAATGACTGTTTACGGCATCAATACCGGGTTCGGGCCGCTGTGCGATACCACAATCTCAAAAGAAGAAACCCGGAAATTACAGGAGAACCTGCTCATCAGTCACGCGGTGGGCGTCGGTAATCCGATCTCCAAAGAGCTCTCGAAATTAATGCTTATTACAAAAGCACATGCTTTGGCAAAGGGATTCTCCGGAATTTCCATGGAAACTTTTGAACGGATTTTATTGTTCGTCGAAAAAGACATAATTCCGGTAGTGCCGGAACAAGGCTCGGTAGGTGCATCGGGAGATTTGGCTCCGCTTTCCCATTTGTTTTTGCCATTGATTGGTGAAGGAAAAATCTGGAAAAACAATGTGCCTGTTCCCACAAAAGAGGTTTTGAAAGAACACAATTTGCAACCGATTGCACTTCAGGCAAAGGAAGGTTTGGGTTTGATCAACGGAACACAATTTATCCTGGCACATGCCCTTTTTGGATTGGACAAAATGAAATACCTGCTCGATCTGGCCGATGTCGTTGGTACGATGAGCCTGGAAGCTTACAGCGGGTTGAAATCGCCTTTTCGGCGGGAATTGCACGAAGTCCGTCCGTATCAAGGGACGAAATTAGTGGCGCAAAGAATCCAGAAATTACTGGAAGGTTCGGAAATTATAGAAAATAATGATTTCCCAAGGGTTCAGGATCCTTATTCTTTGCGATGTATGCCGCAGGTGCACGGCGCTTCGCAGAATGCCTGGCTTCATCTGAAAGAAATGGCGGAAATCGAACTGAATTCCGTGACCGATAATCCGATTGTGCTGGATGAAGAAACCGCCATCAGCGGTGGAAATTTCCATGGGCAGCCGCTGGCAATGGTTTTGGATTATGCGACTTTGGCGGCATCGGAATTAGGAAATATTTCGGACAGAAGAAGCTATTTGTTACTAGAAGGTAAATTCGGATTACCAAGATTATTGACCGAAAAATCAGGATTAAATAGCGGATTTATGATTCCGCAATATACCGCCGCGGCTTTGTGTACGGAAAATAAAACCCTATGCTTTCCGGCTTCGGCAGACAGCATACCGACCTCTTTAGGACAAGAAGATCATGTTTCCATGGGGAGTATTTCCGGCCGGAAATTCAACCAGGTTTTGAATAATCTGGAGAAAATCCTGTCGATTGAACTTATGTATGCCTGTCAGGGAATGGAATTCAGAAGGCCGTTGAAATCAGGCCCGGTGATTGAAGAGGTTTTTGGCCTGGTTCGCACCAAAGTTCCAAAATTAGAAGACGACCGTCTGATCGGCGAGGATATCAATGCGATAATTGAATTAATTCAGGGAGAAAAATTGAAGGAAATTATTTCGAAAATCGAATAGCCGCGCGATACCGCATAAAGTATTACATTTTTATTATCTTTTTAGTAAATTGACCCTGAGAAGTCGTAACGTTCATTATATATATTCCTGAAGAAAGGTGGCTTACACTAAATTTTTTCATTCTTTCATTAGAGTAAAAAACTTTTTCGCCTGCCAGATTATAAATAGAAATTGAGTTAATTGTTTTTGCAAAGATTATATTATCAGATACGGGATTAGGATAAAAAGAAATTGTTCCTTTCTCGCCGTATTCATTCAGATTAAGTAATTGAGCCTCATACGCCCCTATATCGATAATGTTTTCAATGAATCTTGAATTTCCGGCCAGGTCATTATATGGAATTGTCGTATTGTTAAAAGTCGGGTCACCGGCATTAATTAAAGAGGAATTTGAATTAAGCGAATAATCAGAGTTGTTTTGATTAGCAAAAAGAGGTTCAATATCCAAATTATTTAGATATTCACCCGTATACGGGTTTCCGTTCGAATCAATTCCATTAGTGCCATTTTGTACATCGGAATATTTGATCACCGGATCACTTTCATTGTGACTTAAATAAATCGAAAGAACCTGGCCATCTCTCGAATTGCCATAAATGATTGAATTTATTATCGTTGGATCCGAATTCTCTTCACAATAAACTGCAAATGTGTTGTTATCTACAATTGTATTGTTATATAAATAAGAATGGTTATTTTTTAGACGAATAACTCCCGCATTATATGTGGATTGATTTGAATAAAAAAGATTATTGATTAAATAAGACAGGGGCGCTGTATTATTGTATCCGTCAATTCTGATATTACTTAATCCGACATTGTTATTTCGGAAAATATTATTTACGATTGTGCCTTTTGAATTAATAAATGATATCCCTCCTACATTTTCATTATCATCATTATTAATATTTTCAAATATATTTCCTTCAATAAATAAATCACATTCGACAAAGCCATATATCGGGCTGTTATCAAATGTGTTATTCGAAATGTTGGCTGTACTATTATAAAAACCGTTTGTACAATTGTTAAATGTATTTTCCAAAATGCTTAGGTCATCACTATCCCTGGCTTCTATTCCTGAATAACCGTTAACAGACGTGTTATCGTAAATATTATTCTGTTCAATAATTACATTGGAATTTTCTAAATAAATTGCTCCTGCTCCTGATTGGGCGTGATTGTATCTTAAAATGGATTTTCTTATTTCAACCTTTGAAAAATTCTTAATAAAAAACGCACCGCCCTGTGTATCAACACTAAATTGATTGGTTTTTCCTTTTTCAATAATGCAGTATTCAAATTTTGAAGTTTCATTCGAACTTGGAGTATCTTCATATCTGATTCCCAGCCATCCATCAACGTTAGCATCTGTAGTTGTGAAAACAATATTCTGACTTTCTTCCCCAATCGCCAGAATACTTCCATTGCAAAACAATTTGTAATGTCCCTCAAATTCCACCCTTACACCGGGATCAATTGACAATGTTTCTCCATTTGGCACCAAAATATTTCCTGTAATAATATATGGAGCGCCTTCAAGATTCCAGTTTCCACTTACATTACCACCAGAAATAATGGTCTGAGAAAAACATACGGAAGAACACACAAACAAATAAAAAAGTAAAATTCTTTTCATAAATCAATATTTTATAAGGTAGCTAATTTAGGATTAATGAATCATTTATAAAAAAATATAAGAGAAAAATGCCTTTCCTAATCTAAAAGAAACTTAATTTGTGATTTGTAAAAATAAAAAACATTCATCGAAATCTATACAACAGAAGCTGATATGACCTTTCAACAACAAATACAACAAGGAATTCCAAATGAACTTCCACCTATAAAGCCTTTTAACGACAAAGTAAGCCATGCACCGAAACGCAAGGAAATCCTTTCGGAAGAAGAAAAGAAACTGGCTTTGAAAAACGCTTTGCGTTATTTCGAACCAAAACATCATGCGGTTTTATTGCCCGAATTCAGAGAAGAGCTGGAAAAATACGGCCGGATTTATATGTACCGGTTTCGTCCGGATTATGAAATGTATGCCCGCCCAATAGGCGAATATCCGGGGAAATGTCAGCAGGCAAAAGCCATTCAGCTGATGATCCAGAACAATCTCGACCCGGCAGTGGCACAGCATCCGCACGAACTGATTACTTACGGAGGAAACGGAGCGGTTTTTCAGAATTGGGCGCAATATCTTCTCACAATGAAATACCTGTCGGAAATGACCGATGAACAGACGCTTGTGATGTATTCAGGACACCCGATGGGTCTATTCCCTTCGCATAAAAATGCGCCGAGAGTAGTGGTGACCAATGGAATGATGATTCCCAATTATTCACAGCCGGATGATTGGGAGAAATTTAACGCATTGGGCGTAACCCAATACGGACAGATGACTGCAGGAAGCTATATGTACATTGGCCCGCAGGGAATCGTGCACGGAACGACAATTACGGTCTTGAATGGATGCAGAAAGATTGATGATAAAGGCACGACTGGAAAATTATTTGTTACTGCTGGCTTAGGCGGAATGTCAGGTGCACAACCCAAAGCCGGAAACATCGCGGGCGTGATTTCCGTAACGGCTGAAGTCAATCCGGCAGCGACTTATAAACGCCACGAACAGGGTTGGGTGGACGAAGTGATTTCCGATTTGGATGAACTGGTCAAAAGAGTCCGCGATGCCAAAGAAAAGAAAGAAGTCGTTTCCATTGCTTACGACGGAAATGTGGTGGATGTCTGGGAAAAATTCGACGAAGAAAATGTGTACATTGATTTAGGCTCCGACCAGACTTCTCTGCATAATCCATGGGCGGGAGGTTATTATCCAGTTGGATTGTCGTTTGAAGAATCCAATAGAATGATGGCCGAAAATCCTGAATTGTTCAAGGAAAAAGTCCAGGAAAGTCTGCGAAGACAAGTAAACGCTATCAATAACCACGCAAAAAAAGGAACCTATTTCTTTGATTACGGAAACGCCTTTTTACTGGAAGCTTCCAGAGCCGGAGCCGATGTGATGGCAGAGAACGGAATTGATTTCAAATATCCGTCTTATGTGCAGGATATCATGGGGCCGATGTGCTTTGATTATGGATTCGGGCCGTTCCGGTGGGTTTGTACTTCGGGAAGACCCGAAGATTTGCAGAAAACAGATGAGATTGCCTGCCAGGTTCTGGAAGAAATTATGCAACACTCACCTGAGGACCTGTCTGCCGAACAGGCAGGAATTCAGCAACAGATGCAGGACAATATTACCTGGATCAAAGGTGCGCAGCAAAACAAACTGGTCGTCGGTTCACAAGCGAGAATTCTCTATGCCGATGCCGAAGGGCGGATTAAAATCGCCAAAGCATTTAACAATGCCATTGCCAAAGGCGAAATCGGGCCGGTTGTTCTGGGGCGTGACCATCACGATGTTTCGGGAACGGATTCACCTTTCCGTGAAACTTCCAATATTTATGATGGCTCAAAGTTTACAGCCGATATGGCGATTCACAACGTGATCGGCGACAGTTTTCGCGGTGCGACCTGGGTTTCGATTCACAACGGCGGCGGAGTCGGCTGGGGTGAAGTCATCAACGGTGGTTTCGGGATACTGCTGGACGGAACGCCGGAAGCCGAAACCCGGTTAAAATCAATGCTTCATTGGGACGTAAACAACGGAATCGCGCGCAGAAGCTGGGCAAGAAATGAAGAAGCTATCTTTGCCATTAAACGAGCGATGGAAGATGAACCTTTGTTAAGGGTTACTTTGCCTAATCTGGTGGATGAAGATTTGCTGTAACTTATTCTCTTTTCAACTAAAAACTCCCCAATAGACAAATCATTATAATGAACAAAGGCGCCAAATGGCGCCTTTGCTTTTTAGGTGCTGAGTAGATCAACACCTACCCCTAAACCAACTTGAAAACTTATTTTTTAACAATTTTAAAGGTTTCAATCTGTCCGCCCTGTAAAGTAACTCTGAACACATAAACGCCTGCCGGTAGAGCAGAAACATTGATTTGTCCGTTTGTTACTTTTGCACTGCTCAATACAGATTGCCCTGCCAGGTTGTAAGCCGTCACATTCTCTATTGTTTTACCTGAACTGATGTTCAACACATCTTTCACAGGGTTCGGATAGTATGCGAAGTCAAATGAATTCATATCGCTTATGCCTAACTGCTCACACTGACCTGTTACCGTCATGATGCCTTCTACCGCTTCTCCGTTAGTGTTTGCAAACTCTGCCCAGGTTGCTCCACCGTCAGGTGACTGCCAGCTTGGCTCTGAATCATCATTGTCTGTATAAAGGTATGATACCCAGTAAACATTGGCCGCTTCTTCTGAAGGGTAGCCTGAAAGCGCTATCCAGTATTTGGCAGCGGCAGATGTCGTTGCCTGAAGCAGTTGCGGTGTTGAAAGTGTCAGCTCTACCGTGTAAACAGGATAGCCGGTGCTTCCGAATGTACCGTTCGGTGTAATGTTGCTCGGTGTAATGGCTGACTGAGTGCTTCCCACCTGTTGGTCAACTCCACCATTATCCGAATAGAAATTCAAATCAAATAAGGTCGGCAAACCGCCAAGGGTTACTACATCCAATGTGATGGTTTCTACCGTGAACTGGGTGTCAGCTGCTACATTGATATCATTAGCCGCTACATATACGTCCGCTCCGTTGTTGATGAATCCTACACCGGTATTCGGGTCACCTGCGAATGATTGTGAACAATCTTCAGGTTCTACAGGGCCGTCGCCTACTACGATAGTGTAGTCTTCTCCCTGGCCATAATTATAAGTTCCACATGGATTCGTTGGAGAAACATTGTAGTTTTTAACCACTCTCATCAATGTTGCGCCTTCCATCGCATCTGCCGGTACGGCAATGCTTCCGGTTGCCTGCTGGCCATCTGTTCCCGTAGAATTCGTGATGGAACCTATTTCATACATTTCTCCGTCATCGGTCAGGTCTCCGTCCTGGTTCCAGTCTACGAATATCGTGAAGTAGGTTGTGTAGTTGCCGGCTGTATTTCCTTCCAGCGCTACATCATAGCTTTCTCCTGCGGCTACATGGCCTTCTATCGCTGTGAAGTCTTCCAGTGCAGGGGAACCGTTAACGGTTGCATCCGATGTGTGGTCTATGTCCGAAACCACTACTCTGGTGATCGGTTCCACATCTGTTGCTATATCAAATATACATGGAGGGATTGGCGGATCTACATGTTCACAGTGCAGTTTGAACACCGCGTCGGCTCCTCCGGCATCAGCTGTCCAGGCTCCTCCTGCTTCACGGGTATGAATTGGCGCTCCCAATGTTCCCACGGAAGTTACTTCCCAGAATACGGCTCCAATTTCACCACCAGGGGCAACAGCCATCGGCTGCATCCAATAAGAAGTGCCTGAAGTTCCTCCTTCAAAGTTCAGATCAACATCTACATAAATTGCATAAACATCGTATCCGAATGCGCTTCCTACAAGCACCTGATCATAAGGTACCAATCCGGTTACTGCATCTACTACTGTACTTCCGGGAGAACCTCCTTCATCATTGTAGAAGGTAAATCCGATTGATTCTACAGGGCCGGCCATCGCAATTGCATTCAATTCAATTGTTTTTACATTCAGGGTATTTCCTGCCGATACAAAGAAATCGTCTGCATTTTCGAAATCCGTTCCCGAACCTATCTGGTAACCATCTTCAAATCCATTGCTGTCATCTCCCTGGTCGCAGTCTTCACCGCCGCTTGAGCCTGTTCCGACATTTATCAGGTAGTCTTCGTATTCACCATATTGATCAAGGTCATTGATACATGGATCTTCAGAAGCGGGATTGGTAGAGCCGACTGCATTGACATGCACTCTCAGCCTGTAAGTTCCTTCTGCTACATCTGCAGGAATTGTAACAGACTCCGTTACGGTAACACCTGTTCCTCCTTCTCCTATTTCTCCTAAGAACTCATCCGCGTCGAATACTCCGTTGTTGTTCCAGTCTATCCATGCGGAAACTCTTTCAAACCACCCGGAACCTACTGTAACCGACATATCATAGCTGCCACCGACTTCAACATTAGCAGGATCAACGCTGGCTGTATAGTCGCCATAACCATTTGTACTACAGTCAGAATCATTATCTATTCCTGCAAAGGTAACATTGGTTATCATATCGTCATCCGCACAATTGATTGCCGGTTCGCAATAATCTCCGGGTTCCGGATCTTCAGGGCAGTTAACTTTAACTGTAACTGTAGATGAACTGCTTGAGTACAGATCAGCAATCAGGTAATAAGTTGTACCACCGGTCAGGTCTATGGTGTTATTTCCAGTGCCTCCTGTCCAGTATCCTTCGATCAGGTTGTTTGCAGTATTGCTACAAGCGTCCATCAGGAAGAAGTCGGCATCATTTTCACCTTCATCGACTTCAAATACATAGGTTCCTGTAACAGGAGCAGTGAATTCATATACCTGCTCAGAACCCGGATAATCATAGGTTACATCCGAATAGTTTAACCATTCACCTGCATCAGGAATCAAAGTAGCGGTATAAGTTTCGCCACACGCCATGATAACTTTTTCGTCGCATGGGCCACCTGGTTCACCGCCGCCTTCAGTTACGTTGATTGTATAGTCTTCTGTTTCACTCCAGTTTTGAGGGTCGCATGGAACAACTACAGTATCTTCTCCAAAAGATCCTCTTACTCTTAATCTGTATTCCCCGTTTGCGTCTGCAGGAATTGCTATATCTGCAGGACTCAGGTCAGGAGCACCATCATCTACATCATTTGCCTGCCCTAAATCATATTCTTCGGTATCCGTATCAAATACACCGTCATTATTCCAGTCAACCCAGGCTTTTGCATTTACATAATAATCACCTTGTGTATCTACTCTGACAGACAACGGATATGTTTCTCCTGCCTCTACAGTGGCTACCATAGTGGTGTAATCCTGATAAGTGCCAGCTCCTGTAGTTGTATTGTCTATACCTTCAAACGCCACATTTGTTATTCCGGTTGAATCATTAAATGTTGGTTCTCCCGGAATGCAATAATCCGGATCGGGATCTCCGCCACCGTCAGTTACGTTAATTGTATAGTCTTCTGTTTCACTCCAGTTTTGTGGGTCGCATGGGACAACTACAGTATCTTCTCCAAAAGATCCTCTTACTCTTAATCTGTATTCTCCGCTTGCGTCTGCAGGAATTGCTATATCTGCAGGACTCAGGTCAGGAGCGCCATCATCTACATCATTTGCCTGTCCTAAATCATATTCTTCGGTATCCGTATCAAATACGCCGTCATTATTCCAGTCAATCCAGGCTTTTGCATTTACATAATAATCACCTTGTGTATCTACTCTGACAGACAACGGATATGTTTCTCCTGCCTCTACAGTAGCTACCATAGTGGTGTAATCATGATAAGTGCCAGCTCCTGTAGTTGTATTGTCTATACCTTCAAACGTCACATTTGTTATTCCGGTTGAATCATTAAATGTTGGTTCTCCTGGAATGCAATAATCCACCGGATCGGGATCCTCACCTGTTTCAATCATGATATCGTCAAGATACACTGCAGCACCATCCACTCCATAATATTGGAATGCGATTTTAACTGTAGCACTGGTATAAGCGGAAATGTCTAAATACACAGGATTAGGCATCCAATTTTCAAAGACCCCTAATTCGTCTTCAGACCATATTTGTGTCCAAGTAGTACCGTCATCAGATGATATTTTTACGTATGCATCGTAATTATCATTAGGAGTGACCCCCCAATAATAGCTCATTCCAAGCTTGAATGTTAACGTAGCATCTGACGCAGATGATAAATCAAGAGTAGGGCTTATAAGCCATTCGTCCTGTTGAACTAGATTGGGGTCATAATCGACGGCTGCAACGTTACCCGTCCATCCGGTTCCACCAATTGTTTGATACCAGGTTTCATCAGGATTGTTTTGATCAATCATCCAATCAGCGGGAGGAAAAGTTCCCCCTTCAAAATCTTCTTGCAAAAGCTGCCCGAATCCCGTAAGCGGGATGTACAAGCATAATAAATAAAATAAATGTTTCCTCATAGTATTGTAATTTGTATTAAAATATTTACAAGTTTATCTACAAAATTCAGAGTGAAGTGTGGTTAATGAGTATCCGGCGGATTTGAATTAGAATTTGTTGAGATTGTTTATAGCTACCTTCTTAAAGCAGTTAAGAAAATTTGAAATTTCAATTGGAAATAAAATCCGGGAACTGAAACCTTCAGATACCCGGATTTTTGCAGTGTATCAATCTATAAAATATCCTTTTTCAGGAAGTGTATTTTTCCAGCATTATTGTTTGATGAATTTTAAATTGGATTTTTTACCATCCTGATTAAGTGAAATAATGAAAATCCCTTTATTCAGCTGACTTACATTGATTTTTCCGTTTTCTAATTTTCCTTTCTGTACAAGCGACCCGGTAAGGTGGTAGATTTCATAAGTGGTATTTTCATAGGTTTTTGCCCGGATTTTCAGGACGTCTTTTACAGGATTCGGATAAATGCTGAACTGTACTGTATTTGTATCATTCACGCCCATCTGGTGTTCGCCTTCAACCACTACAAGCGACGTATTGATATCCGGATTTTCAATAATGTCTATAATACCGGACGGCCACCGGATGATGATCTTTTCAATTTCGGTATCCGATCCTATTCCGAAATGCGTATTGAGCGAACTCATGTAAGCAAAACCTTCACCGCTTCTTACATCACGAATCTGTTTTCCCATCGCACTGTAAAGTTCTACTCTGGCTCCTATTCCGTTCCTGTTGCTGACAGTCCCGATGGTATTAATGGTCAGCCAGTTGTTGGAATTCCCATTGTTATAATGAACTGTCCCGAAAGCAAAAGCGTCCATGAAACCGTCATTGTTCAGGTCGCCAATGCTGGCTTCAGAAAAAGGTGCCGGAACAGGGGTAAAGGTCATATTTCCGTTATTGAGAAATACGCGCCCGCCGTTCCCGAAAATATCTACATAACCGTCATTGTTGAAATCTGCGGGTGCATGCTCCCTGCTGAGCCCGTTATAAATATCAAATCCTGATCCCGCGGTCACATCCGTGAAAGTTCCGTCGCCGTTATTTCTCATCAGAAGATGCCCTCCGCTTGTGTTGGAATTTATTCCTATAAAAGCATCCATATCGCCGTCATTGTCATAATCAGCCCAGGCGGAAGACCAGGTTTGGGTTTTATGATCCATATTGGCTTCTGCGGCTACATTTGTAAAAGTCCCGTCACCGTTGTTCCGGAACAGCTGATCGGTATGCCTTGCTTCTATTCCCCCGCATTTTGCAATGAACATATCAATCAACCCGTCGTTGTTGTAATCCACCCAAACCGAACCGTAATTTCCTCCAGACGGATAATCCCCCAATCCTCCCTGGTGGTATTCAAAACCGTTGCTGCCGTCATTTAAAAAATAAATATTCGGCGCTGTATCGTGGCAAACAAATGCATCTAAATATCCGTCATTGTTTATATCCACGAAATTGGTTCTTTGTGCAAAGACATAATTTCCGGGAACAACTGTTGTGTATCCGGTTCCCGTACCGTCGGAAAGCATAAAAGAGACACCTGAAAATGCACCGTAAATAAGGTCGTTGTACCCGTCTCCGTTAAAATCCCCTGCGGCCAATGTCCATTCGGGAACATGTTCTGCGAATGCGGTTGGATAGTTTACCACTTCAAACCCTCCTTCTTCGTTCTGCATCAGGACATTTATATTCGTATGGTCAACCGATACGATATCGTCCAGAAAATCTCCGTTCATATCTACCACACACATTTTAAAATATTCCGAGGCGGGAACTGATTGTGAGTTGAAAGTCAGCTGGGCGTTCAGGTTAATGGCAAGAACAGAAGCCATCATTAGTAAAAATCTTTTTTTCATATGTTAAAGAATTAAAATTTCATTATTCGCAATTGCCTGCCAACGAGTCTATCCACTCCGAAATCATCTGGATTCCCTCCTCATGTATCAAAGACCTTCCTCTGGACGGCATTCTTATATTGGCCTGGGTTGTATTCAACCGGTAAAAAATTTCAGACTCATCATGATGGCCGGGCTTTATGATATGTGTCGGATGCGCATTGACCTCATTGGAAATATCTTCGTCCGGCACTATGCAAATTCCCAGATTTTCAGGATTTGAAGTCCGGTTAAAGGCAAACCTTGGCGCACGGTAATTACAAAACCCGTTATCGGAATGACAATGCGCACAGTTAATGTCCAGATAGGAGCGCACACGCAGATCCAGCGGTTGTGATGTATCATGGTAATCTACCAAAGTCAGGATATTTCCCGGGTAACTGTTGAGGTAACCAAAATCCTTTAGCTTTTCAAGCTGGTTCTGCGTCCCGGTCGCATAAGGATAATTTTTATTGAGATTTTGTGGTTTAGGGCCGATGGGTAGGGGGATTTCCCCTTCGTTATGGCAGGTAAAACATTCCACACCGTTCGGGATCTGGTAATTCACTTCCCTGGTTTCACCATCCTGGTTCCAGGTAACCGGCACAAAGCTTCCTTCCATATCATAAAAAGCATCGGTTTGTTGTTCATTCCATGTATAATTGGCAAACATCCATTCATCTGCTTTTTTGATCATTAACCGTGTTTCCAGCAGCTTTGTCGTATTTCCCGGCAAAACATTTTCATAATAGAAATTTTTGATCAGGATCGTTCCTGCAGGAAAATCAAGCACTTCACTGTCTGAAAGGTAATTTGCGGAGACGCCTTCCGGCATCCATACAAATCTTTTTTTCTTTGCATAATCAGAAAATAAAGTGGAAACGGGTTCATAAGGAATCACACCGTAAACCGGCTCCAGTTCCCTAATGGGAGCTTTGAAAAAATGATAATCCGATAATTTGGTGTAGGGCACTTCATTGATATCAAACACCACCGGCGATATTTCTTCCGGTTCATCGTCCGTTGGAAAATTATCATTGTCCGATGAACAGGAGGTTAAAGCCGTTATAAAAATGAAAAAGATAAAATTATAAAGGTATTTCATACTCATTTTTTCATGATGTAACTTATTGGTTTTTAGATTTTTTCAAGATCAGATATTAAGTAAAATTATTTACAAAATGCAAACCGGAAAGCAGTTAATGAGTATTTGAAAGGTTTGAATTAGAATTTGTTACGGGGTTTAGTCAGCCTGAATCATAAAAACAGAATGGAGTGACCCTGTCAGGATTGATTTCGCCACGGTGATAACCCTGGCAGGGCAGATTAATTGCGGATAATCGTTAGTTTTTGATCAAAAAAGCTTTGTCAAAGTCTTTTCACTACGGTAAAAACTTTGACAAAGCTCCATCAAAAAACGATTTTTAAACTTATTGTTTGATTATCTTTTGTACAACGGTTCCTTTATCGGTTTGGATCCGTATGATATAAATTCCATTGTTCAGTGAATTAATATCCTGGATGCTGCTCCTGTCATTGACTAACATTGTCCTGATGAGCTTTCCGCTCATATCGAACAATTCAACCGATTTGATCTTATCTTCCGAACTGATTGTAAATTTATCTTTCACCGGATTCGGATATATGGAAACCGAAGCATTCAGTCCTGCATCTGCCGTAGCCATTACACCTCTGATGAAAGTTGTGGCTTCACCGGTTTCTGCCGGATAATCATAATCAAAATAAATATTTGCGCTGCTTGTTACAAAATCGCCTTCGGAAAGGTCTTCCCTGGTTTTTACTACCAACAGTATATTTCCATGCCCGCCGGAGTCTATCCTGGCGTGGGAAAAGAAAACCTCCAGCGTATTTCCAATCACACGCGCTTTCGCACTGTGCGAAGTATCAAGCAGCCTGATGCTGGAAACGTCATATTGCTGGGGATCTATTTCCATTGTGACAACAACATTTTCAGCCGGATAATTCCCGGTATTTTCGAAACGGATGGCATAATGAAGCTCTTTTCCTACTTCATCAACCTCTATCTGGTCGCCCTCAAGACAGGTGATGTCATTAGGGTTATAAGTGTTCACGACCGTCTGGTTAAATTCAAATGTATTATCATCGGAATTTTCATCGTTGTCAACAGGGTTGATATAGGGTGTGAAAGTTAAGACATCATTCTCATTAACAGGGTAATGTGGAGCTGTGGCCGGATTGATCTTCATTTTTAATTCAATATTTCTGCTTTCGAAAGGCATCAGATCGTCATATTCCCACGAAATCGTTCCGTCAGACTGGTTTGACGGAGCTTTAGAAGCATTGAGGAAGCTCATGTAATTATCATCAAAATGGAGCGTAATGTCGCTTACCTGTGAAATAGGCTGGTTACCGTTATTTCTGTAAACCAGTTTATAAACAGCTTCGAATCCGGGACGTGCCGGTACAATCGGAGTGATGACAATTTCCAGGTCATTGTGTATTCCATTGGGCGTGACACAGAAATTTACGGCTTCAACATGGTTATCGGCATCGGGGAAATCAACGACTGCATTTTCAGGTGTTATATTGAAATAATCAGGATTTTCCAAATGCGGAAATAAATCATAATTTCCTGCCTGTGTATAAAAAACATATTTTCCTTCATTGTCCGTGAAAGCAGAATTGTAACCGGTGCCATCTGCCATATCGATTTTTACAAAAGGCTGGGGAAGGTCAAGTCCGTCACAGCTTCCGTCATTGTTGGAATCAAATGTCAAAGACCCTTTTATGGTATTGTAGCTGCCGCCCGGAGAGAACGTGCAGTAGGAAGAAATATGTTTGCCTTCACCCTGTAGGTTTAATACGGGTTCTATAGCTGCGATCTCAAATTCATCGGCACAGATATAGCAGTTATCGGGAAGCCCGCCCCACATTTGCGCCCATACATCTACGCCGATATCTTCATTCAAAGCGGTGCCGTTTTTTATATTTACGTAAGAAAGCGGGTTATTGATGATCCAGATGAATCCAAGATTAGGATTGGATGAAAAGTCAATCTCTGTAATGTTATTATGCGAACAGCCGATATGGGTAAGGTTTGTAAAGAATTCAATTCCCTTTATATTCTGTATATCGGCGGCGTCAACATATAATTGATGGACGGCCAGCGCCTCGCTTTCCTGGATTTCCCCATCCCCGTTGGCATCAATGGTCATCGGGCTCCAACTTGCATCCAGCGCGATTTGATTGGAAGGCGACGCCTCCAGTAATTTGTTCTTAAAATTCACATCGGGTATGAATACGGTCTGAGCCTGTGATATTCCTGCCATGCAAAAAAGAAATAATAAGGAGCATATTTTTTTCATGTTAAGAATTTTGCCTGTTGTTTTCATAATTTTATCGCTAATTAAATTTAACATAAGATTCAGGTTGAAGCTGTTCAATTGGAATTTGTCACATATTTTTTAAAATTTCCTGTAAATGCTCTTTTTTTCTTTGCGAAATTGGCAGATGGCTGTTGTCTGTCATAATCACATATCCACCGTCTTTTTTGATATAGGATTTCATATAGGCCAGGTTGATGAGGTGCGACTGATGGATTCGTTTAAACCCATGTTCGCTCAATAATTCTTCATACTCTTTTAAAGTCTTGGAAATTAGTATATTTTTACCATCTTTCAGAAAAAATTTCGTGTAATTATCAGCCGATTCGCACCGGATGATTTCACTGATATTAAACAAATGTATTCCGTCTGAAGTCGAAAGTGCGATGCGTTTAAAGTTATCTTTTTTCCTGATGTTTTCCAACAGAAGCTCAATGTGGTCAAAGTCGTTGTTTCGTTGAAGCGTAATTTTGATTTTTTCAACTACATTTTGCAGTTCTTCCGGGTCAACAGGCTTCAGCAAAAAGTCAAGTGCGCTGAACCGGAATGCTTTGATCGCATACTGTTCATGGGCGGTGATGAACACTACCTGAAAAGAGATGCTTCCGTGGAGCTTCGTTAACTTTTCAAGGATATCAAAACCGGTACCTTCAGACAACTGAATGTCAAGGAAAACCACTTGCGGCATTGTGCTGCTGATAACATTGATGGCATCGGCAATATTTTCCGCTTCACCCACGATCTGAATATCCGGAGCGTATTTTTCGATCAGGGCTTTCATCCCTTTTCTCAGGTTCAAATCATCATCTACCAGTACCGTTTTAATCATATTGATCAATTTTAATTTCTGTGTTTAAAAACATAAATTTACTTCTTTAAATACTGAATGGGTAACCGAAGCGTAACTTTCGTACCCAAAACATTTCCCTTTTCATCCTTTAGTTCTTCAATTTTCAGCTTGGATGGCTTCGAAGTTGAATTCTCAATCATTTTCAGTCTTTTTTCGATAATGTCCAGCGCCATGGATTTATGAACGGAAACAGATTTTTCTTTCAGCTTTTTTGAAACTTCAATCCCGATTCCGTTGTCGGTAACTGTACAGGTTAAATAGTTTTCATCCGTTGAAAAATTAATTGTCAAAGATCCATGCTCTTTTTTGGGAACAATGCCGTGAATGATGGCATTTTCAACAAACGGCTGAATGAAAAGCGGCGGTAGCGCCAGGTCGTCTTCTATATTTTTATCTTTTGTGATGGAAAAATCAAAAACCTTATTGAACCTGAGCTGTTCGAGTTCCAGGTAATTCTGCAGTCCTTCGATTTCCTTGTCAACGCGGATCAGCGATTCTTTTGAATATTCCAGCGTCAGCCGCATCAGCTTGGAAAATTTCGTCAGGTATTTTATGGCTGAATCGTTTCCGTTCTGAACAATAAAGCTCGAAATCGACCCCAGGCAGTTGAACACGAAATGCGGATTCATCTGTAAATGAAGCGCTTTTTGTTCATATTCGGCCAGGTTTTTTTGCAAAGTCAGCGTCTTTTTGAGCTGATAACGGTTGTAGTACAAAAATGCCAGGCCCAGGCAAAGTGCCAGCAATAACGCGCCAAATATGAACTGAAGCCTGTCCCGCTTTGATTTTTCGGCAAATACGGCTTCCTGCTTTTGCTGTTGCGCTTTGTGAAGCGTTTCTTTCTTTTCGAACTCAAAATCCATCTCGGACCGGACGGTTTTCCTGATGTTTTGGTAATTCACCAGGCTGTCCTTGTATTCATCGTAGATTTTTCCGTGTTGCAGGGCAAGCCGGTAATTCCCGGAATTTTCATAAATATCGCGTAGTTGTTTTTCGGACAAGGTCAGCATTTCGAGCAAACCCAGTTCTTTTGCAAGTGAATTTGCTTTTTGGGTATAGCCAATTGCCTGCCGGTAATCCTTTTCTGAAAAATAAAACTGCCCGAGGAAATAATAAGTATCTGAAATCCCGAATTTATCTTCTATCCGGTTGAATGCTTCTACGGCTTTGTTCCATGATTCAACAGCATTCCGGCCCTTTCCGGTTTGTTGGTAATACAGCCCGAGGTTGTTGTACAGTTCGCCCGATCCCCTGGGATTTGGATTTTTCTGAAATTCATTTTCAGCTTTTTGGTAGTATTCAAAAGCGTTCGGATAATCCTTTTGTTCAAGATAAATGTTCCCGATGTTGGTCGTTGTAATCCCGATATTCGGGTCATTCAGGCAGTCTTGCAGTTTTTGCGCTTTGGTATAGTATTCAAGCGCTTTCAGGTTTTCTTTTTGCGCTTTATAAACAACCCCGATGTTGTTGTAAATTCGTGAAATGGTTTGTTTCTCGTCCAGGTTTTTATAAAGCTTCAGTGCTTTCAGGTGGTATTCAAGCGCTTGTGCATAGCTGCTTTGTTCGGAAAAAACGATCCCGATGCTACCGTAAACACGCGCCAGTTCTTTGGTATGCTTCGATGGATTATTTTCTTCAAAAAGCTCTTTTGCCAGCCGGAAATATTCCAGCGCTTTCCCGTAATCGCCCGAAATGATACTATAATTCCCTAAATTTATATAGGCTTTTCCTTCTTCTTTGGCCTGGTTGATTTTTTTGGAAAGGGACAATGCTTTTTCCGCGAATTCCTTTGTATAAGTAGGATCTTCCGATTTGTACAGGTCGGCGATTTCGTTAAGAAGGACGGTTTTCTCCGAATCGTTTTGTTCTTTGTCCAAAGCCTTCTTCAGGCTGTCGATCTTTTGATTTTGAGCAAAAGCCGACATCCCCAAGCTGACGAAAAAGAGAAAAAGAAATCGTAAGGCAGCCATTGATTTTGATTGATACTCTAACAAATGTAACTCTTACTTATTAAAACTTTATTATCAATTAGAATTTGATAGTTTTCAATTAGAATTCGATAAATCCAATTGGGTTTATGAATAGATTTTTCCGGCTGCTTTCAGCCTTTTCCGGACTTCCTTTGCCAGGCTTACTGGTTCCAATACCTGAGCGAATTCTCCGTGAGAAAGAAGCTCCATCACAAAATCATAGGTCGGGATTAATCTCAGGCGGACTTCCATTTCGCCCTTATCTTCTTTTATTATTTGCTGCGAATGGTGTAATGGCATTGTACGGATGTAATTCCCCTGGTTATGAGTGAATTTCAACCGAATTTCTTCCATTTTTTCTCCATTTGGCCCGATGATTCCGAAACAGTCTTTGAAATACTCTTTGGGATTGATCTGTTGTGGATGCTGGAATTTTTTCTGTGTAATGTTCAACGCATGCAATCGGTCCAGACCGAAAGTGCGGAATTCCTTTTTATCCAGGTCATACCCGAAAACGTACCAGCGTTTGCGGAATTCTTTGAGCAAGTAGGGTTCGAAAGTCCTTAATTCGACTTCATCCGACCAGAATTTCTGGTACCGGAACTGAATCTGGAAGCGGTTTTGAATCGCATAGAGCAAACCGCTCAGGTGTTCGGTTCCTTCCGGCTTCCGAGTATCGAACTGGATGAAGTCCGACAAAGACTGATTCAGATTCAAAACCTGAAAAATATCCAATGCCTCAAACATCCGTTCGCTGTATTCATCCTGATTGTCTTCGGCGATGAAATACGTTTTTTGAGAACGGTTGAATTTGATTTCGATACCGTAAAGCGTTTCGATTTCTTTCAGGTCACGTTGAAAAGTACGCTTGGAAATCTCGAAATTCATTTCCAGTAAATCGGATTCCGATTGCAGCTTGTCCAGGATTTTTTCAAAGGAGCAAGGTTTGTTTCTTAGCTTTTGAATGATGATACGGTGGCGCGTAAGTGATTCTTTTGTTGACATGATAATTTCAGAATTTAGATTTCAGATTGTTGAATTTGTTATCAAATGTAGAAAGTTAAAGCGACAGTTGATGGCGTTAACTATAATGTATTCTGAAATTTTCAAATAATTTTTCTATGTTTTCTTTTCCAACAGGATTCTGACTGTGAACAGAAAAATCAGAGAATAAAAGTTGATTGTCAAGACAATATTCTACCAGCCACTTGGCGCAATCATAACCGGTTTTTCCTTCGCCCAAATCGTGGTCAAAAGAAATAAAATCAGGCAAACCGTTTTGTGTGATGAATTCTGTAAACCCTTCGTAGTCATAAACTCTTTCAAATCCTTCGGGAGTCGGGCGGAGGTCGTCGAGATATAAACAGGTTTTTGCCATAATTGATTTAAAAACCTTTAAAGGGTTTTGAACTTATCCAAATGAATTTTATACAACTCCGCACAAGCCAGCGCATCACTTAGCGCATCGTGATGGTTAAGCGGAATCCGGTATTCCCGGCAAAGCAGGCTGAGCCGTTTTTTGAAAATTTTGTACGTGCAATGCCCATTGAATTCCGGAACAGGCAAATTATACAACCCCAAAGTTTGTTTCAGGCAGGGGAAATCAAACCCGAACGCGTTGTGCGCCACAACATTTTGATGTCTGATAAATGGTTCTATCTGTTGCCAGATTTTTGCGAAAGTTGGTGCGTCAGCGGTTTGTTGGGGTGTGATTCCGTGAATTTCTATGTTTTTGTACCAATAATAATTGTCGGGCGGCTGCACCAAAATGGATTTTTTGTCGGTTATGATTCCTTCTTCCACCCGGACCAAACCAACCTGGCAGATGCTCCATCGGTAGCTCTGTGCCGTTTCAAAATCAATGGCGGTAAATGTGTTATTCATGGATTTGTGAAATTTACGGAAATCATTAATCAAATACACATTTAATTACTTATAAATCCGATCGGAATTGTTTTCAAAACTCTTTTCTTCTTGGTTGTAAATATCGGTCAGTGTCATTGGTTTTGTAATTATTGATTGAAATCCTAATTTATTTGACAAATTCTGAGCTTTTTCGGTTTCCAATTCTTTGAATTCATATTGCGCAATCAGTCTTCCCTTTCTGAGAAGAGCGGAATCTACTTTTGACAAGTCCGTATTGAATGAACAGATACTCTGAATGTTCAAACAATCGGAAAGCAAACCGTCGGAAAGATTCAGCAAAGTTGAAACCGGTGAATAACCGTTTTCTTCCCTGTCCATAATTATTTTTTCAGCGTCTTCTATGACAAAAATTGAATCGGGATTTTGGATAAGCAGTTTCATCAAATCCGGATTGGTAATTTCTGTTGCCATATTGAGCGGAAGAAAAATAATTTGCTTTTTTATAGAAGAAATCAAATAGCGTATATAAGAAGTCTTTCCGGTTCCCGGTTTTCCATAAAGCAAAACCAAACCTTTGTCCTTTTTCTTTTGAAGCCGGTTCAAAATCGTGTTGTGAACTTCCCAAAAGTCATCATTGTAATTGTCCTCAATTTTCAATTTTGGTTTTTGAATTTCAAATTCTTCTAAATCCAATCCGTAAGATTGTTTTACAATTAAATGAATTTCGGGTTTACTTCTTTTTTCTATGTAACGGAATTTAGCGATTGATTTTCTGATGGTTTCGACAAAATGAATGTTCGTTTTTCTAAATAAAAACCGGACCTCTGATTGATTTGTATCGAAGTCAATCAACAAATCATCATTGAGGAAAAAAAACAAATCATCGTATCCCGGAGCCTGGTTTTTTCTTGTCCGGAATTGAATTTTGCTGTAATGCATATCTTTTATTTGCTTTCCATAATTTTCAAGAAACCACTCCGCAGCTTTTTTGCAATTGATGTTTCCTTCCTCAATAATGTTCGGAACGGCATTAAAATTTGTCATAAACAAACGAAATTCATTCAAATAGCCTCGGCGTATTTCACCAAAAACCAATTGTTTATGAGTTTGTTGTTGGTTTTTTGAGAATGGATTTAGGCTGAATTTTTCAGCGTTTTCCTGGATAAATTTTTCAATTTGCATAATGCATCGGTTTTTAATGTCAAGCAAATTTGAACAATTAGAGCGACGAGCTGTGTCGTTTAAAAAAGAAATAAAAAAATCCCGAAATTTTTTAGGTTTCGGGAGTTTATAAATCATCTATCTCTTGAAAAGAAATAAAACTTAATCAATATCGTTAAAAACAATTTCTTCTTCGTCTTCAATTATATCTTCCATTGGTTGTTGATAATGCTTGTCAATTCCCCAATTGTCGATAATCCAATTTGTTAATTCCGTACGTCTTTTTTTACAATTTTCAGATGTCCAATCATCAAAATCTTGTGCTATTTTACGTTCTTGTCTAATGTCAGAGTTTGCATAATAATATTCCGAAATCTTATCTCCTTTATTGTTAAGTCCTTTACTTTTTCTTCCAAACTCGAAGCGATTGTATCGTGAATTGTCTTTGGTAAGAATTAAATTTGAAATGTCGTGTAAATATTTTTTTCGTTCTTCCTCTGTCCATTTAGAAAGCCAATTTGAATTTTCATCTGGATTTTGCGGTAAAATGTGTTCGATTGTAGAGTCAGTCAAATCTTCCCAATTTAATTTGGGTTTGTTCTTTCCTTGCAATAGAAAAATCTCATACTCAAAAAGCGTATATTTTAGCAATCTTCTGTATTGATACCACTCGAAAAAATCTTCTGTAAGTGATTTTCTAAAACCATTTTCGGGTGAATACCAGTTTATTGTTCCGTAAATCCACTCGGTAACAGATTTTAAAGAATGTATTGAGGTAAATACTTCATAAGCCCAACGATAAAATTTTGACAAACCTGCATTACTTCGTTTCCCTTCCCAAAGAAATACTCTGTAAGAAAAAATTTCAAGCGATTTTAAAAATTCTAAATATTCATCGTTTTCAATTTCATTTCTTTCACGTTTAATTCTTGAAGTAATCATTAAAGGAAGATAATTGGCAATATTACCTGCATTTTTGATTTTAGTCAGTAGGTTTAGCTCCTTGTCATCAAATGAACTATTGTTGGGTTTGATAATTGCTGAATAATGTTTAGAAATTAGAGCAAGTCCATCAACAAACTTCAATAAAAATTCTTTAACTTCTTCTTTAGTCGTAATTGAAAAGTTTCTCAAAGGAATTACTTCATCAGATTTGAAACCGCTGTAACCATCCCAATTTTTTGGCGTGTAGTTTACAAATAATGTCCAAGCAATGCGTAAGCATTGGCTTTCATTACCATTGCATTTGGCGATGTTCACATAAACTTCTTTCCACGTTTTGTTGATTGTGCTTGTAAAATCTTCTTTCTCTGAAATATCTGGAATATTTCTGTAAACCCAATACATAAGGTAGTTTTTGAGTAGCTCCATAGAGGATAAATCTTTCCCTCTTGAGTTCATTAACTCAAAGGTCATTCCGATTTCGCTTTCAATTTCGATTGGGTAAAAAGAGAAATTAAGTTTACGGGTTATAGCATCAAATAAATCTCTCAAATATTCCTCGCCTTTGTCAGTTCTTAGTTCCAATTGTTCATCTATATGTCTTTTCAAAAAGCAGTAGGCTTCATAAATTCTTTTTTGATGAACTGAATTTGCCTCAATATTGCTTATTCCTTTTGAGATTAAATCTGAATAAAAATCTGCTGTATCGTTGTTGAGTCTTAATTTACTTTTACTTCCCGAATAGAGATAAATCGGAATTTTAAAATTAAAGTCTTCCTGCCCAATTTTGATAAGTTCTTTTAGTATAATCGACAAATAAAGGCTACACGTCGTCAATCTCTGTTGTCCATCAACAACCTCTACTATTTCAAGTTTGTCTATTCCGTAATTTTCTGTTGGTTTTGTGTTTGGCTGATAAATGACAACTGTTCCTGTATAATGGCTGATGATTTTATCATCTATCAATGCATCAATATCCTGCACAAAATCTTTCCATTGTTTTTCCTCCCAAGCATAACCTCTTTGATAATCCGGGATTTGAAAAATCTTCCCTTCTAAAATGTTTGATAATGTTTTCTTTTCCATAAAATAGTTTTAAAAAGTTTTCATTGTAATATATGCGTACGCTATTGGCAGTTTCAAAATCTAAAGCCATAAAGGATTTTATTACAGATTATTTTTTTTCAGAACTTCATTGAAGTATTCTTTATTTAGGTTTGGTATTTTTACATTTTCTGCCAACATATCTTTTTTGCCTTCTAACCACTCATTTTTCATATCATTTCCGTTGAATCTTTTAAGTAAGAAGTTAACAGAATCTATATCATTCATCCGCTCTATTGTTCTTCTTCTTACAGATTTGTATCCAACTCCTCCATAATTAAAAGCGATTGGTTCTACTAAAATGTTTGAACACAAACTAGCTCCATCTTCTAAACCTCCGTAAATATCAAATTTTTTAATTTCTGTTTCAGTGTATTCATTTCCTGCTTCAAGAATTTTTGCAGGGTTATCTTTTGCTCTGAACGCACCAATGTAACCTGCTCCTCCTCTTTTGAAAAGAAAAATTACGTCATCTCGCTTCACTTGTCTGATAAGGTTGGTTCGCCAATCTTGCCCATATTCAATAAGAGCCAAAACCCAATTTCCATCTTTAAATGCTTTGAGTTGATGACGTTCGTTGAGTATATTAAAATGCCAGTAAGTTATTGGGCTTTGTTGAGGGCTTATATTAAAACCCGTGTTGGCATCTGCATTATCTTCCTTTTTTTCAAGTTTAAAAGCATTATAAAGAGTGCTTAAATTGGTTTTGACTGTTTCTGTTTTGCTTTTAAAAAGTGTTCTAAGATTATTTTTAATCTTTTTTGGTTCACCATTAATATCAGATTGTAGTATTCTTGTTATTTTTCCTATAATTATTTGTGTGTTGAGGGGGTCATCATCAAGATCTATTTTTCGAATTTCTTCCGCTATTCCTTTTATTTGATCCTCTCCTAAATAAAAAACCAACGCTTTAAAGCAAATATTTCTAAGTTCTTTTAATTCCTTTTCATTAATATTATCATCGTCTAACATTTCCCACATTTTATTTGTGAACTCAGAATATACTTTAATCTTTTGTTCAAAAACCTTCACACTCTTATCTCTCTTTTCTTCGCTTGCAGTTTGCCCCTGAAGTAAAAGTACCGTTACAAAAGCTGTTAGAATTGCACCAATTGCGCTATTGTTAATTTCCTCAACGATTTTCGGCAAAGTCCCTTGATAAACCTGGCTGAAAATGAAAAAACAAAGACTTACGGCAAGTAAAATACCTACCCAATTTAATAATTTACTTTTCATAGTTATTCAATTTTAAAGTGCAGGACTGTGATTCCCTTTATGAAAACCGTTAGGATGATTTCGACAAGTGCCAGATGTCAGACTTGATAAACTTCGATGTTCTGTACCGCAATATTTACAAGTATATTCAGATTTTTCATCCCCTTCATAAAGTTTGTGTTTTCCTTTATGAAAACCATCAGGATGATTTCGACAAGTGCCAGATGTCAAACTTGATACACTTCGAGATTTTGTACCGCAATACTCACAATAATAATTTTCCATAATTTTTAAGTTTTAATATTAAACAAAATAACTTTTCTTTTTTCTGATCTCATTACGGAAAACCGTAATTGAGTAATTTTTTTCAAAATTAATTTTCTAATAAGTCAAAATATGTCGTCAGAAAAATAATTTAAAGGTGTAAATATAACCAAAATGACAAATTTGTAATTATTTAATCAAATGACATTTCGGACTTTGCAACTTATGCCGAAACAATATGTTGACAAAGACCTGCTGGAAGATATCATTCGGGGCATAAAGTTGTTGCGCCGGCAAAAAAACATTACGCTTGAAACTTTCTTTTTTGACACCGGAATCCATCTTGCCCGTATAGAGCAGGGCAAAACCAACATTACGGTTTCGACTCTTTCGCAGATTTGCCGTTATTTCGGGCTTACATTGAAAGACTTTTTTATTTTTCTTGATGAACAGCATCCTGATGGTTTGAAGCAAAAATAAGAAGAGAAGTAGCCAAACCATGTCGTTCGGATTTCCGGATTCAATATTTTTTCAAAAAAGCGAAACCGGTTTTTACTTCACATCAAAAGCATCTCTCAGCACATTTCCGAAAACATTGAATGCCAGCACCAGAAACAGAATGGCAATACCGGGGAAAAGCGCAAGGTGTGCTTCGCCAATGATAATATGCGAATAGTTTTCCTTGATCAGGTTTCCCCAGGATGGAGTAGGCGGCTGCGCGCCGATCCCGAGAAAGCTCAATCCACTTTCGACCAGGATGGCGGCGGCAAAATTCGCGGCGGAGATGACGATGACCGGAGCAAGAATATTGGGCAATATTTCCTTAAAAATAATCCGTCTGTCACCGAAACCCAATGCCCGGGCAGCTTCTACAAATTCTTTTTCGCGATAACTGATGAACTGTCCGCGTACCACCCGTGCGACTTCCACCCACATCGTCAGGCCGACGGCGACAAAAATCTGCCAGAATCCTTTGCCCAAAGCCAGCGTAATTGCGATGACCAGCAGTAACGTCGGGATAGACCAGACGACATTGATGATCCACATGATCACATCGTCCACCTTCCCGCGGTAATAACCGGCAATAGCACCCATCGGGATGCCGACGATTAAGGAAATGAAAACTGCAATGAATCCGATTAAAAATGAAATCCGCGTACCGATGACCAACCGCGAATAAAAATCCCTTCCGTAGGCATCGGTTCCGAATATGAATTTCTTTTCAAAGATGAATTTCTTTTCTATTTCGTCTTTGGGAATACCTTTGTCGGTCCATTCCTTTAATGAAATTTTGGTGGTTTCGCCCAATAATCCTTCACCCAGATACGGCGTGTATATGATAGAATCTTTTCCGAATTGATAAGACTGAACGGCAATTTGTTCGGTTTCCACCTGCTTTCCCAGAAAAAAATCTTTGACGGAATTGGATTTTGTATAATTTTCCAGCGGTATTTCGATCAGCAATTGTTTGTATCCCATGGGCTTATGCGACAGGATCACATTTTGCTGGTTTGCATCCGTAACCTTATCGTTTGAAAATGTATAAGCAAAAATGGTAACCAGCCCGGCAAGCACAATTAATGCAAACGAAACAATTCCCAGCGGATTCTTCCTGATCCTGCGAATTGCCGTTTGAGTGAAAGAACCCGACTGTTCCATTTGGCTTATGAAATATCTTCCAATATGTTGACCGATTCCTCCAGATAAAAATCATTTGAAAGGTCCTTGTGCCAGTTTTTCCTTCTTTCCCGCAAGATGGTATCCTGTTCCAGTTCCGGCAATTCGCCGGCAGGTGAAGATATTTTCAGCCGGGTTTTATAGATATTGATTGAATCGAACTGTTTGGCATTTTGTTCCCGCAGGTCACGGTCGGATTTATATTTTTCAATGTTCAGCGAAAAACGGTCAATCTTGTCAAGGTTTTTGTAATACTGTGCGCCGCTTTCAACCAGGTTCAAATACGCGTTTCCTTTCAGCCTGTTGGAGCTTTTTTGTTTCACCGCATCCAGGTTATAATTGACTTTCCACGGATCGAAGCTGACCGGTTTGATCTGATCCCAGGGCAAAGCGTCATCCGAAAAAGATTCGCTGATGTCGGCATAAGTCAGCATATCGGTCATGACGATGTCGGGCGTTACACCTCTTAACTGGGTGGAACCGCCATTTATCCGGTAAAATTTCTGAATAGTCAGTTTGAGCGAACCGTATTCGTCAGGGTTAAAAGTCCTCTGATCCAGCGGAATGAAAGTCTGAACGGTTCCTTTTCCGTAAGTTTTATTACTCCCTACAACAACCGCTCTCCCGTAATCCTGCATGGCTGCGGCGAAAATCTCGGAAGCCGAAGCCGAAAGCTCATTGACCAGAACCACCATCGGCCCGTCATATAAAACGGTCGGGTCTTTGTCTTCATGAATTTTCATTTGCCCGTCACTTCTGCGTACCTGTACAACCGGGCCTTTGGGAATGAACAATCCGGCAATTTCAACAACTTCTTCCAGTGATCCGCCGCCATTGTAACGAAGGTCGAAAATCAAACCTTTGATGTTTTCTTTTTTCAGCTCGTTGATTTCTTTTGTGATATCGTCAGACGGGTCGCGGCCGTTGCGGTCGTTGAAATTCGTATAGAATTCCGGCAGGTAAAGGATTCCATATTTTTCTCCTTTGTCCTCTATGATGGCGCTTCTTGCAAAAACTTCTTCCTGCTCGATCACATCACGGATTAATTTGATGTCTTTAATGGAACCGTCTTTTTTCTTAACGGTCAACGTCACTTCGGTTCCTTTTTTTCCACGGATATAACGGATGGCCTCATCTAGCAGCATTCCCACAATGTTGACCGGGTCTTCCCCTTTCTGCTTCACATGCGTGATCTGGTCGCCGACTTCCAGCTGGCCGTCCCGCCAGGCAGGGCCGCCTACAATCAGCTCCATGATGGTGGCATATCCTTTTTTGTCCTGCAGCCTCGCGCCGATTCCTTCAAGCTGCCCCGAAATCGTTACGTCGAAATCATCTTTGTCCATCGGGGAAAAATAGCTTGTATGCGGGTCGTATTTTTCCGTAAATGAATTGATGTAAAGCGAAAGGTATTTGTCACGGCTCAATTTCTGCTGCCTTCTGAAAAAATCGGAAGTATTGTCGGCAACGGTTTCCCTTGCTTCTTTTTCCAGGTCGGAAAAAGGTTTGGCCATCTTGGTGGAATCCCCCTGTAAACGGATGATTTCCGTCATTGTATTGTATTTCAGGTATTTCCTCCAAAGGTCTTTCGCTCCTTTTTTGTCTTTTGCGAATTGGATCACATCATCGCCGATCAATAATTCTTCATTCTGTGTAAAATCAAAAGATTTTTTCAGGATTTCCTCGGAATATCCCTTTGCTTCTTCAATCCTTTTAAAAAGCGTATCGATGGTGGAATGGTAGAACACCAAGTCCTGGTTATTGAAGTAATCGTCCAAATTGTGGATGTCCTTTTTGAAATAATCATAATCCGACTGTAAAAAATATCTTTTTGACGGGTCGATTTTATCAAAATACCGGTTAAATACATCCTCGGAAAAACTATCGTTGATGATCTGCGGGCGATAGTGCATATAGGTCAGCGTATTCCTTATATTTTTAATGATGGTTTTTATTTTCGTATCATCTGTTCCGCCGCCGGGCGTACAAAAACAAAAGGCCAGAAAGCACATAGAGAGGAACGACAGTAGAACAAATGTCTTTTTCATCAGCATAAAATCCTTATTAAATTCGGGTTAATTCGAGCAACAAATATAAAGCCAAAAAATAGTTTGTTTAAATTTGGCGATTAAATGCACAAATATATATGAATTCCAAGGAAAAACCATTGATTCTTGTAACAAATGATGACGGGATTACGGCGCCCGGCGTAAGGGCGTTGATCAAAATGATGAATGAAATAGGCGAGGTTTATGTCGTTGCGCCCGACAGCCCGCAAAGCGGTATGGGACACGCGATTACGATCAATTCCACTTTATTCTGCGAAAAAATAAAGATAGACGACGGGCCACAGAGCGAACGCGAATGGGCTTGTTCCGGCACGCCGGTGGATTGTGTAAAACTGGCCATTACCCGGATCCTTCCCAGGAAGCCCGATTTATGTGTTTCGGGAATTAACCACGGTTCGAATTCGTCTATCAATGTGATTTATTCGGGAACCATGTCTGCCGCGGTGGAAGCCGGTATTGAAGGGATTCCGTCCATCGGGTTTTCACTTTGTGACTTTTCTTACAGCGCCGATTTTTTTGCAGCCGAAAATTACATCAAACAAATTGTAAAAGAAGCGATTGACAAAGAAATGCCAAAGGGGATGGTGCTGAATGTCAACATTCCGAAATTGCCAAAAGATAAATTAAAAGGGATCAGAGTCTGCCGGCAGGCAAAAGCCGTTTGGGTGGAAGATTATGATGAAAGAAAAGACCCGCGCGGACGGACTTATTATTGGTTAACCGGCGAATTTAAAAACCTTGACAAAGGGGAAGATACCGACGAAAAAGCATTGAATGACGGCTATATTTCGGTTGTACCGATTCAGTACGATATGACGGCGCATTATTTTATTGCTGACCTGAACCGCTGGGAATTATAAAAAAGAGGCTGAAGAATCAGCCTCTTTCATTTTTTGGAATTATTTTCCAATATCCTTGATGTCTTCGGCAGCTTTATCGGCTCCCTCCTTTACATCCTGGGCAGCATTTTTTACCCCTTCTTTGGTTTCTTCGTATGCTTTTTTGGAGGCTTCGCCAACTTCATTTGCTTTAGCCTTTATGGTATCCCATGCAGCCTGCGCGTCATCTTTTGCTTTTTGGGCGGCTTCCTGAGCTGCTTTATCACCTTTTTCCATTGCTTCTTTAAGGTTTTCACTTGCTTTGTCCAGATTTTGCCTGGCTGCCTGGAGCTTGCTGTCCACGTTGTCCATGTACTCGGTAGAATCAATTGTTTCTACATTGTCATCATAGACGGGGCCTTCTTTTTCTTTGTTTTCACATGAAGACAATATCAATAAGCCGATCAGTGCGAATGTCAGATTTAATTTTTTCATAATTCAATTGTTTTTTAATCGGTCGTAATTTCATCAATTTCAATGCCACTAATTGATGGAAGCGTAAATTAATTTACTAAATTTGCAGGACTTTAAAATCATCAATACATTGTTATACAAATGATTAAGCAATGATTCAAATTCAAATCATCAACGGCCCGAACCTGAATCTTCTCGGCAAACGCGAACCCGGAATTTACGGGAACGAATCATTTGAAGATTATTTCGAAAAGCTCCGCAAACAGTTTCCCGGCGTGGTTTTGCATTATTACCAGTCCAATCATGAAGGCGATATCATAGACAAGCTGCATGAAATCGGTTTTGAATATGACGGAATTGTATTGAACGCGGGCGCTTATTCACATTATTCCTACGCGATTGCCGATGCCATAAAGGCGGTTTCGACACCTGTTATTGAGGTGCATATTTCCGATATTTATGCAAGGGAAGATTTCAGGAAGAATTCCGTTACGGGTGAAAATTGTATTGAAATCATTTCCGGAAAAGAGTTGGACGGTTACAAAATAGCGATTGAAATAATGATCAACGGGAATTAAACCTTCCTTTCAACTGTTCGTTTAAAGAACCGATGTAATTCAGCAATTCCATCCTACCGGTTCTGCCGGTTGCAGATGAAGTAAAAACCTGCGGCATGGATTCCCAGGTTTTCAGCATTTCTTTTTTATAATTCAACAAACCTTTTTGCAACGCCGCGCTGCTGATTTTGTCAATTTTTGTAAAAACCATCGAAAAAGGAATCTGGTTTTCGCCAAGCCATTCCATAAATTCCAGGTCGATTTTCTGCGGTGGGAGCCGGCTGTCGATCAAAACAAAAGTATTAACGAGGTTGGGGCGCTGCGAAAGATAATTGGTAATCATTTTTTCAAACTGGCCTCTTTTGACTTTTGAAACCTTCGCGTAACCATAACCCGGCAAATCGGCCAGGTACCAGCTTTCCTGCATCAGGAACATATTGATGAGCTGTGTTTTTCCGGGTGTTCCAGAGGTTTTGGCTAAATCTTTTCGTTCCGCCAGCATATTGATCAGGGAAGATTTCCCGACATTGGAGCGACCGATGAACGCATATTCGGGCATATCCGGTTCCGGGCAGTCCGTCCATTTTGGCGCGCTTTTTACAAAAACGGGATTCAGGTTCATTTCACTACGGCAATTTGTTTTTCCTGCAGCCAGCCTTCAAGGAGTTCATTGAATAATTCAGGGTGTTCCATCATAGGCGCATGGCCGCATTGGTCAATCCAATAAAGCGTAGAATTCGGAAGCCCTTCATTGAATTCAATTGCGACTTCGGGCGGCGTGACACCGTCCTGTTTTCCCCAGATCAAACATACGGGTGTATGGATGTCTTTCAGGTCGTTTTTCATGTTGTGCTTGATGGCGCTCCGGGCTATGTAAAGTGTTTTGATAGCTTTCTTCCTGTCGTTCACGGTTTCAAAAACATCATCTACGATTTCTTTTGTGGCGACTGCCGGATCGTAAAAAACTTCCTGCGTTTTTTTTAGTACATAATCATAGCTTCCTCTTTTTGGGAAAGTTTCGCCGAATGATTTTTCGTACAAACCCGAGCTTCCGGTGAGGCAAAGCGCTTTTACGAGTTCAGGATGTTTATGCGTAACCACCAGGCCCAAATGGCCGCCCAAAGAATTACCGACCAGAATGGCGGGTTCTTTTACGATTTCTTTTAAAAACCGGGCGACGAACTTGGCAATGCTCGAAACATTGGTGTTAAGCAGCGGATAACTGTAAATAGGTAATTCCGGCGCAAGCACCCTGAATTCTCTTTTCGAAAAGTAATCTGTCAGTAAACCGAAGTTGCTTAATTCCCCCATAAGCCCGTGAAGCAGGACAATGGGAACCCCTTCGCCTTCTTCTATATAAGAAAATTTTTTGGACTTTTTAAGTTTTAAAAGCATTCAACTTTTGTTGTTGTGAACAAAAATAAGGAATTCTGTTTTAAAAATGGAAAAATATATTTTTTCAATAATTCAAATGGCTTACGGATAATTGTTAAAGACCTGTAAATCTTTCCTGTAAAGGAATAGAAAAGGTTTTTTAATCATAAATTACCTTAAAGTGGTAAAAGTTTTCAACAAAGTGGTATTTTGTGGTAAAAAATGGTAAAAAGTTTTTAATTTTGAGAAAAATTCCATTTGAAGCCATTAATCGGGACATATGAATGTAAAGTAGATGCCAAAGGGCGTCTTCCGCTGCCTGCCGGTTTGAAAAAACAGCTGACTAAGTTGATGGAAGATGGATTTGTGCTGAAACGCTCCGTGTTTCAGAATTGCCTTGAATTGCATCCGATGGATGAATGGAACAATGTCATGGCCGACGTGAACAAATTGAACCGCTTCGTAAAAAAGAACAATGATTTCATCCGTCAGTTTACGGCGGGCGTAAAAGTGGTGGAAGTGGACGGGAACGGAAGAATCCAAATTGCAAAAGACCTGGTGACTTTTGCCGGGATTAAAAAAGATGTTGTCTTGTCTTCATCGGTAAATGTGATGGAGATATGGGATAAGGAAAGCTACGAAAAAGCGGTAAATGTAACGGAAGCCGACTTTTCGCAGTTGGCAGAAGAAGTGATGGGAGGAACCAAATCCGGTGAAAATGGAATATCATAACCCTGTCCTTTTGTCGGAAAGCGTAGAAGCGCTGGTCAGTGAGCCGGGCGGTATTTATGTGGATTGCACATTCGGCGGCGGCGGGCATTCGCGTGAGATTCTCAATCAATTAAATAAAGAAGGAAAACTGATTTCTTTTGACCAGGACGAAGACGCGAAGGCCAATTCGATAAATGACGCCAGGTTTACGCTTGTCATGCAGAATTTCAGGTTTCTCAAAAATAATTTAAGGTATCTCGGCATCAGGAAAGTCAACGGGATACTTGCTGATTTGGGTGTTTCTTCCCATCAGTTTGATACGCCGGAGCGCGGATTTTCCATCCGGTTCGATGGTGATCTGGATATGCGGATGAACCAGAATTCAAAATTAACCGCAGCAAAGATTCTTAATCAATACGAAGAAGAAAGACTGGCCGATGTCTTTTATTATTATGGTGAATTGAGGAATGCAAAACGCCTGGCGAGGGAAATCGTTTCGGAAAGAAAATCCAATCCGATCAAAACCATTCAGCAACTGAAGGATTTGTTCCATTACATACCTAAAAATAAGGAAAACAAATTTTTAGCCCAGCTTTTTCAGGCGCTACGAATCGAAGTAAACGACGAAATGGCTACGCTTCGCGAAATGCTGATGCAGTGCGGGGAAGTGATTGAAAAAGGAGGGAAGCTGGTCGTTATTTCCTATCATTCGCTGGAAGACAGGTTGGTAAAAAGGTACATGAAAACCGGGTTGTTTGAAGGCGAACCCGAAAGAGATATTTATGGGAACTGGGACGCGCCTTTTCAACCGGTTCAGTCCAAAGTGATTGTTCCCGATGAAGAAGAAATTGAGATGAACCCGAGAGCAAGAAGCGCGAAAATGCGTGTGGCGGTTAAGAATTGATTTATGGCGAAAATGAAAAATAAGAAAAGCAACATTTCCATCAGGGATATCCTCAAAGGGAAATTTCTGGTGGACGACGGTTCCATGCAGAACTGGCGGTTCGTGATGTTTTTGGTTTTCCTTGCTTTCATCAGTATTTCAAGCTCGCATTGGGTCGATAAAAAAGTGGTAAAAATCAACAAGCTCGATGAAGAGGCCAAAAGCCTCAAAGCACAATATACAGATGCACATCGCCTGCTGATGAAAATGCAGCTCGAGCCTGAAATCATGAAACAATCCGAATCACTCGGAATCAAATTAACGGATGAGCAACCTTATGTAATAATTAAAAAAGTATATGATCGGCAACCGTAAAAATTTACTGATGCGTGGCTATCTGGTCGGTTTCTCTTTGCTCCTGATTGCATTGGGCGTGATTTATTCCATGGGAAAAATCCAGGTAGCCGAAGGGGAAGAACTCGAAGAATTCGCGCAACAAAGTTTTCGCCTGGCGACGGAACCGGCCGAACGCGGAAACCTGTATGCTTCAGACGGTGATTTACTGGCAACGACCATCACGATTCACAATATCTATCTTGATTTAACGGTGATTGACGACGAACTTTTTGACAGCCAGGTCAGGAATTTATCGGACTCCTTGTCAAGGATGTTTTCCAAACCGTCTTCTTATTTTGAAGAAAGATTAACAACGGAAAGAAAAAAGAAAAACCGTTACATGACCTTGATTAAGGGATTGAATTATGAAGAATACCAAAGAATCAAATCCTTTCCGATTTTCAACAAAGGCCAGAACAAAGGCGGGTTCATCCACGAAACCAAACCCAAAAGAGAGCTGGTATTAGCCGACGTTGGCGCGCGTACGATCGGCTACGACGACAACCGCGGAAAAGCCGGGCTGGAAGGCGCATATACCAAAGACCTGTCGGGTACCGAAGGAAAACGCTGGGAACAATTCATGGGCCGCGGACAATGGAGGCCGTTCAAATCCTGGGAACAGGAACCGGTTGAAGGTTCGAATGTTTACACGACCATAGATGCCGGAATGCAGATTACGGCTTACAGCGCGTTACAGGATCAACTGATTAAATACAACGCAGACCATGGTTGCGTAGTTGTAATGGAGGTAAAAACGGGAAAAATCCGTGCCATCGTCAACCTGAAAAAAATTACGGACAGTATTTATTCCGATGTTTTGAATTATGTGGTGGGAGAAGGCGCGGAACCCGGCTCTACTTTTAAAACGGTCTCGCTTCTGGCCGGTATGGAAAATGACAAATTTACGCCCGAAACAACGGTGGAAACCGGAAGCGGAAGATACAGGCTGTATAACCGCGTTATTTCCGATACGCACGGATACGGAACTTTGACGGTGGAAGGTGTTTTGATGAAATCATCCAATATCGGGACGGCTAAGCTGATCAATGCGGCTTTCGGAAGCGACCCTCAGGAATATTTTGGCCAGCTGGATAAATGGAAGCTGACAAAACCGCTTGGAATTGATATTGCAGGGGAAGCCGCGCCGCAGTTCCACAGACCTGAAGACCCGGACTGGAGCAACATCACTTTGCCCGTTATGGCGTATGGTTACGGATTTAAGCTGACTCCGCTTCAGCTGCTGACTTTTTACAACGGAATTGCCAACGGCGGAACCATGGTGAAACCGTTGTTCATTGACAAAATCGAAAAAAGTGACGGACAGGAAATCAATTACAAACCCCAGGTTCTGGTGAAACAAATGGCTTCGCCGGAAAATATAAAAGCAATGACCGGAATGCTGAAAAAAGCGGTATCGGACGGTACGGCGAAAAATATCTTTACCGAGCATTATGAAATTGCGGGCAAAACGGGAACGGCACGTGTGGAATACTGGATCAAAGACCAGCCCATGCAGTACCGCGCTTCTTTTGCCGGTTTCTTTCCGGCGGATAACCCGAAATATACCTGTGTCGTAATCATTCATAAGCCTGACAGGAGAAAAGGTTATTATGGCGGAGGCGTTACTGCGCCGGTTTTTAAAAAAATTGCAGATTGGGTGTATTCCCGTACGCCAAAACCAACACCAGCGTTGCCTAAACTGGTAGATGTGAAAAAAACGATACAGTCTGCACCGGATTTTAAAGTGAATTATGAAAAAAAGACGGTTCCCGATGTGGTGGGTAAAAATGGAGAGAGCGTCATTCCTGCTTTGGAAAATTTAGGCTTGGACGTACGCTACACCGGAATTGGGAAAATAGTCAGTCAATCTATGCCGCCCGGAACGGAATTTAGAAAAGGACAAACCATTTATTTGACATTGGAAGGATGAAGCTGAAGGATTTATTATACAGGGTAAATTTAAAAGAAATCATTGGGAATACCGATGTGGAAATCCATGCAGTTCATTTTGATTCGCGTAGTGCAGAGGAAAAAACATTGTTTGTAGCGCAGAGCGGAACACAGGTTGACGGTCATGAGTTTATTGAAAAATCAATTTTGTCCGGAGCGGTGGCGGTCGTTTGTGAGAAAAAACCGTCAGAACTTTTTGATGGCATAACCTATGTGGTTGTCGAAAATTCATCCATTGCGTTGGGAATTATCGCTTCCAATTTTTATGATAATCCGACTGAAAAATTAAAATTAATAGGAATTACCGGAACGAACGGTAAAACCACTACTGCGACTTTGACTTATAACTTGCTGGAATCTTTGGGGTTTGCCACTGTTTTGATTTCAACCATCCGGATTTTGGTTCATGGGAAGGAACATCCGTCAACACATACCACTCCGGATATCATTACATTGAATGAAATTTTCAGCGAAGCAGTTCAGGTAGGTTGCGAGTATGCTGTCATGGAAGTGAGTTCGCACGGAATCCATCAGAACCGAATCGCCGGATTGCATTTCCAGATCGGGGTTTTCACCAACATAACCCATGACCATCTGGATTACCATAAAACATTTGCGGAATACATAAAAGCCAAAAAGAAATTTTTTGATGAATTGCCTAAATCTGCCGTTTCACTGACCAATATTGACGATAAGAACGGAATCGTAATGTTGCAGAATTCGCCATCCAAAAGATTTTCTTATGCATTAAAGACCGATGCGGATTTCAAGGCGAAAATCCTTGAAAACCAATTCGAAGGAATGTTGCTTTTGCTTGATGGAAAAGAATTCTGGACGCCATTGATCGGGCAATTTAACGCGTATAATCTTTTGGCGGTTTACAGCATCGCAAGGCTTTTGGGAATTGAACAAACTGAAATCCTTACCCATTTAAGCAAGCTGAAAAATGTGGACGGAAGGTTCCAGACTTTCATTTCAGAAAACGGGATTGTCATAATCGTGGATTATGCCCATACGCCTGACGCGTTGGAGAATGTATTGAATACGATTCAAAATATCAGGACGAGGAATGAGAAACTGGTTACGGTTGTAGGTTGCGGAGGTGATCGTGACAAAACCAAACGTCCTGAAATGGCCAGGATCGCTTCGGCACAATCCGACCTGGCGATTTTTACCTCGGACAATCCGCGGAGCGAAGACCCGGAACAAATCCTTGCCGAAATGGAAACCGGTGTAGAGCCGCAGAATTTCAATAAAACATTGAAAATAACGGACAGGAAAGAAGCCATCAAAACAGCTTTGAAAATGGCGGTAAAAGGAGATATTGTTTTGATTGCCGGGAAAGGTCACGAAACCTATCAGGAAATAAAAGGCGTGCGGCATCATTTTGATGACATGGAAACGGCGCAGGAATTAAGTAAACAACTCAATAAGTAGAATATGCTTTATTATCTATTCGAATTTTTGCATAAAGAATTCAATATCCCGGGAGCCGGAATGTTCCAGTACACCTCGTTCCGTGCGGCAATGGCCGTTTTGACCGCTTTGCTGATCGCCGTGTTTTTCGGTAAAAAGATCATCAATTATCTGCGAAAGGAACAATTGGGCGAAACCGTCCGGGATTTAGGGTTGGAAGGCCAGAAAGAAAAACAGGGAACCCCGACCATGGGCGGAATTATCATCATTCTGGCAACCATCATTCCGGTTTTATTGTTTGCCAAGCTGGACAATATTTATATCATCATTTTACTTGTTTCCACAATCTGGCTTGGTGCAATCGGTTTTCTGGATGATTATATTAAAGTATTCAGGAAAAATAAAGAAGGACTGGCCGGGAAATTCAAAGTTTTAGGCCAGGTCGGGCTTGGGCTGTTTGTCGGTGCGATGATTTATTTCAGCCCCGATGTGACTGTAAAACACCAAACTCCGGCCGAACAGGGCCAGGTCATTGGCAGTCATCTGGTGAAATTCGGAGGTGAGGAAAAGAGCCTTGATACCACGGTTCCGTTCTTAAAAAACAATGAATTTAACTATGGCGATCTTTTGTTCTGGTTAGATAATTCCGGAAAAATCAAATACGAATGGATTGTTTTTCTTCTGGCAGTTATCTTTATCATTACAGCGGTTTCCAATGGCGCTAATCTGACAGACGGAATTGATGGCCTCGCGGCAGGTTCATCGGTGGTTATCGTGGCTGCGCTGGCGCTTTTCGCATTTGTCTCGGGTAATATTATTTTTGCCGATTACCTTAACATCGTTTTTATACCCAGAACCGAAGAGGTTGTGATTTTCTGCACTGCGTTTTCAGGTGGACTGATCGGGTTTCTCTGGTACAATACTTATCCGGCGCAGGTTTTTATGGGCGATACGGGAAGCCTGACCATCGGAGGGCTGATTGCTGTCATCGCGATTATAGTCAGAAAAGAACTGATGCTGCCGGTTTTGTGCGGGATTTTTTTTGCCGAAAGCCTTTCGGTGATGATTCAGGTTTTCTATTTCAAATATACCAAAAGAAAATATGGCGAAGGCCGCAGGGTTTTCCTGATGTCGCCTTTGCATCATCATTATCAGAAAGAAGGTTATCACGAAAGTAAGATTGTAAGCAGGATGTTGATCATTGGGTTTATGCTTGCGGTGATCACGGTTATCACTTTAAAAATCAGATAGCAATGAGAGAGAAATTAATAGTATTGGGTGGAGGAGAAAGTGGTGTAGGAGCGGCATTGCTGGGAAAAAAACAGGGATTCCGGGTTTTCTTATCGGACAAAGGAATCCTCAAAGACGAGTACCGTGAGAAATTAATTGAAAACGAAGTCGAATTCGAAGAAGGAATCCATTCGGAAGAAAAAATTATGGAAGCCGATTTGGTAGTGAAAAGCCCGGGGATTCCACAGAAAGCAAATCTGGTTCAGCAATTAAGGAACAAACATATCCCGGTGGTATCCGAAATCGAATTTGCTTCCCGTTATACCGAAGCAAAAATTATTGCCATAACCGGAAGCAATGGTAAAACAACAACGACCTCCCTGGTTTATCATGTTTTGAAGCAGGCCGGACTGAATGTCGGTTTGGGAGGGAACATAGGGAAAAGCTTTGCTCAATTGGTGGTGGACAATGTCCACGATTATTATGTTCTGGAAATCAGTAGTTTCCAATTGGATGATGTAGTGAGCTTCAGGCCTTATATTGCCATTTTGCTTAACATCACGCCCGACCATCTTGACCAGTACGATTACAGGCTGGAGCTCTATGCGCGTTCCAAATTCAAAATCACCGAAAACCAGTCGCATGAAGATTATTTTGTTTACAACTTCGATGACGACACAACGATTGACTTATTAAAAGAAATTAATACAAAAGCTAAAAAAATACCTTATTCTATGAACACAAATCTGCCGGAAGGAACTTATGCTGAAGATGAAAGAGTGTATGTGAATTATCCTGACAAACTTGAGCTTTCCATTCCTGAGTTTTCCCTGAGAGGAAAACATAACGTTTCCAATACCATGGCCGCTGCAACGGCTGCCAATATTCTGAAAATCAGGAAAGAAACAATCAAAAGAAGTTTATCTGATTTTACCGCCGTCGAACATCGGCTGGAATCTGTTTTAAAAATCGGCGGGATTGAATTCATCAATGATTCCAAAGCTACAAACGTAAACGCAGCTTATTATGCACTGGAAAGCATGACAACGCCGACCGTCTGGATCGTAGGCGGGACCGATAAAGGAAACGATTATTCGGAACTGATTCACTTGGTGAAAAAGAAAGTCCGCGCGATTGTCTGCCTGGGCGTTGACAATTCAAAGATACTTGAAACATTTGAGGGAATTGTTGACAATATAGTGGAAACCCGTTCTATGCAGGATGCGGTTCGTTCGGCTTATATGTTTGGAAGAAAGGGAGATACGGTTCTTCTTTCACCTGCCTGTGCGAGCTTTGATTTATTTAGAAATTATGAAGACCGTGGAAACCAGTTTAAAAAAGAAATAAAAAACCTGTAATTATTAGACAATGGGATTTTTGAGAAATTACATAAAAGGAGACAAATACCTGTGGGCATTCATTGCCATACTGGCTATTTTTTCATTTTTACCGGTTTATTCCGCCAGTTCCAATTTGGTTTATACGGTCGGTTCCGGTTCGGTATTTTCTCACATGGGCAAACATGCGGCTTTTTTGATTGTCGGAATCATCATTATTATTGGATTGCAAAGAGTTGATTATAAATATTTTGGTGGGTTGGCGTTACTTGGATTACCGATCGTCGTTATTTTACTGATTGTGACAATCGTTCAGGGAACAACCATAGAAGGCGCGAACGCTGCACGCTGGCTGAAGCTCCCCGGAACTTCAATTACCATTCAGACTTCCACTTTTGCCGCAATGGTTTTACTGATATACATAGCCAGGTATTTAACAAAAATCAGGAATAAAGAAGTCAAGTTGAGCCAGACCTTTTTTCCCTTGTTTTTCCCAATGTTTGTAATCATCGGATTGATTTTCCCCGCCAATGGCTCCACGGCTGCCATCCTTTTCGTAATGTGTATGGTGATGCTTTTCATTGGTGGTTTTCCGATCAAATATTTAGTAGGGATTTTCGGATTCGGAGCCATAGCAGGAGGAGCTTTTATTTTTATTGCATTAAACTATGGTGATTTAATTCCGAATTCAAGGGTACATACCTGGCAATCGAGAATTGAAAACTTTTCCAAAGATGACGGGATTGCATCTTATCAGGTTCATCATGCGAAAGCGGCGATTAACCGCGGGAGTATTTCGGGAGTAGGCCCGGGAAAAAGTGTTTTCAAACAAACATTACCACAATCATCGTCTGATTTTATCTTCGCGATTATTGTAGAAGAATACGGCATGCTTGGGGCCATGGGATTAATTTTTATTTTCCTCCTGATTTTGTTCAGGATGATGGTTATCGCCACAAAGATCCATACGTTTTTTGGAACATTGCTTGTGTTTGCAGTCGGATTACCTGTTATTTTTCAGGCGTTTATCAATATGGGCGTAGCGGTAAATTTGTTCCCGGTTACGGGACAGCCGTTGCCGATGATCAGTTACGGAGGGACCGCCCTCTGGGTAACGTGTATTGCGTTTGGAATTATTTTGAGTGTGAGCAGGGCAATCAAATCGCCCGAGGAAATTGAGTTGGAAGAAAAAAGAAATACAGATGCAGTCATCCAGGACATCGCCTAAAATAATTATCAGCGGAGGAGGAACCGGCGGACACATTTATCCGGCCATTGCAATTGCAGACGAAATCAAAGGCCGTTTGCCGGAAGCGCGGGTTTTTTTCGTCGGAGCCGAAGGAAAAATGGAAATGGAAAAAGTTCCAAAAGCCGGTTATCAGATAAAAGGGCTTCCTATTGCGGGAATTGACCGTGGGAATATGTTGTCTAATTTATCTTTCCCGTTGAAACTGAGAAAAAGTTTGAAGTTAGCAAAGCAAATCTTAAACGAATTTAAACCGGATGTTGCTATCGGAACCGGCGGTTATGCAAGCGGGCCTTTATTGTGGCAGGCCGTAAAACAGCATATTCCGGTAGTGATTCAGGAGCAGAATTCATTTCCGGGAATTACCAATAAATTACTCAAAAATAAAGCGGCGGCTATTTGTGTAGCTTATGATGGGATTACCCAATTCCCGAAAGAGAAAACACATTATACAGGAAATCCGATCCGTGCAGAAATTTTCCAAAATCTTCCCGAACGGGATTATGCCGTTCAGACATTTGGATTGAATCCTGAAAAGAAAACGATTCTTTCAGTCGGCGGAAGCCAAGGTTCCCGAACGCTGAACAATGCCTGGCTGAATAGAATTGACAAATTACAGGACAATGACGTTCAGTTAATCTGGCAGACAGGAAAATTGGATTACGAAAAAATTAAAAATCAGGCGCCGAATAATCTCAAAGGAATTCATATTACCGAATTCATTTATGATATGAAAACTGCTTATGCCGCAGCCGATGTGATCGTTTCCCGGGCAGGCGCTATGGCCATTTCCGAGCTGGCATTGATAGGAAAACCGGTGATTCTGGTGCCTTTTCCGTTTGCGGCCGAGGACCATCAGTCCAAAAATGCGCAGGCATTGGTTAAGAATCATGCCGCGAAAATGTTTACAGACCAGCAGGTTCCCGAATTTTTGGTGAATTCTGCCATTGAATTGATTCAAAATGAGAATGAGCAAAAGGAACTTTCCGAAAATCTTGTGAAATTAGGAAAACCCAATGCTACAAAGGAAATAGTTGATATAATATTAGATTTAATATGATTGATCTTAATTTAAAATATACGTTCTTCGTGAACCTTGTGAAAAACTTGGAGTTCTTTGTGGTTAAATTTTTACCACAAAGTTCACAAAGTAAAATCACCAAGTTCTCAAAGAATGATTTTTCATTTCAAATTTCCAATTTAGAATTCAAAATAATTTAAAATGAGTGTTTTAGACAAAACCTATTATTATTTCATAGGTGCCGGCGGAATCGGTATGAGCGCTCTTGCCCGTTATTTCAAATCACTGGAAAAGATTGTGATGGGATACGACAAAACGCCCACAGACCTTACACGCCAGATGGAAAGGGAAAAGATCGATCTTCACTTTGAAGACCGCCTGGACAAAATTCCTAATTTCCTTACACCGGAAAATACACTGGTTATTTATACGCCGGCTGTTCCGAAAAATCACCACGAGCTGAATTATTTTATTCAAAATGGATTTACTGTTTTGAAGCGTTCCGAAGTTTTGGGTGAAATTACCAGAAATACTTTTGGAATTGCCGTTGCCGGAACCCATGGGAAAACAACAACTTCGTCTGTTCTGGGGCATATACTGAAAGAAGCGGATTTAAAAAGTACGGCGTTCTTGGGCGGCGTTGTCCAGAATTATGATTCCAATATCATCATCAACGGAAATGAAATTACGGTTTCGGAAGCCGATGAATTTGACCGTTCATTTTTGCAACTTTCGCCGAAGATCGGGATCATTACCTCCATAGATGCCGATCATCTGGATATTTATGGAAACAAGGAAGAATTTGAACAGACCTTCATTGAGTTCAGCCAAAAAGTAACTGAAAAATTATTTGTCAGAAAGGGATTGCCCATTACCGGTGCCGCAACTTACGGGGTGGAATCAGGAGCTGATTTTGATGCCGTGAATATAAGAATTGAAAACGGGGTTTACCATTTTGACATAAAAACCGGTGATGATATTTTGCCGAATTTCGTTCTGAAGCTTCCCGGCAAGCACAATGTCGAAAATGCGACTGCTGCGGTTGCGGTTGCGCTTTATCTCGAAATTCCAGTACACAAAATAAAATATGCGTTGGAGAATTTCGCCGGAGTAAAAAGGCGTTTCAATCGCTGGGACATCAACGGAAAAGTTTACATAGACGATTATGCGCACCATCCGACCGAGCTGAATGCGGTCATTCATTCGGTAAAGGAGATGTTTCCTGATAAGAAAATACTGGGCATCTTCCAGCCGCATTTGTTTAGCCGGACAAGAGATTTTCAGGACGGATTTGCGAGGAGCTTAAGTGATTTTGACGAATTGATTTTACTGGAGATTTATCCGGCACGTGAAGAACCGATTGAGGGAATTACTTCGGCAGCCCTGCTGGAAAAAATTAATCTGGAGAAAAAGGAAGTTGTATCGCTTGAAAAAGCAATGGGTTTGATTAAATCCAAAGATTTTGATGTATTGGTAACAGTGGGTGCAGGAAATATTGACACCCTGGTAAAACCTATAAAAGAATGGTTGTATGAAGGGTAAATGGATGATAGTGAAAGCCTGTCTGGGCGTTATGGTTTTTATTTTCCTGGTAAGTTTTTCAGCCATTCGCCATGCAGACAAACCGCTGAAAGACATTCTCATTACGGTTGATCATGAATCCGGAAAATATTTTGTCAATGACAGCCTGGTGAAAAAAATCATCAACGGAAAGCAATTGCATGTTAGTTCCATACCATTAGGCAGCATGAACGTGAAAGAAGTGGAAAGCGTACTCGACCGGAATTCTTTCATTCAGAAATCGCAGGTTTTTCAGGACATTGACGGAAACATGAAAATCCGGATTAACCAGGAAACACCCATTGCGAGAATCAATACGGGGCTTGACGAATTCTATTTATCGGAACAACTGGCCAAAATTCCGCTTTCGCCTTTGTATTCTGCTGAAGTCATGTTGGTGGGAGGAGATATAACAGAAGAAGATTTCAGCGGATTAAAAGAATTAATTAAAGTGATTTCGGCTGATAAGTTGTTGAAAAAACACATTATCGCCGTTAAAAAAGAACAGCCAAATTCATTTATTTTGTTGGTTAACAAAGGAAATTACGTCATTGAATTTGGTGAATTAAAAGATTTCAAAGAAAAATTTGAAAAACTCAAATTATTTTACGGCCAATACCTTGGAAAAGTAGGGTTGGATTATTACGAAAAAATAAATCTGAAATTTAAAAACCAAATTGTAGCAACCAAAAGAAACAGTGATGAGAAATAAAGAAATTGCAGTCGGTCTGGACATAGGAACAACCAAAATCGTAGCGATGGTTGGCCGGAAAAATGAGCATGGGAAAATCGAAATCCTCGGTGTGGGAAAAGCCAAAAGCCTGGGTGTACACCGCGGCGTGGTCAACAACATTACACAAACCGTCAATTCGATCAAAGAAGCGGTTGCTTTGGCAGAGGCCGCTTCGGGATATAAGATTACCGATGTAACGGTGGGCATCGCAGGACAGCACATCCGCTCTTTGCAGCACAGCGATTACATTACCCGCCCGAATTATGAAGATGTAATTGATGAAAATGATTTGAAAAAACTTGTCGAGCAGGTTTACAAGCTCGTCATGTTGCCGGGCGAGGAAATCATCCATGTATTGCCGCAGGAATTCAAAGTGGACAGCGGTGAAACGCATGAACCCATCGGGATGTACGGAAGCCGCCTGGAAGCGAATTTCCACGTGGTTGTCGGGCAGGTAACTTCGATTAAAAATATAGCAAGATGTGTAAAAAATGCCGGGCTGAGCCTGGCGGGAATCACGCTCGAACCTTTGGCTTCATCGGATGCCGCGTTGAGCAAAGAAGAAAAAGAAGCCGGTGTCGCTTTGATTGACATAGGAGGCGGAACCACTGATATCGCGGTTTTTAAAGACGGGATGATTCGTCACACTTCTGTGATTCCTTTTGGGGGGAACGTCATTACGGAAGATATCAAAATCGGTTGTTCAATCATAGAAAGGCAAGCCGAGTTGCTGAAAGAAAAATTCGGTTCAGCATGGCCCGGGGAAAACAAGGAAACCGAAATTGTTTCCATTCCGGGATTGAGAGGCCGTGACCCGAAAGAAATTTCCCTGAAAAGATTATCGCAGATCATTCATGCCCGCGTTCAGGAAATCCTGGAGCAAAGTTTCCTTGAATTGAAACATTATGGTTGTGAAGAACAAAAGAAAAAACTGATTGCCGGAATCGTGATGACGGGTGGCGGCTCAAAACTGAAGCACATTCGCCAGCTGACCGAATACATAGCCGCAATGGATGCGCGGATTGGCTTTTCAAACGAACATATTGTCGGTGAAATGGTAGAAGAGCTTTCCGGCCCTGAATATGCAACTTCGGTCGGACTACTGATGAAAGGGCTGGAAAAACTTGAGGAAAACCGGGAAGACATTTATGAAGAAGAAGTCATCAATACCATGAATGAAGACGATGAACAGGTCGGCCAACTGGAAGAAGTGGGAGCAGATGTACTTTTAGGGGAAAAGAAAGGCGAAGTAAAACAACCGGAAAGAAAACCCAAACCACCCAAACAGCCCAAAGGGCCTTCGATCTTCACAAAATGGACGGATAAATTTATCCAGATGATCAACGAAACAGAATAATTCAGAATTAAAAAATAAGAGATATGAGCACCGAAGATTTTATGTTTGACTTACCAAAACACCGTTCCTCATCGATCAAAGTGATTGGAGTAGGGGGCGGGGGAAGCAACGCCGTAAATTATATGTACCAGCAGGGAATTACCGGAGTTGATTTTGTGGTCTGCAATACAGACGCGCAGGCATTGAACAACAGCCCGGTTCCGAATCGGATTCAGCTTGGCCAGTCAACAACAGAAGGGCTGGGTGCGGGAGCCAATCCCGACGTAGGTGAGCAGGCGGCGCTTGAAAGCATGGAAGACATTAAAAAATTCCTTGATAACAATACAAAAATGGTGTTCATTACTGCCGGAATGGGCGGTGGAACCGGAACCGGAGCAGCTCCGATTATCGCCGGGATTTCAAAAGAATTAGGAATTCTGACGGTTGGAATTGTAACCGCACCTTTTTATTTTGAGGGAAAAATGCGGTTGGACCAGGCCGAAAAAGGAATTGAAAAATTACGTAAAAATGTTGATTCATTAATCGTAATTAACAATGATAAAATCCGGGAACTTTACGGAAACCTCGGATACAAAGCAGGTTTTGCCAAAGCGGATGAAGTTTTGTCAACTGCGGCCAAAGGGATTGCGGAAGTCATTACCAAGCATTATTCGACCAACATTGATCTTAAAGATGCCCGAACTGTTCTGGCCGACAGTGGCACCGCAATTATGGGAACGGGCATTGCGAGCGGTGAAAACAAAGCCAAAGAAGCAATTGCCAACGCGCTTGACTCGCCTTTGCTGAACAATAACAAAATTACCGGTGCGCAAAATGTCCTTTTGTTGATTGTTTCAGGAGAAAATGAGGTGACGGTTGATGAAATCTGGACGATTAATGAATACATCCAGAGCGAGGCCGGGAACAATGCCAACATCATCATGGGGATTGGCGAAGACCTGGATTTGGGCGATAAAATCAGCGTGACGGTCGTTGCTACCGGCTTTCCGGCAGAAGACCAGGTTTTTACCGGAAGGGAAGAAGAAAAGGTTTTTCACAGGCTGGAAGAAGAGCAGCCGTTGGTTCAGAAATTGTCAAAAGACACTCCTTTTCCCGTTCATGTAAAAAAAATGGTGGAAGAACCGATGTTTAAAGAAGAAACAGAGCCGGTTCAGGAAATTAAAAAAGAATCCACACAAGAGATTAAATTCTTCCTGGAAGAAGAGGAAAAAGCTCCCATAACAAAGAAAACAGAAGAGGAATGGGAACCGCAACTAAAGGCCGAAATTCAACAGGAACCTGTACAGGAACCATTGTTTACTGATGAAATTAAATTTGAAGAAGAAGATGAAATTGCGGAGGAAATAATCAATGAGATAGAGGAAGTTGTTAAAGATGAAGAATTTCCTGAAACCATTATGTTTTCTTTGGACGATGATTTCGAAGAAGAAATTACCGAAGAAGAGAAACCTGTTTTTTCAAGCTCACCGGTGCAAACCGAAGTTAAAAAGGAAGTGAAAACCGAGAAAAAGGAGGAAGTTGAAGATCCGTTCAACGCGCCGATTTCCCAGTCGCTTTCTCAGGCGATCGAGGAACGCAGGGCAAGGCTGAAACAGTTTAATTATAAATTTAAAAACACGCTGAACCATAAGACGATGGACGAAGTGGAAAGCGTTCCGGCATACAAAAGGCAGGGAGTGGAACTAAGCGAAAGAGAGGACAGCAAACCTTCTGATTTTGTTGTGGGCAGCGATGTCAATAATGATACAAAAATCCGACCCAACAATTTTCTGCATGACAATGTTGATTAAGGTTGATATGTATTGAATGCCCGGATTTTTCTCATATCCGGAGCTTTCATGAAAAAATTGCTTAGCCGACGGGCTAAGCAATTTTCTTTTGGTTAAATATGAAAATTCTTTAAGCCTGTCCCATTCTCGGATGCCAGACTGTACACATGATTCCTTCGCTCGCTTTTTGCGGATGGGCACAATACGGGGTCTGGAATTTTGCACATTTCAAACAATCATCTTCGCGGTGCATAACGGGCTTGAAAGTATAAGCCTCGCACACCTGGTTTTCACTTACTACGATTTCCTGCACGGCGCACAACTGCCCGTTGATGAAATGTTCACAGTTACCGCAGCATTCTGCTAATTTGACTTCCATAGCTTGACGTATTAAAGATTAATGATTCAAATTTACACCATTGCCCATCAAGAATTATTATAAATAACTGTATTTCAGTTATTTGAATTTAGAATGAATAAAATTTACTAGTTTGAATGCTGATTGGCTGAGGATGTTTTTCAAGCATTCAGAGTTTGTTTTAAATAAAAATAAACACATTGAAAATCCTATCGGGAATGCGATACAATTGCATAATAGTTCGGGAATTAACAAATCCTAATATAAAAAAATACGATATATTTAATGCATAAAATCAACCTTCATGAAAAATGTTATAGCATTATTTCTTTTACTTATCTCGTTGTCTCTTTTTTCTCAAAATAAGAATCAAGCAGTCATAATTCATTACAAATCTGCACTCATATTTGATGAAGAAAAATCTTCATTAATTATACCAGACGGAGTAATGTTGCCAAGAGAAATGCGGCAAGAGATGATAAGCAATATTGAAAAACCCAATTTTTATAATTTATTAATTTATAAAAATGAGAGCTTATATGAATACAAAGAAATAATTAATAATGAGCAAAGTAGTAGCTTGAACGCCAGGGTGAAAGGCCCCGGAAGCGAATTGAAAATTTACAAGAATACAAACACCTTTCTTTATCTTGCTCAATGCGAATTTTTTGGTCAGCTATTTTTGATAAATGATACTATAAAACAAAGAAAATGGATTTTAATTGATGAAGAAAAGGAAATCTTGGATTATAATGTGAAAAAAGCCATCATAAAAGAGAACAATCAAATCATTACAGCCTGGTATTGTCCAGAATTGCATTACAGTACCGGCCCTGAATATCTTACGGGTTTGCCTGGAACAATTTTAGAAGTTACTTATAAGTATGAAAATGACCTTTTTAAGGATGTTACAAATCAAATTGTTGCTCAAGAAATTCAAATAATAGATAACAAAATTAAAGTAGCCAAGCCAAATAGCGGTAAAAAGGTTAAAAACCGTTCAGAGTATGAACGTATAATCAATGAAAAAATAAGAGAATTTGAAGATATGAGAAAAGAGGGTGTAGATAAAGATTAATTAAACTGTAACCCGTAGTGCATTATAGCTGAATATTTTAAATAATTGGGAATCATCACATTGAATATAAAAAGAACTCCGGAGGAGTCGAACTTTCATAGCCCGGGATTTTAATCCCGGGTAAAAATAATGCACCAGATAAGATTTTGGCGGGATTTTTCATAAAAAATCATGACAAAATCGGGTTTGGATAATACACTATGAGTTAAACTGTATTATTTCCATACGATTACATCGTAGGTTGAATGATTCAGTATTTAAACAGATTTCTTTTAACGAACCGGACGGAAAAAACCGGATCGGGCTTTTTCCAGTAAGAATTGACAATGACCAGCAGCAGGAATGTTGAAGTATGGAACAAAACCAATAAGCCCATCGCGTACAAAGGAATTCCCAGGATTTGATAACCACCATAATAAGTCCATACGCCAAGGTAAACCGTTACGATTTCACCAAAAACAGGTAAAACTAGTGAAACAAGCATTGTAAGGAGTATTTTGTTCCTGAGCGATTCGATTCTCAGAACTCTGATGTAAAAAGATTCAAAACTGTACAGGAACGAAAATGCCAGGCCCCACGCAAATGGCAGCCAGTACGGAAATACACGCCCACCCGGCAGGTCATGGTATTTCCATAATCCGTTGCTGATTCCCCAGTTTTCTGCGAGCACACCACCCGTTGCCGAAATAAGAAAACCCAAAAAATAGATATTAGCACTCTCGGATTTTCGTTTTCTCAGTCCGATCAAAACCGCATTCAACGCGAGCACCAGCATGAGCCATACATCGCGGTCCTGCAATAAGTGGATGACCACTCCGGCAACTAAAAGCATCAAAAACCTTTTGACTGTGAAAACGAAAAGCGTAGAGAACATAGGTTGATTCAAAGAGCCAAAAGTAATGATTTTTATGACATTCCGAAACTTCAGGGAAATAAAAATGCCGGGCTTCCCGGCATATTATATAAAGTTAACATTTATTAAAACTGATTGGCGTAGCCCGGATCCGGTTCAAACGTTTCCATGAATTTGGTTGTATAATTCCCTTTGATATATTCAGGATCATCCATCAGTTGCCTGTGGAAAGGAACCGTTGTTTTAATTCCTTCGATATAGAATTCTTCCAGAGCGCGGCGCATTTTTGCCAGGGATTCTTCCCGCGTTTGAGCGGTTACGATCAGTTTGGCAATCATAGAATCATAATAAGGCGGAATCTGGTAGCCTGCATAAACGTGTGTGTCAACACGCACACCATGGCCGCCCGGAATGTTGATGTTGGTAATCATTCCCGGTGACGGACGGAATCCTGCGTAAGGGTCTTCCGCATTGATACGGCATTCGATAGAATGCAATTTCGGGAAATAATTTTTTCCTGATATTTTGGCTCCAGCCGCTAAAAGGATTTGCTCTTTTACCAGGTCATAATCAATCACCTGTTCGGTAATCGGATGTTCTACCTGGATACGGGTGTTCATTTCCATAAAGTAGAAATCACCGTTTTTATCAACCAGGAATTCAATAGTTCCCACACCTTCATAACCGATGAATTCCGCAGCTTTTACGGCGGCGTTCCCCATTTTTTCCCGTAATTCGGGTGTCATGAAAGGAGAAGGAGTTTCTTCCAGCAACTTCTGGTGACGTCGTTGTATGGAGCAATCTCTTTCCGACAAATGGCAGGCTTTTCCTGTATAGTCGCCCGCAATTTGTATTTCAATGTGGCGTGGTTCTTCGATCAGCTTTTCCATGTACATCCCGCCGTTTCCAAACGCGGCAGTGGCTTCCTGAACGGCAGATTCAAAATGTTTTTCCAGATCTTTTTCACTCCACACGGCACGCATTCCTTTTCCGCCGCCGCCTGCGGTAGCTTTGATCATAACCGGATAACCGATTTTTTTGGCAACTTTTTTGGCTTCGGCACAATCTTTTAAAATCCCTTCTGAGCCCGGAACGACCGGAACACCGGCTTTAATCATGGTTGCTTTGGCAGTCGCTTTGTCACCCATTTTATCGATATGCTCAGGCGAAGCGCCGATGAATTTGATGCCGTTGTCTTTACAAGTTTTGGAGAATTTGGCATTTTCAGACAAAAATCCGTAGCCGGGATGGATTGCGTCGGCATCTGTGATTTCTGCTGCTGCAATGATATTGGCCATTTTCAGGTAAGATTCCGAACCGGATGGAGGCCCTATGCAAACCGCTTCGTCGGCAAACCTTACATGCAGGCTGTCACGGTCGGCAGTCGAATAAACAGCAACGGTCTTGATACCCATTTCTTTTGCGGTGCGTATCACCCGCATGGCAATTTCTCCTCTGTTGGCAATTAATATCTTATCAAACATATTTTTCTAAATTATGAATTAATAATTTTTACGAATTTAGTTGTGAATGAATTTGATAATTTCAATTCTAACAATTAAAATTCATAATTTATTTAAGATGGATCGATTAAGAACAATGGCTGGTCGTATTCGGTCGGCGTGGAATCGTCTGCCAGTATTTTTACGATTTTACCTGAAACCTCTGATTCGATTTCATTGAACAATTTCATGGCTTCCACAATACAAAGTACGGAGCCTGGAGAAACAGAATCGCCTACCGAAACAAACGGGTCTTTGCCCGGCCCGGAGGAACGGTAAAAAGTTCCGATCATCGGTGATTTTACGGTAATATATTTTGAATTGTCTTCTGCCGGAGTAGCAGCTTTATTTTCTGCAGCCGGCTGAACAGGTGCCTGTACAGCAGCTTGCGGCGCCTGCATAACAGGTTGCTGCATCATCGGTTGCGGTGCATAAGTAACGGTTTGTCCGCCGATGTTTTTGATTTTGATTTCAAAATCTTTCAGTTTCAGGTTGACTTCGGCAACTTCTGATTTTGAAACGAATTTGATCAGATTTTGTATTTCTCTAATATCCATAGTGTATTCTTTTGTTTAGATAAAATGTGTAGTAAATATCAAATGTATAAAAAAATTGAAAAAGCTGCCTCTAATTTTAGAAACAGCTTTTAAAAATTTTCACGAATGAGGTTATTCTACTTCTTCGTCTAATTGTTTTTCCATTACAACTTTACCTCTGTAGTACATTTTACCGTCCAGCCAGTAAGCTCTGTGGTAAAGGTGCGATTCGCCGGTTGCCTTGTCAACTGCGATTTGAGGCGCTTCAATTTTGTAATGCGTTCTACGTTTATCTCTTCTCGTAGTAGACTGTCTTCTCTTAGGATGTGCCATAACTTATGTTATTTTCAGTTATTATTGTTTTTTAATTTTTTTAATTGTTCCCAACGCGGGTCGGTTTCTTCGTTGTCTGAATTTTCATCATCTGTTTCTTCCTCTAAGCTGTATTGTTCCAGCAGATCAAGCATTTCGGAATGGCTTTTTCCTGACTTTACATCGGGATGGATTCTTTTTACCGGAATAGCCAGAAGCGTCATTTCATAGATCATTTGTGCAATGTTTATAGAATGTTCACCATGTGGAATGACCCAGATTTCATCATCGGAATTGTCAAATTCTTCTCCGAACTTTACAATAATTTCCGATTTCCCATTTAATTCCTGGTTATAAGGTTCGTTCGTCAGGTCACAATCCAGTTCTACGGTTCCGGACAATTCGAAATCCAGTTCCAGGAAATTATTTTTTTTGTCCAAAACAAGCTGAATCTTTAAATCGGGATTCCGGAAATCCTGTTCAAATTCAAACAAATCAAAGAACGGCTGCGTCACATGAAATTCGAAATCATGTTTTCCCAAACTCAAACCTGCAAAGGAAACATTGTAATACCTGAACTTCTCCATAACGCAAAACGGGTGGCAAAGATAATACATCTTACTGAAAAACAAGAAGGTTTTCGGGTGAAATTTTATTGCCCCGGATATTTATCGGGATTTTGGGATGTATGGAAAACGGCTTTTATGATTATCAGTTTTTGTTCTTCATTTAAAGTATAAAAAACCAGAAAAGGGAATATTTTCATGGGAACTGCTCTGAATTCAAGAAAATAGAATTGAAAGTAAAGAACATCTAAAATCGTTTCACAAGTATTTTTGTATTCCTCAAGAAAGTTAAGCGCAACTTTTTCCGAAGCCTTGTTTTTGTAATAAGAAACCGCCTCATCTATCTGTAAATCAGCATCAGGCGTAATTATTAGCTTATAGCCCATGTTTAGCTTTTAGCTTTTCATAGGAAGTTTGTATGCTTATGCAATCTTCCACAGGGACATCATTTTGCCTGAGTAGAAAGTTTTTTTGTTCCGCAGACAGCTCAAAATTCCGATGTTCTTTTTTGAACTCACCACCAATCAATTCCAGGAATTCAAGGAAGAATGAAGCTTTATCATCCGGTACGGTTACACTGAATGTTGTCATTTTTATTGATTTGCTCAAAGTTACAAATAAAATACTTTCATACATTATACAATCATACAGCAATACAATAAAAATCACCTTTCCCTTTCCGGTTTCAACTCACGGTGTTTCAATACATTGCTTGTTAATTCCTTGTATTCGTTTCGTTTGTTGAAAATATTGACTGCCGTATAGATTGCTTCACGGAATGAAGTTTCATCTGCAATTCCTTTTCCGGCAATATCATAAGCCACGCCATGGTCGGGCGAAGTGCGCACGAAAGGTAGCGAAGCGGTGTAATTCACGCCATCCTCAAAACACAAAGTTTTAAACGGAATCAATGCCTGGTCATGGTACATGCCCAAAACCGCATCGAAAGTTTCAATGTTAGATGGCGAGAAAAAACTGTCGGCGGCATAAGGTCCGAAAACCAGCATTCCTTTTTCGTACAATGACTGGATTGCCGGAATGATGATTTCCTGTTCTTCCTGTCCCAAAAGTCCATTGTCGCCCGAATGCGGATTCAATCCCAGAACAGCAATTTTGGGTTTGCGTACGCCGAAATCCATTTTCAGGGATTCATTCAAAGCATTCACTTTGTTAACAATGCTTTCCTTATTGATTTTTGCTGCCACATCTTTCAGCGGAATATGCTGCGTTACCAGACTTACTTTCAGGGATTCGGTTACCAGAAACATCAATGGTTTTCCACCCCAAACCTCACCCAGGTATTCCGTATGGCCAGGGAAATTAAATTCTTCGGACTGAATGTTTTTTTTGTTAATCGGCGCAGTAACCAAAACATCACATTCGCCGTTTTTTACCGATTCGGCAGCAGCTTTCAAAGATTCATAAGCCAGTTTTCCGGAAGTTTCAGTGGCATTTCCGAATTCCATCTGCGCAGGTTCTTTCCATAAATTGACCACGTTAATTTTTTTTTCCACAGCTTTATCAGCGGAATTAACCCCAAAAAACTGAATGGATTCATCCTTGATTTGATTTTTGTAGAAATTCAAATGTTTGGTTGAACCGAAAATGACAGGCGTGAAAAAGTCCAGTATGTTTTTGTCAGCCAGCGATTTTACGATGATTTCGTATCCGATTCCATTAATGTCGCCAACTGAAATGGCCACTTTGGGTTTATTATCGTGTGAGGTCATGTTTCACTTTAAATTTTCACAAAGGTAATACTTAAAGTGCAATTGGAAATAGTGGGTTTACTGCAAGACCGCAATCCAAAACGGTTAAAAAAACAATCGTTGAATCGTCTGTGATAAATTAATCTCCGATTTTCAGATGCGTGCTTACCGCTATCCTATTCCAGGCGTTGATAGTTACAATTGCCATGATGATTTGCGCTATCTGATTTTCGTTGAAAACCTTACTCGCTTTTTGGTAGGTTTCCTCGCTTAATCCAAATTGCTGAATAAGAGTAACTTCCTCTGTCATTGCTAATGCGGCTTGTTCTTCTTCAGTAAAGAATTCCAAAGCTTCCTTCCACGCGCTCAAAATAAATATACGCTCATTGGTTTCACCGTTCTTGAGAGCATCTCTTGTGTGCATATCCAGACAATAAGCGCACCCATTGATTTGAGAAGCCCGGATTTTTATAAGTTCTTTCAGCGTTCCGGAAATTTCAGCTTTTGCTAAATAGCTTTCCAATCCGAGCATAGCTTTGAAAGCCTGCGGTTCCACTTTGCTGATATTGATTCTTTTTTCCATTTTTGATTTTTTTAATTTGATTGTGCAAAGTTGAAAAATCAAAAATGAACAAAACTTAAACTGGTTTAAGAAATGATTTTTTTTCGGATTTCGCTTAAATATTCGGGTGTGAATCCTAAAAATGAGGCAATGAGATATTGTGGGACACGCTGAACAAATTCCGGGTGCCTGCTTAATAATCCAAGATAAAAATCTTCTTTGGAAAGCGAGAAAATATATTTAATTCTCATCTGTGAAGCGGCATATGCCCGTTGATAAATAAAACGAAAATATCTTTCCATTACCGGAAATTGTTTCAATAATTCCTCCTGGGTGTCATGGGTAATAACCAAAACTTCAGATTTTTCGATTGCCTGAATGTAGAATTCTGTTTTTGATTGCTTTTCGTAAGCGATATTATCGGTCATCCACCAGGTTTCAATAGCAAATTCAGTGGTTTGCTCAACACCTTTTTCATTAATGAAAAATTTCCGCAAAAGCCCGTTCAGAACAAAATAATTGAGCTTGCAGATTTGTCCCTCAACGAGAAGATTTTCTTTTTTATCTACAATTTGAATGTCAAAAAATGTAAGCATTTCGGAAAATATATCTTGATCAATTGAGATGAATTTATCTAAATGAGCTTTGAAAATTTCTGACATTTTACCTGGTCATTTTAATTTCCTCAAATGTATGAATCTAATCCTGAAGAATGAATATTTATTATTTTTTAGGAAACGGGATTCAGGTTTTTCTTCATCCAGGCCATCAGATCCCAGTAATTTTGCGGAACAATTCCGTGTCCGCTGCGGTATTCATGGTATTCATTTATGATTCCCAATTCATCCAAAAGCGGTTTTCCCGATCTTGCCCATTCAACTGGGATGACCATATCGTCGGTTCCGTGCGAAATAAAAAAATCAAGTTTTGAAAAGTCTTTGGCCGGATTAATTTCACCGATGAAGTCCTTTTCAGGATATCCGCTCAGACAGGCAACATGCTTTACTTTTTCCGGGAAATTCAATGCAATGGCATAGCTCAGAATTGCTCCCTGGCTGAACCCGCAAAGCCAGACGTTGTCTTTATCCAGGCTTTCTTTCGTGGTGATTTCATTGATGAATTCCACTAATCGATTCCTTGATTCGATTCCCTGTGGAATATTGTTGAATTTCTGCATATTGACAAAATCGATCTCGTACCAGCCGTACATTCCGGGAGCCAGCGTATGGATTCCGCGAACGCTCACAACGTGGAATTCGTTGGGCAGATCATCTGCAAAACCGAACAAATCTTCTTCGTTGCTCCCATAGCCGTGAACCAATAAAATCAACGGATTTTTTCCTGAAATGATTTTGGGTTTTCGTTCTATGTACTGAATGCCGGAAAGTGTTTTCATAAATCTGCCACAAAGTTACGCCAAGTTTTCATAAAGTCCCGCCGCGGAATTTTATGGTTTTTGGATTAATTGAATATCCGATAAATCATAAAGATAGTGAGGAACCCTGGCAGGGTTTACAATTGAAATTCGATACCGGTTCGCTGCAAGCATTTTTCAAACCGTTCTATTTGCTCCGTACCGAATTTGAATGTACGCTGACTTGTCAGAATGCGAAACAAAGAGAAGAATTGTTATATTTGATTACACAAAATCAACCCAATGACGGATAAAACACACAAAAATGTCTTGTTTATAGGAATCGGGATTTTCTTTTTCCTTGCTGTTTCGAGTATTGCTTATCTTTTCAGGGAAAGTTTACGTATTTTATTACTGTCCGTTAGCGGGATTCATCCGTTGGCTGTTAAATTGATGATTGAAACAACATATTTTTTCACTTTTGTTGCAGGCGTTTTTGGGCTGTTGAAAGTACTCAAAACGTATAAATTTAAAAGTGAGAAATTATTTTTATGGTTGATTGGATTATTAATTTTCGCTCAGCTACTGCAATTTGCCGTTCCTTATTTTTTATCGAATTTCCATACGGAATCCTATTTTAAAAATACTTCCGCGTATTATAATTTCCTGCGAAGTGATTTATTGTATGAAACCCTGGATGCACTTTTCGAATATCTTGTGTATATAGTTTTAGGAATTGTCATTTACAAAAACCGAAATCTTATTTTGTTGAATGATACTTATGAAAATGATCTTAATGAAATCGGGAATGAGAACTGATTTATTTAGAATTAATTCAAATTTATACCTGTTCGATAACGCAAATGAATTTTCCGGTAAATTCACGGCATAATTCAACATAATATGAAAAATAAAACGATACTTTCATTGATGCTCATAGCCGGGTTTGCGATCATTTACAGTTTCACAAAAGACGGAACAGACAAAGGCTATGAAGTCAAATCCAATCCCGCATTTTCCAACCTGAAAATCCTTCCCAAAGATATTTCGGAAGAAGACCTGATGCATGTGATGCACAGCTTTAATGCTTCGCTCGGTGTGAAATGCGGATTTTGCCATGCGCCCGGCGCTGACGGTAAACTGAATTTCGCCAGCGATGAAAACAAACACAAAAATGTTGCCCGCGGAATGATGAAAATGACCATGGGTATCAACAAGAAATATTTCAAAATCAAAGACCCGAAAGAATTTCAGGTGACTTGTTTTACCTGCCACAGAGGAAATGAACATCCGGAAAAAACACTTCCTATTCCGGAACCAAAAAGATAATGCTTGTGTAGAGATATGGGTTTAGCGTTTTGTGTTCTGAATTAATTTTCTAAATAAATTAAAAGTACATTGGTGTTTAATCAAATTATGCTAAGAAAAAACAATTAAAATTTTCAATCTTTGTATTTTCTAAGATAATTCTCAAAATGAACACACAAGATACACCTGACGTCCAACACCCAACATCCAACATAAAAATCCTCATCATTGGAAGCGGTGGCCGGGAACACGCCATCGGGTGGAAATTTGCTGAAGATTTCAAAAAGAAAAATGAAAACCTCGAACTTTTTTTCGTTCCCGGAAATGCCGGAACCGCACAGATCGGGCAAAATATTTCGTTGAATTCTTTGGAAGAAATCCGTGATTTTGCAAAAGAGGAAAGCATTGATTTGACTTTTGTAGGGCCGGAAGATGAATTATCACGCGGAATTGTAGATATCTTCAAAGCAGCCGGGCTTGAAATTTTCGGGCCGGATAAAAGAGCGGCTCAACTGGAAGCCAGTAAAGCATTTGCCAAAGATTTCATGCACAAATACGGTGTGAAAACCGCTCAATACAAAACTTTTCAGGGGCCGATGCTGGCAATCGAATACCTGGAAAAACAGGAATTCCCGGTTGTGGTCAAAGCCAGCGGGCTGGCAGCCGGAAAAGGTGTGATCATTTGTCAGGATTTTGAAGAAGCAAAAAAGGCGGTTCTGGAAATCATGGAAGACAAAACCTTTGGTGAAGCAGGAAGCGAAGTGGTGATTGAAGAATACCTGGAAGGTTTTGAAGCCTCAATTTTATCAATTTTCAACGGAAAGGAAATCATTCCTTTTGTTTCGGCCAAAGACCACAAAAAAATCGGCGAAGGTGAAACAGGTTTAAACACCGGCGGAATGGGCGTTCTGGCGCCGAATCCTTTGTTCAAGCGTGAGCATTTCGATGTGTTTGAATCCGATATCCTGAAACCGACGCTGAATGGATTATTGAGTGAAAATTTATTGTTCTCAGGCGTTATTTTTTTCGGTTTGATGATTACGGCCAGAGGTGTTTATCTATTGGAATATAATCTGCGGATGGGTGATCCGGAAACCCAGGCAACCTTGCCTTTGCTGGAAAATGATTTGTATGAAACGGTGATGAAATCCAATCGGGGAGAGCATTTTAAACTTGAATTTTCCAATCAGCAAAGTTGTTGCGTGGTGATGGTTTCGGGCGGATATCCGCTGAATTATGAAAAAGGTTTTGAAATCCGCGGAATCGAAAATGTGGAATGCCCGTATTTCATTGCCGGGGCAAAAATTTCAGACGGAAAAATACTGACTTCAGGCGGACGTGTCATCAACGTAGTCGGACTGGGCGGAACGATGGAAGAAGCCAGAAAAACCGCTTACGAAAATGTAAGGAAAATTCATTTTGATTATGAATATTACCGGAATGATATTGGGTTAATTTAAATCGAACTTCGAAACTCGAACTTCGCAAAAAAAATATATGAAAAAACTCTGGAAACTCACCAAACGAACTTTCATCGTTCTGTTCATTGCGCAGTTGGTGTACATAGTCGCTTTGAAATGGATCAATCCACCGATTACGATTACGCAAATCAACAGCCTGATAGAAGGCCACGGACTTCACCGCGATTATATTTCCTGGAATGAAATGCCCAAAAATGCTAAACTTGCAACGATTGCTTCCGAAGATCAGCTTTTTGCCACTCACAACGGATTCGACAAAAAGCAAATCGAAAAAGCGTTGGATTTTAACGATAAAAATCAGGGGAAAAAGCTCCGCGGAGCGAGTACCATTTCGCAGCAGGTTGCCAAAAATGTTTTCCTCTGGCAGGGCAGAAGCTGGTTCCGAAAAGGGCTGGAAGCTTATTTCACCTTTATGATCGAACTGGTTTGGGGTAAAGAACGGACTCTGGAAATGTACCTGAATGTATCGGAAACCGGAATCGGGACGTTTGGAATTGAAGCGGCTTCGCAGCGGTATTTCAAAAAACCGGCATCTAAATTAACCCGAAATGAAGCCGCGAGAATCGTCGTAAATCTTCCCAATCCGAAGAAATACCGTGTCAATCCGCCGAGCGGATACGTGAGCAAACGTGCCACATGGGTGGAACGGCAGATGCGGAACCTGGAAAGCGATCCGGTTATTAAGAAGCTGATTGATTAGCCCACGGTTTAAACCGTGGGCTAAAAGGAGCCAATCGAAAAATTAATGGTTTTAACCATTTGTCTAAGTAATTTTGCCAAAGTTGAATTTGGTTAAAGAATCTCAAATTTCACTTTTATTTCATAACGCAGTTTTATGCTCGTTACATTTTCAACACCATTGTCATTTCCAACACTTTCCATCGCAACATTGCTCGTTTGTAAATTTGACTGGTTAAACCAATAATTTGTATAATTATTTTCAGGCAATTCCTCAACAGACAAAACCGAACCAATTTTTTCGTCTATACTTTCCAGAAGATAGACAGCTTTTTCTTTTGCCGCTTTGATAGCTTCGATCTTCACTTCTTTACGGTACTTTTGAATATCTTTATTGGTTGCTTTGGTAATCCGAAGGCTTTCCAGCCAGTTTGAATTTAAATCTTCAAGAAAAGTCAGGAAGTCAGTTTCATTGGACAAATTAAGTTTGATTTTTCTTTTTTGGTAATTTGAGGAACGCCAATAGTACCACCAAAACCACCAGTTGTCATAAAATGCGGATTCAAGATTTAAACCGGATTTGTTAATTTTATTCTTTTCGAGGACTTTGTAAAGTTCCGATTCAATATCGTTCAGCTTAACTCTTTTCCCGTTTTTGTCATATTCCTGGATAATTATTTCGACCTCAATTTCATCGGGTTGGACAAAAAGCTCCGCGCTGCCGGTGACTTCAATAAATTTTCTTTCATCTGCAGAATTTAATTGTGCGTTCAAAGAATAATTAAAGGACAGAAGAAATAACAATAAGAGTTTAATTAAATTTTTCATAAACGTATTTTTAAGATTCACTTATGATGGATGCGGGATGAATTAAAATGGTTGGTTAAGAATAAAAAATGATTTGATTTTTCTGTCATTGGATTTAATGGTTCGTCTTGTTTTTTAGGTTTTCAGCCCACGGTTTAAACCGTGGGCTGAAAAAGCGAATCTAAAAATTAATGGTTTTAACCATTTGCCTAAGGAAATTCTACATAGAAAATCTTACTTTTGCGCAAACTTCGCACAATGACAAACGGAATCATCATTCTGGACTTCGGTTCGCAGTACAACCAATTAATAGCCAGAAGAATACGTGAGTTTGGCGTGTACGCCGAAATCCTGCCTTTCAATGCTTCGCTCGAAGAAATCATGGGCAAACAACCCAAAGGAATTATTCTTTCGGGCGGGCCTTCTTCGGTTTTCGCAGAAGACGCGGCATTGGTTGACAAGGCATTGTACGAACAGCATATTCCGGTATTCGGGATTTGTTACGGAATGCAGCTGACCGCACATCTTTTGGGTGGAAAAGTGAAAAAAGGTGAGAAAGGCGAATACGGAAAATCGGAATTTAGCATCACAGATGCTTCTGTTTTATTTCAAAATGTTCCGCAAACTTCCACCGTTTGGATGAGCCATTTTGACGAAGTGGCCGAAGTTCCCGCCGGATTTAAAATTGCCGGAAAATCCAATATTGACATCGCGTCTATTGTTAGTGAAGAAAAGAAAATTTACGCCGTTCAGTTTCACCCGGAAGTTTCCCATACCGAATTCGGAAGTAAGATGCTGGAGAATTTTGTGTTCAATATCTGTCAGTGCGAAAAGAACTGGGAGCTGACTGATTTTATCTCAACTGAAATTCAGCGTATAAAAGAAGTTATCGGTGATAAAAAAGTGATCCTGGGTTTGTCGGGTGGCGTGGATTCGTCTGTAGCAGCGGTTTTGATTCATAAGGCCATCGGCGACCAGTTGAACTGTATTTTTGTGGACACCGGGCTTTTGCGTAAAGACGAAGGCAAAAAAGTAATGGAAAATTATGGGAAGCATTTCCACATGAATATAAAAATGATAGATGCGCGCGAACAGTTTATGTCGAAACTGAAAGGCGTTTCCGACCCGGAAGAAAAGCGAAAAATCATCGGCCGAGAATTCATTGAAGTTTTTGATGCCGAATCGCATAAGTTCGAAGATGCCGAATTTTTGGCGCAGGGAACGATTTATCCCGATGTGATTGAATCACAATCGGTAAAAGGTCCTTCGGCAACCATCAAATCTCATCACAATGTAGGCGGATTGCCCGAAAAAATGAAACTGAAGTTACTGGAACCACTTCGCGAATTGTTCAAAGACGAAGTACGAAAAGTAGGGGTGGAGCTGGGAATCCCGAGAGAATTGGTTTATCGCCATCCGTTTCCTGGCCCCGGATTGGGAATTCGTATTTTAGGAGAAGTGGACGAAGAAAAAGTGCGTATTCTTCAGGAAGCCGACGATATTTTCATTCAGGAATTGTACAAAAATAATTTATATGATGAGGTAAGCCAGGCGTTTGTGGTCTTACTTCCGGTGAAATCGGTGGGCGTGATGGGCGATGAAAGGACTTACGAATACACGGCGGTAGTCCGTTCGGCCAATACGATTGATTTTATGACGGCGACCTGGTCGAAACTTCCCTATGAATTCCTGGAGCTGGTTTCTAACCGTATCATTAACGAAGTCAAAGGGATCAACCGTGTGGCGTATGACATCAGTTCCAAGCCCCCGGCAACGATAGAATGGGAGTAAAAAAATTGAATTTCTATTTTGTGTAAAGAGAATTTTCAATTATATTTGCACTCTCAAATTTAAGGCAGACCCATGGTGTAATGGTAACACACCGGTTTTTGGTACCGTTATTCGGGGTTCGAGTCCCTGTGGGTCTACTTAGCTAAATAAGCAATCAGCTGTTAATCAGTTGGTTGCTTTTTTTTTGAATATATTAGCTACGGAATTATTCACTTTTAAAGACAGAAATAGCCAGTTATGAGAACAATTTTTATGTTTAGAATTGAATGGCTCAATGTAATTTTCCTGTATTTCTTTTGATAGACAGCTTTATACCTGATAGGTGTAGTATTTCTAATTAAAAATCTATTCTCTGCAAAACATACAGGGAGCAGAGTATTTAGCGCAATTATTTCCCAATGCAAAACCGTGAAAATATCGCGCCAAGTACATCGCGGTCGATTTCGATGTTTCCGGTGATGGAGCCAATGTGTTTCAGCGTTTCACGAAGATGAAAGGCCAGTAAATCTCCGGTCAGCTCAGATTTCATTCCTGTTTCTACATTTTGGAGTGAGTCCAATGCGTTTTGCAAAGCTTCTTTGTGGCGTATATTGGTGATGATAACCGAATTTTCATCTATGCCGGTCGCTGAGCGGAGCCGAAGCGCCAGTTCATTTTTTAGTTTATCCAGATTATATCCGGTTTTGACCGAAATCCCGAAATGATGAAAATCCGGATATTCTTTTTTAAAATGCTGTTCATGGGACTCGTTGGTTCCTTCAATTTTATCAATTTTGCTTAGCAGATTGAAAACGATTTTGTCCCGCAATAAGTCTTTCAGTTCTTTCAGAATCTCAACATCGTCTTCATATAAATGAATCACGATCTTTGCCTGGCTGACTTTTTCCTTGGCTTTTTCTACTCCGATGGCTTCAATCGCATCCTGCGTTTCCCGGATGCCGGCGGTGTCAATGAACCGGAACGTAATTCCGTCAATCGTGATGGTTTCTTCAATGGTGTCGCGTGTCGTTCCGGCGATGTCGCTGACAATGGCGCGCTCCTCATTGAGCAAAGCATTGAGCAGAGTAGATTTCCCGGCATTTGGCTTTCCGATGATGGCTACCGGAACGCCGTTCTTAATTGCGTTTCCGTATTCAAAAGTCGAAATGAGTTTTGCGATTTGAGTTTTGAGCTTTGCGATTAAATCTTCCAAATCCTTGCGGTTAGCAAATTCCACATCTTCTTCCGAAAAGTCCAGCTCCAGTTCGACCAAAGCGGTGAAATTGATGAGTTCCTCACGCAAATCCTTTAATTTCGATGAAATTCCACCGCGCATCTGGTTCAGCGCGACCCGGTGTGAAGCTTTGTTTTCAGCTGAAATCAGGTCAGCTACCGCTTCAGCCTGTGATAAATCAATTCGTCCATTCAAAAAAGCACGTTGGGTAAATTCACCAGGCTCAGCCAGCCTTGCGCCGTTTTGAATTAAAAGTGCAATGATTTGCTGTTGGATATATGATGAACCATGACAGCTGATTTCAACCAAATCTTCTGCCGTAAAGGTTTTAGGCGCTTTGAAAACGGAAACCATGACTTCATCGACGATTGCTTGTTGGATGTTGGGTGTTGGGTGTTGGATGTCATTCGATTTCGAATTTCGCCTGACGATAAAACCATAGTGAACCGTGTGGGAACCTACATTCGTTAAATCTTTCTCTTTGAATATCTTATTAACAATGGAAATTGCATCTTTTCCCGAAACCCGGATGATGCCCAAAGCTCCGGTGCCTTGAGCTGTTGATGTCGCGCAGATTGTATCCTGAAAATTCATCTTAACTTTTCTCTACCAATAATTTTTCAGTTACTTTTGAGCTTAACACCACATTTTTTCCGTCAAATTCAACGGTCATGCTTTGGTCGAATTCTTCCTTATCAAGGATTTCTAATTCTACGTCCAATTGTAATTCTTTGGAATTCAGGTATTTTAAGAATTCATCATTGGAATTGGTTACTGCGACGAGCTTCAGTTTGTCGCCGATTTCGAACCGGTTGAGCGTAGCATAATTTTTCAGGTGTATATTTCCATTCCGGTCGGGAATGGGCGAACCATGCGGGTCAACTGTCGGGAAATCAAGCATTTCATCCATTTTGGCAAAAAAATTAGGTGAATGAATATGTTCAATCTGTTCAGCGACTTCATGGACTTCTTCCCAGCCGAATCCCATTTTTTCCACCAGGAACATTTCTGTAAGCCGGTGCTTGCGGATGATCAAAAGTGCTACTTTCCTGCCTTCTTCCGTCAATGTAAAAGGTTTGTAAGACTGGTAATTGACCAATCCTTTTCCGGCCAGCTTTTTGACCATACTGTTGACGGTCGGCATTTTGATGTTCAGGTTTTTGCTCAACTCATTGACCGTTACCTCACCGGATTTTTCCGACAGGATGAACATCGTCTTGAGATAATTTTCCTCTGTGAATGAATTCATTCGGCAAAATTACGAATTAACTTTCTTCTTCAGCTCAATCAGCGTAATTTCAGGCCAAATCCCGACACGGCCCGGATAGGCGTGGTAGCCGAAACCGCGATTCACATAAAGGTAGCGCCCAAGGTTTTCATACATTCCCGCCCAGTGCTTGTAAACATATTGTGCCGGACTCCATTTTATGAATCCCGGAATTTCAATTCCGAACTGCATTCCGTGTGTATGGCCGCTCAAAGTCAGGTGGTAATTCAAAGGATTGTCCTGTACCTCAATGTCCCAATGCGACGGGTCGTGTGAAAGCAGGATTTTGAAATCTTCCTTTTGGATTCCTTCTGTCGCTTTCTTCAAATCCCCGACCTGTTTAAATCCTCTTCCCCAGTTTTCAACGCCGATCAGTGCAATTTCGGAATTCCCTTTTTTTAGTTTTACATTTTGATTCAGCAAAAGATTGAATCCGATCTTTGGATGAATGGCTTTGATGGCTTCGAAATTTGATTGTTTCGCATTTTCAGACGGCCAGGTCACATATTCGCCATAATCATGGTTGCCCAGGATTGAGTATTTACCGAATTCAGGCTTTTTAATACCCGAAAACATTTCCATCCAGTTGTCCATTTCGGTTGCATGAGTGTTAACGATGTCGCCTGTAAACACAAATAAATCGAATTCCTGTTCATTCATCAAATCAACGCCGTGCTGGATTTTATCGGGATTGTCAAAGCTTCCGCTGTGAATGTCGGAAAGTTGCAGAATGGTGAATCCATCGAATTCATCGGGCAGGTCTTCAAAAAACAATTTTTGCCTGATTACTTTATAATTGTACCGTCCCTGCCAGATCCCGTAAATAATGGAAGCAAACGGAATCGCGGCGACAGCCAGCGCGGCGCGGCTTATGAATGTCCTCCGGCCGGGAAAAAATGACGATGAGGTTTCGGTATGGGAGAAATACTGATAAGTCCCGATGAGTGTCCGCAAAATGTCTTCACCCAACAGGAAAACAGTAATGATTATTTTGGGAATGTAGATCAAAAGGAAAAGTCCGAGCGTAACCAAAGTCTGGTGGGTTTGGCCCTGGCTCCGGTCAAATTTCGCGAAAGAATAAACGAGATAAATGAAACTTATGGTCGAAATAAACAGATAAAAACGGGTAATCCATTTGTTTTCAAAAGCAATTTTTACGGCTTGAAATGAGTACCATTCAACAAGGGCGGCAAACAGGAAAAAGAAAATCCAACGTATCATCTTATCTCAGGAACGGAAAATAATCACTTTTTCAGGGATTAAGTTCCATATATCCGTATTTGTATTCTACTCTGTTACTTGCTCTGATAATGTATTTATTAGCAGAAACCGGTACCAAGACCCGAGTATTCAATTCAAAATTCTCTTCTTTTGTAACCCCAATGCCGGCTGCAAGCAACGCTTCTCTTGATACAGTCTGTCCGTCAGATGAAATGACTTCCATCATCGGGAAACGACGATTAAATACCAAATGAACCGCTCCTTTATTCAAATCGCGTGTTTCATTGTAAAGGAGCACCAACTGACCGCTTCCGTCCAGAAAAGACAAAACCGACAGGAAATCACCGTTATCATTTTTGGTGTTGGGCTCCGATGTATCAATTTTTTTATCCCATTGCAGTTTCCCGGTATTTTTGTCCAATCCCAAAATATAAAATCCGTTGTTCAGATAGCTGTAATCATAAACTTTGGCTTGTTGCCCGATGTTGGCTCCGGCCGATTTTTTATTGGTATATGACCGGTCACAAACCACGAAAATTTGGTTCTGACCAAAAAGCAGATTTGTGATATTCAAATTGGAAATAATTTTAAAATCATTTCTTTGGTTGTAAACAGTTTTACCTTCCGCGTCCATTTTCAAGGCCAGTAAAGCACTTCCGCTTACCCCTGAATTCCGGCCGTTTAAGTCGATGCTCAGGCCTACGTCAGTAGATTTCTCGTGAGTCAACAGTCCGGTGAAATAAAAATCTTCCTGAACAAATCCACCATCATACTGGAAAATCTGATAATTATCGCTTTGTCTGAGGGAAACTTCGGTCAGGTTTCCACCTGCCGGATTCCATCCATAGAGATTGAAATAAGGCTTTTCCTTTTTTTCTTTGATTTGCTTGAGCAATGCCGCTTTTCCTTCATCGGAAACATAAATTTCGTGGTCTTTGTTTCGCTGAGGCTCAAAAGGAAATTCAATTTCCTTTTGCCCAATTATATTCTGATCCCGGTCAAGCACTACCAATTCTACCTTTTCCTTGGCATTCTTATCAAAAGCGAATTCTTTAAGTACCAAATAGCGTAATTTTCCCGGGCTTTGGGCTATTTTGAAATTTCCATTTCGGGAATCTACTGTGGTAATCATCTTCATATCAGACATTTTACCGGTACGGATATTCACTTGTCTGGAATAAAGTGTATTGGACTTGGTTTTTGTATTGTAATCTTCGTAAAAAAAGATAAAATCAGCGCCCTCTACCTGAAACAAATCTTTGAAAGTCAAGGAAGCAGACCCCATGGCAGGCTGCTCTACCGATAAATCTAAACTTTTCACTTTTTCAAGTTCATTTAAGGAGAATTGGTCTACCAGTACGTGATAATTGAAAATGGAAAGATCATATTCGGTTGAAATTCTGTAAAGCTGTTTGCCGTCCACAACATGAGAAACCTTTTTCCCGGTTTCATTGGGTTGAGGAAAAGGATAACCCCAGTAAAAACTCTGTGCTGAGCCAAAAAATCCCAGCAATATAAAAAACAGAAAGAAATAGTTTTTATTCATCGGTCTCAGTTTCACAGTTTGCATTGTATTCATCAATTATGGCATCAATGGCCAACAGATTATAACCTTTTTCTTTATTACTGATTTTCTGAGCCAAGGCTTCGTCTTTTCTGACCATATTGGACATTTTCTTTGCAAAATCAAGCAAATAGGTATCGATATTTTCAGCTTCATCCAGGTCATTTTTCAGAATTGTATGACTAGCCCACGCACCATCTCTGTAAAATTTGTACGAATATTTTTTCAGACAGCCGTCTGTTTCCAAAAGCAGGAATCTGTTACTGTTAAAAGGAAAATCCTTGTAGTGCACACTGTGATAAACCCGGTCTGCAACTTTGTAACCGGCAATGTCTTTCGGCTTAAATCTCTCATTTTTTCCTTTCTTGTCTTTTTTGAAAGTTACCTGTTCAAAATGTTTGGAATCATCTGTAAATAAGATGTATCCTCTTTCTCTGCTGCCATCTTTTTTAATGATGTAACCCTCGTAAAAATTATTAATCCTGTAATTCTGTGCAGACGAAACCCCTGTCAGAAATAAGACAAATAATACCAATAAGTATCGCATTTCTTTATTTTTAGTCAATTTGTGCGAATATAGATTGTTTGCTATGACAATTTGTTAAAAAAGGGCTATAAAAATGTTAAAGTTTAAAATTATTCTTGAATCAACTGATTTATAATTCAAATATTCATTCAATGTTTGACTGGTTCTTTTCACTGACATTACCGGAACAGGTTCTTACCTAATACTCAACGTTTTCTAGTATGTTTAGTTAAAAAAAACCTATGAAAATGTTAAACCAAACAAAAAAAGTTGTAATTTAGCTTTTCACACAAAAAATTAATAATGCTTGAATGGTTCAAAGCTTTGGCGTGGCATGAGCAAATCCTGTGGTTTGTCGCCATTGTTTCTACATTCTTATTTTTTTATCAGTTTGTTTTGGCTTTTGTACGGAATTATCCGCGCAAAAAAAGAAGCAATATAAGTTCGTATTTGTTTTCTTTCCAGAACATCACCGCTTTTTTCTCTATGGCGGGTTGGGTAAGCATTGCCTGTATTTATCAGGGATTCAGTCCCATAGCCACGCTTATCATCGCAGCAATTTCCGGTTTTGTGATGATGGCCATCATGCCGGTTTTGTTTTATTATTTCAGGAAAATGAAAGAAAATGAAACGCCAGAACAGCCGAGAAATATTAATTCCACCGGTGAAGTAATTGAAGATATAGGGAGGAAAAGAACCAACACGGGAAGAATTAAAATCAACATAGATGGCGTCCACAAAGAAATGGATGCCGTGACGGATTTCGCCCATGATATAAAGAAAGGGACGAAAATTGAGGTGGAATCTGTGAATGAAAACGGAATATTAATAATAAAACCTTTGCAATAAATTAGGTTTATCCCTATTATTGTTTATATTTGTTGAAAATCGAATTACCCGATGAATAGGTAAATAGAAAAAACGGAACATGGCCAACCCATCTTATGAAACAGCATGCCGGGTTTATATACCGGATTAGTTGTATTGTAAAAACCGTTTAAGTATGATAAAGAATTTTTTCTTTTTGTTTGCCTGCCTTACCTGCCTGAATTTGAGTGCTCAAAAGATTAGAATCGTAAATGAGGAAAAAAAAGATGTCTCATTTAGAGGGCTCTCTTCCATTGACCAATCCGTATTCTGGGTCAGCGGAAGCAATGGCACCGTAGGAATGACTTACAACGGAGGAAAAAACTTTAAATGGTTTACTCCCGAAGGATACGAAACCCGCGATTTCCGCGACATTGAGGCGCTCAATTATAAGACCATCATCATAATGGCCGCGGGTGCTCCTGGTATCATCCTTAAATCAGATGACGGCGGAAGGAACTGGCGCGAAGTCTTTAAAGACGATACCTCCGGGGTTTTCCTTGACTCAATGGACTTTTCAAAAACAAATCCCAATCTGGGAATCATTGTCGGTGACCCGATTGACGGCAATCCTTATATACTCGAAACAAATGACGCGGGCGAAACCTGGAGCAAAGTTTCTTCTTTGAAGCATTATCCATCGTTCAATTCTGGCGAAGCGTTCTTTGCCGCCAGTGGATCGAATGTCCAGATGCTGAATGATTCGCTATCCATCATGGTGACCGGCGGAACGGCTTCGAATTTCATCATCAATTCCAATCCGTATTTCAAAACGCCGCTTCCCAAAAAGCACGGTTCCGGCACATCGGGCCCCAACGGGATGGAATATTCCTCTTACGAAAAATATGGACTGATCGCGGGTGGCGATTTCACACAACCTTCCGAATCCGGAGATAACCTGATTATATTTGAGCTCGGAAAAAACGGTTTGCCCGTTTTCTCTACACCCTTAACGCCGCCAAATGGTTACAAGAGCGATGTCGCCCTGTTGGGGAATTCAAAAGCCATTGCCTGCGGGATTTCAGGTGTCAGTTTTTCAAAAGACAAAGGAAAGACTTGGGAAGAAATTTCCAATGCGGAATTCCATGTTTGCGAAAAGCCGAAAATAGGAAACGTTGCTTTCCTGGCCGGCCCTAACGGGAAAATAGGTGTCCTGGAGTTCTGAGTTTAATATTTAACCAACCTGCCTGACCTAAATGAAACCTGACAAAAAGTGGCTGTATTGGATTGGAGGAATTTTGATTTTCCTGTTGGTGCTCAATTTCGGGATCAATCGCTGGATCAAGTCTTCGCTTCCTCAGATCATCAAAGAAAAAAATGATACAGCATACAATTTTGAATATGAAGATATTGGATTTTCCCTTCTCAACAGCAGTGTCTATGTGGAGGGAATTTCTATTAGCCCGAAAGAAAATTTTCCCGGAAAACTCCCCGTTGATTTTACTGCTAAAATAGGAGAGGTCAGGGTTGTGGGTGTTAATTTCATCAAGCTTCTGACGAAAAAAGATTTGAGCGCGTTCAGCATTAAAATCGACCATCCGGAAATTATTTATTACAAACCTGAACAGAAGGACACCACGCAAAGTAGCTCTAAACTGGGAAATTCCATTCATGTAAGCAATTTTGAAATCAGTGACGGGGTTTTTGAAATGTTCGGTTCCGACAAAAAAACAAAACTCTCGCATATTGACAATATCGACATCGAAATTGGTGGCGTCAATCTTTCGCAAAGAACCATGGAAAAAGACATTCCGTTTACTTATTCCACCTTTGAATTGCTTTGCGGGAACATATTCTTTCAGGTCAATCCTTCGCAGGAATTAAAAGCTGGCCGCCTGAAAGTAAATGATAATTTGTTCATCCTGAATGATTTTAAGGTGAGTTCAACTGAGAATATTTCAAATGTAAATCCAGACTATCTGAATTACAGGTTGCTGCCCGACATCAAAGCGCCCACCGTGACTTTTACCGGATTGGACTGGGGTTATGACAAAGGCGATAAATTTTATTTTGAAGCCGGCACACTGAAATTTGATTCGGTTGACATCAACATCAGAAACACAAAAGAACGTGAGGAAGATAGAAAGGATTCGCTCGGGCATCTCATCCCGTTTCAGCTTAATATCAATAAGGTTTTGGTTGAGAATTCCCGGTTGAGGATTAAAAATTCACTGGACGCGAAGAATATCAATATACGGATCGATAAAATTCAAAACCAGGTGAATGAAAAGCTGAAGGTTGAAAATATTATTTTGAATCATCCGCTGGTAACAACATTTTCGAGCGGAAAGAAAAATTCATCCGGGAAAAATCAAAATTCGGAATTCATTGACCATATTTCGGTTAAAAATATCGAAATCAAAGACGCGGTTTACAGTTTAAACAAACTTTCAAATAACCAAAATTTGTTGAAGGTTGACGGAATTAATTTTACGATGAATGATATTGAACTGACACCGGAAACTTTTACCGAAAAAATCCCGATTATCTACAAAGATGTGAAATTTACAGCGGCTTCCCTGGATTATAACCCCGATGCTATTTATTCGTTAAAAACCAAAAACATCAGTTTTGATAACGGCAGTTTCAGCCTGGACAATTTTGAGATGAAACCTAAAATTTCGCGTGCACAGTTCATTCGCCAGCTTAAAAAGGAAAAGGATTTATATACGATAACTGCAAAAAAAATCAATATTCAAAAAATGGATTTCGGATTTAGCGGAAATGATATGTTTTTTAAGATTCCGAATATTGATATTCAAACCGCTTTCGCTAATATTTACCGGAGCAAAGTCCCGGCAGACGACCCGAAGAAAAAGTTATTGTACAGTAAAATGCTGCGCGATTTGCCTTTTATTCTGGAAGTAAAACATTTGGACCTGAAAAATTCGCAGGTGGAATATGAAGAGGAAACCGAAACCAGCACCGGCGCGGGAAAACTGACTTTTTCCAATTTTAATGCGGGCATTGACAATATTTACAGCGGATATAAAAAATCAGCTGTCCCGGACCTGAAGGCCGATATCAAAACCAATTTCATGAACGATTCCAGACTGACAGCTGTCTGGACGTTCAACCCGATGAACCGCGCCGAAAAGTTCAACATCAAAGGAAACATTTTCAGTTTCGATGCAAAAAAAATGACACCGTTTGTAAAACCCTATCTGCATGCGACTGTGGAAGGAAATATGAAGGAAGTACGGTTTAATTTTACCGGGAATGATGTAAATGCAACGGGTGATTTCGGCATCAAATACGATGACCTGAAAGTTACGGTTTACAACAAGGATACCGGAAAAGTCCGGAAAGTGCTTTCTACGCTGGGGAATTTCCTCATGAAATCCGATACCCAAGACCAATATAAAGAAGAACGGATTGAAACCGTAACAAGAAACCAGGATCGCTCTTTCTTCAATTTCTTCTGGAACTGCGTTCAGCAGGGTTTGAAACAGACGGTGCTGGTCATATAGTTTCATGTTAGCAGTCAGAATTTAGATTTCAGATTGCGGATTTTTGAATTTAGAAGCTCATCATCCAACACTCAACAATCATTACTCCACCACAATTTCATCTACAAAAATATAAGCCGGTTCACCTGCACTGGTATGCGAGTCCGGTAATTTCCCATAATTCTCAGCGACAACTTTTACATATCTTGCTTTTACCGGATTGAATTTTACTTCAAATTTTTCAATCTGAACCTTTTCATCTTCCGGATCGGTTTTCGTGGCAACTTCACCTGAAAATTGAAAATTCTTTCCGTCGGCAGAAATATATACTTTCATATTTTTCGGCATCAGGATCCATGGGCGCGCATCCTGCAAAAAATTCGCGGAAACGGAGCTGATTTCAATTTCCTTTTTCAAATCTATGACCGCTTCAAAATCAGTTCCCTGATAACCCATCCAACCGCCTTTACGCCAGTTTGTTGTTCCCTCTATTCCGTCCAGAAGCGTTTCAGGACCGTCAGCCATATACAGTGAATGGGCTTTGGATTTGATTTGAATGCAATAATCGTTGGAACGTTTGTGAAACTCGGCTGAAATGGTTTTGCTTAATTTTCCGTTATTTTCCGAATGGGCAAAAATTTCTCTCGAATTGGTTACCCGAATCGGTTTTGTATAAAGCGTAGGCTGAATATCCGTCGCATTCCCGATTTTGTTGAAATAATAAATCTTATCATCCGGATTCAGCGACTTGATTTCAACGATCATTTCTTCTGCGAATGAACGGTTTTCGTATTCAAAATAAGGAACAGGTATAATTTCGTCGAAAGGCAGCTTTCTCAAATGATTTACATATTCAAATCCCAGATTTTGTAATACGGAAATTGAAGTTTTCGGTTCAATAAGATATGATGTTCCGTCTTCGAAATTAATTTTCATTTCATCAAAATAGGGTTCTACAGTTTGCCATTGGTTTTTCCCCGGGGTCACATTATAAATACCCATTGCGCTCAAAACATACCAGGCGCTCATCTGTCCACAGTCTTCATTTCCGATCAGCCCGTCGGGTGAATTTTTGTAAAAATTATCCAGAATGAAATGAACTTTTTCCTTTGTTTTTTCAGGTTTCCCGACATAATTGTACAAATAAGCGACATGATGGCTCGGCTCATTCCCCTGCGCGTACTGGCCGATCAGTCCGGTAATATCGATCTGATGACGACCGGTGGTTTCGGACGGAAGCGAAAACATTTCATCCAGTTTCTTTTCAAAATTTTCTTTTCCGCCGTGGAATTCAATCAATCCCGGAATGTCCTGCGGTACAAAAAAAGAATACTGCCAACTGTTTCCTTCCGTGTAATTGTTGTTGACTTCGCGTCCGTCAAAAGGAGTCAGCCATGCGCCGTTTTTCTTTGGCCGCATCAAATGCGTTTCCGGATCAAACAGGTTTTTCCAGCTTTGCGAACGCTGCATGAAATAGTTGTAATCTTCCTGTTTTCCCAGCAACAAAGCCATTTGCGCGATGCACCAGTCGTCATAAGCATATTCTAGTGTTTTGGAAACGCTTTCGTGTTCATCGTCAATCGAAATAAATCCGTTTCTTTTGTAAGCATCCAATCCGAAAATATCGAGCATCGCGCTATGCCTGGCTGCCTCAAACGCTTTCTCATAATCGAAACCTTTGATTCCCTTGACCATCGCGTCGGCAATTACGGAAACTGAATGATAACCGATCATGCAATCGGTTTCGTTGGAAGCCAGTTCCCAAACGGGTAAACGGCTACCCTGTTCGTATTGCGTAATAAAAGTATTGATAAAATCGGAAGTTCGTTTTTGATTGATCAAAGTCATCAAAGGATGATAGGCGCGGAAAGTATCCCACAAAGAAAAAACAGTATAGTAATCAAAATCTTTCGTTTGGTGAATTTTAAAATCCCTGCCCATGTATTTGCCGTCTAAATCCTGCGCAATGTTGGGCTGAATCATCGTATGGTAAAGCGCGGTGTAAAAAACGCTAAGCTTGTCTTTGTCATTTGATTTTACTTCGATTTTTGATAATTCCTTGTCCCAGGCTTTTTCGGCATCTGATTTTACTCTGTCAAAATCCCAGTCGGGAATTTCGGATGAATTCAATTCGGCACCTTCAAATCCGGTAAAGGAAAGTGAAACTTTAACCATCAATTCATCGCCTTTTTGGACTTGTTTAGAAAAGCTAACTGCAAGATCAGTTCCTTTATACAAACCTTCTAATTTTGTATTTTCTCCTTTGACTTTTTCAACTTCAAAAGGGATATTAAACTCAATCCTTGCCCAAATTTGTTGATTTTCAGCCCAGGATTTACTTTTTCTATAAACTTCTATGGTTTTATTGTCAATAATCCAAATCCTGCCGTTCAATAATTCATCCCTGTGTTTTAAATCCAAAATAATATTTGCATTTCCACTTTTATTAAATTTATATTTATGAAATCCGACTCTTTTTGAAGTTGTTAATTCCACATCAATATCGTATTTATCCAGATGAACGGAATAATATCCGGCCAAAGCTTTTTCCTTTTCATGGCTGAATGTTGAGGAATAATCTTCCGGTTTCAATGAATCAATTCCCATCGTCGGCATCAGCATAATATCGCCATAATCAGAAGCGCCCGTTCCGCTCAAATGCGTATGCGAAAATCCGTAAATGATGGAATCCGAATAATGGTAACCGCTGCATCCATCCCAGCTGCCGTCGATTCTTGTATCGGGCGAAAGCTGAACCATTCCGAACGGCAAAGTAGCACCCGGAAAAGTATGTCCGTGACCGCCGGTTCCGATGAACGGATTGACGTATCGGGAATAATTTTGAGCCAAAACCCATTGGCATCCAAAAATCAGGATGAGTAAAAATTTGTTCATTTTGTATGTCATCTTTCAAAAATAAGAAAGAAACGGCAAAAACCTATAACTTTGAAATCAAATCAAGATTTAAAAAATGAAAACAGCACTCATCACCGGCGCGACTTCCGGAATCGGAAAAGCAACCGCAAGAAAATTAGCGAAAGATTTCAGGTTGATTTTATGTGGAAGGCGACAGGAAAAGCTTCATGAATTAAAATCTGAATTGGAAAAAACAACGGAAGTCGCCACTTTGAATTTCGATGTCCGGAATAAAAATGCCGTATTCAATTCAATTGGATCTTTGCCGGAAAGCTTCCGCCAAATAGACGTTCTGATCAACAATGCCGGGAACGCGCATGGTTTGGCTGCTTTTGACGAAGCCGATGTGGAAGATTTGGAAGCGATGATTGACGGGAATGTAAAAGGCCTGATCTATGTGACCAAAGCGGTTTTGCCATGGATGATTCCGCAAAAAGATGGGCATATAGTTAATATTTCTTCCATCGCCGGAAAAGATGTTTACACAAACGGAACGACTTATTGCGCTTCGAAATGGGCAGTGGAGGCTCTTAGCAAAGGAATGCGTCTGGATTTGCTGAAGCATGGTATCAGAGTAACCAATGTCGCGCCTGGGGCCGTGGAAACCGAATTTTCACTTGTCCGTTTCAAAGGCAACGAAGAACGTTCAAAATCGGTCTATTCCGGTTATCAGCCGCTTGTGGCTGAGGATATTGCCGAAAGCATTTATTTCGCTTTGATGCAGCCGGGGCACGTTCAGGTTGCCGACATCACCGTTACGCCGAAAGCGCAGGCGTCGGGTACAATGGTTTTAAAAAAATAAATTCTCACTTTAAAATTTTGTCAAAGTTTTATCCGTTATAAATAGAGCTTTGACAAAATTGCTTCGGAAAAATTAAACACCCATAAAATGAAAAAATTCCAAATCCTGTTTTATTTTCTCATTCTTCTTTCGCTTTCCGTTTCCTGTTCGAACAATGATGATGGAAATGCCGAAAATCCGCCGGAAGCACAGACATTGCTGAATGTTTCGTATGGCGACAACCCGCAACAGGTTTATGACTTGTATTTACCTGCTAACCGGAACACGGCCGATACCAAAGTCATCATGCTGATCCATGGCGGTGCCTGGACGGCCGGCGACAAAAATGATATGAACGCAACGGTGGCTTTGCTGCAAAATCTTCATCCGGATTATGCAATTGCCAATGTGAATTATGTTTTGGGCGACCAAAGCCATTTTGCTTTCCCCAACCAGTTTTTGGACATACAGGCCGTAGTTCAGAAATTAACAAATGAAAAAAACGAATTGCAGATCAATCCTGAATTCGGGATGATCGGGACCAGCGCCGGGGCGCATATCGCGCTGATGTATGACAATGTTTATGACCAGAACGACCAGGTGAAATTTGTGGCGGATATTGTCGGGCCGAGTGATTTTACCGATTCATTTTATGAAGAAAATTTTGATATCCCCCTGATTATACAGGCGTTGGTTGACCCGGATGCTTATCCGGCCGGGACAGATTATCTGGAAGAATTAAGCCCGGTTTTTCATGTGAATTCTTCTTCTTCGCCGGTTTGTATGTTTTATGGGAATGAAGACCCGCTGGTACCGGAATCCAATGGAATTTCCCTCAAAGCAAGATTAGACCAGTTTGGGATTGATAACACTTTGCGGATTTACGATGGCGGCCACGGCGATAACTGGAGCTATGAAGATATAACCGAAGCGCAGGATATTATCAGTGACTATATTGAGGAATATTTATGATAGGCGTTGGAGGATGCCCGCCTGCCGGCAAGGCAGGGAAGATGGATGTTGGAAGAGGATAACTTCAAAAATCCGCAATCTGAAATCTAACTTCTGAAATTGGATGATTGGAAATATTGGCAAATTTCGAACTTGGAAAAACGATCATTGATTCTTCAAAATCGCCTTGCTGATTTTCTTCACAAACCCCGGGCCCTCATAAATAAATCCGGTATAAACCTGAATTAATGACGCGCCTGCTTCCAGTTTTTCGATCGCGTCTTCGGGCGAGTGAATTCCACCGACACCGATGATCGGGAAAGCTTTTCCGCTTTTTTCGGAAAGAAATTTTATCACTTCCGTAGAGCGTTTTCCCAATGGTCTTCCGCTCAGGCCACCGGTTTCTTTTTGGTTTACGGATTTTAAATTTTCTCTTGAAATTGTGGTATTGGTTGCAATCACACCGGCAATTCCGGTGGATTTTACGATGTCAATGATGTCCAAAAGCTGTTCATCTGTCAGGTCAGGAGCGATCTTCAGAAGGATTGGTTTTTTTTCAGGCTTCGCCGAATTTTTATTTTGAAGTGCCTGAAGCAATTTTGTCAAAGGTTCTTTGTCCTGCAACTCGCGCAGATTGGGTGTATTGGGGCTGCTGACATTCACCACAAAATAATCCACCACGCTGTATAAAGCGTCAAAACAGATTTCATAATCATGGATCGCGTCTTCATTGGGCGTGGTTTTATTTTTCCCGATGTTCCCGCCAATCAGGATTTTTTTGTTTTTTCTCAATCTTCTGGCTGCTTCCCAGGCGCCATTGTTGTTAAAACCCATCCGGTTGATGAGTGCCGAATCTTCCTTTAGCCGGAACAATCTTTTCTTTTCATTTCCAGGCTGGGCTTTGGGTGTAACGGTTCCGATTTCGATGAAACCAAATCCTAAATTGGATAATTCTTTGAATAATTTTGCGTCCTTGTCAAATCCGGCGGCCAGCCCGACGGGATTCGGGAATTTAATCCCGAAAACTTCCCGCTCCAGTTTTGGATCCCTGATCACAAATAAACTCCTGAATAATGCCGGAACGAATGGAATTTTCTGAATGATTTTCAGAAACGAAAAAGTAAAATGATGTACATCTTCCGGATCGAACTGAAATAAAATAGGACGTATGAAGAATTTGTACATTGAGTTTGAAATTCTTCTGCAAAAGTATGAAATTTTTGTACCCGCAATTTTGTATTTTTACAAAATGAAAATCCGTAACTTTTGTAAAAGTTAGAAAAACACAGGACTAATGACAATTGAAAAAATAACACAGGCCATTACGCCTATCCTGAAAAAGCATGGAATTCGGCGTGCCGGACTTTTTGGGTCTTATGTTAAAAATTCTATGACTCCAAACAGCGATGTTGATATTTTGGTTGAATTAGGATCTGATTTTAGTTTATTGGATTTTGTCAGGGTCAAACTGGATTTAGAAGATATTCTGAAAACTAAAGTTGATTTGGTAGAATACAAAGCTATAAAACCGAGATTGAAGAATAAAATATTATCGGAAGAAATGAGAATTTATGGCTGAGCGGGATGAAATAATCTTTCTTGAAGATATTTTGGTGTGTATTGAGAAAATTGAGAATTACACGGAAAATATCTCTGAATCCGATTTTCAGCAGGATAATGAAAAACAGGATGCGGTAATTCGAAGAATTGAAATCATTGGCGAAGCGGTCAAAAAAATAACTTTTAAAACCCGGGAAAAATATCCGCAGATACCCTGGCGGGAAATGGCTGGAATGCGTGATGTCATCATTCACGAATATTTTGGTGTTTCGACAAGTCTTATTTGGAAAGTTGCCTCTTTGGAAATTCATAAAATAAAACCTGAAATTGAAAAAATAATTAGTGATATGACCGATATGGAAGAATCTTAATTCCGTAGAAATCTATAAATATTCCTTAATAATAATGAAAATCCTTCCGTACAAAAATCTGTTCATCGGCATTACCGAAACCCTGAACAATATATTTTTCAATCATAAATACGCTGACCGTGAAATTGAGAAAACCCTGAAATCAAACCCGAAATGGGGAAGCCGCGACCGTGGTTTTATTGCCGAAACGGTTTATGATACGGTTCGTTGGAAACGGATGATCGAGGTTTCGATGGGCAAAGAGGTTTCGCCCGATAATCTCTGGGAATTTGTAGGAACCTGGTTTGTGCTGAACGATGAAAAACTACCTTATTGGGACGAGTTCAAAAAAATCAGCCAAAAAGATGTTTTAAAACGAAATCATTTAGCAACGGATAAAACCTTCGCCATACGGGCGTCAATCCCTGACTGGTTGCATAATTTAGGCAAAGCTGAATTAGGTAACCAATGGGAAAAGGAAGTCGAAGCGATGAATATTCCCGCACCGACCATCATCCGGGTCAACACCCTGAAAACCGACCGGAAAACTTTACAGAAAAAACTGAAGGAAGAAGGATTTGTGACCGAAGTTTTATCGAAATATCCCGATGCGCTCCAATTGGTTGAAAAAGCGAATATTTTCCGCACGGATGCTTTCAAAAACGGATTGTTTGAAATACAGGATGCGGGTTCGCAGCTGATTTCGCCTTATCTGAACGTTCAGCCGGGAATGCGCGTAATCGATGCCTGTGCCGGCGCGGGTGGAAAAACTTTACATCTTTCGGCTTTGATGCACAATAAAGGACAGGTTTACGCGCTGGACATTCACGAATGGAAACTGCAGGAGATGAAAAAACGCGCCAAGCGAAATGGCGCACAAAACATTCAGGCCAAAGTGATCGACTCTTCCAAAGTCATCAAAAGGTTGGAAAACACAGCCGACCGTTTGCTGATCGATGCACCCTGCAGCGGCCTGGGTGTACTGAGCCGGAATCCGGATGCCAAATGGAAACTGAGCCTGGATTTCATTGAAAACATCAAGCTGGAACAGGAAAAAATCCTGAACGATTACAGCAAAATGGTGAAACCGGGCGGTGCGATGGTGTATGCGACCTGTTCGATTCTGCCAAGTGAAAACCAGCATCAGGTAGAGAAATTTCTGAAAAACCATCCGGAATTTAAATTGGTGAGAGAAAAACAAATCCTGCCGTCGCAAAGTGGTTTTGACGGATTTTATATGGCTTATTTGGAGAAAAATTAATTAAATTTGAACATTATTTAGTCGGATGCAGGACGTAGAAAATCTTTTTTTGGAAGTTGGAAAGGCCATTGACGAACGCGATATTTCGGGCGCCAAAGAGCTGTTGGAAGAAATTTTATCTATCGATCCGGGCTATGGAAGAGCGCATAATCATCTGGGTTGGATTTACGAAACCAAAATCAAGGATTTTGACCGCGCCAAACGTCATTATGAACTCGCCATCAAATTCTGCAAAGGCAATTACCCGATTATATATGTGAATTACGGTTATTTATTGATTGAATTTGGTTACCTGGAAGAAGCAGAAAAGATCATAGACGAAGGGCTTGGCATTCCCGGCGCGGATAGGGCGACTTTGTGCTATCAGAGAGGAAAAATAGCGGAACACCGGCGGAATTATGTTACCGCTTACCGGGTTTATAAAATCGCCTATAGACTTAATTTCAATAAAGATTTCCAAAGTGTTCTGCTCAATGAAATCGAAAGGGTCAAGTCAAAAATGAGCTTTTGGAACAGGCTGGATATCTTTTTGGTTCCGTGACGCAAAAATTCCTTTTAAATATTCGGCTTGTTTAGCGAATAATCCGTAATTTTAGCCGTACAAAGCAAATTGAAATGAGATATCATCAATTAGGGGAAATCCCTCAAAAAAGACACGTAGTTTTCAAAGACGGAAACGGAAAGCACCGTTATGAGCAGTTGTTCGGAACGGAAGGATTCAGCGGCGTTTCGTCTTTACTTTACCATATTCACCGGCCCACACAGATGATTCGTTTTGACAAACCTTATGACGTGAGCCCCAAAGCGGCCGTTGAGAAAAATATCACCCCGAGATTGGTTCAGGGATTCAAAGCGAAACCAACCGATGATTTCCTGGAGGCCAGAACGCCTTTGTTCTTTAACAATGATTTAATTATGGGTGTCGCCGCTCCGCGGAAATCCATGACGGACTATTTTTACAAAAACGGACAATGTGACGAATTACTTTTCATCCACAAAGGAAGTGGGAAAATGAAAACTTTTTTGGGCGACATTCCGTTTGAATATGGCGATTACCTGATCATTCCTCGCGGAACAATTTACCAGATGGAATTTGATTCGGAAGACAACAGATTGTTTTACCTGGAATCTTTTTCCCCGATTGAAACGCCGAGAAGATACCGTAACAAATACGGGCAGTTGCTTGAACATTCGCCTTTCTGCGAACGCGACATTAAATTACCGGAATACAAAGCCCCTATCGACCAAAAAGGTGAATTCCTGATCAAAGTGAAAAAAGGAGGAATGATTCACCCGATTACCTATGCAACACATCCGTTTGATGTGGTGGGCTGGGATGGCTATTTTTATCCGTATGGATTCTCGATTCATAATTTCGAACCGATTACGGGAAGAATCCACCAGCCGCCGCCGGTTCACCAGAACTTTGAAGGAAATAATTTTGTGGTTTGTTCGTTCTGCCCGCGGTTGTATGATTATCATCCGCAGTCCGTTCCGGCGCCGTACAACCACAGCAATATAGATTCCGAAGAAGTTTTATATTATGTGGACGGTGATTTCATGAGCCGGAACCATATTGAACAAGGTTATTTCACACTTCATCCGGGTGGAATCCCACATGGGCCGCATCCGGGTGCGATGGAACGCAGCATCGGGCAAAAAGAAACGGAGGAATTGGCCGTGATGGTTGACCCTTTCCATCCGTTGAACCTGACGCAGGCTGCTCTGGATCTCGAAGACGACAGCTACAAAACCAGTTGGCTTGAGTAAGAAAATAGAATATAGAACATAGAGAATAGATGAATCCCGCCAAAAGCGGGATTTTTTATCAAACTAACTTAGCATTTAGTAATTTTTGTAATTGTATCCGGATTTGAATACTTTCCGTTTTGAATCCTATTATGGTGATGAAATAACCAAAGAACACAAAAAGAAAATTGTACCAGTTTTCAGAAGTCACTTCTTGAAAAATTGAAAAGAATGCAATTATGGCAACGATTGTCCAAATTAATAAAAAAATAAATGAAATAATACTTAACCTTTGCCAAACCCTTATAATTGCAGTATTCTCCTTTTCAATTATTTTACCAATGATGACAGGTTTAAAGGAATTCATATATGAAATGTCTTTGGTCAATTTAAAAGATTTTAAACCTACTTTTCCCTTAAATTCTATGATTTCATTTTTCTTTCCAAAATGAGAAATCGTATTCTCATCAAGCCGTTGTTTTATTTCAAGGGCATTTAAACTGGTTTCGTAAGTAATTTTTTCAAATGGTATTAAAATAAGTGTGAATTGATTCATTGATCTGGATATTAATCTCTTCTTCCCATTGCCATCATCACGAAATAAAGCAATTGCGCCAATGAACCGATGGCTGCTACTAAATATGTTCTGGCAGCCCATTTCAGTGCATCTTTTGCACCGTCGTATTCATTTGGCAAAACCATATTTCTTTCTTTCAACCAGGCCAGGGCGCGGTTGCTCGCATCGTATTCCACCGGTAAAGTGATGAACGCAAAAGCAGTGGTAATGGCAAATAATACAATCCCAATCCATAATACGGCGGTAATCCCGGAAGAAGCATAAAGAATAATTCCTCCCATCAGAACCCACTGCAATAAGTTACTTGAAATATTCACCGCCGGAACCATTTTAGAACGCATTTCCAGCCAGGAATAACCTTTTGCATGCTGTACGGCATGGCCACATTCGTGCGCGGCAACTGCCGCGGCGGCGGCGTTTCTTTCGTGGTAAACCACTTCTGAAAGGTTAACGGTTTTAGTGGCCGGATTATAATGGTCAGTCAGCTGGCCTGCTACCGAAATCACTTTCACATCATAAATTCCATTGTCATGCAACATTTTCTCGGCGATTTCTTTTCCGCTCATTCCGTTGGCCAGATGTACTTTTGAATAGTGCCTGAATTTGCTTTTCAATTGATAGCTGATGTACATGCTCAAAAGCATCGGAACACCTACAACAACCAAATAAATAGGATCAAATACCATAGTTTTTTATTTAAGTTTAAAATTAATTTCTTTATAAAATTCCTGTCCGTCTATTTCAAAAACTATTCCATCGGGCCGGTTGTCAGTCGCGGGCGGTTGAAAGGTTTGGATCAGCCTGGATTGAACGGGCAGGAACTGTTCTACAAATACCTCTTTTTCCTGCATTTTGGTAAACCGGATGTCATCGAACAATTTGTTTTTCAGAACGATACTTTTTATCTGACAATTATTCGGAAATTCATCGATTACCATAAAAACTTCATAACCTTTTTCAAATTCGGAATAGGTTTTTATTTCATATTGGGCTGTCAGAATTTCAGGGATTTCCACTTTGGCAGAATTGGCACACGAACAAATCAACATAGCCGACAGGAAAAAAATTAATTTATTTAAATTTTTCATACCTTTAAAATTACAATATTATTTGAATATGAAAACGAAAATATCTATTCCGGTTCTGATTTTGCTGATTGCGACCACTTTTTTTTCATGCAAAAATGATGATGACAGCGGATTGCCTCCTTCAACTTCGGTCAATGATTTTGTCTGGAAAGCTATGAACCTTTGGTATTACTGGCAGGAAGACGTGCCTAACCTGGCTGATGACCGTTTTTCTTCTGACAGTGAATACACCAGTTTTCTCAATTCGCAACAAACCGATGAATTGTTTTACAATCTGCTTTATGATTACGGGAATACCGACCGTTTTTCTTGGATTGTAGATGATTATCATCAATTGGATAACACATTTGCGGGAATTAACCTGACTTTCGGAATGGATTACGGGCTAGTGTACCTGAACCAGGATTCTCATGTGATTTTCGGATATGTCCAGTATGTCCTGCCGAATTCTCCGGCTTCCAATGCCGGCATGCAACGGGGCGATATTTTTACGAGAATCAACGGAACGCAGCTGACCGATTCCAATTATGCGGAACTTTTAGGCAATACTTCCGCAACTTTCGGAATGGGTTATTTGCAAAACGGACAGTTATATGACAGCAACGAGGAAATTTCGCTTGTAAAAACCCAAATACAGGAAAATCCTGTTTACCTGTCGGCCGTCATCAATGAAGATTCTTATAAAATCGGTTATCTGGTTTATAACGGATTCCGGGCAAATTTCAATGATGAACTCAACGATGCCATCGGCCAGCTGGGCGCGCAGGGAATTACGGATTTGGTCATCGACCTGCGTTACAACGGTGGTGGTTCGGTTCAGACATCGGCTTATCTGGGGAGCATGGTAACAGGCCAGTTCAACGGCCAGGATTTTACCAGGCTGACCTTTAACCAGAAAACTTCTTCCAACAATTCAACTTATAAATTTGAAAACCAGGGCAAAACTTATAATGATAATTTAGAAGAAAACGGCAGTTTCGCTTTGCATCATCTGGACCTGAACCACATTTATGTGTTGACTACCCACAATACTGCTTCGGCAAGCGAAATGCTTATCAGCTGCCTGAAACCCTATATAGAAGTTACCACAGTCGGAACAAAGACTTACGGAAAAACGGTCGGATCCATTACGCTTTATGATTCTCCTTCGTCCTATTACATTTCGAGCGACGGAGCGAATCCGGCGCATACCTGGGCCATGCAACCAATCGTGTTCGATTACCGGAATTCGCAGAACCAGCCTTCGCCTGTACAGGGAATCATTCCCGGTATGGAAATAAATGAAATCAATTACCTTGAAGATTTAAAACCTTTGGGAAATACGGAAGAGCCATTGCTGGCAGCGGCAATCAACCTGATAACCGGTGACGATGGAAAGATGGTTGCTCCTGTAACTTTGCCCAATGCCGTTTTATTTAAGGATTCCGGCTCATTGAAAAAATTCGGAACCGAAATGTATTTGGACAAAGGTTTTGAATTAAATCCATAGTTGCGTTATCTTTGCCCGCCATGAGCATAGAAATCAAAGAAATTCATTCCCGTGCTGAATTAAAGGAATTTGTCAGATTCCAGCTGGAACTTTACAAAGACGATCCTTATTTTGTGCCGCCGCTTATTTCCGACGAAATAAATTCATTGGATCCGCAGAAAAATCCTGCGTTCAATTCTGCGAAACCTTATTATTTTCTTGCTTATAAAAACGGAAAAATCGTTGGCCGGATTGCGGCGATCATCAACCGGATAGAAGTCGAGGAGCAAAAGATTAAAAAAATTCGTTTCGGCTGGTTTGATGTGATTGACGACATAGAAGTTACGAAAGCACTTTTTGCCAAAGTAGAAGAAATCGCTGTGGAAAACGGGCTGGAATTTATGGAAGGGCCAATGGGCGCGTCCAACCTGGAAAAAGCCGGGATGCTTACTTTCGGTTTTGACAAGCTGGCTACGGCCATCGGGCAATACAATTTTGCTTATTATCCGGAACATTTGGAAAAACTGGGATTTGAGAAAGAAAAGGAATGGGTGGAAAATTTCCTGACTACGCCGGCTTCTCTTCCCGATAAAATTTATGAGTTCTCAAAGTTGGTCAAAGAACGATACGGGCTGCAATTACTGCATTTCAAAAATTCGGGCGAAATGCAGCCTTACATCAAACCGGTTTTTGATTTGCTGGAAGAATCTCACAAAGAGCTGGAAACTTATGTTCCGATTTCTGAAGAGCAAAAGGATTTTTACGCAAAAAAATATGCCAAAATCCTGAATCCTGAATTCATCAATTTCATAAAAGACGGCCAGGATGAACTTTGCGCTTTTGCCATCACCATGCCTTCTTATGCGAAAGCGTTGCAAAAAGCAAAGGGAAAAATGCTCCCATTCGGGTGGCTTCATCTACTGAAAGCGCAGAAAAAGAACGATACCGTGGAATTTGTCCTGATCGGCGTTCATCCGAAATACCAGAGAAAAGGAGTGACCGCGATTATTTTTAAGGAAATGTTTGAAACGTTCAAAAAGCACAATATCAAATACCTGGAAACCAATCCGGAACTGGCAGAAAACCAGAGCGTTCAGGCTTTATGGACAGATTATAATCCGGTTTTGCATAAAAAGAGAAATACTTTCAGAAAGGATATTGACTTTTAAATCATAAAAAAATAAGGCGGATTATTTTCCGCCTTATTTTGCTTTTAAACAGTGGTTTAAAGGTGAAATCTTAAATTTTCCAGTCTTTGATTTCCTCTTCGATTTGTTCACGGGTTTTTCCTGATTTCTCTTGGATTTTCCCCGCTACTTCATCAAATTTTCCGTTGACAAAAGCCTCGTCATCGTTGAACCATTGGCCATATTTTTGTTTAAACGCGCCTTTTACCTGATTCCATTTTCCTTCTAATTCTAATTTGTCCATGACTTTGATTTTTATGATTTAACAATTAACTGCGCAGGTAAACCCAACTACCATTCCACAGCCGGAGCCGCAATGATAAACTCTTGTTAAATGTAAACCGCGTATGTTAAGGCGCAATTTTCTTATCTTTGATACCTGAAAATAATTTACAGAAATGAGCATTAAAACCATAGATACATCGCAGGTAACACCGGCAGAATCCATACAATATCTACAAAACGCGGTGGCGCCACGCCCGATCGCACTGGTCAGCACCGTGGACAGGGAAGGAAATGTGAACCTGAGCCCGTTTAGTTTTTTCAATGTTTTCAGTTCCAACCCACCGATTTTGATCTTTTCACCATCGAGAAGAGTGCGCGATACAACGACCAAACATACGCTGGAAAATATAAAAGAGGTTCGCGAATGTGTGATCAATACGGTTTCTTATGATATTGTCCATCAAAGTTCCCTGGCGAGTACCGAATATGAAAAAGGCATAAATGAATTCCACAAAGCCGGGTTTACGGAAATTCCTTCCGTTAAAGTAAAGCCGCCACGCGTGAAAGAATCTAAGGCTTCGTTTGAATGCAAGGTCAGGGATATGATTCATCTGGGTGAAGGTGGGGGAGCCGGAACCTTGATAATTTGCGAAGTTTTGATGATCCATGTGGATGAATTGGTACTGAACGAAAGAGGATTAATTGATACCAAAAAGATTGATTTGGTGGGAAGAATGGGCGAATCCTGGTACACGCATTCCAACGGCGACTCATTATTTGAAATTCCCAAACCTTTGGTTACAAGAGGAATAGGCGTAGATTCGTTACCCGATGAAATCCGTTTGAGCAAAATTTTTACCGGAAATGACCTGGCTATGCTCGGGAACATTGAAATCCTTTTGGGAGCATCGTTTAAGAGCGATGAAATTACGCATCAGCACGCCAAAGATCTTTTGAAAGATGGTGATGTGGAAGGGGCGTGGAATGTTTTGAGGAAGTAAATAATGGTTGTCAACCACAAACTACACAAGTTCTTACAAGAGGTTCACAAGCTTCGATGATGATTTAATTAATCAATTTTAAATCTCTTTTTAATATTGTGTAATCTTCAATTAACTTATATCCATAATATTCCCAACGAATGGTATCATAGCTTAATGAATGAACAAATCCAGCATTTGAATAATTAGATTTGTCGAACCTTAATTCATGAAACTTCTGAAAATAAAATTCTAAGCTTTTAATTTGGATTGAATCAAAGTCGATTTTTTTTGTAAACTCAGTTGGTAAACTATCTCTTTTCAATGAATAATAGTATTCTATAGAGTCGCAATTGTATTTATATTTTATAAAAGTTGCTTGGATTTCATTTATAGTGTCAGATTCCAGAATTAACTTCTCCATATGCCCGCCCCATTCCCCACAATCATCAAAAATTGTAGTAATGATAAAAGGTATTTGTTTTTTAATTTTGGGCAATTCAATAGAATTATTTTCAGAATCATTGACAGATGGAATTTCCTTATTCTTGTCATTATTTTTACACGAAATGACAAAAGTTATGAATAGAAAAAAATGTATGAATTTTATTTTCAACTTTTAATGTGATAATTCAACCTTGTCAAGGTTCTTTGCGGGATGAAAATTAACCTTGACAAGGTTTGAGTGTCATTATATTTTCGCCAACAAATACTTCATATTCACTTCTTTGTCAATTATTTCCGAAAGTTTTTCTGCCGGAATTCTTTCCTGTTTCATCGTATCACGATAACGAAGCGTAACGGAATTATCATTCAGCGAATCATGGTCAACCGTAATACAGAAAGGTGTTCCGATGGCATCCATCCGGCGGTATCTTTTCCCGATGGAATCTTTTTCTTCGTACATCACATTGAAATCAAGGCGCAGGTCGCTGAAGATTTTTTCAGCGAACTCCGGCAATCCGTCTTTTTTTACCAAAGGTAAAATCGCGGCTTTGATCGGCGCAAGGGCAGGAGGTAAGCTCAAAACCGTTCTTTCTGAACCGTCTTCCAGTTGTTCGTCTTTCAGGCTGTTGGAGAAAATCGCTAAAAATAACCTGTCCAGGCCAACTGAAGTTTCCACTACAAAAGGAACATAGTGCTGATTGAGTTCGTTATCGAAATATTGCAATTTTTTACTTGAATATTTTTCGTGGCTGCTCAAATCGAAATCGGTTCTCGAATGGATTCCTTCTAGTTCCTTGAACCCGAACGGGAATCTGAATTCTATATCGGCAGCGGCATTGGCATAATGCGCCAGCTTTTCATGGTCATGGAAACGGTAATTATCATTTCCCAAGCCAAGTGTTTGGTGCCATTTCAGTCGGGTTGCCTTCCATTTTTCGTACCATTCCAGTTCGGTTCCGGGCTGTACAAAAAATTGCATTTCCATTTGTTCGAACTCGCGCATACGGAAGATGAATTGTCGTGCTACGATCTCATTCCGGAAGGCTTTCCCGATTTGCGCAATCCCGAAAGGAATTTTCATCCGGCCGGTTTTCTGGACGTTCAGGAAATTGACAAAAATCCCCTGGGCCGTTTCGGGACGCAGATATAAATCCATTGCGGTGTCAGCAGTTGCGCCTAATTTTGTTCCGAACATCAGATTGAACTGACGGACTTCCGTCCAGTTTTTGGAACCGGTCACGGGATCGGCGATTTCCAGTTCTTCGATCAAAGCTTTTACATCGGCCAGATTTTCGGTTTCTAAAGATTTCGCCATACGGCTGAGAATGGAATCGATTTTTTCTTTGTATTCAACAACCCTTGCATTGGTTGCAAGAAATTGTTCTTTATCAAAAGAATCGCCGAAACGTTTGGCCGCTTTTTCTACTTCTTTATCGATTTTCGCTTCGATTTTCGCGCAATAATCCTCAATCAGAACGTCTGCCCGATAGCGTTTTTTGGAATCTTTGTTGTCAATCAATGGATCGTTAAATGCATCCACATGCCCGGAAGCTTTCCAGGTCGTAGGGTGCATAAAAATGGCAGAATCAATCCCGACGATATTTTCATTGAGCTGAACCATCGCTTTCCACCAGTATTGTTTGATGTTGTTTTTGAGTTCGGCGCCGTTTTGCCCGTAATCATAAACGGCCGAAAGCCCATCGTAAATTTCACTGGACTGGAAAATGAAACCGTACTCTTTGGCGTGCGAAATGATACGTTTGAAAATATCTTCTGACATGGAATTAAATTAAGCTGCGAATTTAAGGAATTCAGTAGAATTTTAAGATTTGAATTTCGATAAACTCAACTAAAAATGGGAATTTAAAATGGAAAAAGACAACTTATAAGACTGAAAATGTACCGAAGGACATAGGCGACCAAAAGAGCGTGGAAATTCTAACGGTTCGGGTATTGCCGCAGTGGGGGATTTTTAGCACTAAAGTTCAATAGAAGCACTGCCGTTCGTTTACCTACAAAAGTTTCATAGAAGCACGTCAGCCCCCATTGCGGCAATACCTTGTTATCGGCTGCCCTTCTTTTCGTCCGAAGGTTGTCCTGTTGTTGTATTTGTTCCAAAGTCTGCATGTCGGGTTAGCATTGGTCAGCACATAAATTACGATAAATGAACAAGTCGCACTAAATCAGTTTTATTCCATTGGGTGGAATTTCTTTGAATTTGAGTAGCTAAACGTCCATTGTTGAAAATAAATATTTCGTCTGCATCTTCTAACGCAACATCAAAATCATGGCTAACAATTAAAACGCAAGCACTATGTTCTTTCGCATAGTCTTTAGCTTTCTGTCGTAACGTTATTGATGTATTGTGGTCGGTTGAAGATAAAAATTCGTCAAGGCAAAGCAGCCCCGATTTTTGAGCTGTCGCAGATAAAAAGGCAAGAACTTGGCGTTGTCCGCCTGATAATTCAGAACACACTTGTTTAGTTTTCTTTAGTAGTTCTTTATGTCCGTCTAAGGCATCTATAATTTGTTGCTTTAACAAGCTCTTTGGGAAAAATCTCTCATTAAGTGTGTTTGTCGGAAGTCTAAGTATTAAGTTTTCTTCAACACTTAAATCAAGGCAAACGTTTTCCTCTGCTTTCTGTCTTACGATTGCAACATTCATCTGATTAGGCGTGTATGGTTTATCTTGATAAACTATGTTTATAGTGCTGTTTGTTGGAAGCAACTCACCGCTTAACAATTTTAGAAATACACTTTTTCCGCTTCCGTTATGTCCTAAAATATAGCTTACAGAGCCATATTGAAACTTCATTTCGGGTAGTTCCAAATGAAAAATTGTTTCACCTGCTCCCGAAGCAAATATTTTTCTTATGCCTGATACTTTTAATTCCATCGCAGCCCTTTTAAAATATTCATATTAGAAGTTCTCATGGCAAAGAACAAGACAACTAAAATAAGAGCAGAAATAAGTTTGAAAAGTTCCGCTGGTAAACCAAATTCTAAAGTAGCGAACATAGCGGCTTTGTATAAGATTGAACCTAAAGCCACCAATAACAATATCAGATATGTCTTGCGATTTGATGCAGCTAACATTAAGCCTATCATCATTCCAATTAACCCGACAATAGTTTGACCAACACCCATATTTATATCGGCAGAAAAACTTCTTTGCAGAAACAATGAACCTGATATAGCAACTATTCCGTTTGAAATTGCTAAAAGAAACAGATAATAACCGCTTTCATTTTTTGTCAGACCTTTTGCAATTACAGGATTTTCAGCGATTGCCCGAACCCTAAGTCCCCAAATTGTTTCAGAAAAGAAATGAAGTAAGAATATTATCACTCCTACAATAACCGCCAAATAAATCAGCAACATGGCATTATACTGTTCTCCTGTTACAGTTCCAACCAATGTTTGGCTATTTTCTAAAAATTGATTGGGCTTGCCCAAAATTTTCCAACCGACAGAATATAGTGCAATGCTCATCATTAGTCCTGAAATAACAGGCGGAATTTTTATAAACCTATTCAAACTTCCCGTAATCACGCCACACAACGCACCTGCGAAAAAAGAAGCGGCAACTGCTAACAAAGGCGGCATTCCGAACGCAACCATTTTTACATAGGCGATACCGCCAATTACAAAACTGCCGTCAGGGGTCAAATCGGGAAATCTCAACCATTGAAAAGAAAGATATACGCCATAAGCAAATAAGGCGAAAATCAAACCTTCGGTTATTATCAATAAAATCTGATTTGTCATTATGGATTGATGATTTTTACATTTGGTTGCTCTCTCACCCCTGAAAAATCAATGTTTAGAGCGTTGGCTACCTTTTTGTTAATTATGAATATTGGGTCGTCAGTTGGTTTTATTGGAATTTCACTTGCTTTTGCTTTGCCTTCCAATATCAATAAAGCAATGTCAGCCGATTCTTCACCAAGTTTGAAATAGTCAAGCGACAATGCGACAAAAGCACCATCCTTTAAAGAACTTTCAACAGTAGTGAATACAGGAATTTTGTTGTCATTCGCAACTTTACAAACTACCTGAATTGCTGCATGAACCGTATTGTCTGGCGGTATGTATATTGCTTCAACTTTTCCTTTCAAACTTTCAGTAGCGGTTGATACTTCGCTTGTATTTGCAACTGCTCTCTCTTGTAATTTTATATCAAGATTGTTGTCCTCAATATATTTTCTAATTCTCTTAACAACAGCAACAGAATTAACCTCGCCTGTATTGTAAACAATCCCAAGAGATTTCATATTGGGAATCAGTTGTTTGATAAGCGTAATTTGTTTGTCAACTGGCGGTAAATCAGTAGTAGCGGCATAATTTTTTCCTGAACCGTCCCATGAAAGAGCAAGACCTGCTTCTATCGGGTCTGTAACTGTTCCCTGAACAATAATCAAACTGGAATCTCTTTTCTGAATGGCTATTGCTATTGGCGTTCCAAGAACATAAACCAAATCGGGTTTGTTTCTTATGATTTTATCAATTATTTGATTTTGCAAACTGGCATCACCTTGTGCATTGTCGTAGGTGAATACGATAGAATCACTTTCTGCAAGTGTGCTTTCCAATATTCTCTTTTTGAAACCTTCTTCAAGTTGAGTAATAGGGTCAATCTTAACGATAGACACTATTGATATTGTTTTTATATTTTTTTGTTTCGGCTTATTGTTGAGAAGCCATACCGCAGTAATGGCAATTATTGCCAATATTATTACTAACCAAAATGCTTTTTTATTCATGCTGCTACTATTGTTTTTGTTCGTTCAATAATTGTTTTTGCAAGTTCTCCGTCATGTTGACGGTATGCAATTAGCTTAACCAACTTTGTGTTGGCTATACTCCCCTTAAACGGGTCTTCAAAATTTCCATTTTTGAAAACGGGTAAGCCCCAAGCCTGAATAGTGTAAACTATATCACCTATAATCACAAATGCTTCAACAGGGTTTTCAGGCAACATTTTGTATAGAGAGGATTTCTTGTTATTAGTTTTTGCACTTTCTATTGAATCAATAAATTGTTTGGCTGTTTCCTTACACGTTTTTACAGCGTCATCTGAAAGTGTAGAAGCAGTGCCGTTTTTATTGATTTCACCGTATTTGTCAAATAGTTTATCAATATTGTCTTTATCAAAACAAATTCCGTGAAATTCATACTCTCCATTGTTGATTTTCTCATTCAACGCATTTTTATATTCGTTAAAATCACTAAGACCTAATTTGTTTTGATGTGTCTGTATTCTATACTCACATAAATTTAACCCAGGGAATGAGAACCAAACAACATCTTCTTTGCTTGCACCTTTAAGGTCAATAGTTATTTCTCGTATGAGTTTGAGTTCGTCATAAATTGGGTGCAATTTCATGTAAAATGCCCTTATTGCCACAACGCCAAGAATACAGCCAACGTATAAACTTACTATGTCAAAAGAACTTGGGTTAATTTCTGAATTATTGTATCCCAAACCGCCAAATGCCAATAATATTAGTCCCGAAATAAATGATGCTATTAACAAGCCAATTACCCATGCAGGCGTGGCATCATGGAAAAGATACTTATACTCTTTCAATAATTGTGTTCGCAATACTTGAAATCTCTCTTGCCATAGGATAATGATAAATACTCCTGCAAGAATGATTGACCCAACAAGAATACAAAGACCAACTTTCCAACTTTCATTATAGCAATATGGAAGTATGACATAGCAACTGATACATATTGCTATCAAAATGAATACTAAAACAATTTTTATAAACGATTTCATATTTTTTACTCGTGTATTACAGATGTGTAAAATCCGCCTTTATGTTTCTCCCAATTCCCTAAACGGTCTAAAATAGGAACTTTTAAACTAACTTGTTCAGCATCTTTAATCAGTTCAGCAGGGCTTTCTTTGTAATCTCCTCCATCATCAGCAGTATTTAATTTTTCATGTCCTAAGTATTCTATTTCCATTTCTGCCAATCCTGATAATTTTCTTCTTTTCGCTTCACCAATTACATAGCCATACCAAACATCACAATGCTGCAATCTTTGTTCGGGTGTGTCGTATTCTAAAATTCCTTCATCGGCATTTATTACAATTTTTGCTTGTCGGCATAAGTTTTCTAACATCTTTGCTCTGTCAGATTTAGATATGTGATGATACACACCTCTGATAATAATTGCGTCATAGTATTTATCAAAAGTGTCGTTCACAATATCCCAATCGTAATAAGGCACATTTGCTGTTTCAGGATTGTCTTTAAAGAACCGCTTTGCTTCTGTGTCTATGTCGCAGGCATCAATTTGTAAAAACGGTATTCCTTGTAACAACCGAACCACTTGTCCCGACCCTGCACCTGCATCTAATACCTTTTTAGGGTTTCCGTCTAATCCTATTGCTTCCAAAAGTCTGTAGATAATTGAGGCATTACAGGCATCAATATATGGATGACAGGATATTCCCTCATCGTATTTAAACAGGTCAACGTATTCTGAATAGTGCATCTTCGTCAATATTTTGTTCTCCATTTATTTTATTTTCTCCTTTTTGTTCTGTTGCTCAATGGTTACACGGTCGCTCGGTAGGGTTGCCGATAACACTCAAATATACGCAATCCCCTAAATTTTCCAAATAATTTGCGTCTATCTAACTATATTATTAAGTTTTTGCGAATGATTTATTACAATTGCATATAACTTCCGTAAATTAGTCTTTTTATGTAGAAATGGATAATAAATTAGAACTTTTTAGACAACTTCTTGAGGTTAAAAGATACAGTACCAATTCGATAGAAACTTATGTTAATGCGTTTCGTCAATTTTTGCTGTATTTCAAAGGGCAAGATGTTGATGTGTTGACAGAAAAGCAAATCGAACAATATATTAATATGCAAGTAACCAAACGAAAGATTTCCGCTTCTTATCAAAAACAAATAGTTGCGGCAATTAAGTTTTGATACAATCAATTCGAATACCTCATCCATTTCCACATTTCTTTGAAAGATGGCTTTTTGCCGTACATCAGGATTCCGACCCGATAGATCTTCGAAGCAAAGAAAACCATCAGCAACATCGTTCCGATAAGCAAAACCAGCGAAAGCGCGATTTGCCACCATTCCACGCCAAAAGGTAGTCTGGTAACCATGGAAATCGGGGAAGTCAGCGGGATGATTGACAGCCAGAAAGCAACCGGCCCGTCGGGATTTTCGAGCGTGGTCATGCTTCCGTACATGGCGATCATCATCGGGAAAATCGGATAAAAAGTGAATTGCTGAGTGTCTGTGTCATTATCAACCGCGGAGCCGATCGCCGCAAAAATGGAACTGTAAAACAGATAGCCGAGTAAAAAGTAAACGATAAAAAATATTATTATGAATGGAATGTTCAATGTCCAAATTATTTCATTAAAATTCAGAAGTTGAATAATCCAATTGGGAACGGTTCCTTGTAACTGATCAACGTTTAGATTACTTGCGTTTTCAGGTAGATTTTTTGACAGGCCAATGGTAATTATTCCAAAGGCGCCTAAAGTCATGAGAATCCAAATGATAAATTGTGTCAGCGCGACCATCGTGGTTCCGAGGATTTTCCCCATCATCAGGTTAAAAGGTTTGACCGAGGAAATGATGATTTCCACCACGCGGTTATTTTTTTCTTCCACCACGCTGCGCATTACTTTTACGCCATAAATCATGATGAACATAAAGATCACATAAGCCAGGAACATTGCCAGTCCGAATTTTACATATTCGCCTTTTTCTTCCGAACCGCCTTTCAGGTCAAAAGTTTTGATCTTTACATTTGAATCAATGTTTTTCAACGCTTCGTGAGAAATGCCTGCCTGCTCCATTTTCAGTTCCTCAATTCGCTTGTTCAGCTTGTCTTCCAGACTTTCCTTGAATCCGACACCGATGTTTCCCCGGGTACTCAGCTCAATGCCTTTTTCGACTTTAGAAAAATCGTTTTTATCGAATTTCGGAATAACGAGTAATCCGTTCAGGGTTTTGCTTTCGGCCAAAGTATCTTTGATTCCTTTGATGTCTTCCGGTCCGTAAAAATTATAAATTTCATTGTTGCCCGAAACCAGCGCTGTGATGAATTCATGGCTTTCGTCCACCACGGCAATGCTTTTCTGGTCGGAATTGGCCGACATCATCCAGGCGATAATTCCTATAATTCCTACCAGGATCAACGGTGATAGAAGGGTCATGATGATGAAAGTTTTATTTTTAACCTGAGCTAAACATTCTCTTTTGGCGACTAATAGTATTTGATTCATCGTGAATTTAGATTTTAGAATTCAGAAATTGATTTTTTCTATACTGTAATGATACTTCAAAAATAAGTTTAAAAAACTCCTTCTCTTTGGTTGCTGAGCGAAGTCGAAGCAACGGCTTTTAAAAACACTTCGTTCATGGAGGGAATGGCCTCTTTGAATTCTATAATATGTCCCAGTTCTGTGAGTTTAAGCAATAAATCATTGGAGCTTATTTGTTCGGATTTGGCAATGTAGAATTTGAAAGAATCTTTAGATTTAGAAACAATTTCTACATCAAATTCCTGAAGTAAATGATTTTGCCTTTCAGCAGAAACATTTTCAATTTCCACAAAATATTTCCCCGATTTAAACTGTTGTTTGATCTGGCTCATTTCGCCATCCAGAACTTTGTTCGATAAATTAATCAAAGCGATATGGTCGCACATTTCTTCTACCGATTCCATGCGGTGGGTTGAAAAAATGATGGTCGTTCCCTTGTCGCGGAGTTCAAGGATTTCATTGGCGATGATTTGCGCGTTCACCGGGTCGAATCCGCTGAAAGGTTCATCAAAAATCAACAATTCGGGTTCATGCAAAACGGTAATGACAAACTGGACTTTTTGCCCCATTCCTTTGGAAAGTTCAGTCAGTTTTTTGTTCCACCATTCGTCAATCCCCAGTTTTTCAAACCAGTATTTTGTTTTTTTGTGCGCTTCAGTATTGGAAAGCCCTTTCAGTTTGGCGAAATAAAGCGCTTGCTCGCCAATCTTCATATTGTTGTACAAACCACGTTCTTCCGGCATATAACCGACCATCGGAATGACCGATTTGTCCAGTTTTTTACCATCAATAGTTACCGAACCTTTGTCGGGGGCGGTGATTTGATTGATGATTCTTAGAAAAGTGGTTTTTCCTGCGCCGTTCGGCCCTAAAAGCCCATAAACAGAACCTTTCGGGATGTTGAGGTCAAAATCATTCAGCGCGATTTTGTTTCCGTATTGTTTGGTAAGCCCTTTTGCAACAAGCAAATCTGACATAGAAATCTTTTTAAAAAGTTAGTCTGAATTCTTATGCAAATGTTACAAAAAATTATGGAATGCTCTAAGGAATTGAAAAGGAGTAATGATAAATTGACAAATTATAATTTTTTGTCAATTAGCTCTTGCACTTTTTTGGCAATGATAGGCGCGGCGACAACGACTGCAATAGAGAAAACGGTTTTGGCCGTTTTGCTCATGTTGAAACGGCTTTGTGCTTTGTCTGATAAAAAATTCAGCGCGGAACTCACGCCCGCTCCCAACGTAGTATTTTGAACTGCGGAATTGTCTTCTACTTTGCTAAATAATTTATTGATAGTCGAATATAAAAAACCGTTTTTGGCTTCTTCGTCGGCACGTGCCATTTTCAGTTTCAGCTCTTTTTTGGCCTGCCTTAGATCGGCTAAATTATTAATGTCTTTAGTTTTCATCGTCTTCGTCATCAGAGTTGTCGATTGCTTCCATAGCGGCTTCTACTGCCTTATCGGTCACCATAAGCATGATTTTTTTTCTGAATATAAACAGAATCCCGAGGAAAATCAGGTAAACACCCATTACAGTTAAAAATCCTAAACCGATATTGTCGAACCAGGTTCCGAATAAAAAACCGGCGGCCAGGCTTCCCAAAAACAAAACCATCATCACAAACATTCCTACGATGATTCCGAATACCCCGGCTCCGATCATATTGCTGACAGAATCGACAATTTCCAGCTTGGCATAAGCAATCCGGTTGTTGATGTATTGTTTTAAATCGTCAAACATAAAAACGCTTTAGGTCAAAGTTAAAAAAAATGTTGGGAATTAAACCCCAACATTTTCTTCAAATTCGTCTTTCGCTTTTTTGGCTTGCCCCTTCACATCTTTTGCGGTGCTCTGCAGCTTGCTTTTTACTTCAGCCAGCCTTTCTTCCAAGTCTTTTTTAGCTTTTTTAGCTTTCTCGCTGAAATCGCTGGAATATTTGTCCAGGTCTTTTTTCAGTCTGTCAGCTTCTTTTCTAAGTTGTTTGCGAGTTTCCTCTCCGGATTGGGGAGCCAGTAATAGTCCCGCCGCGGCGCCTGCAGCTGCTCCGATTAATAATCCGGCCAATAATTTAAATGCTCCACTTTCTTTTGCCATGGTTCTAAATTTTTAGGGTTAATAATTTTCTAAATTTACGAATGCGTTAGGACAAAAACAATACCAAAAACTTTATCTTTGCGGCGATTTAATGAAAATTTTAACAAATGCCACAATTATCTGTTAAAGGCGAATTAATGCCTTCTTCACCCATCAGAAAACTCGTTCCCTATGCCGACAAAGCCAAACAAAGAGGAATCAAAGTATATCATCTCAATATAGGGCAGCCCGACATTCCGTCACCTGCCGCGGCGCTTGATGCTTATCATCATCTGCCGTTTAATGTGATTTCCTATACCCATTCCGAGGGAACGCCCGAATACCGGAAGGCGCTTTCCGATTATTACAAAGGAAGGAGCTATGATGTGGAAACCGATAATATAATTGTCACCAATGGCGGTTCCGAAGCATTGCTTTTTACATTTGGCGTGATTGCCAATCCGGGTGATGAAATCATTATTCCCGAGCCTTTTTATGCGAACTACAATAGTTTTGCGGTACAGAGCGAAGTAAAAATCGTCCCGATCAAATCTCATATCGAAACGAATTTCGGATTGCCGCCGATTGAATCTTTTGAAGAAAAAATTACCGATAAAACCAAAGCGATTCTCATCTGCCACCCCGGAAATCCAACCGGATATCTTTATTCGGAAGAAGAATTGGAAAAACTGAAAGACCTGGTTTTAAAACATGATTTATACCTGATTTCCGACGAAGTTTATACCGAATATGTGTATGGCGGAGAAGAACATATTTCGGTTTTGAGTTTTGACGAATTAAAAAATAACGCCATTATCATCGATTCCGAATCCAAGCGTTTTTCCATGTGTGGCGCACGTTTGGGCGCGATGATTTCCAGAAATAAAGACGTGCTGGCACGGGCGATGAAATTCGCGCAGGCACGTTTAAGCCCGGTACTGACAAGCCAGTATGCTGCTACAAAAGCGCATGAAAATGTGGGTTCATACTTTGAAGATTGCCGTGCGGAATATGTCAGTCGCCGGGATTTGACCGTTTTCGAACTGAACAAAATTCCGGGTGTGATTTGCCCAAATCCGAAAGGTGCATTTTATTGTATGGTGGAACTTCCGGTGGACGATGCCGAAAAATTCGCAATCTGGTTATTAAACGATTTCGAGTTGGATGGTGAAACCGTCATGGTTGCGCCCGGAAGCGGATTTTATAGCGACCCGGAATTGGTAAAAAACCAGGTTCGTATCGCTTACGTTCTGAACAAAGAAGATTTACAGCGTTCGGTTGAAATTCTGAGAGTGGCGTTGGAAAAGTATAATTCGATGGGCTAATTTGAAAATTTAGAGATTTGAAGATTATTCAGAATCAGACATTAAAACTCTACAATACCTTTGGAATAGATGTTTCCGCGAAATATTTTGTAGAAGCAGACAATATAGAAAAAATCATTTCCGCGCTGGATTTTGTCCGTGAAAACCAACTTCCATTGATGCTTTTTAATGGCGGAAGCAATCTGTTGCTGACACACGATTTTGATGGCCTGGTTTTGAAAATCAATCTGAAAGGGATTGAAATCGTTTCGGAAAATGAAGATTTCGTTTTTGTGAAAGTTCAGTCGGGTGAAAACTGGCATGAATTTGTTCAATGGACTTTGCAAAAAGATTTCGGCGGGCTGGAAAATCTTTCCCTGATTCCCGGAAATGCCGGAACCGCACCGATGCAGAACATTGGCGCCTATGGTGTGGAAATCAAAGATTCGATGAGTGAACTTTCAGCTTTGGAAATCGCAACCGGAAAAATCCGGAAATTTACCAATGAAGAATGTAAGTTCGGTTATCGGGAATCGGTTTTCAAAAATGAAATGAAAAATCAATTCATCATTTTGGATGTAACTTTCAGATTAACCAAAAGGAACCATCAGCTACATACCGAATATGGTGCGATCCGGTCTGAATTAGAAAAATTAAATATCCAAAACCCTACGATTCAGGACGTTTCAAAAGCGGTCATCAACATCCGCCAAAGCAAATTGCCCGACCCGAAAGACATCGGGAATTCCGGCAGCTTTTTTAAAAATCCGGTGATTTCGAAAGCTGATTTTGAAGAAATTCAAAAAAAACATCCGCAAATTTCAGGTTATCCGTCGGGAAACGAGGTGAAAGTCGCGGCCGGCTGGCTTATCGAAACTGCTGGTTGGAAAGGAAAACGTTTCGGCAATGCCGGCGTTCATGAAAAACAGGCGTTGGTTCTGGTCAATTACGGCAATGCGACCGGACAGGAAATTTACGATTTATCGCAGCAAATCGTGGACGATATTTATGAGAAATTCGGAATCCGGCTGGAAAGGGAAGTGAATATTATTTAGTATTAAATAATTAATAATCAATTGGATATTATTCAATTAGTGAAATTTATTTAAACTCTACCAATTTGATAGACTAAAACGTTTAATTTTGCCTCATACATTTTCAAAATGGACAAAAAACTATTGCGGTCATTTATCTTCCGGCATTTGGACGGAATCGCGGTACCTCCCGTCTTCCATCAGCTGTCCCAAAAAGGAATTCTGGAATTTATCCTGAAAAAACGAAGTGTTGATTTAACCGAAATATCCCGGGAATTTAATGCCAATGAAGGTTATCTGAATGTGGCTTTTCGGGTTTTGGCTTCGCAGGGATACCTGAATTATGAATTGGATAGTACAAATAATACGGTTCAGATTTCAGCGAATGAGCTATCTGAAAAGGGTTTCTCTTATGCCGGAATTTATAAAGATTTAGCTGAATTTTTATCCGATGATGAACTGATTTATTCCAAATTGATTTCGGACGAACTGGGCAAAAAATGGATGAAGTTGTATGAAAATTATCGTTCGGTTTTATTGGAAAATACTGACGAATCGGACTTAGAATATCAGGTTCAAAAACATATCGAAGGAACGCTCATCAGTCCGATCATCGTAAAGCTCGGTATGAGCGGAATGTTTCACAAATACTTTATGGAAACGTCTTTCAGCGCCGACGAATTCCATAAAAATCCGGAATGTTTTGAACAGATTCTGGATGCTTTGGCCGAATTGGGCTGGTTTACTAAAAAAGGTAAAAACTTCCAGTTTACCGAAACCGGATTGTTTTTTGCCCGCCGCGCTTCGGCTTATGGCGTGACGGTTTCTTATCTGCCGATGTTTTCCAAACTGGAAAATCTTTTATTTGGCAAAGCCAATGAAATCCGCGAGGTAGAAGTGGGAGAGGAGGAAATCCACGTGGATCGTGAAATGAATGTCTGGGGGAGCGGCGGTGCGCATTCCACGTATTTTAAAGTTTTGGACGAATTCATCGTCGATATTTTTAATCGTCCGCTGGAAGAACAGCCCAAAGGAATTCTTGATATGGGTTGCGGAAACGGCGCTTTGCTGCAGCATTTATACGATGTCATCGATCGTCAGACTTTACGTGGCAGACATTTAGACGAATATCCGCTGTTTCTGGTTGGTGCCGATTATAATCAGGCCGCGCTGAAAGTGACCCGTGCCAATCTGATTAAAAACGACATCTGGGCAAAAGTGATTTGGGGCGACATCGGGAATCCGCAAAAGCTGGCGGAGGATTTGAAATCGGACTATGACATCAATCTGGGTGATTTGCTCAACATCCGTACTTTTCTGGATCATAACCGGATTTGGGAAGATGTTTCGGATTTGGGAGGAAACAGAATCAGTTCGTCCACCGGCGCATTTGCTTTTCGGGGTAAACGTTTGTCGAACCAAGATGTCGAAGAAAACCTTTTGCAACACCTGAAAAAATGGACACCTTATGTCGAGAAATTCGGATTGTTGTTAATCGAATTGCATACATTACCGCCTGATTTAACTGCAAGAAATTTAGGTAAAACTGCGGCTACTGCTTATGACGCGACACACGGCTTTTCAGACCAGTATATTGTGGAAGTCGATGTTTTTCACCGGATTTGCAAAGAATCGGGATTGAATCCGGATGGGAATTTGTTCAAAAAATTTCCGGATTCAGAACTGGCTACAGTGAGCATTAATTTGTTGAAGAAATAAGGAATTCCGATAAATGCAAATAAGCTAATCCGATTAAAATTCCAATCCCAAAACTGAGCAGAGTACCGATCAGAATGTATTCCGTCAACCGGATGTCTTTGTTTTCCTTCAGGTCACCGAAGCGGAAAATGGATTTAGCGGCTAATAAAAACCCGATTCCTTCCCAAAAATCTATCACAACAAAAAGAAAGATGAACAAACGTTCCAGGATTCCGATGTATTTCCCGGCATAATTGGTTTTTTTGTTCTTTTTAGCAGGATTCAAATCTTTCAACAAAATTTTCAAAACAACTGAAGCCACAAAAGTGGTAGCTATTAAAGCAGTGGCAAGTAAAAGGTTTTGATTGCTGAAAAGCCAGCTAAAATTTATCCGTAAAGGGAAATAATTATTGACCACCGCGGCGATGGCCAGAAAATGGAGTATCTGGTCGCCAAAAAAATAAAGCTTTCCGAACTTCTTGTTTTCGGTATATAATTTCGCGCAGTCAATGGCGAAATGTGCAAACGCCAAAATGATGATTCCCATCAGGTATTCCCGCTGAAACCCGGCCAGAATCAATAAAAGTAAGAAATGAATCAGCGTATGAAAATAAAGGAACTTTGATTTGATTTTGTGCTTCTTTTTATGCGCCACCCAGGAATCTGGCTGTAACAAAAAATCGCCTGCCAGATGTGCGAGTATTAGCTTTAAAGCTAACCCAATCATAACCTTTTTATTTGGGTTTTATAAAGTTCCAGAACTTTCTGAATTTCGTCAAATCCGGCTCTTTTCAGTGCCGAGCTTATGGTTCCCTGGCTTTTTTTATTAAGTAATCTGGCCAGCCCGGATTGGTTCAGTTCAGGATTTTTAAAAGCGGTATAAACCACTTCAGACGTAGTCGGCTGCCAGGAGGAAATGATAAAATCGACCAGGTTCAGAATCACACCAAATGTCCGGTTAAACTTTTCATTTTCTGTCTGAATACCCAGCGTTTCTTTTTTGAGCATTTCAAACCGTTTACCTGAATTTACAAAGGCAGAACCGTTGGATTCGGTCACTTTAGGGGATTTAAAATCAATTTCCCCCAACCCGATTGCAATCCTTGCATCCATTCCAATGGATTTCATCGCGGCTCTAATCATCAAAACCGCACGTAAACCGTTTCTTTTGGGAATAATCAGCTGAAAGCTGTCCCCCCGGTAGATTTCCCAATCTGTTTCTTCTTTACCGAATTCCGATAAAACTTCTTTCAATTTCTCCAGCCAGATATTAGGCTTGGCCTTTCTGGAATTAATAATATCACCTGTTATGACAACTGACTTATTCATAGCGTTGTAAAGATAGATATAATTATTGATTATTTTGTCAATAATTAAAAATATTGATGATTTAGTAGATAATTGAAATTATTGAGGATTTTATCAATAATTAAAAATATTGATGATTTAGTCAATAATTTAATATCCTTAATTTACCCAATTTACTCCAAAAACTGCATTCAAAGCCGCTGTTTCGGTTCGTAAACGTTGATTTCCAAGCGAAATCCCTGTAAATCCGTTTTGTTGTGCCAGCTCAATTTCTTCTTTGGAAAAATCACCTTCGGATCCAATCAGGATTAAATAGTTTTCTTTGGGCTGAATGAAATTTTTGAATTCTTTACGGTCGAAATTCTCATCACAATGCGCTATCAGTTTGGTATCCAAATGATTTTGCTTTATGAAATCAGAAAATTTAACCAGATCATTGATTTTGGGAATATATGCTTTCAACGATTGTTTGACTGCGGAAAGGACAATTTTATTACAACGTTCAAGGTTGATGTTTTTTCGTTCGGAATGAAAAGATTTCAGGAAAGTAATTTCATCAATCCCGATTTCTGTCGCTTTTTCCAGAAAGAATTCCATTCGTTCCATATTTTTGGTTGGAGCGATGGCGATATGGATTTTGTACGGCCGTTTTTCAAAATTTTCAATCAGTCCGGCCACGTCAATTTCTACCGATTTGGAATTGATTTGCGAAACAATTCCCTTTGCCATTGCACCTTTTCCATCGGTAACCTGAATTTCCTGTCCGGTTTTTCCACGCAGAACTTTGGTGAAGTGCAATGCTTCATCACCGGTAATTTCGGCAAAATTTCCCTGAATATTTCCAATGAATAAATGCATCAGATCAAATATTTAGCAACAGATTTTGAAGTAATTTCGGCAAATTCATTTTGTTCAAATTTTAATTGCCCGGCCATGGCGATCATCGCGGCGTTGTCGGTTGTGTATTCAAATTTAGGAATGAAAACTTTCCAGTCTTTTTCGGTTTCCATTTCTTTCAAACGTTTCCGGATTTCAGAATTTGCGGAAACACCACCTGCAATGGCAACTTGCTGAATACCGGTTTGTTCGGCAGCCAACATCAGTTTTTCCATCAGAATATCGACGATGGTTTTCTGAATCGAAGCGCATAAATCACTCAGGTTTTCCCGGATAAAATCCGGATTTTTTTGGGTTTCTTTTTGAATGAAATAGAGAATGGCCGTTTTCAACCCGCTGAAACTGAAATTCAATCCATCGACTCTGGGTTTGGAAAATCTGAATTTTTCCGGATTTCCTTCTTTGGCAAGTTTATCGATGATTGGCCCTGCCGGATAATCCAGCCCCAGGATTTTACCTGCCTTGTCAAATGCTTCGCCTGCAGCGTCATCAATGGTTTCACCCAAAACCTCCATTTCAAAATAATCTGTAACTTTCACAATCTGGGTATGTCCGCCGCTCACGGTCAAACACAAAAAAGGAAATTCGGGCGAAGACTCATTGGCATCCTCAATAAAATGCGCCAGAATATGCCCCTGCATGTGGTTTACTTCAATCAGCGGGATATTCAATGCCATGCTCAGCGATTTAGCGAAACTGCTTCCCACCAAAAGAGAACCCATCAGTCCCGGGCCGCGCGTAAAAGCAATAGCGCTCAGTTGATTACATTCTGTGCCGGCTTGTTTGAGTGCTTCGTTTACAACAGGAACAATGTTCTGCTGATGCGCTCTGGAAGCCAGTTCCGGAACCACGCCGCCATAGCTTTGGTGTATTTTTTGATTGGCTATGACGTTGGAAAGGATTTTACTGTGCTGAATTACGGCTGCGGCGGTGTCATCGCAGGAAGATTCAATTCCCAAAATGATTGGATTTGAATTCATTTTAACGGTAATAATTAATTAATTACGCTTAATTTTGTGCAAATATCGGAATTTATAGTTTGAAAGTCATAAGAAGAATAGGCAGGGTAATTTTGATTTCCGCAATCGTGGTTCTCACGCTGTTGCTTACCGTTTTGATTTCACTCCAAATTCCGGCCGTCCAGACCAAAGTCGCGCAATATGCCGTCACCGAACTCAATGATACTTTCGGTACGAAAATCAATGTGGAAAGGGTAGACATCGACTTTTTCGGTGATGTGAATTTGTATGGCGTTTCTACGCAGGACAACCATAACCTGGAGTTTATTGATATCGACAGGATACAGGTCAAAGTGAGTATCTGGGGAATTATCCGGAACCCGAACAGGTTGACTTTGAAGAAAGTAACTTTGGTGAATCCTACGGTAAAAGTAATCACTTATAAAGATGAAAAACTGAGTAATTTCCTTGCGTTCATTGATAAATTCAGTTCAGAAGAAAAAAAAGAAAAATCGGATTTCAGAATCAGAGGAGCAATTGAAATCATCAACGGTAATTTGCTTATTCGGAATCAAAACCTCGCGCCTGAAAAGCAAACCTGGATTGATTCCGAACATTTTAACGCGTTAATTGAAAACTTCAGGTTTGAAGATGAGGAAATCTGGGCTGACCTGAAACGGATGGGCTTTGACGCCAAAAAGAACGGTGAAGATTATAATGTGCAAAACCTCGCGGCGGAATTTCATTATTCAAAAAATGAAATCCGTTTTGATAACCTGAACATCAAAACTTCAGATACCGACCTGAACGGAAACCTGGTTTTTTCATATGATTCACAGGAAGAATTAAAAGATTTTGCCAATAAGGTTCAGTGGGATTTGGTTATTGAAGACGATTCCAAAGTCAATTTTAAGGACATCCGTTATTTCGTTGATAATTTTGACAAAAACAGTTCGGTTGAGGTTTTGGGAAAGGTGACCGGAACTTTGAACGATTTGCAGTTAAATGAATTCCAGCTTTCGGGCGATGGCGCTTTTATTGCCGCCAAAGAGTTGAATCTGACGGATATGACCGATGGTGAAAAAATTGTCATTGATTCTAAATCAGTCAAATTAAAAACTTCTTATGGCGGTTTGAACCAATTGCTCCCGACTTTCATCGCCCAAAAAATTCCTGATTTCCTGAATCGTTTCGGAACGGTTGATTATGCCGGGGATTTCAATTTGAACCCGGAGGAAATAACTTTAGACGGAAATGCCATTACTTCGCTTGGAGATGCCGATATGCAAGTACTTCTGCAGGATTACCGCGGCAATATGAAATATAGCGGGACTTTGATTGCTGATGATATTAACATAGAGCAAATTACTGAAGTGAAGGAGCTTGGGTTTGTAAAAGGAAGAATTGATTTCAGGGGGCAGGGAACCGATATCAAAACGCTCAGTTTGACGGCAGACGGTAAGCTGGTCTATTTTGATCTGATGGAAAAACGCTATCGGAATGTAACGCTGGACGGGAAAATCAATAACCAGAAATTCACTGGTTTTTTATCCATACAAGACCCTCAACTGAACGCTAATTATGACGGAACTTTTGATTTTGCCCAAAAACCGTATAAGCTGGATTTTACTTCAAATGTCAAACACATCAACCTTGATTATTTAGGCCTGACCAAAGATTTGAATGCACATGCAAGGGCGGATATCAAAGGTGATTTTTCGTTCAGTAACCTGGATGATTTTTTGGGTAACCTGGAAATTGAAAATTTTTATTTCACCTCAAAAAGAGATACGCTTGACATTGCGCAGGTGAATATTACATCATCGGCTCAGGACGGAATTCAGAATCTGGAGCTTGAAGTTCCGGGATATTTACAGGGAGAAATCAATGGGCAATTCAAGTTAAGCCAGCTGCCCGATGCTTTGATGAACGCTGTCGGAAGCACCACACTGATGACTTATGAAGCCAAAACAATTGACCCGGGCCAGAATTTTACTTTTTATTTCGAAGTCGAACAGGATTTGTTCAATATTTTCGACCCGCGGATTAAAGTCGCGCCGGGAACCATTATTGACGGCCAGGTTGATGCGGATGCCAACACTTTGGTGGCGGAGCTGAGTTCAACCGAAATTGGTTTTGACGGAATCAATGTTTACAATCCGCTCATCAACATTGATACGAACAAAAATACGGAACAGATTTATGTGCGGAATGACAGCTTGCAGGCCAAAGGTGTTATGTTGTATAACGTGGATATTCACACCACGCCGATTCAGGATTCGCTTTTGGTAAAAACCAAATTTCAGATCGGAAAGGAAAATCCGGTTGATTTTGACCTGAATTTATTTCATACGACCGATGAAAACAAAAACCTGGTATTTGGATTTTCGCCTTCGACCATCCGTGTGGATAGCACAAGCTGGCACTTGAATCCGAACAACGATATTAATTCCAACCGTGTCATTGTTAATTTCAAAAAGAATTATTATGAGCTTCAGGGATTGCTGCTGGAATCCGAAGAACAGAAATTATTGCTCGACGGTTATTATGCGAGTAATACCGATTATAAGCTGAATGCCGATTTACAGCAACTGGTGCTTTCCAAAATTATTCCCAAAGGATTGCTCGGCAACCTGGAGATTGACGGTATTGCAAATGGGAATATTAATGTTGTGCGAACGAAAGATGAATTCAAACCACTGATGGAATTAAAAATCGACCAGTTGGCGCTGAATAAATACGGTCTGGGAGATTTGGGGATGAATGGCGCGTACAACGTTGACCAGAATATATTTGACCTTGAATTATTTTTGGAGCAGCAGCAAGTCCAGGTACTTTACGTAAACGGTTATATAGACAACAAACCCGAAACGCCGGAAATCAATCTTGTCGCGAGTTTGGATGATTTGAATTTTAATTTTGTGGAAGCATTCCTTTCTGCGGCCATGAGCAACGTTCGCGGCATGGTTTCGGGAAATATGCGCTTTACCGGCCCGATTGATTCCCCTGATTTTGAAGGAATACTGGATTTGAATAATTTAGGATTTACGGTGGATTATCTGAACGTTGATTATTCCTTTGACGGAGTAAATACAGTTGATGTTTCAAAACAAAGTGGAGGACAAGGGATCATTGCTTTGGATAATTTGAAATTCAGGGATACGAAATATAATTCCAAAGGAACCGTGGACGGGTCACTGCTTTTCCATGATTTCGCTTCCTGGTACCTGAGTTTGGCTTTTAAGACTGATAACCTGCTGGTGATGAATACGAATCCGGCTTTAAATGATTTATTTTACGGAAAAGTATTCGGTGCGGGTGTATTTACTTTGGAAGGCCCGCCTGAAAGACTGGATATAGAGGCAACTGCAACCGTTAATGACGGTTCGGAATTTACCATCAACACCGGCGCGACAAAAGTGGAAGGGGGAAGCGATTTGGTCAGATTCATCCCTGAAGGAGAAAAAGAAGAAGATGACGGCAGGCCGAAAGGAATGAATATAGACCTGGATATTTCTGCAAGCCCGGCTACGACCATCAACCTTATCTTTGACCCGATTTCGGGCGATATGGTTACGGCAAACGGTTCTACTCAAAACCTGAAATTCAATTTGAACCGTGCCGGAAACATGACCATCAATGGAACTTATACACTGGAATCGGGCGTTTATAAACTGCGCCAGATTTCATTGCTTAACAAAGATTTTGATATTCAACAGGGAAGTTATGTGAGCTGGGGCGGTGGAAATGCGTTTGAAGCAGATATGAACATCACGGCGACCTACGAGAAAACCGTTTCCAATGTCGGCGAATACCTGGGAACCGGATACAGCCAGGCTTACGATGTTGTTCTTGGGATTGTCATCACCGAATCTTTGCAGGACCCGCAAATGGACTTTACGCTTACGATTCCGAAAGCCGGGACAGATGTTCAGTCTATGATTGATTACAAATTCAATTTGGATCCTGACGAAAAAATGATTCAATTTGGCTCCATACTTTTATTGGGGAAATTTATAACAGACTCTCAATCAGTCCTTACCGCCGGAGCTACCTCTACGGGTGCCGGGATTGCACTCAGGCAGCTTGGAGGAATCATTAATTCGCTTATTGCCATAAGAGGGCTCAACATTGATGTGGATTATGTGCAGGGCTCTGAAATGAGCAATACCGCCGACCGTGCAAAAGTGAATCTTTCCTTAGATATCAGCCCGCGCTGGACTTTCAACGGCGAGGCGGGTGTGGCGGTAGGCGGCAGTTCAAATATTGACAATACCACAACGGTGGAAACTGAAGTGCAGTGGGATATTTCAAAACAAATGGACAAAAGCATGGTCATCAACTTCTTTACGAGGCCAGCCAATTTTGGCGTTCAGAATTTTGGCGGAGCCGGGAATTTCCAAAGCTTTGGCGCCGGGATTATTTACAAAACCTCATTTGACCGTCTGTCCGAGATATTTAAAAAGCCTGAAAAGCCTTCTTCTGCCGGGCTTCCGGAAACCGAAGATGAAGATTTTCCTTCGTTCTTTGACCAGATGGAAAAGAAAGATTCCATTGAAATAAAGCTGGAGCAAAATGATTCTGTCATAGAAAAATCAGATTCCATCCCAAAAAAAGAAGTATCACAGAAAATAATTCACCGGAAGAAAGAAAATTCCCTGGTCAGGTTCAAATAAAAAAGTTTATTGCCCGGTTAAAGCAATAAACTTATGCAAAACAAACAAAAGTGATGAATTTAATTCGATTAAAAATCATTACTGTTCCGCAAAGTTAAAAATCACTTAAAATATTTAATAATTATACATCGATATATTGGTTGATTTTATAAATTTGTCAATGGATGATATTTTTAATTATCAAATCAATAAAATTGGCACAAGATTATGAAACTGAATTACGAAATTGATGAAGTCGATAAAACCATCCTGATGTACCTGATAGAAAACACCCGGATGCCGTTTACCGAAATTGCCAAAAAGATGAATGTTTCGGCCGGAACCATTCATGTCAGGGTCAAAAAGCTGGAAGACGCGGGCATCATAAAAGGGACTACGCTGATCACCGATTATGATAAAATGGGCTATCAGTTTGTAGCTTACCTGGGAGTGTTGCTCACTAAAACGAACCGGATTCAGAAGGTAATTGAGGAACTGTACCACATCCCGAACGTGACGGTGGCGCACATTGTAGCGGGAAAATACAATATATTCTGCAAAATAAGGGCGCAGGATACCAGCCACGCCAAAGAGCTTATTTTTAAAATCGACCAGATTGAAGATGTCCTACGGACGGAATCCATGATTTCGCTCGAAGAAAGTTTCAATGATAAAAACAGGTTGATGAAAGCAATTTTTAAATAAATTTGCCTTATGAAAAGGTCTGCTTGGTTCAAAGGATTGATTGCCCTGATGCTGGTTCTGATTGGCGGGATTTTATTTCGCGGTTACAGGATCTGGTCAACCAACGATTATTTATTCAAAGATCATTTCCACCTGGAAGATACCGTGATGCCGTCCTGGTATCCCGATGTAACGATCGGCTTGGGGTTGATAAGTTTGATTGGGGTTGGCCTGGTTTATTTTCACCGCAAGCTGGGTGTTTATCTGACCATCGCGAGCTTGTTTGCCGCTATTGTAATTCAGCCGGAATTCATGCCCGACGGAACTTTGTATTCCATGTTTACGCTATTTGTATTCATTGGTTATGGGTTGGCGGTGATCATTCCGCACTGGAAAGAGTTTAAGTAGAAAGTTAAAAAGTGAAAAGTATAAATAAAAATCCTGAATTGAAGTTCAGGATTTTTTTATTGGATGTTATTCCTCTTTCTCTTTTTGTTATTCTTTTTGGTCCTCATTTATTTTTCGAATGGTTTCTGCCGGAATAATGAACAGGTCGTTTATATCGGTTTTCCAGAAACTGAAATAGTTTTTTGAAACAACCGTATGCTGCTTCCAGTTTGTCTGTTGTTGGTATAACATTAAAGTACAAATATCGGTTGCGGTCATAAATTCACTTGATTCCGGTAAATGTGTGTGCATCGTTTCTTCCGCATTTCCATTTTCCACACCTTCACCAAAATAAATGGGTATTATGTTTTGATGAAACCGCTCTTTTGATTTTAAATTATTTTTCCTGTCAAAAGTGAGCAAATAATCATTTCCGAAAATGACTACGCCGCTTATTTGAGGGCCGGTCAATACATACACTTTTTTCACTTTTTTTTCAATAATCGGAACAAGGTTTAGGTTTGTGTTTTCATAAGTCTGAAAAAAAGAATCCGTTTGAATAATCTGGAGGGCTTTTGTCCTTACGTCATAAATTTCCTGCTCATTTTCTGTAAAATTTCTTTCATTCAAATCAATTTTTGCATTGTCCAAATTGAAAGTCTTGTCGAATGTGATTTGCCCGATTACTTTGGGATTTTCACTTTTAGAAAAAAAGATACAAATGGCGCTGGCATCTGTTACATAAGAAAAATAGCCGCCTATATTTTCTTTCAAAGGATAGCTGTCCATAAATAAATCCGTACCGTGCCATGAGGCCATTTCAGATTGATAAAGCTTAAATCCTTCTTCAATTATGGGTTCGGCAATTTTTCTTAAATTCTTCTGGCCTAAAGCTAAGTTCACAAAAATCAGTAAGAAAAGAACAAAAGTATTTTTCATGGAAATTTAGTTTAATGAAAAAATTCCGCTACATATTTTTCCGCGTCCAGGGCGGCCATACAACCTGTTCCGGCAGCGGTAATCGCTTGTCGATAAACATTGTCCTGCACATCGCCGGCGGCGAAAACACCCGGAACATTGGTTTTGGTGGTTTTATCTTCGGTGATTAAATAGCCCACTTCGTCCATTTTCAACAAACCGTTAAACAATTCCGTGTTCGGTTTATGTCCGATGGCAATGAAAACGCCGTCCACGATAAGTTCGGAAACTTCATTTGTCTGATTATTGATGACTTTTGCTTTTTCCACCACTTTTTCACCTTCCATTCCGGTTAGTTCGTGGTTGAACATTACGGTAATATTCGGCGTATTGAAAACCCTTTCCTGCATCACTTTGGAAGCGCGTAGTTCATCTTTCCGAACCAAAAGATAAACCTGTGTACAAAGTTTCGCCAGGTAAGTCGCTTCTTCAGCAGCCGTGTCGCCACCGCCTACAACAGCAACGGGACGTCCTTTGTAGAAAAACCCGTCGCAGGTCGCACAGGCGGAAACACCGCTTCCGGCATATCTGGTTTCGTCCTCCAATCCCAGGTATTTGGCAGTCGCTCCGGTGGAAATAATCACGGAACGTGTCTGGATTTCCTGCCCTGAACTGGAAATTACCGTATGCACTTTTCCCGGTTCTGTAGCCAGTTTTACTTCGGTAATGTATTCATAATGAATCTGCGTTCCGAAACGTTCGGCTTGTTTTTGCAGGTGTTCCATCATTTCGGGGCCGGTAATTCCGTCGGGATAACCGGGGAAATTTTCAACATCGGTTGTGGTGGTTAATTGTCCGCCGGGCTGCATTCCGGTGAACATAACTGGATTCATATTGGCTCTTGCGGCATAAATCGCGGCAGTATAACCCGCAGGGCCCGAACCGATAATGACGGTATCTTTTATAGTTTCAATCATTGTTATTTGTGTGTTTAGTCCGCAAATTTAGAATTCTTTTCAGGAATTAAAAATGAGATTTGATTTAAATGATTTATAATGTGATAAAGGGAATATCACTTTGATCATTTTGTAAATCTGAAATAATTTGGTGAATGGAGGCGTAAGACCCTATTTAAGTTTCCATATTTCAAAACAGCCAAAATCATTGTTGTCAATAAATTCTTCAATTTCTATTTGATAATTGTTCAGTAAATTGGCCAATGATTTCGTGTTCAGGTTTCCGGTGCGTATCCAAATAATTTTTGGGGGAAATCCGAATAGAGTGTTCAAGTCGTTGAAATCAGAGTCTTGGGTTACAATAGTATAATGCCTTCGTTTTGCAAACTCCCAAATCTCTTTGTCATTTGCATCAATCAAACCTTCTTTTTTTACAGAAGTTGAATCAGTATAATTTTCGGGCAATAAAAGAAGTATGCGATGTGATATGTTTTGGTCAAATAACAATTTCATATAACAGCCTGATAAATTTTGCTTTCTCTGTCAGCTGCATAGCTTAGCGCCGCATAGATATCTTCTTCAGTCAGTTCGTCAAAATCTACAAGTATATCCTGAACACTCATACCGGAAGCAAGCCAGCCTAAAATATCGTTTACCGTAATACGCATTCCGCGTATGCAGGCTTTTCCGCCGCGTTTTCCTGCTTCTATGGTTATGATTTGCTTATAATCCGTCATTTGAGTGAATTTCTGTAAAGTTACACAATTCTGTTCATTTAAAAGAATTACCTGACTTTAGCTTCCTTCCATAGATTTTCAAAGACTTTATTGGTTTGGGAAGAACGTGATTAATATTCTTTCGGATTCTGATAAGTGCTTCTAAAACGAACAATCCTGATTTAATCTTGGGTAATTCGGTAATGATACATTTCAAACGCACGATACGTTCCGTCATTATCTGTTTTGTATTTGTCCTTGGGATGTTTTTCAGAGAAGGTTAATAATTCGGCTGTTTTCTCCAATATGCTGTCTCTGACTTTTTCTGCTTGTATAACAGATTCTTGGTTGATGTAATCCAATTGACTTTCCAATTGTAATACAGCGAGTTCATCCCATACAACCACTTTTTTCATCACCCTCTTAAACGTTTTTCTACTTGTTCCTGGGTCAAAAAGATTCCTTGCTCTATTCGGTTTTCAGCTTCTTTTATTTCCTGATTGTATTGTTCTAACGTAACCGTTTCTGTTTTTTTTCGGAATTTCAGCAATCGTTTGAATGCTTCTATCAAATCCGGATCATTGACTTTGTTTAATTCACTTTGTATCCATTTTATGTCTGCCTGTACGTCCATAATTTTTAAAATGTATAATTAAGTCAAAATTACAAAATAGTAATCTATTTGTTTATTAAACTTTTTGTTTCCGCACTACTTGTCGTAACAGGTAACAAATAATTAAATCACATAAACTGCGTGGCCGGCTTGTTTTTGAAACGGATGATCCGCATTTTGTCCATCAGCCAGATAAACGGATACATCGGGTCGAATTCCCACCATTTCACCGCAAAGTTGGGCCGTCCGCCGAATTTATGGTGGTTGTTATGCAGGCTTTCACCCCACATCAGCAAGTCCACCGGGAAAAGATTGTGCGAAGTATCTTTTACGTCGTAATTTCTGTAACCGTATTTATGCGAATACCAATTCACAATCACGCCGTGAACAGGCGACATCAGGATATGAATCGGAATTAAAAACCAAAGCCACCATGGAGCGTCGAGCAAGATGAAAACCAAAACATAGATGGCAATCCAAACCAAACGGGTAATACGTGATTCCGCAAACTTGTCAAACTTCCGCCATTTCGGAACGCCTTTTTTGAATTTTTCGCCCACAACCGCAATTTCCTGGTCAATGTCCATATAAATCCGGCGCGTACGCCACATCATCGCGAATAAATCTTTGTCAATAATCGGTGAATGCGGGTCTTCTTCGGTATCGGCAAATGCGTGGTGCAAACGGTGCATAACGCCGTAAGCATAAGGGCTGAGATAAGAAGCTCCCTGTGTGATGAACGCCCCAATATGAAACGTCTTTTCCCAGAAATTCGACATGGTAAACATACCATGTGCGGCATAACGGTGATGGAACATCGACTGGAAGAAAAGCGATGCATACCAATGAATTACGAAAAAGGCAAGCAGAATGATGACAGTTGTTTGCATTAAAATTTTTGAATTTTCACAAAGATAATGGATAATTTTCTTTTTGCAGCTAACGAAAGTCAGCCAATGGATTTATAATTGATGGATTAACAAAAGTTTATGAACAAGAATTGTTTTATAAAATCCTGTGAATATAAGAGCCATTAAAAATCCCCGAATTTAAATCCCGGACTGAATCTTATAAAACCCTCGCCCCCTTCACTTTCTGTTTCAGCAAAGCGATTTTCAGGACATCCATCATTTCGGTTACATAATGGAATTTCAGCCCTTTGATGTATTCCGCTTTGATTTCGGCGATGTCTTTCCGGTTTTCTTCGCTCAAAATGATTTCTTTGATATTGGCACGTTTTGCAGCTAATATTTTCTCTTTAATTCCTCCCACGCCCAATACTTTTCCGCGAAGCGTAATTTCCCCTGTCATTGCCAGATTGGCTTTTACCTTTCTCTGTGTAAACGACGAAACAATCGAAGTCAGCATGGTGATTCCGGCAGAAGGCCCGTCTTTCGGCGTTGCGCCTTCCGGAACGTGGATGTGCAGGTTGTATTTGTCAAAAATTTCTTCGTCAAGGTTTAATTCTTTTGCGTGCGCTTTGATGAATTCCAGAGCGATCCGCGCCGATTCTTTCATCACATTCCCCAGGTTCCCGGTGATGGAAAGCGTGCCTTTTCCTTTGGATAAAATTGATTCGATGAACAAAATATCGCCGCCGACCCTTGTCCATGCCAATCCCGTTACCACACCCGGAACTTCATTATTTTCGTATTTGTCGCTGATTCTTCCCGGGCCTAAAACCTCGCGGATGTATTCCGGCGTAAGTTTGGTTTCAAATTCTTCCTCCATCGCCACTTTTTTGGCAATGTTCCGAACCAGTTTGGCAATCTGCTGTTCCAAGTTCCGAACACCCGATTCGCGGGTATAGGTTTCTACTAGAAATTCCAGTTCTTTTTTGGTTAAAGAAACATCATTTTTCTTCAATCCGTGTTCCTTCAATTGTTTAGGCAACAGGAATTTATGCGCGATTTCCACTTTTTCTTCAATGGTGTATCCGGCAATATTGATCATTTCCATCCGGTCGCGGAGCGGCGGCGGAATGTCGGATATATTGTTGGCCGTAGCGATGAAAAATACTTTTGACAGATCATATCCTTGCTCCAGATAATTGTCATAGAATGAAATATTCTGTTCCGGATCCAGGACTTCCAGCATTGCCGAAGATGGGTCGCCGTGTGCGCTGCTGCCCATTTTGTCGATTTCGTCCAAAATGAAAACAGGATTGGAGCTTCCCGCTTTTTTAATGGATTGTAAAATCCGGCCGGGCATTGCGCCAATGTAGGTTTTTCGGTGCCCGCGGATTTCCGATTCGTCGTGCAAGCCGCCGAGCGACATCCGGATGTATTTTCTGCCCAATGATTCCGCCACCGATTTCCCAAGCGAAGTTTTCCCGACACCTGGAGGGCCGTAAAGACAGATAATCGGGGATTTCATATCGCCTTTCAGTTTCAAAACCGCTAAATATTCTATGATTCTTTCCTTGATATCTTCCAGCCCGAAATGGTCGCGGTCTAAAATTTTCTGTGCTTTTTTCAGGTTGAAATCGTCTTTGGTAAATTCATCCCAAGGCAAATCCAGCATGAACTCAAGGTAATTCCGCTGAATGCTGTGTTCCGGCATTTGTGGATTCAGCCGAAGCATACGATTCAGTTCCTTATCAAAATGCTGTCTGGCGTCCTCGTTCCAGGTTTTGGTTTTGGCGCGCTGGCGCATATCTTCGATTTCCGTTTCAGACGAAACGCCGCCCAGTTCTTCCTGAATGGTTTTCATCTGCTGGTAAAGGAAATATTCGCGTTGCTGCTGATCCATATCCTGACGGACTTTGGATTGGATGTTATTCTTGAGTTCTAATTTCTGAAGTTCGATCCCCATCAGGCGAAGGACATCGGTCGCGCGGTCTTTCAGGTTGTCAAACTCGAGTAAAGCCTGTTTTTCCTGAAGTGTAAGGTTCAGGTTGGAACAAACAAAATTGATAAGAAAAGACGCGCTTTCGATGTTGTTGATGGCCATGCTGGCTTCGGTAGGAAGCGCGGGATTGATGTCCACAATCCGCAACGCCATATCTTTCACGGATTCGATTGTCGCCTGGTATTCCTTGTTTTTTGCACCCGGCTTTTTTTCTTCAATTATCGCAACGGATGCTTTGAAATAAGGCTCGGTCTGCACCATTTCCATCCAGCGGAAACGCTTGATCCCCTGCAAAATAACGGTCGTATTGCCGTCGGGCATTTTCAGCATTTTCAGGATGCGGGCGACGGTTCCGGTTTCATGAATATCCTTTGGCTCCGGCACGTCGATTTTGGCATTCCGCTGCGTTACTACGCCGATGATCCGGTTTTCTTTGTAGGCTTCTTCCAGCAGTTTGATGGATTTGTTCCGCCCGGCGGTAATCGGGATGACAACCCCGGGAAACAGCACCGTATTTTTTAAGGATAAAATCGGAAGGATTTCCGGAATGGGCTGTTTTTTAAATTTCTTTTCGTCTTCCTCATTCATCAGAGGAATTAATTCGATTTCTTCGCCCATCATCTGGTCAAGTGACAAGTTGTCTATATTTATCATAAGTTATTCTGTAATTCTGTCAGCAAAATCGCTATGGCTGATTTCATTTAAGGTATATAATTATTTGATAATTAATAAATTAATTGAGAATCAATCAGACAACGATTTTGTTGAAAATCTGTTCTTTTAGATAAGTCAAACGATATGCCAAGTGCAGCAGGGTGAGTGAGAGAGTAGGAGAGTGATGGAGTGATTGAGTAGTGAATACATTAGGGGAACCCGGGATTTCCGAAAGCTTTGGGGATTCATTCATTTTTGTATATTTAGCACAGAAAATTCATATTGTTTTGTTTTTCAAATCAAATCTGTGGACGTTTACAATATCAAAAAATCCAATCAATACCTGTTCAGCATTCTGGTTGTGGTAGCGGTTTCAGGTATTTGCTACCTGCTCCGTCGTTTTATAGATTACCGGATTGTTGCTTTACTTTTATTTCTGGTAGTTTCAGTCTTTGCGGTGCTGTATGACGTCATTCCGGTGATCATCGCAGCGGTTTTGAGCGCTGTAGTCCTGAATGTGTTTTTTATAGAGCCGGTTTTTCATTACAAAATTGACAGCCCGGAAAATGTGCTTCTTTTCTTTATGTACCTGTCCATCGCTTTAGTAAGTGCAATCCTGACGGACAGGATTCGCAAACAACGCAAAAAATTAACCGAGAAAGAAGGAAAGGAAAATACACTGAAATTGTATGAAACCATCCTGAATTCGCTTTCGCACGAGCTCCGTATCCCGATTACAACGATCATTGGTGCAATCGATACTTTGAAAGAAAATAATCATTCCCTGTCCGAAAAGAACAAAGAGGAATTGCTAGACGAAATTCAGCACGCAGGATTCCGTTTGAATGAACAAATTGAAAACCTGTTGAATATGAGCAGGCTGGAAGCTAAATCTGTTGACCTGCATAAGGATTGGACGGACATTAACGAACTAATTTATCTCTGCATTTCCAGATTGCCCGGCCCTCACCATCATTCCATAGATTTTCTGTCAGACGAGCATCTGCCTTTGTTCCGATTGGATGCCGGACTGATGGAGCAGATCATTGGCGGGTTGCTTCACAACGCTGTCAAACATACGCCCAAAGGAACACTGATTTCCATAAAAGCCGAAGAGGAAAAAGATCATCTTGTGCTGGAAATTTCTGACAACGGAAAAGGTTTTCCCGAAGATAAAACAGAACTTGTCTTTGAAAAATTTTATCGCCTGCCCGATTCCCGGACAGGCGGGACAGGACTTGGGCTATCGATTGTAAAAGGATTTACCGAAGCGCAGGGCGGAACCGTTTCATTGAGAAACAACCGGGACAGCGGCGCTTGCTTTACAGTCAGGATTCCTGCTGAAACTTCTTATTTAAAGAATCTGAAAAATGAATAAAGCCGAAATCCTCATTATAGAAGACGAGCCGCAAATCAGGAAATTGCTTGAGATCAACCTGGAAAGCCATGGCTTCAAGGTAATCCATGCAACCGATGGAAAAGAAGGACTGGCACTCGCCTCTTCGCATACACCCGATCTGATTTTACTTGATCTGGGTTTGCCCGACACTGACGGGCATTCCCTGTTAAAGGAATTACGGGCCTGGTATGGGAAAGCCATCATTATTTTGTCCGTGCGGAAAAGCGAGTCCGATATTATAAAAGCCCTGGACAACGGCGCGACCGATTACCTGACCAAACCATTCCGTACAGGTGAACTGATGGCGAGGATCCGTTCCGCCATCCGCAGGAATAATTCAGAAACGGATTCACCCGTGGTTTCGGTCGGGGATATTGAAATAGATTTCCCGGCCAGGACGGCTACCAAGAACGGTGAATTTCTGAAATTAACCACTACCGAATTCAACCTTCTTTCTCTCCTGGCGAAAAATGAAGGTAGGGTGCTCACGCATCAGCTCATCCTGAAAGAAATATGGGGAGTTGGTTATCAGAATGAAACCCAGTACCTGCGTGTTTTCATTGCGCAACTGAGAAAAAAAATAGAGGAAAATCCTAACCAGCCACAACATATCATTACTGAAAGCGGGGTAGGATACAGGTTCCAGTAATTATGAAGCTCGAAATGCGAAGCTTGAAGCCGCCCCTTTCTCCTATTTTTTTCGTATATCTTTTAAATGCTCCTTCCGATACTTTAATGCGAGCTACCAATGGGCTAACGCTATTTACTAATACAAAAACGCTAACTGCTAACATTATAACGCTGAGCGATGATTGAAAAACGCGGGTTACCAAATCAATAATTCTAAATGTTGTTGCAATAACGCAATCCGTCAATGGGATAACGCCAATTGCAAGCCGATTAACGCCAGCTGCCAAGCCGATAACGCCTGCCGTTTGCGATATAACGCCAGTTTGAAGTGAGATAACAGAATCTGAGGAACGCAAAAAATAGAAAAACGCTTTCTGCCTGGCAGAAAGCGTTTTACATTGTCATATCTGGTTAATACTTCCTGAATTCGATTGAACTCACCTGGCGGTATTGGGGACTGCTTGCTCCAAACAGGCTTTTTACATACGACTTCACCAATTTGACAACCTGCACGAGGCCTACCAGCTGTGGGTAAGTGATTGAGTAGGGCGGCTGTTAAAAATACCAAGAATTAGGGATTTTTTGGGATTATTGAAAGCCTTAACTTGCGAAGCAAAGTTTTCTTCTACAGGAAGAAATCGATACTAAAAATTAATCATAAACTCAAAGCCATGAAGAATCATTACTTTGGTAAATGCTGTTTTCCGGCATTTTTACTGATAGCATTATCACCACTTATTTATTCACAAGAGATCCAATGGCAGCAGGTGTTGGGAGGTATTCACAGCGAATACCTTTATGACCTGAAGGCTACGCCTGATTACGGGTTTTTGTTGGCAGGAAGTTCTTTTTCGGGAGAATCGGGCAATAAAACCGACAAAGAAAAAGGCGACCTTGATTATTTCCTGTGGAAGATGGATGAATCAGGCAGGATGGAATGGCAGAAGACATTCGGAGGCCCCGGCAGTGATTATTTGTATAGTGTGGGACTGACCCGAGAGGGTGGGTTTATATTGGGCGGGGCTTCGACTACATTCAGCCACCGGGCCGATCAGGACTCAAATATTGAAGATAACGGCGATAAAAAAGAACCGGGTTTCGGGAATATGGATTACTGGATCATTAAATTAAGCCCGGAGGGAAAGGAAGAATGGCAGGTTACTTTGGGTGGAATCGGAAATGACCAGTTGCAAAGCATACAGCAAACACCGGATGGCGGGTATATCGTAGGAGGGAGTTCGGATTCAAGCCTCCCCCTAACCCCCTCCCAAGGAGGGGGAACTTCAAGTGCAAATCATTCTACAAGTATTAAATCACAGGATTCATTTGGGAGTTTTGACTACTGGATAGTGAAATTATCTTCATCGGGAGAAATCGAATGGGAGAAGACATTCGGCGGAATGTTCAGCGATGAACTGAAAAGCGTTGTCATTACAAAAGACGGCTATCTTATTGGCGGAAATTCCAACTCAATTGTTTCAGGAAACAAAACCGCTGAGAATTCAGGGATGAATGATTACTGGGTCATCCGGTTGAATGAACGGGGCGAAGAGCAATGGCAGAAAACTTACGGAGGCGATGGTGATGAATCCCTTGCTCAAATGATTGAAACGGAAAACGGTTTTCTTTTGGCCGGAAGCAGCAATTCCGAGACATCGGAAACCAAGAAATCCGGGTCTTCCGACGGGACGGATTTCTGGGTGATTGAAATAGACAAACAGAGCGAACCGCTTTGGGACAAGACCTATGATTTCGGGAAATGGGATGTGCTGGTATCAGTCCTCCCCCTAACCCCCTCCAAAGGAGGGGGGACTCCTTCTTCTGGAGGAGGGACTTCTTCTTCGGGAGAGTATCTTTTAGGAGGCTATGCTTCGACGGAAACACTAGGGAAAAGGACGGACAATAAAGGCGTGAATGATTATATCGCACTGAAAATAAATGACCGTGGTGAAATGCTTTGGAGCAAGACCATCGGCGGAACCGGAACCGACCAGCTGAAAGGCCTCACCCGGACAAGGGATGGAGGTTATATCCTGGCGGGGAACTCGGATTCCAAAAAGTCGGATGACAAAGACAGGGCGAGTATCGGCGGGAATGATTACTGGGTGGTCAAGCTGGGCAATGAAAAGAAAACGAATGAAGAACGTCAGCTTGTTGAAGTTTACCCGAACCCTACGTATCAGTTTACCAATATCATCATCACAGAGGATTTTGAAACCGCCCAAGTGGATGTTTTTGATATGACGGGAAGGAAGCTGCAAACCAAATCGCTTCCGTACCGCTCCACGCCTATAGACCTGCAGGGTTATCCCCCGGGAGTGTATATCTTTAAAATTACCGTAGATGGAAAAACGCAGGATGTGAAGGTGATTAAGAGGGGGAGTAAGTAACAGAAAAATAAACACATTATGACGAATTCAAATATAATTTATATTAGCTTGAAAATAAAATTCCTACTTCCAATATTATTTTTTATTGGGCAAATAAGTTTAGCACAATTGTCTTATGAGGGGGCAGATATTTATACCCCAAAAGTATTTCCTTCTACACCTAATGGACAGGCAATGGAAAAGTATCTTGACGCACCGATAAATTACTCAACGGGAATTCCTGAAGTATCCATCCCTATTTATAATATAAATGAGGGCAATATATCTGTACCTATTTCCATAAATTATCATGCTAGTGGAATTAAAGTAGAGGAAGAATCAACAAATTTAGGGTTGGGATGGAGCCTGAACGCTGGCGGTATGATAAGCAGAAATATGCATTCCATCCCAGATGATTATAAATATGAACCATATGGAGGTTTTATGTATACCAATTATTCTGTCGAAGATATGTTGAATTTGGATCATGGAAATCCATATGAACCAGGATCAGGAGACCCTCTGTTAGATTTAATCAACCAACAAAGAATAATGAAGAAGTATGATGATGAAGGAGATATTTTTTATTATTCTATACCGAGTGGAGGAGGAAAGC
>Ga0206107_1000052_pt1 | contig 129991 bp, 104 predicted proteins | sample 2B0metagenome_FD_148652 | JGI IMG/M metagenome (GOLD analysis project Ga0206107, IMG submission 148652) | Enriched microbial communities from leaf-cutter ant dump, University of Wisconsin, Madison, United States - 2B0 | ecosystem: Environmental > Terrestrial > Nest > Insects nest > Nest dump...
GCTGCCTGCTGCTACAAAATGATCACTATACATTAATTCAGCTAGGTCGCATAAAACAGGTTATTCGATCAGCTATCCAGATCATTAAGTATCATGACTTCGCTTAAGTTTTGTGGGGATACATCAGCCTCCGTCCCCTATCACCCTCCTATCAGTCCTTGCCATACTTCCTCTTGAAGTGTTTGAATTTATTTTAAGTTTACTCTGATCCCAGATTTGCATTTCTGACCCCAGATTTGCAATCACCGATTGTCCGTTACGCATAAATACCATGAGGGAGAATCAATAATTTCACATACTGTTTCATCAGGATAAAAATCTTCCACTTTTTGGCCTTGAGAGACGTATATGATATCTATTAGCTTACTAGCATCCAAACCATAAGGAATTGCAAATGAAACACCTTCTAATTCAGAACCGCTTTTATCACGAATGGCTTGTATTGATGCTAAATCGATATTTTTGGCCTTAGTCATCAATTGATCGTAAATATCTAGTGTTTGTTTATCAAATCCGGTGGTTTCTGAAAGCCCTGTTTTTTTTAAATTTGGATTAATCGTTTTTATTTTTGGAAATAATCTTAACTGCTCAACAATAACAACGTAAGTACTTTTGTTTTGTTTAAAAGAAATCAACGCATCTTCTTTCGTTTTAGCACAAGCACTCAGCATTAAACTTAAGGCAATCATAGAGAACATAATTTTATTCATGATAAGCATTCCATCCAGCCATAATTGGTCCAGGATCATCTGTATTATCGCCCCAGCTAAATCCTCGATTCGTTAAATACGCCGCCATAGCATCGCCTCCATTCATCCAGCCAAAATGCGCTGTCAGGACTCCTCCAGTTATAGCCGATGCAGGGTTACCACCACCCTGAAAAAGGATTGAAAAGCACCGGCTCCACTCAAAGCTGTCATAAGCCCCATACCTTGTGCACCTGCAACAAAACCATAATGCCAATTACCGAATTCTGCCAAAAGTTTTGGATCGTAAACACCAGCATCTTTTAACAATTTTATAAGCTCAGGATTGCTTTTGTAATTCCAAACTAATTTGTCGGCCACTGCAAAACCAAACTCAGCTTTGCTCATTTTAGATGCGGCTTTTGCATTGGCTTTTAAATTAATATTACCGACCTTTAAAATGCTTTGATATTTTGTAGGAACAAACCCCAGCCCCTTCCCATTCTTCCCTTCTAGGGATTTCCGGCTTCCCGTAACCTCAATCTCCATCACACCATCAGCGCCTGTAGTAACACCATCCCCATCCTGCTTATACCCATAATCAACCTGCTTAGCTAAATCCTCATGCGTCGTCCCACCTCCGTGCTTCTGATCATCATAAAACGCATCCACACCAGAATCATGACTGCCACCAACTCCCCATTGGCAGGTATCTGTTTCGTATCTATGACTTTCCCAAGGTGTTCCACGATTGGATATGTAATCGGCGCATTCGTAACCCGTTGGATCAATATGACTCAACGGATTATTCGATACATAACTATACCGATTAAAACTCTGACTGGAATACGGCGACTGCACAAACAAATCCGCACTCATAAACCGCCCTATGCTGGGGTCATAGACTCGCCCACCCATATGAACAAGATTATGCTGGTCCAGTTCATGGTGACCGGTATAACCGTTTGCGGTCGGGAAACTACACGTTGGCGAACCCGTTTTCCAATCCGGTTGCTGGCGCTTGCCCCAATCGCTGAAACTCATACGGTTCACAAATGCACCCAGCCTGTCACTGTAGGCGTCTATTGAACCCAGGTTGTCGGTATGCAAATACAGGGTATGGTTACTGGCTACCGTGCCGTTGTTCAGTACTTTGGTATTGAGGATAACGCCATCCACATAACTTTTCTGGGTGGTGGTTGTACCTGTCACGACTTCTTCATAGACACCACCGGCAAAGGTATAGGTGGTGGTACCACCATTGCTTTCACGGAAACGGCTGTGGTTTGCATCGTAGTCGATGGTGGTGGTACCGCCGCTGCCGCTGATGCGGGTAGGTTTATTGAAGACGTTGTATTCAATGGTATCGCTGCCACGGTTGGTCATATTGCCATATTTGTCGTATTTATAGGTGATGCCACCCGCTGCTGTAACGGCGTGTACGCCCGCATTGTTGGCGGTGGTAGGCACATAACTCAAGGTGCCCACATCATCATTAACCGCGCTGGTGCCCTGGGTGCTGGTTCGCGAGATCAGGTTACCCAGTGCGTCGTAATCGTACTGGTTGTAACGTGCAAACAAACCACTGGTGGTGCTGGCTTTTAAACGGTTGAGCTTATCGTAGGCAAACTCTTCGCGGATATTTTCCAGGGCAACGCCCGCTGCATTCGTACGCTTGGAGATACGGGTTTGCAGGTTGCCGATAGTGTCGTATTCATAGCTGAGGGCTTGAATATCGCCGGGTAGCCCATTCATACCCGCGGCAGTCAAGCGACCGGATTTAATGGTTTTTAACTGCCCGTTTTGCCCGTCGAACCCGGTTTGGGTAACAACTCCGTTGCCCCACAATTGGTTCGTGAAGTTACCGCGGGAATCCAGGTCATTACCCAGGGCCCACAGTACACGCGGGTTAAGCGAATCGGTCATATCGGCAGTTTGTACCGCCATACCCGCTGCATGATAGTGGCGCGTTATCTTAAAACCATTGGGGTAGGTAACGGTCGTGGGGCGACTGAAATTATCGTAACTGTAGGTAAAGGTTCGATCAGTGAAACCGGTAATGGCAGTTGTCATAGTGTTTATCCGCGAGAAACCATCGTAACCGTAGGTCACTGTCTGGTTATTACCGGATTCACTGGTTAAGCGACCTTTTTGCTTGGTATCCCACACCCAGGTGTAGGTTGTCGGGCTGCCGACTGCCGGATTATCCACGCGCTGGATTTGGCGACCTAACTGGTCGTAGGAAAGCACCATCGATTTGGTAACACCGGGGCTGTTCTTTTGCCATATTTGCCGCCGTATTTCACCAAAGCCGCTGTAATCAAAATCGATAACGCCCGCATCGGGATCGACGATATGGTTTTTGTTGCCCTGGCTATCGTAATCAATAGATATCAAGGTGCTAAGGTTGTTATTCACCTTGGTAGTGGCAAGGTCGCCGGTGCTGTTATAGGTGTAATCTACCGGTGTATTGTTGGCATCAATGACCTGCACGACCTGGCCAACTGGATTGATATAGCGTTGTGTAATCTGCGTATCGCTGGAGCGCGGGCTGACCCTTCCCCCAAAACCTAGACCATGACGACGATGAGATTTCCAATTATCCTGTCCCCAAGGAGATCTCACTATGAAAAAGCGTTACACCGAAGAACAGATCATCAAAGCCATTAAAGACCATGAAGCCGGCATCAAAGTAGATGATATTTGCCGTCGCTTGGGAATATCCACAGGCACCTTCTATAACTGGCGAAGCAAGTATGCCGGAATGGAAGTCAACGAAGCCAAGCGCATGAAAGATCTGGAGCTGGAAAACAATAAACTCAAACGCATTCTGGCAGAAAAACTGCTGGAGGTTGAAGCACTCAAGGACGTCATTTCAAAAAAGTGGTGAAGCCTGCTGGCAAACGTCAAATGGTGGGCCATCTGATGAGCCAATATAAGTTAAGTGAACGCACGGCATGCCGGTTAATTGGTATTAGCCGAAGCTCACAGCGTTACCTGGCTACAAAAGATAACGATGAAAATCTTCGTCATCAATTAAAGGCGTTGGCAGTGAAATATCCCAGGTACGGTTACTTGATGCTCCATGGTCTGTTGCGACAAGAAGGTGTTGTTATCAATAAAAAGCGAACCTACCGTATTTATCGTAGCGAGGGATTGCAGGTACGCACAAAGAAGCGCAAGCGATCCCAGAGGCCACGCCAGCCAATGGTGGTGTTAACGCGAGTGAACGAGCGATGGTCGATGGATTTTGTGTATGACCAACTGGCTAACGGTCGCCGCTTTCGTGTGCTCAACGTAATTGATGATTTCTCGCGCGAGATGATTGGACAGCTAATTATGTTTTCAATCAGTGGCTATCAGGTAACACGCTTTCTCAATCAGCTTATTGCAGCGCGTGGTACCCCCAATCGAATTATTTGTGATAACGGAACCGAATTTACTAGTAAGGCCATGTTTTTCTGGAGTAAAGAATCACGAGTTGCGTTGGGATTTATCCAGCCCGGCAAGCCTACACAAAATGTATTTGTAGAGAGTGTTAACGGTAAATTCCGAAATGAATGTTTAAACCTGCATTGGTTTAGGACAATAGAAGATGCACGTTATAAAATTGATTTATGGCGGAATCATTACAACAACGAGAGACCGCACAGTTCATTAAATTATTTGTCGCCAGTGGCGTTTGCCAAGCTGGCGGCTTAACATGGAAATCTCATTATTGAAGTGGTACTGAGATTGGGGAAAGGTCAAACCTTACAGCTTTATACCATAGAGCCTAAGCTAAAAAATCATAACCTTTGAAACCATGAGGAAAATGTATTAACAAATACGTTATGATGAATACATTCAACCCACAGACCAACATGACACCTAATCACCTGGGCTGATAGACTTGCGCGCAGCTCACGATTTGATTTTATTGTTATTGCATTACGCCTACTGTTTTACGTCTCCTGTGAATATTTCGGTAGTTGTCAGCTTTATTGATGCGTAACTTCTGGCTGATATGTATGGGCATAATACCCTAACGCGAATTCATTAGAGGTCTTTATGGCGTTTTTTTCTCGCGAACCTGTAGCTGCTCCATTTTCAGGATTGGGACAACCTAATCGATTTTTCTCTTGGCATATGAACTCAACCAAATTTACAGTATTAGTCAGCTTGTTTTTTATTATTTTTTATAACACTACTTTTTTTCGTGCGCTACACAATGCCCTCCCTATCGGCGATATCAAATCTGCGCTTTTTACTATCAGCCTCGCCCTGCTGAGTTTGTCAGTAACAATTCTGGTGTTATCGCTAATTGTTATTCCTAAAATTGTCAAACCTGTAATGATGTTTTTATTTATTTCTGCCGCCAGCATTGCTTATTTTATGGACACTTATGGCATAGTGATCCACCAAACTATGATTCAAAACTTAGTAGAAACCGATGCTAAAGAAGCTACCGGACTACTAAATGGTACACTCGCGTTTTATGTAGTAATTTTAGGTATAGTGCCCAGCATATTTTTATTAAAAATAAAGCTCGATTTCGGGTCTTTCAAGCAAGAAGTATGGCGCAAACTGAAATTATGGGTCGCTATCCTGGCGGGAATATTTATTATAGTCGCGCCGCAGACAGCTGATTATGCTTCCTTTTTCCGTAACAATAAAAATATTCGCCAAATGGTAAATCCCGCCAATTTTATTTATGCGAGTATCTCCTATGTATCGGAAAGCAATAAATCTACCATCGTCAAACCGCTGGGCGAAGATGCAAAACTCAATACAAACGCAGCTGCGCATACCAAGCCCATACTTTTTGTCTTAGTGGTTGGAGAAACCGCTCGCGCTGATCATTTCAGCATTAATGGCTATCATAAAGCCACCACACCACTTATCGCCAAACAGGATATTATCAATTATCGCAAGGTGTTTTCCTGCGGCACTGAGACGGCAATATCTGTACCCTGCATGTTTTCCAATCTGACCCGTAAAGACTATTCTGACAAAAAAGCTAAGTCGCAAGAAGGTTTGCTCGATGTCCTGAAGCGTAGCGGTTATGCCGTGCTATGGCTAGACAATAATTCCAGCTGCAAAGGTACCTGCAATCGTGTAGCCTTTGAAGATCTGAGAGACCTTAAGAATCCTGAATTGTGTAATAACAAAGAATGTTTTGACAATATTTTACTGTTTGAAATTGACAAAAAAGTCAGTGCAATGAGCGGCAACAAAATAATTGTATTGCACCAAAAAGGTAGCCACGGTCCTGATTACTACAACCGCTATCCAAGCAATATGGAAGTCTTCAAACCCGTGTGTAAAGTCAACAAATTGCAAGATTGTACCGATGAAGAAATCAACAATGCTTTTGATAATACCATTCACATGACTGATCAGTTTTTAAATAATACGATTGAATGGTTAAAACTTCAAAGCCACAGCTATAACACCGCTATGATCTATCTGTCCGATCACGGTGAATCTCTGGGTGAAAATAATTTATACCTGCATGGCATGCCCTATATGTTTGCGCCTGAAGAACAAAAACATATCCCGTTTTTCTTTTGGTTTTCACCAGCTTTTGAGAAAGAAAGTGGAATCAACCGTGATTGCTTAAATAATCAGACAGACAATAAATACTCACACGATAACCTGTTTCACACTACATTGGGTTTATTGAATGTGAGTACAGGCTTGTATAGACCCGACCTGGATATGGTGAGCGAATGCAGGCAATAACAATAAGTTTTTTGCTATACAATGGAATATTTTCTGACCAAATAAAGTAATAGGGATACAGAAAATACAACCAACTGCTAATCGTTTAGCATAAAACAAAATACTGGCTGACATCTAAAGAAATAGATTTCTGTTTCAGGCGTAGCTTACGGCTTGTGTTCCAACCCTAAATATTCATGACTCTGCATTTCCAGCAACCGGCTTACTGTTCGCTGGAATTCAAAATTTAACTTTCCATCAGAATAAAGCTCTGCCAAAGGCTTGGCGGCTGACAGTACCAGCTTTACATGGCGGTCATAAAATTCATCTACCAGGTTTACGAAGCGACGCGCCTGGTCATCGTTAGCACGCCCTAATGCAGGAATATTACTGATATATACAGAGTGGTACTCTTTTGATAGTTCAATGTAATCGTTCTGTGAGCGGGGACCATCGCAAATGGCATCAAAATCAAACCAGACAACTCCCTCAGAGGAAAAGCGAGTTTGGATCTCACGGCCTTCCACAATTAACACCTGGTTGGATTTTTCATCCTCAGGCGATGAAAGCAAACTGCGAAAACTTTTTTGCAAGCTTACATCAGCCCGCTCATCCAGCGGGTAATGGTAGAGTTCAGCTTGCTCAAGTGCACGCAAACGGTAATCCACACCGCCATCTACATTGACAACCTGCGTGTGCTTTTTCAGCAATTCAATGGCAGGTAGAAAACGCGCGCGTTGCAAACCGTCTTTATACAAGCCATCAGGCGCTATATTGGAGGTTGCTACTAGCACAACACCTCGCTCGAACAACTCTGACATGAGTGTACCGAGGATCATCGCATCAGTAATATCTGAGACAAAAAATTCATCAAAACAAATGACTTTGGTTTCGGCTGCAATAATGTCCGCCACTTGCTGCAGAGGGTTCTTCTGGCCGCTCAGCTTTTTTAATTCACTGTGAACACGCCGCATAAAACGGTGGAAATGCATACGCATTTTTTGCGGGAAAGGTAAGCTTTCATAAAAATTATCCATTAAATAGGTTTTACCGCGACCTACACCACCCCAAAAATACAAACCCTTAATAGTGGATTTCCGTGTGTTGCCAAATAACCGTTTAAGCACACCGTTGAAAACGGATGACTGATGCAACTGCCAATCTGCAACCAAGGCTTCATATAAGGTTTGCAAATGCTGTACAGCCTGGGCTTGTGATGGATCATGGCGAAAATCATCGCGCTGTAAATCGCGCTCGTAGCGCGCCAGGGGAGAAAGGCTTTCAATCATAGGATATCAGTGCTAGGAAGAAGTAAGTTGGCGTAGCAGGACATTAGATAGATCCATTTTTAATGCCGACAAATAACCGTGAAAAAAATGACTCGCTTCAGGATAGCGAATCAGCTCCGCCGGGCTTTGCAAGTGCGCTACCCAGTCGTAAACGCCCTGCGCACTAACACGTTCATCCCTATCGCCCTGGATGACACAGATAGGTACGCTAAATGCACCATTTTGGTCGTATTCATAGCGTTCAACAGGAGGTGCTACCAAGGTCAGGTGAAGCAGGTTATTCACTGAATAACTGGCGCGTGCGGCAATAGATGAACCAAATGAAAAGCCCGCAATCATTATCTGTAATTCCGGTAACTGCGCCCGTACCCAGCTTATAACAGCGAGCAAATCATCCAGTTCACCGGCGGCATTATCAAAAACACCCTCGCTCTGCCCGACACCGCGAAAATTAAAGCGCAGTACATGCGCCCCCAAATCGCGATAAGTACGCATCAAGGTAGTAACGACTTTGTTATCCATAGTACCGCCATGTTGTGGATGCGGATGGCAGATGATGGCAACTGCATTCAGTGTCCCAAGTGGGGCATCATCCTGACCACGACTCAGCCGGGATTCCAGCGCCCCTACAGGTCCTGGAATGGCTATTTCTGACTCTTTTTCAACCAACACCATGTTTTACCCGATGAATATGTCAATGCCTGCACCCTGGCAGCAATTTTTTGCCGACCTATTTTAACAAAAGGCTTATACTATCAGGGCAAGCCTTTAGAATCGTGCAATCTCTACTGTGCGAATTCTACCTTTCTCGACAGTCGTTAAGGAGACTTTTGTGTTCTCACTCAGCACCTTGGTATTTACCGGTTTTTTCTTTTTGCTTTGTGGTACGGCGCTGGGCGCATTTTTACTGCATATTTTCCGCTCCAATATCTACAGCCGTGAACTTGAAGATCGCTTGAATGAAGCGGAGAGCAGCTTACAAACTTATCAGCGCGATGTAGCCGAGTCTTTCTCCCAAACATCCCAGCATATCAGCGATATGACCCGCTGCTATCGCGAAATGCACGAGCATCTGGCCAGCAGTGCACTCAAACTTGCCACACCGGAAATCAGCCGTAAAATACTGGAATCTGCCAGTGGTTTGGGTGAATCCAAAAATACTTACATCAATGCGCAACATATTGAGCCACCCAGAGACTGGGCACCCAAGCCAGTTGGGGCCAAAGGTGTCTTGAGCGAAGATTATGGCTTGCGCGATGACGAACATGCGGATGTCCGCCCCACCGAAACAGCGGAAGATTTTGATTTCGATGGCACAGTAGCCAAACGTTATTGATTTAATAAGTCGCATTTAACAAAAATAATGCTTATCAACCCCGCTCAGCGGGGTTTTTAATGTAGCCCTGTTGGCATTGGAGCTTTGAATGATATTAAAACGTCTACTGCAATTTGCAGCTTGGCCTACTGCGGCAGGCGTTATTATTGCGCTCCTGGCGATGCTGGTCTTTCCCCAGCTTCGCGGCCAGCCGCAAGTCACTATCCCCTACGCGCCATCCAGCGCAACCAACAATGCCCCCTATTCTTATGCTGATGCCGTAAGCCGTGCGGCGCCTGCGGTTGTCAATATCTATACCGAAAAGAAAGTGCTACAGCGCGACCCCTACAATAACCCTTATTACCGTCAACGCAACACGGCCAATGTCCCGCAAAAAACCCTGGGCTCGGGTGTTATTGTGGATGCTGCCGGTTTTATATTAACGAATAATCATGTGATTAACGGCGCCGATAAAATCCAGGTTTTGCTCAATGATGGCCGTTACACTTCTGCCATACTGGTCGGCATAGATCCTGAAAATGATCTGGCCGTTCTTAAAATCGGATTGGAAAATATCTTTCCCATCAACCTGGGCCAGCCTAATAATATTCGGGTTGGCGATGTGGTATTGGCCATCGGAAACCCTTTTGGCGTGGGCCAGAGTGTAAGCCAGGGGATAGTCAGTGCTACGGGGCGCTGGAATCTGGGCATCAACAGCACCGAAAATTTTATCCAGACCGATGCTGCCATTAACCCCGGAAATTCCGGTGGTGCCCTGGTAGACGCCAATGGCAATCTTATCGGAATTAATACGGCAGCTCTTGATGAAACCGGCACGGCCTCTGTGGGTATCAGCTTTGCAGTACCTGCAGATACTGCCATGAATTCACTGCGCGAAATCGTAAGGTACGGTGAAGTCCGCAAAGGCTGGCTTGGCTTAACAGCGCCGCCGCTGACAGAAAAAGGCAGTGAGCATTTCGGCACCACCGGATTCTTTATCACCGAGATTGAAGACAACAGCCCAGCCGAAAAGGCGGGATTACGCAGAGAAGACATCATTACCCAAATTAATGATGTTGTTCTTGATGACACGCCCGTTGGCTTTAATATGCCGATTACCAAATTGCATGCCGTTCTGAACTTAATGCGAAGCTTGCAGCCGGGCGCAGAAATCACTATCAAGGTGTTGCGCGAAGGCAAACGCCTGGAGATTAAAGCCACTGCGGGCAGCCGTCCGGCGCAACCTACCAAAACCTGATCTGTTCTGTAAAACAGAAGAAAACCTCCTTATAAAAATGAACAACAAAAAGGGAACCGAAGCTCCCTTTTTTTCAGCCAAATTTTACTGCCTGAATCAGTCTTTAATACGATATTCCGCCGAACGCGCATGCGCCTCCAAATATTCGCTCCGCGCTAAAACCGAGGCCACTTTTGATAATTCAGAGGCTCCTGTCGCTGAGCACATGATGATTGAACTGCGCTTCTGGAAATCGTAAACCCCTAATGGCGATGAAAAACGTGCAGTTCCGGAGGTCGGCAGTACATGGTTTGGGCCAGCGCAATAATCACCTAATGCTTCCGGTGTAAAACGTCCCATAAAAATGGCACCGGCGTGGCGAATGTTTGGTAACAAGGCTTCAGGATCAGCCACCGATAGCTCCAGGTGCTCCGGTGCTATACGGTTGCTTACCGCAATGGCTTCAGCCATGTCCGCCACCTTGATCAGCGCACCGCGATTTTTCAGTGAGGTAGCGGCAATGTCACTACGTGACAAGGTCGGTAACAAACGTGCAATTGACGCTTCGACTTTATCCAGGTAATCCGCATCCGGGCAGAGCAAAATCGCCTGCGCCTGCTCATCGTGCTCTGCCTGGCTGAATAAATCCATGGCAATCCAGTCAGGATCCGTCAGGCCATCGCAAATCACCAGGATTTCAGAAGGCCCGGCAATCATGTCGATGGCGACTTGGCCAAACACGGCGCGCTTGGCAGTCGCTACATAAATATTGCCGGGACCGACAATCTTATCAACCTTGGCGATAGTTTCCGTACCGTAAGCCAGGGCAGCAACAGCTTGCGCACCACCGATGGTAATCACACGATCAACACCGGCAATGGTGGCAGCAGCCAATACCATAGGGCTTAATTCACCGTCGGGCGCAGGCACCACCATGGTCAACTCATCCACACCTGCCACTTTTGCAGGCAGCGCATTCATTAATACAGATGAGGGATAAGATGCTTTGCCACCCGGAACATAAAGACCGACCCGTTCCATCGCTGTAATTTGTTGGCCGAGCACAGTGCCATCGGCTTCGGCGTAGCGCCAGGATGTCTGCAACTGATGCTGGTGGTAGCTGCGAATGCGTTCGGCGGCCACTTCAAGCGCCCGACGCTGTTCTGCGCTAATGTGAGTGAGTGCATTGTTAAGCTGGTCGGGAAAGATCACCAGTTCACTTATTGCTTGCACACTGCGGCGGTCAAATTTATTGGTGTATTCCAAAACAGCAGCATCACCACGGGTTTTAACCTGATGAATAATGTCGTCAACCACATCTGCAACACGGGTATCGCTGACAGACTCCCATGCCAACAATTTATCCAGGCGCTGTTTAAAATCGCTCTGGCTGGCATCCAAACGGGTAATTAAAGTCTCAGGCATGGTTTTACTCATTAACTAAAGTTTGACCTAATCATCAAGCTTACTTGAGGAAAAAGCTCATTGGAAATTGTTATGGTTTGCATAGCCATCAACACATAGCGGCAATCCAGCTTTTGATGGGAGGCTTTTCAAGAGTGGTCGCGCGCGCGGCGAGAATAACGACTCCATGAATATTGAAAAACTTTAAACTACAACGGCTTTTGCAATGTGGTCGATAATCGCCTGAATCTGCACATGCTTCATTTTCATCGACGCCTTGTTGACGATTAAACGCGAGCTGATATCAGCAATAAACTCTCGCGGCTCCAAACCATTGGCGCGCAGGGTGTTGCCGGTATCCACAATATCGACAATTTCATCAGCCAGGTTCAGGATAGGCGCCAGCTCCATCGCGCCATATAGCTTGATGATATCGGTCTGGCGGCCTTGGGAAGCGTAGTATTGCTTGGCGATATTCACATATTTGGTGGCCACGCGAATACGTCCCGCTGGCCGCGAAGCCCCTTTTACACCGGCAGTCATCAGCTTGCAGCGGGCGATATTTAAATCAAGCGGTTCATACAAGCCTTCGGCACCGTCTTCCATCAGCATGTCTTTACCTGAGATGCCCATGTCAGCTGCACCGAACTGTACGTAAGTGGGGACATCCGCACCGCGCAATAACAGCAGGCGAACGCCGTCCTGGGTGGTTTCAAACACCAGCTTGCGGCTTTTTTCCATGTCTTCCAGCGGTTGAATGCCCGCAGCTTTTAACAGCGGCAGGGTTTCATCCAGGATGCGCCCTTTGGTAAGCGCGATAGTTAGCGTCTGACTCATGCTCAATTAGCCTTTAACACGGCACACATGGGCGCCGATACTTTGGAATTTTGCTTCAATCGCCTCATACCCACGGTCAATGTGGTAGATACGGTCAATCAGGGTTTCGCCTTCCGCTACCAAACCGGCAATCACCAGGCTCGCAGAGGCGCGCAAATCAGACGCCATTACCGGCGCACCGTTTAAACGTTCAACACCGGTCACCACCGCCGTATTGCCCTCCAGCGTGATATGGGCACCCATACGGTTCAGTTCATTGACCTGCACCAGGCGGTTTTCAAAGATAGTTTCGGTGATATGGCTTACACCCTCGGCAACGGCATTCATTGCCATAAATTGCGATTGCATATCGGTGGGAAATGCCGGGTAAGGTGCGGTCTTCAGGCTCACCGCTTTAGGGCGCTTGCCCTTCATGTCCAGTATAATCCAGTCCTCACCATGCGCTACCTCCGCTCCGGCTTCCTCCAGTTTAAACAGGACAGCTTCCAGGATATCTGCACGGGTTGCCGTCAGCTTGATACTGCCGCGAGTCGCTGCTGCTGCCACAAGATAAGTGCCTGTTTCAATGCGATCTGGCATAACGCGGTAGGTACATCCGTGCAGGGAGTCAACACCTTGGATGGTCAGGGTTGAGGTTCCTATTCCTTCAATCTTCGCGCCCATAGCTACCAGCATATGCGCCAGGTCTACAATTTCCGGTTCGCGTGCCGCATTTTCCAGAACGGTTTTACCCTCTGCCATAACGGCGGCCATCAACAGGTTTTCAGTACCGCCTACAGTGACTGTGTCCATAAAAAAATGGGTGCCTTTCAAGCGGCCATTGCCGTTGCTTTTATCGACACTCGCGCGAATATAACCACCGTCAATTTCAATGTTGGCACCCATGGCTTCAAGGCCGCGCAGATGTATATCCACCGGGCGTGAGCCGATTGCACAACCGCCCGGAAAAGACACATTGGCAACCCCGTAGCGCGCCAGCATGGGGCCCAACACCAGGATAGAAGCGCGCATGGTCTTCACCAGATCGTAAGGCGCCGTAAAATCGGTAATAGTGTTGGAATCCAGAACAAAACCATGGCCATTGGTGCCGGTAATAATGACACCCATGGAAGCCAGGAGCTTGTTCATGGTGGTGATATCGTTCAAATGGGGAACGTTCAGCAGAGTGACGGGGCTATCAGCCAAGAGCACAGCTGCCAGTATAGGCAAAGCAGCATTTTTAGAGCCGGAAATACAAATTTCACCACCGAGCGGACCACCGCCCAGAATTTTAAACTTATCCATTACTTATCCAAATCGCGAGTGCTACTAAAAAGGCTGGTTATTGTTGCTGTTGCCATTGTTCCGGGGTAAAGGTTTTTACAAAATCCACAGCGTGGATGGTGCCATCAGCAAACTGCTGCGACAGGGTTCCCAATACCAACTGCTGCTTTTTTACCGGTGTCAAACCTGCAAATGCAGGGCTCACCACGACCAGGTCAATATGGCTGCCGTTAATACCAACCTGTACCTGGCTGTCGGGGATTTGGCTTTCAATAAGCGCTTTGATTTGCTCAGCTTGCATAAAGAACTCTCAGGGCAACGCCCGTGAACCATTAAAAAGAAGGGAAGATGAAGGGCGTGAATCTTACCCGAACAGGCTTCAAATCGCATCAAAAAGCCAATAAAAAACCCCAGCCGATACTACTCTGGGGTTTTGGGGTATAACCTCCGCTGATCAGGTGCGGCGACTCAAGACTAATTAGCGACCAACCAGGTTTCGATAACCTTATCGACATTTTTGTCGTTTTTAATCATGGCCTGGTCAAATTGGCTGGTGAAAGTCTCACCCAGGTTTACGCCGTTCAAGACCACATTAATCAGCTTCCATTCGCCATTGTCGCCCTGCTTCAGGGTATAGGTAAGTTTGTGGGTGTTACCTTTGTCGCTGACCTCCTGGTCAACGCTTACGCGGCGAGCATCGGCAGGCATATTCAGGGGAACGGTTTTGATCTCACTGTCAGCGTAATTGGCGATGCCCTTGGCGTAGGTCTTAATCAGTCCGTCTTTAAAGACAGCGGTAAATTTCTGCACTTGTTCAGGTGTAGGATTTTTAATGGACTTACGCATAACCGCTTTGGCGATATAGGGAAAATCCACAACAGCATCCAGGGTTTTTTGGACATCGGCATAATAGGCATCGGTTTTTTTACCGGCGGCGTTGTGCTTTTTCACAATCGCCATCATATCCGAGGTCGCTTGCTCAACAATAGCTTGAGGGGCTTTTTCGGCAGCAGCTGCCAAAGGCGCTACAACCATCAATGCCATACTGAAAAGCACGCCCATAAGATTTTGATACAGTGGTTTCATGTTTACCTTCCTAATTTAAAGTTCCAATTACAATACGCTGAAGCAATCAACGGCCTTTAACAACCGTACTTCCTTTCCGCATGATATCAATCATCAAGCTCAGCGCGTGGCGACCAACTCATCAAGCCGCTAATAACCGACCTCATGAGCAAATTCAAAGTTCCGCAGATAGCATGTTCAATTACAACTTCAAGTCCGCAAATACAAACAAACTTTTGTGGATTGTAAAATGGGGGCAGAATCCCCAATATCAACCACAGTTTATTTGAACGACCCAGGGCCTGTACCCGCTATAATGACGTTTCCAAGGCGTCACCCCTAGTGTTAACCGTCATCAATGAGTATGAATCTATGCCTGCTTTCGATTTTATTACCTCTGGACGCCGAACCGTCCGCATAGAAGCTGATGCCGTTATTGCACTCAACCAACGCATTGATAATAACTTCACTAAAGCCTGCGAGCTTATGCTCAATTGCCCCGGCCGCATTATCGTTACCGGGATGGGAAAATCCGGCCACATCGGCAAAAAAATTGCGGCAACCCTCGCCAGCACCGGCACACCAGCCTTTTTTGTTCATCCCGGCGAAGCCAGCCATGGTGATCTGGGAATGATTACCGGGCAAGATATAGTGCTGGCTATTTCCTATTCAGGAGCCTCTAACGAGATCCTCACCCTGCTGCCGCTGTTAAAGCGCTCGGGAATCAAAATCATCAGCATGACCGGCAATCCGGCGTCCACATTAGCGGAAGTAGCTGAAGCGCACCTGAACATTGGCGTGGAGACAGAAGCCTGCCCGCTGGATTTGGCTCCCACCGCCAGTACTACCGCAACCCTGGTATTGGGTGATGCTATTGCCATAGCCCTGCTTGAAGCGCGCGGCTTTACCGAAGAAGATTTTGCATTCTCCCACCCCGGCGGTGCCCTGGGCCGTAAATTACTGTTGCGTGTGGTTGATATCATGCATACCGGCGATAAAATTCCCCGTGTTCCCGCCTCTGCCAGCCTGAGCCAGGCGCTGCTCACTATGACCGAAAAAGGTTTTGGAATGACGACGGTGGTAGATGACAAAAATCAGCTTTTGGGAATATTTACCGATGGTGACTTGCGCCGAACTATTGATAAGGGTATTAGTCTGAATGGGGCGGCCATCAGCGACCTCATGAACCGCACCCCTAAAACCATTGCCGATAAAGCCCTGGCAGCAGAAGCCTTAAAAATGATGGAAGATTTAAAAATTACCGCATTGGTCGTCTGTAACGAAGCAGCTTGTCCCGTCGGGGTTTTACATATGCATGACCTGCTGCGCGCAGGTGTTGTTTAATTTCAGTTCAAGGAATTTCTTTTGAGTCAATCAAGCGCAGCGCCACAACAATTAGCTCCCCCTGAACTGCTCGCTCGCGCAAGACGCATCAAGCTGTTGCTTCTGGACGTAGACGGTGTACTTACCGATGGCCGCCTCTACTTCAGCAACCAGGGCGACGAATTCAAAGCTTTCAGCACACTGGATGGCCACGGCATTAAAATGCTGCAAAAAAGTGGTGTAAAAGTCGGCATTATTACCGGTCGCACCAGTAACCTGGTTGCCAGGCGCGCCGCTGATCTCGGGATTCACATCTTGGTCCAGGGCCGCGAAGACAAATGGGATGCCTTACAGGAGATTTTGCTTGAGCACCCTGTAAAGCTGGATGAAATAGCATTTATGGGTGACGACTGGCCCGACCTTACCGTCATGGCGCGCGTCGGCCTGGCACTGGCACCTGCCAATGCGCACAACAGCATCATTGAACGCGCCCACTGGCAAAGCCAGGCTCGCGGTGGTGATGGCGCAGTGCGTGCAGCCTGCGATATGCTGATGAAAGCCCAGGACACCTTCGATCACATGTTAAAACCCTATTTGGCTTAAACAGATGTCGAAACTACGCCTATTCAACTTCAAAATTGCCAACCTCGAGCAGATTAATCCACTCGCCCTGCCCTTACCCTGGCTCGCAGTGACCGTATTGGTGCTGATATTTGCCACCATGAAGTATTCAAGCACCAGCAACCTCATCACCCCCGAACAGGTCGAAACCAAGGTTTTTCCACATACCTATGTTACCGATGTAGAAGTGCGTCAATACGATAAGGACGGAGCCATTCGTTACCAGATGAACACCCCACTGATCCGTCGCTTCCAGGTCGGCGAACATGCCAGCGATAAGGATTACTCCTTGTTTGAAACCCCGGTATTCAAGCTGGTCAACAACCCGCAGACGCCGGGCTGGCTGGTAACATCCAAAGAAGGCCGTCTGGACAGTAACGATGTATGGTTTACCTTGACCCAGGAGGTGGTAGCACGCCAAGCCTCTGAAAAACAAGGCGAAACCATCATTACTACGAACGATTTACGCCTAAACACACAAGAGCAATTCGCGGAAACCGGCAAAGCTGTTACTATGCGCGCCGCTAAAAGCCGTATCACCGCCACCGGTATGCGCGCGGATATGAAGCGCGAACATATTGAATTACTCTCCAACGTCAAGGGAACCTATGAACCCTAGCCTTACCTTAAGAATGCGTTTTATACGCCTGCTTACCTGGATGCTCCTGCTAAGTCCGGTAGCGGCTTTCGCCTTGCCCGAGGATAGGAACCAGTCGTTGCGTATTGCAGCAGACAAGCAGGAAGTAGACCTTAAACAAGGCGTAGTGGTTTACAGCGGCAACGTGATATTGGTTCAGGGTACCCTTGAAATCCGGGCGCAGAAAATTCGGGTGCACAAAGACAAGAACCAGGCTGAAGAATCTTTTACTGCCGAAGGCAGCCCGGCGCGTTATCAACAGCAACCTGAAGCAGGCAAACCTATCATCCATGCTGAAGCCAGCACCATTCACTACAACGCCAGGACCGAACAACTGACCCTGGATAAAAACGTATCTATTGAACAAAACGGTACTGTGACCAAAGCTGGCCATGTGGATTACGACATCAAAAGCCAGACCGCCAAATTTTCAATGGGCAATGGCAATAATTCTGGTCGGGTAGAAACCGTTATCCCGGCAAAAAACGAGCAAAAAGAATAAATTCATGGCAAGCCTTCACGCACAACATCTGGCCAAGAGCTATAAGAAACGTAGAGTTGTTATAGATGTATCTATCTCGGTCACCAGTGGTCAGATCGTGGGTCTCTTAGGCCCCAACGGTGCCGGCAAGACTACCTGTTTTTACATGATTGCCGGATTGGTGGAAGCGGATAACGGCCGTGTACTGATCGATGATCTGGATATCACCACTCTTCCCATTCATGGGCGCGCCCGTGCAGGAATTGGTTACTTGCCGCAGGAAGCGTCCATTTTTCGCAAGCTCAGCGTAGCTGATAACATTATGGCGATCCTGGAGACCCGCAAAGACCTGGATCGCAAGCAGCGTTTGAGCAAAATGGAGTCCCTGTTACAGGAATTCCATATCACCCATATCCGCGACAGCCTGGGCATGGCCCTGTCGGGTGGCGAACGCCGCCGGGTAGAAATTGCCCGCGCCTTGGCCACTGACCCCAAATTTATCCTGTTGGATGAACCCTTTGCGGGCGTTGACCCCATTTCAGTAGCGGATATCAAAGAAATTGTGCGCCACCTTAAAGAACGCGGAATAGGTGTGCTGATTACCGACCACAATGTGCGTGAAACTCTCGATATCTGTGAAACTGCCTATATTGTGAGCGAAGGCCACATTATCGCCTCAGGTGATGCGAGCGTCGTTCTCTCCAACGATAAAGTACGTCAGGTTTACCTGGGCGAAGACTTTAAACTCTAGGCGTGGTGAACTCTTTTACCATTCCCAACGCCACACAAGGCTCGCTTCGCGGCCACGGTTAGGAACAGGCCCGACCAAACCTTGCGGCGGGGACGCATAATCTGTATCGAACATATTCTTGGCCACCAACGCCAGGGTACTCAGGCTGTTGATGCGGTAGCGCAACTGGGTATTAGCGTACCAATAGGGGCTTAATGGTGCTCGCGCAGTGCTGGTCAGCAAGTATTCCCGCCCACTGCGATAAATGGCCGATAAATTCCAGTTCCATTTGCCATGCTGATAATTAAACCCCACTGAACCTAACTCTTCTGCCTCACGAAAAAAAGTATCCGGCATATCCTTCAACGTAGTGTAATGGCCCCGCAGCATCCAATTGGGGGTTAGTTGCCATTCCATTCTCAGGCTTCCGCCCAGATTCGCCTGATCGGCATCATTGACATAGGTGCGGGTGCTTCCTATAAATCCTGTCGTAATTGGATTTCCATAATCATTGTGATAGATGCTTGCCTCCACAGAAAAAGTGCTCCACGTCCCCATCCATAGCAGCTCCCAGGTTTTGACAGTCTCATTATCCAGGTTGGGATTGCTGACCAGCACTGAACTGTTGATTAGGTGGGTCTCGCTGAAGCTGGGCGCGCGGAAGGCCTCACCGTAGAGGAGTTTAAGTGTATGGTGCGCATTGAGTTGGTGTATCAGCCCCAAGCGAGGGCTCGCGTGTCCACCAATCGTTTCGTAATAGTCATATCTCAATCCCCCGATCAAGCGGGTATCTGCCGTGAGCTGATATAACAACTGACCGTAGAGACCGCCAACATCACGCTCGGCATTCAGGCCAACCAAGGTTGCGTGGTCAAAATTACCGTAATAGCTGACAGGGTACTGCCCCTTTACCAACTGCAACAAATCATAGTTAGTACGTGAGCGGGCATCGGTTTGGCGCTCACGCTGCCATTCGCCACCAAATTGCAGACTGAGTAAATCGTTCACATCCACGTCATTGGCAAGATGGACACGGAAAGAATCGCTTGCAAGCGAAGCTTTCGCCAGCATAGGTTGAATACTGGCGGGCATACTGATGGCCTCCAGAGTCCCGGCCGGCTGTAATGTGGCATCAAGGTATTGCTGGACTTTTTGGTAACTGAGCGATGCACTCATTTTCCAGTCATCAGAGGGACTTAAGTCCTGTTCTATGCGAAAATGTCGGGATTCATGCCGGTATTGATTAAAACCATTGTTGATTTTTTCCAGCGTATAAAAGTCTTCGCCTTGCAGGCTTGAGACAAAAGCCTGGATGCGAGTATTGCGATATTTCAAATTCCAGTCGATCACCACTTCCTGACGCGGATCGCGGGTATCAGCCTCACCTATTCGATAAAACTGGCCCTTGTCCTCCGCCAGATGTGCGTAAAGGTTCTGCTCCCACTCACCCTCGATACGGGTGAGTGCAATATCCAGCTTGCCTCTTTCATTTTCTCCCAAGCCCAGGCTAATACTGTTTTGCTGCCGACGGCTGATAATGTTGATCACTCCGGTAAAAGCACCGGAGCCATAAATAGCGGACGCGGGTCCGCGAATAATTTCTATCCTTTCAATATTGGCAAGCGGGTACAAAATAATCGCACTGTCTGCCCCGCCAGAACGCGGTTCGGCAAAAACACGGCCATCGACCAACAGCAATACCTCCCGCGCCCGCCCGCCTTGTCGCCGACCGTTCACGCTGTAGGTGTAATTAAGGGGGCTATCAGCACTGCGATTGGTCTGGAAACCGGGCACCAGGTCCAGCAATTCGTGCAGGTAATCCAACCCCAGGCTATCCAGCTGTTCACGCGTAAAAACGGTGGTGGGTGAAGGTACGGTTTTAATTGATTCCTGGCGCAAGGTAGCACCCGTAATTTTCACTTGCAGCAGCTGCTCCAAATCCATATCCAGAAAGGTTGCCTCATTAGCCTTAGCCATGGCTGCTGCACTGGCAAGCAGCGCATAGAAAAAAACCGGGGAAGATAGTTTCAGAGGCATGGATATCACTCATTACTAATCAAATGCACAGGTGATCAAATATAAAGCCGGAGAGGCTCACAGGAATGCTTAAGTGAGTCTAGCAGATGCTTTTCAGCGGGTTATTATTTTGCGAATTAGGCAATTTTCAGCACTGGCCAACCCAGGCCAGCTCCTTAACGTGCTTGACAAAACCCTGCTCTTGATCAATAGGCATAAAGATTGCTTTAAATATTTCCCTTTAGCGCCATTGAGTTATTGCCTAGCGCGCAAACCCTGACTAAACTCCACTTAACAGTGTTTAGTTTTTTGCTCGCCTCTTTGCCAGCTAAGGGTTCCTCGTTCGAATAATGAAGCAATCTCTACAACTCAAGCTCGGTCAACAACTGACCATGACGCCGCAATTGCAGCAGGCCATCCGCCTCCTGCAATTATCAACCTTGGATCTTCAGCAAGAAATTCAGGAAGCGCTTGATTCCAACCCCATGCTGGAAGTAGAAGACAATTTTGACACCCCAGCCAGCAATAACGAATTTGAAGACAGCGATTACGCCCGCACCCAGGAAATTAATGCCAGCGACAGCGGCACTGACGACTTTAGCGAAAGCTACTCCGCCGAATTGACCTACAGCGAAGCTAGCAGCGAGCGCTTTGGCGATGAAAGTTTCGGTGACATCAGCGTTAAAGAGATGGACGGCTTTGGTGATACGGACAACTATGCAGACACGGACACCTACAGTGAAAGCGCCACAGAATGGAACGAAGCCATTCCCAGTGATTTGCCTGTAGATACCAGCTGGGACGATGTTTACCAGACCAGCCAATCCAGCAATTCAACCAATTACGACAACGATGACAACGATTTTGAAAGCCGTCGTGCCGCTATGGATTCGCTCTATGACCACCTGATGTGGCAACTCAACCTAACTCCCATGTCTGATCGTGACCGCATCATTGCCATGGCCATCATTGATGCCGTTGAACCTAGCGGAATGCTGTCGGTCACACTGGAAGACATCCACAGCGGCCTGATCAGCGAATGGGATGATCTTGAACTCGATGAAGTCGAGGCAGTACAGCACCGTATCCAACAGTTCGATCCCTGCGGTGCTTGCAGCCAGAACCTGGCAGAATGCTTAAGCGTACAACTACAGCAGTTTGATACAGCCACACCTTTCTTGGCCGAAGCCAAATTAATTGCCAAACAATATTTACCCTTGTTGGCCAGCCGCGATTTTCGCCAGCTGATGCGCCGCACCAAATTGCGTGAAGATGAGCTAAGCCAGGCAGTGAGCTTGATTCAAAGCCTGAATCCACGCCCGGGCGATATGATTGCCAGCGGCGAAACGGAATACGTAGTACCCGATGTGTTTGTAGAAAAACGCGAAGGGCGCTGGATAGTTGAACTAAACCCGGAAATTGCGCCGCGCCTGCGTATCAATTCGGATTATGCCTCGCTGGTAAAACGTGCAGACTCCAGTAGCGACAACACTTTCTTAAAAGATAACTTACAAGAAGCACGCTGGTTCTTGAAAAGTTTGCAAAGCCGGAACGAAACCTTGCTCAAGGTAGCCAGTTGCATTGTTGAAAAGCAGCGCGGCTTTCTGGAGTATGGCGCAGAAGCAATGAAGCCGCTGGTACTGCATGATATTGCTGAAATTGTTGAAATGCACGAATCAACCATTTCGCGGGTTACCACCCAGAAATTTATGCATACGCCGCAGGGCATCTTTGAATTGAAATATTTTTTCTCCAGCCATGTAAGTACAGATTCCGGTGGAGAATGCTCATCCACTGCAATTCGTGCGCTTATCAAAAAACTGGTCAGTGCCGAGAATCCCAAAAAACCGCTGAGCGACAGCAAAATCACTGACCTGCTCGGCGAACAGGGAATCCAGGTAGCGCGCCGGACTATTGCCAAGTACCGCGAATCGCTCAACATTCCACCGTCCAATGAGCGCAAAACATTGTAAACATCCTGTGCATTGCACTTGCAATCACGCCATACCAAGAGTACGTCAGACCAAGAGGAAGTATCTATGCAAATAAATATCAGTGGCCACCACTTAGAGATTACCGAATCCATACGTGATTACGTGAACAGTAAACTGGAGCGCTTGAGCAATCACCACGACCGCATCACTAATACCCACGTTATCCTGTCTGTCGATAAGCTTGAGCAAAAAGCGGAAGCCACCTTGCACGTCAGCGGTAAAGACATTTTTGCCGATGCAACTGATGCAGATTTATACACAGCCATAGATTCGCTGGCGGATAAACTTGACCGTCAACTGATAAAGCATAAAGAGAAGATGCGCAGCCATCGCTAAACCGCCATGCAAATACAATTACTGTTAACACCTGAACGCACCTGTAGCGGCCTTGAAGCCGTCAGCAAAAAACACGCATTGGAATTGATCGCGCAAATCATTGCGCAGGATATTTCCACCATTGATGCCGACGACCTGTTGCGCCGGCTGGTGGCGCGCGAGCGTTTAGGTTCAACAGGAATCGGGCACGGCATTGCTATTCCCCATTGCCGTGTCACTAACATAACCGCTGTGGTCGGCGCATTGATTACCCTGGACCAGCCCATAGAGTTTGATGCCATAGATGCAGAACCGGTCGATATCTTATTTGCCATGGTCGCTCCGGAAGAAGCACATAATGAACATTTAAAAAATTTGGCCGCGCTCGCAGGCGCCTTGACGCGCAGTGAATTTCGTCAGCGGTTGCGTGCCGCCGGGAGCCCCGCAGCGCTTTATGATGCAGCAGTGAGTTAGGCATGGACATCACCTCCAACTATTGCCCGTCCTCGCCAAAGGAACCCGATTTTTACAGGGAAAACCTGCCATGCAGCTAGTTATTGTCAGTGGACTCTCCGGCTCAGGGAAAAGTACCGCCTTGCATGTTCTGGAAGATGTCGGCTACAACTGCATCGACAACCTGCCCGTGAGCCTGTTACCTGCACTGGTAGCGCAGATAGAAATCCATAAAGATGACAAGCATAAGTTTGCGATCGGAATAGATGTGCGCAATGCCTGGAAAGACCTGCAAATCTTTCCGCAAATGATCAGCACACTAAAAGAAGCGCACTTGCCTTTTACGATTATTTTTTTGGATTCGCAATCTTCGGTATTGATCCAACGTTTCAGTGAAACGCGCCGCAAGCATCCGCTCAGCGACAAGCACACCAACCTCGCAGAAGCCATCAGCAATGAACAGGAACTGCTGGAACCAATTCGCGATACAGCTGACCAAATCATCGACACCAGCCACCTCACGCTGCATGAACTGCGCGACCTGGTTAAAGAGCGTGTGGTCGGGCGCAGCCAATCCAGCATGGCCATCCTGTTTGAGTCTTTCGGTTTCAAGCATGGCATTCCGGTCAATGCCGATTTGGTATTTGACGCCCGCTGCCTGCCTAACCCCCATTGGAAACCTAACCTGCGTCCGCTGACCGGCAAAGACCAGGATGTCATTGAGTTCCTGGAATCCGAAGATGCGGTTAATGAAATGTATCAAGATATAGAAAATTTTATGAGCCGGTGGCTGCCGCGCTACCAGGCCAATAATCGCAGCTATATTACGATTGCTGTCGGTTGCACCGGAGGCCAGCACCGTTCGGTCTATCTCAGCGAACGGCTGAAAGCTCATTTTAGCGATCAGTACCATGACGTACAGGTGAGGCATCGCGATATACATAAACACAAGAAAAACTGATTATGCTGACAGAAACCCTATTGATCATTAACAAACGAGGCCTGCATGCTCGCGCAGCTGCCAAATTTGCCACTTTAGCGGCGCAATTCAAGTGCCGTATCCAGGCGCGCGTGAGCGGTAGCTGGGTAGACGCAAAAAGCGTTATGTCCCTGATGCTGCTGGCAGCCACCCAGGGAACCAACCTTGAAGTCTCCACCGAAGGCGACGACGAAACCCGCGCAATGGATGCCATCAAGGCATTGATTAACAATCGTTTTGAGGAAGAGGAATAAACAAAACATTGTTATTTGTACCCGGTTCACCTACCCTGAGCGCCCTTTTTGACCGGCACCTGCATTCAGTTACAACGGTAATCCTATGGTTTACAAATACGACGACATTAATCCCGACGATTACATCAAGAGCAAATCGCAAGTAAAACGCGAAATGACTGCCCTGCAAAAGTTAGGTGAGCAACTTATCGACATGAATGATAAGCAGCTGGCCACAATTCCGGCCGAAGAAAGGCTGCTGGATGCCATCCACGAAGCCCGCAAAATGCCGCACCGGGAGGCACGTCGCCGTCATTTGCAATTTATCGGCCGCATTATGCGCGAAACCAACCATGAAGAAATCCAGGCAGCAGTGGATAAACTTCAGGCACGCAGCGACCAATATGTTCATCGTCAACACCAGATTGAACGCTTCCGCGATCTCTTGATTGAAGGTGATAAACAGATTTTCCAAACCCTGGTGACTAACTGTCCTGGTATTGATGCCCAGCATTTGCGCCAGTTAATTCGCAGCGCTCAAAAAGAACGTGACGAAAACCTTCCACCCAAAAGTGCCCGCAAATTGTTTGCGTTTATCCGTGAACAACTGGAATTAAACGATTGATAAAAAATGAAATAAGCGACACACAATGATTATAAAATGGCGTTGATTTCATTTTTCTTCCCAACTATATCCTCTTCTCCTGCAAGCTCCCATAACCTGTACCAGTCGAAAAAACTTACAGGTATTTTTATATCTATTTTGATTTCATTATTCCCATAACTTAAGGTGCTGAAAATAAATAAAATTTAATTTATGGCATGATTTCCGCTAATAGCGGTCATTCGCTTGTTAATTATGGCTCCCAGGCGAATAAACCGTTTAAACCACATTATTATTTCGAGAAGTTCAAGGACACTCTTATGAATACTCAACTTATAAAATCATCAGTTGTAGGCGCGATTGCACTTATTGCTTCATCCTTTGCATTTGCAGCTCCTGTTACTGACATCAAAGACTTCACCAACAACACCAGCACCGAATATTTTGTTGATAACGATGCCAACAAGTATGACTCCCCTTATTACCGTGACCTAAACCAGGACTGGACGTGGACTCACACTGCTATCGCCGGAACGTTTTCTTCGATTAAATTAAACATATCTGCATTCGATGTGGATTACGGTACAAATTTCTGGGACGAGCATGACGAAATATCTGTATGGGACGGTTCGGGCTGGTTCTCCCTGGGTGAATTGGCTGGCGCTTCTGATATTTGGGCCTTTACCGATTTCGATCTGACCGCTTATTCCTGGGCTGCTGCACAAGTGAACGCAGGTTTGCAAGTACATATCAATATTGACAAGAACAACACCTACAGCTGGTTGGTAACTCTTGGCAAATCAACCCTGAGCCTCGACGGCGGTTCGCAAGAGTGCGTACCTACTCCCGGCGTTCCTTGCACCAGCAAAGTACCCGAGCCTTCATCACTGTTATTGTTAGGATTAGGTCTGTTAGGTCTTAGTTTGACTCGCCGTAAAGCAGCCAAGTAATACCCCTAAAAAAAACAGGCAAGAGTGATAAATTCTTGCCTGTTTTTTTTATTGGAAAAAATCATTTTCGAAGACATTTTATCAAAATATATTGAGGCAAATAAAAACGGATCCGAGCAAAGTGCCCACCGCTTTTTAGATAATTGGCCGATTTATTTCTTTGTCTTACGTCGCCGGTCTTTTGCACTATCTTCCTGGTTAACGCTCTTGATTAACTCATCCTCACTTTCAAACAACCGATCAAATTTCATTACGGGATTATCCCAATTACCCTGGATGCTGTAACTGAGGCTGGTTGCGCGATCCACTTGCTTCTTAAAAAGTTTACTGGCGAGGTATATTCCCGCCGCCGCAGGTAAGCCAGCTACAAAAGCAGTAAAAAAAGTGTAGCTGCCGACAACCGGCAAAGTGGCAACCAAACGCGTGTTGATTTGCTCTTTTTCCAAATCAAGCTGCCCCGCCATTTGCAGGCGGCTGGAAGGTGTTTTTACCACCAGAGGTTCGGTAAATGTCAGGGTGCCCGGTACAAACGTGGCTTTACCGCTGATTTGGTCGTAGGCCAATCCGCTTTGGTAAAGATCAGAGAAATCCAGGCGTAAGCGACGGGCCAGGGAATCAAAATTAAGGATGGCCATCAACCGCAGAAAACCATCGCTGCCCGGGCTGGGTGTGCTTTTAAATCGCCCTTGCTCCAAGGCTATATCAATAGATCCTGCCATATTTTTCAACGCAAAATCCTGCGGATCGCCCTTCCATATGGCGTCAACATTGAAGCGGGCCGATTTACTTTCCAACATGTCCGGTTTTTGCCACTCGCGCAGTACTACCGAGATATCCGATGCTGACAACTCACCGATAAAATGTGTGCTGGAACCGCTGCCAGTCACCAGCCATTCCAGTTTGGCACCATTGGCTTTACTGACAATGGTTTTATGATCGGCAGCAAGCACACTTATGCCGCTGACCGTAACACCTTTCACCGCGCCATTAATATGGTCAAACAAAACACCCTGGTCGTTGGGGCGAACCTGTAAAGACCAGTTTCCGTAATTGACATCATCCAGATAGAGCGCCTGCACTGTCATATCTGCCAGGGGCAAGCTTCGCGGATCAACACTCAGCCCCGGCAATGTCGGAAGCGCATCCTGCGGCAGCGGTTCATTCGTTTTTGCACCCAGCAAGGCACTGGTGAGATGCAGCGCCCGCAGGTTTATCTGCAACGGCTGGGTGGTATCAGTGGGAAGGTGTATAGCGCCGTCAACCAATAGATTATTAACATCCACTTTCCAGGCGTTGCTTAAACGATGAGCCTGGAGCTTAAGGTTTTCCAGTGCCAAAGGACCAACCTGGTAATGTTCGACAAGCAAGTCGGCGCGAAACGGCAACCCGGCCACCAGGTCCGAATCAGAAGTTTGCGGATCAGGAAGCTCAGGTTGAGATATGCCTGCATCAAAACGATGTAATGGCTTGGCCCGCAAGCCATCTATCTGGGCGGTGTAATCCTCATAGTAGCGCTGGACTTTTTTCCAGGGTTCTATATCCAGCCCCGGTAAGGTGCCACTCACTAAAAACTGCGGCTCACCGGTGAGCTTCGCCTCGCTGCCCAGGGCAATATTGGCTCTGAGCAGCTTGTTGTCGAGGTGAGGATCCAGTTCAAACAGTGCCTGGATATGATTATCGTAATTAAGCTTGATAAGGGAATTGCGCTCCGCGAGCGCCATGCTGAAGATGAACGGCCGTTCACTTTCACCCGTTTTTCCATAAGGTGCCGGCAGGTCAATACTGACACCTTTGAGGGAGCTGTTGACATGCACTATTGCAAACGGCGCCCCTGTATCCAGCGCGGCCTTGTGGTTTAACTCCACCACTGCTTTATAGGGCAAACGCCCTTCCAGGAAAAATACCTCCGGGCGACGAGTCCATTTCGCCAACGCCTGGCCATCTACCTCGCCGTTAAGGTCAATCAAGGTCTGGCTGCCATCGCCCTGCTGCCGGGTGCTCAATCTCGCCCTTACCGGTTCATCGAACAGGGTGCCGTTAATGCCCTCGCTGGTAAGGCCAGTGGTTTCATTAAACTGGAGGTGCCCACTGATATTCTGTATCGCTAATTTAAGGTTACTCATTTCAAAATTGGGCGATTCAAGATCTATATCAATCTGCTGGCGGGCACCCGTACCCTGGTGATCCAAAGGTACAGCTATAGCAACCCGCGTATTCATTTTGCCATCGAGCTTCCAGCTATCCATATTTGCGCCCACGTAGCGGCGTAACATACTCTCACGCAATACGCGAAGGCCGTCGTCTGCAACACCTGACAGGCTGCCGTCCACTTGCAGGAGCGCGCCGTGGCCATCGGGGTTGGGATTTACCCTGACATAGGTTGGATTGACATCACTATTGAACAGGCGTGCCCGGTCGATGCTGGCGGTAACATCGTCATTGCTGACCAGAAGCCGTCCATCAATAGCCTCAAGCGCAGGCCATTCCGGGTGGTAGTTCAATTTTGCGTGTTTGATATCGACAAATAGCTGGTGGCTGCGTGCCGCATGATCATGGTTATTGAGCGTACCGCGGTAGACAAACCCCACCTGGTCTACAAAGCCGGGATTCTTCGGACCTATGCTCCGCTCAAGCCAATCCAGCAGAGAATGGGGAATAACAGCCGGGGTGTATTTGCTGTAAAGGCTGGCATCCAGTTTGGTAGCACCGATCTGGAGATACAAATCTATATCACCGGTATTTCGCTTCCAGGGTAAGGATAACCACATATAACCCTTGGCATGCTCTCCACCCCGGGTAAACTCCAAGGCACCGCTGTTGACGTAAATCTGGTTTTTATCCGGTTGCAACCACCAGGCGACTTGGCCTTTGGCCTGCTGGTATTCCATGGGAGCTGAATAGGTGGGGGAATAGTGCATGCTGAAGCCCTTACGACTGTCAATATTCACAAACCCACCGTGTTCATTGGCATGGACAAAGCCGTCAACCTTGCGCAATGCCGGGACACCTTGCCAGGCATTCACACCGACTTGTGCCAGATTTGCATTTAACTCCCACGCACGCGGATTTTTAGGCGGAATTGCGATGGCAAGCTTGTGTAACTCGCCTTCCGGATTCAACTGCCGCATCACATCCCGCAAGCGGCCTTCACCCAACACACCCGCACTATCCAGGGTCTGCTTCAGCCGCTGTAAGTCCACCTTGGGCAGGTGCACCACCACCGGGTCTGAAAAGCTGGCAGCCGATGCAGCAAAACTCAGCTTTTCAAGGTTATTTTGATTCACCTTGGCACTCAGCTGCTGAAGCGCAAGCTGCCATTGGCCACTGTATAACCAATGGCCTATAACGTCTGTCGATAAAGTATCCATGGTGAGGGTTTTGCCCAGGATAGGAACACTCAGGCGTTGGACCCCCAACTTGCCGACCACATCAAATCCCTCGCGTTTGGGGCGGCTGGTAAACCACAGGCTTGCATCCAGCGCCCCCTCACTGTGCACTTCAGCTTTAATGCCGCGCAACAAAAAAGCGGTGGTTGCCGCCAGCGGTTCATTGGTAGGGAATTGTTTGAGCTGGATAAAGCCTCGGCTGCTGAAAGTTTCCTTACGGCGCGGATCGCCCTGCCCCTCCACTATCAGGGTGAGGGTTTTGGGATTGGCGTCGACATCAACCTGAAGCGATAGACGGTGGAAATCCCCGGTATTTTCCATCCGCAGGAGCGGGGAGTTCAAAGTGGTAACGGCACCGGATGCGAAATGAAAATTTAACTGGCTTTGGGAAAATTCGATACGACGCGATAAGAGCGACATATCAATCAGCGAATCCAAACGTGCGGTCTGGTCGTTGCGCGCGGCCAGTTTCGGTATGCCGGGTATGTGCCAGAAACCTTCTTCGGTCTGGACAAAATCCATCTGTACCTGCTTGAGCTGCAAGGCGCTCCAGACCAGGCGCGCGTGGGCAAGGCTGCCCAGGATATCCAGGCGCATTTGCGCATGCGAGAGCGCGAGTATAGGCTTATCGGTCTGGCTGAGAATACGCAGGTCGCGGATATCAACCATAGGTTTGAGACCGACCCATTCAGCACTCACGGCACCCATGCTGACCTTGGCATTCAACTTATTGGAAAAATATTGACTCAGCTCTTCCGGGTAATCGGCCAGCAAATGCGAAAAACTCCGCCCGGCCTGAATAACCACCGCCATACTGATGGCAGCAATAGCGAACAAAAAGTAAAACCACTTGATGAGTTTGCGGGCGTAAGCGGTCATGGGCGTACAACTGTCATGCTAGTCGGTAATTCCTGAATGTCGTTGCCGGATTTATACCAGCACAATATCGTACTGTTCCTGGGTGAAGAGGTTCTCTACCTGGAACTCGATGGTACGACCTATAAATGCTTCAAGATCGGCGACATAGGCCGCTTCTTCATCCAGCAACCTATCTACAACCAAAGGTGCAGCCAGCACTAAGAATTTCTGGTTATCGTAAGCGCGGGATTCACGCAGTATCTCCCGAAAAATTTCATAGCATACGGTTTCGGCAGATTTAACCTGCCCCCTCCCTGCACATACAGGACAGGGCTCACACAGCATTTGCCCGAGGGACTCACGGGTGCGCTTGCGCGCCATTTCAACCAAACCTAATTCAGACACGCCGGTAATGCGGGTTTTGGCGTGATCTTTTTCCAGGGCTTTTTCCAGCGTACGCAATACCTGGCGCTGATGCTCCTGGTCCTGCATATCAATAAAATCAAGGATGATAATGCCGCCCAGGTTGCGCAACCGCAATTGCCGAGCAATAGCGGTTGCAGCCTCCAGGTTGGTTTTGAAAATCGTCTCCTCCAGATTGCGATGACCCACAAAAGCACCGGTATTTACATCCACCGTGGTCATGGCTTCGGTCTGTTCAATAATCAGGTAACCGTTGGATTTGAGCGGTACACGCGTATCCAGCGCGCGGCGAATCTCTTCCTCTACACCGTATAAATCCAACAGTGGCCGCCCGCCGGTATAACATTCAATCAGGTCCACCAGCTGCGGTGAGTAATGACTGGCGAAATCCAGCATTTGCTGGAAAGTTAAACGCGAATCTACCCGAATTTTGTCGATAGGTGCGCGTGCCAGGTCACGTAAGGCCCGCAAATACAAAGGCATGTCTCTATGGACCACACCTGGCACGGGAATGTTGGTCAGCTTTTCACTTAAATCTGCCCACAGTTTTTGCAAAAAAGGAATATCTGCCAGGATGGCTTCAGCGGTTGCACCTTCAGCAACAGTGCGAACAATAAAACCTCCTGTCACTGCACCGGCAGCGGTATCCATAATACCGCGCAGGCGCTCGCGCTCCTGTTCATCTTCAATTCGCACCGACACACCAATGTGGGTGCTGTTGGGCATATACACCAGATAGCGTGATGACAGGGTGAGATGGGTGGTCAGGCGTGCACCCTTGGTACTGATGGGGTCTTTAGCTACCTGGACCAAGATGGTCTGGCCTTCGCGCACCAGGCTGCGGATATCCGGTATCTCGCTGGCGCGCGGCTCGCCTTCCGGCGCCTCAGGGATCATATCTGCAGCGTGGATGAAACCCGTACGCTCAAGCCCGATATCGACAAACGCAGCCTGCATACCTGGCAGCACACGTACCACCTTGCCTTTATAAATATTACCGACGTAACCCTTACCGTGGCTACGCTCAATATAAAGCTCCTGGACCACGCCGTTTTCAACCAGGGCTACCCGCGTTTCCACAGGCGAGACATTAATCAGTATTTCTTCACTCATACGGGATTTATCTATTTCCTGATTGCCAATAGGGCACAGCGAATTCTTCCAAAAGCATGACGGTCTGCTCAATCGGCAAACCGACCACACCGGTATAACTGCCTCGAATCTGCTGCACAAACACAGCGCCTAAACCCTGGATTGCATAACCACCGGCTTTGCCGCGGGGTTCACCGGTTTGCCAATAGGCAGCAATTTCATCTTCTTCGAGTGCACGAAAGACCACATCGGTCACCGAAAGTTTTACCGTGCACTTTTCTTGCACAATCATGGCAACGGCAGTCATAACCTGATGTCCGGTACCCGCAAGCTTGCGCAGCATAACAGCGGCATGTTCAGCGTCCTGTGGTTTTTCCAGAATCTGGTCACCAATAACCACTATAGTATCCGCGCCCAATACCGGCCTGCTGGCCAATTGCAACTGCTGCATACGGGCGAAGCCCGCTGCTGCCTTTTCGCACGCCAGGCGCTGCACATAATCGCTGGGAGATTCATGGGTGTGAGGTATTTCTACAACATCTGCGGCTATAACTTCATGCAAGACACCGATCTGCTGTAACAGCTCGCGACGGCGCGGCGATTGCGAGGCTAAATACAAAGAGGGCGAATCTTGTGCGTCCACTGGTGAATTCCTATTGTGAATGGCGTATGTCATTTAGAATGTTATAAACGATGTATGTAGATGACCGATACCAGAGCATCGCTATTTATCCATTGTCATTCCCGCAAGGGATCCGGCGACGTTAATGTATGAATCACAATGGATTCCTACAACTCCCTATTAACTTTTCTAAATGGCTCTGTATAACCTGCAATCAGGTAATCCGATAATGCCGGCTTATTCGATCCAAAAGCATACGCAACAACGGCCATATAAGCGCGCTGGAAAATGCCGGGGCAAGAAACAATAATCCTGCCAAAGGGCGTCCCGTCATACTTTGTACCCAATTATCAGGAAGCTGGGCCAAACCCACTAATACAAATACCCAGCAAGACTCCTTCCAGAGCGCAAAATTACGCACGCGCTGGTAGGAGAGGATGCAAATATAGGAAACAATGACGAGGGACAGGCTGTGCTGACCGAAGGGCACGCCTTCCAGCAAGTCCTGAAACAAACCAAGGAAGCATAAAAAAAACAGGCTGATCGTCAGCGGAAAAACCGATATCCAAAAAATAGCCACCAACAGCACAAACTCCGGCCGCCACCAGCGCCATTCCATAGGAAGCGGATAAACCGCCAATACAAAAGCCACTGCAAAACTGGCCAGGATGACCAGATAGCTGTTCCAGTGATGGGGAATCATTCGGGTCTCACCGCCGGAGCAGGTGAAGCGCCCTGTTCGCTATTTGCCTGGTTGTGGGTATCAAACACCAATAACACGTGACGGCTGCGATCCAGGCGCGCCATGGGGCGAGCTATTACACGCGCAAACGCCTGGCCGGAATTCCGTACAACCTGTTCAACCTCTGCTACCGGATAACCGACCGGAAAGCGATCACCCAAACCGGAACTCACCAGCACATCACCTTCGCGAATATCCGCATTGATAGACACATGACGCAAACTGAGTCGGTTCAAATCGCCGGTACCCTCGGCAATCGCCCTGACCCCGTTACGATTGACCTGTACCGGAATGGCGTGGGTGGAATCGGAAATCAGCAGTACGCGACTGATCTCTTCATCAACCTCAACCACCTGCCCCATCAAACCAAAGGCGTCCAATACCGGCTGGCCTTCATAAACACCTTCGCGGCTACCGCGGTTGATCATCACAATATGGCTTAAGGGGTTGGGGGAAACGCCGATCAATTCAGCAATCAGGACTTTGTCCTGCAACATGTCCTTGCCATTTAACAGCTGGCGCAAGCGCACGTTCTCGGCAGCCAACGCCGCCATTTGCTGTTGTTTTCGCTGATAGATCAGGACTTCAATCTTGAGGCGCTCATTTTCTGCGCGCAGGTCTTTTTCAGAGGTAAAGACACTGTTGCCCCATTCGCCGATACGACGCGGAATATCAGTCACCTGGTAGAAGGGAGTCGTGAGGAAGTTAAGCTTTTGGCGAGTATCTTTCAGCCAGGGTGTGTAAATGCCAATCAGGATCAATACCATCATGGCAGCAATCAACACCACGACCCGCGTGGTAACCGAAGTACTGTTGCTGAATAAGGGTTTGATGGTGCGCGCTCCCGTAATGGCAGGACGATGGCCAATGGCATCGTCCCAGAATTATCAGGACGACAGTAAATCAATACGTTTGTCGTTCATTTCCATCGCCATGCCGCCACCGCGCGCCACACAGGTCAATGGATCTTCCGCAACAATAAACGGCAAGCCGGTTTCATGGGAAAGGAGACGGTCAATATCGCGTAGCAAAGCGCCTCCGCCGGTCAAGACCACACCACTTTCAGCAATATCGGAAGCCAGTTCCGGAGGAGATTGCTCCAGGGCGCTTTTAACCGCCTGCACAATACCTGCTAAAGGTTCTTGCAGGGCCTCAAGGATTTCGTCTGAACTCAGGGTAAAACTGCGCGGCACCCCTTCTGCCAGGTTGCGGCCACGCACATCAATTTCGCGGATTTCACTGCCCGCAAAAGCACAACCGATTTCCTGCTTGATACGCTCGGCAGTTGCATCACCAATCACACTGCCATAGTTGCGGCGTACATAGTTCACAATGGATTCGTCAAAGCGGTCGCCGCCGATGCGGACTGAATCTGAATAGACCACGCCGTTCAAAGAGATAACCGCAATTTCGGTGGTGCCGCCGCCGATATCCACCACCATGGAGCCGCTGGCCTCAGCCACTTTAAGGCCGGCACCTATGGCGGCAGCCATGGGCTCTTCGATCAAACGCACTTCGCGCGCACCGGCACCTATAGCCGATTCGCGGATTGCGCGTTTTTCAACTTCGGTAGAGAGACAGGGAACACTGATAAGGACGCGGGGACTGGGGTTAAACCAACTGTTTTCATGGACTTTCTTGATAAAGTGCTGAAGCATTTTCTCAGTCACCTGGAAGTCTGCAATCACCCCGTCTTTCAAGGGGCGGATGGCGGTAATGTTGCCCGGGGTACGCCCCAACATGCGCTTGGCCTCAATGCCAACCGCTTCAACGGTTTTGCGGCCATCGTGATGGCGAATGGCAACAACCGATGGTTCGTTAAGGACAATACCGCGGCCGCGCACATAAATCAGGGTATTGGCGGTACCGAGGTCAATGGAAAGATCGTTAGAGAAAGCTCCACGCAAGGATTTGATGAACATGAAGAAGCGGCCTTATTAATCTGGATTAGCAACTATGGCTGGTAAAGTGCGGCAGTATAAGGGAAATTATTGCGTAAGTCGGCCTCTTTTTGCGCACTTTTTACAAAGAATTCGCATTTTTACCTGAAGCGCCCCAGCGCAAACCTTCTTGCACGGCAAAGCCCAAACTGCCTGGTCTGACCTAAGCACAAGGACGCGAATTTATGACCATGCCTGCAAGCGAAACACAGGAATCCATATGCACTGCCTGATCGATTTCGCCGGTTTTCCTTTTTCTACTCAAAGCCGAACTAGAGGCCTATTTTAGAGGGTGGTTTGTTACGATTGGGAATTCGGGATATGGATGCAGACGGAATTAGATATGGGTCCAGGTGGATTCAGCCATCCACTCGTCAACCTGCGCGAGCGCCATGGGACGACCTATGTGGTAACCCTGGGCTTCATCGCACCCCATAAACGACAGGCGGTCAATCAGCGCAGCATTTTCAACACCTTCGGCAACCACCTTGAGGCTGAGGCTGTGGGCGAGATGAATGGTGGATTCGACGATCAGCTCGTCCTGTTTGTCTTCCAGCATATTGCGAATAAAGGAATTATCAATCTTAAGCGTTTGTACCGGCAATTTTTTCAGATAGGCAAGCGATGAATAACCTGTCCCGAAATCATCAATCGATAATTGCGTGCCCAATTCATGCAATTGTTGCAAGACCCGCAAAGCACGTGCGGGGTCGCTCATGATAGAACTTTCGGTAATTTCCAATTCCAGCGATGCTGCGGGTAAACCGTATTTTTGCAATAAAGTGCGCACCAGTTTCGGCATATTTTCGTCGAGCAGGTTGCGCGCAGACAGGTTCACTGCAACGCTGACATCCAGGCCTTGCGAATGCCACAGGCAACATTGCGCAATACTTTTTTCCAGCACCCATGCCGTTAAGGGATGAATCAGGCTGGTCACTTCTGCAATGGGAATAAAATCATTCGGCGGCACAAAACCCAGCTCCGGATGATGCCAGCGCAGCAAGGCTTCAAAACCGTAAAATGATTTATTGTCCAACCTGACTTTGGGTTGATAATACAAACACAATTGGTCTTCACGGATCGCGCGTCCCAATTCGCTCATCATAGCCAGGCGTTTTGGCGAATGCGGATCGATTTCCGGCCGGTATACAGCGATACCGGACATTTGTTCTTTCGCATGGTACATGGCTACATCGGCATAGCGCATTAATTCGTTTACATCCGACGCTTGCGAAGGCGCAAGCGCTATGCCAATACTTGCACTGATTTCTGCACAGAAAACTTCAAGGTCAAACTCTAAACGCAAGGCATCCAGAATACAATGCGCGAATACTACAGCGTGTTGCTGGTTGCGGATGCTCGGTAAAAAAATAGCGTATTCATCGCCGCCCATGCGCGCAACTGTGCCGTTAATTTCACTCATTTCCGATTTGATACGCGGCCCGATTAATTGCAGCAAACGGTCGCCCACCTGGTGTCCCAAGGTATCGTTAATTTCCTTAAAACGATCCAGATCTATAAATAATAATGCAGCGTGGGAATGTTCGTCGCGCTGCGCATAAAAACGCTCGATTTCCTGGTAGATATTGGCGCGATTAGGCAGGCCGGTCAGCGCATCATGCAGTGAAATATGTTCCAGTTTTTGCTGGTAGCGCTTACCGACGGTGATATCTTTACTGGTACCCCACACCCGCGTCAGATGATTATTTTCAATTACACCCATGCAGGATATTTGAAAATAAAAATGCCGTCCGCGCGAATCCTCACGGATAATGTCGTGATCCAGCATCTGGTAATTATTTTTCACGAAATACTGCAAATCAAATGCGTAGCGGGTTGAACCGCTTTCACGCAGGCCTGCACCGAGAATGTCCTGCAAGGAGCTAGCACCCATCATGGTCACCAGCATTTTATTGCCTTGCGATAAACGCGCGCGCTCAGCGATTAATTCGACCTGGGTTTCTATGGAGTACTCCAGTGAAATCGGCGGCACCATGTCGTAACACCAAATGGCTTCGCTGCTGTTGGCAATAAACGCTTTGTAGCTCGCTTCACTTTCCTGCAATTCACGCTGCTGTTTTAGCAAGGTCTGCATGGCATCTTCTTCGCGCGAGCGATCTTGCAGCTGAATCAGCACTCGCTCGATCACGCCGAACCGATTGCGGATAGGCAGTAAACTCGCACGCAGGCTAATTTTTCGTTCATCGATACCGAACTCTTTTGCTGCAAAAGATTTGAGAATCCTGTTCAGGGAATAACCGAGATCGATGCTCAGGTTTTCACCTGCCTCGTAAACTTTTTGTAACGCCTGGAAAATAGCAGCTGGCGATTGCAGCTGTTTATCTTTCAATACATTGTAGCGACCAATTGCAGCGCTGATCCGGCGGGAACTAATATCAAACAGTTTTTCAAAGGCAGAATTGGCTTGCAGCAGCACACCCGCACCATCGGTCATTACACTTGCAATCGGGTTTTCAGCAAAGAGTGTGCGCAGCAAACTGTTACAGGTTTCGGTACCGGGGTTCGCCAGCCAGTGGGAATCCGGCACGACGACGCCTTCATAACACCGGTGTGTACCTGTGATGAGCCGCCCGATAAAACGCACGCGAAATTCGCTTTGCCCCAGGGTGCATTTGACTTCGCAGGCGCGCACAGCGGTTTGGTCATTATCGAGGGGGTCAGCCGTGAAAACCTGCAGGAAAATATATTTATCAGCAGCACTCAGGGAATCCATCAGGGTCGATAATTGGCGAAAGGGTTGCTGATTAGCAAACACACGGGGAAATTCTTTGGAAAAAAACAAATCGCCAGAGCCGACATCAAACCGCCAGGCCGCCACATCAGGAGCCAATAATGCATGCTCCAGGCTAAGGGAATTGAGATCCTCCGAGCTGGTTGAATGGGGCTGCTGATAACTCATAGGCAAATAGTTAAACTCTGTAAAGATGCATTGATCTTGAGTCTAGCCAACAAAACCCTATAAGCCTTAAGAATTTATTGCTATGGGAGATTATAAAAACAGAACTTTTAATGCCAGAAATGTCGCATTATTCATCAATAATGCGGCGGGCGTTCATTCGGAATTTCATCACTGCCATTATTGGGGGCAAATGACAGCTCATCGATACGTTTTGCCAACAGCCGAATTTGCTGCTGCAACTGAAGGATGTCTGCGTCCTGTCGGGTTACTGCATCATTTAACTGGTTAATTGTATCTTCCTGATAGGCAATACGAGTTTGCAATTCAATCAGCTCATCGTGGATATCACTCATATTCTTTTCCTCCTGCTACGCCATAGGCCGCATCAATAATGTGAACCGCACGCTCATCAATTAATAAACCTTGGCCCATTTGCGATGTTAGGTAACCAAAGCCTATTTGATAATCGGGATCGGCAAAACCTATACAACCACCGGCACCCGGATGGCCGAAGGCGCGCGCACCACGACCATAACGACAATCCGGCCGATCTGCCTGTGACAGCATAAAACCGTGACTGAAGCGCAAAGGCAACCCCAGTACCCGGTCTTGGCTGAAGGTCTGCTCCTGCCAGCACAGTTGTAAAAATTCAGGCGCTAGCAAAGTGCCCTGTACCAGCCCGTTATAAATAGCCGCAATTGCCTGCGCCGTTGCATGGGCATTGGCCGCAGGAATTTGTGCCTGCCGCCAGGCCCGAGTATTGGTTGCCGTCATTAAACTGATCGGATTGGAAAAGGCGCGATTAGTAACACCGCGCGGATCAGCTTTCATCAGTTTGCCTAACGCAATACTGTCGGCGCCCGTGCGGTTCGCCGCACTATCTTGCAAGCGTTTCAGCGGCCCTGTATCGGCGATTTTATTGAGTAATCCATCGGGCACACTGAAATGGCAATCCACCCCCAACGGCTGGGCGACATTGGCCTGAAAACAGGCATTAAAACTGTCGTAGCCGCTGACACGGCGCACCAGCTCACCGATGATCCAGCCGTACATAAACGGTGAATAACCCTGTTCTGTATTGGATGACCACCAAGGGGTTTCAGTAGCCACGGCGGCAGTCATGGCCTCCCAATTAAAGATCTGGTCATCGGCAATCCGCTGGTTGAAAGCTGACAGGCCGCTGCGATGGCAGAGCACCTGGCGCACCGTGATATTTTCCTTATCGGCTTGTGCAAACTCAGGCCAGTAATGCGCAACCGGCTGATTTAAATCCAGTGCGCCCTGTGCAACCAACTGTAACGCACACAGCGCGACCAGGCCTTTACCCGCCGAAAAAATATTGACGAGCGTATCGTACTCCCAAGGCTGGCCGCTTATTCCAGCGAGGCGGTTGCTACACTCACCTGCCCAAATATTAAGTACCAACTCACCGCGGTGATAAAGCGCTACACCGGCACCCTGCTCGCCCTGGTTGAAATGTGCGGCAAAAGCCTCAACAACCGGCTGCCATTGTGCCGACCAACTACCTTCAATCTTCATGCAAAATACGCCTGCCTGTTTAGATGCGCGCATTCTAGCAGTTAAGCGCGGTTGAATTTTATGAAAAAACCATTGCGATGCACCCGCTGCCTTGCCTAAGATCATCCCATGAACTGAGGACTTTCCATGAGCAAAGACAAAAATTCCCGCCTGGTTTATTCCACCGAGACAGGCCGTATCAAAGAAGAAAAGCCTGCCGCCCAGATTCCCGCCGGCGACGGCATAGTACGCATTCGTCGCGAAACTGCGGGCCGTAATGGCAAAGGAGTCACTACCGTTACCGGCATTCCCACCGGTGAAGCCGAATTAAAAAATATCGCCAAGGCACTCAAACAAACATGTGGGGTTGGTGGTTCAGTCAAGGATGGCGTGATTGAAATCCAGGGCGACCAGCGCGACAAAATCAAAGCTGATCTGGAAAAACGCGGCTACACCGTAAAACTCGCCGGCGGCTAGGAAAATTTTTATGGAATATGGCCAACCCGATTCAAGCATTCTGTTGGAGCTTGCCACTACCAAAATGCCCTTCGGAAAATATGCCGGACGTGTTTTAGTGGATTTGCCCGAGCCATACCTGGTTTGGTTTTCACAACAGGGTTTTCCCAAAGGCAAACTCGGTGAGCAATTACAATTTTTGTATGAAATAAAATTGAATGGGCTGGAGGCATTATTAACGCCTTTAAAAAACCGCACTTAATTTTAGATTGCCAAGCAATATAACAATTTTATAGTCCGATAAGAATTTTTATAGCGTCTACTTTTTATCCCATACCATTAGCCATAATCATTACTCTGGATTCACGTGTTATCCACCTTTCGCGGCTAAATCTATACTATAGTTTTGCAAACCAGGGGGCGGCACGTACAGGATTAACGGAAGGAGATTGGGATATGTTCGGTAGAAAGATTAAAATTGATAGCCAGGTTACTGCACTGGAAAAACTTTGCCAGATTTTGGCCTGCGATCTAAACGCCATTAAAGACAACACAGGTTATATTGAATTCACACCTACCGGTGAAGTCCTGGATGCGAATGATTTGTTTCTTTCAGCAGTTGGTTATGAACGGGCCGACCTCCAGGGCAAACATCACCGGGTTTTATGCGAGCGCAATTACGCCGGTTCAACGGAGTATCAGGTTTTCTGGGAAAACCTCCGTGCAGGACATACCCAACGTGGAACCTTTAAACGCCTGACAAGCGATGGACGCACAATCTGGCTGGAGGCGAGTTACTTTCCAATCAGTGACGGCAGCCGTGTTACGAAAGTGATTAAAATAGCGGCAGACATTACCAACGCGCAAAACACCTTATTAGATCGCAACGCATTATTTACTGCGCTTGATAAATCCCTCGCGGTTATCGAATTCGATCCTACCGGCATTATCTTGACCGCCAATGAAAATTTTTTAAAAACCCTTAATTACCGGCTCGCCGATGTTGTGGGCAAGCACCATCGGCTCTTTTGTTACGATGCTTTTTATAAGGACAATCCGGATTTTTGGGCACGTCTTGCTGCGGGTAATTTTCAGTCGGGTCAATTTGAACGAAAAAATGCCGGAGGAAACAGGGTGTGGCTGGAAGCCACTTACAATCCCATTTTTGATGCGGATGGAAAAGTGTATAAGGTGATTAAATTCGCCAGCGATATTACTGAGCGGGTGAACACCGGTCGCCATGCTGTTGAAGCCGCTGCATCCACCTCTGAGGAGACATCGCAAATCACCACCAACGCGCGTCGGGTGTTGGAAGATGCCATTACCACATCCACTCGTATCTCCGCGCAAATAACCCAGGCGGCGCAAGTTACTGATGAACTCAATAATCAATCGCACAGTATCAGTGAAATCGTATCAACTATTCGCGCTATTGCCGACCAAACCAATTTGCTGGCATTAAATGCTGCCATTGAAGCGGCACGGGCGGGAGACCAGGGACGCGGCTTCGCGGTAGTAGCCGATGAGGTACGCAAATTGGCAGCCAGGACCAGCGAAGCAACAACCGAAATCGCCAGCGTCGTGAGTGTGAATCACGCTTTGACAAAATCAATTCGCGAACAGATGGAACAAGTCCGTAATATTTCAGGACAAGGACAAGAAAAAATTGAGGAAGTCGCTATAGGGATGAAAGAAATCGAACAAGGTGTAAGCAATGTTGCATTAATGGTAAACCAGCTGGTGAACAAATAGAGGCATGGATGACTGGATTGCCATGAGTTTGCATCCGTTATTAACTTTCATTTTTAATCTGCAAATACTGATTAGGCGCAACCCCAAAAGTGCGCTTGAACATGGCCGAAAATGCGCTGGGGCTGGCATAGCCCAGCGCATCTGAAATACGCGCGATAGCTTCACCGCGGCCCAACCGGCAAATCGCTTCGGCGATTTGTACCTGCTGGGTCCACTGGCGGTACTTCAGTCCGGTTTCCTTCGGGAATAAGCGAATCAGGGTACGCGCGCTGGCACCGACCGCTTCTGCCAATTCTTCAATCGTGCGGTTTGACCCGGGAGCGTTCATGATCAAGTGGCAGACCCGTTGCAAACGCCGGTCTTGTGGCCAGGGAATTTCCACAGCATGGGTTGCTGCGCGATTTATCTCCATCAAGATCAATGCACTCAAATATTCACCGCGCCCCGGCATGGGGTATTCCGCAGGCTCTTCGATTAAACCCAGAATCAATTCACGCAGCAATCCCGATACCGAAATAGCGCGACACTCCTGCCCTAGCGCAATCGGTGCATCGGCGCTGACATACAGGGTACGCATCTCCACATTGCTCATCATAAACGAGTGATGCTCCACATTAGGCGGCACCCACAGGGCCCTTTGGGAGGGGATTGTCCAGACACTGTTGGGAGTGAGCACCCGCATTACACCTTCCACAGCGTATAACAGCTGCGCCCGCGGATGGGTGTGCGGCGGAATCTCGTCGCCTCCGGTGTAACGCCCCGCCCAGGCTACCACCGGACGCGGAATATTTTGCAATTCAGCTGCGCTGCGCATATGCGTAATAACCATGATCTCCCCCGACCTCTCAGCTTGTCACTTATTCAACAGTTTATGTCATTTTTGTTTTTTCCAACATTTTATACTGGCATACCTCAATCCAGTTTTTTTAGTGAGCCCCTGTTGTATGAGCCAGATGGAACCCATCCCCGCAGCCCCCCTTAACACCCACGCCGAATTCGATCACACCAAGCTGGTACTACCCATAGTAGGTGCAGTGAGCTTTGTTCATTTACTCAATGACCTGATCCAGGCAGTGCTGCCATCTATCTACCCTATGCTCAAAACCGACTACAACCTGAGTTTTACCCAGGTAGGTTTAATCACCCTGGTCTTCCAACTCACTGCATCGGTGTTGCAACCGGCCATTGGCTTTTATACCGATAAACACCCAAAACCCTATCTGTTGCCGATAGGTATGGTGTTTACATTGGTGGGTTTGATCATGCTAGCCGTTGCAAACTCCTATGCAGCATTATTACTCGCATCAGCCTTTGTGGGCCTGGGCTCATCGACCTTTCACCCCGAAGCATCACGGGTAGCCCGCATGGCATCAGGCGGACGTTTTGGATTTGCGCAATCTTCCTTCCAGGTGGGCGGTAACAGCGGCTCAGCTATAGGCCCCCTGCTGGCGGCAGCAATCATTATCCCCCGCGGCCAAAGCAGCATCGGATGGTTTACGGTGTTTGCGGTGCTGGGGATTATTGTATTGTTCAGCGTTAGTCGCTGGGTCGTTCGCAGCCACGCGGCTATGAGAGCCAAGGGTGCGGTTGCCATGCATTCCTTATCGCGTAAGAAAGTGATCACCGCCATCGCGATCCTGGGTCTATTGATATTTTCCAAATTCGTCTACATGACTTGCCTGAGCAATTACTACACCTTTTATTTGATGGAACGCTTTGGGCAGTCAGTCGCCGGTGCGCAACTCTTTTTATTTATATTCCTGGCGGCCGTTGCTATAGGCACCTTCGCAGGCGGACCACTGGGCGACAAAATCGGCCGTAAATTGGTGATCTGGGTTTCCATCCTCGGCGCAGCACCTTTCACTTTATTATTACCCTACTGCAATTTATTTTGGACCGGCGTAGTCAGTGTATGCATAGGTTTAATACTATCCTCCGCCTTCTCGGCAATCGTCGTCTTTGCCCAGGAATTGGTACCAGGAAAAGTCGGTTTAATTTCCGGATTATTTTTCGGCCTAAGCTTCGGTTTAAGCGGCATCTCCGCCGCCGCCCTCGGCAGCCTGGCCGACGCCACCAGCATTATTTTTGTGTTCAACTGCTGCGCTTATTTGCCGTTATTGGGGATATTGACGGTGTTTTTGCCTAAGGTGGAGTTTGCGAAGCACTAGAAAACACTTAGCGCCTTATATTTTATCCACATCATTGCTCAACGCTTACGCTGAGTAAATTACGCTATCCATAAAATCCTCAATTGTGCCTACATATGTAGGCACAATTTTGCATCCATCTTGATTGTTTTTTTAATCAGCATATTGGCTATGCCCCTGGCCTGCTTTTTGCTCCTTCTCTGTCAAATGCATTTGACCGACGTTTTTCTGACAGAGAGGCCCTTATCATGGATACCCAAACATTTATCCAACTTACCGACACTTCACTCAAAATCGGGCTCGGTGCTTTGATTGCAGCCCTGGTTGCCTGGCTGATCCTATGGCGTAGCGGGCAATCTAACAATGTACCGCGCGAAAATCGCCGCTTGCAGATCCTGGAAGACGTCTCGGCACAAGTTGGCACAGTCACCCACATATTCGCCAAATATTCGTCGCTGGTGGTGGAATCCATTCAATTTGGTGACCGCTGGCCGACGGCGCGCCGCCAGGAACTGGAAGTTGTGAATACTGAACTCGTCAATGAATTCCGCAAGCTCGCCGATGCTGAGGCCAAATTGCTGATGCTGGGCGAAAAAAACCTGGAACGCAGCCTGCGTTTGTATGGCGCTAAGATTGCTGTGTTCCGCAAGCAAGTCTATGTATGCCGTAAAGATATCAGCCACGAGCAAATCACTACCCTGAAGATGGGCGTGAACCAGGTGCGCGAAGCCTTTTACGATATGCTCAGCCGCAAATATGACCGCTTGCTGGCCAACGCTTAAAAGAACTAATCCTGTTACTGACTAAACATCATAGTTTTACGTATCGAATTGCGCTCCCAAATTCCAGCACGGGGAGCGCGTAATTTCATTACCATCAACGCAAGCTTGGCAATATACCTTGCGCGAGTATATCGAATGGCTGATCTGTAAGCCGCGATTGATAGTTAGATCCTGTGAAAGCAACGGCGAGCTGCTCCTGGGGAAACAAAAATATAAAATTACCTCCGTTACCAGACGCAAAAAATGCCTCCTGCGTTGTGCCCCGCACCTGGAAATTGCGTTTCCACCAGAGAAGCCCATAACCGTTTGATTGACTGGTAATCATAGTGGTCATGCTTTGTTTGGATTTTTCTACCCATTGTGAAGGCACTATTTGCCTGCCATTCCAAACTCCCTGGTTAAGGTAAAGCTGTCCGAACTTGGCCAGATCGCGCGGGCGCAATCTCAAACCACCGCCGCCGGTTGCCTTGCCATCCGGTGAGCGGCGCCAACTTGCGTTTTTAATTCCCAGGGGAGTAAATAAATATTGGCTGGCAAAATCATCCAGATTCATTTTGGTACGCGACGCAACAAGGCTACCAAGAAGAACAACGCCTCCTGTGCAGTAACTGCTTTGTGATGCTCCGGGATTGGCAACCATAGGTAGATCAAGCATGAATTTCACCCAATCGCCCGCGTCATACATATTGTCTTCTTTACCGGGTGAATCTGCATTCCAGTCATCGCATGCAAGGCCTGAATTCATATTGAGCAGATCCAATACCTTGATGGATGCTTTGCGAGCATCGCGATTCTTGTACTTATCAAGGTCAACGAGATATTCAAGTTTGTCTTCTGTGGAAACTACACCTTGTTCAACGGCAATACCGGTAAGTGCCGAGGTGATACTTTTAGAGGCCGATCGCAAATCGTGCAGGGTGTCGGGTCCGTATCCGTTAAAATAGGCTTCTGCGATAAGTCGGCCATTTTTGGCAACTAACACAGAATCAACTTTCGGATAAGTACCGCCCTGGATGACTTGTAATTCAGCGAGGAGCTTTTGGGAATCAACACCTTCTGCATCAGGCGTTGAAACATTCCAGCCATCGCTGGTGTCTTGCGGACTAACACTTATATAAGCAGGTAAACCGGGATTTTCATCAGGTGCCGGGGGCCCACCACCGGTATTATTGGACTTGTCATTTTTATTGCATCCCATCTGCAAGAGTAACAGCAGCAATACACCCATCATACATAGCCACGACTTATTCATGGCGTGCATTCTCAAATCAATTGCCATCTATCTCACCGCCTTATTTATTATCAAAATCGAAATCTTCACTGAGATAATGATTTTTTACCAACAAGCAAACTGAATGTAAAAATGTATTTTTATATCGGAATCCGAAAAACTAACTAACACGCTATTACCGACTTCTACATTAATAACACAATAAAAAAACATCTTGGGTGAGAACCCAAGGTGTTTTTTGTGGCTTGCCGTTTAAGTTTAATCAGAGGTTCGGTTTGATTCTCCCAAGACACCTGAATCACCCGCTTTGATAAGTTTCAAGGCGGCTGGGTCAAGCTGGGTCAGGTTAAGGTTCTCGATGGGCTTTCTCATCGCAGGAATCACGCTGACATAATCAACCGCCGGCAGTTTTTGGTCTGCCAGGTGTACTTTCGTTTGGAACGCAAATACCGGCTGAAGGGTTGCACCGTTGTTATCAAAGTAAGCGATTTGAGTTTGCAGGATTTCAACCCGTGACTTCTCACCAAACTCGCTCAGGATTTGCCGCTGGGATAATTCCACCGCTTCTTTTTCACTGAGGATATCGTTACCGGTTAAGCGAACGGGTTTATCCAACTCTCTCCAGCGGCGTGATACGCCGATAATCTCACCGCCATCACCCACATTGATAATTACTTTTGAACCGGCACCTATAACCGGTACGCCGTTCAATTCGCGTGCAAAACTGATTGTCACTAATTTATCAACCACCGGGCCGGGTTTGCCGGTAGCCAACACAGAGGTAGTGCGTAAACCGCCCACATGGGCCACCTTTAACTCTTCCGGGTTAGCAGGAAGCAATCTGTTTTGTTTGAGGAATTCAGTGGCCACTTTTACCGCTGCATCCGGTGTTGGTAATTTAGGTACAAAATTACCCAAATAACGGCTGAAGTTGCGGCTGAAGTTTACGTCCCCCGTTACAACGTTGTGTTCAAAAGTTGTATTCACATCTTTTTCTGATACATAGCGAACAATATTGTCTTCCGGAATAGCCAGCCGAGCCGTCGTTTCAGTCGGCAAAAATTGCTTCAGGTACGAGCGCGATGTATCAATAGTTGCCGGTTCTGTCTGTTGGAACCTGTAGATAAAAAGATTATCTGTTTTTACCGCAGCCTGTGCGGTGCTGGCTATAAAACCTGTACTCAGGGTAATTACAAGAAGGGACGGAAGTAATTTTTGGATATTCATCATTATGCTCCTTTAATTAACGAATTAATGTTGCCACCAGGTAACCATGCCCGCTGTACCGCCCGCCGGATCAGCGGCGTAAGAACCAAGCCGATCATTTTGCGTTGAGCTGTACATAATCGCACTGGCCAAACCGGGATAAGGTGATCCATCAGAATTGGTCGGGTTGAAAATCCAGTAGCGCTCCTCATTCACCGCCGCAAACCAGGATTGCCAAACACCGCCGTTGGCTTTTAATTTGTGCGCATAATTGTTGGGGATGCCGTTGTCAGAGTTACTTAAAGTGTGGAACCCGACCAATTGATGCAAACCCCGGAACATGGGTGAGTAAGGTGACCACCAGTTGGAATATTCTGGTGCAGAGGCAACGGTGTAACACGACTCAATAATCAGGAACTCCAGGTCACCGTTTTTTGCGAGATCGCCATAGGCGGGTACATAACGCAAATCAACACCCTGCCCCGAGGATTGGTTGGTTTGGATGTAAAAATCGTTGCCGTGCCCTGCAACGTAAGATAAATCCATTTTGTCCACATAACTTTGATGCAAACTATCGAACATATAAGGTTCAGCATAATAATACTGAACCTCTTTATAGCGATGGCCGCCAATGGTTTGCCAGCTTTGGAAGTTTTTAACAAAATTCCATACATTACGCACAAAACGGCTTTCTGCACGATCAACGTATCCGCCGATTTCGCGATCTGCTGCCTGGGCAAAAGGTATGGAAGCCACACTGCAAGAAAGTAATAATAAACCTTGCAATAAAGTTCTTTGTTGACTAGCCATGAAAGATACTCCTTTAAAGTAGATAGAGTTGTGTTGATCCATTCAACATTTCACATACGAGATCGCGAACAGATCGTTTAAGGAGGAATTTGCAGTGCAGGCAATTTGCAAATCATTGCAATAGCAGGAATAACGGCGATGCATACAACCTCCTTGGCATACCGATGATTATTGATGAGATAAACCACCGACAAAGCTCCCTCTGTTTGTTCACCCGAATCGGGTCATTAAACATGAAGAGAAATTCACTTGCCTGTATTCACAGGCAAGTGACGCCACTATAGGGAACGGCCGATTTAACGGCTGTAACTTAGTTGTGTTAAATGTGTGAAAAATTATCCAAATACAGGCATATAAAATAATCAGCACAATTACTGATGATTGTGTTTGCAGTAGCTGGCAGAACAATCGGCCTGCGGTTGATTGCAACAGTTTTTTTTGCGCTGGCGCGAGTACAACCACACTACTGCCATTATCGCGATAGTTATGAGGCATATAAATATGTCCAGCGCTTTATTACTGACCATTGCCGCAACACCCAACCCGGATAAACCGCTCACCAGGGCAACCAGTGGAACCGCACAACAGCCGATACACGCTGCGATCAGCAACAAAACTGTTTTTGAGGTTTTAGAAAACATATAAACTCCTACAGGATTCAATCAACATTACCCTATAACCGGTACAGCCCCTTACAAAATGCAGGGAGGCACCCACCGCGGTTTAGGCTAAAACCTGTAGTGACTACAGATGCAAGCGTCCCAATATAATTTTTTAGGGAGACATTGATGTTAGGAATTGGCGATTTATCGCGTCTTACAGGCTGCCCGATAGAAACCATTCGTTACTACGAAAAACTGGGGCTATTGCACGAACCACAGCGCAGCGAAGGCGGCCACAGGCTGTACAATGCAGCCAATCAAAGCCGTTTAGGTTTTATTTTAAAAGCGCGCGGCTTGGGATTTAGTTTGGAAAAAACCCGCGAACTCCTGAGCCTGTCAGAAAATGCTGCACGCTCTTGTAACGATGCACTGGCCCTGGTAGAAACCCACCTGCTCGGTGTCAATCAAAAAATGGCGGAGTTACAGCTCATCAAAGATGGCCTGTTAACTTTATCCAGGGATTGCCAGGCTTGTTGTCCCGGCGCAAAAGCACCCGATTGCACGATTGTGGATGCACTCTCACAAACACCGAAGTTGTAGGCACTTATGATTAAGACATGGTTGTTATTTGTAGCCACGGCGCTGGCAGAAATTGTTGGCTGCTTCTTGCCTTACCTGTGGCTACGCAAAGGCGGTTCTGTATGGCTGCTTGCACCTTCGGCCTTGAGCCTGGCGATTTTTGTGTGGCTGCTCACCTTGCATCCTGCCGCGAGCGGGCGAGTCTATGCTGCCTATGGTGGCGTTTATGTCGCTACCGCTCTGGTATGGTTGCGGTTTGTGGATGGCGTAAAATTATCAACTTACGATTGGCTTGGGGCAGCTATTGCATTGGTGGGTATGAGTATTATTGTCGCGGGATGGAAAGCCCACTGAAATACATGGGCCTACAATATTAACGCTCCAGCAGCGCCAGTTTATTGGGGACGTTGTTCCATTTTTCATGGTCTTCCATAGCCTCTTTGGCGATGGAAATTTCCGGCCAGATTTGCGCCAATTCAGCGTTAAGCTCAATAAAATGCTTTTGGTCTTCCGGTACTTCATCTTCTTCAAAGATAGCGCCTATAGGGCATTCTACCGGGCACAGGTTGCAGTCAATGCAGGAAACCGGATCTATCACCAGGAAGTTAGGGCCTTCCCGGAAGGCATCTGTAGGGCAGACTTCGACGCAGGTAGTATGTTTGCACTTGATGCAGTTTTCGGTCACAACAAAGGGCATGGCAGCTCCGTTTTACAAAATCTCAGCCCGCTACTTTAGGCAAAAACTTTATATCTGTAAAACTGATTGCGTTTATATGCACTATCAATTTTATTGATTTAATACAAAAGGCCATATGCACCGGCCCAAAGTACGAAGAAGCAAGCGGGATCGCTAATTCACCCTACCGCAAACCCGGCCGCTGTATTAGCAACTATAATTCTGGGACAATAGCGCCCCTATTCCGCCACCTTGTAGTACCCACGCATGAACACCGAAGCCATTAACCTGTTTGACCATCCGCGTTACTGGGCAGAATGCTATGGCCCTGCACCTTTTTTGCCGATGAGCCGCGCCGAAATGGACAAATTGGGTTGGGACTCCTGCGATATCATCATTGTGTGTGGCGATGCTTATGTTGACCACCCAAGCTTTGGTATGGCGGTAATTGGCCGGTTCCTGGAATCGCAAGGCTTTCGTGTAGGAATCATCGCGCAACCCGATTGGAAAAGCGCAGAACCGTTCAAAGCCCTGGGTAAACCCAATCTCTTTTTTGGTGTCAGCGCAGGCAACATGGATTCGATGATCAACCGCTATACCGCCGATTTACGTATGCGCTCTGACGATGCTTACACACCTGGCGGATTAGGTGGCAAACGCCCGGACCGCTGCGTGACGGTGTACAGCCAGCGCTGTAAAGAAGCCTACAAAGACGTACCCATTGTGCTCGGAGGTATTGAAGCCAGCTTGCGCCGTATTGCCCAATACGATTACTGGAGCAATGAAGTGCGCCGTTCGGTATTGATTGATGCCACGGCGGATATTTTGTTATACGGCAACGCTGAACGCGCTATTGCGGATATTGCCCACGCACTCGCCCAAGGCAAAAAAATCCATGAACTGACCGATCTGCGCGGCACGGCTATTGTTCGCAAAGCACCGCCCGCAGGCTGGACTGAAATTGATTCAACGCGCATTGACTGGCCGGGCCATATCGATAAGCTTCCTAATCCCTACGAGTACCAGCACGATACAAAATCCGTTGTAGACGCCGCACAGGCTGATACCAACAATTCGCAAGTAGGCTTGCGTCAGTTGGAACCAGAAAAAATGGCCGCACAAATCGCGGCGTTAAATCCAACTGACGAATTACAAACCATCGGCTGCCCTGCGCAAGGCGATGCTTCCGAAAAAGCACTCGATCCCGATGCAGCACAAGCCATCCGCATTATTCCTATGCCGCTGCAAAACCGCAGCGATTTAGCCGATGACGACAACGTCTATGTACGCTTGCCCGCGTTTGAAAAAGTGCGCAATGATCCTATTTTGTATGCGCATGCATCGCGTGTTTTGCATCAGGAAGCAAATCCCTACAACGCCCGTCCGCTCATCCAAAAACACGGCAACCGCGAAATCTGGATAAACCCGCCACCAATCCCGCTTGAAACCGATGAGCTGGATGGTGTGTTTGATTTGCCTTACGCACGGGTTCCGCATCCTGTTTATGGAAAAGAAAAAATTCCCGCGTATGACATGATTAAAACCTCCATTAATATCATGCGCGGTTGCTTTGGCGGCTGTACGTTTTGTTCCATCACTGAACACGAAGGACGCATTATCCAGAGCCGTTCGCAAGAATCGATTTTAAAAGAAATTGAAGATATCCGCGAAAAAGTCCCCGGTTTTACCGGCCATATTTCCGATCTTGGCGGCCCCACGGCAAACATGTATCGCCTCACATGTAAAGACAAGCCAACGCTGTCCAGGTGCCGCCGGTTATCCTGCGTGTATCCCACCATTTGCAAAAATTTAATTACGGATCATAAACACACCACCGCGCTGTACCGCGCAGCACGTAACATAAAAGGGGTAAGCCGTATTTCGGTTGCCTCGGGTTTACGTTATGACCTGGCTGTGCGCGATCCCGAATACGTAAAAGAATTAGTCACACATCATGTGGGCGGTTATTTGAAAATTGCGCCCGAGCACACCGAGGAAGGTCCGCTCGCGCAAATGATGAAGCCCAAAATGAGCAGCTATTACGAATTCAAAAAAATGTTTGATAAGTTCTCGAAGGAAGCGGGCAAAAAACAATATTTAATTCCTTATTTTATTGCTGCGCATCCGGGCACCCAGGATGAAGACATGGTGAACATGGCGCTGTGGTTAAAGAAAAATAATTTTGAAGTAGACCAGGTGCAGACCTTTTATCCATCGCCCATGTCATTGGCAACCGCGATGTATGTCAGCGAGCGAAACCCGTTAAAGAAACTCACTTACAAGAGTGGAAAAATTACAATTCCGCGCGGGCTGGAACAACGTCGCCTGCAAAAAGCCTTACTGCGTTATCACGACCCCGCAGGCTGGCCCATGATCCGCGAAGCCCTGGTAAAAATGCGCAAAGGCCATTTGATTGGTTCATCTACCTCTGCGTTAATTCCAGCGGAAGATCCTAAATCCAGTACCAGGCCTAACAACAATAATCGCAGCGCAAAACCGGCGGGTAGACATCCATCGCCCAACGCGCGAACGCAAGCAAGCGTTAATCCTCGTGCAAAAAACACTACTAACAAACCAGCCGCAAAAGCTTTTGGTGATAAATTTGAAAGCGCGAAAAAACATAACGCGCAGTCAAAACCAGGTAAGCATCCAGGGTCGCGCAAAAAGCCTCATTAAAACCTGAAAGGAACCAGGGCAGACACATGGGTCTGCCCCTACGGTTTGGTATCTGTGTAGGGGCGCACCCGCGTGTGCGCCTTTGCAAGAATGAAATTTATAAAATAAATTCAGCAAATAATATAAGGAAATTGATATGCAATCTAATCACATAAGGTACAGCCGCAAATCCCTCCGCTTAAAACATTATGATTACTCATCATCAGGGGCTTACTTCATAACCCTTTGTATTAATCATCGCGCCTTATTATTAGGTGAAATTAAAGACGGAAAAATAAATCCAAACCACGCCGGCGCCATGGTTACCTATTGGTTCAATAAATTAGAACAAAAATTTACCGATATAAAATGTGACATTTTTGTGTGTATGCCAAATCACATTCATTTTATTTTACATAAAACAGCCAATACAAACGTGCCTGTATCAAACCTGGGTACAGTCATTCAATGGTTTAAAACCATGACCACTAATGATTATATTCGCGGCGTAAAGAACCACCATTGGCCATCCTTTAAGGGAAAATTATGGCAGAGAAATTATTGGGAACGGATTATTCGCAACGAACAAGAATTACAAAAAATCCGTGAATATATTCTAAATAATCCAACACAATGGGAATTAGATAAATATTCTTCCTAAGGGCCAAGGGCAGACACATGGGTCTGCCCCTACGGGTTGGTATCTGTCGCAGGGGCGCACCCGTGTGTGCGTCAGGGTTGTTTGCTTTGCAAGCTGATTTATAAATACTCAGTACAAAAATTTATTCATTTTAATTTTTTCCTTTAGTATCTTTATTAACGTTCATACTCCGAATCAACTTCAAGATCAATTTACATTTCATATTCTGCTAAAGATTTAAAATACGAAGAAAAATACAGAAGCCTTCCTGTGCTACTGTGTTCCATAGCGCCAATATGACATCTACATACACAATAATATTCCGCATGTGCAAACCCTGATATCAATAAGCTTTGCAAAAATAACATTATAATAAATTACCTCATAAAAACCCCTAAAGTAGTTAATGTCCTATCGGAATCGGCGTTTTCAAGTTAGTTATCCCAATGCCATCATCAGACAAGGAACTTAATATTGATTGCATCTCGAATGAAAAATGCTGCGTAATGATTAATGAGTTTTGATCGTTAAATGACTTATGGTTTTTGCATCAGGTTTTTCATATTCACACAACGCTCATTTTCCTGTACCAGGTTACTAAGCGTTTTTTGTAGTACCGGCCCCAGGGTTGAATATTGGTCGCGGACCGCGGCAAGTGCAGCTACACTGTCGCGGGTACATGTGCGCGGTGATACCAAACTCTCAGCAAAGCTTGTCAAAAAGCGTTCGTTGTTACGCGCTTGCAATAGAGGAAGCTGTTGTTCAATACGGCCCTCAAAAGCGGCCCGCAATTCAGGCTGGGTCACGGGAAAGAGCGATCTCATAACAATGCGTTGGGTCGCAAATTTATAGGTGCTCTCGGATGCAGTAAGCTCCTTAAACCATTTTTCTTTAGTTGCCAGTTCAGGGCGAATAGCTTCGCAGGAAAAAGCCGCTTGCTGCCCGAGGTCCGATTGGTCTTTTTGTTGTTCTGCATCCGTCAACTGGCGATAGTCACGATAGAGAAACTGGTTGAGGCGGCGCAATACAGACCAGCGGCGATCCTGATCCAGCACAAAGCCCTGCAGCAAATTTTTATTCGCCAGATAATTGCGTATACGTTCCAATCCCGCCGGTGAATGCGCCAGCATGACATAGGTATCAAACAACACTTTCTGGTAATCCGAAGCCGCCGGTACTGTTTCCAAATGCTGCAAAACAAATTGTTCAAGAGCTAACAACTCTGCTTTATGGTCCTGCCCGGCGTTGGTCATCTGCCATAAATAACTCGCCAGCAACGGTAGGCGCCCTACAATGGTAGCAGCCTGGCGTAAATCTGTTTCACCAGCGATATTGCCTTGAACAAATTTCACATAGTCGCCGAGCGGCAGGCGCGCTCCCTGGGCTTCATCCCAAAAGAATTCCCACAGCATTTTACGCAGCAGAACATCAAACTCGTTGATATATTGTCCGGCCACTGTTTGTGAATTTTTATCCAAACCTATTTTTACATAGGCCCAGTCATCCATATTCGGATAGACAAAAGCCGGACAAGCCAGGCCTTCTGCCTCAGGTACACCGGTATCAGCACCGCTGTAAGTGACAGGCAGCCGTTTGACTAATGAAATGTGCTTGTCCTTCACGACAAAGATGCCAAGCTGGATACGCTGGTTGCGCAATACCGGATGAGACTGTGGAGCGCTTTGGCGTATGTGCAGCTGTTTGATGACTGACTGGCCATCTTGATCCTTGCATTGGTAATCCACGCTGATACTGTTCAGCCCTGCCTGGAATAGCCATTGCTTTGACCAGCCGGATAAATCCTGTTGCGCTGCGCCCGCAACTTCACTCATAAAATTATCCAGCGTGGTATTCGCGTATGCATATTTTTTTAAATAGGCTGCTACACCTTTCCTGAAATTTTCTTCGCCCACATATATGGCTAATTGTTTCAACACGGATGCGCCTTTACCGTAAGTGATTGCATCAAAATTGGTAAAGGCTTCGGTGGTATTGGCGACCGGCAATTCAATGGCGTGAGTGGTTGCCCATTGGTCGGCGTTATAGGCGGAGAGCTTGGATTCCGCATAAAAAGTCGACCAGACATCGGCTTTGAATTCAGAGTTGTCTGCCATTTGCAGACTGGCCATATAGGTCGCAAAACTTTCGTTAAGCCAAAGGCCATTCCACCATTTCATAGTGACCAGATCGCCAAACCACATATGCGCCATTTCGTGGGAAATAACCGTGTTATTGCGCATACGTTGCAGATAGGTTTTTTGGCCCCGACTGACATAGGCTTCATTAAAGGTAACTGCACCGATGTTTTCCATAGCACCGCTGTTAAAATCCGGCACTATGAGCTGGTCATATTTTCCGAAGGGATAGGGATATCCAAAATAGCGGTTATAAAATTCAAACCCTTGCTGAGTGAATAAAAACCATTCTTTAAAATTAACGTATTGCGCCATTTCCTGCCGGGCAAACAGTCGCAAGGGAATATCGCCTGCTTTATCTTCCCACACCGCATAGGGGCCGGCATGTAACGGAAATACATAGGATGACATGGGTAAGGTTTTTGGAAATGTCCAACGCTTTTTATCGCCCTGGGTAACAACCTCAGTTTCACGGTTAGCTGAAATAACCTGCCATTCGCGTGGCGCTGTAACATTAAGGACGTAAGTAGCTTTGATATCGGGCTGGTCAAAATGCGGAAACATTTTATGGGCGTTATAAGGTTCAAAATTGCTGTAAAGATAGACGTTGCCGGTGAGCTGGTCTTTGTAGCGATGCAAACCGTCACCCGCTGTCGCATAGGGGCGACTATAGTGAATGCGCAGATTATTTTTACCAGCTGTAAATAATTCCGGTGCAAAACGAATAAACCATTTTTCATCTTGCCATTCAATCGGTTTGCCATTCAACTCAACGGCCAATATATCGCCGCCATCAAAATCAACCGTCACGGGCATTTTGTTCTGCCTGGCCAATGAAAAACCTATCTCTACCGTGCCCGTAAATGAGGTGGAAATATCATCCAGTTCCATCTTCAATTCATAACTTACTTCGCTGATTTGCTGCTTGCGTAACCCCGCATAGGCTTCTTCCAAATAGGGAACCTGCTTTCGTTCAAGGGAATGGGATGGTAAGGAACCTGTGACAGTGCAGGAATGGGACACCAGCATCAACGCGACGCAGAGAAAAATATTCAATAGTTTCATTAGCCTGATAACTCCTTATTATGTAATTAGTTCTATGATAATACGCCCGGCCAATAAAAAAGCCGCTGACAAGAGCGGCTTTTTCAAGGGAACCCATTATGGATTACCGTAACTCATCAAGCGCTGGTAGCGGCGCTCCAGTAGCGAATCCAGCGGCTCTTTGACAAGTTTATCCACCTGCGCAATCAAGCGCTCTTGCAGTTTACTGGCCATGGCGTCCACATCGCGGTGCGCACCGCCCAATGGCTCCGGAATGGTTTCATCAACAATGCCCAGGTCTTGTAAAATTTTGGAGGTCACGCCCATGGCTTGCGCCGCGTCCGGCGCTTTGGCAACTGTCTTCCAGATAATATTGGCACAGCCTTCGGGGGAAATAACAAAGTAAGTTGAATATTGCAGCATGTTGAGCTGGTCGCCGACCCCAATGGCAAGGGCGCCACCAGAGGAGCCTTCACCGATGACCGTACAAATAATGGGTGTGCGCAAACGCGACATAACAGCAAGGTTTTGGGCAATCGATTCCGAAATACCGCGCTCTTCAGAATCAATACCCGGATAGGCGCCAGGGGTATCGATGAGGGTAATCACCGGCATTTTGAAACGCTCGGCCATTTCCATTAAACGCAGGGCTTTACGATAACCTTCCGGTTTCGGCATACCAAAGTTGCGCATGACTTTTTCGTGCACGGTGCGGCCTTTTTCTTCGCCGATCACCATCACCGGTTTGCCGTCCAAACGCGCAACACCGCCGATAATCGCCTTGTCATCACCAAAGTGACGGTCGCCGTGCAATTCATCGAACTCCGTGAATAAACGAGGAATATAGTCAGAGGTATAAGGGCGTTGCGGATGACGGGCGATTTTTACCACATCCCAGGGTGTCAGTTTGGAGTAGATACTTTCAGTAAGCTTGCTGCTCTTTTGGCGCAGTTTGGCAATTTCGTCGGCGATATTGATATCACTGGAAGTGCCAACGAGCTGTAATTCTTCAATCTTGCCTTCGAGTTCGGCAATGGGCTGTTCAAAATCCAGATAGTTCAGATTCATAGCAGTTATTAGCTCTGTGTGTGGCGCATGGGCAGTGCCGGATTATGTCTTTGCACCTGTAGGCAAAACCGACTTGAATAACCGTCGGCTTGCGCTGGAAAAGGGTGCCTTAATTGGTGCGCTACCTTACGCGAAATGCCATATTTAGTCGACTATTTCCGGTGATTTTCAGCTATTCATCATAGCCGTTATTAGCCGCTTCGCTTAAAAATTCAGCATTTTGGTGCAGCCCGCAGGCTTTGGAGTTTGAGCCCGCTCCACCACCCAGGCTCAGTAGACCAGGTTCACTTTGCCGACACCGTAGTTGTCGCGCAGGCGCTGCAGCAATTCGTCTTCAGGACGCACGTTCCAAGCCTGCCCCAAGCGCAATTGCGCCCTGGCGTTACTGCGCCGGTAATCAATTACCAGGGGACAGCGCGCGGCGTGGGTGGGGGTTCCGCGATACGGTTCCAGAATTTCGCTGATGTGGCGAATAAAGTGGGCGGGCAAAGCGCCCGATTCCACTTCCAGCAACAATTCGCGCGCACGCTCTTCACGTAATTCCGTCAAGGGGCGAATCGTAAGCGCACGCATTTTCAGCATACCGCTGAAATCGTCAATGCTGACCTGGCCGGCGACAACCAGGATGCCGTCCTTCAACAAGACATCGCGACACTGGGTGTATGTATCTGCAAATACAGCGATTTCAATGCGCCCGGTGCGGTCATCCAGTGTGATAAATGCCATGGTATCGCCGCGCTTGGTTTTCATGGTGCGCTGGGCGACCACAAGTCCGGCAATGGATTGACGGGGCTTATCAGACTTCTCACCTTTTTCACCGCGAGCTTCGTACCTGTCAGGTTTAAGCTCAGCAATTCGCGAACTGACCAGATGGCTCAATTCGTTTTCATATTCATCGATGGGGTGTCCGGTGAGATAAAGGCCCAGGGTTTCTTTTTCGGCATGCAAACGCTCTTTCATGGTCCAGGTGCGCACGCGGCGGAAGTCGCTGTAGACATCTACATCACCAGAGCCGCTTGCCATTACTTCACCGAATAAATCCATCATGCCCGCGTTGGTATTGGCAGCCTGTTGCTCAGCCGTTTTGACCGCTTCACCGATCGCCGAAAACATGACTGCACGGTCGTGATCAATATTGTGTGCAGGTGTATTGACGGTAGGCCCAAGGTTATCCGCAGCACCGGAGCGAATCAGGGCCTCAAGGGCGCGTTTGTTTAATTTGCGCGAATCAACGCGGGCGCAAAAATCAAATAAATCCTTGAAAGGACCACCTTCAGTACGCGCGTTGATAATCGCCTCAACGGGGCCTTCACCCAAACCTTTGATAGCACCCAGCCCATAGATGATATTGCCCTCATCATTCACGGTGAATTTGAATTCGCCGGAGTTAACATCGGGCGGCAGAAGCTTGAGCTTCATATGGCGGCATTCTTCGATGAAGGTCACTACCTTGTCGGTTTTATCCATATCCGACGAAATGGTAGCCGCCATAAAGTGTGCCGGGTAATGCGCTTTCAGCCAGGCGGTCTGGTAGGAAACCAATGCATAGGCAGCGGAGTGGGATTTGTTAAAACCATAGCCCGCAAACTTTTCCACCAGGTCGAAAATACGAACCGCCAACTCAGGGTCTACCCCCATACCCTTGGCGCCCGCTTCAAATACCGAGCGCTGCTTGGCCATTTCTTCGGGCTTTTTCTTACCCATAGCCCGGCGCAACATGTCTGCACCGCCCAGGGTATAGCCCGCAAGCACCTGGGCAATCTGCATGACCTGTTCCTGGTACACAATAACGCCGTAAGTCGGCTCCAATACCGGTTTGAGTGTGTGATGTTGGAATTTGGCGTCCGGATAGGCAACCTGGGCGCGGCCATGCTTACGGTTGATAAAATCGTCCACCATGCCCGACTCCAGCGGACCGGGACGGAAGAGCGCAACCAGTGCGATCAGGTCTTCAATATTGTCAGGCTGCAAACGTTTGATAAGGTCTTTCATGCCGCGCGATTCCAGTTGGAATACCGCGGTAGTTTCAGCGCGCTTCAAGAGTGCAAAGGTCTCAGGGTCATCCAGCGGAATCGCTGTGATATCGAGCGGTGCTTCGCCGACTTTGAGGCGTTGCTTGTCAATCATGACACGCGCCCAGTCGATGATGGTCAGCGTCCTCAACCCAAGGAAGTCGAACTTCACCAACCCGGCTTCTTCTACATCATTCTTATCAAATTGGGTAACCAGGCCGCCGCCGCTTTCATCGCTGAACAAGGGTGCAAAATCGGTGAGCTTGGTCGGTGCAATAACCACGCCGCCCGCATGCTTGCCCACGTTGCGGGTCAAGCCTTCGAGCTGAACCGCCATCTCCCAGATTTCCTGGCCATCAGCATCCTGCTCCAAAAATTCTTTGAGCACCGGCTCTTCTTCCAGCGCCTGCGCCAGTGTCATACCCGGTGTAGGCGGAATCATTTTGGAGAGTTTGTCAGCCAGGCCGTAGGATTTACCCTGTACCCGCGCCACGTCGCGCACCACCGCTTTGGCGGCCATGGTACCGAAGGTAATAATTTGGCTCACTGCATCGCGGCCATAATTATCGGCAACATAAGAAATCACGCGGTCGCGGCCGTCCATGCAGAAGTCGATATCAAAATCCGGCATGGAGACACGTTCAGGATTGAGGAAGCGCTCGAACAGCAAATCGTATTGCAGCGGGTCAAGGTCAGTAATCAACAGCACATAGGCCACCAGCGAACCCGCACCCGAGCCGCGGCCGGGACCGACCGGAATACCCTGGTCCTTCGCCCACTGGATAAAGTCCATCACAATCAGGAAGTAACCGGGGAAACCCATCTGGATAATAATATCCAGCTCAAACTTCAAGCGGTCATCATATACCTTGCGGCGCTGCGCATAGTCCGGAGCTGATTTATCCAGGATGCGCTCAAGGCGTTTTTCCAAGCCGGCTTCGGAAATTTTTCGGAAAAACTCACCTTCGGTCATACCATCGGGAATCGGATATTCCGGCAGGAAATAGGTGCCCATCTGGATATCAACCGTGCAGCGCTTGGCAATTTCAAGCGTATTGGCCAAGGCTTCGGGAATGTCGCTGAAAAGCTCCGTCATTTCTTCGGCAGAGCGCAAATACTGCTGCTCGCTGTAACGGCGCTCGCGACGCGGATCATCCAGCGTGCGCCCCTCGCTGATACATACGCGCGCTTCGTGTACTTCAAATTCATCGCGGCTTAAAAAGCGCACATCATTGGTCGCAACGACAGGGCAGGCAAATTGTTCAGCCAAGGCAACGGCGGAATGCAGATAATTTTCATCGTTTTCCCGCCCGGTGCGCTGCAATTCCAGGTAAAAGCGGTTGGGAAAATCTTTCATCCAGCCGCGCAATAGTTCCTGTGCTTGTTCCGCACGCCCCGCAACCAGCGCCATACCTATATCGCCAAATTTTGCCCCCGAAAGCGCAATAACACCCTCGCTGAACTCAGTAATCCAATCGCGCTGGATATAGGCGACACCCTGCTGCTGGCCTTGACGCCAGGCGCGTGAAATTAATTCAATGATATTTTTGTAGCCAGTATTGTTCATCGCCAATAAGGTGATCAAGGTCGGCATACCTTCGCTGTCACTGCTTGCAACCCAAAAATCGCTGCCGATAATTGGCTTGATGCCTGCTCCCTGCGCCGCCTTATAAAATTTAATCAGACCGTAAAAATTACATTGGTCGCTGATACCGCAGGCAGGCATCTGCAGATCAGCTACGCGCTTGACGAGCTTTTTAATACGTACCAGGCTATCGACCAGCGAGAACTCGGTATGCAGACGTAAATGAACAAAATTTGCGGTCATGATTTTTCAATTATGGGAATGAAGGATTTTTGTTAACGTCATGCCCGCAGGGCATGCAGTAACTTTAACTGCTCTGTAAAATAAAAGACGCTGAATCCCCTGCGGGGATGACGACTCCCTAATCAAATTTAATATCGACAAATAAATTTTAAATCGCTAATCAATATCCATAATGAATTTGGCGTTTCGTTGTGATTAGCCAAACCCAAGCCCGATAAATCACGTTCAAATTTAATCAGTACCCGATCAGTATTATTGACAACGTCAACGACAGCTTTGCCGCCAATTAATTGCCAATAATTTTCTTCAGCTTTTATATCTTGCGGTGCAACTAGGCTGCCCTTAAAAGATTTCAATACAACCCGTTTGCCGGGTTTTAAATACTGCAAATCTGCATCGCAAATAGTAACCATGATTAAAACAATTCAATCTGTTCAATCCGGGCGCGAACAGGTGCAAAACTTTTGCGATGAATTTCTGTAATTCCAAGGCGTACCACAGCATCCAGATGGAATTTGGTAGGGTAGCCTTTGTGGTCTGCCAAGCCATAACCCGGGTAGTGTTTATCTAATTCAACCATTTCACGATCCCGCACGACTTTCGCCAGGATTGAGGCTGCGCTAATTGCCTGAACACGGCTGTCTCCCTTCACTACCGCTTCGGCAGTGTAATTCCATTTGGGTAATTTATTGCCGTCAACCAGCACATATTCCGGTTGTAAATGCAGGCCTTTTACAGCGCGATGCATTGCCAGCAAGCTCGCCTGTAAAATATTGATGTTATCGATTTCAGCAACAGAAGCACGTGCGACGCACCAGCTTTTGGCTTTAAGTTTTATTTCATCAAACAACAACTCGCGCTTTTTTTCCGTCAGTTTCTTGGAATCATCCAAACCTGCAATAGGATTTTCAGGGTCAAGAATAACGGCAGCCGCAACCACGTCACCGGCCAAGGGACCGCGCCCCACTTCGTCGCAACCGGCCAATAGACGCCCCTGGTAACTGCAAATAAACGGTTCAAGCATAAGAAATTCCACATCGTCATCTTCCTAACGAAGACGACGATCTCACTTAATAATGTTGAATTGCCTTAGCGGCTGATCAGCTTTGAAATTGCCGCAGCAGCACGCACACTGGCATCACATTTTAGCACGACGTGCATGTCTGCAAAGGTAGCACTCAATGCCTGCGCCTCTTCCGGATTTTCAAAGTAACGCATTATAGCTGCACTTAATTTTTCCGGCGTGGCGTCTTCTTGCAACAGCTCCGGCACCAACAGTTTATCGGCCAATAAATTAGGCAAAGACACAAACGGTGTTTTTACCAGCCAGGATAAAATCCTGAACGTCAGCGATGCCATTTTATAAGCGACAACCATTGGCTTTTTCAGCAGCAGCGCCTCCAGTGCAACTGTACCCGATGCCAGTAAAAGTACATCTGCTGCGGCCATAACCTTATGGGAGTTACCGTTGAACAACTGTAACGGAAAATCCACATAATCATTCAGCTGGAGATGTAACTGGCGGTAGCGATCTGAATTTGCAGCAGGAATATAAAATAATAATTCAGGATCACGCTCCAGGCAAAACACGGCGGCGTGCATAAACAAGCTGCCCATACGCTCCACCTCGCTGGCGCGACTGCCGGGCAAGAGTGCAACTACGCGCGCGTGCTCAGGAATCCCTAATTCACGACGCGCCTTGTATTTGTCGATAACCAGGGGAATTTCGTCGGCAAGATGGTGTCCCACAAACTCAACCGGAACCTGGTGTTTTTCGTAAAAAGCAGCTTCAAAAGGTAAAAGTGTCAACATCAGGTCAACCGATTTGGCAATTTTAAACACTCGCTTCTGCCGCCAGGCCCACACCGATGGACTGACGTAATGCACAGTTTTGATACCGTGCTCTTTCAGCGAACCTTCCAGCGAAATGGTGAAGTCCGGCGAATCTATACCGATAAAAACTGCAGGTGGGTTGGCAATAAAATGCTCGCGTAAAAATTTGCGGATGCGCAGCAGCTCAGGCAAGCGCTTCAAGGGTTCAATTAACCCCATTACTGCTAAACGGTCTTGTGGGAAATAGGAGTGGAATCCCAGCGCGAGCATACGTGGCCCACCGATTCCGGAAAATTCTGCATGGGGATAAAGCTTGCGTAACTCGGTCATTAACGCCGCGCCCAGAATGTCGCCCGAGGCCTCGCCGACAACAATACCGATGTGTATACGTTCCATTAGCCAGCCCCAGAAAAAATCTCTTATTATTCTGCAAACGATAAACAATTTTATCTTACGATGCCGCGCGTAGACTCTTTGATAGATGCAATCAACGGCAACAGGCGCTCGCATTCAGGCACCAAAGCTTCCACCTCAACCAGGGCCTCATCAATCGTCAAACCACGACGATAAATCAATTTGTAGGCTTTAGTGATTGCGGCAATTTCTTCAGCGCTGAAACCGCGACGACGCAGGCCCTCTGAATTGATGCTTTTCGCTTCGGCAGGGTTTCCAACAACCATAACATAGGCGGGAATATCCTTACCGACTGCGGTACCCATTCCGGTAAAACTGTGAGCGCCTATGCGGCAAAATTGGTGCACCAGCGTATACCCGCTGAGAATCGCCCAGTCGCCGATATGGACATGGCCTGCAAGCGCCGTGTTGTTGACCAGGATACAGTGATTACCGATCACGCTGTCGTGACCGACATGGACGTAAGCCATAATTAAATTGTGGCTGCCGATGGTGGTTTCACCACGATCCTGGATAGTGCCGCGATGAATAGTAACGCCTTCGCGAATGATATTGTGGTCGCCGATGACCAGACGTGTAGGCTCACCTTTATATTTTAAATCAGGGGTATCTTCACCGACCGATGAAAATTGATAAATTCGATTGTACCGGCCTATCAGTGTGGGACCTTTAACCACAACATGGGATTCGATAATTGAACCTTCACCGATTTCCACCTCCGGGCCTATGATCGTCCAGGGACCCACCTGGACATCAGCGGCAAGCTTTGCACTGGGATGAATTATTGCACGTGAATCTATCAAAATAATATCTCATCAATAGGGCGATGTTCGGTCACTGGAACCGGAGAATGGCAAGGGTTAGATTTTACGGTCGGCACACAAAATAGTCGCTGAGGCCGCTAAAACGCCATCCACTGTCGCCTGGCATTCAAATTTCCAGATCCCGCGCTTTTCAGAAATAACACGCGATTCAAGTTGCAATCGATCACCGGGAACAACCTGGCGCTTGAAGCGCACATCATCTATCCCGGCAAATAGATAAATTGAACCATCCTGTGGCTTTTTATTCATGGTTTTGAAGCCGAGAATACCTGAGGCCTGAGCCATAGCCTCAATAATCATTACGCCAGGAAATACCGGGATCTGTGGGAAATGGCCATTGAACACCTCCTCGTTCACCGTGATATTTTTATAGGCGACAATAAAGTCGCCTTCTACCAATTCCACCACTCTGTCAACCAGTAAAAATGGGTAGCGGTGCGGTAAATATTCACGTATTTCATTGACATCCATCATAGCGAATGGCCCTAGGTATATTTCAAAAGTATCTGTTAATGCCGGCCGCTATCAACAGCTGACAAGAATTGATGCGTGTATGAACTGCAGTTCGACGCTATTTATTCGTCCTGAGAGGCATTACGCGTGAGCTTAATTATCCGGGTGGCTAATTTATCCAATTGGCGGAAGCGCGCTGCATTTTTACGCCACTCTTTGGTAGGCGCAATCGGAACACCCGACGAATAGGAACCTGCTTCGGTTATTGATCCGGTTACCATGCTCATGCCTGTTATATACACCTTGTCTACCAAAGTTATATGGCCTGCAATAGCAACGGCACCCCCGATAGTGCAGTTATCGCCGACAACTGTGCTGCCACCAATCACGGTCTGTCCTGCAATGGCTGTATGTTTACCAAGCCGCACATTATGACCAATTTGGATCAAATTATCGAGAATCACACCATCATCTATGAAAGTATCGTCCAGGGCGCCACGATCAATGGTGGTATTTGCACCTATTTCGACCTTGTTGCCGATAACAACACCACCCAGCTGATGGATTTTTACCCAACCCTGGGGGGAAGGCGCAAAACCAAACCCGTCTGCGCCTATGACGCAACCACTGTGCAAAATGCAATCTTCACCGATACTGATCCCGTGGTAGATAGTGGCATTGGCACAGATACGTGTTCTTGCGCCGATACTGGAATCAGTCCCAATCACGACACCGGCCCCAATAACTACACCGTCACCCAGGCTGACATTATCGGCAATAACCGCGTTGGCCTGGATGCTTACATCCTTGCCTATAGCACAATCCTTACCGATCACGGCGGTAGGATGGATGCCCACATCAACCCGCAAGGAGGTATCAAATAAAGAAGTCAGTTGTGCAAAGCACAGGTAAGGATTCGCGACCACAAGTTTATTGGTGGCAATATCCTTGGCCAGCTCCGCAGTACAAATAACTGCACCGGCCCGGGTGCCTGCCAAATGTTTTTTATAAGCGGGATTTGCGATAAAACCAATTTCATTTTGGCTTGCCGACTGAAGGCTGCCAAGGGCAGAAATCTGGTGATGAGGATCACCGATCAGCTCAGCGTTAATACGCTGAGCCAGGTCGGCTAAAGTAAAGGAAATAGTAACAGTGGACACATTAATTACTTGGCTTTGTTAATTAAATCGGTCACTTTTGCAGTAATGTCATATTCTGGCGTTGCAAAAATTGCAGCTTGTGGACCAAGCAATAAACCGATTTTTTCAGAATCTACGATTTGCTTAAGTGCTGCCTGGTATTTTTGACCCAATTCCTGCGCTATGGCTTCAGCAGCTTCCTGACGCGCTTTTTGCAATTTTTGGCCGTTGAACTGCGCGTCTTGCTGCAGGTTCTGCATTTTCTTGCCTACTTCTTCTTTTTTATCGTTAGACCAAGTTGCACCATCTTTTTTAGCAGATTCCTGCAGAGCTTTATAATCTGCAGAAATACCGTCCAATTTTGCTTTGGTTGCAGCATAGTCAGCTGTTTTTTCCAATTTTTCAAAGCGCGCTTTAGCTACCGTTGTCGATAAAAGCGCACCTTCTGGATTAATCACAGCAATTTTAGTCTCTGCAAAGCTTACAGCAGACACCATACACAGGGCCGCAGCAGCTACACATTTTTTGGTAAAGTTCACGAGCATTTCCTCTTTATTAATAATAACTAACGATTAAAGTGTCGATTATTCTTTTAGAAAGTCTGACCCAGAGAGAATTGGAAGACTTCTCTGCGATCATAGGGATTTTCTTTGCTAATCGGTTTGGCCAGACTGAAGGTCATGGGTCCAAAGCTGGAAATCCAGGTTAAGCCCACACCGACAGAGGCCTTGATCTGATCCGCGTCGACAGCATAACAGTTTCTTTGCTGCGCGCCACAATGCGTATCAAATACGTTACCGGCATCCAAAAACAGGGTTGACTGCAACGAACGTTGATCCTTGATAAATGGCAATGGGAACAGAATTTCAGCACCACCCTCAATAATGACGTTACCACCAAAGGCGCCGCGGGTGCGGCCATAATCATCAAACTCACGTTGAGTCAGCAACTTACCGCTGTTACCGATCAGAGTACCGGCACTACAGCCATTTGCCTCCTGGCATAGCACCATAACCGGGTTGGAACGCTCACCGCTATCCGGTTTACCATTACCGTTAATGTCGTCCCATTCAGAGGGAACATAATATGCAGTTTCCTGAACGGTGCTGCGGGGGCCTAATGAATTGCGCTCAAAACCGCGTACCGAGCCAAAACCACCGCCGTAGAAGTTTTCAAAGAACGGCAAGCGGTCCGTTTTCCCATAGGTTTCGGCATAGCCTACACGACCGTGTACGCGCAAAGTCAGGTTCCTGGTCAAGGGTTTAAAGAACTGGCCTTCGTAATCCAGTTTGAAGTATTCCAGGTCACCGCCAGGTACGGTTAGCTCAGCCGAGAGACGTTGCGATGCACCGCGATTTGGCAAAATACCGCGGTTCAATGTCGAACGCATCCAATACACGCTTAAGAGTGCATCATTGAAAGTGTCACCGTATTTATCCAGGAAACCTTTCTCACCTAAAACATCTTCAGAAACAGATTTAAGTTCATAAGTTCCCGGAATGTAATCTAGACCCGCTGCATTACGTGCCAGCAAATTCAGGTAATCATCGGAGCTGATGTACTGAGTCAGTGGGAATGGATACAAATTTTCGTCATAACCATAGACAGTACCATTAATAAACCGTGGAGTACGTTGAATCTCCTGAGACGAATAACTGGTAGGAGTTACTTCGAGGCTGCGCAAACCTATATCAAAACCAATACGCTCAATTTCCGAAATGGGATAGCCAAAGGTCAACTTGCCGCCATAGACATTGGTGCTATAAGGCGTGATGTTATATTGGCCGTAATCACTTTTGGTGTAATAGATATTAAAACCGCGACTCACACCATCGGGTGTAAAATAAGGGTCGTTATAACTTAAGCTATAACTGGTTTGATAGCGATTGTGCGCAAAATTAAAACCAATTTGTTTACCTGTGCCGAACCAGTTGCTTTGCTGGATACCCGCCTGGAACAACAAGCCTGAATATTGGGCATAACCAATCTGCAAGCTCATGCTGCCCGATGGCTGCTCTTCCACTGTGTAGGTTACATCCACCTTATCCGACGAACCGGGAACCTCTTTGGTATCTACTTTTACTTCCTTGAAGAAACCTAAACGCTCCAGGTGTACTTTGGAATTTTCAATTTGTGCAGTAGAGGCAGAACCACCTTCCATCTGGCGCATTTCGCGGCGCAGTACTTCATCAATGGTCTTGGTATTGCCTTTAAAATTAATACGATTCACATAAGCACGTTTGCCGGGTTCAACAAAGAAGGTAAGTTTTACGGTTTTGTCCGCATCATTTTTTTCCGGCATACCTTCAACTTTGGCAAAAGTATAACCTTCATTACCTAAACGCTGGGTGACATATTCTGACGAGGTAGTCATTAATATCTGCGAAAAAATCTGGCCTTCTTTTACCAATAAATATTGGCGCAGAATAGCAGGGTCAATAACCGGATCACCCGCCAGCTCGACGCCGCTGACTCGGTAAATATCGCCCTCGGTAACGTTGATGGTAATAAAAATCTTTGACTTATCGGGGCTTAAAGATATTTGTGATGAATCAAGCTTAAAGGAAAGATAACCGCGATCCATATAATAGGATTCAATTTTTTCCAAATCACCTTTCATTTTTTCCTTGGAGTATTTGTCGTTGCCGCTGAGCCACGAAAACAACCCGGACGTACGCAGCTCAAGCAGATCAATCAGTTCCTGATCGCTGAATACCTTGTTGCCGACAATATTAATTTGCTTGATGCGCGCCACCGCGCCTTCATTGACTTTAACTTTGACTTTCACCTGGTTGCGAGGCAGATCTTCTGTTTCTACATTGACCGTCGCACCATAGCGGCCTTGCGCAATATATTCACGCTGCAATGCCTGGGTAATACCTTCCAGGGTCGCACGCTGAAAAATCTGTCCTTCAGACAAGTTGTTCTTTTTAAGGCTGTCCATCAGGTTTTCAGTCTTGATGGCCTTATTGCCTTCCAATTCAATTTTGTTAATGGCAGGACGCTCTTTAAGCACCAGCACCAGGACATCGCCATCGCGCTCTATGGCTACATCGGTAAAGAAACCAATCTTAAATAACTCGCGGGTTGCGTTCTGGATATCCGTCTGGTTAACAGAATCACCGACCCGCACTGGTAAGGCACTGAATACAGTTCCCGCAGAGACGCGCTGTAAACCTTCTACGCGAATGTCGCTGACACGGAAATTTTGGGATTGTGCTTGCACCGCAAAAGACGTGAGCAATACCACTAAACAGCAGAAAAATCGCATTGAAACTCGCTTCATATCGTCTGATCTAATAATAAGTATTCGTCGTGGCCGAACGGCTTGGCCGCTACAACCGCATAATATCGTTATACATGGCTAATACGCTTAACCCGATTACGAGTACAAGCCCTACCTGGAAACCCAGCATCTGCAACCTTTCCGATACCGGCTTTCCTTGTATAGCTTCAAGTGAGAGATATACCAAATGTCCACCATCGAGAACCGGAATGGGCAAAAGATTGAACACCCCCAAAAAAACGCTGAGCAACGCAATGAAGCCGACAAAGCTTTTCAAACCCTTCTGGGCCGAAGAGCCGGCCACCTTAGCAATGGTTATCAAGCCACTCAAGTTTTTTGTGGATATTTCTGCGAAGATGAGCTTTTTAACCGATAAAAGCACAAATCCCGAGGTATCCCACGTACGTTTAACACCTGCTACCAAAGCACCGGCTACCGAATAGTCATAGTGACGCACAAGCTCTTCCGGTAAAGGTTTTGGTGCCATGCCAACCCGCCCATAAGAGACTCCCTTTTCGGTAAAAGATTCCGGGGTCACCCACAAACTTAATGGCTCAAGATCGCCCGTGGTCGACAGGCGCTCTATATCAACTTTCGCTTCCTCGCCGCTGAGGGGCCGGATCAGCCGCTGGAAGTCTCGCCAGTCATGTACCGGATGCTGGTTAACCCGCACCAATTTATCTTCCACCCTAAACCCGGCACGCGCAGCAGGGGTATCAGCAATGACTTCTCCTACCACGGGGGCAACGGGCCCTATATCAATGCCAAGATCCTGGAGCGGATCAGGATCTGTAGCATCCTTAAGCCATTCATTGATGGGTACACTGATTTCATAAAATAAATCAGAGTCCGGATAACGCACTTTAAAAAGCAACTGTCCCGATTCGCCTAAACGCCCGATCAAATGCTTTACCAGGCTTTGTTCAGTCGCGGTTTGCACGCCGTCAACGGCAATGATTTCCTGTCCGGCTTCAAGCCCCGACCGGGAGGCAACGGAATCAGGTTGAACGACGGCAATCAGGGGAACCAGGCTGCGCTCGCCGCCCAGAAGCAATATCCAGAACAGGATGATTGCCAGGATAAAATTGGCAGCGGGGCCGGCCAACACAATGGCCATTCGCTGCCCCACAGTTTTGCGATTAAATGCCTGATGGCTGAGTTCAGTGGGCACTTCGCCTTCGCGCTCATCCAACATTTTGACGTAGCCGCCGAAAGGCAAGGCAGACAGGGAAAACTCCGTACCCTGTTTATCAAACCGACGCCAGATAACCTTGCCGAATCCCAATGAAAAACGAAGTACTTTTACCCCGCAGAGGCGCGCCACATAAAAATGGCCAAACTCATGCACAGTAACCAGGATAATAATGGCTACCAGAAATGACATAATTTGGTATGCGAGCGTCATGATTTCCCCTGCAAGTTTGCTATCACTGATTGCGCCAGACCGCGCGCTTTCTGATCGCTGGCTATGACCAGCGCCAGTGAATCGGGTTCAATCACTTCCTGCTGATCCAATACATCGGCGATAACCTGCGCAATCTGGTCAAAACGGATTTGTCGCTGCAGGAATGCAGCAACGGCAACTTCATTGGCAGCATTCAAAATCGTAGGTGCCGTAGCAGCGCGGGCAGCGGCCTGCTGCGCCAGGCGCAAGCAGGGAAAACGCTCATGATCCGGCGCCGAAAAATCCAGCCGGGCGGTAGCAATTATATCCAGACTGGCAACACCCGATACTATACGTTCCGGCCATGCCAGCGCGTGGGCGATGGGTGTACGCATATCCGGGTTTCCCAATTGCGCCAGGATTGAACCGTCCACGTATTCAACCATTGAATGGATCACACTTTGCGGATGTATAACCACCTGCACTTGCTCAGGTCGTGCATTGAACAGCCAGCAGGCTTCAATCAACTCCAACCCCTTGTTGAGCATGGTCGCGGAATCGACCGAAATTTTTTGCCCCATACTCCAGTTGGGATGGGCACAAGCCTGCTCGGGTGTTACTGATGCGAGACCTGCCAAAGGTGTACTGCGGAACGGGCCGCCCGATGCGGTCAGCAGGATTTTGCGCACACCACAAGTATGCAGTCCGTCAACCAGGTAATCCGGGCGATGATTGGGCAGGCATTGGAAGATCGCATTATGTTCACTGTCGATCGGTAAGAGCATTGCGCCGTGCTCAACCACGGCTCGCGTAAACAAACCACCAGCCATGACCAAGGCCTCTTTATTGGCCAGCAGCACTTTTTTCCCAGCCTGTACCGCAGCCAGTGTCGGCAACAATCCTGCTGCTCCTACAATCGCGGCCATAACCACATTGACATCGGTATGTGATGACACCTGCGCAAGCGCATCGGCCCCCTGTAAAACTTCAGTTTTACAACCTTGGCGACGCAGCTCACCGGCCAAGGCCAAAGCGGAAGCTGGATCGTTCAATACCGCATAGCGCGGATGGTGCTGCAAGCACTGGGTGGCCAAAACCTGCCATTTGCGGTCAGCCGTCAAGGCAAAGACAGAATAACGTTCAGGATGACGCGCCAATACATCCAGGGTACTGACACCGATGGAACCCGTTGCGCCCAGTACCGTAACCGCTTGAATTGCTACACCCATATCAGTTACCGAGCGTCCAGCCACTGGCCAGGAGCCCCAGCGCAAACACCGGCGCGGCAGCAGTGATGCTGTCAACCCGATCCAGAATGCCGCCGTGGCCAGGTAAAATTGCACCGCTGTCTTTTACACCTGCGTGACGCTTGACCATGCTTTCCAGCAAATCACCCAGTACGGAAAAAAGACTGGTCGGTATGACAACAGCCAGCAACAGGCAAATATTGCTGCCGGTGAAATAGGCAATTACTGCGCCCAGGATGAGGTTTGAAACCAGGCCGCCGCCGAAACCTTCCAGCGTTTTACCGGGGCTGACCGCCTTGGCCAACTTGCGCTTGCCGAAGGCCCGCCCTGTAAAATAGCCGCCGGTATCTGCAGCAGCCACTATGGCCGCAATCATTACCACTAACCATGCACCCTGTGGTTGAAAACGCACATACACCAGCGCCAACCATGTAGGCACCAGGACGACAATACCCATTATCAAACGTAATAACGGATGCCCCCATAAAATCGCACTGCTCGGATAACCTTGCACCAACAATAAGGCCAGGGCCCACCAGATACAGGCAATCACTAATAACGGTTTTACAACCGCCAGATTGAGCCCCTGTCCGTTAGACTGCAACCCCATGACGTACCCCAGTGCGCCCATAAGCACTGCAATCAATAAGGTATAAACTGTGCGTTGCCAGGCAGCGCCAAGGCTGGATAAATTTGCCCATTCCCAGGCGCCGATTAATACCACCAGACCGATAAACGCCGGAAAATAACGGGCAGGCAAGCCAAATAATGCCGCTAAAAATACGGTTGTTAAAACAAGTGCAGTGATTACTCGCTGTTTAAGCATGTTGATTACCTGCTTCAATCTGATCGCCGGTCATACCATAACGGCGCTGGCGCTCGTGAAAGGCCGCCGCTGCACGCTTGAGTTCATCGCCGTCAAAATCAGGCCAGAGTTTGTCGCTGAAATAAAATTCAGCATAGGCGCTTTGCCACAGCAAAAAATTGCTGATGCGCACTTCGCCGCCGGTACGGATCAATAAATCCAGCGGAGGTAAATCTGCCAGTGACGTGTGACGGTCCAGCAACTCTTCATTGATATCATCGAGGTGAGTACGCCCCTCACTTACATCCAGGGCAATTTTTTTAGCGGCTTCGGCAATATCCCAACGGCCGCCGTAATCGGCGGCAATAACCAGGGTCATTTTGCCATCTTTGGTGAGCTCTTCGGCATGCTGGATGGCAGACTGTATACCTTTGCTAAAACGTGTCCTGTTGCCGATAACACGCAGGCGCACATTTTTTTTCTTTAAGGCTTTGGCTTCGTTTTTAAGATACAACTGAAACAGTGACATAAGCGCTTCTACCTCAAGCGGCGGACGCTTCCAGTTTTCGCTGCTGAACGCAAACACTGTCAGCACATCAACACCGATTTCCTCGCAGGCAGCCATAGCATCACGAATGCGCTCGACACCAACTTTATGGCCCGCAACACCCGCCAGGCCGCGCTGCTTTGCCCAGCGATTATTGCCATCCATAATAATTGCCACATGGCGAAGTTGATTGTCAGACACTGTGTACCCCACTTAGCAAGTCACTGCGCAAGGCTCCCTGCCGAGACTGCATTCTTAATTTTTTACAACTGCAAAATAATGGCTGACGATAGCCTTGAAAAATGATGACTCACCAACAGCAAGTCCTGCCAGCAATCAAATTGCCATCAAATCCACTTCTTTGGCAGCCAGGGCTTTATCAACCTCGGCAATATACTTGTCAGTGATTTTCTGGATTTCATCCTGCGCGCGGCGCTCATCGTCTTCGCTGATCGCTTTGTCTTTCACTAAGGCTTTTACATCACCCAATACATCGCGGCGCACATTGCGCACCGACACGCGGCCATTTTCCGCTTCGGCGCGCGCTTGCTTGATAAAGTTTTTACGGGTTTCTTCGGTCAGCATCGGCAAAGGCAGACGAATCAAACCGTTGTTGGTTGATGGATTTAAACCCAGGTTTGATTTCAAAATTGCCTTTTCAATTTCAGGCACCAGGTTGCGCTCCCAGGGACTGACCGACAGGGTGCGCGCATCTTCAACATTGATGTTGGCAAGTTGGCTCAGTGGGGTTTCACTGCCGTAATAATTCACCATGATGCCATCCAGGATACTGGGATGCGCACGGCCGGTACGGATTTTATTGAAGTGGTTACCCAAGGCTTCAACAGCTTTTTTCATACGTACTTCAGCGTCTTTTTTAATATCATTAATCATGGCTTTTATCCTCTTCAATAAGGGTACCTTCATTGCTACCCACTACAATATTTAACAATGCTCCGGTTTTATTCATACGGAACACACGCACCGGCATATCGTGTTCGCGGCACAGACAAATGGCCGTCAAATCCATTACACCTAATTTTTTATCCAGAACCTCGTCGTAAGACAGGCGATCATATTTGGTTGCGGTTGGGTCCTTCTTGGGGTCGGCGGTGTAAACACCATCGACTTTGGTTGCCTTTAAAACGATATCGGCATCAACCTCAATACCGCGCAGGCAGGCAGCAGAATCTGTGGTAAAGAACGGGTTGCCCGTGCCCGCCGCAAAAATCACCACCTCACCGGAATTCAGAAAACGAATGGCGCGGCGGCGATCATAGTGCTCAACAATTCCGCTCATGGGAATAGCAGACATAACACGGGAGGAAATATTGGAACGCTCCAGTGCATCGCGCATAGCGAGGGCATTCATGACAGTTGCCAGCATACCCATATGGTCACCGGTGACACGATCCAGACCGGCCGCGCTTAATTGCGAACCGCGGAACAGGTTACCGCCGCCGATGACCAAACCCACCTGAACACCAATGCCAACCAGTTGACCAATTTCCAGCGCCATTTTATCCAGCACCTTGGGGTCTATACCAAAACCCTCGGTACCCATCAGCTCTTCGCCACTCAATTTTAATAAGATGCGCTTGTACTTTTTATCCCTTGGGTTAGACATAAAGGCTCTCCAAACAATGAGTTAGCTTGTTTCTCCGGCACTGCGACCAGAGCGCAAAAAAATCGGCGCAGTGTATCAGAAAACAGGGATGTGAAGCTAAACAAGCTTGGCGATTTGTCTATTTCAATGCAGTCTTACCAGGATTACACTAGCCCGCCGCCAAAGGGGTGAGGCATTCCTAATCCCTGGCTATTGCTGAGACTTGGGCACTCGCCTCAGCTGCATCACTCACCGATTCAAAGGAGTCATTATGAATAGATCTACGTTTTTAACCTCAGTGACGGGCCTGGTTGCAGGACTCGTCTTTTCCTCATTATCGTTTGCCGCTGTTACCACCAAAACTATTGAGTATTCTGATAACGGAAAAACCTTTGAAGGTCTATTGGTGACACCGCAAAAAACTACCCGCAACCTGCCGGTGATACTGATGGTACACAACTGGATGGGCGTGACTGACGAGACCAAAAAACAGGCAAGCCGCTACGCTGAACTGGGCTACGCCGTATTTGCCGCCGACATTTATGGCAAAGGTATTCGTCCGCAGAACACCACCGGTGCCAACACCCAGGCTACGCTCTACAAAAGTGACCGCGCACTGTTTCGCGAGCACCTGAACCTTGCGCTGGCCACAGCGCTGGCGCAACCGCAGGCCAATAAAAACAAGGTTGCAGTGCTGGGTTATTGCTTTGGCGGTACCGGTGCCATTGAGCTGGCAAGAAGCGGCGCAGACCTGAAAGCGATTATTTCCTTCCATGGCGGTCTGGATAGCCTGACACCCGCCGATGGCAAAAATATCAAAGGCAAACTCCTGGCATTGCACGGTGCAGATGATCCCTTTGTATCTGCAACCGACATAGCAGCATTTGAAGAAGAAATGACCAGCAACAAGGTAAATTACCAACTGATCAAATATCCCGGCGCAGTGCATAGCTTTACCGACGTCGGTGCAGGTAACGACAACAGCAAAGGCGCCGCCTATAACGAATCGGCCGATCTAAAATCCTTTGCAGAAGCGAAAAAGTTGTTGGCGGCTACGCTCAAATAACTGAAGAATAACTGAAGCTTTCACAATAGAAAGCTTCAGTTATTCTTCAACGAATCTATCAAAACGCATAAAAAAACCCGCACAAGTTTCCCCGTGCAGGTTTTTTATTTCTTCCAGGAAAAGAAATTAAGCTTTAGTAGCCGCTACCTGTGCAGCCACTTCAGCAGCGAAGTCTACAACTTCTTTCTCGATGCCTTCGCCAACTTCCAAACGCACAAAGTTCTTAACCGTTGCGCCGGCAGTTTTTGCATACTGCGCAACCGTCAGCTCAGGGTTTTTAACAAAAGGTTGGTCAACCAGGCTGCTTTCTTTCAGGAACTTGTTGATACGGCCAACAATCATCTTCTCAACGATTTCTGCTGGCTTGCCAGCCATGTCCGGTTGAGCGCGGATAATTTCTTTTTCTTTCTCAACCACTTCTGGTGACATTTGGTCGGAGCTGACAACAACAGGGTTAACAGCGGCTACGTGCATAGCAACGTCTTTGCCCACCTCGTCGTTACCGCCTTCCAATTGAACCAATACCGCGATACGGCTGTTCAAGTGCAAATAACCGCTTACCACGCCGCCTTCAACCAGGCTTACGCGACGAACGCTGATTTTCTCACCGATTTTTTGTACCAATGCTTCACGGGCAGCTTCCAATTCACCAGCAGTCAATGCAGCCACATCGGTTTGCTTGGTGGTGAACGCTTTGTCCAACACCTGGTTTACAAAGGCAAGGAAGCCTGCGTCACGCGCAACGAAGTCAGTTTCAGAGTTAACTTCAATAGCAACTGCGTAGCTGTTATCCGGAGCAACTTTAACAGCAACAACGCCGTCAGCAGCCGTGCGGCCTTCTTTTTTGGCGGCTTTCAAACCCGATACTTTACGCAGGTTTTCAATGGCCAATTCAACATCACCATCCGCTTCGCCAAGCGCTTTTTTACATTCCATCATGCCCAGACCAGTGCGGTCGCGCAGTTCTTTTACCAATGCAGGAGTAACAGCTGCCATGATTATTTCCTCTTAAAAGTTACAGATTCTTTGATACAAAAAGGGGGCAATGCCCCCTTCTCACGTGTAGCTAAAGCAAGACTGAAATTATTCAGCGCTACCTTCAGCTGCTACGTATTCATCTTTGTTTGGTACTGCAGATACAGACTTGGAACCTTCCAGGCAAGCATCAGCAACAGCTTGTGCGTACAGCTTGATGGCGCGGATGGCGTCGTCGTTACCTGGGATAACATAGTCAACGCCTTCCGGGTTGCTGTTGGTATCCACTACACCAATAACTGGAATACCCAGTTTGTTGGCTTCTTGAATGGCAATGCGCTCGTGATCAACGTCAATAATGAACAGTGCATCGGGCAAACCATTGATGTTCTTGATACCGCCAATTGAACGCTCAAGCTTCTCCATGTCACGAGAACGCATTAAAGCTTCTTTCTTTGTCAATTTAGCGAAAGTACCATCCTGGCTTTGGGTCGTCAGGTCTGACAAACGGCGGATTGAAGCGCGAATAGTTTTATAGTTGGTCAACATACCGCCCAACCAGCGATGGCTGACGAAAGGTTGGCCAGCGCGTTCAGCTTGTTCTTTGATGGTTTTTTGCGCAGCGCGCTTGGTGCCTACGAAAAGAATCTTTTTCTTTTGTGACGCCATTTGTTGGATCAACGCTAAAGCTTCGTTAAAAGCCGGTACAGTGTGTTCAAGGTTGATGATATGAATCTTGTTACGCGCACCGAAGATGTATTTACCCATCTTTGGGTTCCAGTAACGGGTTTGGTGACCGAAGTGGACACCGGCAGACAACATGTCGCGCATGCTTACTTGTGGCATTTTCATATTCCTGAAATGTATTGGGTTAGGCCTCCACATACCCCGCTAATCAACCCTTGGCTTGCGCCAGGGCACCCAGATGTCGCGTGTCGATATGTGTGTGACGTTAAGTTAAGTGACTCTTTCAAGCTCAATGCCCAAAAAGAGGCGCGCTTTATACCATAAAGCCATGCCCAAGGAAACCCTGGGCATGGGATTTAACAGTTACTGGTGGCTGAATGGCCAATCTGATTTCTGGCAGGCGAGTGGCCGTGAACAGCCAGGCATTAAAGTTTATCTGTCACCTTGACGGGAATACCCTGGTAAATAGCCGGAAAAAGGCGTTTAAAGTTTTCAATTTTGGGCAGATCATTATGCACAATATAGGGATAGCGCGGATTATGGATCAGGAAGTCCTGGTGGTAATCCTCTGCCTTATAGAAACCGGTAAGCTCATCAACCCGGGTGACAATCACCCTGGGGAAGACCTTGGCTTTGTTCAACTGGTCTATATAAGCCTGCGCAATCTTCTTCTGGGATTCATCTCTGTAAAAAATGGCTGAGCGGTATTGAGTACCTGTATCCGGTCCCTGCCGATTCAACTGGGTGGGATCATGGACCACCGAAAAGAATATTTGCAGCAACTCCCCGTAAGATACCTGGGCAGGGTCAAAGGTGATTTCCACCGATTCGGCATGCCCGGTTTTACCCGAGCCAACCATTTCATAGCTCGCTGTCTTGCGGTCACCGCCCGCATAGCCGGAGTAAACCTTCTTTACGCCGCGGACATGTTGAAACACCCCTTGCACACCCCAAAAACAACCTCCGGCTATCACCGCCTTTTGCAGGCCGGCAGCTGCCTTTGGTTGATCCGATGCAGGCGGTGGAATCACGACCGGCTGCTCGGCGGCACTGGCCAGCAGGGGCAAAAAAAATATCAGCGCCACTACGCTCGCTGCTGTTGATTTAAATACGTTCATTCCGGTCTCCCGCGTTGGCGTGTATTTAAAAGAAGATAATCCCGCTTTGCAGTTTCCAACTACCGATCAGGTTCTCGCAACAAAATTCAGTGCCACCGAATTCATGCAATAACGTAAACCCGTGGGCTGGGGGCCATCATTAAATACATGGCCGAGATGGGCATCGCAGCGTCGACAGGAAATGGCATCGCGCACCATACCTGCACTTCGGTCAGTGGTTTTTACAATATTGAGGTGGGAAATCGGCTTCCAGAAACTCGGCCAGCCGGTGCCTGATTCGTATTTGGTTTTGGAGTCAAATAAAGCTGTATCACAGCAAATACAGCGGTAGAGTCCATCGGCATGGTTATCCCAGTACTTGCCGGTACGCGGCGCTTCTGTGCCTTCTTCACGAGTGACCCGGTAGGCAAGAGGCGATAATTGGGAGCGCCATTCGTTTTCGGTTTTTACCAGCTTGGCAATACGTATTGTGCCTTGGCTTTTACCGTTCGCGGAAAAATTTTCAATTGTCACATCGCCTTTTAACGCAGGGCCGGACAAATTCGCTGCCATGGCGGGACCACCTATGACGGCAGTTGCCAACAATGCTGTTCCCTGCCATAAAAAAGCGCGACGACTGTGTAGACCTGCATCGGAATTTTTCATGATCTTGACCTCTTTTCGGTTAATACTTATCCAATATACCTCTTCTATCCCCCCACCTTGTTACCCTCATTTTTTATCCAAAGGTAAATGAAAAAACCTGTACTCCGCCATCAAGGAATTCAATGCTGAACGTGTGATCACTGATTTCACCGGTTTGGCGAATCAGCTGATACAAACGCTGCTCGGTGACTGTGCCATTGCCCGCAGAATCTATGTCCATCCCACGATCTTCACCGGGCGGCTCACCGTCAATCAGCACGCGAAAGCGGACAGGTTTACTATCGCTGCCGGTAGCCAGCACCAGGTGCAAATCACGGGCCGAAAAACGAAAATCCAAACGTCCGGGTACAGCGACAAGGGTGGCTTTTTCTTTATCGACCAGCCATTTGCCGGCAAGCGCCCATTGGTTCAATTCAACGTGGGAGGGAAGGCTGTAGGTGTTGGCTTCGTCGGCAACAAAACCTTCAGGTGAGCTGAAATTAACAGCGCGCTCGTAGCCTATATAGGTCTCCGGGGATTTCACACGCGCTTCATCTGCCGCTGCCTGCACTCCTGTTGCCTGAACGGCCTGGCTATCCAACGGCGGCAAATCTACCGCGCCCGCTTCGGTGAGCAAAGTGCGAATCCACAACTCGGATTGATCATAATTACCTTCACCAAAATGGTGGTTGCGGATTTTGCCTTGGGCATCCACAAAATAATGAGCGGGCCAATATTGATTGTTGAAGGCCTGCCAAATGGCGTAATCGTTATCGAGCGCAACCGGATAAGTCACTCCCAACTTTTTAACCGCACGCTGAACATTGCCCACTGCTTTTTCAAAGGCAAATTCCGGCGAGTGAACACCGATAACCATCAGGCCATGAGCTTTATATTTGTCGTACCAACGCGCCACATAAGGCAAGGCACGCAGGCAGTTGATACACGAATATGTCCAGAAATCGACGAGCACGACCTTACCACGCAAGGCTTCAGGACTTAGGGGTTCACTGTTCAGCCATTGGGTTACACCGGTAAAAGCTGGCAAATCGCCCTCAATGGCAAAACCCTGGGTTGTACCACCGCTCATCATCATGTTATTGCCGGCCATCATGGCATCACCACCAGACATTGCCCCGCCGGTCATAGCGCCCCCACTCATCGCCATAGCCATGCCTTCTTTGGCAGGTGGATTGATCTTATCAATAAGTTTTTGTTCCCACTGGGTGGTATTAGCAGCCGATAGACGGGTGAGCAGGCTTGTGTCCCAGCCCATGGCAATAGCACCGACGCCCACCAGTACGCACACACCCAAACTGCGCCTTACCCATTCAGTCGCGGCCGGGTTCTGTTTTAATGCCACAAACAGGCGGCCGCCGGCAATAGTAGCCAGCGCCAGCGAGCAGGCTGCACCGGCTGCATAGGCCAACAGCAACACGCTTGTCTGCACAGTGGGGCCTGCGATAACAGCACCGGTCAGCGCCAACCCGAGGATCGGCCCGGCGCAAGGCGCCCACAGTAGCCCGGTTGCAATCCCCAATACTAACGAGGGAATGGCTCCACCGCGACGGGTACCCGGCTGCACCATACGATTTCCCAGTGCAACAAAGGGACGACTCAACCACTCCGCCAAAGTGCGGGACAACAGTGTCAGCGCAAACACCAAGAGCAGCAGCATCGCCGCTAGTCGCCCGTACTGGTTCAGGTGCAAGGCCCAGGTTCCGCCAATGCTCGCCAGGGTCGCAATTCCGGCAAAGGTAATTGCCATTCCCGACAATAAAGGCAAGGTGCTTTTGACAAAAGGCTGGTCAGCACGTGCGAACACAAAGGGCAAGATAGGCAGGATACAAGGGCTTAATATCGTTAAAACACCGCCGGCAAACATCAACAACATAAGAAGCATGAAAGGTCTCTCTCAATGACTGGGGTTACCAGGGAATATCTTGGATAGACAAATTGCACCAGAGTTACAAATAACCGTAAAAAATACTTGTGTATGCTGTTTTTACGTTTACTTGGACAATTTTACGTTCATTTAGGCAATAAAGACGGGACCTCTGGTTAAACTCCACATCACACTAAATACTGGCTTAAAGCACAATACAACTTGTACACTAGTTGTAATTTACAAGGCTCGCCTGGCAGCGCAGCCATTGACCATCAACCTCAGTTGGCGAGCTTACTATGAAAGAAACCTGGCGCTGGTTTGGCCCTAAAGATTCGGTATCCCTGCAGCATATTGCACAAGCGGGAGCCACCGGGATTGTCACATCCTTGCATCATATTCCCACTGGCGATGCCTGGCCCATGGCCGATATCCTTGAACGCAAAAAATTGATCGAGGACCATGGCCTTGAATGGTCGGTGATTGAAAGTATTCCGCTCCATAACGATATCAAAACCCGTACCGGCAATTACCGACAATTGATTGAAAACTACAAGCAATCAATCCGCAATGTGGCTGCCGCCGGTGTTTACGATGTCTGCTATAACTTTATGCCCGTAGTAGACTGGACCCGCACCAACCTTGGCTATACCTTGCCCAATAAGGCCCAGGCGCTGCGCTTTGAAATGAGCGACTTCGCCGCTTACGATGTTTACATGCTGCAGCGCCCAGGTGCCGAACAGGATTACCAGCCCGATGTGCTGGCCAAAGCCAAAACCCGGTTGGATGCGATGAACGGGGAAGAGAAGATCCTGCTGGAGAAAAACATCATTGCGGGCCTGCCCGGCGGTGAGGGCTCCTATGACCGTGAGAGTATTCGCGCCGCTATCGACCTGTTTATCAAACTGGGCAACGAAGGCATGCGCGCCAACCTGTTTGCCTTCCTGCGCGAGATTATCCCGGTTGCCGAAGAAGTGGGCGTGCGTATGGCCATTCACCCTGACGACCCACCATTCTCACTTTTCGGTTTACCGCGCGTAGTGTCCACCGCTGATGATGCCCGCGCCCTGTTACAGGCAGTGCCCAGCCCGGCCAACGGTTTAACCTTATGCGCAGGCTCCTACGGTGCGCGCTGTGATAATGACCTGGTCAGTATGGCGCGTGAATTTGGCGACCGTATCTACTTTGTCCATTTACGCAATATCAAACGCGAAGATGACGGCTCTTTCTACGAATCGGATCACCTTGACGGTGATAACGATATGGTTGGCCTGATTGACGCCCTGCTGGATGAAGAAGCCCGCCGCGACAAAACTGGCAGTGCCTTACCCAAGATTGCCATGCGCCCTGACCATGGCCATTTAATGGGTGATGAAATTGGCAAAACCGGCATTAACCCCGGTTATTCCTTTGCGGGCAGGATGAAAGGCCTGGCAGAGCTGCGCGGGGTTATTCATGCACTTTCAGTGATACGCTCTCGCTAGCCGATCAAATCCCGGTCCAGCTCAAAGACTCTGCGCCCTGGCTGTCGGTATGTAATTATTTGTCGTCATCTCTTATGGGGATGGCGGCTCCTTTAAATACAGGCGTCCAAGGTCTCAGGTAACCAAACAGCTAACGCGAATAGCGCCTTTCTCTCAAAAGCGGGAGTTTAAAATGCGCCAGGAAGTTTGTTTATGGTTTGACTCTATGAGAAGTATTGATTTTCGCCTTGGTCAAACCGGCATCGAATCGTTTAGAATGGCCAATCTTTACTACCTCCGAGATTATCCAGACTCATGTCCGTTACTATCAAAACCCCTGCCGATATTGAAAAAATGCGCATTGCCGGCCGTATGGCGGCCGAAGTGCTGGAAATGATCGGCCCCCATGTGCAACCAGGTGTTACCACCGCCGAACTCGATAAGCTCTGTCACGACCATATTGTCAATGTTCAAAAAGCCATTCCTGCCTGCCTGGGTTATCGCGGTTTTCCAAAATCCATCTGTACCTCTGTCAACCAGGTCGTGTGCCACGGCATACCTTCCGATAAAAAAGTGCTGAAGAATGGTGACATTATCAATATTGATGTGACAGTTATCCACGATGGCTTCCACGGTGATACCAGCGCTATGTATTTTGTCGGCACGCCGGCACCGCACGCCGAGCGGCTGGTCAGCGTGACGCAGGAATGTATGTACAAGGCCATTGCACTGGTAAAGCCGGGCTGCACGCTTGGCGATATAGGCCACGTAATCCAGCAACATGCCGAAGGTAATTATTATTCTGTAGTGCGCGAATATTGCGGGCACGGTATTGGCAAAGTGTTCCATGAAGATCCGCAAATTTTGCATTACGGCAGACCGGGCACGGGCATGGCATTAAAAGAAGGTATGGCTTTTACTATTGAACCCATGATCAATGCAGGCAAGCCACATACCAAATTAAAAAGTGATGGCTGGACCGTAGAAACCAAAGACGGCCGACTCTCCGCCCAATGGGAACATACCATGGTAGTTACCGCGACCGGTGTTGAGGTGCTCACAGCGCGCAGCGACGAAAAATTTTGACCTTGCTTTCCCCCCGTGCGCCGGAACTCTTGCGTCGTAAAATCCTGTACAAGAATGCGCACCTTTTGCGGAACACCAAACTATGTTGATGTCAGCGGTGCCCTACTTTGAGCGGCCCTTATTTTTCTTTGACCAAAGCCGTTTCAGACGCGCCCTGGCAGAGCAACCGCATATCACCGTTTTTAAAGACGCCATCAACGCTGCCAATATGCAATTCAATCGCCGGTTTGTGGAAGGCGAAGATATCCGCACACTGGTTTATGAGCGCGCGCTTTTTATTGACTGTGTTTTACATTACGCCTGGCACCAATTCACCTGGCCGGACAGCATCAGCCTGGAGGCTGTAGGTGGTTACGGGCGCGGCGAATTACACCCGGCATCTGATATTGATTTATTGATTTTGTACCGCCCGGAAGTTATTGCCGACTGCGAAGAAAATATCGGCAAATTCCTCACCTTTTTATGGGATATAAAACTCGACATCGGCAGCAGCGTACGCACGGTTAGCGAGTGTATTGAAATTGCACGCTATGATATTACCGTCGCCACCAATATCATGGAGTCACGCACGCTGGTGGGCGACCAATCCTTGCGACATGAACTTTTGCAACAATCCGCCCCCAACCACATCTGGCCTGCCGACACATTCTTTCGCGCAAAATGGGATGAGCAAATTGCCCGACATAAAAAATATAACGATACCGAATACAATCTTGAGCCCAATATTAAAAACGCGCCCGGCGGCCTGCGCGATATCCAAACCATCAGCTGGGTAGCCAAACGCTACTTTCAGGTGCGTACGCTGAAACAACTGGAGGGCAAAGGTTTTTTTACCGAAGAAGAATTTTCGCTGCTCTACTCCGGTGAAGAATATTTATGGCGGGTGCGCTATGGTTTGCACATGGTTGCCAAACGTCCCGAAGAGCGCTTGATGTTTGATCATCAACGCGAACTCGCCACCTTGTTCGGTTTCCAGGATGAAGCAGGTTCGCTGGCCGTTGAACAGTTTATGCATAAGTACTACCGCACCGTATTGGCGCTGCGCGAACTTAATGATGTATTGCTGCAATTTTTATCTGAAGCCATTTTGCAAAAAGGTAAATGCAAAAGTGTTGCCACAGTCAATGAGCGCTTCCAATTACGCGACAATTACATTGAAGCAACCCATACTTATGTCTTTGAAGAAAACCCGTCGGCATTGATTGAAATGTTTGTGCTTATGGCGCAGAACCCAAAGATCGTCGGCGTACGCGCCTCTACCATCCGACTGGTGCGCGAAAGCCGGCATCTGATTGATGATAACTTCCGCAACAACCCTAAAAATACCCAACTGTTTGTCAAACTCCTGCAATACCCCGGCGGCCTGGTTGAACAGTTAAAACGCATGCTGCGCTACGGAATTCTGGGTTTATATTTACCCGAATTCGGCCAAGTGACCGGGCAGATGCAGCACGACCTGTTTCATATTTACACTGTGGATGCACACACCCTGAAAGTAGTGCAAAACATGTGTAATTTTTTATTGCCGCAAACCAAGGAAGAATTTCCTATAGCCGCACATATTATGACGCGCTTGCCGCGCCTGGATTTGCTCTATATGGCGGGTTTGTACCACGATATAGGCAAGGGCCGCGGCGGCGATCACTCCACCCTGGGCGCCGTAGATGCCGAAGCCTTTTGTCGCCGCCACGGTATTTCACCACGTGAAACCCGCCTGGTGAGCTGGCTGGTTGAAAAACATTTGTTGATGTCATCCGTATCGCAAAAGCAGGATTTGTCTGACCCCGATGTTATTCGTCAATTTGCACTGACCGTCGGCGACCAGATGCATCTGGATTATTTATACGCATTGACCGTAGCCGATATTAACGGCACCAACCGCGAATTGTGGAATACCTGGCGCGCAAGCTTGATGCGTCAGCTCTATATGGAAACCAAACGCGCCTTGCGTCGCGGCCTTGAAAATAATATCGATAAACAGGAACTCATTGAGGAAACCCAACAGGCAGCCATTCGCAAACTCGCGCGAAAAAACATCAGTGAAGCGCAGGTATGGAAATTATGGGGCGATATGGGCGAAGATTATTTCCTGCGCGAAAATGTGCAGGATATTGTGTGGCATACGGAAGCGATGGCCGACCAGGCAGAGGATGCGCCCCTGATCCTGGTAAAAAAAACCACCAGCCGCGAACTGGCCGGCGCAACGCAAATTTTTATCCGCAGTAAAAACCAGAAAAATATTTTTGCCGCTGCGGTTTCCGCTCTCGACCATTTAAACCTGAGTATCCAGGATGCAAAAATTTACAGCTCCAATTCAGGCTATACCATTGATACCTTTTTTGTCCTGAACCAGGATGGCAAGCCCTTGGGCAACAACCCACTTTTGCTGAAAAAAATCCAGCAAAGCCTGCAAGATGAATTGCGCCTGGCCGATAACTATTCCGAAGTCATCAGTCGCCGGACACCGCGCCGCCTGAAATATTTTGCCATGCCAACCCGCACCAGCATGACCCACGATACCCTGCGCAATTGCAGCGTGCTGGAGGTCATAACACCGGATCGCCCTGGTCTGCTGGCGTGCATCGGCCGTATTTTTATGCAATTTGATATCCAGTTGATCAACGCCAAAATTGCCACACTCGGCGAGCGGGTTGAAGATATTTTCTTTATTGCCGATCACCAGGGGCATCCCTTGACCAACCCTGAATTGGCAGAAAACCTGCAACGCGAAATTCGCGAGCAACTTGATAAACGGGTGGATTTGCATTAATTGCACGACTGCATAGATTAATGGATCATCCGATACTTCCAGAAAAACCTAAAAACGAACTGACAACATGAACCCCGATTTAAGCTTGTTACATCCCTACCCGTTTGAGAAACTGGCTGCGCTTAAGGCAGCGGCAGTACCGCCCTCCCATCTCAAGGACATAATGTTATCCATCGGCGAACCCAAACACGAACCGCCGGTGTTTGTGATGGAAACATTGGTCAATAATCTGGATAAATTATCCCATTATCCCTCCACTAAAGGGATTCCTGAGTTGCGTGAGGCCATTGCCGCTTGGGCCACGCAACGCTTCAAGCTACAGGTAAACACTTTAACCGCTGACAAACATGTACTGCCTGTCAACGGCACTCGCGAGGCATTATTTGCCTTTTCCCAAGCCATTATTGACCGTACCCGGCCCAATCCGCTTGTAGTATCGCCCAACCCGTTCTACCAGATTTATGAAGGTGCAGCGATTTTATCAGGCGCAGAACCTTATTTTTTAAACTGCACGCCTGACAATCATTTTATCCCCGACTTTGCAGCCGTTCCTGCCGATATCTGGCAACGCACGCAGTTATTATTTATCTGTTCGCCCGGCAATCCGACAGGCGCAGTTATGGATACTGCGCAATTAAAAGCCTTGATTGCACTTGCCGACCAATATGACTTTGTGATTGCCTCTGATGAATGCTACTCGGAATTATATTTTGATGAACAGCAGCCACCCGCTGGACTTCTGCAAGCTTGCGCTGAATTAGGCCGCGATGATTTTGCACGCTGTATGGTTTTTCACAGTTTATCCAAACGTTCCAACTTGCCGGGATTGCGCTCAGGTTTTGTAGCGGGTGATGCCACCATCCTTGAAAAATTTTTACTCTACCGTACCTATCACGGCTGTGCCATGCCGGTACCGACGCAATTGGCAAGTGTGGCCGCCTGGCAAGACGAAACCCATGTCGTTGCAAATCGCGAAGCCTACCGCAAGAAATTTGATGCGGTGCTTAACATACTGGATGGCGTTTTGGATGTACAAAAACCCGATGCCGGTTTTTACCTGTGGCCGAAAACACCCATTAAAGGTGAACTGTTTGCACAGAAATTATTTGCTGCACAAAAAGTAACAGTATTACCTGGCAGTTATTTGGCCCGCGAAGCCAACAGCATAAACCCCGGTGAAGATTATGTACGCCTGGCGTTGGTTGCCCCCATAACAGAATGTATTGAAGCCGCAGAGCGTATTAAAGAATTTATTCAAAGCCTATGAGCGACATCCAAAAATTATCCAAGCAGCAGCGGGCGGATTTTATCCGACGCAGATTGCAGGAACTGTATCCAAACCCTCCGATCCCCTTGCAACACAAGGACGCCTATACATTACTCATTGCGGTATTACTCTCAGCACAATGCACTGATGCCCGTGTTAATACGGTAACACCGGCGCTGTTTGCATTGGCCGATAACCCCTACGCTATGGCGAAAGTTCCGGTAGAAAAAATTCAGGAGATTATTCGCCCTTGTGGATTATCGCCACAAAAATCCAAAGCGATTTCAGTACTGTCACAGATGCTGGTCAACGAGCACGGCGGTAAAGTTCCCGATGACTGGGCCGCATTGGAACGTTTACCCGGTGTGGGCCACAAGACGGCAAGTGTAGTTATGAGCCAGGCCTTCGGGCACCCTGCATTCCCCGTGGATACCCATATCCACCGATTGGCACAGCGCTGGGGTTTAACCAGCGGTAAAAATGTCGTGCAGACTGAAAAAGACTTAAAACGCCTGTTTCCCGAAGAAAGCTGGAATGCATTGCATTTGCAAATTATTTATTATGGCCGAGAGCACTGCTCTGCGCGCGGTTGCGATGGAACCGTCTGCGATATATGCAAAACGACTTATCCAAATCGCAAGCAGCCCAAGATTGTACTGAAACCCTAGCCCTAACCCCCTGGAATAGGGGAGAATGAAGAAAAAATCCGGAAAAATATGGTTACCTTATACGGCATTAAAAACTGTGACACTGTAAAAAAAGCCCGCGACTGGTTAGCGAAGCATAATATCGACTATCGCTTCCACGATTTTCGCGCAGATGGCCTGAATAGCAGCCAGGCCAAACACTGGATTGCAGAAATAGGCCTGGAAAACCTGGTCAATAAACGCAGCACAACCTGGAAAGAATTGGACGAAAATACCAAAAACAATTTCAATGAGCAAAGTGCGGTCTCGGTAATTGTAGGAAATCCGACACTGATCAAACGTCCACTGCTCGATACAGGTCAGCAAAAAATTACCGGTTTTAAAGATACAGATTACTGTAAGATTTTTAGTTGATTAATAAGTTATCAAAAAATAATTTCAGTTAAATAGGGAATCATCATCTCACGCAACGAGTCCAGTTCTTAAGCTTGTGCAAAGCGAATTTGAACACCAAAAGCTGGGTTCCACTACGTGAATATGATAACTCCCACATAAATTTATTTTACTTTTTATTAGGAAAAATCATGACAACGCTATACGCACTCGGTTTAGGCATAGGTACACAAAACTCAAAAGGTGAGTGGCTGGAAGTTTTTTATGCGGCACCGCTTTTAAATCCATCTGCAACTATCGCCAAGGCTATTGCTGAAGTAGTTGGCTACAGCGACGGAAACCAGGCCATCAGTATCAGCAATGCACAAGCCGGTGAAATTGCGCAGGCCTTGGCAAACGCCGGTGATACCGAACAGGCTGCGCTCGCTAAAAACCTGGTGAACAGCAAACGTCCTTTGGTGGTTACTCTCATTGCGACAGATACCAACCCAACTTCGGTACCTGAAGGCTATTTGAAATTACATTTGCTGTCACACCGTTTAGTTAAACCACACGACACTATATTAGCCGGTATTTTTGGCGTATTGCCCAATGTCGCCTGGACAAATAAAGGCGCCATAGATGTTAACGAGTTGCCCGCTGCGCAATTGCAGGCGCGCCTGAATGATGAAGAACTGGAAGTCTCCTGTGTGGACAAATTTCCTAAAATGACCAATTACGTTGTGCCCAAAGGCGTACGTGTTGCCCACACTGCGCGTGTGCGTTTAGGCGCATACCTGGGTGAAGGCACTACTATAATGCACGAGGGCTTTGTAAACTTTAACGCGGGTACCGAAGGCCCGGCAATGATTGAAGGCCGTATTTCTGCCGGGGTTTTTGTCGGTGCAGGTTCTGATTTGGGCGGCGGCAGTTCAACCATGGGTACGCTGTCAGGCGGCGGCAATATAGTAATTTCTATCGGCAAGGAATCCTTGATCGGTGCCAACGCCGGTACCGGTATTCCGCTGGGCGACCGTTGCAAAATTGAATCCGGTCTCTACATTACCGCCGGTACAAAAGTTATTATGTTGGATGACACAGGCGCTGAAGTCAAAACGGTGAAAGCGCGTGAGCTGGCTAATGTCTCGGATTTGGTTTTCCGTCGCAATTCAATCAGCGGCCGTGTAGAAGTAGTTACCAATAAAAGTGCATTGCAATTGAATACAGCTCTGCATAAAAACTGACTCCTGGACCGAGCGGTATTTACGTAGCATTTTCCTTTGGCGGGATGTCGTCACCCCCAAGGGAATTGCAAAAAGAAAGTGTTGATGTTTAAGTACCGTTCACTTCTAAAACTTATTTATTAAAGCGAGATAACATTATGGGCGCTCAATGGAAAGCGAAAGGCCGCGAAGCAGCGGCCAGTGCAAAGGGCAAACTCTTTACCAAGCTCACCAAAGAAATCATGATTGCTGCGCGCAACGGTGCAGACCCGGATATGAACCCGCGATTGCGCCTTGCGATTGTGCAAGCTAAAAAGGCATCAATGACTCGCGAAACCCTGGAGCGCGCGATTAAAAAAGGCTCTGGCCAATTAGACGGTGGCGTAAGCTATGAAAAAGTTGTTTACGAAGGCTTTGCTCCGCACCAGGTACCGGTGATTGTTGAGTGTTTGACAGATAATGTAAACCGCACTATTTCCAATATTCGCGGATTATTTCGCAAAGGCCAGCTGGGTGCATCCGGTTCGGTCTCCTGGGATTTTGATCATGTGGGCATGATTGAAGCATCGCCTGCCCATAAAGATGCTGACCCGGAAATGGCTGCCATTGAAGCCGGCGCACAGGATTTTGAAATCAATGAAGATGGCAGCGCGCTGTTTATTACAGATGCAACCGATCTGGATTTGGTTTCCAAAGCGCTTCCCAACCAAGGCTTTACGGTCGAATCTGCCAAGCTCGGCTATCGCTCTAAAAACCCTGTCACTCTAAGTGGCGAAGCACTGGAAGAAGTGGAGGCATTTCTCTCCGCCATTGATGACGACGACGATGTCCATGAAGTGTATGTCGGCCTTGCCGGTTAAGATATTAAATATATGTAAAAAAATAAGCCTCTCCTAGAGGCTTATTTTTTGCCTGAATATATTGAACGGTAAAAATGTTCTTTCTCACTATCCAATTGATTTTACTAACTGACTGCAAGTTTCATACGGACAAAAAATTTATTGCCGACATCGGCATGCTCATGACTCATTCTCTCATTCTCTCATTCTCTCATTCTCTCATTCTCTCATTCTCTCATTCTCTCATTCTCTCATTCTCTCATTCTCTCATTCTCTCAATCAAGCTGCGTATTGTTCAATCCATGTTTTAATTTATATTGAAACCATATAAATACTTTTACTAAAGCCTGAATATTGAGTTAAATTTTCTATATCCATAAGCCATACTAATTCATTTTATTTCTTCCACATTTTTTATAAATAAAAATCATATAATCACTACAAAATCGAATATTAAATACATACAATAAAAAAAGTTTCGCTTAAATTTATATAAAAAAATATTCAAGCGAAACATAGATTTTTTAAAATATTTTGCATTTATGAGTTGGCTAGCGAACAGATAAAGCCACCCATAAACCATAGCCTATAATTCAAACGTTAAGCGGTGGATATACAATGATGACAGATAAAAATATTTTTATATTTTTCGTCAAATGTTAACAAGCGAAACATAAGCATTCGAAATTGGTTAATAAACCCCATTGTCGTTTCGCCACCAAAACCGGCCCTTAGGTAATTTGCGAGGAATGACGGCAGCCTCAGCCTTATTAACCACATAAGCAACAAGACTGTAGTTAACCAGGCAATGATACAAATAACCGGTTCTTGCATAGGCAGCCAGCGGCAGCTTCGTTAGTCGAAAAATTTTGCAATAAAATGTCATTAAGTATTATACGTATCCAGAAAAGTAACTATCTGGGTAGTGAAGGTAAGAATTTATTTTTTAAATATTTTTAGATCTTTAAAAGTATTTAAAAAAATAAATAGCACTTTAGGCAAGTGCTTAAGACGGTGCCAAAAGCACACTATTTTTCCATTAATATGAGGGTTACAAAATGGCTTCAAATAACGGTGGTAAAGGTTTCGCACAAGATCCGGAACGCGCTTCAGAAGCTGGCAAGAAAGGCGGCAGCCTCAGTGGCGGTAACTTCAAAAATAATCCTGGACGCGCGTCAGAGGCCGGGAAGAAAGGTGGTGAAAACAGCCACGGTGGCGGACGCAAGTCAGAGTAATGCCATCAGGCGGAAATGGAATTCCGCCTGAATCTTCACCAAATTTAATTGAAACACGAGATATAAAATGAGTCGTATTACATTCGATTCGACAAAAAGTGATGCCTACCAACTAGGTTTCTGTGCTTACTATGCAGGGGAGCCCTCATCACTTAACCCTTTCCTGGAGCTGAACGTCTACTGGCGCAATGAGTGGTATGACGGCTGGAACCACGCATGGCTGGAAGGACTTCTTACGTCTAATTCACCGCTATAATCTATTTCCGTATATTCAATATCGCTGTGCATTAAATTACCTACACATTCATACTGATCTTATCGTCGGAAATGTGTAAGAAAAACTCTGCCAAGTACCTGTCAGCATCAACCAACTCGCTGGAGCAGCTATTAACAACCCTGTAGAATCGCGGTATTTATTGACTGCCGGACTTCTACATGATGATCACCCCAACTTTACAACTCGCTATGGATTTAATTCGCTGCCGTTCGGTAACGCCGGAAGACGACGGTTGCCAGGATATGATGGTCCAGCGCCTTGAGACCATAGGCTTTAAAACCGAACGCTTACGCTTTGGCGAGGTAGATAATTTCTGGGCTGTACGCGGCAACCAAGGGCCGATACTCGCTTTTGCAGGGCACACTGATGTCGTACCTACGGGACCTGAAACCCAATGGGACAATCCACCTTTTGCACCACAAATCATTAATGGTATGTTACACGGGCGCGGTGCAGCCGATATGAAAGGCTCGCTCGCCAGTATGGTGGTTGCCTGCGAAAATTTTGTCGCCAGGTATCCGGATCACAAAGGCCGCATTGCCTTTTTAATTACCAGTGATGAGGAAGGCCCATCCATTAACGGAACGGTAAAGGTCGTTGAATGGCTGGAAACTAATAACACCAAAATAACCTGGTGCATTGTGGGCGAACCTTCCAGCACAAATGTAGTAGGCGATGTTATTAAAAATGGACGGCGCGGTTCGCTTGGCGGGTTATTGAAAGTCAAAGGAATTCAGGGCCATGTTGCCTATCCACATTTGGCTGACAACCCCATCCATAAGCTTGCACCTGCCCTGGCTGAACTGACCGCAGAGCATTGGGACAACGGCAACGAATTCTTCCCCGCCACCAGTTTTCAAATTTCCAATATTCATGGAGGAACCGGGGCCACCAATGTTATTCCCGGTGATGTGGATGTTATATTTAATTTCCGTTTCTCAACTGAAGTCACCGACGACATTTTACGTGAGCGCACCCAGGCCATTTTAAACAAACACAAACTGGCTTATGAGTTACAGTGGGTGTTAAGCGGGCAGCCTTTTTTAACGCCGCGCGGAGATTTGGTGAACGCGGTTGTCGATGCCATTAAAAGTGAAGCCGGACTCGATACAGAATTGTCTACATCTGGCGGCACCTCAGACGGTCGCTTTATCGCACCGACGGGCGCACAGGTTGTTGAGCTTGGCCCCATCAATGCAACTATCCACAAACTTAACGAATGCATCAGCGCTGATGATTTGAATAAACTGACGCAGATTTATGAAAAAACCCTGGAAAAATTGCTGACGTAAACGCTCCAGATGTTCATCAAAAAATCGCCAATACTGTTGCGCTGTCAATTAAGCAACAGCGCTTTTTACCGCGAGAGATTAGATTCTGTTAAGAGACTGGCGGAGCAGCATCAACCCACTGCCTTCACTTTGGTCGCTGCATAAATGGCCAATAAACTGACGGCGCAGGCAATATAACCCACCCAATCATAATGCAGGATTTCACCGCCCGGAGTTCTCACCATAAGTGCACCCGCAATTAAGGCGGCAAAACCAGACCCGAGATTTTGTACCGCAGAGCTGAAAGCCATCACACGCCCCCGGAAATGGGATTGGCAGGAAGCCGTTATCAGTGCCGATGCAGGAATAAAGCGACCACTTACAAATACGAAAAATAAAGTTGAAAACACCAACTGCCAACCGAAGCTTGCCTGTAAGGTTTGTGTTACCAAAATAATGGGTAGAAAACTGCACAGGGTTATAAAAGCCAATACTTTCCAGTGCTGATGTTTATCCGTCATACGACCAATCCAGGGTCGGGTAATCAAGGTTGCAGCGCCACCGAACAAATAAAGATAAGGCAGTTGATGATCAGTCATTCCTGTATTGGCGACCATCGTCGGGGCGATATAAGGAATCACCATAAAACCACCAAACATAACCAGGCCTGATGTAATAAATGCCCACCAATGATTGGAAACACTGAAAAGCTCTACATAACTCCTAAAAAAATTCACACGCGGCTGATTTAAATGTCCACGTACACCGGGTACAACTTTATAAGCTATTGCCAATACAGCAATACCTGAATAGACAAGAAAACTGAAAGGTGTTTGCCAGGAATAGTGGTTAGAAATAAAAAGCCCCAGCGGAACACCTGCAATGGCAGCAAGTGAAAAAGCCAACATAATAATGCCCATGGCTTTACCACGTTTGTGTGGGGGAAATATATCTCCCACAATCGCCATTACAATGGAACTTAATACTCCACCAAAAAATCCGGCAAGAACACGTGCAACCAACAGGAAATCATAACCAGGGGCATAAGCACAGGCAAGGGTTGCCACCAATAAACCGGCAAACGAAACCAGCAGCGCATGGCGGCGATCAAACCGATCCCCGAGGGAAGATGCCAGCAATGAAGACACTCCCGCCGCAATGGAATATGAAGAGACCAACAAACCAAACTGCGCGGGCTGTATATCAAAAGCAGCCATTAGTAGGGATGACAAGGGCATCATAATCATAAAATCTACGATCATGATGAATTGCAATGCCATAAGCGTAAACAGCATGATGCGCTCACGTGCAGGAGATAAATCTAACGACATGGTTTTCTCAATATAGAATATGAAATACGGCAGTTTACCCAAGGGTATGCACCACTGCTAATGACGCTTGTAACAAGTTGTAATTGACACCTATTAAAATCCGGCCTATTAGCTGAAATGCTTTATCCTGGTTTTAAGCAGGTGCCCGGTAATTTCAAATTCATGCCGCTTTTCAATGCACAACAGATTGCAAAATGACAGGTGCAGCTATACTGATATGGTTAACCCGGAATCTGGTCACAAACTTAGGTCACTGTTTATAGAGGCTGCATTGGTACCGGTAATTACTCTGCCGATTATTATCCAAAGGAGGATGAATGTTAATCAAACACTTGAAATTCATATTGCTAGGTTCAATCACCATAGCGCTGACTGCCGGCAACAGCCATGCAGACTCATCCACTTACCTGCGCGCAGATGTTTATCACGCGAAAGGTGATCAATCACAAAATGATTTCGCAGGATCACTTGCAAATCATAGCTTTACCCTCAATCGCTATGATGCCAGCCGCACGGCAGCCCAGTTGGCACTGGGTTATCAGTGGAGCCAGTTCACCTATACTGAAGTAGGCTATCTGGACCTTGGGGATACCGAGGTGGATCTCACCCTGAACGGAAATGAAGATTCAGCGGCCTTCGGTAAAAATTTTTCCAAACATTTTCCACGCACAGGTTCAGGCATCACCCTTACCCAAGGCCTAAGCCTTGCACTTAATTCACAATGGCGCGCATCAGGCGAAATAGGATTATTTTCATGGAAGGATAAAGCCAAATTAAATGCCGCAACTATTCAGTTTAAAGATGAAAACGGCCTTGACCTTATTTTGGGTGTGCGCCTGGATTATCAACTCAGCAATGCCTTAGGGCTAGGCTTGAGCGCGCGACGTGTTACGCTGGACAATCAGCATGTCGATTTGGTGGGTGCTTCTGCAATGTGGAAGTTTTAATCGAAAGAACCCGATAACAAGAGATCATTCACAAAAAAAGAGCAGTTGAACTGCTCTTTTTTATTTAAGCCCTGACTATTTTTATTATAAATGCGAAAAAATATAGTTAAGATTCATTGACAGCTTTTGCAGATCGTAACTTTTGTTCAAGGCCGGCCATTATTTTTGGATGATGTATAACCCATCCTCCAATAAAACCTATAACGCTGCCAAGCGCAATATCGCCCATTCGGGTAATTACTAAAGATTCATGCAAGACGCGAGATGCCGACCCCTCAGCAAGCAACATAGTCAGCGGAGTGATGAAAACAACCGCTAATCCATAATGGTGAACCACCAACACTTCAACCACAAAGAATAAAACGATAACTGCCAACGCAAATGACCAGCCGTGAAGCGATTGCGAAAATATGCACCACGCCACTCCCATGCCGACAAAGGTACCGACTATGCGATGGATTTTTCGTTGCAAGACCATCTGCAAGTTGGCACCCTGCATAATAGCGGCGCAGGAAATAGGCACCCAATAAGGCTTATGTAATCCGATCAGTTCTGCCAATAAATATGAGCCTCCGACAAACAGTCCTATGGCAAGGGATTCCAATATCAGGATCAGTGTATTTTTCTCTACAGGCGATATCGGATGTGGAGCAGGCAAGCTGACACTTATACTATAAAAAAATGCCAGCAGGCAGGCTAACATACATCCCATTGCTACCAATCCTATACGCATGGGTATCAACGCAACGTCAAACGGCATGGTGCAACCAAGCGCCGCCAAAAAAATAAAAAAGAAATTACCCGGGGCGGGAATAGAATAATAGCGGCAAATAAAAGATGTCAGCGCTGCGGTAAATGTCAAAATAAACGCTGAAGCGTACATATTAAAACTCATGCCCAGACCAAGGCTGAAACATGCCAGCAAACCGAAGGAACACACGGCCAGTGTTACCATGCGATGCGGGATAGCGGTGCGCGGAATATAAAGGATTACCATGGTTCCAACACAGGCTAGAATTGCCTGTGCCATTTGATCAACATACACACCGACCAACGCCGGGATAGCCATCCCGATGGTTGCAATCAATGCTACATGCCAGGGTCGGTTAGGTTTATTAAGCGCCACCAACTGCCGCAGCCCGTTCATAAGACCATTGGAATTTTCCTTGTTGCCCAACATAGATTTATTACCTTTATTTGCGCGGGAATCTATTATAATGCGCCGCGAGTGAACAAGCCCGGCACCTTGATCATAGACCTCTACCTTAAGCGCAAGGCTAACACCAAACACAGTTTAAGGCACAAAATTACCATATAATTTATGCCCAATGGAGAACACTATTGAATAATTTACCTGCCTTTCCAGTGTTGGCCGCAGCTAGAAGCGCAAGCTTTATTTTTAAAAATTTCACACTGGTTATCGGCGTTGTGTTCATATTGTTCGGCAACCATTACACATCGGCCGTTACATCCACTATTACACCCACATCAGGCAGTGAAATTTCCCAACCCGGACTGTTTGATGCAATTACATCGCGCGCCACCCTATTGTCAAAAGGAAACTTTAAACCCGTAGTGGCGCACATTCCCGACGCCTTGGCCAAAATGGATTACGAACAATACAAATCCATTCGCTTTCGCCCTGAAGCATCGCTATGGCGTAATGAAGCACAATTTGAAGTGCAATTATTCCATGCCGGTTATATTTCCAAAGAGCCGAAAATTTTGCATATGGCCACGAGCAGCGGTGATTCCATCTTGCAATTTAAACAGGAATTTTTTAATTATGAAGGCCCCGCTGCCAAGCTTGCCGGTATAGCACCTAAAGATATGGGCTTTGCCGCCTTTCGTTTACATTACCCGCTCAACACCAAAATCTATAAAGACGAATTTTTTGCATTTAGCGGAGCCAGTTATTTTCGCGTAGTTGGGCCGGGCCAGGTTTACGGTATGTCTGCACGCGGCCTCGCGATTGATACGGCTGAATCTTCCGGTGAGGAGTTCCCGGTGTTCCGCGAATTCTGGTTGTTAAAACCTACTCCCTCAGAAACCCACGTCGTTATTTATGCATTACTGGATAGCCCTTCTGTAACCGGTGCTTATCGTTTTGATATGTACCCCGGCAATCCCAACCAGATTAAAATTACCGCTCGCATTTTTGCCCGTAAGGATATTAAAAAGTTAGGTTTCGCACCGCTCACCAGCATGTTCCTGTTCGGTGAAAATACAGTAAATAAAATCAAATATGATGACTTTCGCGCTGAGGTACACAACTCGGATGGTTTGTTGATGCAAACATCAGCAGACGAATGGATTTGGCGCCCGCTTACCAATCACCGCGCATTGCACGTTTCATCGTTTACCGACACAGATCCGCAAGGTTTTGGTTTGATGCAGCGTGATCGCGACTTTAATAATTACCTGGACACAGAAGCAAAATACGAAAGACGTCCAAGTTTTTGGATAAAACCTGACAGCCCCTGGGGTAAAGGCCGTGTGGAACTGGTAGAGATTCCTTCAGACAGTGAAGCCAACGATAATATGGTGGCTTACTGGGTGCCGGAAAAATCCATGAAAACGGGGGAAGCACGTGAATTCAAATACACCCTGACGACTTATGGCGCCGATGTTCCTGGACATACCCTGGCCAAGGTATTACGCACTAAAACCGGCTGGGGCGCTGTCGCAGCGCAGGCCAATCCCCCGCCCAAAAGCAAGCGCCAATTTGCCATTGATTTTCGCGGCGGCGATTTGGAAAGCTTACCGGTCAACGCAGTAGTCGAGGCTGATTTAAATAAAAGTTCAGGCAAAATAACCGATTTACAGGTCAGTAAATTACCGGGTGGAAAATCTTATCGCGCTTCTTTCAAAATTGAACCCGATGGCAACAATGCGGTGGACATGCGCCTGTTCCTGAAAACAGGGGACAAACGTTTAAGCGAAGTATGGAGCTACGCCTGGTATCCAGATAACACGCCATAAATACATTATCTCACCGGTAAAGCAGGCACGATTCCTTCGATGATAAAAGGGACAAGTACAATGCTAAAAGATACCGTAGCACCTAAGCACTTGTAGATCATCCCCAAGCTTGTTAGGGTCTGCCTATCCGGTTTTTCTCAGCAGGTTGCTATGCGCATTATATCTACCTCTATTTGGCCGCTCATCTTTATTGGGCAACTTTTGGCTACCAGCCTGCTGGCTTGGCATTTACTGGCGCAAATCAACTTTGCCTATCCAACCGGTTACGCACTGTTAGGTTTGGATAAACATATCGCTGAATTTGCGCCCTTAAATCGCCACAAACACGGCTTTGAATTTACCAAACCGAATGAACACTGGGCTTTATTTGCGCAGATTACGCATTCAGTACAACACCATGGCCAGGGTTTGGCAGATATCAATTACACACTGCCAAACGGCACTAAAGTACCGCTTATGCATACTGCTGAGATCATCCACCTGGAAGATGTAAGCCATTTGATTGACCGCTTCTATTTGGCAGGAACTGTGGGAGGCCTGGTTTGGATATTGGGTTTAATGATTGCTTACCGGCAACGCCTGGCATTTCCTTCTGTTCGGAATATTTTACTGGGATTCTGCGGTGGAATTTTCATCATAACTACTTTGATTCTGCTGACAGGACCTACACGGGTTTTTTATTGGCTGCATACCAAGGTATTTCCCGAGGGGCATCAATGGTTTTTTTATTATGAAGATTCGCTGATGACAACCCTGATGAAAGCGCCGGATATCTTTGCATTTATCGCGCTGCTGTTACTGGGTTTGCTAGTTATACTCTGGGGGGTCTCCACATTCGGGATGGCGACACTGGTTGCAAAAAACTCAGCAAATACACACCTACAATCGGCCGTATCAAACAGGAAAGGAAAGGCGCAAAATAGAAAACCAATAAAACAAAAAAATAATAAAACAAAAAAATAAATCGAAAGGAATGCAGTGTATATACATGCAACGGTCAACCCAAGCAAATTAAAAACTACCAGGGCAAAATGGCACTTACCTAGCACGTTTTCTACGTTGTGTACGGGTTAACTTTGCTTGGGTGGCATCATCCCCACAGGAGATGACGTAAAATAGTAAGAGGTACCATGTGTACCAAGGAAAGGAAAATTACCGACTCAAAGAACAATGGATATTTCCGTATCAATTAACCGCGCGATTTTTTAATCAAATCATAGGCAGCCTGGATTTCCTGCGAGCGCTCGGTAGCCGCTTTAATCATATCCTCCGGCAGCCCCTGGCCCATCAATTTATCAGGATGGTATTGGCTCATTAATTTACGGTAGGCTTTTTTGATATCTGCATCGGAAGCTTGCGGTGTTACACCCAGGGCTTCGTACGCCAGAGTTAATTCATTGGCACTGTGGCGATGATTGGGTGCAAAGGAGTTTTGTGCGCCCACCATCCGCAGTAATTGTTCAAAGGCAATACGCGAAAAACCTATACCCTCGGCCACCTGCTGTAATATTTCTGTTTCTTTCGCATCCAGTTCGCCATCAATCATGGCCAGGTTGATCAAATAAACCAACAGCATCTGGCTGAGGTTCGGGCTGCGTGAACCCAAGTTGCGATACGCACTTAATGCGTCCTCCAGGCTAAAATCTGCAGAGGCACCCTCTTTAAATAAACCTATTGCTTCACGCTTATGTTCAGGTGTCAGCCCCATTTTATCCATATAGGATTCGGTCAGCTTGACTTCAAGTTCACTGATATGGCCGTCAGCCTTGGCAATATGCCCGAGCAGGTTAAATACAGTTTTAAAAAAAATAGCCTGCGCTTTTTGGAGTTGCTCGCCGCTGATGATTGCACCATATGTTGAGTTGCGGTTATATAAAAAATAACCCAACAAGGCCCCCAGGAGTGCTCCCCATTTATTATGGGTAAAAATTAGACCTGCAATAAATCCAACCAATGCGCCTATCATTAAACAATACCTTTAATACTTAACCTTAACGTCTGGAAACAATCTACTTAAAGCTTATGAGCTGCATGATAACATTGAGCAGCCTGCTTTAGTGCGCGCCCATTCAGGGCGCTTTGCAAAATAATGTTCATTCTCCGGCTGTTCGCCGTAGGGGTAACGCAACACCTGCAACAAATTATGCATTTCCGAATAATCACCTTGCGTCGCCTTATCAACCGCTTGTTGGGCCATATAGTTGCGCAGTACATATTTGGGGTTCGCCCGGTTCATCCGTGCCCGGCGCTCTTCATGGGGCTCGCCCCTAACAACATAATCCTGTTGCAATCGCTCCGCATAAAGGCGCAGCCAACGGGCCATTGCGACAATAGTTTCATAGTCAGGTTCAGCGTAAAAGGCGAACCCGATAACCTCCACCAACGCTTGATCGTCTGCCGTTGTGGCTTTCTCAATATCCAGGTTCGCCAGCAAGCGAAAAAAAATTGTCATATCCGTTTCGATGCGTTGAAAGACCTGATGCAACTCATCTAACAATTGAACATCACTATCCTTAAACTTGTGCAACCCCAATTTATTGGCCATATCACCTTGCCAACAGTCGGAATAAACATGGCGGTATTTATTTAATGCAACCTGCAATGGCTCAACCGATTCAATCAATGGATAGATCGCATTTCCCAATTGTGCCAAATTCCACAGTGCAACCTGGGGTTGGTTGATAAAGCGATAGCGGCGACCTTGAGCGTCGGTTGTGTTAGGTGTCCAGTCAGGATCATATCCTTCCAGCCAACCATAAGGGCCGTAATCAATGGTTAAACCGAGGATAGACATGTTGTCAGTGTTCATCACGCCGTGAACAAAACCGACGCGCATCCAATGGGCAATCATTTGCGCCGTGCGAATGCATATTTCTTCAAACCATTGCACATAAAGTGCAGCATCAAATTCAGTGGTCGAATTCACCAGATGTGGGAAATCATTGCGGATGGTGAAGTCTGCCAATGCCCGTAACAACCCAATATCCTGGCGTGCCGCCAAGATTTCAAAATTTCCGAAACGGATAAAACTGGGGGCAACACGGCATAGGATGGCCCCCTGTTCCAGTTGCGGATTGCCATCGTAAAACATATCGCGACGAACAAGCTCACCGGATTTGATAAGACTCAGCGCTCGGGTTGTAGGCACACCTAAATGATACATAGCTTCGCTGCACAAAAACTCCCGTACCGAGGAACGCAAAACGGCAAGCCCGTCTGCTGTACGCGAATAAGGTGTTGGCCCTGCACCTTTCAGTTGCAATGTCCAATGTTCACCTCTCGCATTTTTTACTTCGCCAAGGTTAATGGCGCGGCCGTCGCCAAGTTGACCCGCCCAGTTACCGAACTGGTGGCCACCATAACACATGGCAAATGGCTGCATGGCAGCAAGTGTTTTATTGCCTGAAAAAATCTCGGTAAATAATCCGGACGTCAACTCACGATGATCCAAGTCAATCAGGTCAGCCACTTCTGTTGCGGTACCGATAAGTTCCGGTGCACTTACCGGTGTGGGATTAACCAGTGAATAGCACGCACCGGTGACCTGGCGACGATAATTATCGGAAACCGGATCAGCAGGCAATTGCTTCACAAAGCGATTATCAAATTGCAATTCAGAGAGATGCTTGGAATTCATGAATAGTATCTTTGTCGGCACGGCGGCTGCTTGCCGATAGGACGGCGCCATGCATGGGTGAAGGAGTTTGCGTCGGCTTCCACCGGCGACAGCGCATCCCTGTGCTCATATTAATTCAAAACCGAATTGTTACGTTTTGGGCAAGCATCCATATCAGCAAGGGATTTATTTGCTTAAAACGGTTGAAATGTATCTATTAAAACTTTTGGAACGCACCTATAGTCAATTGGTATTTGCTGATACCTTCGCGGGAAGTGGTTGGTGTAGCTATATCTACATGGATGACATTGCCGATACGCACCTTGGTAGAGCTGAAACGCAAACCTATACCCACATCTGCCAACAGAGGCGACTCGGGTTCATTGGGCAAACCCCAGGCTTTACCTGCATCAAAAAATACAACACCACCAACCCGCACCAAATTAAAAATATGCACATCAGAAAAATAACGGCGTTCCACAGTAACCAGGTAGCGCCGATCACCGCGCAGATAATCGGTCGGGTAGCCACGTAAGCCTGTGATATCACCCAGGGTCAATTCTTTATACTGCGGCAAATTATCACCGATGCCATATTCAAAACGCGCATACCAACGATTTTTTTCATCCTGCATATAGTGATAGGACACTACTGATGTCAGCAGGGTCGGATCGAGTTCATCAAACTTAAAATGTTCGCGGCCATCCAGTTTCATCTCAAATTCAATGAGATGTCGGTCAGATATATCCAGGATATTGGTGTACTCAGCTTTGTAGCGCAAGATATCGTCGGGGTTTCCAAAGGCCGTACCGGCAAACCCCAGGCGCACAGAAAAAGTTTGTCCCACCGAAATATCTTCCGGGCGCTGAATCTGGTTTAAATTTTTGAACACGCCGAATTTGTTTTGCAGATACTGGTATTCAACCCAGGGGTACACGGCTTTATCACGCCGGGGAATGGGCTGCAGGGTATCTTCATCAGCAAAAAAGCTGTCTTCTTCGTGGGCAAAACCGACCACTATACGCTGGGTAAAGTCAGGGTTAATATCAATGGCCTTTCCATAGTAAATTTCATTATCGATAGAGCGATGACGGAATGAATTGATTATGTCACCCCGCGAACGAATTTCATCAATTTGCGATAGATCTGACAGCTGCAAGCCGGTAGCCCAAGGCGAATCCAATGAATAAAAAGGACGCTGGACCGACAGCACTGAGTTGCGTCCATCAGATGTATCTTCATACAAAGCGCGCACTGCAATTTGGCGGTTTAAAAAATAAGGATTACTGTATTCATAACTTACCGTATTGCGCTGCTTGTTTTCGTTATAGCCAATCGTAAATGCATTACCGGTGCCGAATACATTGCCATCACTCAGTGCAAAACCGGTTTGGTTGTCGCTGGATTTATGGCTGTAACTCACTTGCGGTTCGATAGCCCAGGCATCCTGGGTAATCACGACCAGATCTACCTGATCGCCACACACTTGTTCAGGCAATATATACGCATTGGTTAAATATTTTCGCGTACGAAGGTTACGTGCGGTCTCGTCAATAATTTTGTAATTAATTTTATCGCCGGCTTTAAATAGCAATTGGGAAGATACTACCTTGGTGCGAGTCTTTACATGCAGCCTATTGAACAGCAGATACAGTTGATTATTTTCGTCGGGGTTATTTTCATCAAAAATTGTCATTTGATGAAAATGGATATTGCGAATAGTTTTGCCCTGCAAGGCTTCAAAGGCTGAAGCTTCAAGGCGTGATGATTTGTTATGAGCTATGTCCCAGGGATTGATCGTAAAGGTTTCGCAATCTGGCGAAGAGGAGGCCACTGGAATATCCTGCGCGATGCTCGCACTTGCGCTGCAAAAAAGATATAAGAGCGCAATAAAGAAGACACCCTGCGCTTTTGAGAATCTTGTGAGTGTTGCCATGCAAGCCCGAAACGAAAATAACCGCATAAAGCCCTTAGTGTGTCGTTGATGATAAAAATACTGTGTTAAGTATAGTCCGCCAATATTTAACTCATGTATCAATGGTGATTGCTGTTATGCCCTCCGCTCGTTTCAGCAGAATGGCTGGAGTTTTGATTGTGTATGAGTTTATCGCCCTGCTCCGTACGCTGGCGCTCCGATGGCATTTCTGATGACGGATTATGATGTACATGGGAATCTTCCGCGTTCGAATGATCCATACCCCTATGATCGGTTGCGGAATGATCCATAGTCGCATGATCTATTTCCGCGTGATCCCCAATTGAATGATCGATAGCTGAGTGATCCATAGCTGAATGGTCCATTGACTCAACCGCCTGATGCTGCCGATGATGCCCGTGGCTATGCCCCGATGCCCCCCAGATTGTCCATACACCGAACACAATAATCAGCAATGCCAAGGCTACCCTGACCTGCCGCCGCTGTAAAAACCGTGCAAGTTGCTGCGCGGCAATACCGGCCAGCAGCACCGCTGGCAAGGTACCGGCACCAAACGCCAGCATTGCACCGGCAGCCGCGCCGGGTGCGGGTTGCGTCATGGCCATAGCCAATGCGGTATACACCAGCCCGCAGGGTAACCAGCCCCAGAGCATTCCGAGCAATAACGCCTTGGGAAGATTATCCACCGGCATTAGCCCCCTGCCCAGGGGTTGGATATACACCCACAGATAGCGTCCCAAGGCCTCAAGCCGGGTCAAGCCGCGCCACCAGTCAGCCATATACAACCCCATGGCAATCAATAGAAAACCCGCCAACACACGTAATGCCATACCGCCACCCAGAGCCGCAAATTGCGCTGCAAACATCCCCGCCAACAAACCAATCAAGGTGTAGCTACTGATTCGCCCAAGATTATAGGCAACTAAAATAGCCCAGCGCTTTGCCTTTGCTTCGGCAGGAATGGCCATACCCAGCGCGCCCATAATACCGCCGCACATGCCGATGCAATGCGCACCACTGACCAGCCCCAGGGTAAATAAAGGTAACAAAATGACAGTATCTATCATCTATCGTGCTCTGATGCGGAAGGACTTTCCGACTCATCGGATATGGAGGAAGCAGTGCCGGATTTTTTCTCGTCAAATAAAATACGGTGGGCTTCAGTATCGAGGTTATCGTATTGGCCATTATTAATGGCCCAGAATAAAACCTTTATCGCGAGGGCGATAAAAATTAAGGCAAAGGGAACAAGAAAGTAGAGACTTTCCATGGTAGTTTCTCAAAAAAGTTTGCTATGGATTGGTATTATCCAGCATCAGGGATTTGCTGCCGTTTTCGCCATCGAAATGACATGCACTTTAAATAACCTGCCAGGTATTCCTCACGGCATTCTAACAGCATGCCAGCTCCGCTATTTATTCAAGCGCAGCGCATTCAACACCACCAACAACGAACTCATGGTCATCCCGATGGCTGCTGCCCAAGGCGCTACATACCCCATTGCGGCGAGCGGCAAGGCTACCAGGTTATAGGTGAGTGAAAAGGTTAAATTCTGTTTGATAATCCTGTGGGTGCGCGCTGCAATTTCAATAGCCTGGGGTAAAAGCGTAAGCTGGTTATTCAACAGTACGCTGTCGGCCCTGGTTTGCGCCAGGTCGGATGCAGAAGCCATAGCCACAGAAACATCAGCACCGGCCAGAACCGGGACATCATTAATACCGTCGCCCACCATCAATACCTTGTCGCCTTTTAGCTGCGCCAGGTTCAGCTGGGCCAGTTTATCGCCCGGTTTTGCACCGGCGGTAAACTCTGTGATACCCAATTGTCTTGCGAGGCGCGCAACCGCACCTGATTGGTCGCCGCTTAATAATTCAACCGCTACGCCTTTTTCTTGCAACTCATTGATAGCCTGCCGGGCACTTGGGCGGATTTCGTCTTCCAGGCCAAACCAGGCGACCGGACCTTGGGTGCTGGCTAACAATAACCACAATTTTTCCTGGTCCGGCAACGCCTGTTTAGGGTAGTCGCCTTTCACTATGGCGAGTGCAAAATCAGGCGTACCGATTCGATACAATTCTCCGCCGAGGGTTCCTTCAATACCTTCTGCGGTTATCTGTTTAACGCCCTCAGCATGCGCTGTGTTTTGCAATGTTGCAAAGGCCTGGGCAATGGGATGGCTGGATTCCGCTTCCAGCGCGGCGGCTATCGCCAACACCTGCTCGCGGTTTTGTGATGCCATAAGGATCACCTCAGCAATGCCGAAGCGGCCCCGGGTAAGCGTACCGGTTTTATCAAAAATCACCCGTGTTATTTGCGGCAAGGTTTCAATCACATGACCGCGCGCCACCAAAAAGCCTGCCTGTCGCAAATTGGCTGTAGCCGCTGAAAGTGCCGCAGGCATTGCCAGGGCTAATGCGCAGGGACAGGTCACGACCAGAACCGAGAGCGTAATCCATAAAGCGCGTTCAGAATCCTTAAACCACCAGAATAAAAATACGCCGGCACACACTACTAATAAGCGACCGACAAAAAAGCGTGCAATCCTGTCGGCCATAACAACTTGTTTGGGTTTTTCATCTGCTGCCTGTACCGCTAAACGTTCAATACCTGAAATCTGCGTAGCACCGCCAATGGCAGTAACGCGAATGCGCAATGCGCTGCGGCCATTTAAGGTACCCGCTATCACTTTGTCGCCGATTTTTTTCACAATAGGAATAGATTCGCCGGTAATCAATGCCTCTACCACTTCGCTTTCGCCGTTCACCACCAGCCCGTCGCACGGGAAAGTATCACCGGCTTTCACCAGCACCAGATCGTTTACCGCGAGCATTTTCAGGGGGATATTTTCCGTGGTTTCCCGCTCGCCTTGTTGCGATATACAACAGGCCGTAAGCGGCATCAATTGCGCAAGATTGCCAAACGCCAGGCGATTACGGTGACGGGCGCGCTGTTCGATGTAGCGCCCCAAGAGTAAAAAAAACGTAAACATGGACACGGATTCAAAATAGACTTCGCCGCTGGAGGTGACAGTTGCCCAGGCACTGGCAAGATAGGCCAAGCCTATGGCAAGCGCAACCGGGACATCCATAATAAGATGTTTACTCTTAATACTGCGCCAGGCTGCCTTAAAAAATGGGGATGCCGAAAAAAAGACCACCGGTGTTGCGCATAACATGCTGAGCCAGCGCAAAAAATCCAGCCAGGTATCCGTTGCGCCAAAATAAATACCTACCGCCACCATCATGGCCTGCATCATGCCGAACCCCGCCACTCCCAAACGGAACAGGGCAACGCGATTTTCTTTCTTAAAAAATTCCTGTTGCTGGTCATCGGTCGCAGGGCGAGGTTTGTAACCTATATGCGCCAGGGATTTTAATAATTCACTCAGCGGCGTTTTAGCTTGTGACCATACCAGCGTGCAGCGATGCGTGCTGACATTGACACTTATCGATTTTACGGCGGGATATTTTTTCAAATGGCTTTCAATTAACCAACTGCATGCAGCACAGGAAATGCCCTCCAACAACAAACTCGCCTGGCGATATTCGCTGTCAATTTCTGTCACAAACTCACTGTGTACTTCCGGCAAATCATACATCTGCCAGTCTGCTGTCAAGGCCTGGATTTCAGTGCGAGGATTAATTTGGGTGCGGTAAGTGTAAAAATTTTCCAGCCCGCCATCCACAATGGCCATGGCGACAGCTTGGCAACCCGGACAACACATAGACTCCCGATTGCCCTGGATATCTACCCAAAACCGACTGCCGGGAGGTACAGGAAGGCCGCAGTGATAACAGACATGCGCTGTTTCACTGTGGTCAGGATTAATTGCTTTGGAGGACATGGATGGGACATCCACCTGCTACAAGATTATTTAGCGGACTTGGTAGTACGTGATTGCAAGCTCGTTTCATTTGTCTTGGCAAGATTGATTTCACCTGACAACAACCACTCGGCATCTCTACGCTTGCTGATATCCGACTCGGGGATGAGTGCTATATACCAGGAATAATCTACCGGCGAATCCAGCTCACCGCGGTACTGGCCGCTGGTGATTTCGGTGAGCAATACATGCTGGTCTTTGGCAGATTTCACCGGGTTATCTAAAAACAACAGCAAATTTTTAGGGAAAGCGTGATTCCCCGTCAGCGACACTAATATTTCACCGGTGGTCTGGTCAAACTTCACTTTGGCCAGCAAATTTAACGCAGCGGCCCTTTCATCCTGCTTGAGTGTCTGGTTAATCATCACGCCGGATTTGTAGTAATTATCCATCACCACATCATCTGAATATTTAAACGCGATAGTGACCGTAACAACGCATAACAGGATAATAAAAATCAGGGGTCCGAACACAAACCAAAACCAAAACTGGCGATACCAAGGTAAGGAATCTTTTTCGATTTGATTCATCATATTCACCCTATTGACTCAATGGCCCGATTTATTTCGATGGCCCGATAAAGGTCGTACTGTGCGATACCACAATTTCCGGATTTTCACGCGCCGCAACTTTTAAATGGATAGTATTTTTTTCACCCTTGAGTTCGCTGCGTTTTGTTACCACCCTGATGGGTACCGTCAGAATTTCACCTTCAAGGATCGGCGGTGATTTGTAGCCCTGGATTTCATAGCTGTAATCTCCGCTCACTGTCACGTCATAAACATGGGTCTTGCGATCCAGGTTTTCAATTTTAAGCGTGTAAACATTTGATACATCGCCGTCTTTGAGACGATACATTTGTGTACCGCGATCCCGCATGACTTCTACCAGCAATGGCATACGGGTTGCCAGTGAATAAACAAAAAGCGTCACCATAGCCAGGAGCACCAAGCCGTAGCCTAACACGCGAGGGCGCAATATCTTCACTTTCTTTTTGGCAACCGCATCTTCCGTTGTAAAGCTGATAAGCCCAAGCGGATAGTTCATTTTTTCCATAACGCTGTTGCAGGCGTCTATACATAAACCGCAGTCAATACACTCTGCCTGCAAACCCTCGCGGATATCAATATTGACCGGACAGACCTGTACGCACCAGGAACAATCAATACAGTCACCCAAACCCTGTGCCTTGTAATCTTCGCCGATTTTGCGAGGGCCGCGCTTTTCCCCGCGCTCCCGGTTGTACCATACAGCCAATGTATCATGATCGTACATAACAGCCTGGAAGCGCGCATAAGGACACATGTATTTGCAGACCTGTTCACGCATGAAACCTGCATTACCGTATGTCGCGCCGGTAAAAAACAGCACCCAGAAAAGTGCGGTGATATCCAATTGGAAAGTAAAAAAATTAACCACCAAATCGCGCACAGGCGTGAAATACCCGATAAAGGTAATCGCTGTTACCAGCGCAATGGCAATCCAGATAGCTTGCTTGGCGGCTTTACGTAAAAACTTTTCCAGACTCCATTTTTGTGCGTCGAGTTTGATTCGCTTGTTCCGATCACCTTCGCACAACAATTCAGCCCAAATATACATTTGGGTCCAGATAGTTTGCGGGCAGGTAAATCCGCACCAGACTCGCCCGACCATAACGGTGACCGTGAACAACAAAAATGCAGCGATGATTAACAACCAGGCGAGATAAACACCGTCCTGCGGTGAAAAAGTTATCCAGAGGATATTAAATTGCCGAGCCGGCAAATCAAACAGCATTGCCGGACGACCATCAATCACCAACCAGGGCATTAATACAAAGCCCAGAATTAAAGGCGTGCTGATATAACGACGCAGGCGTTGAAAAAAACCGGTAATACGGCGGATGTATACTTTCTCTTCAGATTCGTAGAGATTTATATAGCGGATTTCATTTGCAGGTACTTCCTTGGACGCCTCAGGTTGCTTGGACTTTTCGTTCACGGAAAGACTACCTCAGACTGTACGTTAGAAGACTCAAGACGTATGGCAGGAATCAGTAAGATGGGGCAAAACAAGCGCAGATCAAGTCTGCGCTACTTTTAAAAATGTACAATTTTCAGGGAACTATTTGGCTGCCTCTTCTTGTGACAAACTGTAAACATAGGCAGCTAACAGATGGATACGCTCGGGCTTTAACATCTCAGCATGTGCGGGCATAACACCGGCACGACCATTGCGAACAGTTTGGCGCAACGTAGTCGCCAGCTCTTCCGGAGTGCCGGCACCGTATAACCAGATATCATCTGTCAGATTAGGCGCACCGACTTGCTGGTTACCTTTTCCATCTGCACCGTGACAGGCAACGCAGTTAGTTTTAAATACGGTTTCACCCAGGGCGGCCTTGGCTTCATCGTGTTCTTTACCGGCGCCTTTCAATACATATTCAACGACATTGACTACATTGGCTTCACCGATGATTGGACCCCAGGCTGGCATAGCGCCCTGGCGACCAAGGGTGATGGTTTCCTTAATACGCTCAGGAGCACCGCCATATAACCAGTCTTTGTCAGTCAGGTTAGGGAAACCGAAAGCACCGCCTGCGTCGGCGCCGTGGCATACCGCGCAATTATTACCAAATAAACGTCCACCCATTTTCATGGCTTCAGGATCTTTTGCCAGTTGTTCAAGGGGGGTGTGGATAAACTTGCCGAAGGTATTATCGTAAGTTGCCTGGGCCTGGCCTTGTTCGTGTTCCAGTTGGTTGTGCGAGGTCCAACCTAAAACCCCTTTCCACAATCCCAGCCCCGGATAAGCGATCAAATAACCTGCGGTGAAAATAAAAGTACCCAGAAACAAGCCGAACCACCATTTGGGTAATGGATTGTCATATTCTTCAATGCCGTCATAGACATGGCCGGTGGTTTTGGCTTCGCCATTATCTTCATCCGTACCTGTTACTGCACGACGGCGGTTTGCCATCAATAACCAAAACAACAACACGAGGTTGGTAAGCGTCAGGACAATAACCCAACAACTCCAAAATATACTCATAATTTATTTCCGCCCTATCACATCATCACGGCTGATGATCATCTGTCTGCTTATTTTCTGTCTGCTTTTCTTCGGCCTTTTTTTCGGCTTCGTCATCGGCAAAAGGTAAGTTTGCATCTTCTTCAAAGCGTTTTTTTAATCTGGGCGAAAACGCCCAGAAACATATGCCGAAGAATGCAATGGTTACTAATACCGTGGAAATTGCGCCTAAAGTGCCCATGTCCATAATTAACGCTTCTCTGTAAGAAGGACACCGAGCTGCTGCAAATAGGCAACCAGCGCATCCATTTCGACTACGCCTTTAACCGCTTTTTCAGCACCTGCGATATCCTCATCGGTGTATGGAACACCCACTGCCCGCAAGGCGCGCATTTTGTCTGCGGTATGCTTACCGTCCAGCTTTCTGTCATACAGCCAGGGGAATGCAGGCATGATGGATTCAGGTACGACACTGCGTGGGTTATACAGATGTGCTTTTTGCCAATCATCGGAATAGCGTTTACCGACACGCGCCAGATCCGGACCTGTACGCTTGGAACCCCACAGGAACGGATGCTCATAGACAGACTCACCGGCTACCGAATAGTGACCATAACGTTCAATCTCGGCACGCAACGGCCGAACCATTTGCGTATGACAGACATGGCAACCTTCGCGGATGTAGATATCACGACCTTCCAGGACTACCGCCGGCAGCGGTTTTAATCCTTCAAGCGGGGTTGTGGTTTCTTTGATAAAGAACTGCGGAACAATTTCTACCAGCCCTCCAAAACTGATGGCAACGATGGCGAGGATCGTCATCAAACCAATGTTTTTTTCAACAATCTCATGACCTTTCATTTAATAGCCCTTTCTTTATACAGCCGCAGGGGTCTGTGCTTGCGCTGAAACTTCTGGTTGTCCAGCCGCTTTTGCAGTGCGGTAGGCGTTGTACGCCATTAACAACATGCCAGATAGGAAAAACGCCCCGCCAATTACACGTACCAGGTAGCCCGCGTGGCTCGCGGTTACTGATTCAATAAAGGTGTAGGTCAAGGTGCCGTCTTTGTTGAATGCACGCCACATCAAACCTTGCATAATACCGTTTACCCACATGGCGCAGACGTACAATACAGTGCCGATAGTCGCCAACCAGAAGTGGATGTTGATCCACTTAACGCTGTACATTTCCTGGCGCTTATAGAGAATCGGCAACATATGGTAGATGGAACCGATAGAAATCATGGCAACCCAGCCCAGAGCACCGGAATGCACGTGGCCAACGGTCCAGTCAGTATCATGAGATAAAGCATTTACGGTTTTGATGGCCATCATCGGGCCTTCGAAAGTAGACATGCCGTAGAACGACAAGGCAACTACCAGGAAACGCAGGATAGGATCGGTGCGCAATTTATGCCACGCACCAGACAAGGTCATAATACCGTTGATCATGCCGCCCCAGCTTGGCGCCAGCAGGATCAGGGACATCACCATGCCTAAGGACTGGGTCCAGTCTGGCAATGCTGAATAGTGCAAGTGGTGCGAGCCTGCCCAAATATACAGGGAGATCAACGCCCAAAAGTGCACGATAGACAACTGGTAGGAATAAACCGGACGACCCGCCTGCTTGGGGACGTAGTAATACATCATGCCCAGAAAACCCGCGGTCAGGAAAAAACCTACCGCATTGTGGCCATACCACCATTGCACCATGGCATCGGCAGCGCCCGCGTAAGCAGAATAGGATTTGAACATACTGACGGGAATAGCGGCAGAGTTAACGATATGCAAAACAGCTACAGTGAGGATAAAGCCGCCATAGAACCAGTTGGCTACATAGATATGCGACGTGCGGCGCTTAACGATTGTCCCGAAAAATACGGTTGCATAACTTATCCATACCAGCGCCAGCAGTATATCAATAGGCCATTCCAACTCAGCGTATTCTTTTGTAGAAGTGATTCCCAACGGCAGGGTGATAACGGCACAGACAATAACCGCTTGCCATCCCCAAAAGGTAAAAGGAACCAGCCAACCACCGAAAAGCGCCGTCTGACAGGTGCGTTGCACTACATAGAATGACGTTGCCATAAGTGCACAGCCACCGAACGCGAAAATCACCAGGTTAGTGTGCAATGGACGAATACGACCAAAGTGGCTAAACGGCTGAAATATATCGTTCAAGCCCGGCCAGACGAGTTCAGAAGCGATAAATACGCCCAAGCCCATACCCATTATGCCCCAGAAGATGGCCATAATAGAGAACTTGCGTACTACATCGAAGTCGTAAACTGGTGGATCACCAGCAACAGTCGCGTGACTACCCATAGGACATTCCCACTATTAATAAAAACAACTAAAAGATTAATGAAAAACCGATTCCTGTGATCCTGACGACCTCTGGCAGATGCTGATACTCCTGGCGAGCAGGGGTATTGTGCCGCAAGGTATAGATGAAGCGTTTGATAAATATCAAATGCTTCATTGTCATCCTGGAAACCACATTGCCCTATGGGTTTGTTTAAACCACAACAGTGTAGGGCAGAATTTTACTTTTTGCGTACTTCAAACGGGTGTCTGACAATCAACATCCGCTATTGCAATTTAGGGGCACGTCCTTTATTGGCAGCGATACGCATGCGCAACGCATTCAGTTTGATAAAACCTTCGGCATCCTTCTGGTTATAAGCGCCGGCATCATCTTCAAATGTGGCGACTTTCTCATCGAATAAGCTGTCTGCTGAACGGCGGCCCACTACATGTACAGCACCCTTATAGAGTTTTACGCGTACATCACCGTTAACATAGACTTGGGATTCATCGATCATGGTTTGCATCATCTGACGCTCTGGGCTCCACCAATAACCGTTGTAGATCATTTCCGCATATTTGGGCATCAAACTGTCTTTCAAGTGCGCAACTTCGCGATCAAGGGTAAGAGATTCAATGGCACGGTGGGCACGCAGCATAATAGTACCGCCGGGTGTCTCATAGCAGCCGCGAGATTTCATCCCCACATAGCGGTTTTCAACAATATCCAAACGGCCAACACCATTCTCGCCGCCCACTTTGTTCAGGTAGGTCAACACAGTGGCAGGAGACATTTTTTCACCGTTGATGGCAACAATATCGCCCTTTTCATAGGTTAAATCGAGGTAAGTCGGCGCATCAGGCGCCTGCTCCGGCGCGATGCTCCAACGCCACATATCGTCTTCGGCTTCAGTCCATGGGTTCTCTAACACACCGCCTTCATAGGAGATATGCAACAAGTTGGCATCCATGGAATACGGAGATTTTTTCTTCTTGTTGAAATCAACCGGAATGTTGTTCTTCTCACAATAAGCCATCAAGGTTTCGCGCGAGGTCAAATCCCACTCACGCCAAGGGGCGATGACTTTGATGCCAGGCTTAAGTGCATATGCACCCAATTCAAAACGCACCTGGTCATTACCTTTACCGGTAGCACCGTGGGAAATAGCATCTGCGCCGACTTCGTTAGCAATCTCGATCAAACGTTTGGCAATCAAAGGACGCGCAATGGAAGTACCGAGCAGATACTCGCCTTCATAAATAGTGTTAGCGCGGAACATGGGGAATACGAAATCGCGGACAAACTCTTCACGTAAATCATCGATAAAAATTTGTTTTACACCAAGGGCTTGGGCTTTAGCACGAGCGGGTTCTACTTCCTCACCCTGACCTATATCTGCGGTAAAAGTGATCACTTCGCAGTTGTAGTTTTCTTGTAGCCATTTAACGATAACCGAAGTATCCAGGCCACCTGAATAGGCGAGGACTACTTTCTTGATGCTAGACATAGGATGCTCCGCTGGTAGAAATCTGGGCCACTGGCCACCGCATTCAGCCAATTGTTGGCCGCGAGGCAGTTGGGCGCGCGGATTGTACTCGCTGGAGCGCTAAATTCCCACACCCTTATAAGTTATAAGGGCATTATTTTTGTGCAAGGGTATTTTTGGGCCAGGTCAGTGGCATCATGAGGAATGCATGATAACTGAAGCGACAAATGTGATGCATATCACACAAAGAGTTCCAATAGCTCATAAACATTAAGAATATTGATATGCATCATCTATACTACTCAGCGATATGATCAGAATTCAGGATTTCAAAAGCAAAAACCTGTAGCAACAATAACCATAGTAACGGGTGAAAAAGGGATGTCAGTTAAGCAGCTTTATTTAGGTAGCCTATCGTCGTTAAATCAACAAAATCTCTACAGAAATATCCAACGAACAGGGATTTTTTTACGCCTCCCGGCCTTGTTGGTTGCCATTTATTTGTCGTTTATCCATTCCTCATATGCACAGGAACCCAATGGTGACCCGGCTGCAATAGCCACACGTGAGCATGAAAGACGGCTGCAACAGGAACAACAGCGACAACAGGATCAAATCCAGGCACGCCAACCCTCAGTGGATATATTTTTACAAAACAAAACTGGCCCGGATGAGGAACGTATCGCCGATGGCCGCTGTTTTGATATAACCACTATTGTTGTTGAAGGTGTTACCCGATTCCCGCCAGAAAAAATCGAAAACATATCTGCACCCTATCGCCAACGCTGTTTAAACCTTAATGATATCAACCAGCTGCTCAAGGAAATTACCCACCTGTATCTCAATGCAGGGTTTATTACCAGTCGTGCCTTTTTACAACCTCAAAGCCTGAAAGAAGGACGACTGACTATTCTTGTGGTGGAAGGGAAACTTGCAGCTATCGACTCCCTCGACGGCTCCATCAGCGAGCGCCAGCTCTCTTGGGCTTTTCCGGCTGAAAATACCCAACTGCTTAATTTACGTGATCTTGAGCAGGGCTTGGAGCAATTAAATCGTTTGCAGCAAAATCGTGCCGAAATGGATATAGAACCCGGCACCCAAGCAGGTGATTCGCGAGTTATTGTGCGCAATACTCTCCGGCGCGCGCTCCACGGCGGAGCCGGTATTAATAACTCCGGCAGTGAGGCAACGGGTGAATGGCTGCTAAGCGGCTGGTTATCCTGGGATAACCCGGCATCAATCAACGACAATCTCTATTTATCACTCAGCGATGCGCTGGATGCACCCGACCAAGCCAAATCGCGCAGTTATTCCCTGGCATATTCAATTCCCTATGGTTACGGACTTTACACCTACAGCACCAACTATTTCGAATACCAGCAGCTGGTGCGAGGCACTGCCGTCAATTTTACAACCAGCGGAACCTCCTATAACCAAACGCTCAATGCTGACTACACACTCCTGCGCCGACAGCGTGACAAATTAGCACTTAGCTCTTCTCTAACGCGCAAACAAAGTAAAAACTTCCTGGAAGATGTTTTCCTGGAAACCTCCAGTCGTGTTTTGTATCTGATTGACCTGGGTGCCGTTTATACCCGTCCCCTGGAACGCGGTATGTTGCGAGGCACCCTTAAGTGGTATCGCAGTGTCGACTGGTTTGACGCAACCACAAAAATCGTCAGTGCAGAAACCGATTTTCAATTCGATAAATACACACTGGATGTCAGCCTGAATACCGCTATTGATATTTTTGGCAAGCCCTATTTTTACACCAGCAGTGCTCACCTCTTTTACTCCCCTGAAAAAATTATTGCATCAGAAGCGCTTTCTATCGGCGGTCGTTACACCGTCAGGGGTATCGAGAGCGAAGGTTTATTCGGTTATCGCGGCGGCTACTGGCGTAACGAACTCGCTTACGCCCACAACTTTGCCAACAGGGGCAGGCTGAATGCATTTATTGGACTGGACCTTGGCGCCTCTGACACACCGGAAATAGCCAACAAAGGTACAGAATGGCTGGTAGGTTCTGCGCTGGGAATAAGTTATTCCTATAGCAGTTTTACGGTCGATTTAACTTACTCAAAAGCACTTCATCTACCATCTTTTTTCCAGGGTGACGACCAGGGTATCTATGTTGCATTGCAAATAGGATTTTAAGGGACTATCAGCTATGAAAAAAATAACATTATCCCAGCGTATTATTTCAGCCACGGTCATTTTCGCAATGATCATCAATCCCGCTATTGCGCAGCAACCGCTACCTCAAATGACTGCTGTGAATCAAATCAGTGTGGATGGTTCCGCTGAGCGCACAGGATTAAAGCAGGCATCCAACGGCACTGCGGTAGTTGATATAGCGGCGCCGAGTGCAGCGGGTGTTTCACATAACCGGTTTACCGAATTCAATGTTGACCAGCAAGGTGTAATTTTAAATAACAGCCTTGCGCCGGTGTTGACCCAACTGGGCGGTTGGACCGACGGCAACCGCCGCCTGGCCGGTGGTGAAGCCAGTATTATCCTCAATGAAGTGACAGGCCTGTCGCGCTCCAACCTGCTTGGCCAGATAGAAATTGCCGGCAAGTCAGCCGAATTTGTGCTTGCAAACCCCAATGGAATCAGTTGTAGCGGTTGCGGCTTTATCAATACACCGCGTGTCACCCTGGTTACCGGGCGTCCCGATATGGTGAACGGTTCTCTGCAGGGTTTTAATGTCAGCGGTGGCGATTTTTCACTGGATGGAGCAGGTTTAAATGCATCCAATATAGATCGCTTTGACATCATCACGCGCGCTGCAAAAATAAATGCCGAACTCTATGCCCGCCACCTCACTATCTCCACCGGCAGGAATTATGTTGACTACCAAACCGGGCAGCTCTCGGCACTGGATAATCCCGGTACAGAACCCGATATCCAATTTGCATTGGATGCTTCGTCCCTCGGCGCCATGTATGCCAATTCCATCCAGTTGATCGGCACAGAAAAAGGCCTGGGTGTTAACAGCCAGGGCTTGATCCAGTCAGTTACCGACCTGGAAATCAGCGCTGACGGCGATATCCAACTGAAACAGGTGCTGGCAAATAACCGGGCTGATATCAAGTCCCACAGCAACAGCATCACTGTGAATGAAAAGCTCTATGCCAATGACCTATCGCTGACGGCGGATCAGAATATTTCTAATAGGGGACTGGTTGCCGCTAATGAATCAATGAAATTAAACGCGCAAAACTTCACCCAGGCAGGCGATCTTTATGCAGGCTTAACCACTGACGGTAAACTGTCTTCCGAAGGGGTCCTGCGTGCAAATATTTCAAACACATTGACAAACAGTGGCTCCGTTTTTGTAGGAGCCGATTTTGATGTAAATACGCAGCATTTGGATAACAGCGAAGGTACGCTCACACTTCATTCAGCAACATCCCTTAATGTGCCCGGTGAATTAAAAAACTATAAAGGTACGATCCGCTTTAATACAGACAGTGCAACACTTTCTGCAAACCTTATTGATAATAATGAGGGCAATATTTTCCTGACAGGTAACGGACAACTCTATATCAACGCAGTCAGTCGCCTGGATAACAGCAGTGGTGTCATTTCCTCTCATGCAGGGCTAGGATTAACCGCAAATGAAATACTCAACCAGAAAGGAACGCTTGCGTCAGATGCGATAACACTCAAGGCAAACGATATTGATAACAGCAAGGGCATTATTGATGCACAACAATTGTCTGTCCAAGCTGATAACCTGCACAATGCCGCAGGCCAGTTGTCAGCGCACAGCAAGCCCCTGTCATTGACTATTGCCCATACCCTTGATAATACCAGCGGCACTATTTACAGCGGCGCTGAACTCCTTTCACTGCAAGCGCAGAATATTTTCAATCGCGACGGTTCTATTTTTGCAACACCCGGCGGCACCCTGAACCTTACAGCTACCGATACGCTGGATAATACCCAAGGCTCCCTTTACGGAAGCAAACTTAACCTCAATGCAGATATCTTCACCAACAACCTGGGTGAAGCGATTGCTGATTCACTGAATATAGACTCAAGGATGACCACAAATAATAAAGGCCGTTTGCAAAGTGAAACCATGTCACTTATTGCAGACACTTACCTCAGTGAAGGTGGGATATTGCTGGCGCAGGGAAACCAACAAAATGCCCTCCAACTTGATATTGCTTCCCGCCTCGAAAATACCGCAGCTGCGATTATTGAAAGCCATAGCGGTGATCTAAATATCAATGCCAATACAGTCGATAATCATGGTGGGTTGATCAATCTTTTCGGCGCTGGAACCTTATATATTGATGCCCAAAATCTTAGCAATCACAGCGGACAAATCCAGGCCGATACAAACCTCAAGGTCAACGGCAAAGAACTAAACAATAATTCCGGGTTGCTCTTTGCAAAAGACATCAGTGTCACAGGACAGCGCATTCAAAATTCGCAAGGCGAGATAGTCGGCAGTCATCTCATACTGAATACACCGCAATTGCACAACGAGGGTGGCAAGCTTATCTCAACCGGAGACCTGTCGCTCCAGCTCGACCAATTGGATAACCGCTCCGGAGTGCTACAGGCTTCCGGTCAGAATTTTATACTGCGCGCTTCAGAGGTGGACAACAGTGCCGGTCAGATCACTCACAGCGGCAGCGGCATTTTCGATCTGATCGTCACCCAGCTATTCAATAATCAGGGAACAGTAACCGGAAACGGTTCGCTCGCCTTAACGGCTGATACGCTACTCAATCATCAGGGCCGTATCAGTGCACAACAAGGCTTTGATATAAACACCAGCACACTCGATAACACAGACGGTACCCTGCTTGGCAACGGCAGCGTCAATATAGCTTCAGATAAGATCATCAACCACGCCGGGCACATCCAGGGCCAACAGCTTACCCTTACCGGTCACTCGCTCGACAACACTGAGGGTACCTTAGCGACCGCAAACGGCGGGCAATTAAGCCTTGATATTAAAAATGCTGTGCAGAACCAACAAGGCACCCTTGTCAGCGATGGTAATTTACTGATTCATTCCGGCAGCTTAAATAATAATAGCGATATCGTTGATGGCGAAACACTGAATATTAAGCTTGAACAGGTTTCCAATCGCGCCGGTATCATCCAAGGCAGTGAACTGTCATTGTCAATTCCAGAGCTGGATAATACCGGCGGTATCATTGCGGCCCTGCTGAACAGCGGAAACGGGCTTCAGTTGAATGTCAGCGGTTCAATTAACAATGAAGAAGGAACACTGCTTAACAAAGGCCAAGCTTTTGCCCTGAACGCAGCATCCATTAATAACCAACGAGGACAGATAACCAATACAGGTTCCGGCGCCCTGTTATTGAATGCGAACGCCCTGAACAATAGCACAGGAAGCATTAAGGCCAATACCGACACCTTCATCAAGGTCACAGGAAACACAGCGCTTAATAACGAAAAAGGGCTTATCTCCACTGCCGGGAATTTAAATATCACCGCAGCAAATACACTCAGCAATCGCACCGGCAATTTGCTGGCAGGAAACGCGCTGTCAATTGACAGTACCCACCTCGATAATGCCGAAGGATTAATAAGCGCACATTCAGTCGCACTGCAAGCTCCAACCATTGACAACAGCAACGGCGCCATTGAAGGCAAGAGTGTCGCCCTCCACGCCAACCAGTTTGATAACTCAGGTAGCCTCCTGGCAACCGGCAGTGAAAACAATGCGCTGCTGCTGGACGTAACCAGGTTAAATAACAGTGGTCGTATAGAAACCTACAGCCACGATTTCTTGCTGGATAATATTAATCTGTACAGTGAAGGCGGCCAGATTATCCATCACGGCGAAGGTGAATTACGCATTCGCGCACCCGGTACTTTTGATAATCGACAGGGAACCCTGGCAACCCAGGGGCGCTTTGTGTTTGAAACAAATGCTATAGATAACCGTGCAGGGCAGCTCATCGCAGCCAAACAATTGGATATCAATATCACCGCACTTAACAACCAGGGCGGCTTACTCCAATCAGGCGATGGTCTGTCGCTTTCACTCAATGAATTAAATAACAGCCAGGGCGGCCGGATTATCATCGGCGGCTCATCCGCTACTTCATTAGAGATCAAAAATACCCTGAATAACCAGCAAGGCTCCATTATTTATGGGGGTACTAACCTCTTGACACTGGTTGCGGATAGCCTCGATAACGCCCAGGGAACCATTGGCGGAAGCGGTGCCATTGCCCTGGATATAACGCAACACCTGGACAATAACGGCGGTAACATTATCGGCGGTTCCGCTGTCAGTATCCTTACCCACCAGCTTGACAATCGCGCCGGCGGTTTTATCGAAGCCGGTTCATTGTTGTTGGTTGCCAAGCAGCTTGATAACCAGGGCAGCCATATACAGGCGCAACAATTTTCCATCACGGCCGACACGGTGAATAACGCTGCCAATGGCACCATCCTCGCACTCGGCCAACAAAATTCGGACATCAAAGCGCAAACGCTGAACAACGCCGGAAAAATCCTTTCCAGCCATAACCTGTTACTGCAAACCACTGCACTTGATAACCAGGGCGGTAACATTGAAAGCAAACAGCTCACACTGACAACCGACACCTTGGGCAACAAGGGAGTGATTCGTGCCGGTGAGCTGTCGGTACAAACACAGACACTGACCAATGGCAGTGACGGCAAGATTGATGGTGGTCAAATCACCTTGCACAGTACTCTAATCGATAACCTTGGGTTGATCCTGGCCGGGGGCAGCGCGCAGGAGGGCCTGAATATTTATGCTGACAGGCTGGACAACAGCGGTCGCCTGGAAAGCCATGGCCAAAACTTGGAATTGCACATCCTCAACCCCTTAACCAATACAGGGACTCTGCTGCATCGCGGCGATGGTGTTTTATCGATACAAACCGCCGCATTGGAAAATAACAACGGAGCGATTATAGGCAATAAGATCGCGCTTGATACCACAACTGTGAACAATATTGCCGGTGAAATTTACGGCCAAACCCTTTCAACCGCCAATGTCCAAACTATTGATAACCGGGCGGGCCTGCTGCAAGCAGACCAGACGTTAACGCTCAACGCTGTAACCCTCGACAATAGTGACCAGGGTGCCATCCTGGTTGGGAATACAGCAAACCTTACTGTGGAATCCCTGGATAACCGCAAAGGTGTGATTGCCGGAGGGCAATTCAACCTCAACACCCAAACGATGGATAACCGCGATGGTGAAGTCATCGTTAAACAATTCTCACTTCACGCAAATGACCTCGATAACAGCGAAGGTACTCTTGCGACGACTGCTACTGATACGCACAGCCTGACCATCAATCTTGCCAATAAGCTCAGCAACAGCGGAGGTTTGATCCACGCTGACGGCACAGGTGCAACCCTTACCGCCGGACAACTTGACAATACCGCAGGTGCAATTGAATACATCGGCGGCGGCAACCTGCTGATCAACACCGCACAATTAACCAATACCGCCGGCGCAGCGATCAGCAGTCACCATGATCTGGCCATCACCGCTACCTCTGTGGATAACAGCGATGGCAATGTACTGGCAAACAACAACCTGGAGATGACGGCCGACGATGTCATCAACCACGGCGGCAGCCTTATGGCCGGGCAATCCCTCACCATCTCCGCTACCGATTTTTCCAACGACCAAAGCAATACACTGGCTGACTGGCTCGGGTTGGTCAGCGGCAACTGGGTCGAACTGGCCACCGGCAAACTGAATAATCATACCGGTGGCCGGATCCAAGCCAACAACCTGACACTGACCGGCGGTTCAGTGGATAACCGGGGACTGCTCCTGGCAGCATCTGCCGATGGCGAATCGCTGCAATTGGCGGTCAATGAGCTGCGCAACAGCGGACATATCGAAAGCCAGGGTGCACAACTGAATATCAGCAATATGATGCTGGATAACAGCGGCGGCAGCATTGTCCATCTTGGCAGCGGCAGCTTGAACATCAATCTGGATGAAGTCATTAACAACGGAGGGCTGATAGATGCCGCTTCAGCACTGAACGTAAAAACAGCCACACTGCACAATAACAACGGAAATCTAATCGCGCGCAGTAACCAGCTGGCAGATATCCAGGCCACCACTGTGGATAACAGCAACGGCCTGTTGCACGGCGGCAATCTTTTAGTGACGGCAGACACACTGGACAATAAACGGGGCGAAATCAGCGGCGGCCAGATCGACATCACCGCCACACAACTTACTAACACGGCGGGCTGGATAGCGGGCAACCAGCTACAGATCAATGCAGGGCAACTGGATAATAGCCAGCAGTCAAACCTGCTCGCCTACATCAGTGGCCAACAGGTTTCCATTACTGCCCAGGCACTTAATAACCATTCCGTTATCCAGGCTGAAGATATCCACTTATCAGGCGATACCCTGGATAACACTGACGGGTTGATTCTCTCGACAGCAACTGAAGGTGAGTCATTAACGCTTGGTTTTACCCAGGGCATTACCAATAAACGCGGCCATATAGAAAGCCGCGGGGAAAGTTTGTTAATTAACAGTGAGATTGATAACCGAGACGGTCTGGTGTTTATGGCAGGCAGCGGCCTGTTATCACTCATGCAGGTTGATAACACTGACGGTGCATTATTCAGTAACGGCCAGTTGTCAATCACAGCAGATCCAATCAATGGTGTTGTTAACAACCAGCGCGGCATCATCCAGGCAATGCAGGATGTCACCTTGGCTGCTGCCGATATTGATAACCGCTCAGGGCAGATCAATGCGGGAACTACACTTGCTGTTAATGCGCAAGGTGTTGATAACACCCAAGGGCTGTTGCTCTCTACAGGTACGACTGATAACTCGCTGCAATTGACTATTACCCATGAGCTGGTTAACGCCCAGGGCGTTATCGAAACCCATGCCGGTAACTTCCTACTTGCTACACAAAACATCAATAACCGCAATGGTGAAATCCGCCACCTCGGCGATGGCATATTATCCATTAACAGTGCAGGAGATTTTGTTAACGACGGCGGTACCCTGCTAACAGCGGGTGATATGGCCATTGCACTGGCAGGAACACTGACCAATGATGGCAAGCTGGTTGCTGCGCGGAGCCTGCAAATTGACGCTGCATCGACAATAAACCTTACAGGCAGCCTGCTTGCTGCAAACACAGCGACAATCAACAGCTCGACAACCCTAAACCGCGGCCGTATCCAGGCCGATACTGTCCACTTTAACGGCCAGAGCCTCGACAATCGCGCCGGCCAGTTAGCCGTGACCGGCACCACAGGTAATGCCCTGCAATTCAACCTGCTCAGTGTGGATAACAGCAATACAGGCCTGATTGAAAACCACAGCGGCAACCTGTTACTGGATATAGAAATTAACAACCAGGGCGGAAAATTACTGAACCTGGGCGAAGGGGTATTGCGTTTAACAGCGGTGAATAATAGCGGTGGGCAGATTTACTCTGCCGGTGACCTGGAGGTAGAACAACAAACACTTAACAACAGTAACGGCGGACTTTTGCAATCTGCCGGCCAGCTTTTTATTAACACCCAGGCCCTGAATAACCGTAACGGAACCCTTTACAGTGACAACCTCAAGATAAGAGCAGAATCACTTGACAATACCCAAGGCGGAGAGCTGCTGGCAACCGGGGAGTTTGATGTTGAGGTCAACCAAACGCTGGACAATACCGGCGGCCACATGGTGGCGCTGGCGAACGACATGCACATCAATACCGGCCTCTTGCTTAACAATTTCGGTGAGTTGAACCATAAAGGTAATGGCGACCTTATCCTGGCTGGCGGCGGCACCCTCAATAATAATGGAGGCCGCATCAGCACCCAGGGCACACTGTCATTAGTGCTCGGCAGTGTGTTCAATAATGCTGCACTCAACAACCAGGGCCAACAAGAAACAGCATTAATTGCGGCACGTAAGCTGTCGTTAACCGCAACCGAGCTGCAAAACAGAGGCGGCCAAATCCAGGCCGATGACCAGCTCACCCTAACGCTTCCCAACATCAATAACCAGGGCGGAAAAATCCTCGCGCTGGGTACAGGTGGAAATGCATTGGCATTGCAGACATCTGTTTTTGACAACAGCCAGGGCGGCCTGCTGCAAGTACATAGCAATGATCTGAACCTGGGCAGCCTGGCGTTTAACAACCAGGGCGGCACAGTCAACCATAAAGGCAGCGGCACCCTGGTCATTGCAGGCCAGCAAAACCTCCAAAATGCTGGTGGACAGCTGCAATCCTCAGGCAATATCCAGATCAGCCAAGCGAATATTGATAACCGGAACGGCTTGATTTCCGGACAGCAAGTCAGCCTGACGGCGGCAAACCTGTTTGATAACAGCGCCAGGGGTCAAGTGGTGGGCAACGCGCTCGCAATCACTGCCAATAGCCTAAACAATACAGCGGATGGGCTGTTGGCAGGCTTGGGTAACAGTGCAAATGCACTCACCTTTACGGTGAATGCACTCGATAACAGCGGCGGTACCTTACGCAGCGGTGCCAATAACTGGGTGCTGAACCTCGACACTATCCTCAACGACGGCGGTTCAATCCTGCACACAGGTAATGACCAGTTAAAGCTCACCAGCAGTAACCAGCTCACCACCGGCGGCACCATCGCCTCTACAGCAGACCTGGTAATTTCCGCCAGCGGCCTGACCAATTACGGCATCCTGGTGGCAGACAAAAATGTACAGCTCACCACCGGAACCATCACTAACGCTGCAACGGGGGTGATCAAAAGCGGCGCAGGATTATCCCTGATATCTACCGGCAGTTTGTCCAACCAGGGCCAAATCACATCAGGTACGGCCTTGGCAATACAACTCAGTGGCCAGCTTGATAACTCGGGATTGATAGTCACCAATGCAACCAATACCACATTCACGGCAGCCGGCCTGACCAACTCCGGCACAGTGGCGCATAACGGCAGCGGTTCACTCATACTTGCTACCGGAGCCAACCTCAACAATACCGGCACCCTGAAAAGCGCAGGCACCTTAAACCTGGGTGCCACTGCCATTAACAATAATGGCGCGGCTATCATCAGTGCCGCAACCCTCGCTGCCAATGGATTTAGCAGTATTAACAACGGTAGCAATGCACTCATAGAGGCTGGCAATGTCTCCCTGCAAGGTAACAGCCTGACCAATCAGGGAACCTTTGTGGTATCCGGCAGCGGCAACTCCTTTGGACTCAATGTCCAGACGCTCAACAACAGCGGTACCCTCACCAGCAACAGTACCAACCTTTCATTTACGGGTGATGTCACTAACTCAGGCACCTTGACCCACGCCGGTAACGGCCTCTTAAGTTTGGGGGATAGCGGCTCGGTCAATATCCAGGGCGGCACCCTATCAACCGCCGGGACTGCCAAGCTCAATGGCAGCATAACCGGTACGGGTAATCTATTTGCCTTGCTAGGCATCGACATTGGCAGTATCGGTACCTTTAACAACAATGGCAGTACGCTTTACACCCGCGGCAACCTGGACATCCACTCCGCCGTCAATAACACCCAAAACGGCAACATGATTGCTGACGGTACCTTGACCGTAAATACCACCGGTACCATTAACAATTCAACGGGACGCCTGCAAGGCTCTGATATCCAGTTAAATGCAGGCGCACTGGTCAACACCAATGGCGGCTCCATCATTTCTACCGGAACCGGCAGTGGCAGTATTACTGCAAACACCATTGATAACAGCGGCGGCCATATCCAGACGACCAATACCGACTTTTCGGTCACTGCAACACAGGGCGACATCAACAACACCGGTGGGGAAATTTACCAGCAAAACACCGGCACACTTAACCTCAATGCCAGCGGCGACCTGGTCAATAAAGATGCGGGGAAAATCGCAAGCAACGGCATGTTGATACTCAATGCCGGTAACGAACTGTTAAACCAGGGGGATATCCAGGCAGCCGGGTTTGGTATCAGTGCGCAGGCATTTACCAACAAGGGTTCTGTCCTCGGTACAGGGGCAGCGGACAGTACAATCCAGGTAGCAAGGCTCACCAACACAGGTAAAATTGAAGATGCCGGTGACAAGCTGTCGATCACTGCCAGCGCACTATTGGATAATACCGATGGAAAAATAATACACACCGGCTCCGGAGTCTTATTGCTGGATGCCCCGGCGATCACCAATACATCCGGCAGTAGCATCAACAGTAAAGGCATTATTCGCCTGCTGACCCAGGGGCACTTTACCAACAGCGGCGAAATTTCATCGCACAGCCTCACAGAAATTAAAAACCTTGATGCAATAACGAATCACGGCACTATCGGCAGTCGCGAAGGCGTTGTTGACCTTATGGTAACCGGTACGCTGACCAATACCGGCACCTTGAGCGGCAAGCAGAAAGTGGATATCCAGGCACCGACCCTGGTTAACACTGGCACCTTGCAGTCTGACGATACGGTTAAAGTTGTCATGGATGCGTTTGCGGCCATTGGCACTATCAATGCTGGAAAACTGCTTGACCTAAGGGTTAAGGAATCTATCAATGTCGGTGCGGGTGAAGCCATCAGCACCGCAGGCAGCCTGAGCCTGGCAACGGATGGCAATGTCACCAACGCCGGTACCATTGCCGCCGCTGATACGCTCACCCTCACCGGCTTAAGCCTGTTAAATAATGGCAAGATTGAAGGTGGCACAACTGGCACCAGCAGCCTCAATTTTTCTGCCGGCATCGTGAATAACAATAAGATTTCCAGCGACAACGACCTCACCATTGCAGCTGGCAGTTACACCAATAACGGCAGCACAGCGACGGCAGGCAACCTCACCTTAAAAATAAAAAATAATATTACCAACAACAGTGTGTTTTTTTCCGGTGGCGCTATGACGCTGGGAGCGAACGGAAGTATCGCTAATAATGGCGGTACGATGTTCTCTATCGGCAATATGAATCTGGCCGGTGAGAACGGCAGCTCGGCCAATGCCTCTGTGGTGAATACCAACGGAAGTATTGAATCGCTGGGTGACATGGTCATCAATACCGGTAATTTAATCAACACACGTACCGGTGTCACTTATGAACAGGCGCCACCCAGTATAACGAAGGTTGTCAATGAGCCTTATTTCACCTACTCAGGCAATGCGACTTACGACGCCGATGGTAATCCGATAAATTTCAAGCATGAAGATCGTTACATAGTTACGACTGAAACCACTTTGTTTACCCCCAAAGCAGAAGGCCCTGATGCCAGGATTGTGTCGGGCGGAGATATGACGATCAATGCCAATAGCGGCCTGATTCTGAATCAATACGGCACCATCGCCAGTGGCAATAATTTAACCGTGAACGGCGGCGATATGCGGGTTGAGGCTTATCAAGCCCAAGCTCATGACAAGATCGTCACTTCTACAAAAAGGGAGTATGTAAATACTCCCGAATATCCTTATTGTCCCTACTCGGGCTGTACTCAGTTTTTCGACGAAAGTAATAATTTCGGTACTGCTGTGTATGGATTCACGACCCAGTCCGTCCGCTATTTGGGCCCAGCCATAGGTACAGTCAGCGCCGTCGGCAATATCAGCGGCAACCTCAAGGAAAAGTTCACGGCCAGTATCGTCAGCGTAAACCCTGGCCCATTGAACCAGGACACTAACAGCAGCGGCAGCACAGGTTCGGCTAATCGCGGTAGCAGTATCACAGCAGGAACAAGCGTCGAGTTAACGATTAACAACAATAACGGCCAGGCACAAGACACAAGTGGCCAATCCCTCAACCACAACAGCGCCGAAAGCGGCAGCAACGCCAATGCCGGTGGTTTGACAACCATCAACCCGTTACAGGCACTTACAGCAGGCGCACTTTACTTTGATGCCAACATTGAAGGTGAAACCCCTCAGGGCAGCGCACCTTGGAAAATTACAGGGCCTGCTGCACATGAGCTGGAAAACGGCGTTTCCTCCAGGGAGGCAGATGAGTTGGAACTCGCCAGTACCCACCAGGAAGCTGCTGAAACCTTGAGCCTAAGGAATTACACCGGCAGCGATTACGATACCGAGGCCGCTCGCCAACAGGCCGAGGCTAACGCCAGTGCAGGCAAAGGAACAACAGCTTCAGGTCCCTTGGCCGGAGCCGGGTCTGCCACACCCCATGGGCTTAACGGGCCAGATAAGAGTACGCTGGAACAGCAAGGCCAACGCCAGTCAGAAGGTGTCGCTAATATCAGTGCCGATGGTTCAAACCTTAACGCCGACCTGCTCGCCCTTGAGGACGCAGAAGAGGTTAGTACCCAAGCACCGACCAATGACAGTACCGCACCGGTTGCCAGCAATAACACCCCACCTGCCCCTTGGTCGATCAGTGTTGTACCCGGCAATATCAACCCCAATAACCTGGGCGGCCTGTTTGTCTACAACACAGCACCCAACAGTCAATACCTGATAGAGACCCGCCCGGAATTTACCGATTACACCAAATTCCTCGGTTCCGATTACCTGTTACAAGCACTGGGCTATGACCCCGAGAAAACCCTCAAACGCCTGGGCGATGCCTTTTATGAAAACCAGCTGATCCGCGATGCACTGCGCAGCCAGGCCAATACCCGCTTCCTTGGCAACGCCACCAGTGACGACGCCCAGATGAAGCGCCTGATGGACAATGCCGTAGATGCCAGCCAATCCTTGCAATTGCGTGTGGGCATCGCCCTCACACCCGCCCAGGTAGCCGCGCTGACGCAGGATATCGTCTGGCTGGTTGAGCAAGTGGTGGAGGGCCAGACAGTGCTGGTTCCGCAGTTGTATCTCGCCAGCGTGGATAAGAATAAATTATTGCCCGACGGCAGCCTGATTGCCGCTGGTAACACCATCAACCTCTCTGCCGATAAAGGCATGTCCATTG